>Ga0302235_10000002_pt1 | contig 378395 bp, 375 predicted proteins | sample II_Palsa_N3_3_FD_193577 | JGI IMG/M metagenome (GOLD analysis project Ga0302235, IMG submission 193577) | Peat permafrost microbial communities from Stordalen Mire near Abisko, Sweden - II_Palsa_N3_3 | ecosystem: Environmental > Terrestrial > Soil > Palsa > Peat permafrost | place: Sweden...
ATGGAACTTCACCCGCGAAAAGCTCGACGAGTGGCTCAACCGGATCGCCGCACGCCAAGCAGCCCAACTCGCGCTCGCTGCCTGATAACCACGACGACGACGGAACTTACGACTCGCAGCCCTTAGCCGTCGATCAGCGTGTGGACGGCGCTCGAGATCTCGCTCGGGGAAATCGTCAGCCCGTCCCCACCGTCGGGCAGGGTCACCGATCCGGACGGCTTGAGGATCTGGACCGGCGCCGAGCCGCCAAGCTCGCTCGCGGCGAACAGGCTGAGCAGCGTGAAGCCGCCCATGTCGGTCCGGAGCGTCCGGGGTGCGTCCCACGCCGCCCAGGGAAGGCGGAAGAACGTTCCCGGCGAGAGCAGCTGGGACTTGATCGCGTTGAGGATCTGCTGCTGGCGCATCTCGCGCGTCAAGTCGTTCTCGCTCGGATTGCAGCTGTTCTCGCGGGTACGAGCGAGAATCAACGCCTGCTCCCCGGTCAGATGGTGCGTCCCAGCGCTCAGATCGAGCGTGAACCCGCCTTTGCTGACTCCCCCGCTGATGTTCGAGCAGACCTTGTCGGTCTTGAGGGTAATCCCCCCGATCGCATCGATGAACTTCGGGAAGTTCGCGAGGTTGACAATGATCACGTGGTTGAACTTGATGCCCGTGAACTGCTCGATCGTCTTCACCGCCAGCGCCGGACCGCCGAACGAGTAGGCGGCGTTGATCTTGGCGGTCCCGAGGCCCGGAATCGACGCGACCGTGTCCCGTGGGATCGACAACCGGCGTGAGACCCCTCCGCCGATCCGCCAGAGCATGATCGTGTCCGAGTTGCTGCCGGCGTCGCTGTAGTCCGATCCGGGCTCCTTGGATCCCGGACCCGACCGGGGGCGCTGGTCGGTCCCGAGGATCAGGACGGTATCCGTGGAGGTCAGCATGTTTCCCCCGGGCGCGAGCTCCGCCTGCGCCGCGGCCGGTATCGAGCCCGCCTGGTCCTGCGCACTGATCATGAACAGCACGAACGAGAGCAGCACCCAGGCCACGATCGCGATCCCCAGGTAGGCCAGCCCCCGGCGCCAGGTGAGCCGGCGCCAGGTGAGCCGGCGCCAGGTGAGCCGGCGCCAGCGACTGCCCTCCGTGGGAGGCTTCTCCCGCCGCTGGCGCCCGGGCTCCGGCAGCTCCGCGTCCTCCTCGCCACGCAGACGCGCTCGCAGTCCTCGCGGGCGCGAGCTATAGAGCGTGTATGGGCGCTCGACGTCCGGACGGGTGGCTCTGCGGGGGAGATCTTCACCCGCGCGGTACACCCGGTATTCCGGGGTGTCGTCGGACGGCGCCCGGTCTGAGGGATCGTCGGGCATCGGACCGTTGTACCGACCTGCAACGACATATAGTGGCCGACATGGCCTCTCGGCGCGTCATCGGCGTCGACGTGGGCGGGACGAAGCTGCTGGCCGGCGTGGTCGATGCGCGGTTCGGGGTTCATCACCGCGCACAACGATCTGTGGTGGGTCTCGACCAATCCGCGCTGCTCGACATGGCCGTCGACGCCGTCCGTGAGGCGCGCGACGCGGCGGGTGGCGAGGTCGCCGCCATCGGCTTTGGGATCCCGTGCCTGATCGATCAACGGACAGGCACGGCGGTGATTGCCGTGAACTTGTCGCTCGCCGACATTCCGTTCCGCGATGTTATGGCCGAGCGGCTCGGCCTACCGGTGTTTGTCGACAACGATGGGAACGTCACCGCGCTCGCGGAGCACCAGGCGGGGGCGGCCCGTGGAGCACGCGAGGCCGTCATACTCACGATCGGGACCGGAATTGGCGCGGGGTTGATCCTCCGCGGTGAGCTCTACCGTGGCTCGATCGGGGCCGGCGCCGAGCTCGGGCATATGGTGATCGATATGGACGGTCCGCGCTGCCAGGGCAACTGTCCGAACTACGGATGCGTCGAGGCGCTCGCCTCGGGGACGGCGCTCGTGCGCGAGGCGACGCGGCTGGCGAGGGAACGCCCCCGATCGGGGCTCGGACGCGCACTCGCAGCCGGCCGTGACCCGTCTGGACCGTTGGTGACCGAGCTCGCGCACGACGGGGACGCCGTCGCGATCGAGGCGCTGACGCTGATCGGGGCGCGTCTCGGGGTCGCGATCGCGAGCCTCGTGAACATCTTCAACCCGGAGATCGTGGTCGTCGGTGGCGGCGTGATCGCCGCGGGCGAGCTGCTGCTCGCCCCGGCGCGCGCGGTCGTCGCCGAGCGCGCGCTGCCGCCCTCGCGTGATGTGGTCAGAATCGTCGCCGCCCGCTTCGGTGCGGAGGCCGGGATGGTGGGGGCGGCGATGCTCGCGTTCAACGGGCTGGCGCGGCTGGCGGAGGAGGCGTGAGTGTCGTCGCCCCGAGCGCCGGCCGTCTCGTCGTCTGCCCGACGCCGATCGGCAATCTCGAGGACGTGACGCTGCGCGTGCTCTCGGCGCTGCGCGACGCCGACGTCGTCGCGTGCGAGGACACGCGGCGCACCCGGCTCTTGCTCGACCGTTATGGCGTTAAGGCGCGTCTGGTCAGCTACCACGAACACAACGAGCGCGAACGGGCGGTAGAGCTCGTCGCGCGGATGCGCGAGGGCGGCGTGGTCGCGATCGTCTCCGATGCCGGGATGCCGCTGGTCAGCGATCCCGGGTTTGTCCTCGTTCGCGCGTGCGTCGCTGCCGGCCTGGCGGTCGAGGTACTGCCTGGGGCCTCTGCTGCCCTGACGGCGCTGGTGGCGAGCGCGCTGCCAGCCGACCGATGGCGCTTCGTCGGCTTCCTGCCCCGCAAGCACGCCGAGCTCGAGCGGGCATTCGCGTCGCCGGACACGCTGGTCGCGTTCGAGTCGCCCCGCCGCGTCGCGGCCACGCTGGCAGTGCTCGCCTCATTGGACGCGGACCGGCCAGTGGTCGTGTGCCGCGAGCTGACGAAGGTGCACGAGGAGATCGTCCGAGGCAACGCGGCCGAGCTCGCGGCGCGCTATCGGGGCGAGCCGCCACGCGGTGAGGTCGCGCTCGTCGTCGGGCCTGCGCCGGAGTCCGAGGGAGAGCTCGGAGCCGCGCTCAACGCACTGCAGCGGCTCGTCGCCGCCGGTGCGAAGCCGCGCCCGGCGGCAGCGGTGGTCGCCGAGCTCACCGGCGTCGGCGCGAACGCGCTCTACAGGGCGCTGACCGATCGTGGGTAGCCGGGGCCGGAGCGGGGCGGACGGGGCCAGACGCGGACGCAGTCGCGATGCGGAGCGCAAAACTCTCCCGTCCCGCATACGAGAGCATCACGACCCGGGCGGGCAGACAGAACTCGAAGTCCAAAAAGCCCGGGCGCGAGCCGGGCCGATTGTTCTCTACGCGCGCGCCGGCTGCGGCTGCGCGCCTACTGAAGTCTGTTGCAGGCTCGAGAGGCTCGTGAGGAAGAGGGTCTTGTCGATCCGGCCATTGAAGATTGGGACGCCTAGCTCTAAGCACTTATGGATGACGGCTCGCCGTTCCAGTCCGGCCTCGCGTGCGAGCTCGGTGGGCGTCAGATGAATCGCCATAGGCTGCTTCCCTCCTGTCAGGTTCACTACATGGCGACAAGTATGCCGCCATTGGCGGATGGGTTCAATCCCCAGATGGGTGGTCAGACCGGGCTTCGGCGTCGTCAAAGGCCCCGATCGGTCGTGTTGACGCTTTACAACTGTTAACGGTCGAATGGCCGTATAGTTCCCAGCTTGTCCGTGTAGGGGCTTTCAACCATCCAAGGGGTAGGGACTCGGTCATGTCAACGGCGCTGGGCGTGCTACCAATCTCGCCGGATTGGTCTGACGGCGAGCTTGTCGCGTCGGTCAGGTGTGGGAACGACGCGGCATTCGAGGAGCTCTATTCGCGCTACAGCCACCGGATCTGTTCCTACGTCTACGGGATGGTGGGGGACCACGGGCGGGCTGAGGACATCACTCAGGAGATCTTCATCGCGGCCCTCAGACGGATGCGCGAGACCGAGCGGCCGATCGCGTTCAAGGCGTGGATCTTTGAGATCGCCAAGAACGCCTGCATCGACAGCTTCCGCCGCACCCGACGCGCTCAGGAGGTCTCGCTCGACGCCGACCACGGCCTGTCCTCGGCCGATCGCGGCCGGCTGACCGCGGTCACGACGCTGGACGCCGCACTCGACAGCAAGCAGGTACTCCGCGATCTCCGTGGCGCGTTCGGAGCGCTCTCAGACAGCCACCACGAGATCCTCGTGCTGCGCGAGCTCGAGGGCCGCTCGTACAGCGACATCGGAGAGCGCCTGGGGATGTCGCGTCCCGTAGTCGAGAGCACCCTCTTCCGTGCCCGACGGCGTCTGGCCGAGGAGTACGACGAGCTCACCAGCGGTCGCCGGTGCGAATTCGTGCGCAACATGGTCGATTCCGGTCCCCACTACTCGCTGGGGATTCGCGAGCGCCGGCGCATGGCGCGGCACCTCGCCCACTGCCAGACCTGCCGCTCTCATGCGCGACGCGCGGGCTTCGACGAGTCGATCCTCAACATGCCGAGCGTGGCGGCGCGGATTGCGGTCCTGCTGCCCATGCCGTTCCTGGGCTGCGGTCTGGGTGCGGTCGGACGTGACTTCGTCGGCGCCGGACGGGGACGACGGTCAGTGCTTGCATTCCGATCGGTCCGGACGCTCGCACACTCCCTCGATCAGATTGCCGGAGCCGGCGCCGGTGCCGGCCGGGCCGTCGCGACGACTGCCGCGCTCGGCCTCGCGAGCGTCGGCGGCGGGATCGTCACGGCGAGCTCATCCCAGCCCGTCACGAAGCCTCACTACAGCAGCGTCCACGCGATCGCGACCGCGGGCCATGGCGTCCGCACCTCGGCCGTCGTCCCGGCGCGTGGAATCGGGACGGTCCACCCACTCGAGGGGTCCGTGGTCGCCGGGGAGAGAATCGTGGGCTCCGTCCATCTCGTGTCCTCGGGCACCGGGGCGTTCAGATCTGCCACCGGGGCCACGCGACTGAGATCATTTGGAACCGGCGCCTCCGAGGCAGTCGTACCGGTGCGATTGACACCGACGAACGCGGCCATCGCCGGCTCCGGCCACGCTGGGGGTTCGGTGGCTGTGGGTGCTGCGGGCGCTGGGGGTTCGGTGGCTGCGGGTGCTGCGGGCGCTGGGGGTTCGGTGGCTGTGGGTGCGGCGGGCGCTGGGGGTTCGGTGGCTGCGGGTGCGGGCGGCGCTTCTGGTGTGGTGGCCGCGGATTCGGGTGTTGCTGGGAGCGTGGTCGGTTCGGGTTCGGGAGCTGTCGCGGGGGTGGTGGCTCCGGGTTCGGGCGGCGCCGCGGGGGTGGTGGCTGTGGGTTCGGGTGGTGCTGGGGGTGTGGTGGCTGCGGGCTGGGGCGGGATCGGGGATCCGGCCACCACGGGAGCGCGCGGCGCCCCGACGCGCAGGCCGGACCCGCCGATGGAGACGCGGCCCACTCGGACAGCGCCGACCGCGACGACGTCGACCACCCTTGCCGGGGTCGTGGCGGCGGCTCCCCGGCGAGTCACGATTGTGGGCGGCTCGGTCGGGGCGACCTCATCGGGCCCGGTCTTGGGCGCCCGGGTCGGCGGCACCGTCGGCCTCGGCTGACTCTGATCCGCCAGTCCCGGACAAAGCTCGGTGGCGCCCGTGCCCTGCGACGCCGGTGCCCTGCGACGCCCCATACCCTGCGGCGCCCTGTGGGATACTCGTCTCCTCGGGGCGTGGCGCAGCCTGGTAGCGCGCACCGTTCGGGTCGGTGAGGTCCCCGGTTCAAATCCGGGCGCCCCGATTGAAACCTCGCTGTTTGCAGGGCTTTTACGGCAGGCGGTTCCGTGGAGAGTCGGTCCTCATGAAGAGTGGGTATGGGATCGGGACGTCAGGATCCCTTCGATTTCTCCCCGATGAAATCCCTGCAAATACCGAGGCTTCGACCCGGAGTCCGAAGGGTGCCGAGACGCGCTCGCGATTGTCCGTGAGGTGCTGATTGCGTCTGCTCAGTGGTGTCCGGCGACGGGGACGTGGTGTGTCCGGTGCGTGACCTGTCGGGGTGGCGCGCGCCGCACCATCTGGCGCACGCGGGCTTCGTAGCCGCGCTGGCGTCGGGCGTCGCGGTGCAGGTCGTGGAGGTGAGCTTGAACGGCGAGGTAGCTGAGGGATCGTGCTGTCCGTTCCCATCCGATGGATGAGGAAGCCGAACAGGGCGCCCCAGAGGGAGCCGATCAGCAGCCCTCCGCGAGCGAGGGCCGCTACCCTCCTGTCCGCCGTGTGTCCGAACGCAACGCTCATCTGTCCGTGATCGAGGACCTCAAAGCCCCTAGTCGCAATGGTGCGCCGCGGGGGCCGAGTCGCGCTGCCGCGCGCCGGGCGATGCTTGCGCGCCCCGGTCGGCTGCGGGCGACGCTCGAGGAGCTGCTCCCCGACCGGCCGTTCTCGATCGCGTGGTGGGACGGCGTGCTGACGCCGTCGACCGAGGGCGGCGGTCCTGTGCTCTCGGTGCTCTCTCCGCGAGCACTCGGCCACGCGCTGCGCGCACCGGGGCAGCTCGGGATCGGTCGGGCCTACGTGAGCGGCGAGATCGCGGTCTCGGACCTCGACGACGCGATCCGGGTGCTCCGCTCCTGGCAGCCGCCGCATCTGGACGGCGCCGCGCGACGCCGCCTGGTGCTCGCGGCCCTCCAGGCGCACGGGGTCGGCCTGTTGCCCTCCCCACCCGCGATCGAGCTCAAGCCGCAGGGAGAGCGCCACTCACCGGGTCGTGACGCGCGGGCGGTGCGCCACCATTACGACGTCTCGAACGAGTTCTTCGCCCTGTTCCTCGACCGGTCGATGACCTACAGCTGTGCGATCTTTTCGCGTGGCGCGACAACGCTCGAGGAGGCGCAGGAGACCAAGCTCGAGCTCGTGTGCCAGAAGCTGGCCCTGCGCGAGGGCGAGCACGTCCTTGACGTCGGGTGCGGTTGGGGGTCATTCGCGATCCATGCCGCCAGCCGGCACGGCGTGCACGTGAAGGCGGTGACACTGTCGGAGCCGCAGGCGCAGCTCGCGCGCGAGCACGTCGAGGCCGCAGGACTCTCCGACCGCGTTGACGTCGAGGTGATGGATTGGCGTCAGCTCTCGTCGGGATCGTTCGACGCCATTGCCTCGATCGGCATGGTCGAGCACGTCGGCAGCCGGCAGATCGACGCCTACGCCTCGCGGCTTGCCGCGCTGCTCGTTCCCGGCGGGCGACTGCTCAATCATGGGATCGCCCGCCTGCGTCACGGCGACCCCGAGGCCGGGCCGTTCTCGGAGCGTTACGTGTTTCCCGATGCGGCGCCGCTCCATCTCTCGAGGATCCAGACGGCCCTCGAGCGCGCCGGGCTGGAAACCGACACTGTCGAGGGATTTCGCGAGGATTACGCGACGACGCTCGGCCACTGGACTCGGCGGCTCGAGGCCAACGCGGCCGCGGCCGAGCTACTCGCCGGGCCGGAGCGGATGCGCGTCTGGCGCCTCTATCTGCGCGCCGCGCGGGAGGGCTTCCGGATCGGCTTCACTGGCGTCTATCAGGTTCTCGCCCACCGCCCGGTGTGAGTCACCGCTCGTGGCGAGCCGACCTCCCGGGCGCAAGCCACCGCCGCCGTGCAGCCAAACCCCGCGCCGCGGGGCACCGCCCGGGCCGGGCTCTCGGGGCGGCGAGCCTAGCGCGCTCGACCCGATCGCTCGGCGCGGCGGTCGGCGCGGAGCCGGCGGCGCTCCGCTCGCGACGGGCGTGGGGTAATGGGGCGATTGATCGTCCGGCGCAGGATGATGAACGCGATCGTTCCCCACATCGCCGGAACCCACAGGGCGATTGCGTGGTACACGACGGTCGCGGCCGTCGCTGTCGTCGCGCTGACGCCGTAGAGGACAAACATGCCCACGACGCTGCCGTCGAGGACGCCGATGTTTCCGGGAACCGGAATCAGGTTTGAGAGATAGCCGATCTGGTAAGCGAGCACGATGACCACGAGCGGCGGGACATGCCCGGCCGCGTCGAAGCAAGCCCACAGCACGGCGATGTCGAACCACAGGAAGCCGAACGCCCCCAGCAGCCGCCAATCGGGGGTGAACAGGAGCTTGCGGGTGGCACGGACGCTGTCGGCGGTCCCGATCAGCAGAACTCTCAGGCGCCCCTGCGGCCTTCGCCTCGCGTAGTGCTCGGATATCCGCGGCAGCGTCAGGAAGAACGCGAAGACGCCGATTCCAACGAGACCCGGAACCAGACTCAGGAGCGGGCTCCGCGGACCGGGCAGCACGCCCAGCCAGAGCGCGAACCCCGCGAACGCGAGCGTGATCACGTTGACGGCGCTGGTCAGCAGGAACAGCACCGCCGAGCGCTCGGCGATCCGTGCCGTGGGAACGCCGCGCTCGCGTAGGAGCCACGCGCCGACGGCGAGGCTGCCGGCGCCGCCGAGCGACACGGCGGTCCCGAACGCCAGCTCGCTCAGCGCCACACGGGCGCCCCAGCGAATCGGAGCGCGCTCGAACACTTGCAGGAATGCCACCACGTAGGCGAGGCAGGAGAGGATCTCGAGACCGACGGCGACCGCGATCAGCCCGATCGGCATGTCAGTCACCGTGTCAGCAACACCGCGGAGCCCCGGGACGGCAAGACCGAGGCCGACCACAAGCACAAGGAGAACGACCAGCGAGATCAGGCCGTTACGCAGGTTACGGCCCGCCTGGGCCGCTTGGTCACGGTCGGCGACCGTCAGCCCATCGGCACCGCTAACGTCCGCGATCGGCGTTTCCTGACTCGATGCCACATGGAGATCCAAGCATGTCTGGGTTCTCGGTCGGGTTCTGCGGACCTGCGCACGCGTGTCATCCTGACCCGATGACGCTGATCGAGGTGCCGGAGCGCGACGTGATCGGCCTCCGCGCAGACAATCCAGGGCCGTTCACTCTGTCGGGCACGAACTCGTGGATCGTGGGACGGAACCCCGCGTGGCTGATTGACCCCGGACCCGCGCTCGAGCCCCACGTGAACGCGCTCACCGCCGAGCTCGAAGGTCGCGGAGGGCTCGCAGGCATCGCGCTCACGCATGACCATGTTGATCACAGCGAGGCGGTAACCGCCATCCGGGAGCACTTCGCCGGCGCGCCGGTGGCCGCGGGCCGGGGAGCTGTCGATGTCGTGCTCAGCACCGGCGAGATGCTTGGACAGTTAGAGGCGGTGGCCACACCCGGGCACGCGCCCGACCACTTCGCCTTCGTGCTCGGGGACATCGCCTTCACCGGTGACACGGTTCTCGGCGTGGGCAGCGTCTTCATCGCGCCCGACTCGGGTGCTCTTGCCGCCTACCTGGACGGCCTCCGTAGCCTACGAGCGCGAGAACTCGGTCTCATCTGTCCGGGACACGGACCGCTCGTTCACGACCCGGCGGCCAGGCTCGACGGGTATCTGGCGCACCGCGCGGCGCGTGAGCAGCGGCTGCTGGATGCGATCGCCGCGGGCAAGCGGAGCGTGGATGAGCTGTTGGACGCAGCATGGGCCGATGTCCCGGCGGCGCTTCGCTTCGCCGCCGCGGTCACGCTCGCTGCGCATCTGGACAAGCTCGCCGACGAAGGCCGCCTACCACCGGACGCCGAGCGTCCAGCAGGCTGGCCGGCGCCGCATTAGCTGCGCGCTCGCCGGCGGGTCGGTCGGCGTGTGGAGTCGGAGCGCCGCTCAGCCAGTGGGGGTCGGAACGCCGCTCGGCCCAGTGGGGGTCGGAACGCCGCTCAGCCACTGGGGGTCGGAGCGCCGTCGCCGGCATGCCCGCCGGCGAGACGTCGCCGGGCAAGCTCCATCGCAGCCGTCAGCGGCGTGGCGCCGATCGAGTCCGCGTCGTCGAAGATCCTTCGCAGCGTGTCGGCGATCCCGCGTACGCGGCGACGCACCGCGGCGGGGTCATAGCCGTGGAGTTCCTCCGCGACGTTGATCAGGCCGCCGGCGTTGACGACGAAGTCGGGCGCCCACAGCACTCCACGGGCGGCGAGGAGATCTGCGACCACGTCGTCGGCGAGCTGGTTGTTGGCCGCCCCGGCAACGATGGCGCACTGCAGCCGTGGCACCGTCTCGTCGTCGAGGATCCCGCCGAGTGCGCACGGTACGAGCACGTCGAACGGGGCATCGAGTGCCCGCTCCGGGGCCACCCAGCGCGCTCCCAGTTGATCGGCGAGTGCGCGCTTGGCGGGATCGACGTCCGCGACAGCGAGCTTCGCGCCCGCGCGGGCACAGAGCTTGGCGACCCTGGAGCCGACGTGTCCGAGCCCGACGACGCACAGGCTGCGGTCGCGCAGGTCCGTCGAGCCGAACACCCGCTCGCAGCACGCGCGGATCGCAATCACCACGCCGAGCGCGGTGAATGGACTGGGGTCACCGGAGCCACCCTGCGCGCGCGAGAGACCGACAACATGACGGGTTCCCTCCATGATCACGCGCATGTCGCGGCTCGAGGTGCCGACGTCCTCGGCGGTGATGTAGTGACCGCCGAGCGCTTCGACGGTGTCGGCGAAGTCGAGCAGGGCTCTGTAGCGGCGCTCGGACGGCAGCCGTCGCCCGACCGGGACCATGATCACGCCCTTCCCACCACCGAGCTGAAGATCGGCGACCGCCGCCTTGAAGGTCATCGCTCGCGAGAGGCGCATCACGTCGCGCATCGCCGAGCGCGCGTCGTCGTAGGCCCACATTCGGCAACCGCCGAGCGCTGGTCCGCGGGCTGTCGAGTGGACCGCCACGAACGTGAACAGGCCGGAGCGCCGGCCGCGGCGTACGAGCAGCTCCTCGTGGTCCAGCTTCTCGAGGTAGCGGTCGATGGCTTAGCGGTGGTCGTCGCGGCGGCTCGCGCCGATGCGCATCGGCAGGAAGTCCGAGCTCACGTCCCCGTCGGCGGACCCGTTGTGGTGCCGGTCGTCGTCCCCGACGTCGTTCCCGTCGTGGTGCCGGTGGTGGCCCCCGTCGTGGTCCCCGCTCCCGTCTTCGGGGCGGTGGGGTCGCCGGACCCGCTGGACGAGGAATCACCGGGGCTCGTGTCCGCGGTTCCGGTCGTGCCGCTGCCCGACGTCGAGGGGTCGCCGGTCGAACTGGCGGTTCCCGTCGCGGTCCCCGCTCCGGTCGAGTTGGCCGCCCCGTTCGTGCCCGTTCCGTCGGTCCCGGTCGGGGTCGTCGTGCCCGTTGTTGGCGTTGTACCGGCGGTCGCCGTCCCTCCCGAGTCGGTGGTCTCGCCCGGTGCGGCCGCCGTCGGAACGATGTTGTCGCCGCCAGAGATCGAGGTCGTGCCGGCCGATGGGGACGCGCTTGCGCTCGTCGTGGCGCCCGCGTGCTTGGCGGCCGACGGTTGCCCGGGCGCGGTCGATGCCGCGGGTGCGTTCGCCGGCGCCGCGGAGGATTGGCTCTGATAGGGCAGGGGCGCGACCACGGGCGACGTGCTCGAAGCCCCGCCGGCCAGTGCGTGAACGGCGTGTCGCTGACTGACCGGCGGCGTGATCGTGTGCTGGATTGCGACGGCTCCACCGGCCGTCACGACGGCGGCGGCGATCAGCGTCGCGACATGGCTCGCCCCGGCGGCGAGCGTGCCGGCCGATGCCACGGTGCCGCCGCCGACAGCCGCGCCGGTCGTCGCCGTCGCGCCCCCTGTGGCGGCTGCGCCGGCTCCGCCGCCCGCGGCACCACCACCACCGATCCCGAGCATCTTCGCGAGCACCCCCATCGGTCCGAGCGCGGGGGCGAGCGCGGCGAATTGGCGGCGGCTGCCACGCAGCTGGCCCCGGAAGTGACGGCATCCATCGCAGTCGGCGAGATGGCGGCGGACGGTGCCGCTCGCTCGGACGCCGCGATCGTGTGCGAGCGTCATCTCGTCGCGGATCTCGATGCAGGCAGTATCGCGCGCTTGCACAGCCTGCGCGAGCCCGATGCGCGCTCTGACCAGGAGCGACCTCACGGCCGGGACGGAGACATCCATCGCGGCGGCGACGTCGACGTAGCTCATCCCGCCGAGCTCGCGCATCAGCAGCGCTGAGCGCTGGTGATCGGGAAGCCTGCGCAAGTCGGCGATCAGCCGACGCAGCGACTCGCGCTGCTCGGCCTGCACGATCGGGTCGTGCGTCGGCGCGCCGACCTGGTGCAGCACCTCCGGCGCCGGCGGGACGGGGCGGCGGAGCTCATCGACGCAGCGGTTGTGTGCGACCCGATACAGCCAGGGCCGCAGCGCGAGCTGACGGCGATTGGCCCGCAGTCCCGAGTACGCGCGCACGAAGACGTCCTGCAGCGCATCCTCGGCGTCCTGCTTGCAGCCGGGCAGCATCTGCCTGGTGTAGGCGAACAGGCGCGAGCGATAGCGGTCGTGGATGACCCGGAAGGCATCGTCGTTTCCCGCCCGGAACAGCGCCAGGAGCTGCTCGTCGGAGCGCAGCCGCAGCAGCGGTGCACCGACCGAGATCCGAGCTCGTGCGAGTCCTGCCGGTGCTTGGAGGGCGGAGGCTTCCATGAAGGGCTCCTAAGATGACTGTAACGCGTGGAGCGGCGAGAAGTTACGCCTAAACGAGGCTGATCATCACGTGCTTGACCTCGGTGTAGTCCTCGAGTGCGTAGGAGCTGAGGTCCTTGCCGTAGCCCGACTGCTTGTAGCCGCCGTGGGGCATCTCGGAGGCAAGTGGAATGTGGTCGTTGACCCACACGCAGCCGAAGCGCAGCGCGTTCGCGACGCGCATCGCCCGCCCGACATCTCGAGTCCAGACCGAGGAGGCCAGACCGTATGGAGTCTGGTTGGCCCACGCGATCGCGTTCGCCTCGTCCGAGAACTGCTGCACCGTGATCACCGGGCCGAAGATCTCGCGCTGGATCATCTCGTCGTCCTGGTGCAGCCCGGCCACGACGGTGGGCTCGAGGAAGAACCCGGGGAGCCTGGGCGCCCGACCTCCGGCCGCCACCTCCGCGTGGGCGGGCCGGCGCTCGAGGAAGCCCGCGACGCGGTCCCGCTGGCGGGCCGAGTTGAGCGGGCCGAGGGTCGTATCCGGCGAGAGAGTGTCTCCGAGCACTAAGCCGCCCGCCTGCTCGGCGAGGCCCGCGACGACATCGTCGTAGACCTTCGAGCCGGCCAGCACGCGGGTTGCGGCCGTGCAATCCTGGCCTGCGTTGTAGTAACCCGTCCCGGCGATTGTCTCGAGCGCCGTCTCGAGGTCGACGTCGTCGAACACGACCACGGGCGCCTTGCCGCCGAGCTCGAGGTGCACGCGCTTGACCGTGTCGGCCGCGGCGCGGGCGATCCACTTGCCCGTCTCGACGGAGCCGGTGATCGACACCATGTCGACGTCGGGATGGGTGACGAGCGCTTGTCCCGCCGGGTCGCCGTGCCCGGTGACCACGTTCAGGACACCCTTGGGAAGAATGTCGGCGGCCAGCTCGGCGAGCCTCAGGGTGGTCAGCGGGGTCGTCTCGGCCGGCTTCAGGACGACTGTGTTTCCGGCGGCGAGCGCCGGGCCGATCTTCCACACGGCCATCATCAACGGGTAGTTCCAGGGCGCGATCTGACCGATCACGCCCACCGGCTCACGACGGATGATCGATGTGTAGCCGCTGACGTACTCACCCGCGGCGCGACCCTCGAGGCACCGCCCGGCGCCGGCGAAGAACCGCAGGTTGTCGACCATGAAGGGGATCTCGTCGTCTCTGAACGCCCCGATCGGCTTGCCCGCGTTGGCGGCCTCGAGTTGCGCGAGTTCCTCGGCGTGCTCCTCGATCGCGTCGGCGAGCGCCAGCAGCGCGTTCGCGCGCTCCCCCGGCGTGGTCATGCCCCAGGTCTCGAACGCGCGGCGAGCAGCGCGGACGGCGCGATCCACGTCGGCCGCGGTCGACAGCGGGGCGTACGCGATCACCTCCGCCGTCGCCGGATTCAGGACGGGCTCAGTCTGACCCTCGACGGGGTCGGCCCGCTCCCCGTCGATGAAGTTCTGAAGGTTGAGGACCTCGGTCGCCATTGCGTCGGCCGTCAACCTACCACCGCTACGCTTCGGCACGCAGTTCATCGATTGAAAAGGACTTACGTGACCGACGTCGTCATCGCCTCCGCCGTGCGCACCGCGATCGGGTCCTACGGCGAGAGCCTGGTCGGCGTGCCGCCGAGCGACATGGGTGCGGCCGCCGGATGGGCGAGAGCGAGCGGCCGCCGGATGGGCGAGAGCGAGCTGGTCGATCCCGTGATCGGCGACCTGACCGAACCGTTCGGCGGGCAGGGGCGGATTTCGTAGGGCGATGGACACCGCATCCGGCATCGGAATCCCGGTGGCGTTCGGCGCCGGGCTGATCTCGTTCCTGTCGCCGTGCGTCCTGCCGCTCGTGCCGGGATACATCTCGGCGGTCGCAGGCGTCGCGCCGGGTCAGATCCGAGCGGGGCGGGTGCTCGGGCCGACGCTGGCCTTCATCGCCAGCTTCTCGGCGATCTTTATCACGCTCGGCCTGATCGGCCAACGTGCGCTGCGGGCGTCTCTCCAGGGACCGACGGCGCTGAAGGTCTCCGGCGCGCTGGTCGTGGCGATGGGCGTCCTCTTCGTGGTGGCGACCATCGTTCCCCGGTTCAGTCACGAGTACCACGTGGGCGGGCTGATGGAGCGCGCCGGCCGCGGAGGGCCGGTGCTCACCGGCGCGGCTTTTGCGCTCGCCTGGACGCCGTGCACGGGCCCGACGCTCGGGGCGATCATCGCCGCTGCGGGCGGCACGAGCTCGGCGGGCCGAGGCGCGTTCCTGCTCGCGGTCTACTGCGCCGGATTGGGTGTGCCTTTCCTGATCACCGGACTTGCGTTCGGGAAGGCAACGGCAGCATTCACGGTGATCAAGCGCCACTACGCGATCGTGATCGGCGTCGGCGGGCTCGTCCTGATCTCGATGGGGGTGCTCATCTTCACGGGCGAATTCACACGTCTGAACATCACGGTCAATGACTGGCTCCAGAGCTTGGGGCTGCCGAACTTCACGTCGGATACGTAGGCGTAGCAGGCGCCGCGCTGCGGGTGGGCGGACGCACCGGCCCGCCCGCTCGAGCCCTAGGTGTGGCCGCCGGCGCCGTACTGCGCGAGCGGTCGCCGCGAGGCGTCGGGCCCGGGGTCTCAGCCGGCGGCGTGCGCGGCGATCGAGCCCTTCTTCGGTTCCCCGCCGGTCAGCGGCTCGTACACGACGATATCGCCGCCGTCGCCGAAGAGGTCCGGGGCTCGAGCGAGAATCTTCTGGACGTGTGGGCTGGCGAGGTGAGCCTCGAGTGACTCGCGCGAGGTCCAGCGCTCAACAAAGGCGAGGCGGCGCGGGTCGTCGGAGCCCTGGTGCAGCGCGTAGAGGATGCATCCGTCCTCTCGGTGCGTCGGCTCCATCAGGGCTTTGAAGGCCTCCGCAGCCTCGGCCTGCTTGCCGGGCTGGGCGGTAAAGGATCCGACGACGACGATCTCTGACATTGGGTCTCTCCTCCGGTACGGGGCCGCGTAGGATAGGGCTCGGAGCCGATCGCTCGGAGTGATCGAGGACCAAGGCGACGGAGCATGCAGATCAACCACGTCAGCGTCAACGCGCGCGACTTGCGGGAGTCGGTGGACTTCTATGTGGAAGCTGCTCGATGCGGAGCCGATCCCGACGCCGAACTTCGGCCTCCCGGTTCAGTGGCTTGCGCTGGGTCGCACGCAGCTGCACCTCTTCGAGCGGGACCTGCACCCAACGAGCCACCATCACTTCGGGATTACCGTCGACGACATCGAACCGGTCTTCCGAGCCGCGGAGCGGCTCGGTGCTCTTGACCGCCACGCTTTCGGCAACCATCTCGTGGAGTTGCCCGGAGACGTTGTCCAGCTCTACCTTCGCGACCCAGCCGGCAACCTCGTCGAGATCGACCACCACGGCGTCGACCGCCTCCCCGATGAGCTACGCGCGCAGCTCCAAGGCTTGTGGGACTTCAATCCACAGAACGACGAGCACATGCGCGGACGCCTGTTCGTGCCCGATTAGCCCGCGGCCGGCCAGGCGCCCGCTTGGTACGGTGCGTGCGCCCATGAGCCCAACGATCGCCCTGCCGCCGCCCGACACGCCGCTGAGCGGGGCTTCGCCGTTCCCGCCGATCGGCGACTACGCGTTCCTCTCGGACTGTCACACCGGGGCGCTCGTCGCTCCCGACGGCACTGTCGAGTGGATGTGCATCCCGCGGTTCGACTCGCCGAGCGTCTTCGGCTCGCTGCTCGACCGCCGGGCCGGGGGGTTCCGGCTCGGGCCCTACGGCACCTCGGTGCCAGGGACCAGGCGCTACGAGCCGGGGACGATGATTCTCGAGACAACGTGGATGACGCCTTCGGGATGGATCGTCGTGCGTGACGCGCTGACGATCGGGGCGTGGCACGACGAGCACGCGGACGAGAGCTCGCACACCCGTCCCCCGACCGACTTCGACGCCGACCACATGCTCATTCGGACGATCGAGTGCGTGCAGGGCGAGGTCCAGGTCGAGGCCGTGTGCGAGCCGCTGTTCCGGTACGGGCTCACCCCCGGGGTGTGGACGATGATCGAGGAGGATTGGCGGATCGCCGAGGCGACCGACGGCGAGACCACGCTCCGGCTCATCTCCGATCTGCGGATCGGGATCGAGGGCACGCGCGCCCGCGCCCGTCACACCCTCAAGGAGGGTGAGCGTCGGTTCGTCGCGCTCGCCTGGACGCACGGGCTCGGCGGCCCGAGCGACGGCGAGGACGCCCACCGGCGGCTCGACATCACCCGGCACTACTGGCGCAGCTGGCTCGCCGGCGGGCGCTTCCCCGACCACCGCTGGCGCGAGCACCTGCAGCGCTCGGCGCTGACGCTGAAGGGGCTCACCTACGCACCCACCGGCGCCACGGTCGCGGCGCTGACGACCTCGCTCCCGGAGACCGCCGGCGGCGAACGCAACTGGGACTATCGCTACTGCTGGATGCGCGACGCCACGTTCACGCTGTGGGGGCTGCATGCGATCGGCCTCGACTGGGAGGCCGACGACTTCATGCAGTTTGTCGCCGACCTCAAGCGGGGTCCGGACGGGGCGCTGCAGATCATGTACGCGGTCGGCGGCGAATGCGACCTGACCGAGCGCTCGCTGGACCACCTGCACGGGTACGAGGGAGCGGTGCCGGTCAGGGTCGGCAACGGCGCCTTCCAGCAGCGCCAGAACGACGTTTTCGGCGCGGTGCTCGATTCCGTCTACCTGCACACCAAGGTGAGCGGCCACGTTCCCCAGCGCCTGTGGCCGGTGCTCCAGGATCAGGTCCGCTGCGCGATCAAAGCGTGGAAGGACCCCGACCAGGGGATCTGGGAGGCGCGTGGCGAGCCCAAGCACTACGTGTCCTCGAAGCTCATGTGCTGGGTGGCGCTCGACCGCGGGACGCGGCTGGCGGAGCTCGAGGGCGAGGTGTCGCTGGCGAAGGAGTGGGGCGCGATCGCCGACGAGATCCACGCCGACATCTTGCAGCGCGGCGTCTCGGAGCGCGGCGTGTTCCGCCAGCACTACGAGACCGATGCGCTCGACGCCTCGACGCTGTTGATCCCGCTCGTGCGCTTCCTCGAACCAGACGACGAGCGCGTCCGCGCAACCGTGCTGGCGATCGCGGACGAGCTGACCGAGAACGGATTTGTTCTGCGCTACAAGGTCGACGAAACGGACGACGGCCTGTCCGGGGAGGAGGGGACGTTCCTTATCTGCTCGTTCTGGCTCTCCTCCGCCCTGTGCGAGATCGGCGAGGGGCGGCGGGCCCATTCAATGCTCGAGCGCCTGCTCGCTCACGCGTCACCGCTCCAGCTCTACGCCGAGGAGCTCGACGCGCAGAACGGCCGCCACATGGGCAACTTCCCGCAAGCGTTCACCCATCTGGCGCTGATCAACGCCGTGATGCACGCGATCGCCGAGGAGCAGGAGGAGGTCTAGGCCGTCGAGCACGGCCGCCCCATGTCACCGGTCGGACCGGTGACCGCAACCGTGATGCCCGACGACGCCACGGGGCGAGCATATTCGACGTCGACAGCGCACCCAAGAACGGGACCCGGCGCCAAACAGGCGGCGGAGCCGCCCCTCAGAGTCAGTCGTATCCGGGCTCGCCCGGCAGCACCACGCGCGCGGTCTCGCCCGACCGCAGCACCCTCGGCTCGACGAGACGCACCTCGTGTCCGCGCGCGTGCTCGAGCAGTGCGTCGGCCGAGGCGAACGTGGAGATCTGCTCCAGGTGCTTGATCGTCGGAAAGACGAGCAGGATCTCGCCCGCGCCCGCCGCGTCCAGCGCGGCCCGTGGTCTGTACCAGCCCCACTGCACGATCTCCTGCCCGTCGACCGTGGGCTGGGCGCCGGGCGGCCCGACCGCGAGGAAGAACCAGGTGTCGAATCTGATCTTCGCCTGAGCTGGGGTGATCCAGTGCGAGAACGGCACGAGCGCGTCGGCCGAGGCCAGCGCGATACCCGCCTCCTCAGCGACCTCGCGCACCGCGGCCGCGCGCAGCGCGCCATCACCCGAGCCGTCCTGGGTGTCGACCGCGCCGCCCGGGAACACCCACGCGCCCCCCATGAAGCGCGCCTGCGGGTTGCGCTTGACGAGCAGCACCTCAAGTGATCGATCGCCACCGCGGAGGAGGATCACCGTTGAGGCGAGCCGCGGCAGTGTAGGCTGCCCGCCGATCAGCTCTTCTCCGGGAGCGGGGCGGTCGACTTCCATCGCCGCCGACCCTACCTGGCCGCCGTCGGCGATACCTTTAACCAATGCTGATCCTGATCATCGTCGCCGTAATCTCCGGCTCCATCGTCGGCAGGCTCTCGCGGCTGGCATTGCACGGCGATCCCTCGAAACCGAGCGGTCGGAGCTGAGCGTGGGCGTGTCCGAAGCGGAGCGGTGGATCTGCGAGTCGTGCGGGTTCATCTACGACCCCGAGGATGGGGACCCCGACGGCGGGATCCCGCCCGGGACGCCGTTCAGCGAGATTCCGGAGACCTGGTTCTGCCCCGTCTGCGGGGCCCGCAAGCGGGACTTCTCGCCGTACGAGGATTAGACGCCCGGCGCTCGCGTCGGCGCCGTGGGTTGAACTGCGCGATCGTGCGCAGTGTGTGCGGGAGCGTTGAGACCGATTGGTGCGTCCGGCCCTTGACCTCAGCCCGAACGCTCAGGCGGATCAGCGTTCCCGAGGGCGGCTTCTTCCTCGGGGGTGTAGAAGAACCCCGGCAGCGGATAGCCCGGCCGCCCGCTGTTCTCGATCGCGCGGCGGACGCTGTCGTCATCGAAGGCCAGCCCGCTCTCGATCCGCCGGGCGACAACCTGGGCCACGATGTTGCCGTTGGCGTGGCTAAGCGGGCTCGCGGCGAGCCCGGCCGGTTCCTCGGAATCACCCGATCCCGACGGATTATCCATCCCAGGACCGTACCGCATCATCGTCCACCTCTCCCCGGACCGGGCGAATTGCCTACGCTGCGGCTGGGAGCCGGCCGGAGGTCGCCTCAGCGATCGCCGAAGCGGTGATCGTGACCAGCCGGCGGAGCTCACCGTCGGAGATCGCCAGCGGTGGCATCAGTACGACCACGTCGCCGAGTGGGCGGATGATCGCGCCGCGGGCTCGGGCCGCGAGGGTGACCTGGTGCCCGACCCGATTGCCGTCGGCTGATGGGATCAGCTCGATCCCGACCATGAAGCCGCGCTGGCGAACGTCGGCGACCGCGGGGAGCGGGCCGATCCGCTGCGTGAGCAGGCGCGTGAGGAGCTCGATCTTCGGTTGCAGTCGCGCGAGCGTGCGCTTGTGTTCGAACAGCTCGAGCGTGGCGATGCCCGCCGCGCACGCGAGCGGATTGCCCGTATAGGTATGGCCATGGAAGAAGGTCCTGAAGTCCTCGTAATCCCCTAAGAAGCCGTCGTAGATCCGCTCGGTGGTCAGTGTCGCGGCGAGTGGGAGGTAGCCACCCGTGAGGCCCTTGCCAACGCACATCAGGTCGGGCGTGACGTTCTCGTGGTCGCAAGCGAACATTGCGCCGGTGCGTCCGAGCCCGGTGGCGACCTCGTCGCAGATGAGCAGCACGCTGTGGGCGTCGCAGAGCTCGCGGACGCGTCTCAGGTAACCCTCGGGCTGCATCAGCATCCCCCCGGCGCCCTGGACGAGCGGCTCGATGATGAGCGCTGCGACGCGAGGACCGTGCTCGTCAAGCAGCTCCTCGAGGTGGCCGGCGTCACCCGCCCGTGCCTGCCAGGCGTCGAACAGGAGGGGACGATAGAGCGAATGGAACAGGTCGATGCCGCCGACCGAGACGGCCCCGAGCGTGTCGCCGTGGTAGGCGTTCTCGAGGCAGATGAAGCCGGTCCGCTCGGTCTCGCCGCGCTGCGCCCACCACTGAAACGCCATCTTCAGCGCGATCTCGACCGCCGTCGAGCCGCTGTCCGAGTAGAAGACGCGGCTCAGGCCGGGCGGGGCGACCGCGAGCAGCCGCTCGGCGAGCTCGATTCCTGGTGCGTGGGAGAGGCCGAGCATGGTGCTGTGCGCGACCCGGTCCAATTGCGCCTTGACCGCGCCGTCGATCGCGGGCTCGCGGTGGCCGTGGACGTTGCACCAGAGCGACGAGACGCCATCGATGTAGGCGTTTCCGTAGATGTCGTAGAGCGTCGTTCCTTCGGCGTGATCGATGACGATCGGCGGCTCGTCGCTCTCCCAGCTCCGCTGCTGGGTGAACGGATGCCAGAGGTGACGGCGGTCGGCGGCGGCCAATTCGGCTGGGATTCTCATGCCGGACAAGCTAACCCGGGGAGCGGTCGGAAGAATCGAGTGCCGCTCGCGGGATGGGAAACTGTGGGCAGCGTGCACCGACCAACGAGATCCGAGCGCCACGACGTCCTGGAAGCGATTGTGTTCGATGTCGATGGCACCTTGGTCGACAGCGAGCGAGACGGCCACCGCGTCGCATTCAATCGAGCGTTCGAGGAGGCCGGGCTCCCCGACCGTTGGGATGTGGAGCTCTACGGCGAGCTGCTCGAGATCGCCGGGGGTGACCGCCGCATCAAGGCCTACTTCGTGCGCCGGGGTATGCCCGAGGACGGGAGCGCGGAGCTTGCCCGCCGCCTTCACGCCCGCAAGACCGTGATCTTCACCGAGATGGCCAGGCAGGGGGAGATCGAGCCCCGGCCGGGGGTGGGTGAGCTCCTGGACGAGCTCGGGGCCGCGGGCGTGCGGATCGCGGTCGCGACGACCGGCAACGGCGCCTGGGTCCATCCGCTGCTCGAGCGGTCGTTCGGCGCCGGGCGCTTCGAGGTCGTGGTGACGGCCGACGAGGCGCCGCGACTCAAGCCCGACCCCAGCGCCTATCTGCGAGCACTCGAAGGCCTCGGACTCGCGGCTGCGGCCGCCTTGGCGATCGAGGACTCGCACAACGGGCTGCGAGCCGCCAAGTCGGCCGGGATGGCCTGCGTGGTCGTCGTCAACGATTACACGCGTCAGCAGGAGCTCGAGGCCGCCGACCTCACCTTGGACGGCTTCGGGCGTCCGCACGCTCCGGTCCGTGTCTTGAGCGATCCCCACGCTTTGGATCCGCCCGGGCGCCTCGACGTCGACACGCTGCGACGCCTCGCGGCGAGCGGCTCAGACGGCTGACGCGCGCGGCAGGCGAGAGCCGGCCCGCTGGTCATCCAGCCAGTCCGCCAATGGGAGCGTCGCGCCGGCCGCGGCGAGCTCTTCCCGGGTGGCGCGGCCAACGCGCGGCAGGGTAGCGACAGCGACGCCGCCGAGGTGGGCGATCGTGTCACGATTGGATCGCTCGATGGCGCTCGCGCCCTCCGGCCAGGGGGTCAGGACGACGGCGGCGACGTCGAGCGCGGCGCGACGCGCCGCCTCGAGCGTGAGCAGCGTGTGGTTGATCGTGCCCAGCCCAGTCCGCGCGGCGATCACCAGCCGCAGCTCGAGCTCGCGGGCGAGGTCGCGAACGTCGTAGCCGGGTGCGAGCGGGACCATCAGTCCTCCCACGCCCTCGACAACGACGGTCTCGTGAGCGCTCACGGCCGCGTCGATCTGCGCCCGGAGCGCGATCGGGTCGATCGGCGCGCCCGCGAGCTCGGCCGCGAGGTGGGGCGAGACCGCGGGGCCGTAGCGGATCAGCGCCACCGTGTCCGGATCGACGCCGCCAGCGCGCGCGAGTAGGACGTGGTCCGGCGGCCAGGCCGGATCGGTCGGTTCGTCGAGGCCGCTGAGGACCGGCTTCAGCGGTCGAACCGGCTCGCCGACTGCGTGCAGCGCCGCCACCATCGCGGCGGCAACGACAGTCTTGCCGACGCCCGTGTCCGTGCCGGTGACGAATAGGCCGCGCACCGACTGGGCCGAAGCGGTCGACGCCTCGTTACGCGGCGCGTGCGACAGGCGCAGGCGCCTCGTGGTCGAACGGACGCGCAGGTGCCGGCGCTTCGGCGTCGAACAGGGTCGGCGCCACCGGGTCATCCGGGTCCGACCAGTCCCGCTCATGCTCCTCCCACGCTGGGACCTCCACGAACTCCGCGGGCTCCGCGACTCTCGTCCCCGGCGCGGGGCGCGGTGCGAAGCCCTCGGCCCGCGGTGCGAAGCTTTCGGCCCCCGGTGTGAAGCCCTCGGCCCGCGGTGCGAAGCCCACGGTGCGCGCCACCTCAGCGATCGTACGCGCGGCGGCGACGAGCTCATCGGCGCGGTGCGAGGCCATCACCGCGAGGCGCAGCCGCGAGGTGCCGGCGGGAACGGTCGGAGGCCTGATCGCCTGGGCAAAGACGCCGCGCTCGAGCGCGGCCTCGCAGATCCGCACCGCGAGCTGGGCATCCCCGACGACGAGCGGGACGATCTGCGTGCGCGATCCCTGGAGATCGAATCCCTCGCGCTCCAGCTCAGCCCGGATCGTGGCGGCGTTCGTCGCCAGCTTCTGGACCCGGCGGGGTTCCTCCTCGAGGATCTCGAGCGCGGCCAGCGCCCCCGCGACCGCGGGTGGGGGAAGGGCGGTCGAGAAGATGAACGTGCGGGCGGCGTTGACGAGATACCGCGCCATCGTCCGATCGCACGCAACGTACGCGCCGTAGGACCCCAGCGCCTTGCCGAGCGTCCCGACGATCACGTCGACCTGGTCCTCCAGCCCGGCTTCGGCGAGCGCGCCGGCGCCGCCGGGGCCGAGCGCCCCGGTCCCGTGCGCCTCGTCGACCATCACCCTCAGCTCGTGTCGTTCCGCGAGCTCGATGATCTCCTGCAGCGGCGCCACGTCCCCGTCCATCGAGAAGACGCTGTCGGTCACGATCAGGGCGCCGCGGCCCTCGGCCTGTGCAAGACCCCACGCCAGGTGCTCGACGTCGCAATGGTCATAGATGAACACCTCGGAGCGTGAGAGGCGGCAGCCGTCGATGATCGAGGCGTGGTTCAGCGCATCGGAGAACACAACATCTCCGGGACGCGCCAGCGCCGCGACGACGCCGGCGTTGGCGAGGTAGCCCGAGCCGAAGAGGAGCGCCGTCTCGCGCGCCGTGAATGCGGCTAGGCGTTCCTCCAACCGCCGGTGGATCGTCATCGTCCCCGAGACCAGGCGCGACGCGCCCGTGCCGACGCCCCAGCGCATCGCGGCCTCTGCCGCCGCCGCGCGCACGCGGGGATGATCGGCGAGGCCGAGGTAGTTGTTCGAGCACAGCAGGAGCACCGGCTTACCGTCGAGTACGACATGCGGACCCTGCGGGCCGCTTACGAGGCGGGTGCGGCGGCTCAGCCCCAGGGCTTTCAGCTCATCCAGCCGCGCGTCGATCTCGATCATGCTGGAGGGAACTTAGTGCTTGGGCCGGACGGCAAGCTCGGGTTTCTCGGGTCGAGTTGGACCGGCTCGAGCCGCACGGGTCAGGCCGCTGGTCGGCGGCTCGCGGCCCGGCGCGCCGCTGCCCTGGCGCGCCGCTGCCCTGGCAGCGCCCTCGCGTGTCTCCCGGCCGCGTCCGGTGTTGGGCGCGCCGTCGGGTCGCTGCGGAACCGTCCGCTTGCGATGGAACCGCAGCTGGGACGCCGGATCCCACATGTGTACCTCCAGCGCGGCCTCGAAGGGCTGCTCGAGCGCCTCGGAGACGACGTCGGGCGTCTCCCCTTCGAGCCAGCCGGAGCGATTGTCCGGCCGCGGATTGGAGCCGTTGTCCGGCTGTCGCGCCACGTTCAGGCCGAGGTTCTCGAACATCGAGCGGTCCTCGTCGGGTGTGTTTCCGAGCGTCGTGAGGAAGTTGCCCATCATCACACCGTTGAGCCCCGCCTTGACGGCCATCGGCTGGAGATCCCCGAGGTTCTCGACGCGCCCGCCGCACAGGCGGAACAGCGCCTCCGGCAGGATCAGGCGGAAGATGGCAATCCACTTGACGACCTCCCACGGATCGAGTAGCTCGCGATCCCCGAACTTCGTGCCGGGTCGGGGGTTGAGCAGGTTGATCGGGACGCTGGTGGGGTTGATGCCGGCGAGCTCGAAGGCCATCTCGACCCGCTGCTCGCGTGTCTCGCCGAGGTTGAGGATGCCCCCGACGCAGGTCTCGAGCCCGACTTCGCGGACCGCGTCGATCGTCCGCAAACGCCCCTCATAGCGAACCGTCGTCGAGACCTCTGGATAGTAGGAAGCAGCCGACTCGACGTTGTGGTGGACGCGCTGGATTCCGGCGTCCTTCAGGGCCTGAGCGCGCTGAACGGACATGTGGCCGACGGAGACGCAGCGCTTGAGGCTCGTATGCTCGGCGACGAGACGCGCGCCCGCGAGCACCTTCTCGAAATCCCGTCTCGAGAGCCCCTGGCCCTGGGTGACCATGCAGAAACGATGAGCCCCCGCGGCCTCTGCAGCCCGGGCGTGCTCGAGGATCTGCTCGGGCTCCATCATCGCGTGCATCGGCGTATCGGCCTCCGCGTAGCGTGACTGGGCGCAGAACCCGCAGTCCTCCGCGCACCCGCCCGACTTCGCGTTGACGAGCGAGCACATGTCCGTCGAGTCGCCGAAGCTCTGCACGCGCGCGCGCCACGCCCGTTCCACGAGCGCCTCGATCTCGGCCGGTTCCTCGATGTCTCCGAGTCGGAGGGCTTCCTCGCGCGTGATCAGCGGCGGCATGACCCGGGAAGATAGGCATCGAGGCGGACGCGACGAGGAGGGCTCCTGAGCGGGGGTCGGTCGCGGGCGGGCCGGGGGTCGGTCGCGGGCGGGCCGGGGTCGGCCGCGGGCGGGCCGGGTTCGGCCGCGGGCGGGTTCAGCCCCACTGGTAGGGGAGGAACTTGCCGTCGAGCGTGATCCGCACGCGGTCACCGGCCGGATCGGGCACGCGCTCGACGTCGGCTCGAAAGTTGATCGCGCTCATGATTCCGTCGCCGAACTCCTCGTGAATCAGCGCCTTCAGGGCAGGACCGTAGACGAGGATGACTTCATACAGACGGTAGATCGTCGGATCCACGGGAACGGGACCATCGAGCGCGCCGCGGGTTGGTATCTGCTCCAGCACGGCCGCGGCCTCCGGAGCCAGGTCCAACATCGCCACAAGCTGCTTCGCCTCATGCGGAGTAAACGGATGCTGGCCGAGCACGGCGGCGGCAACCCAGACCCGGGGACGGCCCAGCCGCTCGGCCAGATCGGCGAACGTGAGCTTGCGCTCCTGCATTGCCGCCTCGATTGCATCGCCTACCTCGCGCTTGGTCATGATCGAGCTCGGAGTATCTCAGGGCAAGGGCCGCCGGCGGTGGGGGCGGGCCGGCGGTGCGACAGGCCGGGCGGGCTGGGCGGGGCGGCGGTGCGGGCTGGCCGCCGGTGCGGGCTGGCCGGCGGTGCGGGCGGGCCGGCGGTGCGGGCGGGCCGGCGGTGCCGGACTACGGCGCTCCGACGGCTTGTCCCGCGGGAACCGCCGAGGCCACCGGGTACGGCGTCGGGGTGGGTACTCCTGCGGCGCTGCAGAGCCAGGCGGCGTGGAGCGTGGACTACTTCGCAGCGGTCTCCTGTCAGGCCTTCTCACCGTGCTGGCGGGCGGCGGACCCGCCGGTGGCGGATCGGCCTGCTCGAGGATGAGGGGCCGGGACTCAACCGCTCGGGCTCGGACGGTGTCTACTACCGACTGTTCGACACCACGACGAAGAGCTTCGGCTCGTCCGTGCTCGTCTCGGATGAGACCAAGCTGTCGCTCGACGGCGCAGACGAGCTGAGCGCTTCGCAGGACAGCGCCGGAGGCGTGTACGCGACCTGGCACGACGGCCGCGGGATCTCGTCGGCGGCTAGTGGGGCTAGGGCGCCCTTACAGGCCCAAACGCAGCGACCTGCCGCGGATCATTCCGCGGCAAGTCCTTAGCGCCCTTGCCATTGCGGATGGCGCTTCTCGCCGAAGGCCAGGACGCCCTCGTGGAAGTCCTCCGAGGAGAAGCAGGCGCGGCGAAGCTCGACCAGCTCCCGCTCGACATCGGGCGCCAGCGCCGCCTGCGCGTCGAGAATCGCTCGGATCACGCGCTTGTTTCCGCGGCTCGCGAGCGGAGCGTTGGCGGCGATCTCAGTAGCTAGCTCCAGCGCCTGTCCCTCTAGTCGCTCGGGCTGGACGATGGCGTTGACGAGGCCCCACTCCGCGGCGGTACGGGCGTCGATCTGGCGCCCGACGAGAAACAGCTCGCGTGTCCGCGGGACACCAACGGCATCGATGAACTTGCGGACCCCGGTGTGTGAGTAGACGAGGCCGAGCTTGGCAGGAGGCATCCCCAGCGCGACGGTGGCGGCGGCGATGCGCAGATCGCACGACAGTGCCAGCTCGAGTCCACCGCCGATCGCGTGACCGTTGAGCGCCGCGACCGTCGGGTAGGGATAGTTCTCGATGGCATCGATCGCCGCAGCAAACGGATGCGCAACGAGCTTCTCCGCCTCCTCGGCGAGCAGCTCGTCGGCGAGGTCACCGATGTCGTAGCCGGCCGAGAACGACCCGCCCTCGCCGGTGACGATCACGCACCGGGCGTCGAGCTCCGGCATCGTCGACGCGAACCGGTCGAGGATCGCTTGGTCCAGTGCACCGCGCTTCTCTGGATTGGAGATCGTGAGCCGGACCACGTTGGGCGCCGGCTCGTCGACGAGAAGGCTTCCGCTACTCGAGGACGACAAGCGTGTCGCCCTCGGCCACCGACTGGCCTTCCTCGCAGCGGATCTCCGCGACCACGCCCGGATCCTCGGCCTCGACCGGCATCTCCATCTTCATCGACTCGAGCACCACGACGGTGTCGCCCTCCTCGATTCTGTCGCCGACCTCGACCTCGATCTTCCAGACGGTGCCGGTGATGTGGGCCTCGACCTGGATCACAACGAAAGGCCTCCTGTGCTCGTGATGACGGGCCTGAGCATAGTCGCGGAGGCCGACGGCTACACATACGTTCGCCGGCAGGGGGCAACGTCCGAACGATGAACCAAAATGCGAGATGGATCGCGGCGACGGCTTGACTGTCGACCCGTCGCCCGGTTGCATCGCGTAACTAGGAGAGCAAGTCGATGCCCCCGCCGCAGATCTTCGTCAGTACGCGCTCCCGCCGCGAATATCCTCGCCGCCGAGCAGCAGCTCCGGCCGTCCCCCTCTCGGTCCTCTTGGTGGCGTTTGTCGTGCTGGTGTGGGCGCTGGTGGCGTTCGCCCTGTGGTCTGTCTTGGTGTGAGCACCCCGGTAGTGAGAGCCGCGATCTTGCACCACTACGGCGAAGCTCCGCAGCCTGGAGACTTCCCCGGACCCGTGCCCGCCGAGGGCCAGACCGTCATCGAAGTGTCAGCGGCCGGGCTGAACCCGGTCGATATCTCGATGGCGTCGGGCAGCTTCTACCAGGGCAGGGTTCCGCTGCCCTGCGTCGCGGGTCGGGAGGGCGTCGGCCGGACGAGCGACGGGGAGCTCGTCTACTTTGCCGCGCCCGTGCCTCCGTATGGCTCGTTCGCGGAGTGGACGCTGGTCGACTCGGAGTCCCCGATCCCGCTCCCGGAGGACGTCGATCCCGCGCTCGCGACGTGCTTCGGAATCGCCGGGCTCGCGGCATGGTTGGCGCTCGAGTGGCGGGCACGGTTGCGCGATGGCGAGACGGTCCTGGTGCTGGGCGCGAGCGGAGTCGTCGGTGGCATCGCCGTCCAGGCGGCGCGCCTGCTCGGAGCCGGACGCGTGATCGCAGCGGCCCGCGCTCGCGACGGCCTCGAGCGGGCACGGTCGCGTGGAGCCGACGACGTCGTCCAGCTGGACGGGGCCGGGAACCTCGCCGAGGCGTTCCGCGAGGCGTGCGTCGGCGGCCCCGACGTGGTGATCGATCCGCTCTGGGGCGAGCCGGCCGCGGCGGCGATCGAAGCGTGCCGGCCTGAGGCGCGACTCGTCCAGATCGGCCAGTCGGCCGGCTCGCACAGCTCGATTGCGTCCGCCGCGGTCCGCGGTAAGGGGCTGGCGATCCTGGGCCACGCGAACTTCCGCGCGCCGCGTGAGGTCAAGATCGCCGCCTACATGCAGATGATCGAGCACGCCACCGCGGGGAGGCTGACCGTCGACATCGAGCGGGTCCCGCTCGAGAACGTCGTTGACGCCTGGAATCGCCAACGCAGCTCCCCCGGACGCAAGCTCGTGATCATGCCGTAAGGGGCGTGTGGGGTCGCCGGGCGCGTGGGGTCGCCGGGCGCGACGGGGTCGCCGGGCGTGTGGGGTCGCCGGGCGCGACGGGGTCGCCGGGCGCGTGGGGTCGCCGGGCGCGACGGGGTCGCCGGACGCGACGGGGTCGCCGGGCGCGACCTTCCACACGTGCCGGTGAGGAGCATTCCTCAGGGGTGTGGTCGCTGGCAGTGAATATTTCACACTGGCTTGCACCTCGGCTGGAAGTCCGCGCATAGGCCGTACCGCCGCCTTGCGGGCTCGGGTTCCCGGGGGAACGCGACGCGGCCCACATTGGGTGGCAGGAATCGTCCGCTAGCCGTCATTGCAGACAGACCGCGGTCGCGCGATGATCGACTGGTGACCATGGCGATCCGACGACGAGTGGTAGTGCTCGTGTTTCCCGACGTGCAGGTCCTCGATGTCACGGGCCCAAGCGAGGTGTTCTCAATGGCCGACCGGTTCCGCGGACCGGCCTACACGGTCGAGCTCGTCGGCGTGCCGGAGCCCGTCCTCGGCGTGCCGCGATCCTCGGCGCGCCCAGCCGAGCCCTCGGCGCGCCCACCCGAGCCCTCGGCGCGCCCACCCGAGCCCGCCCCGATCGCTACCTCGAGTGGGCTGCGCCTCCTGCCGGATCGCGAGCTTGCGGCCTGCGGCGGGCCGATCGACACCCTGATCGTGCCGGGCGGCTTGGGGGTCGGGGCCCTGCAGCACGACGGGCGGCTGATCGCGTGGACGCGCTCGGCCGCCGAGCGCTCTCGGCGTGTCGCGTCGGTCTGTACGGGCGCGTTCGTGCTTGCCCGCGCTGGGCTGCTCGACGGGAGGCGCGCGACGACGCACTGGGCCGCGTGCGCGCAGCTCGCCCGGCGATACCCGTCGATCGACGTCGCGCCCGACCCGATCTTCGTCCGCGACGGGAACGTCTACACGTCCGCCGGCGTCACGGCGGGCATCGATCTCGCACTCGCGCTCGTGGAAGAGGACCTCGGGCATCGCGCCGCGCTCGAGGTGGCGCGCTCGCTGGTGCTGTTCGTCCGGCGTCCTGGCGGTCAGGCGCAGTTCAGCGCCGGACTCGCCGCCCAGGCGGCCGATCGGGCCTCCGTTCGCGATCTCCAGGCTTGGGTCGCCGACCATCTCGACGAGGATCTGACCGTGGCGGCGCTCGCCGAGCGGTGCTTCATGAGCTCGCGCAATTTGGCGCGTGTGTTCGCCCGTGAGGTTGGCGTGACCCCGGCCGTGTATGTCGAGTCGTTGCGGCTCGAACGTGCTCGGATGCTGCTGGAGAGCACCGAGCTGCAGGTCGAGGAGATCGCCGCCCGCTGCGGATTCGGGACGTTGGAGACGCTGCGACGCGGGTTCGCCCGGCGCCTGCACGTCAGTCCGAGCGAGTACCGGACGAGGTTCTCGGCGCCGCCCGCGAGCGTCATGCCGATCAGGAGGCAGGCACGATGAAGATCGCCATTCCCATCTTCGACCGCTTCACGGCGCTCGACGCCGTTGGCCCCTACGAGGTGCTCTCGAGGCTGCCGGGGGCGACGGTCCATTTCCTCGCCGCCGAGCCGGGACCCAAGCGCACCGAGACGGGGATGCTTGCGCTGACCGCCGACCTCGCGCTCGACGAGCTCACGAGCCCCGAGATCGTCGTCGTGCCGGGCGGCTTCGGTACCCGTGAGCTGATGGGGGACGAGCAGATCCTGGACTGGCTGCGCCGCGCGCACGAGACCTCCGGATGGACGACCTCGGTGTGCACCGGCTCGCTCCTGCTCGCGGCGGCCGGTCTCCTCGACGGGCTTGAGGCGACGACCCACTGGCTGGCCCTTGACGCGCTCCGCGAATACGGCGCGCGCCCGGTTGAGCGTCGGGTCGTCGAGCACCCGGAGGCGCGGATCATCACCTCGGCAGGGGTATCGGCGGGCATCGACATGGCGCTGACACTCGCCGCAAGGATCGCCGGCGACGAGCTCGCCCGGGCGATCCAGCTCGGGATCGAGTATGACCCCGAGCCGCCGTTCGACAGCGGCTCGACCGCCAAGGCGACGCCTGAGATCATCGCGCTCGTTCGCGGGGCGTCCGGCCGCCTGGCCTGACCGCGACACGCTTGCGCATGGGTGGCGACAGCGCTCGAGTGGGCGCTCGGTTGGGTTGAGGCGTAGCCTGAAGTCGACCGCCATGGCAGACGACGCCGAGTCAGTAGACCTCGACCTCCTTTCAGCCTCGCTGCGTGCCGATTCAGGCGACCTCGACGCCTTCGTCGAGGGCCTCGCAACGAAGCTCGAGAACGCGATCCCGCAGCGGGTTCGCGTCGATCGGCGGCGGGCCGGATTTCGCGGACCGAAGGTCGTGCGTCAGATCGCCGTTGATCTCGGCAACGTGCGACTCGAGCTGCGCTACCCGGGCGGCGCGCTCGAGACCCGGTGCGCGAAGCTGTCAGGCGGGATCGTGCTCAAGAGCGAGCAGCTCGACACCGACGCCTGGCTGGCGGCGCTCGGAGAGGCGCTGGCCGCCGAGGCGAGACGCAGCGAAACCACTCGTCAGGCGCTCGAGCGCCTACTGATCTAGGAGATTGCAGATGGGTTTCTTCAACCGACCAGACGATGACCAGCAGAACGAGCCCCAGGAGCCCGCGGCTCCGGCGGCGATGATGGAGAACGCGGCGCCGGAGGAGGCGCCCCATGCCGGTGGCTATGAGGCGGGATCGCTGGCCGGCATCCCGCAGTCCGGGCGCGAGCGGATTGCCCGGATGAAGCAGGACGTGGCACGGGGATTCTTCACCAGCGACCTGTCGGTCAACGAGTTCCTGCTCGTCAAGCAGTCGGGGTTCGAGCCGCTCGGGCTGGTTCTCGGCAGCTCGATCTACCACATCGGCTTCCAGCAGGCGATGTGGAACCAGAGCCAGGAGATGGGCGTCCTCACTCAGGCCATGTACCACGCTCGCGAGCTCGCGATGACGCGCATGGAGGAGGAGGCCGATCAGCTCGGCGCCGACGGGATCGTCGGCGTGCGCCTCGAGATCGGTCGCTACCAATGGGGTGCCGATCTCGCCGAGTTCATCGCCGTCGGCACGGCCGTCAAGCACCGCGCCGGAGAGCTGCACCGGGCTCCGAATGGCCGTCCGTTCACCTCGGATCTGAACGGGCAGGGCTTTTCGACCCTGCTCCGCTCCGGTTACCGACCGGCGGGATTGGTGATGGGCAACTGCGTCTATCACGTCGCCCATCAGAGCCTCCGTCAGTCCTGGAAGCAGATCGGGCGCAACCAGGAGCAACCCAACTTCACCCAGGCGCTGTACGAGGCCCGCGAGCTGGCGATGGAGCGGATGACGAACGAGGCGGACGAGCTGCAGGCCGCCGGAATCGTCGGCGCCCGAATCGCCCAGGGCAGCCACGGCTGGGGCGCTCACGTGATCGAGTTTCTCGCGATCGGGACCGCGGTCGTGCCGGTGGACGTGGACCACGAGATCGAACGGCCGTCGCTGGTGCTTCCGCTCAGCGGCTGAGGGCGCATCAGGATCAGTCAGAGCGCCCATGAACGATGGCTGATGTAGAGCTCAAGCCGCAGGTCTACATGGATCCGCGGCCGAAGGAGTACTTCGACCGCTACCACCGGCGAGCGCGCACGCGAGAGCCGAGCCCGATGTACGAGGTCGTCCGCATCGTGACGATGCTGCACGGTCTGATCACGTTTCGCGCCCGGGGGCTGGGAGCGGAGAACATCCCGATCGGTCCCGTCATCCTTGCGCCCAACCATGCGTCGTTCATGGACCACTTCTTCATCGGCGCGTTCATCCGGCGGCGGGTACGGTTCATGGCCAAGTCACAGCTGTTCAGGCCGCCGCTGGGACAGATTGTGTTCGGCCTCGGCGGCGCCTTCCCGGTCCGCCGCGGGCATCACGATGAGGAGGCGTTCATCACGTCGTTCGAGATCATCCGCCGCGGCGGTGCGATCGTGATGTACTGCGAAGGCAGCCGCTCGCGCACCGGCCGGCTCGCGGACACCGCCAAGCCTGGCATCGGCCGCCTCGCGCTGGAGACTGGCGTACCGGTCCTCCCGGTGGCGATCCTGGGCTCCTATCAGATACGGAACTGGAAACGCTTGCGCTTCCCGAAGGTAACCGTCCAGTACGGCAAGCCATTCAAGTTCGAGCTCGTCGAGCACCCGACACGCGAGCAACAGCAGGAGGTGGCTGACTTCATCTTCGACAAGATCAGGGAGCTCCACGATGAGCTCGCGCGCGTCGGCCACCGGGCGGCGCTGCGAAACGCGCGTCGGCAACGACGAACCGAGCGCGCGGCGGCTGACGGCGTGCCTGCGCTTTGACGGGCGATGATGCCCATCACTGCTCCCCCGATCGCGTCTGACCGAGCCGGAGATGCACTAGCAACGTTTGTGACGTATTGGTAGGATCGCCGACCGACAGAGTCGGGCACGCGTGGTCGGGCACGCGTGGGCAACTTGGGCAACCGGGCTAACCGGAGCCCAGCGTCGGCGGACGGGTGGCGATCGTCGCTTGACGCGGGCAACCACGAGAGAGAGGTACGAAGTGAGGCGATTCAAATGGCCGCTCGTTGCGAGCAGCGTGGTGGCGGTAGCTTCGACATTGGCACTCGCTGCGGGCGGAGCGAGCGCCTCGGGAGCGAGCGGCCTGCCGACGCTGACGATGGCACTGAACGGCAAGACGGTCGTGGTCGGCGGGTCGACGATATCCGGTGCGGTCAACGTGCAGAGCACCGTGACAGGCGAGTCCCAGGGCGGGCCGTTGCTCTTCCGACTGAACCCGGGTGTGTCCCCGTCCGCGTTCCCGCAGGCGGTCAAGATGGTGGGCGAGCACCAGGGGGACCTCAACTATCTCGATCCGTACGGATCGATCGTGTTCGACGCGGTCGCACCTAAGGGAACCAGCAGTGCGCAGACCCAGCTTTCCGCCGGTACCTACTTCGCGATCGACTCCGCGAGCAGCAGCGGGATCCCACCGCACACCTTGATCACCGTGACGCCGGCGGCGACGCCGGCGGCGCTGCCGAAGCCGCAGGGCACGATCAACTCGATCGAGTTCGGCTTCACTGGTCCGACGACGCTCCACGACGGCGAGCTGGTGAGGTTCGTCAACGCGGGCTTCCTCGTGCACATGGACGTCTGGTCGCGGGTCAAGAACATGGCGGGTGCCAAGGAGCTGGTGAAACTGCTGCTGGCGAACGCAAGCCAAAAGAAAGCCAACAAGCTGATTATTGGCAACGGTGGGTTCGCAAATCCGATGTCGAGCGGTGGGATGCTTCAGCTGGTGATCACCGAGAAGCCCGGCATCTACGTGCAGGAGTGCTTCATGGACACGCAGGACGGACGCTCCCACACCGTGCTCGGGATGGAGCGGATCTTCAAGATCGTCAAGTAGTCGGCGCCGTGAGGTCGCGCGGCCCCGTCGGGTCGCGCGGCCCACCCGCCGCGCGGCCCGGTCCGGTCGCGAGCTCTACGCGGTCACCACCGTCGACGCCTGGGTGAGCCCGAGCTCCTCGATCGCGGCCTCGCGCAACTTGAACTTCTGCACCTTGCCGGTGACCGTCATCGGGAAGGAGCTGACAAGCTTGACGTAGCGGGGGATCTTGAAGTGTGCAATCCGGTCGCGACAGAAATCTCGCACGCCGTCCTCGGTCAGGACGCCGCCCTCACGCACGACCACGAGCGCCATCAGCTCCTCGCCGTAGCGCTCGTCGGGGACCCCGATCACCTGCACGTCGGCGATCTCCGGATGCGTGTACAGGAATTCCTCGATCTCCCTCGGGTAGACGTTCTCGCCGCCGCGGATGATCATGTCCTTGATCCGGCCGACGATGCGGACGTGACCGTCATCGTCCATCGTCGCGAGGTCGCCGGTGTGCATCCAGCGTTGCGCGTCGATCGCCTCGGCGGTCCGCTCGGGGTCGTTCCAGTAGCCGCGCATGACCAGGTATCCCCGCGCGAGGAACTCGCCGGGCTCGCCCCGCGGCTGGGTGCGCCCGGCCACCGGGTCGACGATCTTGATCTCCGTGTGCGGCATCGCCTCGCCGACGGTCCCGCAGCGATGCTCGAGCGTGTCGTCGCGTCGTACCTGCGTGCTCGCGGGCGAGGTCTCGGTCATGCCGAAGGCGATTCCCATCTCGTCGATCCCCATGTCCGCCGAGACGCGCTTCATCACCTCGATCGGACACGGCGAGCCGGCCATGATCCCCGTCCGCAGCGCACTCAGGTCGAACTCGCGAAAGCGCGGATGCTCGAGCTCGGCGATAAACATGGTCGGGACGCCATAGAGGCTCGTGGCATGCTCCTGCGCGCACGCGTGAAGAGTCGCCTCGGGATCGAAGGTCTCGGCCGGATAAACCATGCACGCCCCGTGCGCGACGCAGCCCAGGTTGCCGAGGACCATGCCGAAGCAGTGGTAGAGCGGAACGGGGATGCAGACCCGATCGGCCTCGGTGTAGCCCAGCAGGGAGGATGAGAAGTAACCGTTGTTGAGGATGTTGTGGTGGCTGAGCGTGGCGCCCTTGGGGAATCCGGTCGTGCCGCTCGTGTACTGGATGTTGATCGGGTCGTCGAAATCGAGCTCGGCCAACCGGGAGCGCAGCAGAGCCTCGGCGGCTCCACCCTCCAGGAGCTGGGCCCACTCGGCCGTGTCGAAGAAGATCGTCCGCTCGAGCGAGGGCAGCGAGTCGCGGATGGACTGGACCATGGCCACGTAATCCGATCCCCGACATGTCTGTGCCGCGATCAGCCACCGGCAGCCGGACTGCCCGAGCACATACTCGAGCTCGCTGCGCCGGTAGGACGGATTGATGTTGACGAGGATCACGCCCACCTTCGCCGTCGCGAACTGGACCAGTGGCCATTCGGATCGGTTCGGGCTCCATACGCCGACGCGGTCGCCGCGCCGAATGCCCGCGGCGAGCATCCCACGCGCCAAGCGATCGACGGCGTCGTTCAGCTCGGCGTAGGTGTAGCGGACTCCCTGATGGACGGAGACGAGAGCCTCCGCGTCTGGCACCCGAGCAGCTGTCCGCTCGAGGCTCTCGCCGATCGTATCGCCCAGAAGCGGCCGATCGCAGGCTCCGTGAGCGTAGGACAGGGTCACAGGACTGCCTCCTTCCTCGAACAGCGTGATCCTACTTCTCATCCGCCCGCCGGCGGCATTTCCGCTTGCCCACGGTAGCGCGCCCGCGTCGATGGCCGGTCGCGTGCCCGACGAGGGCTCGCGAGCCCACCGACCTACGACAGGTCGAGCACGGTCTGCGGATCTGGGATCACGTGATCCTCCGCGTCTTCGTCGGGGATGATCGCGGTGCCGATGGCGAAGAACTCGATCACGTGGCTCCCCCAGCCGTGGCTCTCTTCGTGGATGTCCACGCCGACGATTCCCTCGGCCTTGGCCTCGAGTGCCTCGGCCTGCATCCGCTCCATCGCGAGCTCACGAGCGTCGTAGAGCGCCTGGGTGAAGTTCGGGAGCTCGACGTTGCGCCCGGTGTTTCCGATCGACTGGCGCCAGCTCTGGTGCGCGACGTGGTACACGCATGAGCCCATCACCATGCCGACCGGCCGGTGGCCGGTCTGGAGGACCGCCCAGAACTCCTGCCCGGACAGGTCACTGGTGAAGGGCCGACCGGACGGCGCTCGGTGCAGCTTGCCCTCGCGGTGCTTGACCGCGGTGCCCATGGCGACAAACTCCGCCATGTTCTGGCCCCAGTCGTAGCGGCCGATGTTCAAGCGCACGCCGACCACCCCGTCGGCACCGAGCTGGTCGGCCTCCTCCTCCATGCGCGTCATCGCGAGCTCGCGCGCCTCGTACATCGCTTGGGAGAGCACCTGCATCTCCTGACTCTGCTTCCACTGCGCCTGCTGGTAGCCGATGTGGTAGATGCTTGAGCCCATCACCAGCCCGAGCGGCTGAAAACCGGCATGGCGGACCAGCAGGAACTCGTTGACTGAGAGGTCGCTCGTGTACAGACCTGTCTTGTTTTGCTCAATGCGCTGGCGGCCGGCCTCGGGCAAGCCCTCGGTACTGGTGGGGTCGTAAGCCATCGGCGGGTTCCTTTCGAGGTGAAGAGAAGTGAAGTGGTTGATCAGCGGCCGCGGCGACTCAGCGGAGGGAGAGGACGGTGATCGGCGTGGTCGCGGCATTGCGGTCGGCGAGCGCAGGCTCCTCGCGGATCGCGGTGCCCATGACGTGGAAGGTCACCTCGAGGTCCTCGCAATCGATCATGCCCCGCTTGACCGCGTGGGTGCGCGCATGCTCATCGATCTGGACTCCGACGAGTCCGTCGGCGCCAAGCTCCCGCGCCTGATACACGACCGAGCCGACCGCCTTTTCCCGCGCGGCGTAGACGCCCTGGGTGAAGTCACGCAGCTCCTGGTTCGCCCAGGAAGTCCCGCTCCAGCCTCCGCCGCTGGTCGCGCGTTGGGTCTGCCACGAGGCCGGGACGTAGTGCACGCTGGTGTGTGCGGCGATCCCGACCGGCCGAACCCCTGCCTTGCAGAGCTGCACGAACTCCTGGCCGCTGAGATCGGTGAGCACCGTACCCCCGTCGGGATGACGCATCTGGGGCGGTAGGCGCACCGCGGTCCCCACCACGACGAACTCGATCGTGCGCGCCGCCCAATCATGGGCGCCTTGGACGACCTTCACCCCGACGACCGCGTCGGCCGCCGCGAGCTGGGCCTCTTGGAGGAGGCGACCGAGGGCGAGCTGGCGACATTCGTTGAATGCGCTCGAGAGCACCCTGACCTCCGTCGGCACGTTGTAGTAGACGGGCTGCCACCCGACGTTGTAGATCGAGGAGCCCATGACCTGCGTCAGCGGCCGAACGCCGAACCCAGCGAGCAGCGCGAACTCCTGCACGGACAGGTCGCTGGTGAAGAGCCCGGGTTTGCCCTCGCTCGAGGCAAGCTGGCGCAGGCGCTCCTCCGCTGCGACCGGAAGTCCTCCGGCTTCGATCCGCCGGCGTGACTCCTCGGCGTCCTCTCCGGCCCGCTCGGCCGCTTCGGCGCGCTTGACCTCGGCGGCCTTCTCCTCATCGCTGCGGTGATGAAACAGGGGCATCAGGCCGGGAGGCTCTCGGCGGCGCCCGAGTCGCGACCATGCGCGTCCAGCCAGGCACACAGATCGTCCATCACCTGCTCCTGCTCGGGCTCGTTGAGGATCTCGTGATAGAGCCCAGGGTAGGACTTTACCGTCCGGTCGGTCGCGCCGATCCGCCGACCGAGCATCTCGCTGCCCTCCGGCGGGCAGAGACCGTCGGCGGTTCCGTACATGATCAGCGTCGGCACAGTGATCGCGGATACGCCCGCGGGCAATGACGCGACCGCGGCGGCGAGCTCGGCGACGGTGCGGGCGGGCAGCTTGCCGTGATGCACGAGCGGATCGGCGTTGTAGGCTTGAACGACCGCGGGGTCGCGGCTGATGAGCGAGGCGTCGACGGCGATCACCGGCAGGCGAGGAGTCAGGGTCGAGAGCAGCTTGGCGGCGAGGCGGACGACCGGCGAGGCCGCTTGCAGCGCGGCGAGCGGCCCCGACAGCGCGAGGGCTTCGAGCCGATCCTGGCGGCACATCGCATAGCAGAGCGCAAGCGTGCCACCCATGCTGTGGCCGAGCAGGAACACCGGGCTCCCCGGGTGCTCATCCGACGCCCGGAGCACGAGCGAGTCGAGGTCGGCGACGGCGCTGCCGATCTTGTCGAGCAGCGCGCGAGGCCCTTCAGAGCGACCGTGGCCACGATGGTCGAGCGCATATACGGCGTAGCCCTCGCGGACCAGCCGCTCGGCGACGTGGGCGTAGCGGCCGCTGTGCTCGCCCAAGCCGTGCGCGATCACGACAACGCCGCGCGGCGGTGCGGGGGGGAGCCATGACTGCCAGAAGATGCGCAGGCCGCCAACGCCCGCGAGGATCCCGTCGCGGTGCGCAGGGGTCGTGCTCGCCGTCATCACTCGTCCGCCCAGGGCACGACGACCGCGTCCTCGTGGGGGGAATCGCGCGCGACGACGTACTCGGCGGGCTCGCTGTCCGAGGGGTTCTCGAGGATGTGGGTCTCGCGCGGCGGGACGTACACGAGATCGCGCGGCTCGAGCATCAGCTCCTCCTCGAGGTGGTCGCCCCACCTGACTCTCAGATGCCCCGAGAGCAGGTAGACCGCGCTGTCGCAACCCTCGTGGTAGTGGGGCCGGGAGCGCGTCTGCGGAGGGACGCGAAAAACCGCCATGTAGATGTTCTGAGCGCCCGCGGTCGCCTGCGAGATCTCTGATCCCCCGACGACGCCTCGGGGCACTGATCGGTCTGGGCCGGGCTTGACGACCCTCATCCTCGCGAGTCTAGCTCTGCCCGCTCGCGCGGCGCGATCTCGATCTGGAGCGGGGGCTGCACGGCGACCTCGTGATCGACCTGAAGCGTCGTGTGCTCGATCTGAAAGCGCTGCCCGAGTATGAGCTGCAGCCGGCGACGTAGCTCGTGGCAGTCATCGCCCGCTCGGGCCACCACGTGGACCGACAGGGCCGGGAACCCCGACGTCACCTCCCAGACGTGGAGGTCGTGGACCTGCACCACCCCGGGTTGAGCGGCCAGCTCGCGCCCGATGTCCCGTGGGTTCAGACCCTCGGGAGCGGCCTCCATGAACACCCGCGCTGACGCCATCAGCAGCACATAGGCGGTGTGAAACATCAGTCCGGCGACCACGAGTGACGCGATTGCGTCGGCGCGTCGAAAACCGGTACTCAGGATGACGACCGCTGCAATCGCCGTCGCGACGAAGCCGAAGAGGTCGGTTACGACGTGGCGGTAGGAGCCCTCGACGTTCAGGCTGCGGCGCCCCGTGGTGTCCCTGCCGGACAGGATCCGCACGGCGAGCAGGTTGACGGCGACGCCGACGAGCGCGACCACCAGCACGACCGACCCTTCGACGGCGGGCGGCGAGATCAGGCGGCGGATGCTCTCGTAGACGATCAAGAGCGCGAGCACGAGCAAGGTCACGCCGTTCGCCTGCGCGCTGAGGATCTCGGCCCTCCCGAGGCCGTAGGTCATCGCCCCGGCGGCGGGACGGGAGGCGAGTCGAGCGGCGAGCAGTGACACTGCCAACGCTGCGGCGTCGGTCAGCATGTGGGCGGCGTCCGAGAGCAGGGCCAGCGACGACGCGATCACGGCCGCCACCACCTCGGCGACCATGAACGCGACGATCAGCGCGAGCGCCGCTCTCAGCGCGCTCCGGTCGGCGGCACGGCCGTCGTGCACATGGCCGCCGTGCGCATGATGGGCATGGCTCACAGGCTCAGCGATTCTAGTCGCCGTATATCTGCGGCTAATTGACAGAGGGGTCCGGCGGCATCCGCGCGAGCAGGGCGAAGCTGCCGCCCTTGCGTGTCAGTACGGCACCCCACAGCTCCTTCGGGTCGGCGGCGAACGCGTCCTCGCGCCGGGCGCTCTCGACGATCCAGTCGCCCCGCTCGAGCTCGCCGTCGAGCTGGCCCGGGCCCCAGCCGGCGTGGCCGACGAACGCCCGCGCGCGGCGGACTCCGGCGGCGACCTCGTCGGGGGAGGAACCCGTCCCGAGCACGCCGACGTCGTCGAAGGCGACGAGCGCGGCGTCGCCCGGATCCTCGAACTCGGCGACGACGATCACGGCGCTTGGCTGCACCGGCCCGCCGATGAATACCGGGTCGTCGGGCTCGACGAGCTGCTCGAGCTGCGAGACGGCGTCGAGCACGCTGGTCTCCGAGGGACGATTGAGCACGACGCCCAGGGCTCCCTCCGCGGTGTGCTCGACGACCAGCACCACTGTGCGCCAGAAGTTCGGATCCAGCAACGCGGGTCCGGCAATCAGCAGCTGTCCCCGTGCCGACTCCATCAGCGTATTGATCGGCGGTCGCTCGGCCCCGACGGCTGTGCGCCTAGTCGGTGCTGGAGCGAGTCGTCGAGGGCGGATCCTCGCCGAGCTGGTAGTGGATCGCTGTCTCGGGTGAGCCCGGCGCGCGGGCGAGCAGGCGTTGGGCGCTCCTGGAGAGCTCGATCGCCTCCGCGGTCTGAGCCCCGTCCTCGAGGTCGAGCCGGGCGAGATCGGCGATGATCTCGAAGAGATCGAGTCCAAGGCAGGTCTGGAGCGGCTCCAGGGGAGCTTCGGCCCGTCGCGCATGGAAGAGGTCGTCCTCTCGCCACACGAGGATCTTCGCACCGTTGCTGGCTCTCAATGTCACTTCCATCGTGTGGCATCGCCGCGAAGGTGTCGAGCCCCAACGAGCCCGACTGCGGTCGGGCCCCTGCAGGAAATGCACACGCACAAGGTATTGGAGCGTTTCTCTTGCGAGCCCGGTCTCAGCTGCCGGATCCGCAGCCAAGCTTGACGTTGGCGTACTCGGAGGATAGGAGCGGCGTCAGGTTGTAGACCTCGCTCGCCGGTGGGATCTGCACTTGCGGCTGGGACCCGAAGTCGGAGATGCCCATCGTCATCGCGAACTGGACCTTGGTGCCGGCGACGCACTCGGGAAACGCGACGTGGATCCGGCGGACGCGGTGGTGGCTGTCGATCCATGCCTCCATCGCCATCGTGTGACTTCCGATCGCCGACTCGAGAATGGAGACCGTCTTGGCCGAAGCGTTGAACATCTTCGCGTAGCGATCGAGATCGATCTCGGCGCGGTATTCGGTCGTCGGGACGCCGCTGATCGACATCTGGCCCACGACCGTCGGATTCGCGCCGACGGCGTTCAGGTAGTCGAGAAACTGGCTCGGGTCGACCGTGCCGGGCAGCGAGCCAACGCCCATCGCCGCGAGCGCTCGGCTCATGTCGATATAGATCCAGGGCTTGCCGCCCGTCAGCTTGGCTGCGCCGGGAATCGCCGCCGACTTCATGTAAAAGCTCAGCCGCGAGAAGACCATCGCCGCGTTCACACGGTGGCCTGCGATGACTTCATTCAGGCTCATGGTGCCCCGGTCCGCGGCCGTATCGACGGCTCCGGTGATCGAGGCCGTGACCGAAGTCCCCGTGCCGCTGATGGTCATCACCGCCGACATCCGGTATCCCGGCGAGCTGATCGTGACATCGGCCGCCCGCGCCACCGGATCGACGGCCTGGCTCGTCCCACAGCCGCCCGCGGCGAGCACCGCGCCGGCCGCCGCGCACAACAACGGGATGAACCGCATATTCACCTGCCTGATCCTACCCATCGGAGCGAGGTTGAAGCCGCCGCGCCCGTCTTGGCGGGCAGGCAGGTTACAACCCGTACGAGCGCCCGATCACCTCGAGCATGATCTCGTCCGTTCCGGCGCCGATGCGGTTCAGCCGGAGGTCGCGCCATGAGCGCTCGATCCCGTACTCCTTCATGTATCCGTTACCTCCGTGGATCTGGATGCATTCGTCGGCGACTTCGACCGCGATTCGGGCGGCGTGCAACTTCGCCATGGTGATCTCGCGCACCGGGTACTCGCCATTCTGGAAGCGCCAAGCCGTCGTGTAGACGAGCTGCCGAGCCGTCTCGATCTTGGTCGCCATCTCGGCGAACTTGTGTCGGATCACTTGGAAGCTGCCGATCGGGCGGCCGAAGGCGATCCGCTCCTTGGCGTACTGAAGGGTGCGATCGAACACGTGTTGCGCTCCGGCCACGGATCCCGCGGCGCCGATCAGCCGTTCGCCCTGGAGCTCCCACATGATGTGGTAGAAGCCCTTGCCTATCTGGCCCAGCGTCGCGGACGCGGGGACGCGGACGTCCTCGAAGGCGAGCAGCGCCGTGTCGGAAGCGTGCATACCGAGCTTCTCGAGCTTCTTCTGCCGCGTCACGCCCGGCCGGTCGGTTGGCACGAGGAACAGGGTGAAGCCCTCGTGCGGCGCGCGCTCGGCCGTGGTCTGCCCGCCCGCTCGCCGTCCCGCCGATCGGGAGGCGGACGCGTCGTCCGGCTCCGTCGCTTGATCGGGCGCCGCACGAGTCATCCGGGTGCCCGCCTCGAAGTCGGTCTTGGTGACGAGCACGATCACATCGGCGCGGTGACCGTTGGTGATGAAGGTCTTCGAGCCGTTGATCACATAGTCGTGGCCGTCGCGGACGGCGCGGGTCGTGATCGCGGCGACATCGGAGCCGGCGTCTGGCTCGGTGATCCCGAGGCAGAGGATCTTCTCGCCCCGGATCGCCGGCACGGCCCACTCCTGCTTCTGCTCCTCGGTGCCGAAGGCGAGGATCGGGGGCATGGCCATGTCGGTCTGGACCGCGATGCCCATCGCGAGCCCACCCGAATGCGAGTGCACCATTTCCTCGGCGAGTACGAGACTTGTGTAGTAGTCGCCGCCCTGACCGCCGTACCGCTCCGGTTTGTCGAGTCCGAGGAAGCCGAGCTCGCCCATGCGCGTGAACACCCAGTTAGGGAAGGTGGTCTCCTCCCACTCGTCCGCATGAGGCTGGAGCTCCTTGATCACGAAGCGGCGCAGCGACTCCCGCAGCTGCTCGTGCTCGTCGGTAAAGATGAAGTGCCTGCGCGGGGTGACGAAGTCGGGCTTGCGTAGGTCGGCGGTGGCCATGCTGGCTGCGTCTCCTGTGCTGTGGCGAGGTGCGGAGGGCTGTGACGCTACCGGAGCGACGGAGGGAAAGTAGACAGTAGGACTTCCTACTAATGATGAGCAGGCATTCGCGAGCCAACCCGCGTAGGCTTCGCGCGCTCCCCGGTACCGGGTCGCGATCCACAGGAGGCCCCGCATGTCATACGACACGGTCCGCTACGACGTCGCCGAGAGCGGCGTGGCAACGATCGCGCTCGACCAGCCCGAGACACGCAATGCCCTCTCCGACGCGCTCCTGTCGGATGTGATCGGGGCGCTCGAGGCCGCTCGTGACGATGACCGCGTCCGCTGCGTGGTGCTCACCTCGACGCACGAAAAGGTGTTCTCGAGCGGCGGCGACCTCGTCGGCTTCTCGGCGGAAGCGCCGCTCGTCCACAAGCACTTCGCCAGCGACCGCTTCCCCGCCGTCTTCCGCCTGCTCGGCGAGCTCGGCAAGCCGTCGATCTGCGCCGCCAACGGACACGTGCTCGCGGGCGCGCTCGGCCTCGCGCTCGCGTGCGATCTCGTCATCGCGCGCGATCAGGCGCGGTTCGGGACCCCCGAGATCAACGTGGGCCTGTTCCCGTTCATGATCACGGCGCTGATCTACCGCAACGTCGGACGCAAGAAAGCAGGCGAGCTGATGCTGCTCGGCGAGCAGATCTCGGCGCAGGAGGCGGAGCGGATCGGGATCGTCAACCGGGTCGCGGGCGCCGAGGAGTTCGACGAGGTCGTCCGCGACTGGGCCGAGAAGCTGGCTGGCAAGTCCCCCGTGATGATGAGACTGGGCAAGGAGGCGATGTTCCGCCAGCAGGACATGGCGTTGGCCGACGCACTCGACTACCTACGCTCGCAGCTCACGATCGCGTTTTCGACCCAGGACATCCAGGAGGGCGTCAACGCGTTCTTCGAAAAGCGTCCGCCGGAGTGGACGGGGCGCTGACCGCGCAGAGAACGATGGCCCCCGACGCAGCGACGACCAGCCTGCTCCGTCCCCTCGCCGAGGACCTCGAGGCCCGCCGTGCGCAGATCAGGTCGGCCGGCGGCTCCGAGAAGATCGCGGCCCAGCATGCCGCAGACAAGCTCACCGCCCGGGAGCGCATCGCCCTCCTCGTCGACGACGGTACCTTCGTCGAGCTCGGCATCCACGGCCGGCCCCACTTTTCTCAAGCGGCGATGGACGGTAAGGACGCTCCCGCCGACGGCGTGATCACCGGATACGGGAAAGTCGACGGCCGCCTCGCCGCCGTCGCCGCCTACGACTTCACGGTCATGGCCGGATCGATGGGCATGACCGGCGAGCTCAAGGTCACGCGGCTTCGTGAGCTCGCGCTGACCAAGCGGATCCCGTTCGTATGGTTGCTCGACTCCGCCGGCGCGCGGATCCAGGAGGCCGTGGGCTCGCTCTTCGCCGGCACGGGCAACCTGTTCCGTGAGGAGGTGGTGATGAGCGGCGTGATCCCCCAGGTGGCGGCGCTGATGGGTCCGTGCGCGGCCGGGACGGCGTACATCCCCGGCCTCGCCGACTTCGTCCCGATGGTCAAGGGCCGCGGTTCGATGGCGCTCGCCGGCCCGCACCTCGTCCGCGCCGCCGTCGGCGAGGACGTGACCCAGGAGGAGCTCGGCGGGTCGCGCGTGCACTGCCGGAAATCGGGCGTCGGCGACCTCGAGGTGAAGGACGACCCCGAGTGCATCGAGACGATCAAGCAATACCTCGGTTACTTTCCCTCGCACTGCGAGGAGCCTCCACCGACCTCGCGCGCGACAGACCCGATCGACCGCTGCGACGAGGAGCTGCTCGACGTTCTCCCGAACTCGAACCGTCAGCCCTACGACATGTACGAGGTGATCCGGCGGATCGTCGACGACGGCGTGTACTTCGACCTCAAGCCCCAGTGGGCGAGGACGATCATCACCTGCCTGACGCGCTTCGGCGGGCGCCCGGCGGGCATCGTCGCCAATCAGCCGCGGCATCTCGGTGGCATCCTCGACAACGACTCGGCCGACAAGTCGGCCCGTTTCATCAACCTCTGCGACGCGTACGGCATCCCGCTCGTGTTCCTCATGGACGTGCCCGGCTTCATGGTCGGCACCAAGGTCGAGGAGGCCGGGATCATCCGGCACGGAGCGAAGATGCTCTACGCGACCGCGAACGCCACGGTCCCGAAGGTCACCGTCGTGCTGCGCAAGGGCTACGGCGCCGGCTATTACGTGATGTGCGGGCGCGCATATGAGCCGGATCTGATCGTCGCCTGGCCGTCCGCTGAGATCAGCGTGATGGGGGCGGAGGGGGCCGTCGAGATCATCTTCCGGCGTCAGGTCGAGGCGTCCGAGGATCCGCGGGCCAAGCGCGCCGAGCTGATCGAGAGCATCCGCAAGACGATCGATGTCTACGTCGCCGCCGGCAACGACATGATCGATGATGTGATCGACCCGCGTGAGACGCGGCCGACGATCTGCCGCGCGCTCGAGATGGCGGCAGGCAAGCGGATCGAGCGCCCGTGGAAGCGACATGGGGTGGTGCCGGTATGAAGGGCGCTGTCGTCCGGCCATGAGCCTCGCTGATCCCGCCGTCATCACGTGCTCGATCTCGGGCGCTGTCGCCAACCACGACCAGTGCCCTGCGATCCCCTACACGCCGGCTGAGTACGCCGCCGAGGCGCGCCGGATCGTCGATGAAGGCGGCGTCCACATCCACATCCATGCGCGCAGCCCCGACGGCGCGCCGAGCTACGAGATCGAGGACTTTCGGGCGATCAGGGACGCGATCAGGACCGAGATCGGAGACCGGGCGATCATCAACTTCTCGACCGGAACGGTCGGCGTGCCCGTGGCCAAGCGGATCGCCTACCTCGAGGCGTGCCGCCCTGCCGTCGCGGCGCTCAACATGGGCTCGATGAACTACGCCAAGTACTCGCGCACGCGCAAGGACTTCGTTTTCTCGTTCGTCTTCGCCAACCCGTTCGAAGAGATCATCGAGCTGCTCCAAGCGATGCGAGCGCTGCACATCAAGCCCGAGCACGAATGCTTCGACCTCGGCCACGTCGGCTCGCTCGAGCCGTTGCTCGACATGGGTCTGCTCGAAGCGCCGCTGCACGCCGACTTCGTGATGGGCGTCGTCGGCGGTGCGCCCGCGTCCGCACGCAACCTCGCCGCGATGGCAGACAACATGCCCGGGCCGATCGGGATCGTCTCCCACCACTGGGGCGTGATCGGGATCGGGCGCGACCAGTGGATGATGGTCGCCGCGGCGCTGACGCTCGGCGGCTCGATCAGGGTCGGCCTGGAGGACAATTTCTATCTCCCCAGCGGCGAGATGGCCCGCTCCAACGGCGAGCTGATCGCCAAGGCGCGGCAGATGACCGAGGATGCCGGGCGGCGGCCGGCCACGGTGCAGGAGGCCCGCGAGCTACTCGGGATACGCCCGCGTCCGAACGAGGCCCAAGCCGCATGAGGGAGTTACCACTCGAGGGTCTGCGCGTGCTCGATCTCTCCCGGCTCCTGCCCGGCGGGTTCTGCTCACTCCTGCTCGCCGACTTCGGGGCCGACGTGATCAAGGTCGAGGACACCGGCATGGGCGACTACATCCGCTCGTCGCCTCCCTACTACGAGGGCGCCGAGCAGACAGCTCGCAGCGCCCTGTTCCTCTCGCTCAACCGCGGCAAGCGCTCGATCCGCCTCGACCTCAAGAGCAAGGGGGGCAAGGAGGTGCTGCTGCGCCTGGTCAGGGATACCGATGTGGTGCTCGAGTCCTTCCGGCCGGGGGTGCTGGACCGCCTCGGCGTCGGCTACGAGCGTCTGCGCCAGGAGAACCCTGGCCTCGTCTACTGCGCGATCACCGGCTACGGCCAGGACGGCCCGGGCCGCGACCGGGCCGGGCACGACATGAACTACCTCGGACTGAACGGGATCCTCGGCCTCACAGGCGAGACCGACGGCCCGCCGGTCCAGTCCGCGGGACAAATCGCCGACCTAGGCGGCGGCGCACTGATGGGCGCGATCGGCATCCTCGTCGCCCTGCGCGAGCGAGAGCGCTCGGGCCTCGGGCAGCTCGTCGACTGCTCGATGTTCGACGGCTCGCTGTCCTGGCTCGCGATGGTGGCCGCGGCAGCATTCGCATCCAACCACGCCGATCGGCGCGGAGAGAACATGCTCGCGGGCGCGAGCATCTGTTACCGCCCCTACCGCTGCGCCGACGGCTACGTCACGCTCGGCGCGCTCGAGCCCAAGTTCTGGAACGCCTTCTGCGGCGGCGTCGGGCGAGCGGACCTCGAGAACAGCGCGTTCGAGAGACCCGGCTCCGACGCTCATCGTGCGTTGCAGGAGATCTTCGTCGCGCGTACTCGCGAGGAATGGCGGCAGTTTGCGTCCGAGCACGACTGCTGCCTCGAGCCCGTGCTCGACATCGACGAGGCGCTCGCATCGGACCTGGTGCGCGCTCGCGAGATGGTGGTCGAGCTCGACCAGCCGGGCGTCGACCGTCCCGTCAAGCTGCTCGGCGCCCCGATCAAGCTCGGCCGCACCCCCGCCGACCCGGCCCGTGCCCCCGGCCCGGGTCTCGGGGAGCACACCGAAGAGGTGCTCTCGCGCGCCGGCTTCGGCGCCGAGGAGATCGCCGCACTGTTCCTGTCGCGGGCGATCGCGGGACCTGCGGGTCCCGTCCAGGGTTCGTTCATGGCATGACCCCGGCCGTCGGGATGCTCAAGATGTCGGAGCTCGCGGAGCGCTCGGGCGTCAGCTCGGGCACGATCAAGCACTACCTGCGCGAGGGCCTGCTCGGCGGGCGCGACGAAGTGGTCCGGACGAGCCGCAACATGGCCTACTACCCCCAGGAGTTCGTCGAGCGGATCCACCTGATCAGGCGCCTCCAGGAGAAGCGGTTCATGCCGCTGCGCCTGATCCGGGTCCTCGTCGCCGACGATCCCGAGCGCGCGGCGCGGCTGATCGAGATCGAGGACCGGATCCTCGACCGCGCGATCGCGGCGGGTGAGGGATCGCGGGTGTCTCGCGCGCAGGTCCGCCGGGATCACGACGTGCCGCACAACGTGCTCGAGCGACTCGAGGAGCTGGGCGTCCTAACACCGAATGCCCGGGGCTACGACGCCGACGACGTCAAGATCATCGGGGCGATCGGTCGGTTTCGCGCCGGTGGCTACGACGAGGCGATCGGGTTCACCGTCTACGACACCCTCCGCTACCGCGAAGCGCTCGAGCCCCTGGTCGAGGAGGAGGTGCGGGTGCTGCTGGACCGGCTCGCCGGCGAGGTCGATGTCGAACGCGCCGTCGAGATCCTCACCGCTCGCGCCGAGCCGCTGCGCGACCTGATCGGGGCGATCCACTCGAAGCTCCTGATGGCGGCGGTGCGCCGGCAGCGGGGACCCCGCCCGGCTTGAGGACCGGGTGCTTGGGGATCCCGCGCGGCTTGAGGATCGGGTGCTTGCGCTGTGCGTCTGTCGCGCACGCCGCTATCCTTGGCCGAGAGCGACTGACTGACTGGTCAATCTAGAGTTGCCGCAGGCCCGGGAGGAGGTTATATGCGCGCTGCAGCGGTGCAGCTCAACTCCACCGACGACATCGAGCGCAACCGTACGACGGCGGATCGACTGGTCCGCGTCGCAGCCTCGAACGGCGCGGAGCTCATTGTTCTGCCGGAGAAGTGGAGCGTGCTCGGGACCGACGAGCAGATGGCCGCGGCCGCAGAGCCCTTGGACGGACCCTCGATCACGTGGGCGCGCTCGGTCGCGGCCGAGCTGAGGATCGACCTGATCGCGGGCTCGATCGTCGAGCGCGTCGCAGGCCGCGAGAAGACGTCGAATACAAGTGTCCACGTCGGTCCGGAGGGCGAACTGCGTGCCGTGTACCGGAAGATCCACATGTTCGACGTCGAGGTCGACGGCACCGTCTATCGTGAGTCAGCCGGTGCAGAGCCCGGCGCTGAGATCGTGGTCAGCGAGCTCGCGGGCGGAGTCGGGGTCGGCATGAGCGTCTGCTACGACGTGCGCTTCCCCGAGCTCTACCGGATCCTGGCGCTGCGGGGCGCCGAGATCCTGGTCATCCCGAGCGCGTTCACGTTGGCGACGACACGAGATCATTGGGAGACATTGCTGCGTGCCCGCGCGATCGAGAACCAATGCTTCGTGATCGCGCCGAACCAGATCGGTACCCACTTCCCGGGCAGCCGCTCGGGCGGCCGCTCGCTGATCGTCGACCCCTGGGGTCTCTCCCTGGCGATGGCGTCCGACGGCGAAGCGGCGATCGTCGCCGAGCTCGACCTGGAGCGCCTGCAGGGCATCCGGCGCACCCTGCCATCGCTCGCGAACCGGAGGCCCGACGTCTACCGCTGGCCCGAGGAAGACCGATGACGCGCTGGCGCGAGGGAGACCGATGACGCCTTCCGATACCGCCGTGGACAAGCGCCGGGTGATCCTCGAGGCTGCGGTCCGCGTGTTCGCCCGCCAGGGCTTCCACACCTGTCGCGTCTCGGACATCGCCGACGAGGCCCGCGTGGCCTACGGGCTCGTGTACCACTACTTCTCCTCCAAGGACGAGGTCCTGGACACGATTTTCCTCGACCGCTGGAACATCATGCTGGCGGCGATCAAGGAAGCCGATTCGCGCACGATCCCGCCCCGCGAGAAGCTCTATGCGATCGCAGGGTTCATCATCGACTCCTACCGTCACGACCCGGACCTGATGAAGGTGATCATCGTCGAGGTGACTCGGGCGGCGAACACGTTCGCGCGCACGCATCTCGCCAGGATCCGCGAGGCCTTCGCCGGGATCGCCGACATCGTCCGTGTTGCCCAGGCACAGGGCGCGTTCCGGACGGAGATCACGCCCGAGTTCGCGGCGATCGCTTTCTACGGCGCGATCGAGCAGGTCCTGACCGGATGGATCTTCGACTCCGAGCCGGTCGGCGAGGCCGAGCTGGAGCGCGCGAAGACACTGATCGTCGAGACGATCTGCGGCGGGTTGGACGCATGAGACGCCGGATCGGAGGGCGCGTCGCATCAGGAGTGGTCCTTTGATTGAATTGCGCTCTCGATGGAGAGTCCTCTCGTCAAGCGCTTGCTCTGGTCCGGCTTGGTCGCCGGGGTCGGTGCGCTCGCAACTATGGCCTCCCAGAGAGTGGCCGGCGTGATCTGGACGCGGATGTTCGGCGAAGAGCCGCCAGAGTGACCGACCCCCTGCCTTCGTCGTCCGAGGGACAGGCCACGCCGTCCTGGCGAGATCCGGCGTCCTGGAAAGAGGATCCGGCGACCACGGCCCAGTTGGCCTTATCCGGCGCGGCGACCACGGCCCAGTCCGCCCTCGCCGCCGCGGCGACCACGGCCCAGTCGGCCCTATCGGGCGCGACGACCACCGCCCAGTCGGCCTTATCCGGCGCGACGACCACGGCCCAGTCGGCCCTATCCGGCGCGACGAGCACGGCCCAGTCGGCCGCATCCAGCGCGACGGGCACTGCCCAGTCGACCGCGGCCAATGTTCGGGTGCTCACGGCAGAGCGGCCCGAGACTGTGATCGGAGCTGCGTTCGTGGGCGGACTGGTGTCGGCCCTGATCCTGAGGCGCCTTGCCCGCTGACAACGGCAAGCCCGAGAACATCGCCACGACGGTGACCGAGGTCTCCGAGCGTGTGATGTTGCTCATCCGCGAGGAGATCGAGCTCGCCAAGATCGAGGTGATGGACAAGGTCAAGAGCCTCGCCATGGGGCTCGCCTTCGGGGCGGTGGCGGCCGTCTTCGGCGTGTTCGTCCTGATCTACGCGCTGGCCACCCTCGCGTGGGGCCTGAATTCGCTGCTCGGGAGTATCTGGCTCGGCTTCCTGATCGTCTTCGGGGTGCTCATCGTGGGGACAGTCGCCGCGGGCGTGCTCGCCTTCCGGAAGTTCAAGGTCGGCCCGCCGGTGCCGAAGCTGGCGATCAACGAAGCACAGAAGATCCGTGCCACCGTGACCGCCAAGCCGGAAAGCAAGACCTGATGCCCTCGCGCACGCCTGACGAGATCCGGGCGTCGATCGAGGAGAATCGCCTGCAGCTGGCGGTCTCGCTCGCGAAGCTCCGCGGCGAGGTCGTCGTGCTCTCCGACTGGCGCCGACAGCTCGTCGCGCACCAGAAAGAGCTCACGATCGGAGCCGGCGTCGCCGGCTTTGTGCTCGGCGGCGGGGTCGCGGCCGTCGGATCGCTGCTCTTTGGTGGCCGCAGTCGGCGCCGCAAGCGCGCGGCGATCGCAGCCACCTCGGGCTGAAGCGGCCGCGTACCCGGCTGAGGCTGCCGCACCGCCGGCGGAACTGGCGCTTGCGGGGGTGTCACGAGGCCTCCGCGCGAAAGCGGCCGCGCCGCTCCGAGGCGAGCGCGGCTTAGCTCAGCCCAGGGGAGGACATCGCCCGGACCGGCAGACCCTCGGCGCGCTCGGCGGTGGGCATCGTTGCCGAAGCTCGTGTGACGGTACGAGCGACACGCCGATCGGTCGGCGCAGCAGCCAGCGGCGTGCCCGTGGGGTCGTCGGCTCGCGCGGAGATCCGGCAGAGTGCGAGCACGAGAAACATGATCGTCATCCACGCGGTCGCTGCGATCGGGGCGATGAGGATCACGCTGTTTGCGTCGGCCGAGAGGCGCCGAAACTTGATCGCAGACCTCTCGCGTGGACGGATGATCGACGCCCGGCGGACATGGGCGCTCATGCGTGCGGTCGTGCGAACTCGGATTCGCAGTTTTACTTGACGTCTTGGGCCGATTCCAGCAGGGAGGCCCACGTTCCCCCGGCGCCCAGCAGCCCCGGTCCGACGTGCGTTCCGATCACCGGACCGATCTCTGAGATAAAGGTGGGCTCGCGGCCGAAGATCTCGCGGCCGCGCTCGGCCAGCGCGGCGGCCTCACGCGGAGCCTGGATGTGCTGCACGGCCCACCCGTCCCCGCCCGCGGCGTGACGGCTACGTAGGAGCTCGACCATCCGTTCGAACGCGCGACGCGAGGTCCGCACGCGCTCGAACGGCGTGATCTCGGACTCGAGTGCGAGGATCGGCTTGATCTTCAGCGCCGTCCCCAGCCACGCCTGCGCGGTGCCGATACGACCCCCGCGACGGAGATACTCGAGCGTGTCGACCGCGAACCACATCTTCAACTGCTCGCGCGCCGCCTCGGCGCGCGCCACCACCCCCGCACCGTCCGCGCCACCGGCAGCCGCGGCGGCGGCCGCCAGCACGACGAGACCCTGACCGCCGCACGCGGTCGCCGAATCGATCACGTGAACGCGTCCGGCCCGCTCGCCGAGCTGATCGCGTGCCTGCGCGGCCGATCGGACGGTGCCCGAGAGCGCACCGGCGAGATGGATCGAGACGATTTCCAACCCGTCGTCGAGTAGCGGCTCGTAGACGGAGAGGAAGTCTCCGATCGAGGGTTGGGAGGTAGTGGGCAGCTCGACCGCGCGGCCGAGCTGCGCGTAGTACGCATCGTAGTCGCGCAGATCGCTCTCGCGGTCGGTCCTCCCGTCGCGGTGGACGTACAGACTGACCTCATGGATGCCGTTGCTTTCCACCAGCTCGCGTGGGAGGTAGTGACAGGTGTCGGAAACGACGGCGACGCGCATGATCAGACCGCGGCACCCTACCGGTGCCGGCCGGCGATGCCCGCTTCAGTGGACGTAGCCGTACTTGCGCAGGAGCTTGTTCAGCGCGTTGATGAACCTCTGCCCGCTCGGGGAGAAATCAGCACCCTTGAGGTGCTGCTCCTTGAGCTGCTCGGCGAGATAGGACTTGACCTGTGCGCTGTGGCCGAGAAGGTCCTCGTCCGCCGCCCACGGCGCGATCAGGCCGACCCCGTTGCTCAGATGGTGCTTGAACAGCTTCAGCCACTCGGCGGCGTCCTTGGCGATCAGCTTGGGGTACTTGGTGGTCACGTTCGTGAACCGTCGATCGCTGAACGCCAGGATCTCGATCGGAGCGCCGGAGTCCGCGCAGTCGGTGAACGTGCACTCGAACCCGGCGTCCGAGGTCAGGAACTCGAAGCGGCCGTTGTGGCTGAGGTCCTCGAGCTTCGCCTCGGCCATGCTGAAATCGCGCTCGGTCTTCACGTAGGTCATCGTGCCCGGGTCATAGGAGAAGACCTGCTCGACGGTGCAGCAGTCCGCCCCGCCCGAGAAGAGGTCGAGGACGATGTCGGGTTCGCCATTGCCCTCGAGGTTCACCACATGCACGGACCTGTCCGAGCCTGGGTCGCACGGGAAGTTGCCGCACGAGCTCGATGTGACCGGCGCGTTGTAGAAGACCTGGCCCGAGCGTTCGATCGTCAGGGTTTCGTCAGAGATGGTGGGGCCGATGCTGCCCTGGTAGCTGAACGTCGCCGAGACGATCCCTGAGCTGGCGGACTGCGTCGCCGTGGCCGGCGCCGCCGCGGGGGCGGCGGCGAAAATGACCCCGAAGGCGCACGCGAGCATGAACGCATGTCGCGAATGGCTACGGAGCATGGATGATCGTCCCTCGTCGTGCGCCGGCTGGCGGCCGATGTCTGCTACCCACAACACGGCGCGGCAAGGCGCCGCATCAAGAAAGCGGGATCCTACAGGCGGTTCTCGATCGTGAGGGGCGGCGATTGCACGGCCTCGGGCTCCGGCTCCGGCTCGCCCGGGGATCCGTCGATCCCGAGTGCCTGCTGCAGCTCGCCCGACTGGTACATCTCGGAGACGATGTCGCAGCCGCCGACGAGGTCGCCGTCGATGAACAACTGGGGGATGGTCGGCCAGTTCGACAGCGCCGAGAGCTCCTGGCGAATCCGCGGATCGGGCAGGACGTCGACGGCGGCGAACGGCTGGTCGAGCGATTCGAGGATCGCTGCCACGCGGGCCGAGAAGCCGCAGCCTGGGGCCTCCGGGGTGCCTTTCATGAACAAGAGCACGGGGTTCTCGTCGATCGCGCCCTTGATCGCCTCACGGATGGGGTTGGTGGTCTGTTCGGTCATGGCTCCTCACTCGGCTTGGTCTGGATGGACAGGGCGTGGATGCGGTCGCCGACCTCGCTCCCGAACACGTCGTAGACGAGCCGGTGCTGAGCGATCCTGCTGATCCCTCGGAACGCCGGCGCGGATACGATCGCGTTGAAATGCCGGCCGTCCCCCGTGACCTGCGCACGGGCGCCCGGAATTCCGGCCTCGATGCGATCCTTGAGCTCTTGCGGGGTCGTGCTCACTCCCTCTAGCGTAGCGAGATGCCCTCGCTATACTGACTGAAGCATGATCACTTTGACCGATAAGAGTGCAGTGAAGGTGCAGGAGTTCCTGGCAGCGCAGGCTGTGCAGGCGCAGACCGCCGGCCTTCGCGTCGGCGTGCGCGGCGGCGGCTGCTCGGGCTTCCAGTACGCACTGGCCTTCGACGAACAGCGCGACGGGGACACGGTGTTCGAGGACAAGGGCATTCGCCTGCTCGTCGATCACTCGAGCCTACCCTACGTCAAGGGATCGATCATCGACTTCGTCGACGGTCTCCAAGGCGCCGGGTTCAAGGTCGAGAACCCCAACGTGATCGCGGCTTGCGGTTGCGGCTCCTCATTCACGGTCAAGGACGAAGAAGAGGTTTCGGCAGTCTGACGTTGGGAGGCCGGGCGGAAACGACCCAGGCCTCGCACCTGAGCATGGGGACTGGCGGGCGGGTCGGCGATTCCCTACCGGCGTGCCGCGCGGGATGAAGCCAGCGTGGTTGGCGGCCGAGGTGCGAGGGATAGGCTGAGTCGGCGGGGCGGGTGCGGGCTGGCTGACCGGGGGCGGTTTGGTGGGCCGAAGCGCTGAGCGGGTGGCGTTGGTCCTGGCGGGCTGAGCGGGCGCGGTTTGGCGGCCGAGGTGCAACGCACTGTGAATAATCCACCACCAGTGGCCACACCCCCGGAAGGCACCCGGGGATGGGCCTTTCGGATCCCGGGAGTCCGGTTGGACTCCGCCGCAGCCGCCCCCGGCGCGCCGCGCCGCTGGACTCCGCCGCAGCGGCCTCCGGCGCGGAGCCCACAGCGCGTCCCCGCGGTGCCCGCCGTGCCTCTCGACCCTAACTCGGAGCCCCCGTCTGTCCCGCGCTACACCGGTGTCGCGTTCAGGGAGCGCCAGAGGAAACGGCACGCAAGCGACCGGTACGGGCGCCACGGCTCGGCCAGCTGCTCGATCGTCGTGGACGACGGCAGCTCTGGCAGCTCGTAGCGGATCATGATTGCCCGGCGGATTCCGAGGTCGCCGACGGCCAGCACGTCAGGGCGCCGGAGTTGGAACATCAAGAACATGTGGGCGCTCCAGGTCCCGATGCCCTTGACCGCCACGAGCTCGTCGATCACCGCGTCGTCGGCTAGGTCCTGCAGCCGGTCGAGCTCGAGCTCGCCTGCCAGCACGTGCTCGGCGAGCGAGCGCAGGAAGCCCACCTTCGCTCGCGACAGGCCGGCCGCCGCGCGCAGCTCTTCGGGATCGTCCGCGAGGACCTCCTGCGGGGTGGGCGTGCGGCCGCCGAACCGCTCGGTCAGCCGCAGGTAGATCGCGCTCGCGGCCTTGGTCGACAGCTGCTGGCCGACGATCGAGCGCACGAGCGCCCCGTAGGGATCTTGCGGGCGACCGGAGCGGGGATCGCCGAGCGCGTCAACTCCGACCTCGTCGATCACCGCGCGCATGACCGGATCGACCCTCCGCAGGTACTCGACCGGGTCGCCCTCGCCTTCCCCGCCCTCGCCTTTCCCGCCCGTCTGTTTCCCGCCCCTCCCGCCCGCTCCCGTCTCTTTCCCGCCCCGCCCGCCCGCGCCCGTCTCTTTCCCGCCCCGCCCGCCCGCGCCCGTCCCGCCCCTCCCGGTCGTCCCGGCCCCTGGCGTCACCGCGCCGAGGCCGTCTCGGCGAGGGTCACCGACTCGCCGTCCAGGGCGCCGAGCGCGCGCTCGATCGAGCAGGAGATGCAGGTCAGGGTCGGCGTGTCGCGCAGCGTGTAGGAGCTCGACTCGGTGCCGCGCAGCCGTTGCACGAGGTCGAGGAAGTCGGCTGGGTTGTCGGTCTCGAACGCGACCACGAACTCCTGGTCGTCGAGGCCGAACGAGTAGCTCGTGTTGAGCTCGATGCTCGGGAACTCGCGACCGACGCGAATGTGATCCTGCATGATCCGCCAACGCTCGTCCGCGGGGAGGGCGTACCACGCGCGCGTTTTCACGAACGGATACACGAACAGGTACTTGCCGTGTGCAGGTCGAACCTCAAGGCGCGACTCATCCGAGTATTCGGAGGGTTTGGTCATCGCCAGGAACGAGTGTGGGATCGTGCACCACTTCATCAATCCGCTCTGCCCCAGGATCACGTGGAACTCGTGGATGCGCTCGAGGTTCTGCGCCTGGCTGAGCAGCATCAGGTCGGCATCTCCGCGCGTGCCGACGAGCGAGAACGACCGCAGCAGGTGCCCATCGGCGAAGTCCTCGCACGCCGCGATGAACTGTCGCTTGTCCTCGTGGCGACGGCCTCTGTCGAGGCGGCGCCACGCGGGATCCACCTTCAGGAACGTGTACTTGACGAAGTGCCTGACCGGCATCGTGAGCTGATGATACGGACCGACCCCCGGGCGCCAGCACGCAGGAGTCCCAGAAACCCGGGCCCGCTGTCGGGTTAGTCAGTACCATGACGCACATGCGGATCGCGGTGGTGTCGCCATATTCGTGGACGTATCCCGGCGGCGTCACGAGGCATATCGAAGCCTTGGCCGAGCGGCTGATCGCCGAAGGCAACGACGTCCGCGTGCTCGCCCCGTTTGATCCGGACGATCGCATCTCCGCGGTGCTCCACCGTGGTGCGAAGCCGCAGCCGCGACTCGCTCCCGACTACCTCGTGCCGCTCGGCCGCTCGGTCGGATTCAAGGCCAACGGCGCGGTCTCGAACCTGTCGATCACCCCGCACGGCGTGGCGACGATGCATCACGAGCTACGCAACGGTGCCTACGACGTGGTGCACGTCCACGAGCCGATCGCGCCGGTGCCCGGCTGGGTGTGCGCCGATTGGACGACGCTGCCGCTCGTGGGCACCTTCCATAGCTTCTCGGAGAGCCGTCTCTCGAACGGGCTGGCCAACGTGGTCGGCGCCCGGCGCATGCTCAACCACCTCCACGTCCGGATCGCGGTCTCGGAAGCCGCGGCGTGGACGGGACGGCGCTTCTTCGGCGGTCATTACCGCGTGATCCCCAACGGTGTCGAGATTCCGCCCTTCCCGATTCAGCGTGTGGCGGCGGATCGACTGCGGATCGTGTTCGTCGGGCAGGCGGTGGAGCGTAAGGGACTGCCGGTCCTGCTGAGGGCGTTCGAGGCTCTTAGGGAGCACGTTCCCGCGGAGCTCACGGTGGTCGGCGCCAGCCGCGAGGAGATCGCTCCGATGCTCCTCGACGACCGGGGCATATGCGCGCTCGGCAAGGTCGGCGAGGACGAGAAGCGCAGCGCGCTCGCGCAAGCTGACGTCCTGTGCGCGCCGTCGCTCGGAGGTGAGAGCTTCGGGATGGTGCTGACCGAGGCGTTCGCGGCCGGAGCGCCGGTGGTCGCCTCCGACATCGCCGGCTACCGCGACGTCGTGCGCGACGGCATCGATGGCCTGCTCGTCCCGCGCGGTGACGCCCAGGCCCTCGCCGAGGCGCTTCGCGACCTCTGGCTGGAGCCCGAGCGGCGCCTCGAGATGGGAAGCGCTGCAGCCGAGCGCGCGAAGCGGTTCGCCTGGCCGCACGTCGCCGCCGAGGTGATGGAGGCGTACGAGGACGCGATCGCGACGCCGGCGCCCGCGGGAGTCGTGCAGCGCGCGGCCGTCCGGATCGGAGCCCGAGCTGCCGATCTGAAGCCACGTGTTCGCGCGCAGCGGCTTCCCAGTCTCGAGACGCTGCCCGCCGGCAGCTCGCGGCCGCTGGTGGCGTTCGCACGCCGGGCGGCGCTCGTGCTCGTATCGCTTGGTGGCCTGGGGCTCGCGTTGCTCGCCCTGCAGAAGATTGGGATCGGGAACATCGCTGCTGACCTGATCGGCTCGAGTCCGTGGTGGGTGCTCGTCGGCCTGGCGATCATGTGCGGCTCGATGGTGCTCCGCGGGTTCTCCTGGAACGCGATACTCCGCGCGGCGCTGCCGAACGATCGGATCCGCCTCTCGGACGTGATGCAGGGCACCTTTATCGGGGTGCTGATGTCGGCCACCTTGCCCGCCCGCCTCGGTGAGCCATCGCGGGCGCTGGTCATTGCCCGCCGCACCGGGCGTCCTCGCGAGCACCTACCGGTGGTGCTCGGGACGCTTGTCTCGCAGACCCTGCTCAACATCGTGGCCCTGATCATTCTCGGCGCCGTGATGTTCTCATCGGTCGACCTGTTCAGCGGGCACCAGAATGCGCTCCTGTTCGCCGCGATCGCCCCCGTGGCGCTGCTCGTCGCCGTGCTTGTCGCTCCTACGCTGCTCCGCGCCGGCGCGGTGTCCCGGTCATCGCGGCTGCATGCCCTCTTCATGCGAGCGCGGCAGCAGCTGACGCGCGTGCGCTACGGCCTGATCGTCTTCCGGCGCCCCCGTCTCGGTGCGATCGCGACGATCTCTCAGCTCTCCGCCTGGGCGTTCCAGTGGCTCTCCTGCTACGTGTTGCTCATCGCCCTTGGGCTCAATCATCAGGCGGGAGCCGGAGCCGCTGCGGCGGTTCTGTTCGCAGTCAACATCACCGCCGTCCTGCCGGCAACGCCGGCCAATATCGGCGTGTTCCAGGCGGCGTGTGCGGCGGTGCTCCACGCGGGCTGGCATGTCGGCTACGGGGACGGGGTTGCCTACGGCGTGATCCTCCAGGCGGTTGAGGTCTCGACCGCGATCCTGATGGGGATGCCGGCGCTGCTCAGGGAGGGACTGTCGTGGCGTGAGGTCCGGATGCGCGCGATGCACACCGCGCCGGTCAAGCTTCCCGCACGCCCGGCGGCCCGGCGCCGCGCCGACGCGGTCAAGGAGCACGGCTAGCTGTAGCCCTAGCGGCCCGCGGGGACGAGGGGCTCCGCGTCCTCGACGGGAACGTGCCCTGGGGCTTGCTCGCCGGTCAGCTCGGCGAGACGCGTCGGATCCTTCTCGGTGCCGGCAATCAGCGCGTCCGACACCTGACGCGTGGTCTTTGGCAGGGAGCCTGACTTGATCCCGAAGTAGACAGCCTGGGGGTGGTGGGCGATGACGGCGAGCGTCGACTGCTCCGGCTCGACCGCGTAACCGCCCGTCAGCCGCAGGCCGATCGACGGCGCATCGAGCAGCCTGAACACCTTCTCGTGCTCGGATTGCTCCGGGCACGCCGGGTACCCCCACGAGTAGCGGCGACCCTGGCCTCGGGGGATGCCGAGCTCGTCGCGCACACGAGCGTGCACCCACTCGGCCATCCCTTCGGCCGTCTGGACGCCGAGGCCGTGAACGAACAGTTGCTCGGCGTATTCGCCGTCGGCCTCGAGGCTCGCCATGAGGTCCGTGACCGCTTCGCCGGCCGTGACGGCTTGAAGCGCGACCACGTCGATCTCGGACGGCTGAGCGGCGGTGCCCAGCGGCCGATAGAAATCGGCCAGGCAGATCCTGTCGTGTCGGGGCTGGCGAGGGAAGACCAGTCGCTCGAGCTCGCGCTCGCCGGGTGCGTCAGGATCCCAGACGATCAGCTCGTTGCCCTCGGAGTTGCACGGGAAGTAACCGAGTAGTGCACGCGGATGCAAGTAGGTCTGCTCGCGCCACATCCGCTCGAGCCGCGGCTGGAAGTCGTCGCCGACCAAGCGCCGCCACGCCTCGCCCTTGACGCCGCGTCCGCCCCAGTGCAGCTTGAACAGCACATGCGTGTCGAGGTGGTGATAGACCTCGTCCAGCGGCACGTCGAGCTCGCGCGTGCCCCAGAACGGAGGCACGGGGACCGGGTTGTCGGTTCTCGCCGCGCTTCGCACCGACGCGTCGGTGACGGGTGGCCCGTCGTCGACGATCTCGGGCTGCTCGCGGAACACCCTGGCGGCCTCTCGGGTCTTGGCGAGGAGGGCATCGCGCGATTCGTCCACGATGATCTCGTCCATCCTCGCGAGTCCCTCGAACGCGTCCCTGCAGTAGAAGACCCCCGGCTCATAGAGCTCGTCGGACTGGGCCCCCTTCGGGTACAGGATCCGCAAGGCGAAGTTTCGGTTGATCGCGGCGCCGCCAACGAGGACGGGGAACTCCAGCCCGAGCTCGTGTAACTCCTGCACGCACAACGGCATCTGCTTCGAGGTCGAGACGAGGAGCGCGCTCAGCCCGATCGCGGTCGCCTTGTGCTCGACGGCGGCTTCGAGGATCTTCGAGATCGGAACCTGCTTGCCGAGATCCACGACGGTATAGCCGTTGTTGGTCAGGATCGTGTTGACGAGCGACTTGCCGATGTCGTGGACGTCGCCGAACACGGTCGCGATCACGACAGTGCCCTTGGTGTAACCCTCGAGCTTGTCGAGATAGTTCTCCAGATGGGCGACAGCGCGCTTCATGACCTCGGCGGACTGCAGGACGAACGGGAGGATCAGCTCGCCGGAGCCGAACTTGTCGCCGACTTCCTTCATCGCCGGCAGGAGCACGCCGTTGAGCGTAGGAACGGCGCCGATCTTGGCGACGCTTGCGTCGATCCAATCCTCGACGCCGTCCTTCTTGCGCCGCAGGATGTGGAAGTGGAGCGCCTGCTCGGGCTCCATCCCCTCCGTGGGATCGGCCTTCTGGTCAGCTTCCGGCGTGGACCCCTTGGATTCGAAATGCGTGATCAGGCGCTCGAGCGCGTCTTCGCGGCGATTCAACACGAGGTCGTCGGCGAGCTGGCGCTCGAGTTCGGGGATCTCGGCGTAGGGCGTGATGTGGTTCGGGTTGACCATCGCGAGATCGAGACCGGCCTCGACGCAGTAGTGGAGGAACACGCTGTTGATCACCGAGCGCGCCGGGAGCCCGACGCCGAAGCTGACGTTCGAGACGCCGAGCGAGGTCTTGACGCCAGGGATCTCGGCCTTGATTCGGCGAATCCCCTCGATTGTCTCGACCGCCGAGGGCTTCCATTCGTCGTCACCGGTCGTCAGCGTGAACGTCAAGCAGTCGAAGATCAGCGCCTCGTTGTCGAACCCGTGCTCGTCGCAGCAGAGGGCTACGAGCCGCTCGGCGATCTCGACCTTGCGCTGAGCGGTCTTGGCCATTCCCACCTCGTCGATCGTCAGCGCGATCAGCGCGGCGCCGTGCGCCTTGGCGATGGGGACGACGCGATCGAGCTTGGCGCGGCCGGCCTCGAGGTTGATCGAGTTGACGATCGCTCGTCCGGGGATCTGTCGCAGCGCGGTCTCGATCACCTCGGGCTCGGTCGAGTCGATCTGGATCGGGGCGGGCTGGGTCAGCGAGATCCGCTTGGCCAGAAGCCGCATCTGCTCGCCCTCGTCCTGGCGCTCGGTCAGCGCCACGCACAGGTCGAGCACGTGGGCGCCGCCGGTGACCTGGTCCTCGGCGACGGTCACGAGCCCGTCGTAATCGTCGTTGAGCAGCATCTCCTTGGCCCGGCGCGAGCCCTGCGAGTTGACCCGCTCACCGACCAGGGTGGGACTTGGATCCTGGGCCAGGGGCGTCGCGGCGATCATGCTCGAGACGTGGGGCGGACGGCGCGCCGGCCGTGGTCCGGGCACGGCGCCCCTGACGCGCTCGGCGATCGCCGCGATGTGCTCGGGAGTGGTGCCACAGCAGCCGCCGACGATCGATACGCCGTACCGCTCGACGAATGATCCGAGCACTTCGGCGAGTGGCCCCGGCTTGGCCGGGAAGATCGTCTCGCCATTCGGCCCCTGGAGCGGAAGGCCCGCGTTGGGGATGCATTGCACCGGAACCGGGCTGAACTCACCGAGGAAGCGGATCGCGTCACGCATGTCCTCGGGACCGGTCGAGCAGTTGAGCCCGATCACGTCGACTCGCAGCGCCTCGAGCGTGGCGAGCGCAGCGCTGATATCGGTGCCGAGCAGCATCTTGCCGCCCTGGGGGAGGAGGGACACGCTGCACTGGATCGGCAGTACGCGGCCCGACAGCTTGAATGCCTCGCGGGCGCCAAAGATCGCCGCCTTGAGCTCGAGGATGTCCTGCGTTGTCTCGATGATGATCAGATCGACGCCGCCGTCGACGAGCCCGTGTGCCTGCTCCGTGAACACCTCGACCAGCTCGTCGAAGGTGACCTTTCCGAGCGTCGGGTCGTCGCTCGCCGGCAGGAAGCCCGTCGGACCGATCGAGCCGGCGACGAAGAACCGCTCGCCCGCCGCCCGGCGCGCGATCTGCGCCGCCTTGACGTTGATCTCGCGGGTGTGGTCCTCCAGCCCCCACTCGGCCAGCTTCAGTCTCGAGGCCTGAAAGGTATCGGTCTCGAGGACCTCGGCGCCGGCCTCGATCATCGAGGCGTGGACGCCCTCGATGACGTCCGGCCGGTTCAGTATGAGCGCCTCGTGGCAGCGGCCGGGGAGCCGGTAGTCGCGCTCGAGGCTGAGGTCGAACTGCTCGAGAGTGGCCCCCATGCCGCCGTCGAAGACGACGACACCGTCGCGGGTGGCGGCAAGGTAGTCGCGCATTCACCAGCCATCGTAGCAACGAAACGACCAACCTTGACACGAGCGTGGCAAGGTTGTGGGGATTGGCTCGGAGCACGCGCCCGGGAATCTGGCTCGGTGACCGGGATCTGATGGCAACGGTGCGGTCCCTCACCCCGGGGATCGGTGCCATCCCTGCTCGTCCGTAGGCTGTGGACTGTGGTGGGTTATCGCCGGGTGGCGAGCACTCGAGTCGTGGCCTTGCTCTTGGCCGCTGTCGTGACCGCGGCGGGCACGGGATGTGGCGGTGCGTCGCCGCTCCACCGAGCGCGTCCGGCGTCAACCGAGGTGACGATTTTCCAGGACGACGCGCACATGCTCGCCGACCCCGTCGGCACACTCAACGTCTTCCGTTCGCTCGGCGTCACGGACGTGCGGATGTTCATGTACTGGATCTCGGTCGCGCCCGATCCGACCTCGCGCGTGCGCCCGCCAGGGTTCGATGCCAGCGACCCGGCCGCCTATGCGGCCGCGGCCTGGGCCCCATACGACGCGGCCGTTCGGGCCGCCGCCGCTCGTGGGATCGGCGTCTACTTCCTCCTGACCGGCCCCGCCCCGCTGTGGGCGACCACCACCGCGCCGGCGGGCACGGCCACCCACAACCCCAACGTCTACGAGCCGTCGGCCGCCCAGTTCGGCGCCTTCGTCAAGGCCGTGGGCACGCGCTACGACGGCACGTACACGCCGCCCGGGAGCTCGTCGCCGCTGCCGAAGGTCAGCTTCTGGGGGGTGTGGGACGAGCCGAACTACGGCTACCAGCTGGCGCCCCAGGCGATCGGAGGCGTCGAGGTCGCGCCGAAGCTCTACCGCGGGCTGCTCGACAACGCCTGGTCGGCGCTCCAGGCGACCGGCCACGGCGATGACACGATCCTCATCGGGGAGACGGCGCCGCGCGGTGCCAACGTACCCGGGGTCGCGAACGGGATGGTCCCGCTGCGCTTCCTGCGCGCCCTCTACTGCGTGAGCTCGACCTACCAGGAGCTCCGCGGCAGCACGGCCGCGGCGCGCGGGTGCCCGACCACGGCCGCCGCCTCGAGACGGTTCCGGGCCGCCAACCCGGCGCTCTTCCGGGCCAGCGGCTTCGCGGCGCACCTCTACACCCCCGGGCAAATCTCACCGCCGAACCTTCAGGCTCCCGCGAACGAGCCCGACTGGGCGGGACTGTCCGATCTCCCCAAGCTCGAGCGCACGCTTGACCGCCTGAACACGATCTACGGCTCGGCCACGAAGTTCCCCATCTATAACACCGAGTTCGGCTTCCAGACCGACCCGCCGAAGTCAGTGTGCGGGTGCGTCTTCCTCAGCCCCGCGACCGCCGCGTACTACTCAAACTGGTCCCAGTACGTCATGTGGAGCGATCCCCGGGTTCGCTCAGACGCGCAATACCTGCTCTACGACGCGCCCGTTCCCGGCCACCCGGATGAGAGCAGCTTCTCAAGCGGACTGCTCTTCCAGAATGGCACGGCCAAGGTCGACTACGCGGCATTCCGGCTACCGATCTACCTGCCGGTCACCGCGACCAAGCCCGGGCGGTCGCTCGAGGTGTGGGGAGACCTGCGCCCAGCCGCCTTCGCCAAGCACGACGCGGGGTCCTCGCAGCAGGTGTCGATCCAGTTCCAGCCTGGCTCCCCCGGCGCCTGGTCCACGGTGAGGACGGTCACGATCACCAACCCGGCCGGCTACTTCGAGGTTCCGGTCACATTCCCTCGGAGCGGCTCGGTGAGGCTGCAGTGGACCTACCCCTCGGCGTACGCGTTCCTCCCCGCGGGCACGCCCACGACCGTGACCAGCCGCACCCAGGCGGTCACGGTCAGCTGAGCGCCCGTGACCGTCTTCACGGTCAGGTCAGCGTCCGGCTGGGATCCTCGCCTACTTGATGAACAGGATCTCCGAGTACTTCGGCAGCGGCCAGAGGTCGTCGGCGACGATCTTCTCGAGCTTGTCGGCGCTGGCCCTGGCCTCGCCCATCGCCGGCAGGACCGTGTCGCGCATGTACTTGGCCTGCTCGAGCAGATCGTCCTCGTGCTCGCTGGCCGGGAGGTTCGCGGCCTCAAGCGTGTGGATCGCCTCGATGAACTCGATCACGAGCTCCTCGGTCTCGGTCGAAAGCGACGGCACCCCGCCCTCGCGCAGCAACGCGAGATGACGCACAGACGCCGGCAGCAGCATCGTGCGCGCGATCGCGGCGGCCGTTTCGGACTCGATGTTGAGCTTGGTGACGTACTGCTCGAGGAAGACCTCGTAGCGAGACTCGAGCTCGCGCTCTGACAGGACGCCATAGTTGGAGAACACCTCGACCGTGTCCTCGGTGATCAGGTACGGCAACGCATCCGGCGTCGCTCGCAGGTTGAGCAGCCCCCGCTCCTGCGCCTCCGCGTGCCATTCCTCCGAGTAGTTGTCACCACCGAACACGATCTGCTTGTTCGCCGCGTAGCTGCTCTGCAAGATCGGTCGCAGCGCCTCCTCCAGACCCGTGCCGTCCTCGAGCGCTTCCTCGAGCTCCCCGGCGAGCTGGTCGACCGCCTCCGCCACGATCGTGTTGAGCACCGTGTTGGGGAGCGAGAGGGACTGGCTCGACCCGAGGGCGCGGAACTCGAACTTGTTGCCCGTGAACGCGAACGGGCTCGTCCGGTTCCGGTCCCCGCCGTGCATCGGGAGCGGCGGCAGTACCGGGGTGCCGAGTCCGAGGAACGACTCGGGTGTCGACTCGCCCGCCTCGCCGCGCTCGATCGCGTTGAACACCTTCTCGAGCTCGCTGCCGAGGAAGATCGAGATGATCGCCGGTGGCGCCTCGTTGGCCCCGAGGCGGTGATCCTGTCCGGGCGACGCGATCGACGCCCGCAGCAGGCCTTGATGCTTGTTGACCGCCTGGATCACCGCCGCGCAGAAGAACAGGAACTGGAGGTTGTCGTGCGGGGTGTCACCGGGCTCGAGCAGGTTCTCGCCGGTGTCCGTGCCCATCGACCAGTTGTTGTGCTTGCCGGATCCATTCACACCAGCGAACGGCTTCTCGTGCAGCAGGCACACGAGCCCGTAACGCCGCGCGACGTTCTGCATCAGCTGCATCGTCAGCTGCTGGTGGTCGGAGCCGACGTTCGAGTTCTCGAAAATCGGCGCGAGCTCGTACTGGTTCGGCGCCACCTCGTTATGGCGCGTCTTGACCGGTACGCCAAGCTTGGCCAGCTCCTTCTCGGTGTCGAGCATGTAGGCGAGCACCCGCTCGGGAATCGAGCCGAAGTAGTGGTCGTCGAGCTCGTGGCCCTTGGGCGGCTTGGCGCCAAACAGCGTGCGGCCCGTCGTGATCAGATCTGGGCGCTCGTAGTAGTACTGCTCGTCGATGAGGAAGTACTCCTGCTCCGGTCCGACGGTGGTGAAGATCCGCACCGCGCTGGTGTTCCCGAACAGCCTCAGCGCCCGAATCGCCGACTTCGACAGCGCGTCCATCGAGCGCAGCAGCGGGATCTTGTGGTCCAGCGCCTCGCCCGTCCAGGACACGAACGCGGTCGGGATGCACAGCAGCGCGCCATTGGGATTCTCGAGGATGAACGCCGGGCTGGTCGGATCCCAGGCGGTGTAGCCGCGGGCCTCGAAGGTGCTCCGGATGCCGCCGGTGGGAAACGAGGAGGCGTCGGGCTCGGCCTGTATGAGCTCCTTACCGGAGAACTCGGCCAGCGCCGTGCCCTCGCCCGTCGGTCCGTAGAAGCTGTCGTGCTTCTCCGCCGTCAGTCCCGTCAATGGCTGGAACACGTGGCTGTAATGCGTTGCGCCCTTCTCGAGCGCCCATTCCTTCATTGCCAGGGCGACCGCGTCCGCGAGCGAGGTGTCGAGCGCCTCGCCGTTCGCCAGCGTCTTCGCGAGACGCCGGAAGACGTCCTTGGGGAGGCGCTGGCGCTGAATCGCCGGGCTGAAGACGTTAAATCCGAAGACCTGGTTGTCCGGCGAGGTGAGATCAGGTGCGCCAAGGGCGGCACCGTTCGAGGTCCACTGCGCGGCGATGACGTTCTGCTGGCGAATCCGGGGCATGCGTGTGGTCATCCTTCCTGGCGCTCCGGCGGCGGGAACGCGCTGATGTGGTCCGGAGAGAGGCGTGAATGCACAAGCCTAGGGAACCATGGAACACCAGGTCACTGTCCACATGGCCAAATCAGCGCGCGCTGCGTTCGCCGGACGGCGTACCCGCGCTCCGGAGCATCCGCGGTCCGGATCTTTCTCCACTTGGCTAAAGACGACGCGGCTTTCCGGGCGAATACTGATCTGCAGGATGAAGATGGTCATCGCCTATGTGCGCGAGGAAGTGTTCGAGCCGATTCGCTCCGAGCTGCACGAGCTCGGCTTCCCGTGCGTCACAGTCTTCCCTGCCCAGGGCTCGGGTCGCCAGGAAGGCTCCGCGCCAGGCTCCCATGATGCCGGGCGCGGCTCCACGACCCAGCTCGAGGCAAGCTATCTGCGTCCGAACGTCAAGATCGAATGCGCGATCGCCGATGGCGACGCGCCGACGATCGTGGACACGATCCTGCGACACGCCCGCACCGGGTCGATCGGCGACGGGAAGGTCTTCGTCCTGCCGGTCGAGCAGGCGTATCGCATCCGCACGGGTGAGGTTGGAGAGGACACGCTCCAGGCCCATCCGCGCGTCCTGGCGGCGCTCTGACGCCCGTCATCGCGGTGGGCGGGCCGCCCGGTTGTTCCCTCTCCCCGGGCGGCCCGCAACCACGAGGGGAGCCCGGGCGCAGGCATGCTGTCGGCGTCCAGGCGAATTCTGATGGTGGTCTGCCGCCGGAATCGGTACGCTGAGACATTCCAGTCGCCCGCCGCCCGCGCGGCGACGTTGTCTTTACAGGAGGTCTCGTGGGCGCGACATCTGTTGCTCACGCCGTTCCGGACCAACAGGAGGATGATCCAGAGTCGCGGTGGCGCGACGCACTCGCTCCGTACGCGCAGGCGGATGTCCGGCGCAGCCTGGTCTGCCTGGCGACCTCGGTGGTTCCATATTTTGCGCTCCTGGCGGCGATGTGGCTGTTGCTCCCGGTCTCCTATCTGCTCGTGTTGCTCCTCGCGATCCCCGCGTCGGGCTTCCTGATGCGGACGTTCATCGTCTTCCACGACTGTTCCCACAGCTCGTTCATGCCGACGAGGCGCGGCAACAACTGGGTCGGCATCCTCACCGGACTGGTCGTCTACACGCCGTTCCAAAGCTGGCGCCACGAGCACGCGCAGCATCACGCGAGCTCGGGCGACCTCGATCGGCGAGGCCTGGGTGACGTCGAGACCTGGACGGTGGCCGAGTACCGGTCCAAGCCGTGGCTCAGCCGGCTCGGCTATCGCCTGTTCCGCAGCCCGCTCTTGATGTTCACGCTCGGGCCGATCTGGGCGCTCGCGCTCGCTCCGCGGATCGTGCCCAGGAGCGCTCGCCCGCGGATCCGTCGCAGCCACCTGTACACCGACTTCGCGCTGGTCGCGATCGTCGGCGGGATCATTGTGCTGGTCGGGTGGCAGGCGTACCTGCTCGTGCAGCTCCCGACGATCGTGCTCGGTGGCGCGGTGGGCGTATGGCTGTTCTACGTCCAGCACCAGTTCGAGGACGCCTACTGGGAGCGCTCGGGCGAGTGGAGCTACGTTGATGCCGCGCTCTCGGGAAGCTCGTATCTGAAGCTGCCGAAGGTGCTGCAGTTCTTCACCGGCAACATTGGCCTGCATCACATCCATCACCTGCTCGCACGGATCCCCAACTACAACCTCCAACGAGCTCACGACGAGAACCAGTTCCTGCACAGGGCGCCGACGATCTCGTTGTGGCAGGGGCTGTGCTCCGTGCGTCTGAAGCTCTATGACGAGGACACCAGGCGCATGGTCACGTTCGCGCAGGCCCGGGCGAACGTGGTGGCGGGCCGCGCCGTCTGATCGACCGAGGCGCGGTCGCCGGAACCCGGAACCGATGAGCTGGCGAGGCCCCAGGTTCGGTCGGGGGGAGAAGGGCGCGCGGCCCGCATCTGAGCGGGAGACCGAGGCCGGCTCTGGCCTCACGCCGGTGGATGCGGGCGCGATCCCCCCCAACGCCGGCGCGATCCCCCCCAACGCCGGCGCGATCCCCCCCAACGCCGGCGCGATCCCCCCCAACGCCGGCGCGATCCCCGCGAACGCCGGCGCGATCCCCGCGAACGCCGGCGACTCTCAGCGGATGCGACTCACCGGGCTCCATCACGTGACCGCGATCTGTCGCGACCTCGATCGCACCACGAGGTTCTATCGCGACGTCCTCGGGCTTGCGCTCGTCCGTGAGACCCTCAACGACGACGATCCGCTGACACGGCACTTCTACTTCGGCGACGCACGTGGGTCGCCGGGAACGCTCGTGTCGTTCCTCGAGTATCCGTCACTCCCCGATGGTGTCGTCGGCGCCGGCTCGACCCACCACTTCGCGTTCGCCGTCGATTCGAGCGACGAGCAGCTCGCGTGGATCGACTATCTGCGCACGCGCGGATTCGACTGCACCGACGTGTTCGATCGCGGTGCCTTTCGCTCGATCTACGTCCGCGATCCGGACGGCCGCATCGTCGAGATCGCGACCCGCGAGCCGGGGCTGCTGCCAGAAGGGTGAGCCGCTCCGTCCGCGCGCGGACGCGGACGGAGCGGTTCCCCGTTTCAGGCTGAGGCTGCTCCGACGAGCTCACACGTCCCGCGCGGCGAGCGTCGACCCGCATCTCGTGCCCGCGCGTCGAGGTGAGTCGCCAGCGCGAGGCGCTGGCGCTGGGTGAGCGTTCCGATCTGCTTGGTCTCGGCGATATCGAGACCTCGCAGGAACTTCTGGCACCGCGTGCTCCCCCACCGGCGCTGGCTCATCAGCAGGTCTCCCACAGACCAGCTGCTCGCCTCCCAAGGCGAGTCGAGGATGATGCTCGCGGCGGGCACTTCGCCCCCCGCGATCTGGCGTTTCAGCTCTGCTCGGGCGAGCCTCACTTGGTTGGCTCGTTCCAGGGCGCGCAGGCGCTGCGGCTCCTGGGTGATCGTGGCGGTTTGCGTCATTCGTTTCTCTCTCCGGCATCCGTACCCACCGCGGCGGGCACAATCGTGAGCAGACGATCGCTGGCGTCCGCCACAGCAGGCGGTCGCGGGGCGATCCGATGTGGTTTCCTCGCCGTTCGGTTCTCGCTGATGTCGTGGCTGCCGCGATCTGTCGCACCTGCGCCTCGTGACCCTTCGCTCCGCCCCGACGACCACCGTCGGCGAAGGTCAGCACGCTACGTCAGGCGGTGGCCTTGGGTCAATGGACAGCCACTCAACTCCTACGCTCAGAGCGCCTTTTTCTTGGCCTCTGAAGCTTGTGAGTATCTGGACAAGCTCCTGGGCGGCTCGAGCGCTAGTCGGCGGCTGACGGCAGGGGCCCGTGGTCGGACTCGAACGCGATTTTGGTCTTGGCGAACGCCTCGAGCGCGCGGTCGAGCGTCTCGTGGTCGTGCGTGGCCATCACGCTCGTGCGCAGGAGCGCTCCCGATGGCGGCACCGCGGGATGGATCATCACGTTGACGTACACGCCGGCCTCGTACAGCGCCTTCCACAGGAAGACTGCCTTCCAGTCGTCGCCGACCACGACGGGCACGATCGGGGTGACGATCTCGGTTCCGTCGGCCAGGCGGGTCGGCTCGAGCACCCGGTAGCCGAGCTCACGGAGCCCGCGGTGCAGGTAGCGAGCGTTCTCCAGCACCCGGGCGAAGAGCTCGCGACCCTCGTCGGAGCGGCAGATGCGCACGGCGGCGAGGGTCGCGCCGACCGCGGCGGGCACCGCCGAGGCAGTGAAGATGAAGGGGCGCGACTGGATGCGCAGGAACTCGACGACGTCCGCCGGCCCCGCGATCAGGCCGCCGCAGGACGCGAGCGACTTCGAGAAGGTCGCCATCCGCAGGTCCACCCGCTCCTCGACGCCGAGCAGCTCACACGTACCGGCTCCCCGCGCTCCCAGGACGCCGAGCGCGTGCGCTTCGTCGACCATCAGCCGGGCACCGAAGCGGGCGCAGAGATCGGCGATCTCGGGCAGCGGGGCGACATCGCCCTCAGTCGAGAAGACGCCGTCGACGACGACGAGGATCCCGCCGCCGTCGCCCTGGGCCTTTTCGAGCGTGCGCTCGAGACGGTCGAGCCGGTTGTGACGAAAGGCGCGCAGCTTGGCGCGCGAGAGGATGCAGCCGTCGAGGATCGAGGCGTGATCGCCCGAGTCGACGACGACCGTGTCGCTCGGTCCGAGGATCGTGCCGAGCGCGCCGAGGTTCGCCTGGTGGCCGGTGGTGAACACGAGCGCCGACTCGGTCCCGAGCCAGTCGGCGAGCTCCCGTTCGAGCACGACGTGGAGATCAAGGGTGCCGTTGAGAAACCGCGAGCCGGTGATCCCCGTGCCATAGCGGTTGAGCGCGTCGAGCGCTCCCTGCTTGACGCGCTCGTCCCCGGTCAGGCCGAGGTAGTTATTCGAGCCGAGCATGATCCGGCGCTGACCCTCCATCTCCACGACGGGCAGCGTCGGTCCTTCGAGCACGCGAAAGTAGGGCAGCGCGCCAAGGTCACGGGCCGCCTTCAGCTGCTCGAGGCGCTCGTGCTCGCGAGCCTTGGCGAAGACGTCGATCGTGGTGGGCATATAGGTTTCCCCTTCGAATGGCGCTCGACGTCCGGCCGGTCGCAGGAAAGCGCGACCTCGACACCTTCATCAAGCTTCCGTGGCGGCTGTATCGTAACGAGCCGAACTGGGTCCCTCCGCTTCTGTTCGAGCGCAAGCGGTTCTTCGACCGTGAGCGCAACCCGTTCTTCGAGCACGCCGAGGTCGAGTACTTTCTCGCCTGGCGAGACGGACGTGTGGTCGGCCGGATCACCGCCCACATCGATCGCCACTTCAACGAATTCCATCAGCACGCGTGGGGGATGTTCGGCTTCTTCGAATGTGAGGACGACGCCGAGGCCGCGCGGGCGCTGCTCGAAACCGCCGAGCGCTGGCTACGCGAGCGCCGGCGCGAGCGGATGGTCGGTCCGATGGACTTCACCACCAATGACGAGTGCGGCGTGCTGATCGAGGGGTACGACATGCTGCCCACGATCCTGACCAACTGGCATCACCGCTACTACCCCGCCCTGATCGAGGGCGCCGGCCTGGCGAAGGCGATGGACCTGTACATGTGGAGCCTCGTGATCGACGACCGCGAGCGGGTGCACAAGTCGATCTGGCGCGCCGCCGAGGAGGTCGAGAGCAAGTACGGGATCATCGTCCGTCCGATGCGCAAGCGGGACATCGAGACCGAGATCGAGCACTTCCTCGAGGTCTACAACGCCGCATGGGAGCGGAACTGGGGGTTCGTGCCGCTGACCGAGTCGGAGGTCCGTCATTACGCCAAGGATCTCAAGCCGATCCTGGACGAGAACTGGGCATTCGCCGCCGAGAAGGACGGGGAGACGATCGGCGCGGCGCTGACGTTGCCCGACTACAACCAGGTGCTACGCCACCTGGGCGGCCGGCTGCTCCCGTTCGGGTGGGCGAAGGCGCTGTGGTACCGACGCAAGATCGACCGCGTGCGCGTGTTCGCCCTCGGGGTCAAGCGGGAGTATCAGCACACCGGGGTCGCTGCGCGCTTCTATCAGTTGCACTTCGAGTCGGCTGCCCGAACGCGTCAGAAGGGCGGCGAAATGGGCTGGATCCTCGAGACCAACAAGTCGATGAACCGGGCGATGGCGGGGATGGGGGGCAAAATCGTCCGTCGCTACCGCGTATATGAGAAGTTGCTTTGAAGATGACTGCGTTCGCTGTCACCATGCACTGCGATGACTGATGAACCGGTCGAGGCAGTCGACGGCGAGGAGCTCGTCGAAGGGCTGCCGGTCCTCGCGGAAATAAGCCCGATCGAGCGGTCGCTGGTGGCCACCGCGTTGCCGGCCGTGCAGGCGGCGGCGGCGGCGGCGACCGGCTTCGTCGCGGGCGCTGCGACGTTCGCGGTGGTCCGTCGCCGCCAGGCGCGTCGGCTCGCCCGGCGTCAGGTCCCGGGCCCCTTCGAGATGCTGCCGGTGACCGGTACGCGTAGCTTCCTCGTGCACGTTCACCGGATCGGTCGGCCGGAGGAGTGAGGCCGGAGCGCGAGCGCCGCTCGCGGGCAGCGCTCGTCTCGGATCGACCGTCGGGCGCAGCGCAGCGCAGGGGGCTGTCCGAGGTGCGGGTCGAGGTCTCCCCGCGGTGGGCGTTCCGGCTCCCGCGACGGGGCGGGCTCGACGGCCTGACCCGCGTGCGCGGCGGGGTGGTCCACCGACTGCTGCACGCCGGCGATCGCCCGGTGGAGATCCGTGTGGCACAGCTCGCCTCGGACCGCGTCCTGTTCGGCGCGCGAGCGCACGACAGGGCTACCGCCGAGTGGGGAATCGAGCGAATGCGGATCGCCCTCGGCGTCGACCAGGACCTGCGGCCGTTCTACGAGCGCTTCCGCTTCGATCCGCTGATCGGCCGAGCCGTCCGAGCGGGGCCGGCGTTCCGCATCGTGGGCAGGCCGGAGCCGTTCGAGGCGCTGATGTGGGCGATCGCGGAGCAACTGATCGAGTTCGAGCGGGCGGCAGCGATTCAGCGGCGCCTCGTCGCGCGGTTCGGCCGGCGATGTGACTGGACCGGCCTGAGCGATGCGCCGAGCGCGGGCGAGATCGCCGACCAGGCGCCGGCTCTGCTCGAATCGCTCGACCTGACCGAGGGACGGGCAGTCGCGCTCGTGCGCGCGGCGCGAGTGGTTGCGTCAGGGCGGGTGGACCTCCACGACGTCGACCATGAGCGGGGCTGGCGCCGGCTGTTGACGATCCGTGGGATCGGCAGCTGGACGGTCCAGAAACTGGCCTTGACCGGACAGGGGCGGCTCGATCAGCTTCCCGCGGGCGACCTGGCGTTCCGGAAGCTCGTCGGGCGGCTGCGCACCGGAGACCCCCGCGCGCGAGCCTCCGAGCAGGAGGTGGCCGAGCATTTCGCGCCCTACGACCCGTGGTCGGGTCTGGCGGGCGCATACGCGCTGCGGGCCGGCGCGGGCGCCGCGCCGGGGCTCGGGCTCGCGGTCTGAGTCGGCAAATTTCTACCCGACCCCCTGTCCCGCGAGGTACTCATTCGTCGACGCGTCCGCGATTGCGGCCACGTTCGAGATCAGGTGGTGCGAGAGCATCCACTCCCCGAAGCTGTTCCATTGGCTCTGGTCCTGCCAGCCCCATGGCTCGTTCGGGTTGCTCGGGAAGAACGCCGGGAGGGTGGCCTTGACGCTCGCGAGCTGGAACTTCGAATCGAGCCCGGGGTTCATGCGCACGAGGTTCGCCACCGCCGCGGCCGGGTCACGCCGCGCCGACTCGTACCCGCGCGCGAGCGCCTGCACGAAGTCGCGGATCTCATCGCTCTTGTTGGCGAGCGTGGCCTTGGTGGCGACCAGGACGAGCTCGTCGTAGTTCGGCACGCCGACCTCGTTCATGCGGATCACGTTCGGGTGCTTTCCCCTCTCGGCGAGCTCGATCGCCTCGTAGTTCCAGTACGCGCCAAGGGTCCCGTCCACCTCGCCGGAGAGCATCGCAGGCACGAGATTCTCGCCGACATTGATCTCCTTGACCGATCGCAGCGGAACATGGGCACGGGCGAGGATCGTCGTCAGGAAGGCATGCTGGTATGGGATGCCGCCGTCGCCGATCCGCTTGCCTCGGAGGTCGGCGGGGCTGGTGATGTGCTTGGACCCGATCGACACGATCGAGGTCAGGGGTTCCTGCACGATCGCGCCGAACGACGCCACCGGCTCCCCGCGGTTGCGCGCGAGCATGAGATCGGGCTCGTAGGAGATAGCGACGTCCGCCTTGCCGGCGACGAGCAGCTGCAGCGGCGCCGCGTCGTTGGGCGGAACCTCGACGTGAACGTCGAGGCCGGCGCGCGTGAAGTCGCCCTCGGCGATCGCCTGGTAGATCCCGACGTGGTCGGCGTTCGGGAAGTAGTCGAGCATCAGCGTCAGCGACTGCGTCTTCGCCGGCGTGATCCGGTCCTGCATCTCGCCGCACGCGGCGAGGCCGGCGAGCGACGCGAGCGCCGTGACGAGCGCGAGGCAACGCCTCTGGCTTCGTGGCAGCCTCCGGACCGCTCGTTTCATCGCCGGCCTTCTCCTCGTGGTTCGTAGGCCCAGGGCAGCAGCAGCCGCTCGGCCAGGGTCAACAGGGCAAAGAGCGAGATCGCGAACGCGGACAGAATCGCGACGGCCGCGTACGCCCTGGCGGTCAACAGCTGTGGGATCGCCTCCTGAAAGACGTAGCCGAGTCCCGAATTGCTGCCCGACTGCTCGGCGAAGACGGCGCCGATGCCGGCGAACGTGACGGCGATCTTCATGCCCGTGAACAGACCGGGGAGAGCGGCGGGAAGCTCGACGTGACGGAACGTGCGCGCGCGCGAGGCGTCGAACGTCCGCATCAGCTTGAGCAGGTCGGGGTCGACCGCTGCCAGCGCGTCGAGTGTCGTCACGACGATCGGGAAGAAGCACACGAGTGCGATCACGACCAGCTTGGGCAGGATTCCGAATCCGAGCCAGAGGACGAGCAGAGGCGCGACAATCGGGATCGGAACGGTCTGGGACGCCACGAGCAGCGGATAGACGGCCCGCCGGAGCGTGTGCGAGAGGTGCAGCGAGACCGCGAACGCAAGTGCCGCCGTCGCGGCCAGCAGGATGCCCAAGACGATCTCGCGTGCGGTGACGAGGAAGTTGCTCCACAGCAGCGAGCGGTCGTTGTACAGCGACTGCGCGATCTGATGCGGCGGGGGAAGGAGCAGCGGGTCGGCGCCGCCGAGATCGACGTACAGCTCCCAGCCGCCGAGGACCACGAGGAGAAACATCGCCGAGCGCCAGCCAAGCAGCAGTCGGGTGGCGGCGTCCCATATGCGGTCGTTGCCTCGCGCGACGGGAACGTCCGTCCGCACCACGTCGGCGAGTGCCGAGTCCGGACCGCCAGGTCGCGCGCTCACGATGAGACCCCGAGCGCGTCGAGCGCCCGCTCGCGCAGCGCGACGACCTCAGGATGCGTGCGGTGTCGCGGGCGTCGCGGCGTGACCGCAAGCTCGGCTACCATCCGGCCCGGCCGCGGCGACATCACGACCACTCGATCGGCGAGCACCACCGCCTCCTCGACGTCGTGAGTCACGAGCACGACAGTCCGCGGCTCGCGCGCCAGCAGGCTCGCGAGCCAGCCTTGCATCTCGAGCCTGGTCAGTGCGTCGAGCGCCGCGAACGGCTCGTCCAGCGCGAGCACCGGCTTGCCGGCGAGCAGGGTGCGCAGGAACGCCACGCGCTGGCGCATCCCGCCCGAGAGCTCGACCGGTCGCGAGCGCTCGAAGCCGGCGAGGCCGAACCGTTCGAGCCATGGCCGCGCCGCCTCGCGCGCCTGCTCTCGGGGCGTGCCGCGGGCTCGCAGCGCGAGCGCCGCGTTGTCCGTCGCGTCGAGCCACGGAAGCAGGAGGTCCCGCTGGGGCATCAGCGCCGCCGGGTCCGCCTGCACCGTGCCCGCATCGGGCTGCTGTAGTCCGCAGATGAGCTCGAGCAGAGTCGACTTGCCGCATCCGCTCGGCCCCACGACGGCGACGATCTCGCCCGGCGCGGCGTGCAGCGACATACCCGCCAGCGCCGCCACCTCGCCACGACGCGTGACGAACGTCCGGTCGACGGCGCGAATCCACACGCCGTTCGGAGTCTCCGGGTCTCGACACTCCTGCAGCGGAGCCTCGATCGCGATGTTCGCTCCCTTCGCGGGCATTACCCCACAGGTTCAAAGGGTCAGCGCCGGGTCGCGTCGTCCGCGAGGGGCGCTATCTCAGCCGGCGTTCCCGCCAGCCCCCCTGGGTGGTCAACAGACACGGATCCTAGCGCGTGTGGGCGCCAGGGCATCCGCTAAGGTCCCGCTCCGCCGAGGCGCACGAGTGAGCGTGAGATCTCGGATACGGAACGATCGTGCTGCGTGAGCTTTCACCTGTGTTGCGTGAGATCGCGGAAAATCCGAACTCGTTCGGGCCGCTCGGGCCGAGCGACGAGCGGATCGAGACGGGACGGTTCACGCTGTGTATGGGGTCCCTGCTGTCATCGAACACCGTCCAGCGCCAGCGCTTCCGCGCCGAGGAGGTAGACGACGTCCTGGACGAGGTCCGTTCGCTGCTGCGAGCGCGTGGACGCAACAGCACGCAATGGGAGGTCGGTAGCTCGGCCGAGCCGCTGGATCTCGTCGATCTCCTGCTGGGGCGCGGGCTCGTCCACGACAGCGATCCCTACGCCCTGGCGGTCGTCCTCACCACCGAGCCACCGCCTCCTGCGCCCGGGGTGCGTGCGCGCCGGGTCGAGACGTTCGAGGAGTACGCGCTGGCGAACGCGGTGCAGTGGGAGGCCTTTGGGAGCTCCCCCGAAGAGATCGCGCAACGTCGCGCAGCGCTCTGGGACAACTGGCGCGAGAGTCCCTACGTGATCCACGCGGCCTGGATCGACGGCGAGATCGTGTCCGCGGGAACGTGCGCACCCACCGAGCACGGGCTGCTCCTGTACGGCGGGGCGACGGCGCCGCGCGCTCGCGGCCGCGGCGCCTACCGCGCAGTGATCCACGCGCGCTGGGAAGAGGCGGTGGCCCGGGGCACCGCGGCATTGATCACTCAGTCGGGCGCGATGTCGCGCCCGATCCTCGAGTGGCTCGGCTTCAAGCCCGTCGGCCACGTGCACATGCTGCTCGATAGATTCGGCGAGGGCGAACGGTGACGGGAGCGGCGGATGCTCATCGCGTCAGCGCCTCGAGCGCGCGGTCGACGTCGGCGATCGTCGCGGGTAGGTGGCAGCTCATGCGTGCCCGACCGGCGCGGACGGAGGCGCGGATCCCAGCCCGCCGGAGGCGCGCAGCGGCATCGGAGTGCTCGGCGATGACGATCGCGCTGCCGGACGGGGGCATGCCGAGGCCTTCGCGCAGGTGGCCGGCGAGAGCGAGGTCGTACGCGCTGAGCGCCTCGACACCGATCTCAGCGACGAGCTCGACCGCGGGGGCCGTGCCCGACCAGCAAGTCCACGACGGCGAGACGTCGAACCGCTTGGCGCCCGGCGCCAGCCGAAGCGGTCCGCCGTAGCACGTAGCCCACGGCTCCTGAGCGGAGTACCAGCCCGCGGTATGGGGCGTCAGCCGCTCGAGAGCCTCCGGCCGGACGGCGAGAAACGCGGTGCCGCGCGGTGACAGGAGCCACTTGTACGCGCCGCCGCAGACATAGGTGAACCTCCGCGCGTGTATCGGCAACCAGCCGGCAGCCTGGGTGACGTCGAGGAAGACGTCGCTGCCGTGATGCTCGGCTGCGGCCGCGAGGGCGTCGAGGTCGAGCAGGCGCCCGTCGGAGGACTGAACCGCACTCACTGCTACCAGCGCGGTGCGCCCGTCGATCGCTTCTGGCACCTGCTCGAGCGCCACCTCACGGATGTCCACGCCGCGCCGCTCCTGGGCGAGCATCGGGAACAGCACCGAGGTGAAGTCCCCGCGGGCGACGACCACCTCGCCTCCCGGTGGTACGGAGGCGGCGACCAAGCCCGCGAACACCGAGACGTTTGCGCCGCACGCCACATCGCCCGACTCGGCGCCGACGAGGCGGGCGAACGCGCAGCGCGACCGATCGACTGCGCCGTCGAAACCCGGACCGTCGATCCGGCCCTCGGCCCACGCCGTCACGGCGTCGCGCATCGCGGCAACCGCGGCAACCGGCGGGATCCCGCTCGTCGCGGCGTCGAGATGGCCGCGAACCACCGGAAACTGGTCGAGTGCAGCGGTCGCGGGCGCCGCTGCGCCACCGAGCGTCGAGCTGGAGGACATGACCTGACCATGGCACCGTCGACGTGCAAGCGCAACTCGCAGGGGCCGACGTCGGGCTGGCCGAGGTCGGCGAGCGCCGCGGTGATCTGCGATTGGACCCAATCGAGAGCTGCCCCGCCGTGATCAGGTGACGGCCGGCCGCGTCAGCGCCTTGACGAAATCCTCGAGCTGGTCCGTCCGCCAGCACTCGAATGCCGTGCAGTGTCGCTCGTACGCGGCCATCACCGAGTCTCCGTAGTTCCAGTACAGGCGCGGCTCGGGGTTGAGCCAGAACGTGCGGCCGGCCTTGGCGGTGATCAGCGCGAACACGTCGTCGCGCGGAGGGCGGCCGTTGGTGCGCGCGTCACCGAGCACGATCACCGTCGCGCGAGGATGGAGCTCGTCCTCGATCAGGGTCAGGAACTCGGTCCAGACGCGTCCGTAGTCGGTGTAGCCCGAGACGTCCGCGACCCCGGCGTCGCGTCCGATGGCCTCGCTCGCGGCGCGGAAGTCGCGCTCGCGCTCGAGCACCTCGGTCACCTCCGAGATCCGCTCGATGAAGACGAACGAGCGGAGCTTGCGGAACGAGTCGTGGAGCGCATGCAGCACGCTGAGGAAGAACGTGCTCGCGCTGGTCACGCTCGTTGACACGTCGCACAGGACAAAGATCTCCGGCCGGCGCGGGCGGATCGGACGGTACTTGAGGTCGACGGGAACGCCGCCGGTCTGAAGCGACGCGCGCATCGTACGGCGGACGTCGACGTGGGCGTGGCGCTTGCGGCCACGCAGCTCATGCCCCTGGGTCGCCAGGCGGCGCTTGAGCTGGGCCACCACGCGGTGCACTGCCGCGAGATCCTGCACCGGTCCGTTCGGTAGTGCTCGATCGAGATCGTTCAGGGGCCGCTTTGGCGGGAGCGAGCGGGTGCGTTCGATCGCGTCACGCTCGAGCTCTCGGCGAAGATGGGCCTCGAACCGGCGAATCTGCTCGCGGGGCAGTCCCTGGCGCCGCGGATCGTCCTCGGGCAGGTCGGGTTGGGGCTCGGCTCGCAGGCCCAACGCGCGGCGGATGCGCTGGACATCGACGCCGACCACGCCTGAGCCCTCGCCGCGCCCGAACGCGGCGATCGCGAGGCGGGCCAGGTCGCCCATCACGCCCCCCGAACCGTCCCTGAGCGCAGCGGCGATCTGGCGGCGGAGCGCTGCGAGATCGATCTGCGCGCCGCCTTCGAGCGCCTCGTGCTCGCCGATCTCACTCCGCGCCGCTTCGGCTTCTGCGGCCCGGAAGAAGAAGCGTTCGAATACGAGGTCGAACACGCGCCGGTCCTCGGGTGACTTCGCCAGCGTCGCGGCGAGGGCTTCCTTGAACGACGCGCGCTCGGTCCACGGCACCTCGCGCAGGGCGGCGAACGCATCCAGCAGCTCGGAGGTCCCGACCGCCATCCCCTCGGACCGCAGATCCTCGGCGAACGCAAGCAGCTGGCCGTCGAAGCCGCCGGGCTCGCGCTCGGGAATCCCGCCGTAGAGAGCGCTATGCGGCGGGCCGAGTGGCATCCGACTGCGTGAGCTGGACGCCGACGCGCGCGGCGACCGTGTCGAGGTCGGCGCGGTGCTTGACGATCACGCTCATCGTCTGCGTGAACGTGGCGGCATCGATGTCGCGCGCGCCCAGGAGCAGCAGCGCCCGCGCCCAGTCGATCGACTCCGCGATCGACGGCGGCTTCTTCAGATCGAGTTCGCGGACCTGGTGGACCACCTCGACCAGCTTGCGCCCGAGCTCCTCGTCGAGCTCGGGCGAATGCAGGCGGACGATCTCGAGCTCGTGCTCGAGATCGGGGTAGTCGAGCCACAGGTACAGGCAGCGCCGCTTGAGTGCCTCGGTCAGCTCGCGGGTGTTGTTCGAGGTGAGGAGGACGACCGGCTGGGTACGTGCCTCGATCCTCCCGAGCTCGGGGATCGAGATCTGGAAGTCCGACAGCAGCTCGAGCAGCATCGCCTCGAACTCCTGATCGGTCTTGTCGATCTCGTCGATCAGCAGGACGACCGGCGTCTCGGACGCGATCGCGGTCATCAGCGGACGCTGGAGCAGGAACTCCTCTCCGAAGATGTCGTCCTGCACGTCCTGCCAGCCCGCCGAGTCGGCCTCGGTCTGGATGCGCAGCAGCTGCTTGCGGTAATTCCATTCGTACAGCGCCTTGGCCTCGTCGAGGCCCTCGTAGCACTGCAGGCGCACGAGCTCGCGGTCCAGGTACCGCGCGAGTGCCTTCGCGAGCTCCGTCTTGCCGACGCCGGCCGGACCCTCCACGAGCACGGGCTTGCCGAGCTTGATCGCCAGGTACGACACCAGGGCGGTCGCCTCGCTGGGCAGGTAACCGGCGCTGCGCAGGCCGTCTGAGACCTCGCCCGCGGATGACGGTGAAATTGGCACCTAGGCAGGATAAGTGACGATCCGAAAACGCCGCGCTGCCTGAGGGTTCCCGGGCGCGGTGGGGGCCGCCGAGATCAGTCGAGCGGGATGGTGAGCTGCGTATCCGCGCCGGTCGGCTTGGTCGCGTCCCCTTTCTCGGGTGCCGCGCCGGTCGGCTCGGGCGCCTGCGACTCGGTCGTGTCGGCTGCCTGCGCCGGCGCGCCCGCCTGGCCGAAGATGCCGGGGGGCTCGTCCCAGGTCACGGGCTCCGCCCAGCTCGCTCGCCGCCCCGTGCGCGATGGCTTGCCCGCGCGTGCGGCGGTGACGGCGCGTGCGGCGGTGCCCGCGCGTGCGGCAGTGTCTGCGGCCGCGCCCGCCGGGCCGCCCGCGCCCGCCGAGCCCGCCGCCGCGCTCGCCGAGCCCGCCGCCGCGCCCGCGCCGCCCGCCGCGCTCCGGCGGCTCACGGCCGACGCGTCTCGCCGCCGTTCGTTCGGACCGTCGGTGTCCGCCTGCTCGCCCGGGAGCAGGGGCTCCGGCAGATGCGCGGCCCGGATCCGCGAGCCCGCGTAGGTGAGCACTCCCGCGACGCCCAGCGCGGTGAAGATGCCCCACTCAATTCCCGACGTGGTTGCGAACTGACCGCGAACGGTCATGCCCTGCTTGTCGAAGATCCGCCAGATCACGAGCAGGCACGTCCAGCCACCTGCAGCCATCACGATCACGCCGTCGCCGCCCGGTAGGTGGAAAGCCCGGCCCTCCGCACGCAGAAAGAGCAGCGCCAGGACACTGACGGCAACAAGCAGAACGGCGGCTTCGACCCACGAGAACGCCGCCCATCCGGTCAGCGACGCGGTCGTCGTGTGGGGATCCTTGGTTCCGCTCACGAGGCCAGTCTCCTGGTACCACGGCAGGAACAGGGTCGCGAACAGCCCGAGCGATGCGCTCGCCGCCAGACGCCGTTCAGGCGGCAGGGCCCGCCAAGCACGCCCTAAGCGCGCGATTCCCGAACCGGCCCGCTTCGTCGCGAGGCTGGCCGTGTCGTGGCCGCTCATACGTGCGCGCCCACGTCGCCGGCCGTGAGAATCCAGCTACGGGACACACCGCGATTGTACGCCGGGCCCGCCTGGACTCGAACGCGCCGAACTCCGCCGTCACTCCCAGCGGATCGGTATGTCCTGGACCTCGGCGGGCTCGTCCCGACGGCGCTCGAGGCGCTCCAGATACCAGTTGATCAAGGCTCTGACGGCGAGCAGCAGCTCTCTCACTGCCTCCGCGAGACGCCGCTGCAGATCCGGCGGAACGAGCTCACGCAGCGCCTCGACGAGATGCGCGAGGAGCTCCGCATCCGCGCCTTGACCGGATCCTTTCTGGCTCTCCGGCGCTTGCCAGCCGGCCGGAGGCGGGCGCCGGAACGCCCTCCCGGCGCGTGCCGCCGATTCCGCGGTCGCGTCGGCGATCAGGCGCTCGGCCGCGCCCGAGGCGCGGTCGAGCCGCTCCTCGAACCGGCTCAGAGCATCCTCGGGGGGCTCGGCGCGCCGGGACTCGGCCCGCACCGCGCCGGTGGGGTCCTCAGCCGCGCCGGGAGGAGGAGGATCGTTGCTCGCCATCGAAGGTCACCTCGAGCGCGCCTGCCTCGAACGTGGCCTCGCTGGGACGGAAGGCGGCGAGCGCGGGGGGGAGGATGATAGTTCGCTTCTGTCCGTCGACGCGGACGACCAGTTCGAGGCCGACCTTCTTCAGTGTGACATCGCCTTTACGGGCGAAGGGCAGCGACAGTCGGAGCCGAGCACCGGTCTCGGAGACCGTGAGCTCCTGCGTGATCGCAGCATGCAGGACCGCCTCCGGATCGTGCTTTTCGAACAGCTCGCACCCAAGTCGATCGAGCATCTCCGCCCCCGCCACCTCCTGCTCGAAGTACGGCGCCCGCAGCACCGGCACCGGCGCGAACGCCGACGTGACGAGCTCGAGATGCTCCTCCTGAAGGGTCCGCCAGCGGGCAAAGTAACTGCCTACCTCCTCGGGGAACACGCGGTTGACGATCACGGCGTCGGTCAAATAGCCGTAGAGGTTCAGGTAGGTGAACGTCCGCATCGCCTCCCCGATCACCATCTTGTCCGGGTTCATGACCAGGCGGATCGTCGACCGCTCGCGGTCGCGGAGGATCTGGTTCATCGCGATCAAGCTCTGCGACAGTCGCTGGATGTCGGCGAACACAGCCTCCGTCGGCAGCGGGATGTCGAGCAGCGAGCGCGCGATCGGCCCCGCGGCGGCGAGGATCTGGCGCTCCTTCGGGAACACCTTCTCGATCCACCACCGCGCGATGTCGGGGAACGACAAGAGTCGTAGCGTCTCGCCGGTCGGCGCGCAATCGACGACGATCACATCCCAATTGCCGGATGCGTGGTGGGCCTGAAGCCGCAGCAACGAAAACAGCTCGTCCATACCGGGCGGGACGCTCAGCTCCTCGGCTGAGATGCGGTCGACTCCGCGCTCCACGAACAGCTCGCCGAGCCAATCCTGCACGCCCGACCAGTGACGCTCCATCTCGTCCTGGGCCTTGACCTCTTGACCCCAGAGCCGCTCTCCAACCTCGACGGGCTCAGCTCCCAGCTCCGCCTCAAGGGAATCGGACAGGCTGTGGGCGGGATCGGTGGAGATGACGAGCGTCCGTAGGCCGTCGCGCGCGGTGCGCCGCGCAGTACACGCGGCGACCGACGTCTTACCGACTCCGCCCTTGCCCGTGTAGAGGATCGTGCGCGGCCCCATTTGGTGACGCGAGTCTACGAGGGTGCTATCTCCCGATGCGGCCCGCCGCCGGGCTCGCGCTACCGCCCCCAGCGCGTCCGAGTCAGGCGCCGGGCTCGCGCCCCCGCCGCTTGGCGGCGCGGGCGACCTGGACGGTTCCGACGATTCGGTTGAAGTTGCCGGCCAGGTCGGTCGCGGCGAGTTGCACCGTGTAGGTGCCGGCCTTCCGCGGCGTTGGGATCGCGAACGCGTTGCTCCCATAGGCGAATTCGGCGCTGGTGAGAAAGATCGTCGCGCCGTTGAAGGCGACAACGATCCCGACGTGCGACTCCTTCGAGAGCGTGAAGTGGACGTAGGTTCGAACGCCGACGCGCGTGTGATGAGTGCTCAGCGTCAGCGCCGGGGGTGTCGTCAGGTCATTCTGGAAATCCTGCGCGGTCGTGCAATACACGCTCGCCGCCGTCCGCGAGCAGAGCTCCTGGAGGAATCCGGTGACGAGCTCGTGATAGCTGAGGGGGTCCTCCAGACCGGGCTGATAGAGCGACCAGGCGCCGGTGTTGTATTCGGGGACTTCGGCGAGCGCCTCGGCGTTGCCGGCGTTGAACAGATCCGCCGCCACTGTGCTGCCACTCACCTGCGCGTAGTCATAGAGACCGATCAGCGTCTGCAGGAATGCGTTGATGATCGCCACGCCGGGGGCGAAGGAGTATTGGAGATAGCGCGCGCCGAGCGGCGTCGTGATTCCCACCCCGGCTGGGGGGTGGGCGGCGAAGAGCGGCAGCGCCTGTGCGGCGACCGCGAGGTACGACGGCTCCTTGAACGCCTCGTAGGCGCGCGTCAGGGCTTCCAGCGCGGTCCCCTGAGCCATGGCACTCACCCACGGTGGACGGCCACCGTCGAACGTGAAGTAATACTCCCAGGCCAGGCCACCGGCGCGATTCACCGCCAGCGGTATCAGCTCCGACATCAGCTGGCCGAGCTGGGGATAATCCGCAGGTCCGCCGGTATAGAGCCCATCGGCCTCACCAAAGCTCCCGAGCACCTGAAGCTCGATTCCCTGGCCCGGGTAGTACTCCCAGACGAGCTCCGAGCCTGCGAACTGGACGCGCTCACCGGACGCGAGCAGCGGACCGGTCGACCACCACTGGCGGTTGCTGTCGAGCGTGAGGAACAGCGCGGGCAGACGCGACGGCGTCAGCTCGCCCGCCACCGCGATGTCGTGCATGTTGGTGAGGACGCTGTACAGCTGCACCGCGCGCGTTCCCCTGAGCCGGGCTGCGGTCCGGATCGCGGCTTCGACATTGGCGCGGTAAGTGCGGTACTCGGAGAGATCGATCTCCTTTCTGGCATAGAGCTTCTTGAGCGTCGAGGCGATCGTGACCTGGCTGGCGGCCGCATGGGCGACAGAACCCGTGCGCTCCCGCGCGCCGCGCCGGAGCGCCGGAGTGCGCGATCGAGTCGGAGCCTTCGACGGCACGGGAGCGAGCGCGGCGCTCGGCAGGAACGGGTTCTGTCGCACGACGGCACGCCCGCGAACGAGCACGAGCACGGGGGTGGCGGCAGCGGTCGATGCACCACCGAGCATGCCGACGATGCAGGCGACCGCGACGAGCGGGCCGGACGGGCGCCTACGCACCGCGCCAATGCTACGCCCGGCGCGGCTTCGCGGTCACGGTTGAGGAAGATCTTGCAGATACGTCATCCGACGAGGGGGTCAGTCGTGCGGCGAGCGCGGTGGGGTACACGCGAGCCCGCGAGGTCGGCGCTAGTCCCGCTCGACCTCCGGGTGATCCTCCTCGAGCTCGTCAGGCTCATCGTCCTCGTCCTCGTCGTCGTCGTCGTCCTCGTCGTCGTCCTCGGTGATCGCCGCCATCCCGCTTGGGTGATGGCGGATCTGGAACGCCTCGAGCAGCTCGTCGCGCTGGTGCTCGTCGACAGCGATCTCGTCCGAGATCAGGACCCAGTCGGCGCCCTCGAACTCCTCCATCGTGAAGATCTCCCCGTTGAGCTCGGGGGAGTCGTCGACGACGATCAGGATCTCGGTCTGAGGGTTGAAGTAGGTCCCCGGACGGATGATCAGCTCGTCGAGCTCGAAGCGACGCAGATCGGCCATGCTCAGGCCGGCCCGCTCAGCTGAGCGGGCTCAGCCGCGTCGATGTCTGACACGGATCGCGCCGTCAGATGGACGCCTTGCCGGGCGGTTCTCGCCCGACGCGTTTGCGGTCTTGGCACGATCGGGTACCCTACCGGAAGGACGTTGACTGACTAGTCAATCTACTTGAGGCAGAGGCCCGGCTCGGCTCCATCGCTCGAGCCGCGGTGGACGCGACAGCATCGTTAGAACCACTTTCAAGGAGCTATCAACCGTGGTCGATTTCACGCTCACCGACGAGCAGAGGAACATGCGCGAGCTCGCGCACGACTTCGCCGAGAAGGAGATACGGCCGGTCGCCTGGGACTACGACAAGGACGGCACCTGGCCGCAGGAGATCATCGACAAGGCCTGGGAGCTTGGGCTGATGAACGGCCATCTGCCCGAGGAGTACGGCGGTCCGGGACTCACCTATCTCGACGGCTGCGTGATCGAGGAGGAGATCGCCTGGGGCTGCTCGGGCATCGGGACCTCGCTCTCGTGCAATGGCCTCGCCACAGCCCCGATCGCCCTCGCGGCCTCCGAGGAGCTCAAGAAGGAGTACCTCGGTCGCTTGAGCGAGGCTCCGCTGCTCGCCTCGTTCTGCCTCACCGAGCCGGATGCCGGCTCGGATGTCTCAGGAATGAAGACCAACGCCGTCCGCAAGGGCGACAAGTGGGTCATCAACGGATCCAAGTGCTTCATCACCAACGGCAGTTACGCCAACTGGTACACGGTGTACGCCAAGACCGACAAGGAGGCCGGCCACCGCGGCATCTCCTGCTTCATCGTCCCCCGCGATGCCGGCGTCATCGTCGACAAGAAGGAAGACAAGATGGGCCAGCGGGCCTCGAACACCGCGACCGTCTCCTTCAACGACGTCGAGATCCCCCTCAACCACCTCGTCGGCGAGGAGAACAAGGGCTTCAAGATCGCCATGATGACGCTCGACCGCACCCGCCCGGGCGTCGCTGCGATGGCCACCGGTGTCGCCCGCGCGGCGATGGAGTTCGCCGTCGAGTACTCCAAGCAGCGCGTGCAGTTCGGGGTTCCGATCGCGATGCACCAGGCGATCCAGTTCATGATCGCCGACATGTCGACCAAGGTGCACATGTCGCGTCTCGCGACCTGGAACTCGGCGGTGCTGCTCGATCAGGGCAAGCGCAACACGCTCGAGTCCTCGCACGCGAAACGCTTCTCCGCCGACTCCGCGATGGAGGTCACCACCGATGCCGTCCAGGTGTACGGCGGTTACGGATTCATCAAGGACTATCCCGTCGAGAAGCTGATGCGGGACGCGAAGATCCTCCAGCTCTACGAAGGCACCGCCCAGATCCAGCGGCTCGTGATCGCCCGCGAGATACTGCTGCCGCGCCGCGCCGAGGCGCCCGCGGCCGCTGCCGTGTGAGGGCGCTCGCAGATCTGATCCACAGTCAGCTCGCTCGCATCAGAGGGCGGTATTCCAGGCGGCGCGCCCCGCTCCGCCTGGGATTCTGCCGCGCCCGTCGGTCAAGCTAAGGGTCCCCGAGCTCGACCTCCCGACCACGACGGATCTGCCCCAAGCCCGTCACTTCGCTGCATGTCGTCCCGCCCCGGCCGAGCGCGCCCCTGGTGTGCAGTAGATACGAGCTTCAACTCCATCCACCGGCACGGTAGTCGCTGAGGCGGCGGACACGTGGTGATCTTTGTCAGAGCCCGGTCCGGCGATCCTCTGGCCGGCCTGCGAGATCCGACCCCGGCCGCGTGGTGAACGCTTGCTCAGTCGGTCGCGCTGAACTCCCAGATCGCGATCGCCAGCATGACGAGACCGAGCGCGACGACGATCCCAGCTTCGAGGAGCGCAGGAACGTGCCAGCTCCACCACGTGACGCCGGGGTCGAGGATGTGCCGGGCGATCGGACTGATGTGCAGGTGGGAGAAGACGAGCCGGCGCATTGGGTCGACCGCGTAGGTCAGCGGGTCGAGCCGGTTCAGCACGGCCAGCCAACCCGGTAGGCCTGACACCGGGAACAGCGCACCGGAGATGAAGAACATCGGCATCACGACCATCTGCATCACGCCCATGAACGACTGCATCTGCGTGATCCGTGCGGCCACCATGACGCCGAACGCGGTGATCGCGAACGCGAGCAGGACCTGCAGCGCGAACACGCCTAAGATCAGGGTCGGCGCGTAGGGGACGTGGACCAGTCCCGCGAGGCAGAGCACGATCACGCCCTGGAAGCTCGCCACGGTCGCGCCGCCGAGGCACTTACCGATCACGATCGAGCTGCGGCGCACCGGCGCGACCATCATCTCTCGCAGGAATCCAAACTCGCGATCCCAGACGATCGACGCGGCCGAGAACATCGCCGTGAACATCACCGAGATGCAGAGGATGCCGGGGTAGATGAATGTCTTCAGGTCGACTCCGTGAGTGCTCGCCGCCGAGAGGGTCTGCAGGCCCGACCCGAGGACGAAGAGAAACAGCAGCGGCTGCACGAGCGTCGTCGCGATCCGGATCCGGTCGCTCCGGTAGCGGATCAGCTCGCGCTTCCAGACGATCTTGATCGCCCGCAGCTCGCTCGCGAAGCTGCGCTGGGGCACGTGCACCCTGACGATCTCGGATGGCGCACCGCCGCGGTCCGCGGTGGCGGCTGACCGGGGTTCGATGGTGGTGCTCACCGCCGCCCCCCTCCGCTCATCACTTGCATCATGATCTTGTTGCGATCCGACGAGCCCGACTCCTCGACGTCGCGGATCGAGCTGCCGGTGTGGGACATGAAGACATCGTCCAGGGTCGGGCGCGAGACGCTGACGGAGCGAATCGGAACGCCGAGCTGCTCGAACAGCCGCGGCACGAATGCCTCACCCGACGGGATCCGGAAGGTGACCGCGCCCTCGGAGATCACGGCCTCGATCTCGAATCTCTCGAGCAGCGCGGCGATCGCGGCCTCGTCGTCGTCGGTCTCGATTCGAATTCGATCGGCGCCGACCTGGGCCTTGAGCGCCGCCGGCGAGTCGAGCGCGACGATCACGCCCTGGTCCATAATCGCGATCCGATCGCACCACTCCGCCTCATCCATGTAGTGCGTCGTCATGAAGATCGTGATCTCCTCGCTCTCCTTGAGCGTCCGGATGTAGTCCCAGATCGAGCGTCGCGTCTGGGGGTCGAGCCCGATCGTCGGCTCGTCGAGGAACAGCACCCGCGGGGAGTGCATCAGCCCGCGGGCGATCTCGAGCCTTCGCTTCATCCCTCCGGAGAACGTGCGCACCGGGGAGTCCTTGCGCTCCCACAGTCCGACCATCTCCATCACCTGTCGCATCCGGGCCTGCACCAGCGAGGACTGCACGCCGTAGAGCTCGGCGTGCAAGCGCAGGTTCTGCTCGGCCGTCAGGTATCCGTCGAGCGTGGTCTCCTGGAAGACGAGCCCGATGTTGCGCCGGACGTCGTCGCGCTCGCGCACGACATCGTGGCCGGCCACCGTCGCGGTGCCGCCGGAAGGCGTGGTCAGCGTGCAGCACATGTTGATCGTGGTCGTCTTGCCGGCGCCGTTCGGGCCGAGGAACCCGAACACCTCACCCGTCTCCACCTCGAAGTCGACGCCCCGCACGGCGCGGACCTCGCCGAATGACTTCTCGAGGCCCCTGACGACGATCGCGGGGTTCGACGCGGGAGCAGCGGGGTGCTGCTCTGGGGCCTCTGCGGCGGACCTGCTCATGGCACACAGCGTAGCCGTCGGGCGCGCTGTGCTCGCCAGGCGGCGGTCGCCATCGCAGCCTTGCAGAGCACCCCCCGACCAGCGGAGCCTTCGTCTACGGCCCCGCGTCCTCGGGGGGCGGCCCGGAGCCGCCGCCGCGCCCCCGCACCCACTCCGCCATCTGCTCCGCCATCCCACCCATCTGCGCGCCCAGGCGGGTTACGTTGTCGCCCACCTCTTGGAACATCGAGCGGAAGCGCTCCGCATAGAACTCCATCGCGTCGCCGGCCTCCTCGCGTACGTTGCGCTCGTCGTCGCGGCGAATGTAGTCGCCGCCGACGATGCGGTCGTAGTCCCCAGTCCGGACCCACTTCATCACCTCGGAGACACGCCGCACGGCGTAGGAGTGGGTGACGCCGATCTCGTGAAAGAACCTGCGGACGCGGTCAGCCGGGTCGTCCCAGCTCTCGTATTCCATCGCCTGCCGCAGAAACGCGTCCAGGTCGAGCCGTTCCGACGGGAGTCCTGCCGCGGTCACCATCAGCGTTCGGCACACGATTCGTGGATCGCGAACCACGAGCGTGGCGGCGCGGTCGGAGCTCAGCTCGGTTGCGCGGCGCCACTCGAGCAGCACCGCCTTGACCGCGCGCCACGGGAGCCCGAGCAGAAACGGGAGGCCGCCGCCGGCGCGCAAGAGAATGTCGAGCGCGGTGAGGTACAACACGTGGTCGGAGAGGATGTGCCCGACCTCGTGTGCGAGCACGACGCGCTGCTCGGCCGGGTCGAGCTGCTGATACAGCGCCGAGCCGAGGATCACCATCGGATTGCCCGCGCCGATCACGCCGGCGTTGTCGTTCATGCTGGTCGACACATAGAGGTCGTAGGACGCCGGCATGTCGAGGACGCGGCAGACGCCGACGTGAGATAGCCACAGCTCTTCGAGCTGTCGCTCGCCGACCTTGATCGAGTTGCCGAGGTAGAACTGACGCAGCGCGCGCTCGTAGCGCCACTCGATCAGCCTGCGCACGAGCGAGTCGAGCATCGGGATCGCCTTCAGAGCTGCGGTGGCGGCGCGATCGGCTGGATGCTCGTAGGCCTTCGAGGAGATGTTCGTGTACGGCCGGATCTCCTCGGGAAGCGTCTCTGGCATCAGCGTCTGCTCGCAGCGTAGTCCTCCCGGGTCCGGCGCGCGAGCGATAATCGCTCCTGCGTGGAATTCCCAGCCCACACCGCCCGCCGAGGTGAAGCCCTGCAGCCGGCCACGATCGAGCACGCGCGGCTCGCGGTCGGCGGGCCGGGCGCGGCCGTCGCCGGTGATTGGGAGCTCCCGGGACGACGAGGACGCCGCTTCTACGAGATCACGCCGGAGGGGGAGGCTGAGCGGGGGCGCCTGGCTGGCCGGCTGGTTCCCCATCTCGATGCGGTTGTGGCGAGCGTCGAGGCCATCCGCGCCGAGCTCCTGGAGCACTGATGGGCTCCGCCGTCGGGGTGGACTCACTCGCCGCGTCGGCCCAGAAAGCGCGAGCCGGCTGATGCCCGAGCCGTTCGTCGATCCGACCGGTTACGAGGTGCCGCGGATCGCGGGCTCGGCTGGGGCGATGATCTTCGACCGATCCGGGCGGCTGCTGATCATGAGACCGAGCTACAAGCGGGGGTGGACGATCCCCGGCGGCCAGATCGAGGCCGACGGCGAGTCACCATGGGAGGCATGTCGGCGCGAGACGTTCGAGGAGTGCGGGCTCACGGTGCAGCGCGGACGGCTGATCTGCGTCGACTTCCTGCGGTCGCGTGCGGACCGGCCGGGCGGGGTGCGGTTCCTGTTCGACTGCGGCGTCTTCGCCGACGAGGAGCTGAGCGCGATCACGCTCCAGCCGGAGGAGATTGTGGAGTACCGGTTGGTTGAGCTCGACGAGGCGTTCTCGCGCTTGAGCGGTCCACTGCGCCGCCGCGTGAAGAAAGCTGTTGGCGCCAAGCGCTGCGTCTACCTGGAGGAGGGCCGGCGAGTCGAAGGGGTGCGGTAACCGCGCGATCAGCCTAGACCGCGACTGGCGGATTGCGCGCTTGCAGTGACGCTCCCGTCGAGGCGAGGACGATGAGCGCGATCCCGACGAGCGCGCGGGCGGTCAGGCCCTGCCCCAAGACAAGGAGACCCGCAAGCGCAGCCATCGCCGGCTCGAGGCTCATCAGCACCCCGAACACGTTCACGGCGATGCGGCGCAGCGCCTCGAGCTCGAACGAGTACGGGATCGCCGAGGAGAGCATCCCGACGGCGGCCCCGAGCGCCAACGATCGAGGTTCGAGCAGGTTTGCACCACCCTCGATCACGCCCGCCGGCAGCGCAGCTGCCGACGCCACGCACATCGACAGCGCGAGCCCCGTGCCGCCCTCGAACTCACGCCCGAGGCGCGCGTTGAGCAGGATGTAGGCACCCCAAAGACACGCGGCGACGAGCGCAAACGCCACCCCGAGGCCGCTCAGGCGATGCGCCCCACCGTGCGTCAGCGCGAGGATCCCGACGGCTGCCAGCGCCACCCACAGGAGATCGATGCGCCGACGCGACCCGCCCACGGCGACCGCCAGCGGCCCCAGGAACTCGATACTCACCGCGATCCCGAGCGGGATCCGATCGAGCGCGTTATAGAAGCTGAGGTTCATCCCGGCGAGCACGAGGCCGAACGCTCCCGCGAGCACCAGCTCACCCCTCGCCCGTGCCCGCAGCCGCGGTCGCCACACGGCGAGCAGGACGACGCTTGCCGATACCAAGCGCAACGACACGGCGCCGTCGGGGCCCACTCGCGCGAACAGCTTCGCCGCAAGCGCAGAGCCGAACTGCACGGAGGCGATCGCACCGACGACGAGACCAGCCGAGGGCGCGCGCGTCAGCGGGCCCGCGTTCCGCGCCGCTGTGTCACGATCAGCCACGGGCACCGATCGTAGCCCGCACGCTCAGGTTCCGGGCCGCTACTCGGTCGCCGGCGGGGCGGCTGGGTCAGCGCGTAGGATCGCAACCATGAACCTGCCGCCCGGCCCGCGCGCGCCCGCTGCCTGGCAGACGGTCGCGTGGATGACGCGGCCGGGGGCGTTCCTGCGGAGCGTGCATCGCCGTTTCGGCGATCCGGTGACGATCCGCACGTATTGGACCGACGGGCCGATGGTGCTCTTCTCGGCCCCCGACGCGGTGCGCGAGGTATTCCGCCTCGATCCGGCGATTGCGCCGGCCGGGCAGAGCTGGGAGTTCCTGCGCCCCTTCGCCGGGCCGCACTCGATCCTCTTGCTCGACGGGGAAGAGCATCTGCGCGAGCGCCGGCTGATGCAGACGCCGTTTCACGGGGAGCGTATGCGCGCGTTCACGCCGATGGTCGCCGAGCTCGCTCGACGAGAACTGAGCACGTGGAGCGGCCGCGTCACCGCGCTGGAGCGGATGCGGGAGCTGACCTTGGAGATCGTCCTGCGCGTCGTCTTCGGCGCCCGTGGCGAGCAGGAGGCCACGCAGCTGCGCGGCGCCGTCGAGGACACGCTCGACGGCGTTCGCTCGATGCCGCGGATGCTCGCTATGGCGCTCGTCCAGCGCGACCTCGGGCCACGGAGCCCGTGGGGGCGCTTTCGCGTCGCCGTCGAGCGCTTCGACGCCCTCCTGATCGACCTCGTGGCGCGTCGGCAGGCCGAACAGCAGGATGACTTGGGCCGCGCCCCTTCAGACGAGGCCGGAAGCCGAGGGGGCGATAGGCCCGAGGGTGACTCGATGCTCGCGCTGCTGCTCGAGCAGCGCGACGAGGACGGCAACCCGCCGACGGACCGGCACCTGCGCGATCAGCTCGTCGCGCTGCTCGTGGGCGGCCATGACAGCTCGGCGGCCTCGCTGGCGTGGGCGTTCGAGCGGCTCGCGCGCCACCCCTTCGTGCAGGCGCGGCTGCGCGAGCGCGACCCCGCCTATCTCGACGCGGTCGTCAAGGAGGTGCTGCGGGTGCGTCCCGCCCTGACGATCGCCCCGCGCCGGCTCCTCGAGCCGGTGCGGATCGCCGGTCGGCCGCTGCCCGCCGGCGCCCACGTCGCCGCCTGCCTGTGGCTCGCGTTGCGTCGGGAGGACCTCTGGCCGGAGGCCTCCGCGTTCCGGCCGGAGCGGTGGCTCGAAGGTCCGCCGCCGAATCCGCTTTCGTGGATTCCTTTCGGGGGAGGCGTCCGGCGCTGCGCCGGAGCCCCATTCGCCGAAATGGAGATGCGCGAGGTGCTGCGCGCCGCGGGCGACCTCGCGCTCCGGCCGGTCCGTCCCGACGCGGAGCGCGCGCGCCGCAGCATGCTTGTCCTCACTCCACACCGAGGCGCCGAGGTGCTCGTCGGATGAGACCACCTGTGCTCTGGCGGGCGAATCGGGCGCTGCCGAGGCACCCGATCTCATGCCCAGACGAATGCGTCCGATCAGACCGTCAGCCCGAGCTTTTCCCGGACGCGAGTCGGCATCGCGTGGAGGCTCTGCTGCTGACGTAGTTGCGCGATCGCCGCCTTCTCCGAGCAGCGCGGCTTGCGCCTGAGCGTTGCGAGCGCGAAGCCCCAGAGCATCGCGGCCGCGTTCGGCTCTCGGCGCATGTGGTACGCCGTGCGCGCGAGAAGGTAGGAGACGCGGTAGCCCATGAAGTGGGCCATGTCACCCTGCCTGGACCACTTCAACCACCCATGCTCCCGCGCGCCCATCACCCGGTAGTGGTAATAGCTCAGATCGACCAAGGTCCTCGTGCGCCAGCCCCGGACCTGGGCTTTGAGTTCGTCGATTCCGTCCCAGCCCATCCGCTCCTCGAGCGGCGTCACTTGCTGGAGACACGCCCAGCGGTACGCCCGAACTGAACCTCGGACATGATTGGCGGTAAGGCGACTGGGTGCCCATGAACCGTCCGGTGCTCGCTCCAAGCTCGTGCCTCCGGCGATGCCCAGCGACGGATCCCGGCTGAATCCCTCGAGCAGTACAGAGAAGTAATCGGAGTCAAAGGAGACGTCGGCGTCGAGCTTGACGACAATATCGGCAGGATCGCGGAGCTTGGCCAGCCCGGCATGGAACGAGCGCACGACCGGACCGCCTCGCGTCGGGACGGCCTCACCGGCCACTTCGAGCACCGTGATCCAGCTGTGCTGCTCAGCCAGCTCGGTGGCGACCGCGAGCGTCTCGTCGGTCGACCCGTTGTCGACGATGATCCACTCTTGCGGACGGAGTACCTGGTCGATCATGCACGATGCAATTCCCGGGAGCCGCTCCGCTTCGTTGCGTGCCGGGGTGATTGCCACGTACGACAGCCTTTCGCTCATACGCTCCACTGTATCGACGCCGTGATGCTGCACGGACCGGGCGGAGCCTCGGTGGGCGCGCGCTTCGCCGGCGGCGAGAGCCGCGAGTGGAGGGGCGCTTGCTCGGTGTCGGGGAGGATGCGCGCGAGCGTCGCGTGGCAGGTCGAGCACTAGACTCCTGTCCCAACCGCTTCGGAAACGAGAGGCCATGTTCGTCTTCAAAGCCGCCGTGGTCGGCGCAGGCACAATGGGCGGCGAGATCGCGCACACGATCGCGAATGCCGAGATCCCGGTCGTGCTCAAGGACGTCGATGAGAAGCTCGTCGACCGTGGGCTGGAGAAGGCCCGCTCGCTGTGGCAGGGAGCAGTCGACGCAGGCAAGCTCGAACCCGCCGCGCTCGAACGCCGACTTGCGCTGATCACCGGGGCGACGGACTACTCGGCGTTCGGCGATGTCGACTTCGTGATCGAGGCCGTGCCCGAGCGGATGGCGATCAAGCAGGCCGTGTTTTCCGAGCTCGACGAGGTGACTCCCGGCCACGCCATCCTCGCCTCCAACACCTCGTCCCTGTCCGTGACCGAGATCGGGGAGGCGACGAGCCGGTCGGACATGGTCGTCGGCTTCCACTTCTTCTTCCCGGCTTCGGTGATGCGGCTGATCGAGGTGGTCGAGGGGGAGGAGACATCGCCGCAGACGGTTCAGGACGCGGTCAGCTTCGCCACCGCGATCAGGAAGACGGCGATCCGCTGCGGCGAGGCGCCAGGTTTCGTCGTCAACCGGATCCTCAACTCGGGAGTGTCCGAGCTGTGGCGCGTGCAGGAGGAGACGGGGACCCCGATCGAGGAGCTGGACAAGATCGTCCAGGAGCGGGGGGCGGCGCCGATGGGCCCCTTCTTCCTCTCCGATCTGCTCGGACTCGACACGGTCCTCCACGTGGCCGAGTACCTCGCGGAGACCTACGGAGATCGCTTCTACGTGCACCAGCGGATGCGGGAGCTCGTCGCCGCCGGCGATCTCGGCGCCAAGACCGGAAAGGGGTTCTATGAGCACGCCAGCTGAGCTGGACGGTGAGCAGCTCGTCGAGCGCTTCGCCCTGAAGGCGCTCGTCGAGAGCTGCCTCGTCCTCGAGGAGGGCATCGCCACCGTCAAGGACATCGATCTCGGGATGATGGCCGGTGCGGGAATCATCCCGCCGCCGTTCGCGCGCGCCGACCAGATCGGCCTGGACGACGTGCTGGCGAACCTCGAACGCGCCGAGCGAGAGTGGGGAGAGAGCTTCGAGCCGCCGGCGATCCTCCGTCGGCTGGTGGCGCAGGGGCGTCTCGGAGTCAAGTCAGGCCAGGGATTCTTTCCCTACGCGCGGCCGGATGCCGGCTGGGAGGATGGTCCGGTCAAGCTCGAGACACGAGGCGACTACGCGATCGCGTGGCTCGACCGCCCACCGGCGAACTCGATCTCGCCGGGGGTCGTGGAAGCGCTGGAGAAGGTGTGGATCGAGGTCGCCGGCGCGGAGGTGCGGGCGCTCGTGTTCGCGTCCGCCAATCCGATGCTGTTCTGCGCCGGGGCCGACATCAAGGCTTTTGCGAAGATGAGCGCGACCGACGGCAAGGACTTGCTCGACCGGATGCACAGCTTGCTGCGGGCGATGGAGAGCTCGCCGATCGCCACGATCGCCGCGGTCAATGCACCCGCATTCGGCGGCGGATGCGAGCTGGCGATGGCGTGCGATATTCGGATCGCGGCCGACTCCGCGATCTTCGGCCAACCGGAGATCAACCTCGGGATCATTCCCGGCTTTGGTGGGACCCAGCGGCTGCCACGCCTCGTCGGCGAGGCGAAGGCGCTGGAGATGAACCTGATCGGCGACGCGATCTCGGCCGGCGAGGCGTACGAGCTCGGCCTCGCCAATCGTGTCGTCCCAGACCATGAGCTGCTCGACACGGCGCTCGCGTGGGCGCGCAAGCTCGCAGGTCAGGCGCCGCTCAGCATTGAGCTGATCAAGCGCGTGTCGGCGAGCGGCGATCTCGACGCCGGGATCGAGGCCGAGAAGGAGGCGTTCGCTGCCGTGTTCGCCTCCGACGACGCGCGCGAGGGGATCGCGGCGTTCCTGCAGAAGCGCACGCCCCGCTTTCTGGGAAAGTGATGGCCGGCTCGGGTCCCGCTCCGGCGGACCCAGGCGGCGCTCCGGCGGCGGCGCTCGCAGCTCTCATCCGCGCCGCCGGGTCGGTTGTCGCGCTCACCGGCGCGGGGATCTCGGTCCCGTCGGGGATCCCCGACTTCCGCTCTCCCGGCACCGGGCTGTGGGAGAACCTCGATCCGATGGCTGTCGCGCACATTGACGTCTTCCGGCGCGACCCGGAGCGCTTCTGGAGCTTCTACGGGGAGCGCTTCCGACGCTCGAGGACAAGCTGCCCAACCGAGCGCACCGGGCACTGGCGGCGCTCGAGCGCGTCGGGTTGCTCGACGCGGTGATCACCCAGAACATCGATCAACTCCACGCCCGAGCGGGAACGCGCGAGCTGGTCGAGGTGCACGGAACGATCGCGCATTCGTCGTGCCTGCGGTGCGGTGCTCGCTACCCGCTGCCGGAGGTGCGGGCGCGCCAGGCGGACGACGACCGTCGTGTTCCCCGCTGCGACTGCGGCGAGGCACTGAAGCCCGACGTCGTCCTCTTCGGCGAGTACCTGCCGGTTGACGCGCTCGCGCGCGCCGAGGACCTCGCTGCGGGGGCCGACCTGATGCTCTGCATCGGCTCCTCGCTCGAGGTCCACCCGGTGGCCCAGCTCCCGCTCATCACGCTCGCCGCCGGGGGCAAGCTCGCGATCCTCACTCGGGGTCTCACGCCCCTCGACGGCAAGGCCACGGTTCGGATGGGCGGCGACATCGTGCAAGACATCGACGCCCTGCTCCATGCACTGGCGTTGACCGCGACCGTCGTCACGTCGTAATCGTCGCCCGATCGCCGAGCATTGGGCGTCGAGCGCCGCTTGGATGCGCCTGAGGGGTCTGAGCGCGGTAAGGGCGCAAGCGAGGAGTCGTCGCGGTCGGCGACCCGTCAACCGCTGCCGGACGCGCTCAGGGTGGTGGTGGGGATGGTGGGTTCGGCGATCTGGCTGATCGCATCGATCAACTTGATCCACTGCTTGGGCTTGAGGATGCTGTTGGCCTGATGGGAGAGCCGCTTGTTCTCTCCGAACAGTGGCGTGAACGCGACCTGAATCCGGTCGGAGTGATCGGGCAGCGCGAGCGTGTTGGTCTGGCCCGTATAGCTCATCAGGCTGATGATCTGATCGGGGCGCAGCGAGCCTTGCAGGGTGAGCAGGCGGCGGATCGTGATGTCGGCGATCGAGCCGGGGCCCTGGTGGCCTTGGATCGGCGTCCCGTTGATCGCTGAGATCTCCATGCTGTTCCCGGTTGCGACGGCGTTTGCGCCCGGGGTGCTGGTGTCGGCCGAGCTCTGGCCGCATTGGAGCCCGGAGATCGTCGGATCAAGGCCCGAGGCGGAGAGGAACTCGATCGTCGCGAGGATCCGGCGGTCGATCAGTCCGGCGGTGATGTCGCGTTTCCCGCAGGAATAGATCTTGACGTGCGGGTCTTCCAGCACGACCTGCTCGAGCTGGTCCTTGCTCATCAGCAGTACTTGTCCGATCGTGGGGTTCTTCGCGTCGGGGCCGAAGAACGGGTCGATGTTCGCCGCACGGTAGACCGAGGTGGCCTGCAGCAGCTCCCAGCCGTCGAGGATCGGCTTCGGGTCGATCAGCGGCGCGTCTGCACCCGCCGGTCGGATCATGAACAGCACGTGCGGGGCCAAGGCGGGGGTGCCGGCACCGATCCTCCCGAGGATCGTGCCCGCGACGACCGTCGAACCGACCTTCAACGGCTGCAGCGTGTACTGGTTGCGGGCGAGGTGGAGGGTGTCCGAGAAGTAGTTCTGGAAGCTCTCGATCGCGCCAGGCGCGTCGTCGATCTGCGTCTGGCCCCCCGAGGCGTAGGAGGCGGGACGCGCGGGTTCGGCGAACAGCCGTTCCTTCGCCGAACCAGCCGGCTGGGAGCTCGCCTCGGCGTCGGGCTTGGCAGCGGATCCGGCCCCTGCTGAAGCCGAGGCGGCGGGCCGAGCCCCTGCTGAAGCCGAGGCCGCGGGCCGAGCCCCTGCCGAAGCCGAGGCGGCGGACCCGGCCGTTGCCGAACCCTTGACGATCTGGGTCTGGCCCCCCGAGGCGTAGGAGGCGGGACGCGCGGGATCGGCGAACAGCCGTTCCTTCGCCGAACCAGCCGACTGGGAGCTCGCGGTCGCGGTCGGCTCGCTCGCTACCGAAGCCGTCACCGCCGGGGTCGTCGTGGCGGTGGTGGCGGTCGTACTGGCCGCGGTGAGCGCTTGCGACCCCGCGGTTGCGGGCGCGGTCGGCGTCGGCGCAGGCGTGCTCGAGAGCTCGCTTGCGATTTCTCGAGCGGTGACCTTGACCGGCTTCGGGACTGGATACATCGTGGGGATCGACCCGAGCTGCGCGTACGTGTACGTGTTCCCGTCCGCGTCCTGGAGCTCGACGTAGCGCCCCAGCGATGCGCTCTGCCCAATCGCCACGATCTTCCCGTCGTTGACCGCGATCACCGGCGCACCCTGCTTGGCGAAGATCGAGATCCCCTTTGCGTTGGGGTCAGAATCGACAGAGATCGCGGCGTTCGCAGAGTGCACCCTGCGCGTTGCCAAGCGCTTGACGTCGTCATCGGCATAGGTCGCCGCCGCCGCCACCGGGAAATGGCCCTCCACCAAACCTGAAAGCGCGCCGATCAGCTGCTCGGGGATCCCGCCGATCAGCTTCGCGCGCAACAGCACCGACTGCACATACCACTCCGCGTGGTTGTAGGAGAAGATCGCCTTCGCGAGATTCTTCGATGCGCCCGCCGCGTTCAGATATCGAGCGGCGGCGAAGATCGCGTCGACGGGGTTGTACGGATTCGCCTTCCCCGAATCGGTCTCGTCAAGGCCGTAGCGCTTCCAGGTCGAGGGCAGGAACTGCATCCACCCCTCGGCGCCCGCCGTACTGATCGACAGGTTCCGACCGTAGTCGGTCTCGATGTCGTTGATCGCCGCCAACACCTGCCACGGGACGTTGTACTGAATCCCCGCCGCCTGATAGATCGGCAGCAAGAACGGTGGGATCTGGAAGCTGTCGATGAAGAAGTTCGGAACCCCGATCGGCGCCGGTGTCGGCAAGGCAAACGAGAACGTCGGGTTCTGCGGCGTCGGCACCCCACCTGAGCTCTTCAGCGGAGCCTGTCCCTTGCGCACAGCCGCCGGCGACTTCGGCGTCGAGCTGATCACGACAGTCTTGCCCTTCACTTGGCCGGAAAGGGTCTTGCCGTGCTTCGGCGTCCCCGTCGACTTCGGCGTCACCGTCGTCGAAGTCGTCGAAGTCGAAGTCGTCGTCGAGGACGTCGTCATCGTTGGCGTCGTCGTCGAGGACGTTGGCGTCGAGGACGTTGGCGTCGAGACCGACGCGGGCGTCTGCGCACACGACTCAGACTCCGAGATGATCGGCAAGCTGACCGGCAGCGACAGCGACGACAACGGCGTCCCCGGCTGAACATCCAGCGTGAACGGGATCTTCGCGCCACCGCGCACCGTGACGGTCACCGTGCACTCCTCTGCCGACGCAGCGGGAAGCACGGCCATCCCCATGCCGGCGAACACGGCCCCTGCCCCGATCACCGCGCCGATCGTCCTCCGACTCCTCAGCACTGTTGCCAATCCCCTCCACGGCGTCGGCGAGCGCACGTCGTGCTCGCCACGGTCAGGGCAGCGCGGGGCAGCACGGGACTGATGGGCGGTAGGGTTTGCAACGAAGAAGCGTCGAGACTGTGGTATGGGCTGACCGTCGATCGCCGAGGCCCGTCCGACGGAGCGCGGCTGGACCGCCGTGGTGGGGTCCTGGACCTTATGCCACTACATCGGTTATGCGGTGGTGAGACTGTAATCGAGCAGCGCCGCCTGAGCGCCGAGTCGACACGGAGCAATCTGGTGCTCGTTCACTCGGGTTCAACCTGAGCCTGATGGTAGACGGCCGTCGGCCTGGCGTGCCCGACGGCGTGCGGTACAGTGACCCGCCTACCGGGGAGCCTGAGATCGGAGGCCGAGAAAAATTGTCCGAAGACAGCAAGGGCCTACGTGAGCGCGTGACCCGCCAGGGCGAGGAGGCGATCGGCAAGCTCGCGCAAGAGTTGCTCGAGAATCCGATCATTACCGGGGCAGTGTCGGCGGCGTTCGAGACGCGCGAGCGCGCCGCCCGCGCGCAAGAGGTCGCGATGGGCGCGCTCAACCTGCCGTCGGCGAGCGACCTCGAGCGCCTGACCCGTCGCCTCCGTGGCGTCTCCCAGCGCCTCGAAGGGATCGAGGACGCGCTCGACCGGCTCGAGGAGCGGATCGATCGCCTTGCGTCGAGCAGCGTTGTGGAGGAGCGGCTGGCGGAGATCTTGGCTCTGCTGAAAGCGTCCCCGGAGCACTGAGCCTGGGCTTGGGGGGCGGGGGCAGGCGCGCGCTCGCGCCCAGGGCTCGCGTGGTAAGGGCGCGGGCTGGAGGTGCCGGGACTTAAGCAATTGGGCGCGAGCGCGTGCCCGACCCCGCCCCCGACCCCGCCTCTTGACCCATCAGTGCTCTGCTGGCGATTTCGCCGAGCCTCTTCTCCGCGGTGGCTAGAGCGTTGGTGGAGATTCTGGATCTGGTGGGCAGGATGAGATCCGTGACGATGAGGAGGGACGCTGCTTGGAGGCCTTGGTTGGTGGCGATTGTGAACAGGGTGGCGGTCTCCATCTCGATGGCCAGAGCTCCTTGGTTGGCCCAGTAGTGCTCGCAACCGTTGTTGTCGTAGAACAGGTCGGTGGAGACGATGGGGCCTTGGCGAAGGTCTTTGTCGGCCTGTGCGATGGCGTTGGTGAGCTCCGGGTTGGGCTTGACTGTGGTGGTGGCTCCCAAGGCCTTGCTGGTGCCGTCGGCCGCCAGCGCCTCGCGGGCGAGGATGAGCTGGCCGAGCTCGAGGGTAGGATCGAGGGCGCCGCAGGTTCCGATGCGGATCAGGCGCTGGGCGCCGAGTGAGGCGAGTTCGGTGATCACGATCGCGGCGCTGGGCCCCCCCATTCCGGTGCTCTGAATGGTGAGGGACTCCCCGTCGGTGGCGGTGCCTGTGTAGCCCCAGAGGCCACGATGGTGGTTGAACATCCTCGGCTCGTGAAGCACAACCTGGGCGAGTGATAGCGCGCGCCCAGGATCACCAGGCAAGAGCACGCGCTCGGCGAGCGTCGCCGTCGGGTGGAGGTGGATCGGGCGAGCGCTCACGTCGGATCTGGCTCGGCGAGCAAGGCAAAGGTCCGCGACACGAACCGAGCATAACCACGAAGGCATATATACGTGTCAAAGCATGTTCCCGCCGGGGCAGACCCCGTGGGTAGACTCCGCCGCGAACGCCCGGCGAGGCGGCGGCTGTTGCGGACCCACGATGAGCGAGTTCAAATCCGAGGCCGAGTTCCGCGAGGTCATCAATCGTGCCTTCGCGATCATGAGCGACGACCCGGAGATGGGACCGCAGTTGCGCGCCGCGGACACGCCGCAGCGATTCGAGTTCACCGACGTCGATCTCGTCGTCAACATCCGCGCCGGCGGTCCCGAGGAGCCAAACCTGTCTTGGGTGTGGTCCGACGAGGTCGACTGGGAGCCCAAGGTTACGATGACGATGAGCTCCGAGACGGCGAATCGCTACTTCCAGGGCAAGGAGGACATCGCGATCGCGATCGCACGGCGGCGGATCAAGGCGGCCGGCGATGTCAAGGCGGCGCTCGCCATCGTCCCGATCACCAAGCCGCTGTTCTCCCGCTACCGGGCGATGATCGCGGCCGACTATCCGCATCTCGAGCACTAGGCGGGTCCTCGGAGGCGCAGTGAGCGAGCGCGAGATCCTCGAGCGCGTGCGGGCCGGCGGCCTCCTGGTGGCCGGCCAGGGCGTGATCGTCCTGCTGTCCGGTGGTCGGGACTCCGTCTGCCTGCTCGAGATCGCCCTCCGCATCGTCGGCCGCGCCGACCTGCGGGCGCTCCACGTCAACTACGGATTGCGCGATCAGTCCGACGGCGACGAGCGCCACTGTGTCGAGCTCTGCGGGCGCCTGGGTGTTCCGATCGACGTGGAGCGTCCGAGCGCTCGGCCGGAGCGGGGCAACGTCCAGGCGTGGGCGCGCGAGATCCGCTATGGCGCGGCCACGCGAATCGCGCGGCGGACAGGCGCCGACGTGGCGGCCGGGCATACGGCGACGGATCAGGTCGAGGGCGTGCTCTACCGGCTTGCCTCGGCGCCGAGCCGGCGCGCGCTGCTGGGGATGCGTGAGCGCAACGGAATGCTCGTGCGTCCCCTGCTCGAGCTGACACGGGAGGAGACCGGCGTCTACTGTCGCGAGCGCGGCCTGGACTGGCGCGACGATGCCACCAACTCGGAGCGCACTTATACGCGCGGGCGCGTGCGAGGAGAGCTCGTCCCCGCGCTGCGGGCGATCCATCCCGCGGCGCAGGCCAATGTGCTCGCGCTCGTGGAGATCCTCCGCGACGAGGCGGCCGTGCTCGATTCGCTGCTCGACGACGTCCTGCAGGCCCGCCGGGAGATCGAGCTCACGCGGCTTCGAGAGCTGCCCGCGGCGCTTCGCCGGCTCGTGGTCCAGCACCTGGCCGACGTCGCGGCGGGGCGGCCCGCTCCGGGAATCGCCGCCCGCGCCGACGACCTGGCGGCGCTCCGCGAGCAGGGCACGGCATCGCTCGATCTCGGGTCCGGCGTCCGCGCCGTCGCCGAATACGGGATGCTGCGCTTCGAGCTCGCGACCGGGCCGGCGCCCGTTCCGGCGGCGGTTCGCTTGGCGGTCCCCGGGAGCGTCGACTTCGGTGCCTTCGAGGTTCGCTGCGAGGTCGGACCGCCAGAGCGTCGTCCGGGTAGTCTCGATCGCGCGGCGCTCGGGCCCGAGCTGCTCGTGCGCACGTGGCGTCCCGGCGACCGAATGGCGCCGCTCGGGCTCGGCGGCACCAAGAGCCTCCAGGATCTGTTCACCGCCCGGCGGGTCGCGCGCTCGCGGCGGGTGACGGTCCCGGTGGTCGAATCGAGCGGCGAGATCGTGTGGGTCGCGGGCGTGGCCACATCGGAGCGCTTCAAGATCACCGACGCCACCCGTGAAGCGGTGCATTTGAGCTTCGACGAGCCGCGACGGGGACGCGGGCGAGACACCACCTAGACTGCGACCCGGTGGACGACCACGCCATCGGGGACATCCTCGTGAAACCCGACGAGTTGCAGAATCGGGTGCGCGAGCTCGCGGCCGAGATCTCCCGAGATTACGCCGACCGAGACCTCGTCCTGATCGGCGTCCTCAAGGGCGCCGTGTTCTTTCTCTCGGACCTGATGCGCCAGATCGAGGTGCCGTGCGAGGTCGACTTCATGGCCGTCGCCTCGTACGGATCGGCGACGAAGTCCTCGGGCGTGGTGCGGATCCTCAAGGATCTCGACGCGGTGATCGAGGGTCGCGACGTGCTCATCGTCGAAGACATCGTCGACTCCGGCCTCACGCTCCAATACCTGCTTCGCAACCTCGGCGCACGGAACCCTCGCACGCTCGAGGTGTGCGCGCTACTGACCAAGCCCGAGCGGCGCAAGGTCAATCTGCCCACGCGCTACGTCGGTTTCGAGATCCCCAACCGGTTCGTGATCGGGTACGGGCTCGATCACGGCGAGCGCTACCGCAACTTGCCCTTCGTAGCGGTTTTGAATGAATGACCGATCCTCTGAGGTGCATGAAATGCAGGTGCTACGCTTGACGACTCCCCGCGGAGATCCCCGGGCCCGACGCGAGGGACTACCACCATGAGCAGGTTCTTCAAGAGCGCAGCATTCCCGATTCTCATCGTGGTCGTGCTCGCCTTCTTCGCGCAGAAGCTGATCGGCGGGACGAGCAGCACAGCGAAACCGACGTTCGGACAGCTCGTGTCCTATCTCAAGAACAGCGAGGTCAAGTCGATCTCGCTCGACCAGAAGGACCAGAGTGCCTCGGTGACGCTGACGCCCGCCGGGGCGAGCGTGGCGGGCGTGACGAAGTTCTCGGTCGGGTACCCCAACAACTACGTCCAGACGCTGATCAACGAGGCGAATACCGACCTCGCGAACAACGGCGTCGGCGCCAAGGGCCTGGACGTCCAAAGCACCTCGAGCAGCGGCTGGCTTTCGCTGCTCACCTACATCCTCCCGTTTGTGATCTTCATCGGGCTGTGGATCTTCCTCATGAACCAGGTACAAGGAGGCGGATCGAAGGTGATGTCGTTCGGCAAGTCGCGGGCGAAACGGCTGTCCGTGGACTCACCGAAGATCACCTTCCGTGACGTCGCGGGGGTCGACGAGGCGGTCGAGGAGCTGCACGAGATCAAGGAGTTCCTCGAGAACCCGAAGAAATTCCAAGCCCTTGGTGCGCGCATTCCCAAGGGCGTCCTGCTCTACGGGCCTCCCGGCACGGGCAAGACGCTGCTGGCGCGGGCGGTCGCCGGCGAGGCGGGCGTGCCGTTCTTTTCGATCTCGGGGTCGGACTTCGTCGAGATGTTCGTCGGCGTCGGCGCCTCGCGCGTGCGCGACCTGTTCGAGCAGGCCAAGCAGAACTCGCCCTGCATCATCTTCATGGACGAGATCGACGCCGTCGGCCGTCACCGCGGGGCCGGCCTCGGCGGCGGGCACGACGAGCGCGAGCAGACGCTGAACCAGCTCCTCGTTGAGATGGACGGCTTCGAGATGAAGGACAACATCATCCTGATCGCCGCCACGAACCGTCCGGACATCCTCGACCCGGCACTCTTGCGTCCCGGGCGCTTCGACCGCCAGATCGTTGTCGATCGACCCGATCGCCTCGGCCGCAGGAAGATCCTCGAGGTCCACACTCGGGGAAAGCCGCTCGGTCGCGAGATCGACGTCGACGTGCTCGCAGGCCAAACTCCAGGCTTCACCGGCGCCGACCTGTCGAACCTCGTCAACGAGGCAGCCCTGCTCGCCGCCCGCACGGGCAAGCGTGAGATCACGCAGGTTGAGCTCGAGGAAGGGATCATGCGCGTGATCGCCGGCCCGGAGAAGAAGACCCGGGTCATGAGCGAGAAGGAGCGCCGTGTGACCGCCTACCACGAGATGGGCCATGCGATCGTCGGCCACTACCTTCCGAACTCCGATCCGGTCCACAAGATCTCCGTGATCTCGCGCGGTCAGGCGCTCGGATACACGATCTCGCTGCCCACCGAGGACAAGTTCCTCACCACCCGCGCGGAGCTGCTCGACACGATGGCGATGACGCTTGGCGGCCGCGCCGCCGAGGAGATCGTGTTCAGCGAGGTCACCACCGGCGCGTCCAACGACCTCGAGAAGGTGACCGCCACGGCGAAGCAGATGGTGATGCGCTTCGGGATGAGCGAGAAGCTCGGCCCGCGGGTGTTCGGTCACGACCACGGCCAGCCGTTCTTGGGACGCGAGTTCTCCGCCGAGCCCGACTACTCCGACGAGATCGCGCGCGAGATCGACGACGAGATCCGCCGGATCGTTGAATCCGCGCATCATCAGGCGAGGGACATCCTCGGTCAGTACCGCGACTCGCTCGAGAAGCTCTCTGAGGTCCTGCTCAAGCGCGAGACAATCGAGAAGGGGGAGTTCGAAGCGCTGCTCGCCGGTCAGACCGAGGTGGAAGTGTTCGGCGCCGAGGCGCCCCCGCCACCGGCCCTACCGATCCCGTCGGCGACGGCTGATCGTGCCGCGCGCGAGGCGCCGAGGCCGCTGCCCAGGCCCGGGCTGGCCGGGGGTACGGCCGAGGCTCGGGGTTTGGAGCTCCCCGAGAAGCCCGAGCTCGCCTGACGAGCGTCGGGACGCCGCTGCCTGTGTCCTCGGTCGCTCGTGTGCGGGAGCACACGTCGCTCCCTGCGTCCTTGGCAGCGACGCCCCGACGCTCGTCAGGGGGTTGAGGTTGTCCGATACCGACTCCCCTCAGTCGCGACTCGTCCGCGTCATGCTGTTGGCGACTCGCGTCTGGCTGCCGCTCGGCCTCGCGCTCGTCGGCGCGGTGTTCACGGTGATCGGTCACGGCCGGACGAACATCGCCGCGGTCGGCGTCTGCCTGCTACTCATAGCGCTGACCGTATGGCTGATCAACTGGCTGTTCCGGATGAGCGTGGAGAGCAATCGCGAGCGCGAGGAAGAGGAGGAGGCGCGCCGGTTCTTCGATCGGACCGGGCAGTGGCCAGATGACGCCGGAACCTGAGATGCCCGCCGCCCGGGACTTCCGCGTCATGGGCATCGTCAACGTCACGCCTGACTCGTTCTCGGATGGCGGTCGCTACCTGGACCCGGCCGCGGCCGTCGAGCATGCGCTCGCTTTAGAGCGCCAGGGCGCGGTGATCGTCGACCTCGGCGGGGAGTCGACGCGTCCCGGCGCCGAGCCCGTGCCGGCGGCGGAGGAGCGCCGCCGCGTGATTCCGGTGATCGAGGCGCTCGTCGCCGCAGGGGCACGGGCGCAGATCTCGATCGACACCTCGAAGGCTGCGGTCGCAGCGGCGGCGCTCGGCGCGGGCGCGACGCTCGTGAATGACGTGACGGCCTTCCGAGGCGACCCGGAGATCGCCTCGTTGGTCGCGGCGAGCGGCGCCGACTGCTGCCTGATGCATATGCTCGGTGAGCCGCGGACGATGCAGCGGAACCCACGGTACGAGGACGTCGTCTCCGAGGTCAAGGCGTTTCTCGAAGGACGGATCGCCTACGCGGTCTCAGCGGGGGTCGCGGAGGAGCGGATCCTGGTCGACCCCGGGATCGGGTTCGGCAAGACCCCGGCACACAATCTCGAGCTTTTGGCACGTCTCGCCGAGCTCGCCGCGCTCGGGCGACCTGTGGTCATCGGAACCTCGAGAAAATCGTTCCTCGGTCGCCTCACCGGGCGCGCAACCGGGGAGCGGCTGGCGGGGACGATCGCGACGAACGTGCTCGCGTACGAGCGCGGTGCCGCGGTCTTCAGAGTCCACGATGTCGGTCCCGTCCACGACGCTCTCGCGGTGGCGGCTGCTACGGTGCGGGCCGGATGCCCGAGCACCACGACGCTGATGAGTTCGACGACCTCGACGAAGGAGTAGACGAGGGGGACGAAGGGCGCTCGGAGCCTGAGGTCACGATCGAGATCAGCGGGCTGTCGCTGTTCACCCACGTGGGCGTGAGCGCCGCCGAGCGCGAGGTCGGGCAGCGCCTACTGCTCGACATCAGGATCGACGTCGGCGACTGCGACGCGACGATCACTGACCGGATCGAGGACACGATCGACTATGGGCAGGTGTGCGAGGCTGCGAACCTGGTGGCGCAGCAGCGCTCGTACAAGACGCTCGAGCGTCTGTGCACCGCGATCGCCGATCGCCTGCTCGAGCGCTACGAGGCGGTCGCCGTCTGGGTCAAGGCGGCCAAGCCCGAGCCACCGCTGCCGCTACCGGTCGGCGAGGTTTCGGTCGAGGTCTGGCGCGAATCCTGACGAGCGCGCCGCGCGAGCTGTCCCATTGCGCAGGATTCCGGAGTAATTTGCACGTTTGCGCGGCCGCTCCGCATATCCATGTCACAATCGGCTTGGATGGCCGTCTCGGCAGGGGCTCCCTATTCGCGTGCGTCGCGGCGCACGCGGCGGACACTTGTGCTCGTCGCGTTGACGGTGGCCGTCAGCGCCTCGCTCGCCGGCGCCAGAATCGGCGCGACGGCGGCACCGCGGGTGGGGAGGCGGCTTGCCGTGCGCCCGCCAACCCGTCGTGCGGTGGTGAGGACGCGCCGTTCCTACTGGGGAGCGTGGATCGGCAGCCAGTTCACCGGCGCCGAGGCCCCCTTCGACATGAATGCCCTGAGCGACTTCGAGAAGCTCGTGGGCAAGCAGCTGTCGACGCTCAATTGGAGCAGTCCCGCTTATGACGGGCCGGACTGCGGCGGGTACTGCAGGTTCCAGAAGGAGGAATTCAATGCGGTCCGCGCGGCGGGGGTCATCCCGTTCTTCTCGTGGAGCACGGCAGGCGCCGGCGGGAGCCCCCTGGTGACGGATGCCCAGGTGGCCGCGGGAGCGCTCGACGGCTACATCACCGCTTGGGCCAGAGCAGCGAAGGCGTGGGGCCATCCGTTCTTCCTGCGCTTCGACTGGGAGATGAACGGCAGCTGGTTCCCGTGGGGAGTGGGTCGTCACGGGAACACGGCCGCCGACTACGTGGCGATGTGGCGCCACGTGCACGACATCTTCACCAGCGTCGGCGCGACCAACGTCACCTGGGTCTGGTGCCCGGACGCCGATCCGACTGACTCGTTCGCGAATCTCGCAACGCTCTATCCCGGCAATCGCTACGTCGACTGGACCTGCCTCGACGGCTACAACGAGGGCCGCCCGTGGACGTCCTTCGCACGCGAGTTCGGCTCGACGTACGAGAAGATCACCGGTCCGATTGCGCCGAGCAAGCCTGTCTTCATCGGCGAGGTTGCCTCGACGACGAGAGGCAGCAGGTCAAAGGCCCGATGGATCATCGGGATGTTCGGCGATCTCGCTACCCGGTTTGCGCAGGTGCGCGGTGTCCAATGGTTCGACCAGTACGAGAGCACGGACGGAGGCCCCGCCGACTGGCCGATCGAGACCTCGACCGCGGACGAAGCGGCCTTCGCCAACGGAATCAGAGACGGCTACTACGAGAGCAACGATTATGCGTCGCTCAGGACCTCGCCGATCCCGGTGCCGACCGGTCTTGCCCGCTAGCTTCCGCGGACGTGTCCGAACAGACCGGCTATCTCGGCCTCGGCTCCAACGAGGGCGATCGGCGCGCTCATCTCTCCGCCGCGGTGCGGGCGCTCCCCGCGCGCGGCGTCGCCGTGATCGCCTCGTCCTCGGTCTACGAGACCGAGCCCGTCGGTGAGGTGCTCGACCAGCGCGAGTTCCTGAATGCCTGTCTGCGGGTGCGGACCAACCTGGCGCCCGAGCAGCTGATCGACGCCTGCAAGGCCATCGAACGCGCGCTCGGACGCGTCCCCGGAGGGATCCGCCACGGGCCACGGCCGATCGATCTCGACCTGCTGCTGCTCGGTCAGGTCGAGCTCCGCACCGCACGGCTGACGCTTCCGCATCCCGAGATACTCAGCCGGCGGTTCGTGCTCGTCCCGCTGCTGGAGCTCGATCCCGACCTCGTCGCGCCCGGTGTCGGGCGCCTGGCGAACGCGCTCGCCGCGCTCGGTGGAGCTCAGGCGGTCCGGCGCGCCGGACCGCCGCTCGTCTGAATCCCCGCGCACGACAGGTCGCGGCGAAGGTCGGCCGCGCCGCGGTCGGCCGCGCCGCCGTACCGCGGCGCGCCCGACTAAGCTCGCGCCATGTTGCTGGTCGTCGATGTCGGTAACACCCAGACCCACTTCGGGGTCTTCAACGGTCGCGACCTCCAGGAGCACTGGCGCTTCGCGACCGTCCGTGAGTCGACCTCCGACGAGCTCGGGGCCGCGCTGTCGAACCTGCTGGCGCTGCGGGGGTTCGGCTTCGACGACGTCGAGGAGTCGATCCTGTCCTCGACCGTTCCGCAACTCGTCGAGCAGTGGACCATGATGGCGGCGCGCTACCTCGGGCACCGGATGCTTGCCGTCGGACCCTCGATCCGGACTGGGATGCCGATCCGGATCGACAATCCGCGCGAGGTCGGCGCGGACCGTCTCGTGAACGCCGTAGCGGCGTACGACCGGCTTGGCGGCCCATGCATCGTGGTTGATTTCGGGACCGCGATCACCTACGACGCCGTGTCGGCGGCGGGCGAGTATCTCGGCGGCATCATCAGCCCCGGTGCGGAGATCTCGATCGATGCGTTGAGCGAGCGGGCCGCGAAGCTGCCGAAGGTCGAGCTGGCCGAGCCGCGGTCGCTGATCGGGAAGTCGACCGTCGACGCGATCCGCTCGGGGATCGTCTACGGCTTCGCGGGCCAGGTTGAGGGCATTGTCCGGCGCCTGCGCGAGGAGCTCGGCCCGGACACGCCCGTGATCGCGACCGGCGGCCTCGCCCGAGCGGTGGTGCCGTTCATTCTCGAGACGATCGACGAGGTCGACGACCTGCTGACGCTCACAGGGCTGCGACTGATCTACGAGCGCAACGTGGACTGACCGAAACCGGCGAGCGGCGAGTCAAACGCTGCCCGGCACCGGGACGTCGGGCGTCCGCGCGACGGTCACCGCGAGAATCAGGAAGCTCAGCGGCCGTCGATCGTCGGGATCGGCGGCCACTGCCTCCTCGTAGGTGTCCAGCAGCTGCAGGATCGCCGCGAACAACGGGGCGTCGTCGATGTCGGCGGGCACATCGCAGGCCAATCGCGCCAGCGCGAGCATCTCGCTCGCGTCGCCTCCGCGCATCGACGCGATCGCCGTCAGCATCAGGAACTCCGCGACGCGGTCGAGCAGCAGATGGGGAGCGCGCTCGCGCGCACCCACCGCCGGGCCGGCGGGCTCGAGCGGCTCACATGCCGCCAACCGGAGGGATTGACCAGAGGCCACCGAACGGATCTGCTCGGCGGAGAGACCCGCCTGCAGTGCGGAGCGAATTCCGAACGCTCCGGCCATCATCGTGGTGCCGTAAGGGGCGTCGCTGGCAAAGACGATCTGCCCCGGCGGGACGAGCGCGAACAGCGCCGCCAGGTCGGCGGGCATCCACCACGCAGTGTCGAACAGGAGGTTCGGATGATCCGGCGCGGCGTGCCAGATCCATCCCAAGTCGCAAATCGCCGCGTGCGCGAGGATCAGCCTCGCGTCGGGGAACTCGTCGGCGAGTGCGACTGCGTGCGCACCGAGCGCGGGGATCCCTCGACCGGCGTGGATCAGCATCGGCATGTGGTGCTCAGCCGCGAGCGCCACCAGCGGTCGCACGCCGGGATGATCGAGCGTGAACTCCTCGGCGCGAGGATGGAGCTTGATCCCACGGGCCCCGGCGGACAGACAGCGCTTGGCTTCGGCCAGCGCATGATCGTGGGGATTGACGCGGCAGAACGGGATCAGCACCCCATCCGATTGCTCGGCGGCCTCGAGCACCATGTCGTTGGCGGGCGGGTAGCCGCCGAGCTCGTGCATCGGGAACGTGAAGCTGCCGACCGCTTCCGCGAGCGTGAGCGTCTCGATGATCTCCGCTGGGGTTGCGTGCATCCCGTCGGGATCGTTCTGGCCGATGTGCGTGTGCGCATCGAACAGCTCGAGGCCGGGGATCTGATCGCGCACGACGTCGTACCAGGGGCGGATGAGGCTCGGGAGGTCCACTGCGAGCTGGAGCCTGTCATGTTCGTACTATGGGCGCGTGGACAGCATCAAGCTCAGGGCGGGCGAAGAGTCGCGAGCCCTCACCGACGGGTGGAGGCTCGGATCCGCCCGAGACGGCGTCTCGATCCCGAATCGGGTCGTGCTCGCGCCGCTGGCCGGGATCGGCAACTGGTTCGTGCGCCTGCAGGCCAAGCGCTACGGCGCCGGGCTGGTGGTGTCCGAGATGGTGTCGAGCTTCGCCATCCACTACCGAAACGAGAAGACCTGCCGAGAGCTGCTGCGGATCCACCCCGACGAGCATCCGGTCTCGATCCAGCTGTTCGGGCACGACCCGGACGTGATGGAATCCGCGGCCGAGACCGTGGCGCGTGCCGGAGCGGACCTGATCGACCTGAACATGGGCTGCCCGGTGCCCAAGGTGTGCAAGACGGGCGCCGGCGCGGCGCTCCTCGACGATCCCGATCGCGCCGTCGCGCTGGCGCGCGCGGCGGCACGCGGCAGCGGCCTGCCGGTGACGGTGAAGCTCCGCTCCGGGCAGCGGCCGGGAGACCTGGGTGGGGTCTCGCTCGCGCATCGGCTCGTCGAAGAGGCCGGCGTCGTCGGTTTGTGCATCCACCCCAGGCATGCGTCGCAGCGCCACGCGGGCGTGCCGGATTACGAGCTCGCGCGGTCGCTGGTGGAGGAACTGCCCGTCCCGGTGCTCATTTCGGGCGGCCTGCACACCGCCCACCAGGCGAGAGCTGCCTTCGAGCTCACCGGTGCGGCCGGCGTCCTGCTCGCGCGCGGATCGCTCGGAAACCCGTGGCTCTTCGAGCAGCTGCTCGGCACGCGGGACGGGGATCCGACCCACGATGAGATCGTCGCCGAGCTCGATTGGGTGATCGACCGCGCAATCGAGCACCTTGGCGAGGATCGCGCTACACGCTACCTGCGGAAGTTCTATCCGTGGTACGTCGAGCGGCTGGACGACGACCGCCGGCTCCAGGCTGCGCTCCAGACGGCGCTCCAGAGCGCTCCGACGATCGCTGACGCCCGGGAGCTGCTCCAGCCGGCTCGCCGCTGACCGTGCTCGTTGCGGCGCGGCGTCGTCCGGGGCCACGTTACCGTCAGGTGGCCGCGACCCTGCAGGAAGGCCTCCCGACCGTCATTTGACCCGTCGCTATACTCCTGCGCCCGAAACAGCCGGGAGGCATTAATGTGGGCGCTCAGGCGCTCGTTTTTCTCTCGCTGGATCGCCCTGACCATCAACGACCAGGTCGCGCGCACCATGCCCAAGGACGTCATCCTCACCGAAGAAGGCCTTGTCAACCTCAAGGCCGAGCTCGATCATCTCGCGAACGAACGCCGGCGGGAGGTCGCGGCTCGCATCAAGGAGGCGCGCGAGTTCGGCGACATCTCCGAGAACGCCGAATACGACGACGCGAAGAACGAGCAGGCGATGCTCGAGGCTCGCATCGCGCAGCTCGAAGACAAGCTCCGCTCGGCGACAGTGATCGACTCCTCCGACCTGAGCACCGATCTCGTCCGGGTCGGTTCGGTCGTCCACGTCAAGGACGAGGGCGGCAAGGCGACCAGGTACACGATCGTCGGCTCGGCCGAGTCGAACCCGGCTCAGCTGCGGCTCTCCAACGAGTCACCCGTCGGCAAGGCCCTGCTCGGACACAAGCGCGGCGAAGAGGTGGTCTTCACCACCCCCAGCGGCGAGCGCAAGCTCAAGATCACCAAGATCGACGTCGATTCGAAGTAGCGTCCCGGCTATGGCCGAAGAAGAGGCGCACGGCGGCGCGATGCCGCCCGACGGGGAGCTGCCCGAGGTTCTGGCCGCACGCCGGCGCAAGCTCGACGCCCTCCGCGACGAGGGAATCGAGCCGTTCCCGCATGAGTTCCGCGGCGTCGAGCCGATCGCCGCCGTGCGTGACGCCCACGCTGAGCTGGAGCACGGCGAGGAGACAGACGTCCGCCACCGGGTCGCCGGACGCCTCGCTGCTCGCCGCGGCCAGGGCAAGATGGCGTTCCTCGACCTCGTCGACCGCTCTGGGCGAATCCAGCTCCAGGCTCGCGTCGATGTGCTCGGCGCCGAGGCGATGGAGCGCCTGCTGCACTTCGACCTCGGCGATCTGCTCGGCGTCGACGGGACAGCGTTCAGGTCGCGCCGGGGAGAATTGACGCTCAGGGTCCAGGACTTCACCCTGCTCGCGAAGTCGCTGCGGCCCCCGCCCGAGAAGCATCACGGCCTTCAGGACACCGAGACGCGCTTTCGCCGGCGCGAGCTCGACCTGATCGCCAACGCGGAGGCGCGCGAGCTGTTCCTCACGCGCGCACACGTGATCTCTGCCGTGCGTCGGTTCCTTGACCGCGAGGGCTTCGTCGAGGTCGAGACCCCCGTCCTGCAGCCGCTCTACGGTGGCGCCGCGGCGCGGCCGTTCACGACCCACCACAACGCGCTGAGCCGCACCCTCTACTTGCGGATCGCGACCGAGCTCTATCTGAAGCGCCTGATCGTCGGGGGCCTCGAGCGCGTCTACGAGCTCGGCAAGGACTTCCGCAACGAGGGCCTCTCGCCCAAGCACAATCCCGAGTTCACGGTGCTCGAGTTCTACGAGGCCTACGCGGACTACCTCGACATCGCCTCGCGCTGCGAGCGGCTCGTGGCCTACGTCGCCGACCAGGTGGGCTATCAGGGCGCGCACGACTTCACGCCGCCGTGGCACCGCGAGACGTTGGCGGGGGCGATCCTCGATCGCACCGGCGTGGACATCCTCGCCGCGCGCGAACGCGGCGCGCTCGCCGCGGCGATGCGCTCGCGCGGCCTCGCAGTGCCGGCGCAGGACACCTGGCCCCAGCTCGTCGACGAGCTCCTCTCCAAGCACGTCGAGCCCACCCTGATCGAGCCGACCTTTCTCTTCGACTACCCCGTCGAGCTCTCGCCGCTGGCCAAGCGCCACCGCTCCCGTCCCGGGCTGGTCGAGCGCTTCGAGGCGTTCATCGGCGGGATGGAGATCGCGAATGCCTTCACCGAGCTCAACGACCCCGACGAGCAGCGTCGCCGGTTCGAGGAGCAGCGCGCGCTGGCGAGCGCCGGCGACGAGGAGGTGCAGCCGTATGACGAGGCCTTTATCCAAGCGCTCGAGCAGGGGATGCCACCGACCGGAGGGATCGGGATCGGCATCGACCGGCTCGTGATGGTGATGACCGGGATGCGCTCGATCCGCGAGGTCGTCCTGTTCCCCGCGATGCGGGACTAGCCACACTGAGCGCAGAGCGCTCCGGCTGCCGGCAGGGGCCCCGGGGGACGACTGGTAGACTGAGGCATGGCCCCAGATCGGCCCTGCTCCGCTCATCTAATATCGCGTGTCGGTCGAATAGATGGACAGACAGGGCCGTTTGCGTCCCTACGGCCGGCAATTGACTTGGCGGCCTTGGCTACGTAGGAGCCGGGAAACGGCGTTCAACCCTCGACCTTCGATAAACCCAGCTGGCCTCGAGCCCGCACCGCACCAGAGAGACTCAAGCCATGTTCGAGCGATTCACAGAGCGAGCCCGCCAGGTGGTGGTCCTTGCGCAGGAAGAGGCGAGGACGCTCAAGCACAACTACATCGGCACCGAGCACATCCTGCTCGGGCTCCTGCGCGAGGAGGAGGGCCTGGCTGCTCGGGTGCTTGAGTCGCTGGACATCACGGTGGAGCGCGTGCGCGCACAGGTCGTCCGGATCGTGGGATCCGGCGAGGAGGTCACCTCCGGCCAGATTCCGTTCACACCGCGGGCCAAGAAGGTCCTTGAGCTCGCACTCCGGGAGGCGCTCAGCCTCGGACACAATTACATCGGCACCGAGCACATCCTGCTCGGGCTCGTGCGCGAGAACGAAGGCGTCGCCGCCCGTATCCTGCTCGACTTCGACGCCGACTCGGAGAAGATTCGCAACGAGGTCATCCGCATGCTCTCCGGACCCGGGAGCCGCCAACGTTCGGGCAGCGGTCAAGCAGGCGCGCCCGGCGCCGAGGCCGGCGGCAAGAAGTCCTCGAAGCTACTCGACCAGTTCGGCCGCAACCTGACCAAGCTCGCGGCTGAGGGCAAGCTCGACCCGGTCGTCGGTCGCGAGACCGAGATCGAGCGGATCATGCAGATCCTCTCGCGTCGCACGAAGAACAATCCCGTGCTCGTCGGCGAGCCCGGCGTCGGCAAGACCGCCGTCGTCGAGGGTCTCGCCCAGCGGATCACCAACTCCGACGTCCCCGAGCTGCTCAAGGGTAAGCAGATCTACACGCTCGACCTCGCCGCGCTCGTGGCCGGCTCGAAGTACCGGGGTGAGTTCGAGGAGCGCCTGAAGAAGGTGATGAAGGAGATCACCCAGCGCGGCGACATCATCCTGTTCATCGACGAGCTGCACAACCTCGTCGGTGCGGGCGCCGCCGAAGGCGCGATCGACGCGGCGTCGATCCTCAAGCCCGCGCTCGCGCGTGGCGAGCTGCAGACGATCGGCGCGACCACGCTTGAGGAGTATCGCAAGTACCTGGAGCGCGACTCGGCGCTCGAGCGTCGCTTCCAGCAGATCCGCGTCGAGCAGCCCTCGACCGAGGAGACGGTCCAGATCCTGACCGGCCTGCGCGACCGCTACGAGCAGCATCACAAGGTGAACATCACTGACGAGGCGCTCGCCGCGGCAGCCGACCTCGCCGATCGCTACATCTCCGACCGCTTCCTGCCCGACAAGGCGATCGATCTGATCGACGAGGCAGCGTCGCGGATGCGGATCAAGTCGATGACCTCTCCGCCGGTGTTCCGAGAGCTCGAGGACGAGATCGAGGAGACCCGCCGAGCCAAAGAGGCGGCGATCGAGGCCCAGGAGTTCGAGAAGGCCGCGGGCCTGCGTGACACTGAGCGCAGGCTGACGCAGAAGAAGCGCGAGCTCGCCGACCAGTGGGAGGCGGGCGACTCGAGCGAGCGGCCGTCGATCGGCGAGGAGGAGATCGCCGACATCGTCTCGATGTGGACGGGCATCCCCGTCTTCAAGCTGACCGAAGCAGAGACCGCCAAGCTGATGCGGATGGAGGAGGAGCTCCACAAGCGGGTGATCGGCCAGCATCCGGCGCTCGAGGTCGTCTCGAAGGCGATCCGGCGCTCGCGCGCGGGCCTCAAGGACCCCAAGCGCCCGACCGGCTCGTTCATCTTCCTGGGCCCGTCCGGCGTCGGGAAGACCGAGCTGGCGCGCACGCTCGCCGAGTTCCTATTCGGCGACGAGGAGACGATGGTGCGCATCGACATGTCCGAGTACATGGAGAAGCACGCCGTCTCGCGCCTCGTCGGTTCGCCCCCGGGCTACATCGGCTACGACGAGGGCGGCCAGCTCACCGAGGCGGTCCGCCGCAAGCCGTACAGCGTGCTGCTGCTCGACGAGATCGAGAAAGCCCACCCGGACGTCTTCAACATCCTGCTCCAGATCCTCGAGGATGGCAGGCTGACCGACGCGCAGGGTCGCACCGTCGACTTCCGTCACTGCATCGTGATCATGACCTCGAACATCGGGGCATCGGAGATCGCGCGTAACACGCCACTCGGCTTCGCCGTCTCCGACGACGAGACTGGAATCACCTACGACGACATGAAGAACCGGATCATGGGCGAGCTGAAGAAGGTCTTCCGCCCCGAGTTCCTCAACCGGATCGACGAGGTGATCGTCTTCCACAAGCTCTCCAAGGACGAGATCAAGGAGATCGTGGAGCTGCTGCTGCGACGGATTCGCGAATCGATGGCCGAGCGCGAGCTCCAGCTCGAGCTCTCCGACGAGGCCAAGGATCTGCTCGTGGACAAGGGCTGGGACCCGGCGATGGGCGCCCGGCCGTTGCGTCGCGCGATTCAGCGCTACATCGAGGATCCGCTCGCCGACTTCGTCCTGCGCTCCCAGGTGCCGCCCGGTTCGACGGTGCTCGTCGAACCGAACTCCCCAGACGATCCGGGCGCAGAGACCGACGTCAAGCTCTCGGTGATCCAGCCCGTGCCGAAGCCGACCCCGGTCGGTGTCGGGGCCGAGGGCGGCGAGGAAGGGTCCGACGACGACGAGGGCGGCGGGGATGCCCCGCCGGACGGCTCCGCTCAGAGCGAGTAGGAGCGCGCTGGATCAGGCGTCGGCGGCCGAGAAGTCTTCGAACATCGCGCCCAGGCGCTCTAATACGGCAGCCGCGATCCTGAGTTCGTCGTCGTCGAATTCCGCGAGCGCGGCACGCCAGCGCGGCTCGAATCGCGCCCGGCGCTCGGCGACGAGGGCGCGGCCGCGCTCGGTCAGCGAAGTAAACACGACGCGCTTGTCGCGCTCTGAGCGCACGCGCTGGACGAGCCCCGCGGCGGCGAGATGATCGAGCATCGGCGTCACCGTCGCCGGCGACAGGTCGGTCGCGCGAGCGAGCTCTCGCGCGGACGTGTCACCGGCGCAGCCGCTGAGGCCGAAGAGCAGCGCATACTGCGCGTAGCTGAGCTCGCCGGGGCGATGCGTCTCGCGCCCGCGCAGCCGCCGGACGGCGGCCATCGCAGTCTTGAAGGAGTGCCCGAGCTGCTCGAGCGTCTCGGCGCGCGTGCCGACCGCGGTCATGCCAGCGCCGTCTCGGTTACCGGGGTGGCGGTCTCATCCGCGTCGATCGCCCGCGCGGCCCGCGCGGACCGCTCGGCGCGCACCAGGATGATGCACGGCACGATCGCGAGCGCGGTGATTCCGGCCGACCACAGGAACGCGGTCCCGTAGGCCGAGGCCCGCGCGGCGGGCGTGAGCGCGCCGACGAGCGAGCGCTGGAGCACGACCGCGAGGGTGGCCGTGCCGATCGAGCCGCCGACGCGCTGGAGCACGTTCAGTTGCGGCGTTGCGTCCGAGAGCTCGTGGCGCTCGAGCGCGGCGAACGCGGCTGCCATCGCCGGCATGAACGCGAAGCCGATGCCGGTGCCGCGCATGAACATCGCGAGACTGAGCCACACGATCGGGGTGTGGACACCGACGAAGGCGAACGGGATCGTGGTCACGGTCGTCAGGATCACCCCGAACAGGGCCAGCGGGCCGCCGCCGTGCCGGTCTGAGAGCTTGCCCGCGATCGGCATCACGAGCGCCATCCCGAGGCCCTGGGGCGCCGTCAGCACGCCGGTGAGGATCACGCTCTCGTGGCGAATGTCCTGCCAGTAGAGGGGCAGCAGGATCAAGCCGCCGAACAGCGCGGCGCCGAGGCAGAACATCGCGAACGAGGCCGACGCGAACGTCGTGCGCCGGTACAGCCGTAGGTCGAGCAGCGGCCGCGGCACCCGCAGGGCGTGCCGCACGAACATGCCCACCAGCACCAGGCCGACCAAGCACGGGATCAGCACCTTGACCGAGGTGAAGCTGCCGGTGCTGCCGATCTCGGCCAACCCGTAGGTCGCCAACACCAGGCCCGTCGCCATGAACGCCAGGCCGAGGGCGTCGAGGCTGCCGGCGGCACCGGGCTTGACGCGCGGCAGAATCCGGACCGAGGCGATCACCGCGGCGAAACCGATCGGGACGTTGACGAAGAAGATCCAATGCCAGCTCGCGTTCTCGATGATCACCCCGCCGAGCGTCGGCCCGAGGACCGGCGCAAGCATCGCCGGCACCGCAACGATGCTCATCACCCGGCCCATCCGTGACGGGCCGGCCGCCTCGGCCATCATCAGCTGGCCGATCGGCAGGATCATGCCGCCCCCGAGCCCCTGGAGCACGCGGAACACGATCAGCTCGTCGATCGAGGTGGCGAATCCGCACAGCGTCGACCCGGCGACGAACAGCACGAGCGAGACCAACCAGACGGACTTCGCTCCGAACCGCCGCGACGCCCAGCCGGAGACCGGGATCACCGCCGCGAGCGAGAGCATGTAGCCGGTAACCACCCACTGGACCTGCGAAATCGTGCAATGGAGATCCCGACTGAGGGTCGCGAGCGCGACATTGACGATCGTCGTGTCGAGGATCGACATGATCGATCCGAGGATCACCACGGCGCTGATGCGCCATACGTAGGCGTCGATGCGGTCGGTGTTGGTGGTCATCGTCCTTGGTTGCCGCGTGCGTACCTGGCCGTCGCTTGCGTCCCGGTCGCACCATGCGGAAGCGGAGGCTCCTAAAGATTAGGAACCGAATGATCGGCTGTCAAGGGAAAGGGTGGTTGCGCGGGCGGGCGAGCCGTCGGCAGCGTCGCGTAGCCTCGACGTCGATGCCGCGAGTCGCTCCCGTACATGTCTGCTCGGCCTGCGGGCACGAGACCACCAGGTGGGCAGGGCAATGTCCGGGATGCGGCGAGTGGAACACGCTGGTCGAGGAGTCGCGAGCCCTACCGTCAGCCCGGCGCGGGTCGGCCCGTGGTCGCTCCGCGGCTGTCTCCCCGGTTCCGCTGGGCGCCGTCGCCGCCGAGGGACATCGTCGCCTGTCCACCGGCGTCGGCGAGCTCGACACGGTGCTCGGCGGCGGCCTCGTGCCCGGCGCGCTCGTGCTGATCGGTGGCGCTCCCGGGATCGGCAAGTCGACGCTCACGACGATGGCGCTGGCCAACTTGGAGGCGGCGGGACGAAGGACGCTGTACGTCTCGGCCGAGGAGTCGGCGGCGCAGATCCGCCTGCGCGCCGAGCGACTCGCCGGAGACGCGGCGCTGAAGATACCGGTGATCGCCGAGACCGCGCTCGAGACCGTGTGTGCGACACTCGAGCGCGAGCGGCCGGAGGTCTGCGTGATCGACTCGGTCCAGACGCTCCACTCGGCCGAGCTGACGGGGGCCCCGGGGTCGGTCGGTCAGGTCCGCGACGTCGCCGGCGAGGTGATGCGCGTCGCCAAGCAGCTGGGAATCGCCGTTCTCCTGGTGGGACACGTGACGAAGGACGGGGCGCTCGCAGGACCGCGCGTGCTCGAGCACCTCGTTGACTGCGTGCTCCAGTTCGAGGGCGAGCGGGAGCGGACGTACCGCACGGTCCGCGCGGTCAAGAACCGCTTCGGTTCGACCAACGAGGTCGCGGTGTTCGAAATGCGCGACGATGGGCTCGTCGAGGTGCTCGACGCCTCCGCCCGATTCGTCGCCGAGGCCACCCGTGCCCCCGGCAGCGTCGTGCTCTGCTCGATGGAGGGATCGCGGCCCCTGCTCGTCGAGGTGCAGGCCCTGGTCTCGCGGTCAGAGCTGGTGGCGCCCCGGCGCGTCGTTTCGGGCCTCGACCGCAACCGCGTCGCGCTCGTGCTCGCTGTCCTCGGGCGCCACGCCGGGATCGGGCTCGGCGCCTCCGACGTATTCGTGAACGTGGTCGGCGGTGTCAGGGTCGAGGAGCCGGGGGTCGACCTCGCGGTAGCGCTTGCCGTCGCGAGTGCGGCTCGCGGCGTGCCGCTGATCGGCGGCGGGGCCGGTGCGGGCGGTGTGGACGGCGGCGGACGTGCGGGCGGTGCGGGCGGTGTTCCACTCGCCTGCTTCGGCGAGCTCGGCCTCACTGGCGAGCTGCGGACGGTTGCTCATCCCGACCGCCGCCTGGGGGAGGCCGCCAAGTTCGGTCTCGGATCAGTCGTGGAGCCCACGTCATGCCCGACCTTGGCGGCGGCGCTGGCGAGCGCCTTCGGGCGGGGGCGAGCCGCCGTGCCGGCATCGAGCGAACCACGCCCGACACCTCACGCGGGCCTCCAAACGACCGGTCGGTTCGATTCCGTCTGACCGAACCGTATATCCACGAGATAGAGGTGCCTGAGACCGTCCATGTGCTCCCGGCGAGTGCGCCGGGGTGGCGGCGCGTGCGGGCGCGCGGGCCGGGGCCGACGGAGTGCGGGGTGGCGGCGCATGCCCGGCGGCGGACCGAGCCGATAGGAGTGGGGTTATTGCGGTGAAAAGCGAGTAAAATTGGCCTTCATGGCGTCTCGATCCGGGGAAGAGCTCAAAGAGGAGCTCGAATCTCGACAGGAGCCCCGGCTGGTAAGAGCGCTCGAGATGGTCGCCCCGGGGAGCTCGCTACGCGAGGGGATCGACAGCATCCTCCACGCGCGGACCGGTGGCATGATCGTGATCGGGGACGCCGACGAGCTGGCGTTCCTGTTCTCCGGAGGACTGAAGCTCGAGATCGACTACTCGCCGGCGTTCCTCTACCAGATCGCCAAGATGGACGGAGCGATCGTGCTGAACTCGAACGCGACGAAGATCCTGTTCGCGAACGTCCAGCTCACGCCCGACCCGACGATCCTGACCATGGAGACGGGCACGCGCCACCGCACGGCCGAGCGCGTGTCCAAGCAGACCGACGCGCTCGTCGTCGCGGTGTCGGAGCGTCGCGAGGTCGTCTCGCTCTACGTCGACGGCACCAAATACATCCTCGAGGACATCCCGATCGTCCTCTCCAAGGCCAACCAGGCGCTCGCCACGCTCGACAAGTACCGCAGCCGCCTGGATCAGGTTTCGACGCGCCTGACGGCGCTCGAGTTCGAGGGTGGCGTGACCTTGCACGACGTCTTGACGGTGCTTCAGCGCGCTGAGCTGGTGACGAGGATGGCGGTAGAGATCGAGCGCTATATCGTCGAGCTCGGGAGCGAGGGACGGTTGATCGAGATGCAGCTCGACGAGACGATGGTCGGCGTCCCCGGAGACAAGGCGGCGCTCGTCCACGACTACCTTGCGGAGGACACCGACGAGACCTTCGCGACGGCATTGGACCAGCTCGTCCGTATGCCGCATCAAGACCTGCTCGACTTCGGTCGGCTCGCCGAGCTGCTCGGCTACGACCGGAAGTTGAACACCCTCGACTACCCCGTCTCGCCACGCGGATTCCGCATCCTGGGGCGCATACCACGGCTGCCCAAACTCGTCGTTCAGCGGATCGTCACAGAGTTCGGGGGACTAGAGGATCTGCTCGCCGCCAGCGACGGCGAGCTGGAGACCGTCGACGGAGTCGGCGAGATCCGAGCGAAGGACATCCGCGAGGGCCTTCGCCGCCAGCAGGAGATCAATCTCGTGGACCGGTACCTGCAGACCTAAATGGGCGTCTATCGCGCCGCCCATACTGGAAAGAGGAGGACATCATCACAGAGCTAATGGAAGCGCATCTGCAGGAGGAGGACCTCGAAGAGGAGGTCGCGGTTCTCGAGCACATCGAATTCGAGATCGGCGACAACGTGGTCTACCCGCACCACGGCGCCGGCAAGGTCCTCCGTAAGGAGCAGAAGGACATCCTAGGCGAAAGCCGCGAGTACCTGACGATCAAGATCCTTCACAACGACATGACAGTGATGGTCCCGACGGAGAACGCCGCCCTGGCCGGGCTTCGTCGCGTGATCGACGAGGAGACTGTCAAGAAGGTTCTCGCGGTGCTGCAGGACGAGTGTTCCGACATGCCCAAGAACTGGAATCGCCGGTTCAAGCACAACCGGGACAAGATCAAGACCGGCGACATCTACGAGCTGGCCGAGGTCGTGCGCAACCTGGCGATCCGCGAGCACGAGAAGGGACTGTCGACGGGCGAGAAGCAGATGTTCACGCGGGCAAAGAAGATCCTCGCCTCGGAGCTGATGTACGCGCTGGAGATGGGCGAGGAGGAAGCCGAGGCTCATCTCGACGATCTCCTGAGCGCTTCGGCTGACGACAAGGTCGTCGTGGCGGCGAAGTAGGCCGGCGGTACTCACGGGCGATGGCGGTCGCGCTGATCGTGGCCGCGGGCCGTGGCGAGCGCCTTGGGCCGGGGAGGCCCAAGGCGCTCGTCATGCTTTCTGGCAGGCCGATGCTGCACTGGAGCGTCGACGCTCTCCGGGCCGTGCGGGCGGTGCGGGAGATCGTCATCGCGCTTCCGGACGGCGAGCTCAGCGCCGCGCCCGCTGGGACGATCGGTGTCATCGGCGGGGCGACGCGCTCCGAATCGGTCAGGGCGGCGCTCGCCGTCGCGGCCGCCGCGGAGGTCGTGATCGTCCACGATGCCGCGCGACCGCTTGCGTCGCCCGAGCTGTTCGAGCGCACGCTCGCCGAGCTCGAGCGTTGCGGATGCGATGCCGTGATCGCAGCGGCGCCCGTGTCGGACACGATCAAGGAGGTCGCCGATGACGGGCGAACCGTTCGCGCCACGCTGGAGCGCTCGCGTCTGTGGGCCGTCCAGACCCCACAGGTGTTCCGCCGGACGGCGCTCGAACGGGCGCTCAAGGCGCCGGCCGCGGTCCTCGCTGCGGCGACGGATGATGCCTGGCTGATCGAGCGCGGCGGCGGCGTGGTCCGCGTGACCGAGTCCGAGCCGGCGAACATCAAGGTTACATCGCCAACCGACCTACGGGTCGCGGAGCTGCTCCTGGCCGACCGCCTTGCCGGAGGCGTCGGCACCCTCACGCCGGCGCCGGGGCGACGCGAATCGGTCGCGCCATGAGCGCCACCGCCGGGGGGATGGCAACCGGGCGCACCGCCGCGGAGCTGCCGTGAACGCGACGGGCATCGGCTACGACTGTCATCAGTTCGCTGCCGGCCGCCGACTCGTGCTCGGCGGCGTCGAGATCCCGCACGAGCGGGGCCTGGCCGGTCACTCCGACGCCGACGTGCTCGTTCACTCGATCATCGACGCGCTGCTCGGGGCGGCCGCGATGGGGGACATCGGCGAGCACTTCCCCGACACCGACGAGCGCTTCCGCGATGCCAGCTCGATCGAGCTCCTGCGCGACGTGGTCGCAAAGCTCGCGGACCGCGGGCTGAAGATCGGCAACGTGGACGCCACTGTCGTGATCGAGCGTCCGAAGCTGGCACCGGCGCGCGCGCAGATCCGCGCCAACCTCGCCGCGGCGCTGGGCGTACCCCTCGAGCGAGTGAACGTCAAGGCGACGCGCGGCGAGGGGATGGGGTTCGTCGGTCGCGAGGAGGGGGTAGCGGCGCTCGCGGTGGCGACGGTCGGTTAGGGCTCGGGTCGCGGCTCCGGGCGGACGCGGCACCGACCTGTACTGTTGCGCCAGCTTGCGGACGATCTCCCTGCACGACACGCTCACTGGCCAGGTTCGGCCGCTGCAGCCGCGCCAAGCCGGCCACGTCGGGATGTACGTGTGTGGCCCGACGGTCTATGCGCGCATTCATGTAGGAAACGCCCGCCCCTTCGTGGTTTTCTCGCTGCTCAAACGACTCCTCATTCATGAGGGATACACCGTGACCTTCGTCGCGAACATCACCGACGTCAACGACAAGATCTACGAAGCCGCGCAGATCACGGGTGTGCCGAGCGCACTGCTCGCCGCCGAGATGACGCGTGCCTACATCGCCGACACCGACGCCCTTGGCCTCGGTCGGCCGGATCACGAGCCGCTGGCGAGCGAGACGATCGCGGGGATCGTCGAGCTGATCGCCCAGTTGATCGAGAGCGGCTACGCCTACGCAGTGGACGGCGATGTGTACTTCGCGGTCCGTTCCTACCCCGCGTACGGGGAGCTCTCGCATCGCAACGTCGACGAAATGGACCAGGGCGAGGGGGTGCAAGGCGCGGCGCGCAAGCGCGATCCGCTCGACTTCGCGCTCTGGAAGGCGCACAAGCCCGGCGAGGACACCGGTTGGGATGCCCCGTGGGGCCGCGGTCGGCCCGGCTGGCACATCGAGTGCTCGGCGATGGCCGAATCGTTGCTTGGGCTCGACTTCGAGATCCACGGTGGCGGCTCGGACCTGATCTTCCCCCACCACGAGAACGAGGCGGCCCAGACCTGCGCCGCTCGTGGCGCGCCGCTGGCGCGGTTGTGGGTCCACAACGGCATGATCCGCACCAACGCGGCGAAGATGGCCAAGTCGGTGGGCAATGTCTTTCTCCTGCACGACGCGCTCGCCGCCCACGGCCGCGACGCGCTCGTGATGTACTTCTGCGGCGGTCACTACCGCCAGCCGGTCGCCTATGACGATGAGCGCCTGGCGGAGGCCGCCGCGAGGGTGGCGCGGATCCGCGAGGCGGGGCGGGGACTGCGGGCGGGACCGACCGCGTCGTGGTCGGCGGCGCTGCGGGAGCGGTTCTTCGACGCGCTCGCCCAAGACTTCAACACGCCGCGGGCGCTCGCTGCGGTGTTCGACTGGGTGCGCGAGGCCAATCGCGCCGCCGAACCGGCCGGCGACGGCGATCTGCGCGAGATGCTCGCCGTGCTCGGCCTCGAGAACCTCCTGACATCACCGACGAGCGAGGCGCCGCCGGCAGTCGTGCAGCTGCGAGACGCTCGCGAGCAGGCGCGGGCGACGCGCGATTACGCCGAGGCCGACCGGCTCCGTGCGGAGATCAGCGCACTCGGGTGGGAGGTGCGGGACGGTCCCGATGGCCCGGAGCTCCTGCCGGCGGCGTGATCGTCTACGGCCGCAACCCGGTGCGAGAGGCGATCCGCGGCCCACGGACCGTCTCCCGGGTGTGGGCCACCAAGAACGCGACGCGCGAGGGCTGGGTCGACGCGGTGGGCCCGCTGGTGGTGGGGGCGGAGGAGATCGAGGACCGGTGCGGATCCTCCGCGCATCAGGGCGTGTGCGCCGACGTCTCCGAGTACGTCTACGCGGCAGCCGACGATCTCCTGGCCGTGCCGGATCCCTTCCTGGTCGCGCTCGATCAGGTCCAGGATCCGCAGAACCTCGGCGCGATCTGCCGCACGGCCGAATGCGCCGGGGCGACCGCGGTCGTCGTCCCCGAGCGCCGCTCGGCGGAGGTGACGCCGGCGGTCTGTAAGGCGTCGGCCGGCGCGGTCGAGTACCTGGCGATCGCCCGGGTTCGCAACCTCGCCGACTTTCTCACCGACGCCAAAGCGGCGCAGTGCTGGTGCTATGGGGCCGACGGATCGGGCAAGACACGCTACACCGACGTCGACTACGGTGGCGGCGTCGTGCTCGTACTCGGCTCCGAGGGCCAGGGCCTTCGCCCGCGGGTGGCGGACGCCTGCGACGCCCTCGTCGCACTGCCGCTCCGCGGGCGGATCGAATCGCTCGGCGTGAGCGCGGCGGCCGCGGTGCTCGTCTACGCGGTCGCACGCGGTCGCTGTGAGCCGACGCAATAACCGGGCCACGGCTTGACACTCGGGCGTTGCTATGTCAAGCTCGCGCGAACGACAAAGGATAAACTTGAGCTTGAGGCTCATGGTTCGTCCGAGAGAGTGCTGCGACTCGCCACCAAAAGGTGTGGAGGAGGGCGCTCAGTCAAACAAGGTGCGGCGCCAGGGGAGGTAGCCCGCCACGAAATCCACCGACCCGCCATGCGGGTCGACGAAGGGATCGCATCGTGGCCAAACTCTCCTCATCATCTCAGGCTCAACCTCAGCTTGAGGATGGGTACTTGATCGCGCTCGCCAAGCAGGGGCACGCCGACGCGTACGATCGGATCGTCCGTCGTTACTACGGCTTCGTCCGCCTCAAGGCCTCGTCGTACTTCCTCGCCGGCGGCGACGCGGACGACCTGATCCAGGAGGGTCTGGTCGGACTCTATAAGGCGGTTCGCGACTACCGAACCGATCGTGAGTCGAGCTTCCGGAACTTCGCCGAGCTGTGCATCACGCGGCAGATCATCACGGCGGTGAAGACCGCAACCCGGAACAAGCACGCGCCGCTGAACCAGTACGTGTCGTTCTCTTCCTCCCCGGCAGCGGCCTCGGGCGACGGGGAACCGACGCTCGATGAGGTCATCCCGGGGTCGCCGGTTCACGATCCGGTCAACCAGGTGATCTCCTCCGAGGAGCTGCGGGCGCTCGTCACCTGCATCTCGACGGTGCTCTCGGAGCTCGAGTCGCGTGTCCTCTCTCTGTACCTGGACGGCCGCTCCTACGAGGAGGTCGGCCGGCGCATCGGGTGCGATTGCAAGACCGTCGACAACGCGCTCCAGCGGGTCAAGCGCAAGGTAGGCGCCCACCTCAACGAGCGCAACGTCGCCGCCTAAGCCGGCTCCTCACCTGCCCGTGCCCGACGGGCGTAGGCTCTCAGCATGCCGGTTGGACTCGTGGTCGTGATCGTCGTCCTCGCGGTGATTCTCGCGCTGGTGCTCGTCGGAGCGCTCGGAAACCGCCGGCACCGCCGCTCGCACCGGACAGGGTTCCACCTCAGCCTGCACGCCGCCAACCGAGCGCTGGCGCACGCCCACGCGGAGGACCGCGGTTGGGACCGCGGGAAGCTCGAGGAGGCGGCTCAGCGGGAGCTCGCCGAGTACCGGCCCGGCGAGACGGTGGTCGAGCTACACCTCCTCCAGATCCTCGATCGCCCCGGCGTCGAAGCTGATCGGGCGGTGTTCGGAGTCCGTTCGGAGACCGGCGAGAGTCGGCTCACGCTCGGACGGCGCGAGCAGGAATGGGTGCTCGTGGAGCTGACGCAGGAGCCGCGGCGTCCGGCAGCCGGAGCGTGAACTGAGTCCCACCCCCCTGAGCGGCGCTCGCTTCGACGCTGCCGCCCATCCTTGTGAGCAACTGCTCGACGATCGCCAGGCCGAGGCCGGTGCCGACGGCGCGCTCGGAGCGGTAGCGGTCGTAGAGATAGAAGCGCTCGAATGCGTGGGGCAGATCGTCGGGCTCCAGGCCAGGCCCGGTGTCGCGGACCGCGATCAGGCACCCGGCGGCGTGAACGGTCACGGACCCGCCGGAGGGGGTCAGGCGCAAGGCGTTCTCGACCAGGTTCGAGGTCGCCTGCAGCATGCGCTCGCTGTCGCCGATCGCCGGAGCCTCCGGCTCGCCGGTGGCCGAGAGCTCGATCCCGAGCTCGCGCCCGCGGGGAAGATGTCTCTCGACGGCACGTCGGGCGACGGCGGCGAGGTCGATCGGCTCCTGGGCGACCACGAACCCTGAGCGGCCGAGTCGCGCCAGATCGAGCAGATCCTGGACGAGGCGCTCGAGCCGCCGCGCCTCGGCGGCGATGACCCGGGCGCCATCGGCCGGGGCGACCGCGCCCTCGTCGAGCGCTTCGGCGTAGCCGCGGATCGAGGTCAGCGGCGTCTTCAGCTCGTGGCTGACGGACTCGAGAAAGTCCCGCTGCTCCTCGCGCGCGCGCGCCAGCTCGCCCGACATCGCGTTGAACGAGTCCGCGAGTGCGGCCAGCTCGTCGTCCCCATGCACTGCCACCTCGACCCCCTGCTCACCCGAGGCGAGACGTGCTGTCGCTGACGCCAGCTCCGCCAGCGGCCGCGTCAGACGCCGTGCGAGCACGTACGAGAGCACGCCCGCGAGCAGCGCACCGCCGAGCCCTGCGAGCAGGAGGCTGAGCAGGAACGGACGCCATTCGCCGAACGCGAGCGCTGCGTCGCGGACGAGGACGACGAGGCCGGCGGGCGTCGCGCGCTCGGCGTAGATGAGCGCTCGCCCACGTACGGTCACGGTTCCCTGCGTGTCCGTGCTCTGAGGGATGGCGGCGAGCACGAGGGCGGCCCGAACGGCTCCGAGGCGGCGCGGTCGCGTCGTGGCGCCTGTGCCGGCTGCGAGGGCGTAGACGTGGGGACCGGGACTGAGTGCGCCGCGAGCGCCGCCCACCGTCGCGACGAGGTCGGCCTCGCGCTCGAGCGCGGTCATCCGCTGCGCCGCGACCTGGTGGCGGACGAGCAGAGCTGCGACGCCGACGGTGAGCACGCACGAAGCGATCGCGGCGATCGCGACGAAGGCGAACACGCGGCGGCGTAGCGTCATCGGCGCACCGCCTTATAGCCCAGTCCTCGAACGGTGCGGATGAGCTCCGGGTAGCCCAGCTTCTTGCGCAGCTGGGCGACATGCACCTCGACGGTGCGCGTCTGGCCCGGGAGCACGAACCCCCACACCCCCTCGAGCAGCTCGTCGCGTGTGACCACCTGACCGGTATGCCGCAGCAGGTATTCGAGCAGGTCGAACTCCCGCTGGGTCAGCTCCACCTCGTTTCCGTCGACCCGCACCTCGCGGGAGCCACGCGCGAGCGTGATCGGTCCGAGCGTCGTCACATCATCCGACGAGGCGGTGTTGGCGGCGCGGCGCAGGACCGCCTTCACGCGCGCCGTCAGCTCCCGCGGGGAGAACGGCTTGGGCATGTAGTCGTCGGCGCCGAGCTCGAGCCCAGCGACAACGTCGGTCTCCTCGTCCCTGGCCGTGAGCATGATCACCGGCACCCGGCCGTCGATCCGACGGCACACCTCAAAGCCGTGGATCCCGGGTAGTCCGACGTCGAGCACGACGAGCTCGATCGGGTGGCGAGCGAGCTCCGCGAGCGCGTCCTCGCCCGAGCGGACCCAGATCGTCTGGTACCCGTCACGCTGGAGGTAGGTGTTGACGAGCGCGCCGATATTCGGGTCGTCCTCGACCACCATGACGATGGTGCTCATACGAACATCGTAGGTGGGCACCATGGGCGGGCCCTCAGAGGATTTACACGCAGCTGATACTCGGCTGACGGGCCGCTTGCAGGAGGGCCGCATGATCAGCGGTACCTGAGCGACGCCATGAGTGGGGCGCTCGACGAAAGCGAGGACACGATGACAAGGAAATACTGGAAGCTGGGCGCGCTCGCGATGAGCTGCGTGGCGGTCGGCGCCGGCGCGAGCCTGATCGCCAACGCCGGCGCGGCCACGAGCGCCGCCGCCACGGGCGCGAAGCACGCCGGCGTCGCCAAGCGGGGCGGGCGCGGGCCGCGACGGCTCGCCGAACGCGCCGTCCAGGGCGACGTGGTGGTCGCCGTGAAAGGTAAGTTCGTCAATGTGACGTTCGCCCGCGGTGTGGTGCGCTCGGTCAGTGGGCAGGAGCTGACGATCGCCGAGGGGACGGAGAAGGCGACGTACCGCACGGTGACGCTGACGATCCCGACAACCGCGCGCGTGCGCGCGGACCACGGCAAAGCCACGTTGTCCGAGCTGACGGCCGGGCAGCGAGTGACGGTCATCGAGGCGCCGCAGCGCACGTGGGTGATCGCCCGCGGGTGAGGGTGCTGCGCACCCGCGCCGCACGGGCTGCACGGCTCCCTGCGGGCCGTGCGGTCCGCTACGGCCGTGCGGTCCGCTACGGCCGTGCGACCGCGAGGGGGCGCGCGGCCGCCCGGATCGGTCCGAGCGTCGGGGTCCGGCCGTACGTCGCGAAGGCGCGGAAGCGGGAGAACGCGCGGTGGTTCGGGCCGTGGAAGTCAGACGATCCGGTGCACAGGAGCCCGAGCTCGGCGCAATGATCCGCGACCAGGTTCGTCTGAATCCGAGTGTGCGTCGTATAGAAGCCCTCGATGCCGTCGATTCCCAGGCCCCGGAAGCGGTCGATCGTCTCGAGCACCTCGGCCGCCGAGCTGATGTCCCAGAACGGGTGTGCCCAGATCGCCGATCCGCCGGCATCGTGGATGGACTCGATCGCCCCGGCGACGCTGGGTCGCTGGCGGGGGCGGAATGCGGCGCGACCCTCGATCAGGTAGCCCTTCAGAAACGAGGATGAATCCGTCCGTCCCTCGGCGCGCAGACGCGCGTCGTTCGCCGGATGCGCGACGACCGCCTCGGCGATGTGTGGGCGGCCGATCGACTGGTCGTGATCCGCTCGGTTGCGAAGTCGGTCGTCCTCGAGCGCGAAGCCGAGTTCGCGCAGCGCGTCGACCATGGCCCACGCGCGGCGATCGCGGTCGGCGCGGTAGCCATGAAGCCGCTCGGCGAAGCCGGGATCGTGATGGTCGACGCCGTAGCCGAGGATGTGCAGGTCACGCCCGCCGGAGTCGATCGCGGAGATCTCAACCGCGGGGACCACGCGAATCCCAAGCTCGGCGGCGGCTTGCACCGCCTCTTCGACCCCGTCAACCGTGTCGTGGTCAGTCAGCGCGAGCAGCTCGACGCCGGCCGCGACGGCCAGCGCGACGACCTCGCGCGGCGCCAGCGCGCCGTCTGAGTGCAGCGAATGGCTCTGAAGATCGAAGGTGGGTGGGTCCCCGGGCAAGACGCCAGAGCGTAGCGGCGCGCCGCCGGAATCGAGTTGGGCCGACGGTCGCCGCTGCACCGCGGCGGGCGGCTGTTATCGACCCGGATGATCAGTGCTACCGTTGAACTGCGGGCGGCGCCGTCGCCCGTGAGGTTCTGCTCCCGGGTGCAGTCGAGATCACGGCCGGTTGAATCTCCTCAGATGAACGTGTGGCGTTCAGGGCAGCACGAAGGAGACGGAGCCAGAGCATGAAAACCACGAGAGAGCGCGCGGAGGAGCGACGCCTGGCCAAGCTCGAGCTGGTGCGCGAGCAGGTCGCGAACGGATCCCTCGTCATCCGCAATATGACCGACGACGAGCGCCTCAGGTACCCGCCGCGTCCCGTCAAGCCCAGGCGAGGCTCATAGGTGAGCGGAATGGGGCAGCGCGAGGGACTGATTGCAAGGGTGAGGCAGATCCGTCTCGCAGGCTCGACGGGCGACCTAGAGTCGATGGCGCAGGCGGCACCGCCGGGCGCGGAGCCGACGGTCCAGGAGCTCCAACAGCGCATGGCCCACTTGGAGGAGCAATTGAGGGGGCTTCAGGACTCGGTTCATCGCGAGACCGTGCGTCAGACCGGGCGGATCTCCGAGCTGGAGGCTCGGATGGAGCCGGCGGCGCTCGCCGTGGCGCTGAACAAGGACGCCCGCGAGCGCGGGCTGTAGGCGCCATGACCGCGTTCTTCATCCCGGGACTCGCCGACGCGGGCCAGGCCACCGAGGATGCCTACGTGCAGATGCGCAGAGGCGTCGAGGCGGACACGGGTCTGCGCCCCTGCGGTCGTCGGATCCAGAACTTGTGGTCGCGACGCGGCGGCGTCGACTGCCTGACCGAGGTGGGCCGGCCCGATCCGGTCTGCGGCGGGACGGTGCTGGCGATCTTCGATGTGGGGCCGCACCAGCCGTTCGTCGTGCATCTCGTCGCCGGCAAGGGCGGAATCTGTGAGGTCTTGAGCTCCCACGCGTACTCGGTGACGGAGTTCGAGCCGTGAGGAGCTTTACCGGACGAACGTGAGCAAAAGCTCCATCGACCGGAGCATGATGGCGTTTCGAATCATGCTGTGAGCCGGAGCTTTGGGCTGACGCGGCCCCCATCTTGGCGATGGGTCGCGCTGCGCTTATCGAACCCTCCGTGTCTAAAGCGGTTTGCGCCGCAGTAGGGAGGAGCTCATCGCCGTTTCAGTCGACGATGGTTCCGAGCACTACGTTCGCTCTGCCGATCGGGACTCCGTCGAATCGGTGACCCTGTTGGAGACGCTGCTGTCTGTCGCGCCAGTGGGTTTCGCGTTCGTGGATCGACAGCTCAGGCTGGTTCGCATCAACGAGAAGCTCGCGCTCAGCTGCGCGTCCGGTGACGAGCATCTCGGGCGCACCGTGGCGGAGGTCATGCCGGGGATCTGGCCTCAGATCGCACCATGCGTTGCGAGCGTGCTCGACGCGGGCGTGTCCGTTCTCGACCAGAAGGTCGTGGGGGCCTCAGAAGCGCCGGGACAGGTCCTCAACTGGCTCGCCAGCTATTACCCGGTTCGCGTCGACGGCGAGATCATCGGGATTGCGATCGTCGTCGTCGAAGGAGCCGAGCGCCGGCCGGTCACCGCCCGAGAGCAGGCCGACGAGTTTCGCTCGGTCGTGATCGCGAACATGGAGGAGGGTCTGATCGCCTTCGACAGCGAGGGAAGCCTGACCTTCCTCAATGCCGCGGCCTCGAGGATGACCGGATGGAGTGAGAACGAGCTCCGCGGGAGATCCGTCCACGAGGCGATCCATTTTCAGCATCTCGACGGATCGGCGTTTGTCGAAGATCGGTCCGAGATGCTGAAGGTCTTGACGCTTGGGCGCTCCATCCGCATGCAGACGGGCGCGTTCACGCGCAAGGATGGCTCGATCTTCCCCGTCGCGTACTCCGCTGCGCCCCTTGTCGGCGGCGCGGATGTGGCGGGCGCTGTCGTCGTGTTCCGGGACACGAGCGATGAGCGGACCGAGCAGCTCGAGATGAAGCGTGCGCTCGACGCGCTGGCGTGGGTCGGGCGCACGCGTGACGCGCTGGATGAGCACAGGTTGATCCTGTACTCGCAGCCGATCGTCCCGCTCGCCGACGACAAGCCCAGCGAAGAGCTGCTGCTGCGGATGATCGGGCGCGAAGGCGAGATCATCCGCCCCGCGGCGTTCCTCCCGACAGCGGAAAAATACGGGCTCATCGGGGAGATCGACAAGTGGGTCATCACCCAGGCCGCGGAACTGGCCGCACAGGGCAAGCGCGTGCACGCCAACCTCTCGGCTCTGTCGATCTCGAACCTCCACCTGCTCGCACACATCGAACGGGCGCTGCGGGAGGCGGAAGCGAATCCCTCGGATCTCGTCTTCGAGATCACCGAAACCGCGCTCGTCGAAGATCTCGACGCGGGCGCCGCCTTCGCCCGTGGCCTGTGCGACATCGGATGCGAGCTCGCGCTCGATGATTTCGGCACCGGTTACAGCGGCTTCAGCATTCTCAAGAAGCTCCCGATCAAGTACCTCAAGATCGACCTCGAGTTCGTGCTCGACCTGGTGTCCAACCCTTCCAACCAGCACGTCGTCAAGGCGATCGTCAGCCTTGCCGAGGGCTTTGGCCAGAAGACCGTCGGCGAAGGCGTCGAGGACGGTGCCACGCTCGCGCTCCTGAGCGACTACGGCGTCGACTACGCACAGGGCTACCACCTCGGGCGACCAGACACGCTCGAGCGCGCCAAGGAATCGGTGGGGCTGAGCCAGACGCGGCGTTGACAGCGAGGCTAGCCGATCGCGCTGCCGAGACGGTGCGAGGCGGCGAGATGCTCGAGGGCGTCCAGCCCGACGCACGCGACTGCGAACGGCGCTCCGATCTCGAGGAGCTTCTCCCACTGTGCCGGTCCCTGAGTGGCTTGCACGAGTATCTCGAAGGAGGCGTCGGTTTCGCGCAGAACGACCGCCGGAACCTCGGCGGCTTCGAGCTCACGAGCACGCAGCAGCTCCCGGGCCCGAGGACCGACGATCCCGATCGCGGCGAACCGGTCGCCGCATTCGAGGACCGTGGTGCCCTCCAACGCCGCGAGCGCTCCGCGACACGCGGGTGCGTCGGATCCTTCGCAGCGGACGATCGCGCTGCGGGGCGTGACCCGTGAGAACCAGCTGCGGCTCCGCAGCGCCGCGAGCGCGCTCAGCGCCACCTCGACGTCGTCCGGGGCGCCACGGAGCTCGAGCGTCGCGCGGTCGCCGCGGTCAGCGATCCCGACGGTGCTCAGGCACACCGCCGCCTCGCTCGTCGCCGAGCCAAAGTGCGCCGCGACGCAGCGCCCGTTGCGCTCGACCATCGTCGCTCCATGGCTCCTCAGTACGTTCTCGAGCGGGCTCCGGTGCTCAGTATCCGGCGGTGTGGCGGACGTGTTCATGGCACTCCTTGTTCTCATCCGGCCTGCAGAACGGCGACGACGCACGCGTTGCCGTCAAGGCCCGCGGTTCCGCCGCCCATGGTCTCGAGCAGCCCGATGCGGGCATCGGCTACCTGGCGCTGATCAGCCTCGCCGCGCAGCTGCCATACGAGCTCGGCGAGCTGTGCCACGCCGGTGGCCCCGAGCGGATGGCCGCGCGAGAGCAGGCCGCCAGAGGGGTTGACGGGTGTCTTGCCGCCGAGCGAGTGCTCACCGGCCGCCACCGCGGCGGGCGCGGCACCCTCGGCGTCCACGCCGAGCGCTTCGACGGTGACCAGCTCGCCGATCGTGAACGCGTCGTGAACCTCGAGCACGTCGGCATCGGACGGCTCGATCCCGGCGGCGTCATACGCGTCGCGGGCCGTATCGCGGACGACGTCGTAGCCCCAGACGTGGCGCGAGGTGTGGTCCCACGACGTGCCCGAGCGCAGTGCGCTCGCCCGCAACGCGACGTCGCGCGAGCCACGCCGTGTCGGCCCGAGGACGGCGGCGGCAGCGGCGTCGGAGAGGCCGGCGCACTGGAACAACGTCAATGGCTCGGCGATCATTCGGGAACCGAGGACCTCTTCGACGCTCAGCGCCCGGCGCCGTTGGGCCCTCGGATTCAGCGCGCCGTGCCGGGAGTTCTTGACCGCGACGGCCGCCAGGTCCTCCGCGGTCGCGTCATGCTCGTACATGTAGCGCGAGGCCGACATCGCGTAGATGCCGGGGAACAGGAGCCCGGTGGCCTGCTCGCGGTCTGTGGGATCGGAGGCGATCGGACCCGCGAACAGGCTCGTCAGGTGCTCGACGCCGAGCGCGATGACGCGTTCGTAACGACCGCTGAGGATCGCCTGGTGTGCTTCATGCAGCGCCGTCGACCCGCTCGCGCACGCGTTCTCCACCGTCACGATGGGGATCCCCGCCAGTCCAACTCCGAGCAGGGCGCGCTGCGCGACGCCCAGCGAGCCGAACACGGTGCCGACGAAGGCCGCGTCGACATGCGCGACGTCCGCGTCGGCGAGCGCCTCCTGCAGGGCCTCCCAAGCAAGCTCGGCCGGCAGCTTGTCGGTCTGACGGCCGAAGTTCGACGTCCCCACTCCCCAGATCCACGCGCTCACCGGGCCACCTCGACCTGAGGATCGCCGTTGTCGGTCCGCGCGATGAGCCGCACACGCTGCGCCACGCGCGGCGCGAGGCGGGGACCGTCGAGGACGTGGGCGAGCACGCGCGGACCCTCGTCCAGGTCGACGTAGGCAAGCGTGTACGGCGCAGCCCGGTTCCCGCTGGCAACGTGGATCGTGGTCGTGGCCCAGATCGTGCCCGCGGGTCCGAACAGCGCCGCCGCCGCCTCACCGCCACAACGCGGACATCGCGGTGCGGTGGTCGCGTTCGGATGCCCGCACGCCGTGCACCGCGCTCCGGCGATCGCGTACCCATAGGGTCCGCTCACCACACTCGGGCGGGGATCGGGGAAGGAGAGGGGTGCCGCGTCGGCGCGGTCTAGCTTGTGTGGTCTACTCGCCACACGCAGGGCGCTGCCGGGCATCCCCTCACTCCGCCGCGACCTTCTCGCATGTGATGTACGTCCAGCACGCGTTGAAGGTCGACCGCCCGGCGAAGATCGTCTCCATCGCCCGGCGCATGATCGTCAGCCGATCCTCGAGGTCCTCGGGCGTCGGCCCCTGTCCGTCGAGCTTCTTGGTCCCGCCGACCCAGCCGAGAACGCTCTCGTGGTAGGCGGTCATGAGCTCGAACCACTCGTGCACGTCGGCCTTGATCGTCTTCTCGCGCACGTCGGTGACGGTCAGCCCGGCGCCCGTGAGGGCAGTCGTGTAGTACTCGAGCGGCCTTGGCTTGAGGAACACCCGATCGCGTTGCTGGGCATGGGCGTTCATCCGCTCGGTGTTGTCGAGCACGGGTCGGTACTTCGCGTACGCGGGCTCGCTGCGGACCAGACCCTCAGCGATGTCGTTGATCACCCACACGGTCTCGTCGAGGATCCATTCACCGGCGGCGGCCCGGGGGTTGCGGAGGTTCCCTGAGTTGATGAACACGTTCCCACCCGGCCTGAGCGCTCCGACCCACGCCGCCGCGACCGAGTCCAGGTCCTGATACAAGTGGATCGCGTTGGCGGCGACGATCACGTCGACCCCGCGCGCGAGCATCTCCTCTCCGAGCACCTCGCCGAGCGTCTGCAGCCGCTTCTCGTCCTTGAGGAAGCGCAGCAGGCGCACCGCGACGCGCGGATCGTGGCGGTACTTCTCGAGTGCGACGCGAAGGAACTTCGCCGACGCATCCACGATCAGCCAGCCCACGGGGCGCTCGAAGATCCGCAGGCGCACCCGATCGAGGAGGATCCCGGTTCCACCCGAGTAGTCGAGTACGACGTCACCATCGCGAACGGTCAGGGCGATCTCGTCGACGGTGGGGTTGAGGTTGCTGTACCAGCCGTGCTCGTCGACATGGTCGTAGGCGAGCGCGGTTTCGTCGAGCTCCTGGCGCGTCCATTCGTCCTCGGGCACCGGCACGAACCCGGTCGGCCATGCGAACACGCCTGAGCCGATGGCCCGTACCGATGTCGGCAGCGGCTTCGATACCGCCCGGTGCAGGTCGAGCAGGTCATCCACCGCCTGCGAGCCGCCGCGGCCCCAGCCGCAGTCAGTCGCCACGCCGAAGCCGCGCACGTGAGCACGCGCGGCGGCGATGCGCTGCCGGGCTCCCTCCACCCCGTCCCCAAGATGCAGGAGGCCGACATAGAGCTCGGTCTCGGGTTGCAACGCGAGCGTCGCCAGCGGGGCAAAATATTCGTCCGTGTCGCCGCGCGGAACCGGGATGTGCAGCCAGTTCAGGGGTCGAGACAGGCTCGCCGACAGCGCGTTGGCGATCTCCACGAGCTTGCCGCAATCCTCGAGCTCGACGAAGTGCCCGTGAGCCTCATCCCCGTAGCACAGGTGGAGTCCCAGCTCGACCCCGGACGGGACGTGCATCGAGAGCCTCAGCAGGCGCTCGAGGACTCCACCGCGGACCTCGGAGAACCAGGCGGGAGTGAACCCCTCGAGCATCGCGAACTCGGCCCGGGCGTCCCACTGGATGGAGAGCTGATCGGCGGGAATCGCCGCGAGAATCTGGGCGAGCTCGTCGAGTACGCGGGCCTCGTAGATCGGCTCGAGCGCCGCCTGGAACTCGGGCGCCACGAACGCGCTCACGGGCGCCAGCGGCGTGGGGAGGCAGACCTGGAAGCGACAGTGCTGCGGGATCACGCCGTCCCGCTTCAGCTGCGTGAACAAGCGGTAGGAGGTCACCGCGGTCTCGGCGTAGCCGAGGCTGTTGAACGTTACCTCGGTCGCGGCGATCCCGTCGCGGAGCCTGAGCTTGGGAAGCGTTCGGTAGCCGCCGTCCCCGGGCGGGCCGACCTCGAACTGGGGGCGCGAGCTGAACACGGGGTACTGCCACAGAATCCAATCCGACCGTGGCCCGGTCTCGCCGTCGGGGATCCGCCGCAGCCGGTCGCCGAGGTTCTCGGCCGCTCGGCGGAAAACCTCTTCGGCGCTGCCGAGCGGGACGCTCCCCACGAGGTGCACGCCGACCGCGAGGGCATCCTCGCTGGTTTCCGGCCCGCCGGCGTCTTCCACCGGTAGAACCAGCCACGGGGCATCTGTCCCGACTGCCGGGTTTGCATGCACCATCTGCTTACCACCCTCTCCGTCGAGTCAGGAGGACATCAGCGCAGTGAAAGACTGATCGTTCTCCCTCTAGCGAAGAAAGATAACTAGATCTGGCGGCCAAAGTCAAGCCGCTTCGGGCGCGACGCGTCTCCCCGGCATCGCGAGCTCATGCCGCGAACGCCGAGGTCCCACCTTGGTCGCGGTGGGGCACGCGGGCCTTGACTTCCGGCGAGGGAACCGTAGGTTTGTTTTGGATGGAGAACGATCAGTCTTATGGTCCGAAACCGGTGACACCCATCACGCGGCGTTCTGCGACGAAGCCGGACTCGACGCTCCGGGGGCGGCCTTGCGACTGCTCGCAGTCGTTCGGTAGGCTGCCGGGATGGGGGTCATGAGGTCGCCCTCCACGATTTCCCTCTTCGTGATCGGCGCAGCTGAATGCAACGAGTAGGCGTCCTCGGCGGCGGGCTGATGGGCACCGGCATCGCCGAGAGCGTCGCCCGTGCCGGCCATGAGGTCCGGCTGTTCGAGCCGCTGCGGGACAGCCGCCCCGGATCTCGAGTGCGGCTCGAAGTGTCGGTCGCGAGGGCCGCGAAGGCCGGCAAGCTGACCGCGGCGCAAGCGCGGTCCGTGCTCGAGCGGATTCGCTACGTGGACCGGTTGGCCGAGCTCCACGAGAGCGATCTCGTGATCGAGGCGGTGGTCGAGGACGGCGAGGTGAAGCTCGACTTCTTCCGGCGGCTCGACGAGCACGTGCGTGGAGATGCCGTTTTGGCGTCGAACACGTCGAGCATCCCGATCGCCGGGCTCGCCAGCGTCGTCAGCCACCCCGGTCGCGTGCTCGGCCTGCACTTCTTCTCGCCCGCGCCGGTCATGGGCTTGGTGGAGGTGGTCAGCGCCCTTGGCACGAGCCCGGAGACGATCGAGGCGGCGACGGCATTCGTGCTCAGTCTCGGTAAGACGCCGATCTCGACCAAGGATCGTTCCGGCTTCATCGTCAACATGCTGTTGATCCCTTATCTCGTCGCCGCGGTGCGGATGCTCGAGGAGGGTTTCGCCACCCGTGAGGACATCGACGCCGGGATGAAGCTCGGGTGTGGGCACCCGATGGGGCCGCTGACCCTGTGCGACTTCATCGGCCTCGACGTCCTCTATGCCATCTGCCATTCGCTCTACGAGGAGTTCAAGCGGCCCGAGTATGCCCCTCCGCCGCTGCTCAAGCGGATGCTCGCCACCGGCTGGCTCGGCAAGAAGTCAGGACGCGGTTTCTACGACTACAGCGATGCGGGCGTCCGCGAGCGTTCGGGCAAGCGCGGACTGAGCACCGTCGCGTCGCAGGCGTGACCACGCTGATGACCGGCCCAATTCTCAGCTGGGCGGACCGAGCGCAGACGCGCGCTGCGGGCGTGGCGTAGCGGCCGCGGCTCGCAGTGCGTCGGCCTTGTCGGTCCGTTCCCAGGTGAAGTTCTCGGTCTCGCGTCCGAAGTGACCGTACGCGGCGGTCTTTTGGTAGATGGGCCGGTGCAGATCGAGCTCTTCGCGGAACGATCCCGGCCGGAGGTCGAAGTGATCGTTGACGAGCTCCTCGATCCGGTCGGCGTCGATCGTCTCGGTGCCGAAGGTCTCGACCATGACCGACACCGGGCGGGCGACCCCGATCGCGTACGCGACCTGGACCTCACAGCGCTCCGCGAGTCCCGCCGCGACGACGTTCTTGGCGACCCACCGTGCGGCGTAGGCCGCTGAGCGATCGACCTTCGAGGGATCCTTTCCGCTGAACGCTCCTCCACCGTGGCGAGCCATGCCGCCGTAGGTATCGACGATGATCTTGCGTCCGGTCAGCCCGCAGTCCCCGACCGGGCCACCGATCACGAACCGGCCCGTCGGGTTCACGAGGAAGCTGCGGCGCAACTCGTTCTCGTCGTAGAGACCGTCAGGGAGCGTCGGCGCGACCACGTGCTCCCACAGGTCATCGCGAATCACCGACTCGCAACCCTCCGCATGCTGGGTCGAGATCAGGAGCTTCTCGACCGCGACCGGCCGCCCGTCGCGGTAGCGGACGGAAACCTGGGTCTTGCCGTCCGGGCGCAGGTACGCCAGCACGCCCTCCTTGCGCACCTGCGCCAGCTGCCTCGCGAGCTTGTGCGCGAGCGCGATCGGCAGCGGCATGAGCTCGTCGGTCTCACGCGTCGCGTAGCCGAACATCATCCCCTGGTCGCCGGCCCCAGCGACGTCGAGCTCGTCATCGGCACCGGCGTCGCTCCGCGCCTCGTAGGCCTGATCGACGCCCTGGGCGATGTCGGGCGACTGCTTATCGATCGCATTGAGAACCGCGCACGAGTCGGCGCTGAAGCCGAGATCGGCGTCGACATAGCCAATCCCTCTGATCGTCTCGCGCACGATCTCCTGAACATCCAGCGTCGCCGTGGTCGAGATCTCCCCCGACACGACCACCAGGCCGGTGCTGACCAACGTCTCACACGCGACCCGACCATAAGGATCCTCGTGTAGCACAGCGTCCAGCACGCCGTCCGAGATCTGATCGGCAACCTTATCGGGATGCCCCTCAGTCACGGATTCGGAGGTGAACAGGTAGTCGCTGCGTCTGGCGGTCATAGCGGGCCTCGCTTTCAAATCCTCGTTGGGCAGAGTCGACGACCCGGGCTCGCAGATCGCCGAGTCGTGGTGGTCAGAGAGCTCGCCGCGGCGTGTCCCATCTGTCCGGTTGGAGACGTCCGCCTCGTCAGACTGATCGTTCTCCCTCACTGACGGACGATAGCTATTGCCCAGGCTCGAAGTCAAGCGGCGATGGCCGATGCTCGCGTAAGCTTGACTTCGGGTGCCACGGCGGGGTATCGTCGCAGTGGTGTAGAGGGAGACCGATCAGTCTGTGCCGTGGTAGCCGGGTGTTGGCGTGTCTGCTGCTGTGGCCAGGGCTGGTGGCGTGTTCCTGCCTTTGTTCCCTATGAGAGAGGAATGGCGATGCCGATTCCGACTGAGCTTGTTGGATCCCTGCCGAGGCCGATGAAGTTGCAGGAGGCCTACGCCGATTACGACGAGGGCAAGATCACCGAGGAGCAGTTCGTAGCCGCGCAGGACGCGGCGGCTGAGGACTCGATCAAGCGGTTGGAGGCGACCGGCGAGACGTACGTCACCGACGGTGAGAACCGGGAGTCGAGTTTCGCGACCTATAACCTCGCGGACACCCTGGCGGGGACCGGCGCCGCCGACCACCTCGCCCTCGACGGCCAGTACTTCGCCATCTTCGACGATGGCCATAACCGTCAGCTGCCGCGCATCACCGGCGGCCCCTTCAGGTACAAGCGCTACGCATCCGAGTTCGTCGAGAAGAACGTCAAGATCGCGACCAAGCCCGTCAAGCAGGCAGTGATCGCTCCGTCGATGATGATGCTCCTGTATCCGCTCGAGGGAGAGGTTCCCGGGTACTCGCGTGACGCCTTCCTCGCCGACTGCGTCGATGAGTGCGAGAAGGACATCCGTCAGTGCTTCGCTGCCGGTGCGGCTCGCGTGTCGGTGGACTTCACCGAAGGTCGGCTGGCGAACAAGAACGACGCCCGGAACCCGTGGACCAATAAGAACATGCTCCAGGAGTTCATCGACCTCAACAACCGCGTGTTCGACCGCTTCTCGGCCGACGAGCGCAGGAACATCGGCCTGCACACATGCCCAGGCGGCGACTGCGACTCCGTCCACAGCTTGGAGGTTCCCTACGAACTGCTGCTCTCCAAGATGTTCGACATCAACGCTGGGTACTTCCTGATCCAGTGCGCGAGCGAGGTCGACAGAGAGAGCGTCTACAAGATGGTCGGGAAGTACAGCCGCGAGGACGCGAAGGGAATCCCCCAGATGTGCTTCATGGGCGTCATCAAGGTGGGCAATCCTCACGTCGAAACCCCCGAGGAAATCAAGCACGAGCTCGTGACCGCAGCCAAGTACATCCCGGTCGAACGTCTCGGCGCCACGGACGACTGCGGCTTCTCGCCGTTCAGTCGGGACGTCAAGCCGGCGCACGGCTCGCCGGACTTCGCCCGCGACGTCGCGATGCAGAAGATCACCAACCGGATCGCCGGCGCGAAGCTCGCATCGGAAGAGCTCGGCGTCTGAGCACACCAACGCGCCACACCCGGCAAGACCCGCCCGCCGGCGGGTCTAGCCGGGCGCGTCCTACGCAAACGGGCCGCTCGGCAGGAACGGACGCAGCGGTCCCGGCAGGCCGCGCACACAGAGCGCCCCCGAGGGAACGAGCCGCAGGCCTGCGCGCAGCACGACCTCGACCGCCCACTGCTGCTCAGCGGTGATCCAGCGGACGCTGGGCCGTTCGGCATCGTCGTCGAGCGCGAGCGCCGACCACAGCAGCGCCGCCGCGGCCGCCTCGTCGTACGCCACGAGGAGCCACACGCCGCGTCCCGGCGTGGCCACGGCGTAGCCGCGGTCGCCCAGGCGCATCAGGCGCGCGCCCGACCTGAGGGCAAACTCGAGCTCGAGGGTGTGCGGCGCGCCCCGGATGTCGCGCGCGATCGCTGCCAGCGCTTCCAGGTCGGCCAAGCCCGCCTCGCGCACCTTGGGATCTGCCCGCGGCAACGCGCTCCGATCGATCGCACCGACGGCCTCGAACGTCGGCAGCACCGAGAATCCGGCGAAGGCGTAGAGCCTCAGCGCGCGTGGATCGCTCGAGCTCGGGATCAGTCCGGCATCGGCACCCGCGCCGTACGCGAGCGCACGGTCGAGCAACGCGCGCCCCGCGCCGGAAGTCTGTGCGTCAGGCGCAACGGCGAGCAGCGACAGACACCACAGGCGTTCGCGCCTGATCGCCTGTGCGACGCCGATCACGCGCCCGTCGCGGTCGGCAACGAAGGCTCCGTCGGGATCGGTCGAGACCGGGTGCGCCACGCGCGCCCGCCAGCGATCGGCGGTCGACGGCTCGCTGACGTCGAGGGCGAACGCTGACGCCGACGTGCGTGCGGCCGCGTCAAGGTCGGCCGCCTCGAGCCGGCGTATCTGGACACCGGGCACCGCCGCTCCGGACCCCGTCCCATGCCCGTCGCAAGCTCGAGTGCGCCTGGCAACGGGCATGGGGTGTCCGCCGCGCGTCGAACGCGGCGCAGCGATCCCTTAGGAGCGCACGGACTCGACGGGTCGCACGGACTCGGCGGACCGCACGGACTCTGCGGGTTGCGGAACGATCCGGATGTAGGGTCGCGGGGACTCCCAGCCATCGGGATAGATCTCCCTGGCGGCGTCATCGGAGACCGACCCGGCAATGATCACCTTGTCGCCCTGCTGCCACTGCGCCGGCGTCGCGACCTTGTGCTTCGCCGTCAGCTGCAGGGAGTCGATCACGCGCAGCACCTCGTCGAAGTTACGGCCCGTGGTCATCGGGTAGATGAGGATGAGCTTGATCTTCTTGTCCGGACCGATGACGAAGACGTTACGCACCGTCTGGTTGTCGGCCGGCGTACGCGACGTCGGGTCCCCCTCGACGTCGGCGGGGAGCATGCCGTACAGCTTCGACACCTTGAAGTCGGCATCGCTGATGATCGGGTAGTTGGGCGCCGTGCCCTGCGTTTCTGCGATGTCGTTCGCCCACTCCGCGTGTCTGTCGAGCGGATCGACGGACAGGCCAATGACCTTCACACCCCTCGCTTCGAACTCGGGATTGATGCTGGCCATATAGCCGAGCTCCGTGGTGCACACCGGGGTGAAATCCTTGGGATGCGAGAACAGCACTGCCCACGAATCGCCGATCCAGTCATGGAAGCGAATCGTGCCTTCCGTGGTTTCGGCCTCGAAATCCGGTGCGGTGTCTCCGAGCTTTAGAGCCATTGTTCCCTCCTGTGGTTGTCGTGACGTTGTGGTCCGGTCGTACCGCGACAGCGGCACCCTGGCTGCCTGGAGATCGGTCGTTCACGTGTCGCCGACGAGATATCTCGTGGAGGCGAGCGCACTCACCGGTGGGCTCCTTCGTCCTTTGGCCGGCCGTCGGGGTCGCGGCGCGACCCGGTTAATCAAAGCACATGTTCTTGATCGCCATTCCATAGTTTCGGAGATCGTCGCGATTGCTCAGATCCACGCGCCAATCAACCGCGGCAACAGTGCGCGCCAAGCGTCTCCTGCTCGCCGAACCTCGCGAGCGCTGCGACCGATCAGAGCGGTGCTCGTTCTCAGTGGATGCTCGTGGTGGCCGACCGCGCGTCGGTGTACGGCTCCGGTGTACGCGTCGCGGCGAAGTGGTCTCGGGCCACGCGAACGAACGCGCGCACGGCGGACCGACGGTCATCCTTGTGGTGGGCGACGGCGATGTTCACCGGCTGTACGTCGACGAGGGGGACATTGACGATTCCTCGTCGTGTGAGCGCATCGGCCAGGCTTGCCGGGCCGATGCAGATCGCTCGTCCCGAGGCCAGGAGCCAGATCACCTCGTCGATCGAGCGCGGGGCGAAGTCGGCGTGGCGCGCGGGGCGACGCCGGCGATCCGAGAGATGGAGAAAGTCCGCGATCTCGGTCGGGAAGCCCGCGGCAACGCCGGGCACCGGCTCGTCCTCGATCTGCTCGAAGCGGAGCTCGGCGTGGCCGGCGAGTGGATGGCCGGCCGACATGCACACGACACGCGGCTCCTGGGCCATCACGTCGAGCACGATGTCGAGCTCCTCAGCAGCCGCCCACACGAACGCCGCGTCGACCTGTCGGCGGCGCACCGCCTCCATGTGGTCGCCGAAGCCAATCTGCTTGATCTCGACGTTGATGCTCGGCTGCGCCCGCTCGTACGCCGCCAAGATCTCCATCGCGACGCTCGTCAACGGCGGCAGGAAGCCGACGACGAGCTGCCTGCGCTGCTCGCGGGCGTGCGCCCGCGCCGTCTGGAACGCGTCCTCGCTGCTGAGCAGCGTCGCGCGTGCTTTGGGCAGCAGGTCCTCGCCCGCTCGGGTCAACTCGACGCCGCGCGGGTGGCGCTGGAACAGCGCCACGCCGACCTCCCGTTCGAGCTGGCCGATCGTCTGCGAGACGGCCGGCTGCGCCAGATGCAACGCATCTGCCGCCGCACTCACCTGACCGCGCTCGGCGACGGCGACGAAGCAGCGCAGATGTCTGAGCTCTAGCCCCACTCGAGATCCAATCCACGACCGCGACAGGCATGAGTGCGCCGCGATCAAGTGTCTAAGTCTAGCCTAAAGGAGAGCTAAATGGAGGTATGCGTGACGCTTATACCGCCTGTGCGAGCGGCTATTTGACATCGCCTGCGGCGACCGGAAGCATGCTCTCCGCGGTGGGTGTCGCGCAAAGGTCTTGTGAGTCTTGAGCTCGGGCGGCGCAGCGTCGGCGTTGATCGGGCGTCCGCGTAGTCGGCGGCGTGGATTGCCGGGCGGGCCGTCAGGGCCCGGCGGTAGCGAGTTGGTGACGGTGGAGCTTGGTCAGGTTGTGGCTGATCAGGACTAACCGCCACTCGGTTCTGACAGCCCGTCTGCCGCGATAGTTGAACCGGTAGATCTGCCGGTTGTGTTTGGTGTGACCGAACACTGGCTCGATCGACGTTTGTCGTTTCCCGTAGAGCTCTTTGCCGAGTTCGGTGGTGAGCACTCGTCGCATGAACGAGAACCGGCCTCCGGTCCAGCCGGGTCGTTCGCCTTCGCGTTTGCCGCCGTCGGGCGGTATCAGCACCGGGATCCCGTGGCCGGCGATCAGAGTGTCCATGTGCTGCTCGTTCCAGTACTGAGCATCGGCGACCACAACCGATGGCTTGTCGGTCACACCGGCGTGCTGGAGTTCGTCGAGGGCGGTCTCGACCATCGGTCCCAGCTGCGAGAAGTCACCGGCGGCGGTCGTGATCTCGGCGGCGATCGCGATCTGCTGCTCGTTCACGACGGCCTGGGCGTTGTAGCCCTGGATGTAGCGGCGGTTGCCTTTCATCCGTCTGGAGTCCGGGTCGGTCACGTTCACCTCGCCGGCCGGGATCGGCGGCGGTGTGTAGGGCTTCGTCGGCCCCCCGAGCCGGCGCTTGTCGTGTAGCCGCCGCTGCTCACGCATCGCCTCATATGCACTGTTCCCGCGGCATTCAGCCTCCAGCCCGTCCTCCAAGCAGCCGGCCGCCAACCGCAGCCGGTCAGCTCGCGAGCGAGAGATCGGCTCGGCGGTCAGCCACCGCTGCTGCTCAAGCTGACGGTGCGCTTCGCGCAGCCAACCGCGCCGGCCGTTGGGACCGATCAGCTCGGCATCGAATCCTTCAGTCGGATCGGTCGGAGCGCTGTCGCCGGGCTCGTCCTCTGCCTGGTCGCGCGCGAGTTCCCGCGCGAGCCATTCACGCCGGCCGGCCTCGGTCTGCAGCTCTGGCGGGAGCTCGTCACCGCGCGCATCGCCGTGCTGCTCATCCTCGGCCTCATCCGTCGCGATCGTCTGCGCGATGATCTCCCGGGCGATCCGGTCATAGTCAACATTCGAGTCGCTGCTGGCGCTCGCGGTCACCTTCGTCCCATCGACCGCAACCACCCCGGACCCGACCAGCCCGGCCTTCGCGCACAACCTGAGCACTGAGGTGAACAAGTCAGCCAGCGACTGCTGGTGACGAACCTGGAACCTCGCGATCGTCGCGTGATCAGGCACCACGTTCGCCGTGATCACCCGATACGCAATGTCCTGACGACAATGGCGCTCGATCGCCCGGGAGGACCGCACATTCGTGCAATACGCGTAGAGCACCAAACTCACCATCATCGACGGGTCATACGCCGCGCGCCCATGCCCGTCCGCTCGATAGGCGGCGAAGAACGCCTCAAGATCGAGCCTCGCGACCGTGTCGAGCACGAACCACGCGAGATGATCCTCCGGCAGCCACTCACGCAACGACGGCGGCAACAAAAACGCCTGCTCACGATCACATTGAATGAAGTTCTGAGCCATCCTGGTATTCAACGAACCCGAGCGGACAGACCCCACTTTGTGCGACAGCCACCGCGCAAAGCACGGGGTAAAGGCGGTGGGCAATGAGGTGGTTCGGCCGTGCAGTATTGGTGGCGCTGGTCGCGGGAGCCACAACGCTCGCGTTGTGGATCGTGTCGTCAACGACGCTCGCGGACACGTTCAGCTTGAACATGTCGATGCCGTCTTCGGGCACCGTCGGCCAGCCCGTGGTCGTCACCTCGACGGGGAATGACCCGACCGACGGCGGCGCCCTGTACGAGGAGATCGACGCGATCCCCACCACCCTCACCGCGACCTGCCCGGCCGGTTATAACGATGCGTCACAGCTGGCCGCCTCCACCCCCGAGGGCGCGTTCGTCGCCTTCGACGAGCGCGAGAACTTCGACGCGTCAGGGAACTTCTCCAACGTCAACGCGTGGACGCCAAACGCTGCGGGCCAGTTCGTGGTCTGCGGCTACACCGACGACGGCGCCCTCGACACGCTCGCGGTGGCATCGATGCTGGTGGCCGTGACTCCGCCCGCCGCCCCGACCCCGACCCCGACCCCCGCCCCGACCCCGACCGTGAGTAAGCCGGTCAACACGGCCAAGCCGCGCGTGACCCGCTCGGGCAACGCGCTGAGCTGTAGCGTCGGTCGCTGGAGGAACGCGCCCCGGAAGTACTCCTATCGTTGGCTCGTTGCCCATAAGGTCAAGAGCGGCGCGCACGGGCGAAAGCTCGGATCCGCGCAGAAGCTTCGCGGGCACGGCGTGCAATGCAGCGTCACCGCCGCCAACTCCGCGGGGTCCACCACGGCGACGAGCGCCTCGTTCAAGGTTCACTGACGGGCTGGGACCGCGGCGTGTCCCGGACGTCTGCTCAGGCGTCCGCAACCCGGCTCAGCAGGGCGAGCGCCTCGTGCACCAGTGCCCGCTCGCCGGCATTGAGCTCACGCTCCAAGGCCTCGGTGAGCCAGGTTTCCCGCCGGGTGCGCGTGCTCTGCAGGAGATCGACGCCCGCGGCGGTCAACTCCACGAAAGCCCGGCGCCCGTCGGCGGGGTCGGGGCGCCGTGAGACGAGCCCCTCGGTCTCCAGGTCGTGCACGGTCTGGGCCATCGATTGGGGGCGCATACGTTCACAGGCGGCCAGGGCGCTGACGCTCGACGGGCCGTCGCGGTCGAGGCGGCCAAGCACGGCCAGGCGTCCCACCGAGGGACCGGGCTCGGTGCGCAGACGGCGAACGACTCGCCCGAGCGTCTTGTGCAGCTCGTGCGCGAGCGCGGCGGTCGGCGGCTCCTGGATGGGCATGGGCACAGTCTAATCGACCCTCGACAGGCAAACTGTTCAGGTGACCTGTGTATGGTGGTGAGAGCGGATGGACACGATCCTCTTCGCGGCGTTTCTGGGCTACAACCCGATCCAGCACCTGCTCGGGTCCCACGTGCTCGCCGGATTGTCGGTCCACAGCCAGTCGGTCCTCACCGGCAGCTCGTTCTTCCCCAATCTGATCGCGGCGCCCTTCCGCAACCGGTTGCACGCGGCCTTCCTGTTCGCGATCGTCGCCTGCCTGATCGCCGCCGCGGCGTCGCTGATGCGGGGCGGACACCCCGCCCACGACGACGACCCCGCGCCCGCCGGCGCGCCCATATCCCTCCGCCTGCGGGTGGACGAACCCGAGGAGCAGCACGCGCGTTGAGCAAGGCTGGGACAATCGTGTGAGCGCCCCCGATGCGCTGCAACCGTCGCGAGGAGCTGCGGCTGCTCACCGGCGACACCAAGGACCTTCCCGAGACGCAGCGCAGCGCCCCGCTTGTGCACCATGGTACGTCAAACGTTTCGGATGGTCGGAGGGCAATCTCGTGGCCTGCAAGGGGGCGTGCCGATCGGCGCGGGTGGGCAGCGATGACTGCTGCGCGCCATGCGATCGCAGCGGCGCTCGTGCTCGCGACGACGGGGGCGGCCGGCGTGGTCGGGGCCGAACCGGTCCTCGCAGGTCACACGACGGTGTCCTCGTCGGTGACGAACGGACCGCTCGGGCCGCCGATCCCCTCGGGGTTCGTCGGCATGTCGTTCGAGTACCGCGCCGTTCCCGCCTACGCGGGCGCCGATCCAGGGGCGATCGATCCCGTGCTCGTGCGGCTGATCAGAGACCTCATACCCGGTCAGAGTCCGGTGCTGCGGATCGGCGGTGACTCGACGGACCAGACGTGGTGGCCGGTCAACGGCGTGGCGCGTCCGGGCGTCGTCAGCTACACGCTCACCCCGGGGTGGATTCACACCACCGCGGCACTCGCACGAGCGGCGGGCGCGCGGCTGATCCTGGGAATCAACCTCGCGATCAACCGGCCTGCGCTCGCCGCGGCCGAGGCGCGAGCCCTGCTCGCCGGGATCGGACGGAAATCGATCGCGGAGCTCGAGATCGGGAACGAGCCGGACGTCTACCAGATCTATCCGGAGTACAGAAGCCCGCGAGGCACGATCGAGCACGTGCGCGGTCGAGGCTATGACTTCGACGACTTCGTGCGGCAGTTCTCGGCGGTCCGGCGAGCGCTGCCGCGGCTGCCGATGGCGGGGCCTGCGCTCGGCGGCACCGGCTGGGTTGCGCGTCTCGGCCGCTTCATCACCCACGAGCCCGGGCTCGGGCTGGTGACGCTCCATCTCTATCCGCTGGCGTGTGGCGCGCCCGCGAGCTCGCCCGAATCCCCGACGAACGGGCATCTGCTGAGCGACTACGCGACGACCGACCTCGCGCGCAGGGCCGAGCCGGCCGTGGCGACAGCGCATGCCCACCACCTGGAGCTCCGCGTGGATGAGTTCAACTCGGTCACCTGCGGTGGCACGGTCGGCGTCAGCAACACCTTCGCCTCGGCGCTGTGGGCGCTCGACACCATGTTCGCGCTCGACCAAGCCGGCGTGGAGGGGGTCAACATCCACATGTTCTCCGGCGCAAACTACGCGCCCTTCTCCGTCACCGATGCCGACGGTATCTGGACCGCCGCCGTGCACCCGGAGTACTACGGTCTGCTCATGTTCGCCCAGGCCGCACCCCCCGGGTCCCGGATCCTCTCGGTCAGCACCACCCCGGCAGGCCCGGTTAAGGTCTGGGCCACGGTCGCGTCCAACAAGACGATCCGAGTCGTGCTGATCAACGAAAGCTCCTCCGAGGAGTCCGTTCGGCTCGCAGCACCCCCTCGAGCGGCCGGGCCTGCGACGGCCGAGCAGTTGCTGGCGCCGGGCCTCGCCGCCACGAGCGGAGTTACCCTCGGGGGCCTGACCTTCGGCTCGAGCACGACCACCGGGATCCCCACAGGCGCGGCACAGACGGCGACACTGCCGCCCGTCAGGGGCGCCTACCCGATCACGCTCCCCCCCGCGAGCGCCACCATGCTCACCTGGACGGCCGCGACGACAAGTCCCGCGACGAAGCCGTAGAGGAACCACGGGTGGGGCGCGTGAGCATGTCATCTCGTCCTGCCGCCCGGCTCTTGGCCCTGGCGCTGGTGACGATCGTCGTCGGCAGCGTGATCTACTTCGCGAGCCAGGCGTCGACCGATGGCCGGGTGAGTCGCTCTCCTCGCCGTCCGGACGGGATCGCGGCCGGCGCAAAGGCGCTGACGGTCGAGCAGGCGACGGTCGGTCGAACGATCCCGGCGGGATTCGTCGGCCTGACCACCGAGTATCGGGGGCTCGAGGCCTACGCCGGACTGGATCCGCAAGCGCTCGACCCGGTGTTCGTGCAGTTGATCCGTAATCTCGCGCCGGATCAGAGCCCCGTGCTGAGGATCGGGGGTGACAGCACCGACTGGACCTGGTGGCCGACCCCGGGCGTGGCGCGTCCCGGTGGCGTCAAGTACGACCTGACGGCGAATTGGCTCCAGGTCGCCCACGCGCTGGCCCAGACACTCGATGCCCACCTGATCCTCGGCATCAACTTCGAGGCCGACAGTGGCAGAGTCGCAGCGGCCGAGGCGCACGCGCTGATCGACGGTATCGGGCGCGCGCGGATCTCGGCCCTCGAGCTTGGCAACGAACCAGAGCTGTACGGCTCGTTTTCGTGGTACAAGGCTCCCGACGGCCAGCATGTCAATGGCCGCCCGCCCACATATGACTACGCCGATTTCGTCCGCGATTTCGGGAACATCGCTCGATCGCTGCCGCGCTCTGTCACGCTCGCAGGTCCCAGCATGGGCTCGTCGGTGTGGATCCCGCTGCTCGGTCAGTTCCTGTCGGGCAATCCCCGCGTCAGGCTTGCCACTCTGCATCGGTATCCGCTCAAGCATTGCTCCGCGGCTACCCCGGTCACGATCGCGGACGTGCTCTCGGATGCAGCATCCACAGGCCTTGCGGCGACCGTCGCGAACGCCGTGGCGATCTCCCACGTACGCGGCATCGGGCTGCGCGTCGACGAGATGAGCGCGATCTCGTGCGGGGGAATGGCCGGCGTGAGCGACAGCTTCGCGTCGGCCCTGTGGTCGCTCGACACGCTGTTCGCGATGGCCCGAGTCGGCGTGGACGGCGTCAACGTCCAAACCGAGCCCGGCTCGTTGAACGAGCTCTTCGCCGTCAATGCCGCGAACGGCGCCTGGCAGGCCGATGTCCACCCGGCGTACTACGGGCTGATGATGTTCGCCCAGGCTGCGCCTCCGGGATCGCGGTTGCTGGCGCTCTCCGGAGCGCCGGGCGAGGGGGTGAACGCATGGGCCACGCGCGCGCCCAACGGGGACGTTCGTGTCGTGTTGATCAACAACGCGACAGCCCACGGGCGGGTCGTCGCGGTGCGGATCCCGTTCCTCGGAGGCCCGGCGACGCTCGAGCGGCTGCAGGCGTCAAGCCCCCATGCGGAAAACGGCGTCACGCTCGGAGGCCAGGGGTTCGGCACCGCGACCGCGACGGGCCTGCTCGCGGGCACCCCGGATGCAACCTCGGTCGAACCAAGCGCGGGAGGGAGCTACGTCGTCAGCTTGCCGGCCGCGAGCGCGGCGATGCTGACGCTCCCGCCACGGTAGCCGCGCAGCTCAAGGCGGCACCTAGATTTCAACGTCTACGGGCAGTCCACCGAGCTCCCATCGAGCCTCTAGCTCCAGGTTGGCTGCACTGCGCGTCGTCGGGACAGCACCCATTGTGGCCGTGACAGCAATGCGAGCCGGACTGGCAGCAGCCGTGATCGCAGCACGACTCATCCTTCGAGCAGCCATTGCCGTGACACTCGACCCCTTTACTGCACTTCGCTGCCGTCCGGGCTCGTCTCGGCTTGATGTGATCCTCGGGCCGCGTGCGCTTGCGTTTGACTGGACGGGCCAGCGCGTCGGCGGTCGGAAGGCCGGTGATCAGCGCGGCGGCGATCGCTCCGCCGCGCCGCAGGACCTGGCGGCGGCTGAGCGTTCCGCTCGCAAGACCGCTGGCGGCGCCGTCAAGCCAGTGGCTCGACGTGCCGGTGCCCAGCTGTGGGATTGGTCGAGATTGCGTGCGCGTCGCTCCGGGCGGCGGCGCGAATGAGCGTCAAGATCGCGTCGGCACCGGCCGCTACCGGAGAGGCGATCAGGCCCTGCTCGACCAGCACGGCCATCGGTGTGCCGCCGGCGCCGAAGGCGCGCATCGCCTCCCCTTCCCCGTCCAGCACGACACGGAAGGGAATTCCCTGCTCGCGCACGACACTCGCGTCGCCAGCGCTGATCGCGACCAGCCGCGGCGAGCCCGACGGCGGATTCTCTTCGATCGCTCTGAGCGCTGGGAGCATCTGCCGGCAGAACCCGCAGCTGGGGTTCCAGAACACCGCGAGCGTGCGCTCCTGATAGAGATCTTTGAGCGCGACCCGCGCGCCGTCGAGGTCGGCGAGCACGAGCTCGGGGGCGGGCTGCCCAACCCGTGATCTGTCGGGCGATGGCGCGGCGGGCGGAGCGGAGCCGTTCGCGTGCCCGTTGGCGGACGGAGCGGCGTGTCCGTTGGCGGACGGAGCGTGCTGTCGAACAGGCACGAGCGTGCGGGTCGCTTGCGCGGTCAGCTTCGTGATCGCTTCTGAACCAGCGACTGAGGGGCTGGCGATCAGGCCGTCGGTGCCGATCACGACCGCCGTCGGGGTGCCGTACGACTGATAAGCGTTCGCGACCTCGCGCTCTGACTGCAGCAACACCCGAGCGAGCTGGTGTCGGGTGGCCTTCTCGCGGTTTCGCTCCACGTCGCCGCTGGCGATCACGGCGATCTGAAGTTGCGCATGATGCTCGCGCTGCCAGCGCGCGACGTCTGGCATCAGCGCATCACACGGACCGCACCCAGAATCAGAGAACACCAGCATCACCCGACGCCCTGACGACAGCAGCGATGCGAGCGAAGCGCGCTCGCCGACGATGCTCTCGAGATCAAAATCGGGGGCGGGCGAGCCGACGGCAAGCCCCGCGCCACGAAGCCCCGCGCCGAGCGGCTCGAGAACGGTCCCGCCATCCTCACCGACGCCGAGCGCGCCCATCGACCGCTCGAGGGCTGCCTCGAGCGCTTCCACGCGTCCGAGCACGCGGCCGTTCTGAGAGAGCAACTGCAGCGAGAACCACACCTGGAAGGACACGAGCGCGACAATCACGGCACCCGCCGCGATCGCCACCAGCCATCCGGCGCCGACCCGCGTCACCCACCGCGTCGCGCTATCACCGCCGCCCCCCCATCCCGCGATCGCCACGAACCCCGCTATGGAGAGCAGCGTGAGGTTACGCGCCAGCGTGCCCCACCCCGCCGGAGCGCTATGCAACTGCCCGAAGCAATGACAGTCAGGTGCCCGGCCTCGCGCGATCGCATTGGCGATCGCCGTGCAAAAGCACGCCAACAAGCCGATCGCGGCGAGCGCGCCGAATCGGGCCGAGACCGCCGGCACAAGCGCCACGCCAACAGCCAGCTCGACGAGCGGCAACACGGTGCCGAGCACCGCCAGGCGCTCGGGAACGCCAAGTGCGACCACAGCCCGGCGCGACCCGGCAAGGTCAGCCAGCTTCGCAAAGCCAGCCACCAAGAACACCCCAGCCAACGGAAGCCGGCTAGCCAGAAGAGCTGCCCCCATCGCGGCGCGACCCTACACCCTGCAATCCCCCATTTCAAGCGAGACACCCGACGAGCGGAGGTCCAATTCCGGTGTCGCCGGTTCTCATCGGGGAGGCCTCCCTTAGACTGCGATGCGATGCCGAGCACCGGGGCCGCTGGCGATGGGAGCAACACACCTTCGGGTCGTGAGCGCCTTGCTGATGCTCTCGCGAACCCGCCGCACGAGACCGGGTGGGAGGTCACGACGGGCCGAGGCCTCGAGGTCCGCGATCACACGGGGGCGGTCTTCGCGTCGGCGAGCCTGAAGGGCGGCAGCGTGAAGGACGCTGGCGGACGCGTGCTCGTCACCTTCGTCCCCGGGGTCAAGCAGATGTTCTCGCCCTCGAGCGTGATCGGATCGGCGATCTCGGGCGTCTTCGGTTCGGGTGGACCGTCATGGAGACCCGTGGGGGCGATGGAACCGCCGCCGGTGAACCTTAGGTACGTGCCCGTAGGGCTGCCCTTTGCGCAGGTTCAGCTCGACACGCACGGCACCTCGCGTATCGAGCTGCTTCCACACGGTCGGCTCAACGACAAGGTCATCAACCGGGCGCTCGCGCCGGCCGCTGTTGAGCGAATCCGCGCGCGAAGCCCGCTGCGCTACGAACCGGGTCCGATTAACCTCGCCGAGCTGAGCGATCCGCAGGGACGCGTCCTCGCTCGAGCGCCCCGCGCAGACGACGCTCCGGAGGCGCAGGCCGAGTCGACTTGGTTGATCGAGGTCGTCGAGAACGATCTGCCCAGCGTGTGGCTCTTGGCGATCCTGTTGGGTTGCCGTCGCTGGCATCGCTGACGCCGACCATCTCAACACGTCATCTAGGTGATCATCGATTCGTGCAAAGCGGGCAGTACCTCGTCGGCCGGCAGGCGTATGGCCATTCTTCACAGGGTCCTGTCAGCTCTCTGACCGTGATGGGTGGAGTCGTTACGCTCTCGCTCGCATACCGCGACCGCGACCGTGAGGAGCAGCATGGACTACCGGCAGTTGGGCAGCTCTGGGCTGCGTTTCTCTGAGCTCATTCTCGGGACGATGGGGTTCGGGGGTAGCGGGCAGTTCCGTGGCGTCGGCGAGATCGATCTCGATGGCGCTCGACGCCAGATCGACTTGGCGTTGGACGCAGGCGTGAACGTGATCGACACCGCTGATATTTATTCCTCGGGGGCCTCCGAGGAAATCGTCGGTCAGGCGCTGGGCACTCGCCGTGACCGGGTGCTGCTCGCGACCAAGGCGCGATTTGCGATGGGCTCGGGTCCAAACGATGCCGGCCTCTCGCGCCATCACCTGATTGAGGCCTGCGAGGCGAGCCTGCGGCGTCTACAGACTGATCACATCGATCTGTATCAAGTTCACGAATGGGATGGACAAACACCGCTTGAGGAGACCCTGGGTGCGCTCGATCAACTCCTGCACAGCGGCAAGGTCAGATATGTCGGTTGCTCGAACTTCGCCGGTTGGCAGGTGATGAAGGCGCTCGGGATCGCCCGGCAGAAGGGAATGCCCGAATTCGTGAGTCACCAGGTGTACCTCTCCCTCCAGGAGCGTTCAGCCGAGTACGAAATCGTGCCTTCGGCGATCGATCAGGGCCTGGGACTGCTCATCTGGAGCCCGCTTGCCGGCGGGCTGCTCTCTGGAAAGTACCGACGGGGACAGCCTCCGCCAGCGGGTTCCCGTCACGCGAGCGAGTGGAGCGAACCGCCGGTCTACAACGAGGACAAGCTTTACGACACGATCGAAACGCTTGTCGAGATCGCCGGAGCCCGCGGCGTGTCCGCAGCGCAGGTCGCGCTTGCATGGCTGCTGGCCCGCCCAGGGATCACCAGCGTGGTCGTCGGCGCCCGCACAGACGAGCAGCTCGCCGACAACCTTGCCGCGTCGACGCTCGAACTGACGCAGGAGGAGCACCAACGACTCGAGGCGGTCAGTCGACCGCCGCTGATCTATCCCTTCTGGCACCAGCGCGCCTCGGCCAGCGAACGACTAAGCGACGCCGACCTCTCTCTGATCGGCCCGCATCTGATCGCCTGACCCGGGGATGCTCGTCAGCCCACCGGCAAGCTGCACAGCCAAGGAGCTGAGCTCGCCAGATCGACGTCGCTAAGGACTCGCCTGTCTCGCGCCAGCTCAGTGCGCCGCTTCCTGCGCGCGTCGCGGCAGTTTCCAGCCGGGGCGGACGAAGTGGCACGTGTAGCCGTTGGGGTAGTGCTCGAGGTAGTCCTGGTGCTCGGGCTCTGCCTCCCAGAACGGTCCGGCGGGCGCGAGTTCGGTGAGGACCGTGCCCGGCCACAGGCCGGAGGCGTCGACATCGGCGATCGTGTCCTGCGCGACGCGGCGCTGCTCGTCGTCAACATAGTAGATCGCCGAGCGGTAGCTCACCCCGACGTCGTTGCCCTGGCGATTCTTCGTCGTCGGGTCGTGAATCTGAAAAAAGAACTCCAACAGGTCGCGATAGGAAATCCGCTCAGGGTCGAACAGGATCTCGATCGCCTCCGCATGCGAGCCGTGGTTGCGGTAGGTCGCGTTGGGCGTGTCGCCGCCGGTGTAGCCAACGCGCGTCCCGCTCACACCATCGAGCTTGCGGATCAGATCCTGGACACCCCAGAAGCACCCGCCCGCGAGGATCGCCTTCTCGGTCACAGCCATCTCTGTACTCCTCCTCGTCATAGTCCCTTGGTCGCGCTGCACACATGATGACGCCCAGGGCAAGACCGACAAGACCCCGGTCATGGCGCTTGTCTCCCGCGAAACGGGCGAGCTTGTGACGAAGGTCGTCCCGAACGTGACCGGCGAGCACCTAGCCGCTGCGATGCGCGGCGAAGTCGCGCCCGAGCGTACGGTGATCCACACCGACAGCGCAAGGCACTACAAGCGTGAGACGCACACATTTGAGACGAAGCGGGCAGGCGAACGGATGGCTGTTTACGTGTGCTCGACAAACGCGGCGACACGGTCCGCGAGACCGGCTGCCGCGACGGCAAACGCCTCCAGCTTCTCAACGCTGTCGCCCAGCGCACCGCGGATGAACAGGATTCCCCCCGAGATCTCGAAGGTTCCCGCCTGCGAGTTGAACGAGCCCTGTGGTAGATGGTTGAGATGCCAGTCCATGAAGCTCGGGTCCAGCAGTCGCCGCGCGACCGCATCGGTGTCCGGTGAAGCGACCGCGACCCGGAACTTCGCCATGTACGCGTCATCGGGCAGCATGACCTCCGTGTATCGCTTCGGCAGCTTGGGGCGCGTCCAGAAGCTGTGTCCGCCTCTGCGCACCCATAAGCCGTCGATCGTGTTCTCGAGGCCGGGGATCGTGAACTGCGCCTCCGGCGGACCGCCTGTAGGGCCAGCCGGCGTGTTGCCGCCCCCGGACCTGTAGAGCGTCCCCTCGCGGGTCCCGGCGACCGGACCGACGATCACACCCCCGCACATCCAGGTCCCCCCACCAAGCGACGCCTCGCGCGGCAGACGCGTGCGCCCCAGAAACCGCAGGCCGTGGTTCTCCGCGTACGCCGTGTCCACCTTGAGAAGGTTCACTGGGACCCCGATCCTGTCGCGTCGGAAGCTAGCAAGATCGAGCGGCCCGAACGGACAGCGCTACCCCGCCAAGTCGCGTTCTCGGCACCCCGCGGGCGCTCCCAACGCAATCTGCAATCTGCGACACGCGGTCCGCTCGCGACAAGTGCACTCGAAGGGACCGTCGGGCATCTGGCTACACGCTATTCGTACCGGGGCACATCTGCAATATCGGAAAACCTCAATCTTTACTCGGCGAATTCAGATGAAGCGCACTCGGTGAATGACGGGACCGACGTGCGATCCTCGTGTGATGGGGTTCCTAGGAGAGCTTTCGCTGCCCGACGGGTTTCTGGTCGGGCATGCGACTCGAGCGGATTCGGGGACCGGCTGCACAGTCGTGATCTGCCCGCCGGGAACGCGCGGTGGTGTCGATGTGAGGGGTGGCGGGACCGGCACGCGCGAGCTTGAACCGCTGGCTCCGCTCGCGAATGCCGAGGGGCCGTCGGCTGTGCTTCTGAGCGGCGGGAGCGCTTTCGGCCTGGCGGCGGCTGACGGGGTGGTGAGGTGGCTGGAGCAGCGGGGAGTGGGGCGGGCGACGCCGATTGGTGTGGTTCCGCTGGTCCCGACGGCCGTCGTGTTCGATGCGAGCGCGGGCGAGCCCGGGGCCCGACCCGGACCGGAGGACGGCTATGCAGCGTGTGACGCAGCCGGTGCTGGGGTCCCCGAGCGCGGGCGGGTGGGCGCGGGTGCCGGCGCTGCGGTCGGGAAGCTGCTGGGTCGGGAACGCGCGACCCTGGGCGGGGTGGGCTACGCAGCCGTCACGCTTGCCGACGGCGTGACCGTGGCTGCGATAGCGGTAGCGAACGCGTTCGGGGACGTGCTCGCCGAAAACGGAACCATTCTCGGAGGCCCGCGCGGGGACAGCGGCGAGCTTCTCCGTAGCGCCGATCTCATCCGGCAGACCCCCGAGCTGCCTCGCTGGGCCTCGCGTCCGGGCGAGAACACCACTCTGGCGTGCGTCTGCACGGACGCTGGGATTGACAAGCGCAGCTGTGGGATCCTCGCGCGAGTCGCAACCGCAGGGATCGCCAGAGCAGTCGACCCGGCCTTCACCCCGAACGACGGCGATGTCACCTTCTGCCTCGCGGCAGGACCGCAACCCCCACCGACGCCCGGACCAGCCGCCTCGTGGACGCTGACAGTGCTCGGCACCGCCGCCGCGACCGTGACCGCCTCCGCGATCAGAGACGCAATCCGCCAGTCCACGCCAGGCAACCCCGGCACCTGATCCCACACACGGATGCAGCAGTCCGGCCGACCGAGCAGCAGACACTCGCGGCTTCGTCCGCGGGGGGTGTCGTCGGCGCTAGCTAACGGACACCCGCGGACGGGCGTGGGGCCCCGTTGCTGCGCCTCGATCGGAGCGGAAGCGGACGGTTCGCGACTGGACAATGCTGCGCGGGGTGCGAGATCGGAGGTCGTCCTCGGGGGGTCAGCGCCGCCGGAATCCGGAGCAGAGCACGCACGCTGTGTCCGGATAGCCCCGTTTCTATCCTGGGGTCAGGCGGACCAGGTAGCACACCCTCTTGACGAGGGTAACCGCGCTAGCCAGGGTTCGTAGCGGTGACCAGCCAGACGGACCCGCGGCCGACGATAGAGCCGTCGGGCTTCTGCCATCGGGCGTAGTGGTCCCGTAGCGCCTCGGCGATCTCACCCCGACGGCTCTCGCCGTACTCACCGTTCAGTCGAATCAGCTCGGCGCCGGGCCCGATCGCCAGCAAGGATTCGATCGCCTCATGCACGTCCGCACCCATGAAGTAGTCGAAGTCGCGACGATCCAGGACAATCTCTACGAATCCAGCGGCCTCGAGAATCCCGCGGGTGGTCTCGGGATTCCCGAGCGAGAATGGACCGGGCCCACAGGTGTCGGCGTCGTACTCCTCAGGGCGCGAGAGGAACCGCTGAACAACCTCCTCCGTCTCGGCCCAGATCGGGTTCTCGGCTTTGCGGCGCCAGCAGACCTTGCGAAGCTTGCCACCAGGCTTGAGCGCGCCACGGATCGCCCGCATAGCCACGACAGGCGAGGCGAAGAACTGCGTCCCCATTCGTGAGAACGCGTAGTCGTAGATCGGATCCCACTGCGCCGTCTGCGCATCGGCGAGTTCGAACTTGATGTTGTCGACCCCAGCTTCGGCGGCTTCGCGGCGGGCGTCCCCGATGAAGTGCGGAGAGGAGTCGGTGCCGAGCGCGAACCCCCCTGCTCCGACGAGCTCAGCCAGTCGCTGCGTCGTATCTCCAAATCCGCAGCCGATGTCTATGCAGCACCCGTCCGCGGGCGGCGGAAAGCGCTCGAAGACCTCCTCGGTGACCTCGTCCAGCGCGCCTACGAACACGCGGCGGTTCGATTTCCAGCGCTCGTAAAGGACCGTATCCCAGGCGCGCACTGCCTCCTCGTTGGTTACCGCAACCGCTCCCGCGGGTGACTGCTGCGTCATCGCCCGATCCTATACCTCAAAACGCCGGCGGCTGAGCGTTTTGTGCATCGTCAGCGTGCGTGTGGCGGGATCTAGTAGCAGCTCGCGAGGAGCGCGCGAGCAATCTCAAGCGCCCGAGCAGCAGTGCCGCCGATGAGCACGTAGCTGGTCATCGGGCCTTTGCCTTTGACGTCGACCGTGCCGCGCTATCGCAGCTCGGTCTAGGAGCGGCAGCCCTACGGCGGCCGCTGCCCGTCTCATATTCGATCCACAACCGCACGCTGTTGGCGGCGGGTCGAGGCGTCCGGATCCATGCCAGGGAGCGTCGCAATACCCAATGTTGAGCGAAGAGTCGGAGGCCTGTCTGGCCAGCCCGGAATCTGCGAGCTTTGGGCGAGCTGCTCGGACTCTCGGTTCGGGACGATCTCGACAGCGATAATCGCTCGGATGTCGCGCGACGCTGACCGTTGGTCTCGCTGGCATGCAGTGCGCGATTCGGGCGGCGTCGATGAGGGCCAGGTCGTGTCGGCGCGCCTTCTCCGCGCCCGGGAGGAGCTTCTGAGCGCGGTCGAGCCGCTTGACGGCGCGACGCTGCTGGACGTCGGAACGGGGGACGGCCTGGTCGGCCTGGGCGCGCTCGACCTCGTCGGCACGCGGGGCAGCGTGATCTTCTCGGACATCTCGGCACCCCTGCTGGAGCGATGCCGCGAGGCCGTAGACGACTCCTCGGTCGAGGTGGTCACGGCGCGCGCGGTGCTCGTCTTCGTCGCCGACAAGGCGGGCGCCTTTGCCGCGATGCACCGTGTGCTGCGTCCGGGCGGGCGGATCTCGCTGCGCGAGGTCGTGGGACGCCTGATGTTCCCGGAGCCGCCCGAGCGATTCTGGGGCTACGACCTAAGCTCGGTCGTCGAGCTGTGCTTGCGGGTGAAGGCTGCCCACGGCGAGCTCGAGAATCCAGCGTTTCGCGCCGCCATGCTGGATTTCGACGACCGCGATCTCGTCGATCTGGCGCGAGCGGCGGGCTTCGACCGCGTCCATGTCGAATGTCACATCGACCTCGAGCCCGGCGCGCTGATGCCCGGTGCGACCCTCGAGCGGTTGCTCGAGAGTGCGCCCACGTCTGTCGCCCCCACGATCGGCGAGGCAGTCGACCGGGCGCTGAACAACCTCGAGCGCAGGGAGTTTCTCACGGCGCTGCGGTACGCCATCCACGACGGCAATGCGATACGCAGAACCGCGACCGCCCGGGTCGTTGCGCACAAGCCGCTCGAGGCTTAGCCCAAGCCTGCCACCTGCCCCGTTTCTGAGCGAAGGAGGGGCTCGCGACAGACGACCCATCAGCCGCCGCACACTCCCAGGGGTCGCCGAGGAAGTGGCGCTGGAGGTCGACGCGGAGTTCGCGGCCGTCTCGGATTCTAACGCTCAACGTAGCGATGAGCCGGCCGGCTGCGCGCGATGTGGCAGCAGTCAAGCCGTCTCGCCGGTCGCCGGCGACTGGCCGTCAGTAGCGGAGGACCACAACTCGGCGGGCGATCGTTCGATGAACATGTGAATGTCGGGCTGGGCCGGGGATCCGAACCCGAACTGGCGATAGAGATCATGGGCGTCGGCGGTCGCGAGTGCCCAGCGGCGCAGCCCTTGCAACTGGGGATGGGTGAGCACGCAGGAGACCAGGAACTTGCCCAGGCCACGCCCGCGATGGTCGGGCGTGACGAACACGTCGCCGACATACGCGTAGGCAGCGTAGTCGGTGACCGCGCGGGCGAAGCCTGCCTGTTCTCCCGAGGGCGCGTAAAGCCCGAACGGCAGCGAGTTGGCGATCGCTCGCTCGACGGTATCGCGCGGCACGCCACGTGACCAGTACGCGGTGGCCAGGAAGTCGTGGATGACGCCGAGGTTCAGTCGATCGGGGTCGGTCGACACGACGTAACCAGAGGACCCTTTCCAGGCGACGATCGGGTGCACGCCAGCCGATTCAATCAGCCACGAGGCCGCCCTGATCTGCGAGCCCGGCGACTGGCCGACAAGCGGCCACCGCGACTCGATGGAAGAGCATCAGCTGGGTGCTATCCGGACCTGTGGGTCGACGGTTGGTTTCCTAGGACATGGGCGGGCAGACCGTCGGCGTTGGGAAACGCTGTGGACGGATGAGTGATCTCGCACGCCACTGAGCCTCACCGGACCTGGCAACGGCAATGGCGTCAGAGCGTTCGTCCACCAGTACACCTCTCCATGGGCTGGCACGGTCGAGGCGCTCGGGGTCGGATGGGCTCCGTTGCCTGGCTCATCGACGGCGACCGGCGCGTTCGTAGACTCATGGCGGTGCGACCCGTCTGCGTCGATCACATGACCCTTCCAGTTGGTGACCTCGAGCGCTCTGTCGCCTTCTACCGAGCGGCGCTGGTACTCGGGATGGATTGGGTCGAGCGCACCATCGACGGGTCGCCAACCTTCGGCCCGGCGGGCGCCGAGGACGTCAGCCTCGTCGCGGGTGGGCCGCTGGCGCCGCCGATCCACCTCGCCTTCGCCGCGACGAGCTACGAGCAGATCGAGGGCTTTCACCGTGAAGGCCTGGCCGGCGGCGGACGCGACAACGGGGCTCCTGGTCCGCGCCCCAAGTACTCCCCGGGCTACTATGGCGCCTTCCTCCTCGACCCCGACGGGCACAACGTCGAGGCCGTCTGGCACGCCCCCGACGAGGGCTGAAACCGAGGCGCCCAACGAGAGCACGGTTGGGCGCGCACACACGGGTCCTGGCCTCGGCCCAGCGCCGTCGCACACCCGAACGTCGTGCGAACACCGTTGAGAGACGCGCATCTGGCGAAGGAGCGCGTCAGTCGTCGTTGAGCCTCGGTTGCCTGCTTTGTCCGAGACGCAGGCTTCGATCGCACTTCTGGATATGGCTGTGAGCGAGGGGTGATCCAGAATGCCGGAATGGCGACAAACGAGTTGCGCGCAGCGTGGATGGCCGCGCTTGGCTCGCCGTGGGGCGGACCCCGTGGCCCTACGCGGCCTCCATCGCCTTGCCGACGCCAGCAGCCATCTCGTCGGCGTTCATCACCGGCTCGAACGAGATCTGCGCGTCGAGGCCCATGAAAAACGGCTCCGCCGCCGATGGAATATCACTGGAGTCCGTCATATCGAAGAAGATCAGGCCAGTGCGCATTCCGTCCTCCGAGGTGAAGTACGCAGCTTCCGCATTGAGGGAAGCGAGCGCCTTTCCGACGATTTCCGGCAGGCTTCCGTTCTTGATTGCCTCGTTTCCCGCTGCGGTCGGGATCTTGACCTTCATCAGTGTCCTCATCTTCGGCCTCCTTGGTTGGTCCCGGTTCCGGACTGCGCCGACGCATGAGCCGCGGTGAGGTGAACCTCGACGCGAGCGCGCCCCGATCGTGCACATCCGCACGAGTCCGTGCGGCGATCCTATGCGGACGCCAGCGCTCAAGTCAACCCGGCTGCCGCGCACCGCGCGCCCGTCGGTCGCTTCACAAGTCGCTAAGCTCCGACGACGTCGAGGCACTGGCCGCCGGGGCGCCCGCCTAGCTGACCTGAGTTGGCCGGCGTGCTGCCCTCAGCCCGCCGGCCAGATTATCCATCAGACGACGAGAAGAGGGTCACGATGGCACCGATCACCCGGGACCGAGTTCGAGTGGGAATCTTCGCTCCCGTCGGCCAGTTCGCAACCGGGACCGGGCAACCCGGGGCGACGGTCGCTCGCATAGCTGAAGAAGGCATCGATCACCTGTGCGTCGGCGATCACATGAGCTTCTTCGTCGGCGCTGGGTCGGACGGGCTGATCACCGCGACATCCCTGCTGAGCCACGACGCGGAGCTGCCCGTGTACGTCGGGCTATATCTGCTGCCGCTGCGTCACCCGGTGCCGGTCGCGCGACAGCTCGCGAGCATCGCCCAGCTCGCACCCGGCCGGCTGACACTCGGAGTCGGGATCGGGGGAGAGGACAGGCACGAGATCGAGATCTGCGGCGTGGACCCCAGTACGCGCGGGCGGCGAATGGACGAGTGCCTTCAGATCCTGCGGGCGCTCTCGGGCGGCGAACCAGTCTCCTTCGACGGCGAGTTCTTCTCGTTGCATGACGCGCTGATCGCGCCCTCTCCGTCGCCCCCGATCCCGCTCGTTGTCGGCGGCCGCTCCGATGCCGCGGTGCGGCGCGCGGGACGGCTCGGCGACGGCTGGCTCGGGATCTGGGTCTCACCGCGGCGCTTCGCCACCGTCGTCGAACAGATCGATGAAGAGGCCACAAGCGCGGGCAGAGACCCGAACGGGTTCGAGCATGCGCTCAACGTCTGGTGCGGCTTTGGCGCCACCCGCGAGGCCGCCCAAGCGCCGCTCGCAGAGGCAATGCAGACGTTCTACCAGATGCCATTCGAGCCCTTCGAGCGCTACTCCCCCCACGGAACCCCAGACGAGGTCGCGGACTTTCTCAGCCGGTACATCGACGCGGGCTGCTCGGCCTTCAACGTGATTCCCTGCGCCAGCGACGAGGAGACCGCCGTCGCCGCGGTCGGCCAGCTGCGCCGGCTACTGACGTCCGCACGCGAGGGCTTGGGAGCGGCGACATGACCGCGAGACGAGACGTGATTGCCGGCCAACGCATCCCCGGCGCGATCCGACCTTTTCCGCCTGCCGTCCGGGCGGGGCGGTTCCTATTCATCTGCGGTCAGCCAGGGATCGATCCGAAGCCGTCGCGAGCTTGTCGATCGAGCGCCGGCCAATTGTGAGCGCCAGCGTCGCCGCGCTATTCGGGCGTGAGTAGCTCCAGCTCCTGGACCGCGACGGTCGCTCGTCAGGCGGCAGGATAGGATCGAAGAGCGCGATCAATGAGCGAGGGCACGAGCAACGGCGGACCACGGAGGATTCGCTTCGATCTTGGGGCGCCCCGCGCTCTCAGCGCTCGCTCCGCCGGCGGCCGCCTACGCGCTCTGTTCGTCTCCTCGCCGATCGGCCTAGGGCACATCCATCGTGACCTCGCGATCGCGCGGGAACTGCGGGCGATCGCGCCCGAGCTCGAGATCGAGTGGCTCGCGCAGGATCCGGTCACGCGCGTGCTCGAGCGCGAGGGCGAGACCGTTCATCCTGCGAGCCGTTGGCTAGCGAGCGAGGCCGCGTACTGGACCGCGCAAGCGGTCGGGCACGAGCTCAATTGCTTCGAAGCGTTTCGGCACATGGATGAGATCCTGGTCGCAAACTTCATGATCTTCCACGACGTCGTGTCCGAGACCCATTACGACCTTTGGATCGCTGATGAGGGCTGGGAGATCGACCACTTCCTGCACGAGCATCCGGCCCTGAAGACTGCTCCGTTCGTCTGGCTGACCGATTTCGTCGGGCACCTTCCGCTTCCAGAAGGCGGTGCCAGCGAAGCTGCCCTGATCGCCGACTACAACGCTGAGATGGTCGAGCACATCGACGCCCACCGCCACCTCCGCGACCGCGCGATCTTCATCGGCGATCCCGATGACGCCGTCGAGGAGCCGCTCGGCCCCGCACTGCCGAGCGTCCGCGAGTGGACGGAGGAGCACTTCGAGTTTGTCGGGTACATCAGCCGTCTCGGGGGCGTGACGCTCGAAGCCCGCGATGCTCTGCGGGCCGAGCTCGGCTACGGCGGCGACGAGCAGGTGTGCATCGTCACCGTCGGCGGGTCGGGGGTCGGCGAGGCACTGCTCCAGCGCGCCGTTGCGGCATTACCCCACGCGCGGGAGCGCGACAGTCGTCTGAGGATGGTGGCGGTCGCCGGTCCGCGGATCGATCCAGCGCGGATCCGACGGCAGGAAGGGCTCGAAGTTCTCGCGTTCGTCCCCGACCTGCAACGCCATCTCGCGGCGTGTGACGTCGCGATCGTCCAGGGAGGCCTCGCCACGGCAATGGAGTTGACGGCCAATCGACGACCGTTCGTGTACGTGCCGCTCGAGCGCCATTACGAGCAGCTGATCCACGTCCACCATCGCATCCGCCGCCATCGCGCGGGAATCTGCGTACGCTTCGCGGACGCCGGGCCCGAGCCGCTGGCACAGGCGATTGTCGAGCAGCTCCAGGCGCGGACCGACTACCTGCCAATCGACGCGTCGGCTGCCGAGCGTGCCGCGAGCCTGATCGCAGAGCTGCTCTGAGATGAGGCGGCCCCGCCACCCCGATGAGCAGGGGCACGTTGAGAACGAGGGCGTGCGGATCTTCTACGAGCTCTACGAGCACGAGCCGCCAACGATGCTGCTGATGCCCCCTGTGGCTTTCGCCCACTCGAGGCTCTGGAAGGGCCAGATCCCTTACCTCAGCCGTCACTTTCGCGTGCTGACCTTCGACGGTCGAGGCAACGGCAAGAGCGACAGGCCATCGGATCCGGCCGAGTACGGACCAGAGCAGTTCGCCGCAGACGCGCTCGCCGTAATGGACCAGACCATGACGGACCGCGCGATCGTTGCGGTGCTCGGGCCTCGCTCGATCTCCGCGCTGCGCGTCGCGGTCGATCACCCCGACCGGGTCGCGGGCCTCGCGCTTCTCGCGCCGGACCTATTCGCTGAGCGGGAATTCGCCGACGCGTGGCGCGCCGCGCCAGACGACCCACACTCCGGATTCGGCGCCTTCAACCCACACCTGATGCGCTCAGACTGGCCGAGCTTCCTCGACCAGTGGTCGCGCGTCATGTTTCCCCACCCCCATTCCAGCCGCCAGATCGAAGACACGATCGCCTACGGCATCGAGACGGACGGCGAGAGGTTCATCGCCTCCACGATTGGCAACCGGTACCCCCGGCGCGCAGAGGTCCTAGACCTCGCGCGGCGACTCCCCTGCCCGTGCGTAGTCACACAATGGGGAGCGCCGATGTGGCCAGCGCGAACGAGCGAGGTTTTTGCACAGGCCGCCGGATCCTCGCTCGTGGTGTTCGAGGGCCTCGGACCCCAGGTCGGCGCTCGCTGGCCCGTAGCCCTCAACCTATTCCTACGCGAATTCGCCGAATCGATCCGAGAAGAACGCGATCCAAACTACCGGCGCTGGAACGCAGATTCAGACGCCCGCTCTTCGGGCTTGCGATAGTGCCCGCGAGTCCCGTCCGCAGTGCTCTGTTGAACGAAACGGAGAGAGTTCTAGCCGCCGCCCCGGCTGAGTGCCGCGTTCACCTCAGAGCAGTGCTGGGGTCCGGAAGTTCCTGACTCGGTTCAGGGGTGTCGGTCTGGACGTCGCGTTGGAGGCGACCACGGGCTGGCGGTTCGTGGTCGAGGAACTTGACCGAGTTGGCGCGGAGGCGCACTTGGCGGAGCCGGCCGAAACGAGCGGCCTGAAAGGCAAGAAGAAGCGCGCGGACTGACTGGGCTGATGCCAGGCACCTGCGCGAGCTGCTTTTTGATCGGGCGCCTCCCGGAGTCGTGGATCGCGCCCGCGCATCTCCTGGACCTCCGCGCCCGCGTGCGGTGCCGGCACACGCTGGTGGAGCAGTTCTCGTCAGCGTCGAATATGCCCGGCAGCGCGCCGAAGATCCCGACCAACCACGCCCGGACCTAAGAGGATTACGGCGATGGCATCGACCACTCGGTCGACTTCGTGGAGCGTTGCTCAACGCGGTGGGCAACGCGCTGAACGGCTGAGCGCAGGTCTACTCCGTTCGCGCGCTACGAACAGGCGTATTTCATCCTCGGGCGCCTCCGCTCAGTCACTCGAGGTCGGGTTCCGTGATTCCGTCGGGGGTGAGGAGGAACAGTTCGATTTCGATGTCGGGGCCGACGTGATGGTTTGAGAAGAACGCCAGCACATGGCGACCGGACAGGCGCTGGACCGCGTTGATGAACTTGTGCTGCATGGCGTCTTGGAACGCGTTGCGGGTTTCTTGGACCATCGTGGTCCGTTGGATCTCGATCATTGTCTTCTCAACATCGGTGTAGACGCCTCCAAGGACGCAGGCGAGCAAGTCATCGCCGAGCATCAAGGTTCTTGCCGTCACCGGCTCGCGGTGGTGATAGCGCTGATGAAACGCGACCATCGCTTCGGTCACGGCGACGAGTAGCTCATCGCCTGTGAGGACACTATCGGGGGCCGGCATGCGGCCTTCTCTCTCGTCCTCCGAATGGGTTCGCGCGCGAGGCAGAAGGGCGAGAACCAAACGAGCACCTGTCACCATAGCGCCATCGCGGACTTCGTCCGGGAAGCAGCCGCTGCTGCCGTCAACTCTGCCGATGATCCGGCCTCGCCGCAGGTCGTCGAGAACGGCCGGCGGCGCGCTCGGAGACGGTTGGGATCGCGACTATGCCCGCCTCGTCGGTCGCCCAGGTGCAGAACGACAGTCGAGCGAGGGCGATCGCGACCATGCGTGTCGGTGTTTGCGAGCGATCCAGATCAGTTGACCGTCTGGACGCTCGGTGACTTTCGCGCCGTCGCGGTGTGGCTCGCGCCCGAGCGGCCGTGGACGAAACGACCATCGCTGCTACCTCGAGACACCCAATCCGCGCACCATCGCGTTCTACTCCGCGGCACGGATTCGCCGTCACAGCAGAATCCTGGGTCAGGACCTTGCCCGCCGGTCATCTCAATGACTCACAGACGCCCACTAGATCCGCCGGCGTGCCGCAATGAAAGGCAACTCGGACTCGGTCACTTCGCCTGCCAAGAACAAGACGAGTACCTAGCTTCCGCGGACGCCCGACACACTCGCTTTCTCGCGCAGGTTCGCCGCTGCACGACGCGCGGATTGCAATCCGGCGAACCTGAGTCCCGGCAGCGGCGACTCCTCCTATCGCCCGACACGCAATAGGAAAGCGCGGTATTCGCGCCCCGGGTCAGGCAGCGAGAGGGGCCGGCCCGCTCGAAGGGATTTCATGCGGGTCGACGAGATCGGTTGGTCCCAGAATGAACACCTCGCACATCATGTCGGGGTCTTGCTCATTTCCGCTCATGAATCCGATCACCCGCCGCCCGGTCGCGTCCTCGATCACCGCCTCAAAGCGCTCACGCATCAGCTCTTGAAACTCCATCCGCTGCCCAATCACCGCCGGCCCCCGCCCCCCCTCTAGCAGCGTCTGCTCCACGCGCAAGAACCCGCCGCGCAGTACGCACACCACGAGATCGTCCTCGTAGTAGGACTTAGCCCGGGTCGGTCCACGCCCATAGAACTCTCTGAGCAATCCCACGAGCCCGTCCGAGATCGCCGTGAGCACCTCCCCGTGCGCTTGGGATCTCATCTTCGCGTCTGGTGAACTCACAGCCCGACCGCCGAAACCCTGGAGCGGCCCGGATCGAAGAAGAAGATCTCCATCGTGATGTCGGGCTCAACGTGGGCCTGAGAGAGAAACGCAACGACCGTGCGGCCCGTCAGCTCCTCGATCACATCCCGGTACCGGGTCGCCATCATGCGCTGAAAGCCCTCGCGGAACTCGATCACCCGCTTGGGCTCGCCGCTATCCATCATCGTCTGCTCGAGCGGGGTGAGCCCACTGCCGCGCATCACGACAACGAGCATGTCGTCGACCGCGTACGTCTTGGCCGTCATCGGCCCCTGCCCGTAATACTCGCGCAAGATCCCGACGATCCTGGTCGAGATCGCCGCCAGCACCTCCCCGCCCCCGAGGACCTGCGGCATCTGTTGCGCCGACCGTACGTCCATCTATCCTGCTCCCGATTCCGGCGAAGCCAGCAAAACCTCGTCCGTCGATCAGTCGTGCTTCCCGACCTGGCCTCCCGGTTCGTCAGAACCGCGGGACCCCGCCGTCACCAGAGCGTAGCGCGTTCCGCCGCACTCAACGCCCACAGGGCCACAACCAGCCACCCCGCAGCCACTCCCCCTGCTGCAGGCACAGCCGCCACGTCGTCGCTGATGTGCTGCCTGTCGGCCATTCCTGTCCGGCGCACCAAAAGCGGATGCGGGCTGTTCGGCGCACCGTGATCGCGTGGACGACGAAGCGCAGCAGACGACGGCCGCAGGCAGGCTGCTGAGTTTCAGGGCAGGAAAACCTCTTGTGAGGGTTCTGTCTCGGCGGGTCGCACCCCGTATCGTCAGCGGCGCTATCGGCAATTCTCGCGCTCATTTCGCAGCGATGGATGCATATTCGTCGATGCCCCCTGACTGGTGGACTACCCATCGGGTAGGACGCTGATGTGAGAAGCGATCGGGGTCCCTACGAGGTCGCCTTCGTGCTCGGAGGAGGCGGGATCTTGGGAGCACACGAGGTCGGCATGCTGCGCGCGCTGGCCGAGAGCTCGATCGAACCCGACGTGATCCTTGGCACCTCGATCGGTGCGATCAACGGCGCCATGTTTGCCGCCGACCCGACCGTCGAGGGCGTCCGGCGTATCGGCCGGCTGTGGGTCGATGCAAACATCGTGGGGGTGTCCGGCGGTGCGCTCCTGCGCAGGGTTACCACGCTCGCTCGGACCGGTACCCACCTGCAGTCGCTCGAGGAGGCCCGGCAACGTCTTGCGGATGCCTTTCCCGTTGAGCGCGTCGAGGAGCTGAAAGTTCCGTTCCAGTGCGTCGCCGCTTCGATCGAGCGGGCCGCGGAGCATTGGTTCGCCGACGGGGTTCTGGCCGATGTCGTTCTGGCCTCGTGCGCGGTGCCGGGCATCCTTCCGCCCGTGCCGATCGGGGATGAGCACTTCATCGATGGCGGGATCGTCAACTCCATCCCGGTGGCTCGGGCGGTGGTGCTCGGCGCGAGTACGATCTACGTTCTGCAGGTCGGTCGGCTGGAGAGGCCCCTTCAACCTCCCCGGTGGCCCTGGGAGGTCGGATTGGTGGCCTTTGAAGTCGCGCGGCGTCATCGGTTTGCGAGCGATCTGGTTTCGCTTCCCGATGGCGTTCGGCTACACGTCCTTCCGACGGGGGGTTCTGCAGCACCTGCCTATAACGACCTCGCGGGGCAGCTTCGTGTTAGGCGCATGGCCCGCGGCGTCCAGCAGCAGATCGACTCCTCCTACGAGGCGTCGCTGCGCTACCTGCGGGAGCAGTGATGCCCCCGGCGGCCGTCCGGCGCCCCATCACGGTCACCGTGTGGCTGGTCATGTCGATCGTGTGCCTCACGCTCTCGCCGGTCCTGCTCGCCCTTGCGGCGCTCGCGTCTGCCGTGACGGGGCGTCCGCAAGCACTGATCTTCGCGCGCCTGGTGGTGGCTTACTTCGCACTGGAGCTCGCGACGCTGATCGCCTGCGGGGCGCTATGGCTGGCGAGCTGCGGTGGCCTGCTGATTGGCACGGAGCCGTTCCAGCGTCTGCACTACCGGCTCCTGCGCTGGTTCGTCCATGGCTTTGCCGCCCGCTGGTTGGGGTTGCTCGACATCGACGTGCCGGCGCAAGAGCCCACCGAGGCGACCCGCGCCCTGGAGTCCGACGGGCCGCTGTTGTTTTTCAGCCGGCATGCCGGTCCGGGGGACAGCATCCTGCTGATCGATCGCCTCCTCACTCGTTTTGATCGCTTCCCGAGCGTGGTGTTCAAGCAGAGCATCGCGATCGATCCATGTGTAGATCTGATCGGGCATCGCCTACCCCACGCGGTCCTTGACACCTCCGATCAGGAAGAGTGCGAAGCGCAAATAGAGAAGGTTGCCGCCGGGCTGGGCAGCCGAGGGGTGCTGTTGTTGTTCCCAGAGGGCGGCAACTTCACTGCGGAGCGTCGCCGTCGGGCGGTTCGCAAGCTGTGGCGCACCGGCCGGCGGCGGGAGGCCGCCCAAGCCGACCGCATGTCACACGTGCTTCCGCCTCGACCCACCGGAGCACTGGCCGCGTTACGAGGAAACCCCGGAGCCGATGTCATCTTCGGCGCCCACTCGGGTCTGGGCCTCGCCGTGTTTCCGCGCGAAATCTGGCACGACACGCCACTCGGAAAGACGTTCAACACGCACATGTGGCTGTCGCCCGCCGCGGAGCACCCACGTGAGCCCGAAGCGCAAGTCGCCTGGATCTACGACTGGTGGAAGCGGCTCGACGAATGGATCGAGGAGCAAGGAACAGAGCCGCAGTCAGCCCAACCGGGGGCCTCCCCTGACTGTCGCGACACGCCGCGATGAGGCCGACGGACGCCTCCGTTCGCCCAATTCCGAGCGCGCCAGACGAAGAACCGCTGTCGTGACCCCCGTCGATGACCGCCTCATACTCTTGCAACTCGCAAGTCACGAGATGATCGAGTCCGTCTTGGATCAGCGGCACGCTCAGGAGGGGCACGAGTTCGCAGATGGAACCCACGCTGGCGTCGCTCACGTGCTTTGGACCGAGTACGTGGTCGAGCGCACCCGCCGCGGTATCGCCAACGAGCCCGGCTGGGGATACGGCGCACTAGAACAGGGCCTTATCGTCGAGCCGTCGCGCGACTTCCAGACCAACTGCCAGACCTCATCCAATGGGCGGTCGAGCACAACGCCGTTTCGCGGCGCGGCTTTCAGCACTGGTTTGAGCTGGCCCGCGTCTATGCCATGAGTCTCGGTCGCGTTGAGGCCAGCTGCCCGTCTGAGGAAGACGAGTTTCGTCGCTTCGCCGCCGAACCGCTGGCTATGGAGTCCGCAGCTGGATGGCAGGCATTCGACGATGCCCTTCGCGTCGCCTACCAGAGACCGGAGCGGCCGGCGGTCGAGCTCGACGAGCTTGTCGACGACGATGGATGGCGCCCGCTCTACGGGAAGTACCGCGAGCTCTGCAACTCTCGCTACCTCGACACGCGCGGCCGATAGCAAGTATTCGTCTGGCAGCGGCGGGCGAGGCTCCGTCCGTAGCCAACCCGCATGGCTGGGGAGCGTAACGCTAACCCCGGATGGGGTTACAGTGCCGCGTACACGTCATACAGGCGATCTGGGAACAGCGGACGATGCGCGGGAACGTTTCACGAACGATCCTTTGCGGACGCCAGCGGGGGCCTGCTACGGCGACGTGGCTGCCCCAGGGCACAATGCAGACCTCGGCTTGCCCTTGCGAGCGCATTGGATCGGAAGCTCGGAAAGCTCTACTAGTCCGCCACTAGATCCGCCGCTGACTGCGATCGCCGGCTCAGGCCCCGTCGTAGCAAGGTTTTCTGAGATCTTCGGGCCGACGTATTGTTTGTGGCGTGGGCAGCGGCAGCCGTGCTCGGCAACGCAGTAGTACTCATCAGCCACGCCGACCTGATCGATGTCCTTGCCGTTCAGCCGCGCAGTGCCACGAGTCGTCGCTTAACGTGAATGATCCGCGCATCTGACGCAATCGACAGTTCGTATGTGCCGGCTGCATAACTGAGGGCACCCAAGGTCAGATGGCCCCCACGAGTCAGATGCCTGTCCTGGATGTAGGTCAGCTCGGTGTCCAAAGGCGGCGGCGCACAAGCGCCGCTGACATCCCAGTCCCTGGCTGGACGGCGATGCAGATCGCGGTACAAGCTCGACGCCCAGAGGTCAAGAACCTTGCTCTCATCCCCATCCACGGCGGCGCCGTAGGCGCCTTGTCCGCTTGACGCTGTGATGGCGGCTGGCATCACCTGGAAGGGGTTGACACCAGCCTGCTGGAGCAGACCCCAGAACCCAACGCCGCTGTAGCCATCATGGCCGCCCGGATCGCCGTCTTCCCCTCCGCCACTCGCTCGACGGGGAACGTGGCGTGAGACTCGCCGAGGAACGCTGTTGTTCTCAGAGGCGAGGTCTGAGCCCTCGCTCTCGGTGCTGACCTACGGCACGACACCCCTTAGCCGGTCGCGCTGTTCACGACCATCATCGGTGAGACACCAAGCCTGAGGGTTGCGGTCTGGGGTGGCGTTCTGGCTGTCGTTCGTTTCCTCATGGACGAAGCCGTCACGTTCAGCTTGCCTGAGGGCTTGGTCTGCTTCGTTCTCGGTTACATCGAGGATGGCCGCAATCTGGGGTGTGGTGTTCTGACCCGGATGATCCGCGGCCTCGAGGAGGGCTAGGGGATCAAGCATGCTTGGATGATAGGCGCCGCGTGGGACGCCCAGGGTGGCACGGCGCACACATGAGTGCGCCACGTAGCTCGTGACCCGGCCATCAGCAGGCCCCCCGACATGATCTGCGAGGTCTTTCGGGCTCACTGGCACCGACTCATCCATCCTCAGCGCCTGAGGTTTTCGACTCGCGCCCTCGGCTACACTTCTCGGCAGTATTCGGAGGGCATGCGCACGGGGTTGGCTCTGATGGGTCCGCAGCGCGCGGTGACTTCTCGAGGTCAACCGCGACTCGTGGAGGCCCGTGCCCAGTACTCGCTTGGCAGTCTGCAGCCCAGGGTTGCCGTTCGCACGCCAGCTCGGAAAACGCGCGAGTTCCGAAGACGTGGCGTGGGGCGAGCGAGCACGCGGCCTCGTCGTCCGCGACCCCAGCTCCCTCGTTCGTCGAGGCGGGTCTTCACGCGTGCTTGGAGGCCGACAGGTGAGCGCGTCTGGCTGCACTCGGTTCAGCCCCGGGCAGGGTCTGGCGTGTTCGAGCTCTCAGGCGTCGATCGGTTGCTGATGTGGTCGCCGGGGACCGGGAGCTGCGTCGTTTGGCCGGCCTGTGGCATGCCCCGGAAGCTCACATGGGCGCCGTGATCACTCAGAATCTGGTGTGGCTCCGCGCACGAACCGGCGCCGAGCGGCGATGAGCGACACAGGGCCCGAGGAGGGGATAGTCAGTCGGCGTCGCCGTTCGGATGCGGAGGAGAACATCGAGCGGATCGTTGTGGCGGCGATGGAGCTGTTGCAGGCTGAGCCTGAGGCGGGGTTGGAGGAGATCGCGGCGGCGGCGGGTGTCTCGCGTTCGACGGTCTACCGTCATTTCGCCTCGCGCGAGCAGCTCGTGCGCGCCGTCAGCCAGCGCGCGCAGGAGACCGCGGACGCGAATCAGTCTGATGCGTTGCGCCCGCCGGGGGAGTTGGCGGGGGGGCCGACACCCCTGGATGTCTCCGATGTGCTCAACAAGGTGCCGCCGCATCTGCTTGGGGATCAGATCGTCGCCGAGGCGCGGCGCCTTGCGGGCGTGGCGTCGGTTGCGCTATATCTGGTCGATATCGATGGGACGCTGCTCTTGCGTCTGGCGGGTTCGGAGGAGTTCCCCGCGGAGCTGGATGTGCCATTGGGGGTCGGCCCCGAGATTCCCCGCGAGGGGTTGCCGCGGCTGCGTGCGCTGATCGAGGAGGAGCTGCCGGGCAGCGTGATGGCTCCATTGCTCTTGCGCGGCCGGGCGCTCGGGGTGCTGCTGGCGGTTGACACGCCCGAGCAGCCGCTCGTGCAGTTGGCTCGTCAGGCCGCGGCGGCGCTGGCGCTCGCGAACGTCTACACCGATGTGTTTGACACGACGCGCCGGCGCAAGGAGACCACTCCCGCCTCGGAGATCCAGCAGAACCTGTTGCCGCCGCGGATCGCCCGGATCTCGGGCGCGATCCTGGCCGGCAACATCCTGCCGGGCTATGAGATCGGCGGCGATTGGTTCGATTACGTCGAGAACCACGACGGCGCCTGGATCGGGGTGGCCGACAGCATGGGCACCGGAACGACGGCCGCCGCGCTGGGAGGGGTGGCGCTCGGCGCGTTTCGCGCCAAGCGTCGCGTCAATGCTCAGCTCGACGCGGCCGCGCTGGCGATCCACCACACGATGCTCGAGGTCGCGGTCCAGGGGGCGTTCGTCAATGTTGTGCTTGGGCGCTGGCACGGCCCTTCGTCGACGTTTCGCTCGATCACCTGCGGGCATCAGCCGCCGCTGCTGATCACCAAAGCCGGCGAGCTGGTCGAGCTCGACTACTCCGAGCACCCCGCGCTGGGCGTGGGCGAGCCGGCGCGGCGGTTCACGATCGATCGACGCCGTCTGGAGCCCGGCGAGCGATTACTGTTGCTCTCCGACGGGGTTTTGGGCCGCAGCACCGGCGGGGGTGAGACGTTCGGACTGCAGGGCGTCCGCACCGCGATCGCGGGGGCACGAGACGCCGCCGCGGCATCGACCGTGCGGGCGTTGGAGGACGCGATCACCGCCGCCTCCATCGATCCGCTGGAGGACGACGCGACGATCGTGGTGCTCGCCCCAACAAGCCCCGAATAACGTCAACCTCACCCAACTGACACATGCTGTGTCAGTTGAGAGATAAATGTTCCAATTGGGGTTGGCAAACGGGACACGGCGCGGTATGGTCCACGTCTGGAGGGCTTCCTGCCGAGGTCCGTGGTTTGCGGGCAGCGGCGTTCTGACTTCCTTGGTTTCGCTGATAACGCGCGACGCAAGGAGGAAGACTTGCCCGAAATATCAGTCCGAGCGCCCGCCAGGGCCAACGGGCGAGCGAACTTTTCCTGTCTGCGCACCGGCACCTGGAGCGTGGCTCGCGTCACGGTGACCGGCGAGTTGGACATCGCCACCGCGTCTGAGCTCGAACGGACGCTGCGCCGCTCCGCAGTTGATCCCGCACTGGTGCTACTCGACTTGCGCGAGCTTGACTTCATCGACTCCTACGCAGTGCACGTGATCCTGTCGGCCGACCGTCTCATCCGGTCGGCGGGCGGGATGCTCGTCATCGTGCGCAGCCCAGCGCACTTCGACCGGCTGCTTGAGCTCATCGGCATCGACTGCCGGCTCGAGCTCATCGATCAGCCGCCCGCGCGGACCGCTCTCGGGATGCGGGAGCGCGTGCCGGCGTGAGCCACCGCCGCGGGACCCAGTCATGCGTCGGGAAAGGCCGGACGAGCGAACGCAACGATGCGAGCTCAGCGTCGGAGGGGACCGCTAGATGCGATTGGGGAGCTCGGAGCGCGCAGGCGATGACGCCGATGACCCTCATCCAGATCGCTAGCGGCGCCGAATAGCCCGAAACCAAACAAAGCGGAGAAACCGATGGCAAAGAGAAAGACAACGAAGGGAACCTCGCTGGCCAAGGGGCCGGTCGGGCTGGTCGGGCTCGTGCTGCTGGCCTACGGCATCACTGCCCTGATCTTCGGCGGTCACAGCTTTACGCTTCACGTGCCCAACGGAGCGTCGCACGGCAAAACGTGGCTTGGGCTGGAGGTCAACGGCTGGAGCGGCCTGCTGTTCATCGTAGCCGGTCTGTTGCTGCTGCTCGGGGCGCCGCTACACTGGGGCGCTAAGGGCATGTCGCTCATCGTCGGCCTTGTGCTCGGGGCGGCCGCGCTCATCGCGCTTGCCAAAGGCGACGGCGTATACGGCATCTTTGCGGCCAATCACCTGACCGAACTGGTGTGGGGCGCGGCCGCCGCGCTGCTGATCCTCGTGTCGCTACTCCCGCGCGTCGGCGGCAAGACCACGCGAGTTGACGAATACGATGGTGCCGCGGGCCGGCACGCCACGCGGCGTGTCGCGCGCGAGCCGCAGAGAGTCGAGCGCGAGCCGGCGGGTGAACCGGTGCAGAGCGGGCTGGCGCCTGAGTCCTGGGGCCATCCCGTGCCCGAAAGCCCGCCCGCGAGCGGCGTCGCGACGGGGGCGCCCGTCGATCCCACTTCGCGCCAGGACCGGGCACACCGCGACATCACCACCTACCAGACCAGTAATGCGGAAGGGGAGTTCCCTGGCCATTGACCGCTCATGCCACCTGGAGGAGGCCTCTCGAGACCCGGTTCAGGACTCCCACTTCGGGGAGAGCCCCCGAGCTGCCGCAGTGATAACGCAATCACCTCAAACGAAGGAGCATCACCATGTCTGACAAGCATGTCGACGAAGCGAAAGGCCGTGTCAAGGAAGCCGCCGGGAGCCTCACCGGCGATCAGGGCCTGAAGAACGAGGGCAAGGCCGACCAGGCCAAGGCGACCGTCAAGGACAAGGCCGACAAGGTCGTCGACGCCGTTACAGGCCGCGGCAACGAATAGCACGCACGTGCACTGGATCCATCCCACAGAGCAAGTTGGGAGGTGACATGCTCACAGTCATCATCATCATTCTCCTCATCCTATTGCTGACCGGCGGCGGATACGGCTATAGACGTCGCGGCCGCCGCGGCGTCTAGACCCAATGACGCGCACGGATCCCGTCGAGCACAGCCCGACGGGATCCGACCAGCGCCGCCATCGCAGCGCTCGTCGTCGCGGCCGTCCCGGCACGACGTATCAACACTCATGCGGCCCGAGCTGGCTGCGTAACTACCAGGAGCGAACTCATGCCAGATCTCGACGGGAACACAAAAGCCGATGACGATACAACGCCCGACACGTCCCTTCACGCATACAAGGAAGGCCGTAAGGATGACATCAAGGGGGACGCCGACAAGCTCGAGTCAAACGAGCCCGAGGACCAGAAGCTCTCCGTGCTAGAAGGCGACGGCGAGTTGGAATTGCCCGCAGAGAAGCACTAGCCGAGCGTCAAACACAGCCCCCAATGGATAAACGCGGCCGGGGCCAACGCCGCGAGCAGGACTCCCAGTCCTCCACGGGCATCCGAGGAGTTGGTCCGCGGATTGCGTAAGGCTACAAGCGTCTCGAGCGCCAGCCCACGGAACCGCGGACCGCTCATCGCTAATGGAGGTCGCGACCGTCGCGACCCTCCAGGGCTCGCGGCGAGCGACCGGCGCGCAGGCCGACGGGTGGCGGCGAGCGCGACGGATCGGATAACGCGGCCCGCGGGACACCCGCGTAGACGCGGCGTCGGCGGCAGCTCCAAACTGTTCGCCCACCTGTCAAAGTGAGAATCCGGTCGCACTGAGTGCGCCCCGCGCACGAGGACCAGCCGCCGCGAAGGGTGCGTGCCCGCACAGTCCGTGAATGTCAGTGCGCCGAGGGAGATGATCCCGACGAAATCGATCGCCATGACGCAAGATGCATGGGACGATCACGCAGAGGAGACATATAGATATGGCGGATAAAGCGATGGATGTGTACCTGAACGACCATCTGGCAGGAGCCATGCTCGGCAGCGAGCTCGCCAAGCAGATTCGAGACCGGCATCAGGGCACTCCGCTCGGAGACGCGATGGAATCGATCGCGCCTCAGATCGAGGAGGATCGCCAGGTCCTGATCGACCTGATGGAACGGATCGGCACGTCGCCGAATCCAGTCAAGCAGGCGTCAGGCTGGATCGCCGAGAAGGCCAGCCGGCTGAAATTCAGCGGCGCGATGGCAGGCGACGCTGACAACGGCGCGTTCATGGCGCTGGAAAGTCTCACGCTCGGGGTGGAGGGAAAGCGATCTCTGTGGACCGTACTGAAGGAAGTCGCACCCCAATACCCGCCGCTGGCGTCGACGAAGCTCGACGAATTGATCGATCGCGCCGAAGCGCAACACAGCGCACTCGAGCACGAGCGCTTAGCCGCGGGCAGGCGCGCGCTGACGAGTAGCGACGAGTGACCGAACAGGACGACAATGCCACAGGACGACTGGAAAGTCCGCGGCTGACTCGTGCGCTTTTGATCGCAGGAGAACCAGCATGACGGATGACCCCACTGAAAGCGCAGACTCTCAAGGCCTTATGACGACGATCTGCCGCGAGTACGCGTCCTGCACCGCGGCGAGGTACAGCCAGCCCTCGCCGGTCCGCAGGTAGGTGATGTCAGCGACCCACACCGCGTTCGGAGCGTCGGTCTGAACTGGCGCTCGACCAGGTCGATGGCGGGGGTGATCCCCGGGATCCGGATCGTCGTCTTGAACCGCTTCCGCGGCCTGATGCCCGTGATGCCGGCGGCTTTCATCAACCGCGCGAACCGCTTGCGCCCAACGCGGACGTCGTGCTCCATGCGCAGCTCGGCGTGAATCCTCGGCACCCCGTACACCCCCCGGCTGACGTCGTGGATCTGCTTGATCTTCTCGGTCAACCATGCATCAGTGAGCGCCCTGTCGGACGGTGCCCTGCGCTCCCAGTTGTGGAACCCGGTTCGGCCGCAACCGCTGAAGCTCCTCGCGCTCATCGCCAGAGAGCCCAGCTATTTCAGAGAGCCCGCCTTCGGACTCGAACCGAAAACCTCTTCATTACAAGTTGCTCGTCGGGTGGCCGGGAGCATCGCAGCTCCCGGCTCCCTCGGATCCCGGCGTGACAGTCTCCCGTCACCGGGCTCTTCTCACCGGCCTTCTAGTAAGAACGGATCCACTGCCAGTGAGCGAACAGACGGGGCTCGCGTTCTTGCAGCCCGGTCCACCACCGCTGGAACCGTTTGTGGGTCCGCAGCCGCTTGTACTTGTCCCCCGCCCAGCGCTTCAGGTAGAAGCTGACGCGCCGCAGGAGGGGACTGAGCGCCGACCGGTAGAACCGGCCGTAGTAGCGCATCCACCCGGCGACGATGGGGTTCGGCCACGCCGCCAGGTCGTTGAGCGACAGGTCTGTGCGGCGATGGATCCGCATCTCGCGGAGCCGGCCGCTTTTGGCCTTGAGCGCTTCGGAGCTGATCGCGGGCAGGAATCCGGTGAACATCGCGCCGGTCCTGCTCCGTGCTCCGCGGGCACGGAACTCGTACCCAAGAAACGTGAAGGACGTGTGCTCGTGCCCGTCCCGGCGCTTGCCGTCCTGGCAATAGACGATCCTCGTCTTGTCGGGATGGAGCTTGAGCCCAACCTCCTGCATCCGCGCGGCGATCCTGGCCAGCACATACTCAGCCTGCCGTCGGGTCGTGCAGTGCACGATCGCGTCGTCGGCGTAGCGCTCGAACGGGCAGCCCCGAAACTCCCGGGCCATCCACGAATCGAACGCATAGTGCATGAACAGGTTCGCCAGGACGGGCGAGACTGCCGATCCTTGCGGCGTTCCCTTCGTGCGCTCGATCAAGGCGCCATCAGGATGCTTGAGCGGCGCAGCCAGCCACCGCTTCACATACAACAGCACCCAGCGGGCGTCGATGACCGCCTGCACCGCACGAACGATCAGGTCCCACGGCACCTCGTCGAAGAACTTCTGGACATCGAGATCGATCACCCAGTCGTACTTCCAGCACCGCACCCGACATGCCTCAAGCGCATCATGGGCCGACTTGCTCGGGCGATAGCCATAAGAGTCCGAGTGAAACCGAGGTTCCACCAGCGGCTCCAAGAACATGGCCACCACCGTCTGCGCAACCCGATCCGCGACCGTCGGCACGCCCAGCATCCGGACCCCACCGCCGTGCGGCTTGGGGATCTCCACCGCCCTGACCGGAGGCGGGAAGTAAGTCCCTGAGCTCATCCGATTCCAGATCTTGTAGAGGTTGTCCCTCAGATCAGCCTCGAATTCGGCCAGGTCCTGACCATCCACTCCCGGCGCGCCCTTATTGGCCTTGACCCGCGCCCACGCCTCCCACACCATCGACTTGGGAATCGCAAACGACTTCTCGTTGGGCCTTGGCTTGCTCATCTTCGTTTCCTCCCGGCAACGCCGGTTGAACGACATGGACATTCCAGGTGAGCCGGCCCCTTCACTCCACCCCCACCCCAGCGAGCAGGAGCTTCACCGCTACTACGAGCCGGTCCGCCAGCGAGCGCCGCGTCGGTACTCAATGCCTCCGGTTTCCGCCGTTGGCAGGCTCCCTCTCGCGCGACCTAACGGGCCTGCGACCCCGGTCGCCATATCGACGCTCGCCTTCTCACGTTCCGTGCAAGAGCCGCAGATCAGGCTCACGCCGCCTATACGCCGGACACCGCCTGGCCAAGAACACGGGCACCCGCCAGACTCATCCCTCGGGGCAAACTAAACCCTCGGTTTCGATGCCAACTATCCCTTCCGACGCCTCAACGACGACACCCAGCCCACCCTCGAGCCGAGCGCTCTGGAGCGTCTTCCTGATCCCCACCTGACCGGGTCAAGCCCGGCCTTTTCCCTGGACGCTCACCACGACGGTCTTCAGCCAACGCAGCACCAGGGCGGTTTAGCGCCTACCCCCGCAGGGCCGACGCTGGAGGGCCAGCAATCCTCCATCTCTCGCACAGCACCGCCTATATGAGAGGTCTTCTACACGGCCCCTCCTTCAGCGTTCGTGACGCACATTTGCAGGGCAATTGCCGTAGACCTGGGCAGTTCAGTGCAGTTAGGTGAGGCTGGAGCGGGTCAGAATTGCTGAGCTCGGGACACGGTTCGGGACACGGTTTCCGGTGTGCCTCGTGGCCCTACACTGTGCGATGAGCCGAACACCGCTCACCCGTCCAACACGATCGCGGTTCTCGTCCCTCGAAGACGTCGGCGAATGGATGAACGCCCACGCCGAGCCGGCTCGCGAAGACGACACGCCGGCATTGCGATCACGCGCGCAAGGGCGGTGCCGGTGATCGCATTCGTGGCAAAGGGGTAGCCGGCTCTTTGCGTTCCCGAGCGTTGAGCGACATCCGACCGCTTTTGGTTCGGCTAGAGAATGAGTTCGGTTGAGAAGACGATGACGGCGCGGCCGGTGACGGCGACTGAAGTCGGATGCGCGTCCTTAACGGTGACGGCAACGCGCATTGAGCCGGGACGGCCTAGAGCATCGCCCTGCCGCGCGGTGAAGTCGAACCGGTCATCGATCGCGTCGACTAGGTGGTGCTCAACGAGGTAGGCGCCGAGCGGGCCGTTGGCGTTTCCGGTTACCGGATCTTCGTTGATGCCGATCGCCGGTGCGAACATCCGACCATACGTCAGGGCGCTGCTTTCGCGGGTGAGGGCGAACGCGAAGTAACCGTTGCAGCCAAGTGCGATGCTGAGGGACTGTAACGCCGCCAGATCTGGTCTCAGCTGGTCAACATCGGCCACGGTCTTGAGTCCGACGAGGACCTTGGAGTGGCCCGTGCTTACGATTTGAGGCGGACAGCGAGGATCGAGGTCATCGCTATCCAATCCGAGTGCTTCGAGGAGTTCCGCTAGTTGCCGTTCGCGGAGAGGCGGCGCGAATTCTACAGCTCCTTGTGTCATGGTGACCTCGAAATCGCGTCCGACGGGCTCGATGTCTACCGGAAGAATTCCGGCTCCGGTCTTGGCGCGCACTCTTCTCGCAGCGAACGCCCCGACTTCTCTCGCGCGCACGTAGTGCGCTGCGATGGTCGCGTGTCCGCAAATTGGGACTTCGCTTGTCGGGGTGAAGTAGCGCACCCAGATGTCATGGTCGTCGGCGACCGGCGAGAGAAGAAAAGCCGTCTCCGAGCAGTTCATCTCTCGAGCGATCGCCTGCATCTCGTCTGGGCTAAGGGCGTCAGCGTCTGAGACAACTACGGCTGGGTTTCCGGCAAACTTCGTTGCCGTGAACGCGTCGACTTGGTAAACGCGTAGCGCTCGGCGTGTCTCCTCGCCGCTAGTGCTCATTGACTGTCCGCTGATCGATCAAGTTCTGCAGTCGCGTTCGTGCCTCGGGCCATTCGTCGACGAGAACTGAGTAGACGACGGTGTCCGCGCGGGTCAGGTCGACACGAACGCGATGGCTTCGCAGCAGTCCGTCTCGAACGAATCCCTGCCGTTCGAGTGCACGTTGAGACCGTACGTTCATGCCATCAACGGTCCACTGGATTCGGCAGAGGTTGAGTTGACCGAAGCACATGCTCAGCGGCTCAACTCCCGCCATGATCGGCGGCCGCTTGGAGGCGGATGCCGAGGCGGTGTAGGGCTTTGTTGCCGGCTGGCGTGAGTTCGAGGCGGCGTGGCTGCGCGGTGGGCTTGACCCAGCCTTTTTGGCGCAGGGAGGCCGCGAGCTGGGCGCCGAGTTGACCGCCGAGGTGTGGTCGTCCGATGCGGGGGTCCATGCAGGAGAAGGCGAGCGTGCGGCGGGGGGGCTTGGTGGGCAGCTCGACTCCGAGCTTTGCAAAGCCGCGGGCGGCCGCTGGGCCGAGCTTGAGTTCCCCTTCGCCGTCTCGGGCTTCAAGCGCTCGTGATTGGACGAGGTGGTCCATCAGAGCGACGCCGATCTGCCCGGCGAGGTGGTCATAGCAGGTGGCGGCCACCCGTACCGGCCGACCCGTTCGCGGCGGGGCTCCGCGTAACCCGTTGAGCATCGAGAAGATCTCCCGCAGCCCCGGCTCGGCGAGCTCGTAGAGCGCGAGGCGGCCTTGGTGGCTGACCGCTACGAGCCCGGCATCGCGGAGTCGCCGTAGGTGATTGGCCAGTTGCGTCGGCGACACGCCAAGGCGCTCGGCCAGCTCGCTGGCCGAGGCCGGGCCCTGCTCAAGGCGCTCTAGCACGGCGTATCGCGTCTCGTCGGCGAGCTCGGCCAATAGTTGAACCCGGGGATCGTTTGCTCGCATATCAGTCAGTCTACACCTCCAGGTTTCATATCCTCCTGAATGGTGGTAGTCTACAATTCAGCGTTGAGTGAAGCGTCGTCGTAGACTAAAGGAGGCTCAAATGCTGCACCCCGATCTCGCTCGAGCGCTCGCCGCGGCCCACATCGAGGACCTACATCGCGTTGCCGCCCGTAGGCACGCGATCCGCCTCGCCCGTGGCGTCGTGCACGAGCCACGCGTGGCGGCCACTCCAATCGCCGCACTGCGATCCGCGTCGACTCGACTACGTGGACGCCGCGCCCAGGCCGACGTCATGACACGAACCGAGATTCCTCAAGCAGCCCTAGGGCCATGCCAATCTGTCGTCGACGTGCGCTCGGGGCCGCGGGCCGGGATCGATCCGGCAGCGAGTAGGGAGCGGCCTGCCTCGTCCCTCACGCGGACGTCGTGTGGGTCGGAGTAGCTCGTGTGCGAAGGATTCACGCTCGAATATGTCGACGTCGGCGATGTGACGCTGCGCGTCCGGCATCGCGGCGACGGGCAGCCGGTGGTGCTGCTGCACGGCCACCCGCGGACGCACACAACCTGGCACCGGACAGCACCGCAGCTGGCCGGCTCGTTCTTCGTCGCCTGCCCAGATCTGCGCGCTAACGATCTGAGAAACACACTGGGAGGTATCTGTGCAGAACTACGACATCAGGTACGACGACAAGTACGGTCAGCTGGCGCAAATCGACCTTGCCGCGGAGGGCGCACGGTCTTGCTGATGGTCGAGCCGGCGACGGTGATCCCAACCGGGAACGATTGACAGAGTCTGCGCCGAGATGTCGGCGATCGACCGTCGAGAAGGCACGACCCCAAACCCCCGTCGGAGCTCTTCTGCGAGAGCAATCAGCTCCCGCATCAGGGCTGCGTATCGTCGCCGTTCTCCTTCGTCGGGCCGTGACGTCATGGTGTTCGCCTCGAGGCGAGCGTCGAACTCGATCAGCAGAGCTCGGAGGTCAAGAATCACTCCTCGACACACGTCAGGATCGCGAGGCGCCTCTTCGCCTCATCGCGGTTGGTGTTGTTGAGGACGAGAATGGTTCCGCTCGTCACGCGGTCCAATGTGACCTCACAGCGAACACAGCCCGACCCGACGTTCCCGCGGTGGGCTGTCGCTTTGGTCGCGCCGACCTCACTCCGACAGCCGATGGACGCCTGCGCGTGGGCCGTCGCCATCCCTGCCTCGTCAACGACTACGACAGGATTACACACTACGCACCTGGTGCGGATGTCCGAAGATGTCCTCCGGAATTACGGTGAGGGGCAGGTCTCATGCAGTGAGCGCATGAAGCGGCCGGAAACCCGGGCCGATTCGTGCTACCTGCGGGTCGTGGTCACTGATCGCGCTCCGTTGGCGAGCTGGCCCGGCGCGGTGTATGAACCGAGATGTCCGAAGATGTCATCGGGCGTAGCTCAGGATGTCCGGAGATGTCCGGGTCAGCACGCTCCCTGACGGCGCGAAGGCCTCGGCGACGAGCTGCGCGTCCTCGCTACGCGGTGCGTAGTGCAGGTAGCGCATCGTGGTCTGGATGTCGGCGTGGCCCATCCATTCCTGCACGCGACGGATGTCCGCTTTGGCGATCATCCGCGTTCCGAAGGTGTGGCGGAGATCGTGGAACCGCAACGAGCGCAACCTCGCCGCCGCGAGCGCCGCCTTGTAGCGCTTCCGCAGACCGGACCCGTCGAGGTATGTCCCGGTCGGGCCGGTGAACACGAGGTTCTCGTCGCCCGTCCAATGCTCGCGCTGGCCGAGCTGCGCAAGTGCGCCTGCGACATCTGGCGCCATGGCGACCGACCTGACCTTCCCCGACTTGGGAGTAGTCAGAGCTCCCGCTGCGTAGCTTGCTCGGACGCGGATGACCGAGCCCGTGAAATCGACATCCCGCCAGGACAAGGCCAAGAGCTCCCCCAGCCGCAACCCCGTGAACGCTGCCGTGAGATAGATCGCTGCGTCCTGCTCTGACGCGGCCGCGCGAACGAGCGCCCACACCTCCTCGGGCGAGAACACCTGGATCTCCCCGGACCGTCGTACCGGCGGTTTCTCGACTTCTGCCGCCGGATTGCTCTCTAGCCCCCACACCTTCTTCGCCCGCCGCAGGATCCCGTGAAGCAGAACCAGCGCCTTCGCCCGCAAGCTAGCCGCGCCATTCAGCGACGCTAGCAGCGAACTGATGTCCCAAAGAGTACCCGAATCCCGGGACATATTCGGGACACGTCTGCAAACCAGCGGCGGGAGCCGACCTCCATAACTGCCTATTTCCAGCTATTTCAGAGAGCCCGCCTTCGGACTCGAACCGAAAACCTCTTCATTACAAGTGAAGTGCTCTACCAGTTGAGCTAGGCGGGCGATTGGTCGGGCGGACCGGAGTCCAGTTTACGATTCTCGAGGCTGGCCTCCCGCAAACCCACCGCGTTGGCCATCGTCTGCCGCAGGGGAAATTCCGGCCTCCGGCCGGTGTCGGCGGGCCAGGCGTTCATGGGAGCGGCGGCGAGCCATGACCAACGTGCCGGGCCCTCGGCTCCCGCTTCCGATCAGGAGGCGGGCTCGACCGACACTGCGTGCGCCAGCGTCCCGTGTCCGTTGCTCGAGAACCCGTCTTGGTAGGCCTCTGGCTCTGGCTCGGGCTCAGCGTTGAGACGGCGCTCAAGCTCCCCGAGCACGAAGCCGAACAGGAGGTGCCGCCAGGTCGCCTGCGCGAGCGCACGGTAATTCCCAGTCAGCGTGGGCAGCTCGGAGCGAGCGGGGTGGAAGCGGTCAGAGAGTCGGCCGAGCGGCCACGTCAGCGCATTCTCGAGCAGCGCGACAGCGGGTCCGCGCGCCACCGGCGGGAGCGGCAGCAGCGGCGCCACGTTCGCATAGACGGCGCCGAAGATCGCCCCGTTCTGCATGTGCAGCGCCAATCCGGCGGGATACCAACCGTCGCCGCGTTCGAACACCCTGCCGAGCAGCTCGACGTCATCGAAGCGGCTCCCGAACGCGAGCTTGTCGAGTGGTTGCTGAAGTGCCCATATGGCGGACGCTACGGCGCCGCATGCGGCTCCTCGGAGCGTTCGGGTCCGGTCGATCGCCATGGTAAGATGAGCAACTGTAACGGGCGAGGGGCCAACGGGTACGCCATTGTGCGATGGATCACGATTCGCTCCATAAACGGGCGCGCGAGCAGGGTGTCACCCCGCTGATCTATTGGTTCGTCCGCGGGATCCTCCAGCCGTTCTTCCATATCTACTTCCGGTTCAGTCGGATCGGACGCGAGCACATTCCGGACGAGGGTGGGGTGATCGTCGCCTCGAACCATCGCAGCTTTCTCGATCCGTTCGTGATCGGGACGATGGCGAGGCGGCCGATGTACTACGTGACCAAGCTAGAGCTGTTCTCGCACCGCTTGCCGGCGTGGATCCTCAGCTCTCTCGGCGCCTTCCCCGTCGAGCGGGGGACCGGAGACGCGGACATGATCGAGACCGCGAAGGCGATCCTCGCGCGCGGCGACATCGTCTTGATTTTCCCGGAGGGCACTCGTATCCGGCCAGGCTCCCTCGCCAAGCCCCGCCGCGGAGTCGGACGCCTGGCGCTCGAGACGGGCGCGCCGGTCGTTCCATTGGCGGTCATCGGTACTGAGGCGGTGCGGCGGGGGTGGCGGATCCGCCCGCACAAGGTGCGCATTCGCGCCGGGAGCCCGCTCGTCTTCCCGCTCGTCCCTGAACCCTCGCCCGCGCTCGCGACCGCCGTCACCGAGCGCATCTGGCCGTGCGTGATGCTCCAGTGGGAGTGGCTCGGCGGCCTGCCATCGGTACGCCGCGCGGCGATCATCGGCGCCGGGTCATGGGGCACGAGCCTCGCCGTATCGCTCGCTCGCGCAGGTCTCGAGGTCGAACTCGGATGTCGAACCCGCGACCAGGCCACCGAGCTTGCGCTCACCCGCGAGAACTCTCGCTACCTCCCTGGAGTCGAGCTCCCCGACTCCATCCAAGTGGAGCGCGCCGGGGACCTCGAACTCGGAGGTCACGATCTGGTGTGCCTCGCCGTTCCGGCACGGTCGCTGCCCGCGGTACTGGCCGCTCACGGCGAGCGGATCCCGCAGCGCGCGAGCGTCCTGGTCCTCTCGAAGGGACTCGTCCCGCCGCTCGGAACGTTGCCATCGGCCTTCGTCGCCGAGCGGGTCCGCGCCCGCGCCGTCGGGGTTCTAGGCGGTCCAGCGCAGGCCGGTGAGGTGCTCGAGCGCGGGGCATCGATGGTGATCGCCTCGGTCGACACAGCGTTCGCACGACAGCTCGCGGAGCTGTTCGGCGCGGCTGGCCTGGACGTCACGCGCACGTCGGACGTCACCGGGGTCGAGCTCGCCGGCTGCGCGAAGAACGCCGCCGCGCTGGCAGCCGCAGCGGCCTCTGCCGGAGGGCCCAGCGTCGCCGGCGCCGCCGCCGGCAAGGTGTTCGGCGAGGTCGGCGCGCTCGCGCGCCTGCGCGGCGGTCGACCCGAAACGTTCGCGCTCACCGGTGCTGGAGATCTCGCGGCGACCGTGACCTCCGAGAGCTCGCACAACCGTCGTGCAGGTGAGCTGCTCGCTCAGGGCATGCCCGCCGCCGAGATCGGGCCGGCGCTCGGTCACGCCGCTGAGGCGGTTGACTCGGTACCGATGTTGGCGAGCGCGGCACGCGACGGAGGTCTTGCGACGCCGGCGCTAGACGGACTGGCCGCGCTGGTCGAGGGCCGGATTGAGCCCGAGCAGTGGACCGCAACGGTGACGGCGCCGGCGCTTGCCTCGGTTCCGCGACCTGTCCGCGCGGCCTGAGCGAAGGTAGGCTCCACGATGTGGGCGACGATGACGGATCAAAGAGCAAGGCGGAGCTCGATGCCCGCTTCACAGAGCTGTACCGCGCGCACCTGCGCGACGTCTACTCGTACTCGTATTACCGCGTCGGCAACCATCACGACGCCGAGGACCTCACCGAGCAGACGTTCCTGCAGGCATACCGGCACTTCGAGCGAGCGATGCGCGAGTCGAACGGCCGACCGCTGCGGCCTTGGCTCATCCGCATCGCGCACAATCTCGCAGCCAACTTCTATCGCGACCGCTCGCGTAAGCCCGAGTCGGCGATCGAGGATGCAGGCGTGATCTCCTCGGTCCACACGACGGAGTCACTGGTGGAGGGACGAGAGGAGCTGCAATCGATTCTCGCCGGCGTCGCCCAGCTTCCGGACGACCGTCGTGAGGCGCTGATCATGCGCTTTGCGTTGGGGATGGACAACCGCGAAATCGCGCGCGCGCTCGGCCGGACCGACGGCGCCACGAAGGTGCTGCTGCACCGCGCGATCCGACAGCTCGAGGGGATCGTCGCGAGCTCCGAGGACACCCAGGCGTGACAAGCGGCGCCGCGCACCTCGAAGCGCTCCTGCGCGAGGCGCTCTCCCCGGTCGAGCCGCCCGCGGACCTGGCGCAGCGCCTCGAGCTGACGCTTGTCAACCTGACCGAGCTAGCGCAGGACGAGCTCGAGTCGTGGGAGCTCTCAGCGATGCGCGACCCGCGGAACTGGGCACGTCCCGTCGCCGCGGCGGTGATCGGTACCACCGCCGGGACGGCATTGGTTCTGCTGCGCGTTCGGGCGCGTCACCGCTCGCGGAAGGCAGAGTCGAGCAGCCTGCGGCAGCTCGCCGAACACACGCTGCACGACATCGCCGAAGAGACGCGGCGCATCCTGCCGGATCGGTAGGGCCGCGCCGACGGTCTGGCCGGCCCGCGAGCGCCCCATGCGCTGGGACGGGTCGCCGCTGTTGATAGCGTCCTTCTGCCAGTGCCTGTCTGCTACCGCCACACTTCTCGCGAGACGGGCGTGTCGTGCTCTTCTTGTGGTCGTCCGATCTGTCCGGACTGCATGACGCCGACGTCCGTCGGGATGCGCTGTCCCGAGTGCTCTCGGCAGCGGACAAAGGTCCACACGGCGCGCTCGATCTCGCGCTCCTCGGACCCCGTCGTCACCTACACGCTGATCGCGGTCTGCGTGATTGCGTACTTGGCCGAGAGCTCGAGTGGGGGGGCGCTCACCGGCAGCGGCGCGGCCGGGACGGTCCTCTTGAAGGGGGGGCTGGACGGCCCGGCGATCTCGATGGGTCACCAGTACTACCGGCTCCTGACCTCGGGGTTCCTGCATCTGAACTTCGAGCACATCCTCTTCAACATGATCTTCCTGTTCTTCATCGGTCGGATCCTCGAGCCGGCGATCGGCAGAGTTAACTTCGCCGCGGTGTACCTCACATCGCTGTTCGCGGGATCGTTCGGCGCGCTTCTGTTCCAGCCGGACTCCCTCACGGTGGGAGCCTCCGGGGCGTGCTTCGGGATGCTCGGAGCATTGATGGTCGTGGCGCATGACCGCCGGATTCCGATCTGGAGCAGTGGCCTCGGCATCACGCTGGTGATCAACATCGTGTTCTCGCTGACCTTCGCGGGAATCTCGATCGGCGGTCACATCGGCGGCTTCATCGCGGGGCTGATCTGTGGCGCCCTGGTCGTGGAGCTCGGCGAGCGACGCGGCATGCGCGCGGCCGCGCTCGCTGGCTGCGCGCTGGTGGCGGTGCTCAGCGTGGTGGGAGCGATTGCGGTCGCCGGCGGGACGGGGCTGACGCCAAACGGACTGACGCTATGAGGGCATCCGGACGCGAGGAGTAGCAGCAGGAGGACGACGCCGCGGTCACAGCTCGACCGCCAGCGCCTCGCGGGGAGCCTCGGGCACGCGGTCGGGATGCAGGATGCTCGCGAGTAGCTCGAGGCCGTCGATGATCCGGGGACCCGGGCGCGAGAAGTAGGCCGACGCATTGACAGCGACCACCTCGCCAGCGCCGATCGCCAGCAGCTCGTCGCGGTGCATCTCGGCCTCCCGATGCGCGATCTCGGCGTCATACCCGCATGGCATCACGATCACGATGTCCGGCCGCGCGGCTGCAATCTCCTCCCAGCTGCGTTGCTCGGAATGCTCGCCCGAGAATCCGAGCACGTCTTCGCCGCCCGCGTAGTCGATCAGCTGCGGAGTCCAGTGACCGGCGGCGAAGGGGGGATCGAGCCACTCGAGCGCCGCGACCCGTGGGGCCTTCGCGCCGCGGACGGCGAGCCTGACGCGATCGATTCGCTCCGCTGCGGAGCGGATCAGCGCGACGGCGGCATCCGTGCAGTCGGCGGCCTGGGCCAGCGTGCGTGCGTCCCCGAGTACCTCGCCGACCGTGCGCGGGTCGAGTGCGATCACGAGTGGGTGGCTGTCGATCTCCTTCGCCACCGCCTGCACGTCGTCGTGCGAGACGGCGCAGACTGAGCACAGTGCCTGCGTCACGATGAGGTCGGGGCGGAGCTCGATCAACATCTCCGCGTCGAGCTCGTAGATCGGCTGGCCCGCGAGCGTCAGCTCGCGCACCGATGCGTCGATCTCGGCCGCGCTGAGGCCCGTGGGGAGCACGTCGCGGGTCACCTTGGGCAGCTCCCCGGCCCCGGGCGGGTAGTCGCACTCATGGGTGACGGCGATAACCTCAGGCCCGAGCCCGAGCGCGAACAGCATCTCGGTGGCAGAGGGGACGAGGCTGACGATGCGCATGACGAGGAGAACGATATGACACAGCTGCTGACAGACGGCGAAATCGCGACGCGCCTGGCCGGAAGCGACTGGGAGCGCGACGGCGACGAGATCGTGCGGGAGTGGAAGCTTGCCGATTTCGCGGCGGCGATCGCGTTCGTCAACCGTGTGGCCGAGGAGGCCGAGAAGGCAAACCATCACCCCGACATCCTGGTTCACGGCTGGAACAAGGTCCGGTTGTCGCTGACGAACCACTCGGCGGGCGGCTTGACCGAGACGGACTTCACGTTGGCTGAGCGCTTCGACGGGGCGGCGTAGCGACGCTGACCGTCGCGCCTGCCCCGGCCTCCCCGAACCGGGCCGAGCGAACGAGCTCGCAGAACGCGTCCGAGGCGGCTCACGGGCAGGGAACGTGAGGACGGCGGATGCTCCCGATGCCGCGACCGGTCAGCCGGACGAGGGCGAACATGCGCGAGCTTCTATCGGGTGGCGCTCGCCAACAGCATCCGCCGCAGCGGCGGCAGGCCACCACTGCTGCGGACCTCGAGATCGGAGAAGCCGAAATCCGCCAGCAGCCCGCGCAGCGACCGTCGCGTGTAGAGATGAAGATGATCGCCGAGCGGCTCGGAGTAACGCTCGACGCCGCGCAGCGCGATCGCAGCGCGTCCGTGCGCGGGCGTCGTCAGCAGGAGGCGACCGCCAGGGACGAGTACCCGCCGCACCTCGGACAGCCAGCGGGCCGTATCGGCGACGTGCTCGATCACCTCACTCGCCCATACGAGCGCGAACGTACAGTCCTCGAACGGAAGTGGAGCATCGAGCGGTACGAGCTCGAACGGAAGCTCGGGATGCCTGGCCCGTGCGCGGGCAAGCGCCGATTCGGCGACATCGGCACCGATCACGTCTGCCCCGGCCGACGCCAGCAGCTCGGTGAAATCGCCCGCGCCACAGCCGAGGTCGAGCACGCGCTCGCCCGGCGTGATCCCCGAGCGCAGCAGGAAGTCGCGCCGGCGCACGAGTTCGGGCGGCGCGAGGTCGTCCGGAAGTTGCTCCCAGAGGTCTTCGAAGAAGTTCCTCAAAGTGACTGGAATCTAGACCGCACGACATCCGGCGATCCGCAGGACTATCGTCGACGACACAATGTCACACCGGCTGATCGCGGTGGACGCGGGAGGAGCAGAGACCCACCCGCCGCGAGGGTGCGGGCGGAGGCTCGCCCGTAGCGCACACTTCGTCTCCTTGACCGACACGGTCTGCGGGCGACCGCTGCCGGAGCTCGGGATCTTGCCCTACATATACGGGTTCGTCGGTCGGGTAGGTCCGTTCCGGCGTCGTGCGCGCAGCGCCGGTCGCGTCGAGGCGCTGATCGGACCATGAGGGTTGCGTTCGACAGCCGCCCGGCCGCGAACCATGGCGGCATCGGCCGGTACACGCGCTGCCTCCTCGGGGCGCTGCGCGAGAACGGTCCAGGCGATGTCGTCGAGTCCCACGATCCGCGCCGTGTCGACGTCTTTCACGCACCGTGGATCGACGGCGCGCTGCTGCGCTCGCCCGTGCCGATGGTCGTCACGCTCCACGACCTGATTCCGCTCAATCGCCGCGGCGAGTACCTCCGCTCCGGCATCCGCTTCAGGCTGCGTTACCTGGCGGTGCAGCGGGCGGTCCGTGTGATCGTTCCGACGAGGGCAGTCGCCGAGGACGCGATCGCCCACCTCGGGATCCCGGCCGACCGGCTCGTGGTGATCGCCGAGGCGACCGCTCCGACCTTCCACCCGCGCTCGGACGAGGAGGTCGACGCCGTGCGCAAGCGGTACGGCCTGCCAAGCGACTATCTGCTCTGGGTCGGGGGCCTCAGGCACCCGGATCTCCTTAGGCGGGTGGCGGCACTCGCGCGCACGCGGCGGGCGATGCCTCTTGTGCTCGCGGGTCAGAACGGACCCTGGACCAACGCGCTCCCCGACGTCACGCTCACCGGCGGCGTCAGCGACGACGAGCTGGCGGCGATCTACACGGGCGCGCACGCGCTCGTCTTCCCGAGCGACGACGAGGGTTTCGGGCTGGCTCCGGTCGAGGCACTTGCATGCGGAGCACCGGTCGTCGCGTGTGACGTGCCGACGGTGCGAGAGATGCTCGACGGTCGCGCCAGGTTCGTCGCCGTCGACGACCTCGAGGGGCTGATCGCCGCCGCCGAAGCTGCCGTCCGTCCGGCGCCGATCCCGCCGCCGTGGACCTGGCGCGACGCGGCCGAGAAGACGTGGGAGGTATATCAGGAGGCCGCCGCGGCGCCGCCGGTGTGGCGCGGAGCGAGGCGGCGGCGACCACGGACAGCCGACGTCGAGAAGGCGTGAGCGGAGCTCGGCTTATCTCGGCAGGAGCGCTGTCCGATCAGGGGCTCTCGAGCATCAGCGTCACCGGGCCATCGTTCACGAGCTCGACCGCCATCCTCGCGCCGAACACGCCTCGGCTCGCCCCGAGGCGCTCTGCGACGCGCTCGTACAGCGGTTCGGCGAGCTCAGGGCGCGCGGCCGCGATGTAGCTTGGGCGGTTACCACGGCGGGCGTCGCCGTAGAGCGTGAACTGGCTCACGCACAGCACCTCACGCTCGCCGAGTGGCTCGTTCATCCGCCCCGCGGCGTCATCGAACACCCGCAGTGCCCGCACCTTGTCCGCGAGCCGATCGGCATCCGCGGCCAAGTCGGTGGCGGTCACGCCAAGCAGCACGAGCAGGCCGGGACCGATCGCGGCCACCGTCTCGCCGCCGACCGATACGGATGCGCGGGTGACGCGCTGGACCAGCGCGCGCATCTAGGCGCTTGGCTCGAGACCAGGCGGCGCCAGCGGCGGGGGACGACGCGACGGGGGTGGCGCTGGACGGCGTGGCGTCGGCGGCGCGGGACGACGCGGCGGGGGTGGCGGACCGTCGCGGCGGCGACCGAGCTCGAGCTGCCACCAGCCGACATCGCGCCAGGCACCCAACTTGTAGCCGATCTGCCGGTAGACGCCGACCGGAACGAAGCCGAACGACTCGTGCAACGCGACGCTCGCAGCGTTCGGGAGGGTGATCCCGGCGCAGGCGATCAGCAACTGCTGGGTGCGGAGAAGGTCGAACAGGGCGCCATAGAGCGCGCGCCCGACGCCACGGCGATGGCGACCGGGCTCGACGTACACGCTGACGTCCGCGGCCCAGCGATAGGCGGCACGGACATGGTGTGGCGACCCGTATGCGAACCCGACCACCCGGCCGCCGTCCTCGGCCACGAGCCAGGGGTGCGTCTGCGAGATCGTCTCGATCCGGGCGGCCAACTCGTCCGCTCCCGGTGGCGACTCCTCGAACGAGGTCGCGGTGTCGCGGACGAACTCGTCGTAGATCGCGGCGCACGCGGCCGCGTCGCGAACGGGATCGGCGCTTCGGACCACTGGGGGAATGTACGCGAGGGGTGAGATCGGGCGGGGCCCGAGCGGGCTGGCCGGTTTGTGCCGGCTGGTTCGCGCAGGCTCGGTCGTGCTGGACGGTTTCTGCTGGGTGGTTCGCGCTGGCCGGTTCGCGCCGGCCCGGTCCCGCGTCGAACTCACTCGGGAAGCCCGGTCGGTCGGACCGCACATCCGGGCAAGCTTGTTGGCATACTGCCAACACTCAGATCGAGTGTCGTCGATGACCACCACCAGGAGACTCCATGATCAGTGAGACCCTCAGCGACGAGCAGCGCGCGTTCGTGGAGGCGATCCGCGACTTTGCGAAGCGCGAGTGCGGCACCCGCGAGCAGCGCGACGCACTCACGGACCACGGAAACGATCCCCACAACCAGGATCTCTACAAGCGGATCGCCGAGCTCGGCTGGCTCGGTGCCTCGATCCCCGAGGAATACGGAGGCTCGGGCGGCGGGGCCTTCGACATGTGCCTGCTGTGCGAGGAGTTCGCGCGCGGGCTGATCCCGATGGGCTTCTACTCCGTGAGCATGATCACGGCCGGCGCATATCAGCGCTTCGGCACCGAAGAGCAGAAGCAGGAGATGCTCGGCGGTATCGTCGCCGGCGCCGTCGAATCGATCGCGATGTCCGAGCCCGATTCGGGCTCCGACGTCGGCAGCCTCACCTGCAAGGCCGAGCGGCGCAACGGGGACTACGTGATCAACGGCCAGAAGACATGGATCACCGGTGCACACAAGGCCGACCACATCCTGCTCGTGTGCCGCACGCACCGGGGGGAGAACAAGCACGAGGGCCTCACCATGCTCTCGGTGCCCACCGATGTCGAGGGCATCGACGTTCGAGCGATCGAGACGATGGGCGGGCGCGAGGTCAACGACATCTTCTTCACCGACTGCCATGTGCCGGAGGATCGCCTGCTCGGCAGGCAGGACCACGCGTGGATGCAGCTGATGGCCGGTCTCAACCACGAGCGGTTGATCATCGCCGCGCAACTTCTTGGCGTCGCCGAGCGGGCGTTCGAGGACACGATCGCCTATGTCAAGGAACGCAAACAGTTTGGGCGACCGATCGGCAGCTTCCAGGCGCTCCGGCACCGGTTGGCCGACTTAGCCACCGAGATCGAGACGGCCCGGCTCCTCGTCTACGACGTCGCCGCCAAGACCGACGCCGACCCTCAGAAGTTGCTTCCGCGCGAGGCGTCGATGGCGAAGCTGAAGGCGACCGAAACGGCCAAGCGAGCGGCGCTCGAGGGCATGCAGATGATGGGCGGCTACGGGTACGCGACCGAGTACGACATGCAGCACCACGTTCGCGTCGCGCTTGCCTCGACGATCTACGGGGGCACGAGCGAGATCCAGCGGGACATCATCGCCAAGACCTACGGCCTCTGAGAGCGTCGGGCGCGTGCGGTGCGGGTCGGGCGGGCGCGTGACTGGTGCGGGGCGCGGCGGGCGGCTGGGTCACTCGCGGGGCGGGTCGGGCGGGCGCGTCACCCGTGCCGGGCCCGTCGGGCGAGGATCGTGTGCAGGCGCAGCTCCTCGTGCCGGGCTGTCGTTGAGGCGCTCCCAGGTCACGCGCGCGGTAGCGATCTCGGAGGCGAGGAGGTCGACGTCCCGATCTCGGTCGCGCTCGAATTGCTCGCGCCCGTCGTGGTATTCGTAGCAATCTAGCTCGACGACGAGCCGGTGCTCGGGGAACAGGACGTCGCGCGCGTCGCCCAGCGCCGGCGCCCAGCGCGCGCGGCGCCCAGCGCGCATAGAATCGCCCCGCGATGAAGAGCTTCGACTACGTGATTGTCGGCGCCGGCTCAGCCGGCTGCGTGCTGGCCAACCGCCTCAGTGCCGACCCGGCCGTTCGCGTGCTCCTGCTCGAGGCGGGCGGGAGCGACCGGAATCCGAACGTCAAGATTCCGGCGGCGTTCGCGAAGCAGTTCCACTCCAAGCTCGACTGGGACTTCAGCACCGAGCCCGAGCCGCACGTTGATGACCGGTCGCTGTACATCCCGCGTGGCAGGTGCCTGGGCGGGTCGAGCTCGATGAACGCGATGCTCTACGTCCGCGGTCGTCCGATCGACTATGGCGCGTGGGAGGCGGCCGGCGCCGCGGGATGGGGCTGGGAGTCGGTGCTGCCGTACTTCGTGCGCTCCGAGGACAACGTCCGCGGCGCGTCGGAGCACCATGGCGTTGGCGGACCTCTCCGGGTATCCGAACAGCGTTCGCCACGCCGGCTGAACGCCGCGTTCCTCCAGGCGGCCCAGGCGGCCGGGATCCCGAACGTCCGCGACTACAACGGCCCCGAGCAGGATGGGTCGTCGATGTTCCAGGTCACCCAGCGCGACGGGCGGCGCTGGAGCACGGCCGACGCATTCCTGCGACCCGCCCTCGGACGCGCGAATCTAGAGGTGGTGACGCACGCCCAGGTGCTCGGGATCGAGCTCCGTGGCACGCAAGCGACCGGCGTGCGCTACCGCGACCGCTTTCGCCGCACCCGGGTCGCCCACGCCGACGCCGAGGTCATCCTCTCAGGCGGGGCGATCGGCTCCCCTCAGCTGCTGCTGCTGTCGGGGATCGGAGCGCCCAATGAGCTGGCCGCCGCCGGGGTGAGCGCCCGTCACGATCTCCCGGGCGTCGGGCACAACCTCCAGGACCATCCGTTCATCAGCATGCTCTACGAGGTCAGGGACGACCGCACGCTCTACGGCGCGGACAAGCCGCGTCCGCTCGCCGAATGGCTGCTGCGGCGTTCGGGGCCGCTGACCTCGACCGCCGCCGAGGCGGTCGCCTTCGTGCGCACGCGTCCCGGGCTGCCCGCGGCCGACATCCAGTACCACTTCGGCGCGATGTATTACGAATCCCACGGCGCGGAGGAGTTCGCGGGGCACGCGATGACGATCGCACCGGTGCTCGTCAGCCCGCGCAGCCGTGGGCGCGTGTGGTTGCGCTCAGACGATCCACGGGACAAGCCGCGGATCCTCACCAATAGCCTGTCCGAGCCCGAGGATGTCACCTCGCTTCTCGCCGGCATGGAGCTCGCCCGCACGCTCGCGGCCACCGAGCCGCTCGCCTCGAAGGTCATTCGTGAGCTGAAGCCCGGGCCAACGACTGAGGACCTCGAGAGCGAGCTCCGGCGGCGCCTGGAGCTGATCTATCACCCGGTCGGAACCTGCAGCATGGGCACCGGCGAGGAGGCCGTTGTGGACGCGTCGCTGCGCGTGCACGGGATCGACGCGCTACGCGTCGTCGACGCGTCAGTCATGCCCGTGATCCCGGGAGGTAACACGAACGCGCCGACGATCATGGTCGCCGAGCGCGCCGCGGACCTGATCCTGGGGCGTGTCCGCGAACCTCTTGCACAGTCAGCACCCGAGCACGCTGCCGCGCGGTAGCTGGTCACGACGGCCGCGCTGCCGAGGGCGCTGTAGCCGCCCGCGCCGCCGTCGACCTCATGCCGTGCGTGTTCTCGCGCTGCGCGCATCGACACCCTCGACGGCGGGCAGAACGTCGCGGATCAAATTCAGGAAGCTCTTCACGAGCAGCGTGTGGACCTGCCCGCGCGTGAGTCGATCGCGATGCAGCCACTCGAGGCTGGCCGCCTCGGCGAGGCCTGAGTACGCGCGGACCACGGCGCGGAGCTCGTCGGAGGCGCCGGCTGCCCCATAGGGCTCCACGGCCGCGATCAGCCGGTTGACGGCCTGCTCGCGGGCGTCGTCGAGGATCGCCTCGATCTCGACGTCGCGACCCAGGCCCTGGGCGCCGACCGCGGCGAGCCACGTCCCCCGGTTGCGTCCGAGCATCTCAAGCCATCGGTCGACGCTCTCGCTGATCACGACCTCGAGTCCGCCGACGCCGCTCTGCAACGGCACCGGGTTCGAAGGCATCAGCACCAGCGCGCGCACGACCTCGAGGTAGAGCTCGCGCTTCGTGCCGAAGTAGTGGTGTAGGAGTCCCCGGGCGACGCCGGCCTCGCGCGCGATGTCCGATGTCGAGACCGCCGCGTATGAACGCTCAGAGAACAGCCTGCGAGCAACCACCAGGATCTGACGGCGGCGCTCGTCGTGCTCGAGTCGCTGCCAGCGGGGCGCGGGGTTCGAGGCCATCGCCGGCGGGAGGCTAGCAAAATTGGCAGAGTGCCAATAGGGCACTCCTGCGTGCCGAAACGGACTGGCAGCTTCTCGCCGACGAGTGCAACGACGCGGGCCCGGCGGTGGTCAATCCATCCCGGCCGTCAGGGCTAGGACGTCATCCCGACGAACTGCCCGCCGGTGACGTTGAGCACCTGGCCGCTGACGAAGTTCGACCACGGCGAGCAGAGGAAGAAGACGCCGCCGGCGGCCTCTTGCGGAGTCCCCGGCCGGCCAAGCGGGATCAGCATCGTCGCCGGGCCGCGCAGCGGATCGGGGATCCCGAGCTGGACCGTTTCGCCGCCGATCTGCATCACGTTCGACTCGTCCTTGGAGGCGGTCAGCCGGGTCTCGATGTACCCGAAGGCGACAGCGTTGACGTTGATCTTGAATTGGCCCCACTCCTTGGCGAGCGTCTTAGTCAACCCGAGGACCGCCGATTTGGCGGAGGAGTAATTGGCCTGGGTTGCGTTGCCCATCGTCCCGGAGATCGAGGAGACGTTGACGATCTTCCGGAACACCTCGCGGCCCTCCTCGCGCTCCCTCTTGGCGGGGTCGCGCATATACGGCGCGACCGCGCGGCAGAGGCGGAACGGGACGATCGTGTGGATGTCGAGCATTCTCTGGAACCACTCATCGCTCATCTTGTGGATTGGGGCGTCGAGCGTATAACCGGCGTTGTTGACCAGGATGTCGACCTGGCCCCACTCGTCGATGACGCGCTGGACGAGCTGGTCGCAGAAGCCGTCCTTGGTGAGGTCGCCCGCGAAGACCACCGTCTCGCCGCCAATCTCGCTCGCGGTCTGCTGGGCTACGTCCTCGTCGAGGTCGTTGATCAGGACTCTCGCCCCGTGCGCGGACAGGATCTCCGCCGTCGCGCGGCCGATACCGCGCGCGGAGCCGGTGACGATCGCGACCTTGCCGTCGAGAACATTCATGTGCATTGCCTCCAGGAATTTCGCGGCGCGGAATGCGCCTGTTGGCGTCCCGCCAACGATATCCGGCATGGCCCCGCTAGAGTGCTCGCCCGCGACGAGAGGGATCAACGGATCGCAAGGGATCAACGGATCGCAACGGAGCAACCGATCGTGAGGGGGAGCAACTGATCGTCAAGCGAGATCAACGGACCGCGAACGGTGCAGCGCACGACATCATCCTCTTCGGAGCGACCGGGTTCGCCGGCGGTCTGGCCGCCGAGTACCTAGCGGGGAAGGCCCCCGCCGGCACGCGGATCGCGCTCGCGGGTCGCAACCACGAGAAGCTCGAGGCGGTGCGGGCGCGGCTGTTTGGGATCAACGACGCATATGGCGAGGTGCCGCTGCTCCACGCGGACGTCGAGGATCCCGCGTCCTTGCGAGCCATAGCTGAGTCGGCGCGGGTCGTGATCAGCACGGTCGGTCCGTACATCGTTTACGGCGAGCCGCTCGTTGCCGCGTGCGCTGCGGTGGGTACCGACTACGTCGACCTCACAGGTGAGTCGGAGTTCGTCGATCTGATGTGGCTGCGCTACCACGACCAGGCGCAGCTCAGCGGCGCCAGACTGATCCACTGCTGCGGATTCGACTCGATTCCCCACGACCTCGGGGCATTCTTTACCGTGCAGCATCTCCCGGAGGACACGCCGCTCAGCGTGAACGGATTCGTCAGCACCGGCGCGACCATCTCGGGCGGGACCTACCGCACGGCGATCAATGCCTTCGGTCGGCTCCGCCAGGCCGCACGCAGCGCTGCCGACCGACGCCGACTCGAGCCCCGCCCGCGCGACCGGCGGACCAGGGGGATCGTGGGCAGGCCGCATCGGGACGCGGACGCCGGCGGCTGGGTCGTGCCGCTCCCGACGATCGATCCGCAGATCGTCCTGCGCTCCGCGCGCGCCCTGCCCCGCTACGGCCCGGACTTCGCCTATGGGCACTTCCTGGTGCAGAAGCGGCTCGCGAACCTCGCCGCACTCGCGGGCGGCGCCGGCGCGGCGATCGCGCTCGCCCAGCTACCGCCGACGCGCCGGCTGCTGCTCTCGCTGCGCAGCCCAGGCGAGGGACCGACCCTCGAGCAGCGGGAGAGGTCCTGGTTTCGGGTGCGGTTCGTCGGCGAGGGCGGCGGGCAGCGCGTGGTCACCGAGGTGAGCGGCGGCGACCCCGGCTATGGCGAGACCGCGAAGATGCTCGGCGAGTCCGCGCTCTGCCTGATTCACGACGAGCTTCCGGAACTGACCGGTCAGCTCACGACCGCAGCCGCGATGGGACAGCCGCTGCTCGATCGCCTCCAGCGGGCGGGGATCGCGTTTCGCGTCGCTGGTTAGCGCGCCGGACCGATGCCACGGGGCGCCGGACGTCGGACGTCGGTCCGATGCCACGGGGCGCCGGACGTCGGACGTCGGTCCGATGCCACGGGGCGCCGGACGTCGGACGTCGGTCTCCGAACCCTGGTCCCCGGTCCCTGGTTCCCGGTCCACGGTCCCCGGACGCCGACGCCGACGCCGATTGCCGGACGGCCCCGCGTCGTAGACCGCTCGCGCGGGTAATCTCTCCAACCCCGCCATGCCCATGCCGATCGTCGACAATCACATGCGCGCGTACTACCAGCAGCGGGCGGCGGAGTACGACGACTGGTGGCTCGGGACGGGGCTGTTCGCGCGACGCGAGCGGCCAGGCTGGTTAGCCGAGGTAGCCGAGCTGATCGAGCTGATCCGCAGTCTTCCGCCGGCTCGCGTCCTCGACATCGCCTGCGGAACCGGCTTCCTCACGCAGCATCTGCAGGGTGACGTGGTGGCCATCGACCAGAGCAGTGCGATGGTCGCGGTAGCGAGCGCGCGGATGCCGCATGTTCGCGTGCTCCAGGCCGATGCCGTGCCGTTGCCGTTCGCCGACAACGAATTCGGCCGAGTCCTGACGGGACACTTCTACGGGCACCTGCTCCCAGACGAACGAACCAGCTTCCTGACGGAGGCGCGGCGGGTGGCGGGAGAGGCGATCGTGGTGGACTCGGCGCGCCGCCCGAACATCCCCGCGGAGCAATGGCAGGAGCGCGAGCTCAACGACGGCACCCGGCACACGGTCTATAAGCGCTTCTTCACCGCGCCTGAGCTCGCCCACGAGCTCGGCGGCGGCGAGATCCTGCACGACGGTGGCTGGTTCGTCGCCGTCTCAGCGTGACGGCGAGGCTCGCCACGACCGCGGCGAGGAGGAAATTTCGAGATGCCAGACAAGTCGACAGCGCAGGACATGCCCGATCTGCGCACGGACGGGATCGCGGCGCTCGAGTGGGCGGCGGGCTACCTCGATCGCGTCGGCGATCTACCGGTCTTGGCGCAGGTCAATCCGGGAGAAATCCGCGCCGCGCTCCCGGTCGCGGCTCCCGAGGAGGGCGAGCCGTTCTCCTCCGTGCTCCGCGATCTCGAGGACCTGCTGCTGCCGGGCGTCACCCACTGGCAGCATCCGCGCTACTTCGGCTACTTCGCTACCAGCGCCTCGGAGCCCGCGATCCTCGCGGAGCTGCTGGCTGCAACGCTGAACTCGGTGGCGATACTGTGGCGCACCGCGCCCGCCGCGACCGAGCTCGAGGAGGTTGTCCTCGACTGGACCGCTCAGCTACTGGGTCTGCCCGCGGGCTGGCACGGGCACATCGAGGACAGCGCCTCGACATCGACGCTGGCCGCGATCATCGCCGCGCGCGAGGCGACCGGGCGCGACGTCGTGGCGTGCTCGGAGCAGGCCCACTCCTCGGTCGAGAAGGCGGTGCGGATGCTCGGGATGCGGCTGCGGAGGATCCCGTGCGACGGGGAGTTCCGGATGCGAGCAGACCTGCTCGGGGATCTCGATGACGTCGCTGCCGTCGTGGCCACCGTCGGGAGCACGGCGACGACATCAGTCGATCCGGTGAGCGCCGTCGCCGATGCGTGCGCGCGGACCGGCAGCTGGCTGCACGTGGACGCCGCGTATGCCGGCGCGGCGATGGTATGTCCCGAGCACCGATGGGCGTTCGCGGGGGTCGATCGGGCCGATTCGCTCGTCGTCAACGCACACAAGTGGATGCTGACGCCGTTCGACTGCTCGCTGCTGTGGACGAACCGCCCCGCCGACTTCCGCGCCGCGTTCAGCCTCGTGCCCGAGTACCTGCGTACGCCTGACGCCGAGGACGGGCTGAGCCTGAGCGAGTACGGGCCCGCGCTCGGTCGCCGCTTCCGCGCGCTCAAGCTCTGGGCGGTGCTGCGATGTCATGGTCGCAGCGGCCTGCAGGCCCACATCCGCTCGGGAGTGCGGCTCGCCGAGCTGTTCGAGGGCTGGGTCGCGGCCGAGCCGGGCTGGGAGCTGTGCGCCCCGCGGCCATTCTCGGTGGTCTGCTTCCGGCTCGTGGGGTCCGACGAGCGCAATCGCGAGCTGCTCGAGCGGGTTAACGCGGGCGGCGAGATCTTCATCTCGCACGCGATGCTGAACGAGCGTTACGTGCTCAGGCTCGCCGTCGGCCAGATGCGCACGACCAAGGCCGATGTGCAATGGGCGTGGGACGTGCTCCGGCGGGAGGCAGGCGCGTTCGCGGACGCGGACGCTGACGCGGACGCGGGCGTGGCTACTTGAGCTCGGCCGAGGTCTTGCTCAGGAGCTGACGCGCGACCACGAGCAGCTGGATCTGCTGCGTGCCTTCGAAGATGTCAAGGATCTTCGCGTCGCGCGCCCACTTCTCGAGCAGCTCGCCCTCGCCGTACCCGTCAGTGCCGCAGAGTGCAACGCAACGAAGGGCGATGTCGGTTCCCGTCCGGCCGGCCTTGGCCTTGGCCATCGAGGCTTGGAGCGAGTTCGGCATGGCGTTGTCCGCCATCCAGGCGGCCTGGAGCGTGAGCAGGCGCGCAGCCTCGTAGTCGGCCTCCATCCCGATGAACTCGGCGGCGGCCGCGCTCTGCACGCTCGCGGGCGTGTCGTAGTCGATCTCGACCCCCGCCTCGCGCAGCCGCTCGCGCGTCTCCTCCAGGCAGGCACGGGCGATCCCCAGCGCCATCGCGGCGACCAGCGGACGCGTGCTGTCGAACGTCTGCATCACGCCGGCAAAGCCCTGCGTGGCCTGGATCTCGGGGCTGCCGAGCAGGTTCTCCTTGGGGACGCGGCAGTCGGAGAGGACGAAGTTCGCCGTGTCGGAGGCGCGGATGCCGAGCTTGTGCTCGAGGCGATCCAGTTTGAGGCCGGGGTTGTCGCGCTCGACGACGAACGATCTGATCGCGGCGCGCCCCCGGTCACGGTCCAGCGAAGCCCAGACCACGATCAGCTCGGCTCGCTCACCGGAGGTGACGAAGATCTTCTCGCCGTTGAGGACGTAGTCGTCGCCGTCGAGCGTCGCGCTGGTACGGATCGCTGCGGAGTCCGAGCCGGCCTCGGGCTCGGTGATCGCCATCGCCGCCCACTTGCCGCCGAAGCGCTCGAGCTGTTCCTCGTTGGCGAGCGCGGCGATCGCGGAGTTGCCGAGACCCTGGCCGGGCATCGTGAGCAGCAGGCCGACATCGCCCCAGCTCACTTCGGCGACGCTCAACACGCTGGCGAGATTCGAGCTGTTACGAGTACCGTGCCGGCCTGGCAAGGAGCCATTCTCAGAGACGGAGCCGCGCGTGACGCCGCCGGCTCCCGCTCCCGACAAGCCGCCGCTGTCGTTCATGCCGTTGACCACGGCGGCGAGCATGTCGAGCTCCTTGGGATAGGTGTGCTCGGCGCGGTCGTACTTGCGCGAGTTCGGGCGCATCACCTCGTTCGCGATCTGGTGCGCCTGTCCGATCAGGACCCCGAACTTCTTCGGGACTTCCAGGTTGATCATACGAGCAGCACTCCTTCCATCAGGCGGGCCGCCCGCAGGTCGCGGTACCAGCGCTCAACCGGATGCTCCTTGACGTAGCCGTGGCCGCCGAGGAGCTGGACGCCGTCGGATCCGATCGACATGCCGTGCTCACTTGCGAGCGTGTGCGCGAGCGCGGCCTCGCGGGCAAAGCTCTCGTCCTGGTCGGCCCGGCTGGCGGCGCGGTACGTGGCCAGGCGCAGGCCATCGAGCTCGATCGCGATGTTCGAGACGGCGAACGCGACAGCCTGGCGGTTGGCGATCGGCTCGCCGAACGCGGTGCGCTCCTTCACATACGGGATCACGTAGTCGAGCACGGCCTTGCCGGTGCCGACCGCGAGCGCGCTCCAGGCGATCCGGCCGAGCTGGATGCACGCCCGGTAGATCTCGGGGTCGGCATCGGCGATCAGCGAGGTGACGGGCAGCTCGACGTCATCGAATGTCAGTCTTCCCGTCGCCGCGGCGCGGATGCCCATCGCGGGCTCGGGCTCGACGGTGATTCCGCCGGCACGCGACTCGACGATGAACAGCGCGGGGTCGCGACCCTCGAGCGCGGCGGCGACGATGAACAGCTCGCCGTCGACGGCGCGGGGCACGAGCGACTTGACGCCGCTGAGCACGTAGCCGCCGCCCGACCGGTGCGCGCGGGTCTCGAGCTTGAACGGATCGAACAACGCGCGCGGCTCGAGCACCGCGAGCGCCGCCGCGGGAATACTGTCGCCGACGAAGTCGGGCAGGTAGGTCGCCTGTTGCTCCTCGTCGCCCCAGAGGCTGAGCGCCGTGCTCACCGCGGCCGGCGCGAGGCAGGCGACGGCGAGGCCCATGTCGCCCTGCGCGAGCGCCTCGCCGATCAGCACAGCCGTGACCGCGGAACGCTCGGTGACCGCGCCTCCGAGCTCCTCAGGGACTCCGATCATCGTCACTCCGAGGTCGTCGCTCTGTCTCAGCAGCTCCGCCGGCGCGGCGCAGGCGAAGTCGGCGTCCAGCGCCGCTGGACGGAGCTTGTGGAGCGCGAAGTCGCGCACCGACTCGCTGAGCAGTCGCTGCTCGTCGGTGGGGGTGAGGTCGAACAGGCCGCCCGGCTGTGCCGTCGGCTGGCGGGCCGGCGTTGCAAGCTTCTGCGCGGCCGCGAATGTCCGTCCCGCGGTTGCGGCCGTTCGCATCGTTGTCTTGGACGCGCCGTACACGAACCGTTCCGCCGGCGCGCGTAGGCCGAGGCGGTCGACGAGCGGCGATCCCGCGAATCGGTTCAACGCGCGCAGGCCGATCGCCATGCTGCGGTTCGTCAGTTTCTGCTGCTCACGGAACATGTGGAGCGTGCTACGAGTGTCGTTAGACGTTGTGACATCGTTCGATGTAATGATCGGCCGCGTATTTGTAGCACGGACGCGGGCGGCATGCCGGGGGGATCGGGTGGGCGGCGATTCTGGATCGGGTGGGCGGCGATTCTCTCTTACGAAGTTCTTATGCACCCCGCGTCATGCTGGTCGGATGCGCGTCTTGATCGCAGAGGACGAGCGGCGATTGGCCGATGCGATTGCGCGCGGGCTGCGCCGGGAGGGGATGGCCGTCGACGTCGCGCCGGACGGGACTGAGGCGCTGACCAAGGCGCGCATCGTCCGCTACGACGTGCTCGTGCTCGACCGCGACCTGCCTGGTGTCCATGGGGATGTGGTGTGCAAGACCGTCCGCGGCGAACGGCCTGAGGTCGGGATCCTGATGCTAACTGCGGCCGCTGGGCTCGAGGAGCTGGTCGAGGGCCTCTCGCTCGGCGCCGACGATTACCTGCCCAAGCCGTTCCGGTTTGCGGAGCTCGTGGCGCGGATCCACGCGCTCGCTCGCCGGGCTGGACCCAGCCGTCCGCCGGTCCTTCACCACGCGGACATCGAGCTCGATCCTGCGCGACGCGTAGTCACGCGCCACGGGCAGGCCGTGGAGCTCGCGCGCAAGGAGTTCGCCGTGCTCGAGGCGCTGATGGCCGCCGACGGCGCCACCGTCTCGGCCGAGGAGCTGCTCGAGCGGGTGTGGGACGAGCACATCGACCCCTTCACCAACGTCGTGCGGATGACGATCATGACCCTCCGGCGCAAGCTCGGCGAGCCCGCCGTGCTGGAGACCGTGATCGGCGTCGGTTATCGGATGGTCTGATGCGCGCGTCCGAGGCGAGGAGACGAGCGGCGGTCCGTCCCGCGGCGATCCTCCGCCGGCTGCGCGCAGCCGGGCCCGCCCCGACCGTGCGGCTCCGCCTCACGGCCACCTACGGGGTCGTGTTCCTGCTCACGGGCGCCGTGCTCCTGACGATCGGCTACGCGCTCGTGCGCCACAACGTCAATGCGCCCCGGAACCTGCACTCCGAGCTGCAGAAGCTGGGGCTCGTCGGCCTGGCGCCGCCTCGCGGGGTGGAGTTCGGCGCGCCGTTTCAAGGGGGGTACTCGTCCATCATTACCGCTGTACGTAAGCAGCTCGTGAGCGACGCGCTCCACCGCCTCTTGCTCGAATACGTGCTCGCGCTCGGTGCGATGACCCTGATTTCGGTCGGGGCCGGCTGGCTGCTCGCGGGACGCGCACTGCGTCCACTCCGTGACATCACCGCCACCGCGCGGCGCGTCTCGGGACACAACCTCGGTGAGCGCATCGATCTCGCGGGGCCGGCGGACGAGCTCAAGGAGCTGGCCGACACCTTCGACGGGATGCTCGCCCGGCTGGACTCGGCCTTCGGCAGCCAGCGTCACTTCGTCGCCAATGCGTCGCACGAGCTCCGGACCCCCCTCGCGATCATGCGCACCGAGGTGGACGTGGCGCTGGCGGACCCGGCGGCGGGAATCGACGACCTGCGCGGCATGGGGGAGGCGGTCCGCGAGACGATCGATCGCTGTGAGCGGCTGATCGAGGGGCTGCTGACGCTCGCGCGCAGCGAGTCGGCCGTGCGGCGCGACGAGCCGGCCGACCTCGCCGCGCTCGCGGGCGACTGCTTGACGGACCTGCGAGCACGCGCCGAGGATGCGAACGTCGAGGTGCACGCTCGGCTCGAGCCGGCGCGGGCCAGCGGCGACGCCCGGCTCCTCGAGCGCCTGATCGCGAACCTGATCGACAACGGCATCCGCCACAACCAGCCGGGTGGCTTTCTCGAGGTCTCGACGCATGTGCGCGGCGAACGGGCGGTCGTGCGTGTCAACAACAGCGGAGCTCGAATCGACCCCGAGCACGCCGCCACGCTGACCGAGCCGTTCCGGCGCCTCGCCCGGGGCGGCGATGGCTTCGGCCTCGGGCTCTCGATCGTGAGCTCAGTGGTCGCGGCCCATGGTGGCAGCCTTCGCATCAATGCACCGGAGACCGGTGGGCTGGACGTTGTCGTCGAACTGCCGGCGGTCTCTCCGGCGCCCACAATGAGCAACATCAGTGCTGTGAAGGGGAATGTAAATGTTCCCTCAGCGCTTATGCCAAGCTGACATCGTCGGCGCTACAACCGGGTTCGACCAGAATTTTGCCTGAGGAGCCACCATTGATGAACCCCGTGTCCGCCCCCAGAACTTTGCGTGCCCGGCGCGCGTTCGCCGCCTGCGCGCTCGCGGGTTCGCTCGCCGTGGGGTTATCCGCGTGCGGGTCCTCCGGTAGTAGCGCCTCGAGCTCGGGCAGCAGCACGACGTCGTCGAGCTCGCGCTACACGGCGCTCCTTGCCTACGCCAAGTGCATGCGCGCCCACGGCGTCAACGTGCCCGACCCGTCCGCGAACGGTGGCCCCGCGGGTGGAGGCGGCGGCGGGGGGGCCGCCGGCGGTGGTGGTGGTGGCGCGTTCGCACAGCTGCGCGACAGCCCGAACTTCAAGACCGCCAACGCGGCATGCGCGTCTCTGCGCGGCAAGGCGTTCCAGTTCGCCGGCAGCTCAGCCGATCGGGCCAAGTTCGCGGCGGATGCGGTTAAGTTCGCCGAGTGCATGCGCGCGCACAGCATCGACATCCCCGACCCGTCGAGCAACGGTGCGGGCGGCTTCGGCATCTTCCGCTCGATCACCTCGAGCGAGCGCAACAGCCCGGCGTTCAAGACCGCGTTTACCGCGTGCTCGAGCAACCTGCCGAACGGTGGTCACTTCGGCACCGGCGGGACCAGCACCAACAGCGTCGGCGGCCCGGGTGCATAGCCCTGTAACCGTGATGAGACCGACGATGTCGTATCACTCCTAGAACGTGACGATCCACACCCTCACCGAACGGCTCGCGGGCGGCGGCGGGCCGCGGCGCCGGGTTCTCGCGGCCGTGGGAGCGATCCTCGTTGCGGTGATCGCGATCGGGGTTATCGTCGGCGCTGGGCTACCCGGTTCGAGCAAGGGTCAGAGCTCGTCCGGCAGTACGGCCTCGGGCGCGACCACGGTGCAGCGACGTGATCTCGTGGAGACCGATACGGAGTCCGGCACCCTCGGGTACGCAAACCAGCAGACCGTGTTCAATCGACTCAGCGGGACCATCACCTATCTGCCCAACGTCGGAGCGGTGATCAAGCCGGGGGGGACGCTCTACCAGGTGGACGGCTACCCGGTGATCCTCTTCAGCGGCTCGTATCCCGCCTATCGCGACCTGACCTCGGGTGACAGCAACGGCCCCGACATCGAGGAGCTCAATGCCGACCTGAAGGCGATGGGCTTCGACCCCGACCATGCGATCACCGTCGACCAGACTTGGCAGGCCGCGACGACAGACGCGGTCGAGCGCTTCCAGGGGTCGATCGGGCAATCCGAGACCGGCACGATCTCGCTCGGCCAGGTGGTGTTCCTCCCGGGGCCGCAGCTGATCAACGCGGTGGACACCACCCTCGGCTCGACCGGTGGGAGCGCGGGCACCGGGAGCTCCTCCGCCTCCGACTCGGACGACTCCTCGGGGGCATCTGACACCTCCGACCCGACCTCGACGGCGACGCCGACCAGCTATCCGATCGCCGGTCAGTCTCACGCTGAGTTCGTCGACCTGTCGACCTCGAGCACGGCGACGCTGGACAGTGCGCCCGCCAGCGCTGCGGTCGCCACGACCCCCTCGTGCCCGACCCCTCCCGCGACCGCGACTACGCCATCGTCCGACTGCCCGGCGATCACGACGCCCACGACCACGACGCCGACCACCACGACCCCGACAACGACGACTCCGACCACCACGACAACCCCGCTCTCGACCACGCCCCCGAATAGCTCCGGCAGTACCTTGGAGGCCATCGTCAAGCTCCTGGAGACCCAGAACAGGCTGCTGCAGGCGGAGCTGAAGTCGGCCCAGAAAGGCTCGAGCACGACTGGGCGATCCTCCACGGGTACCTCCTCCTCCGGCTCGGGCAGCGCGCATACCGGTGGCGGCTCGGCGTCGTCGAGCGCCGCGTCGTCGGGCGGCTCCGGCTCCTCCTCGGACACGGGTAGCTCGACCGGAGCCTCGAGCGGCGCCGCGAGCGCGGATGCGATTTTGGCTTCGTCCTCCACCGATCTGGTGGTCACTGTCGATCTCGATGCGACGAAGCAGAGTGAGGCAGTGCTGCACGAGCCGGTGACGGTGGAGCTCCCGGACGGGAGTACGGTCAACGGCAAGATCACCGGCGTGAGCCCGGTGGCGCAGTCGAGCAGCAGCTCGAGCAGCACCTCGTCCACGTCGTCGAGCGCGCCGTCGGCGACGATCCCGGTCACGGTCTCGCTCGAGAAGCACACCGACACCTCGGCCCTGGATCAGGCCGCGGTCAGCGTCAACTTCGAGGAGCAGGTCGCGAACAACGTGCTCTCGGTGCCGGTCACCGCGCTGCTCGCGACGCAGGGCGGCGGATATGCCGTACAGGAGGCTGCGCCTCCGCACAAGCTGATCGCGGTCACCCCGGGGTTGTTCGCTGCGGGCTACGTCCAGATCTCGGGTCCTGACGTTCAGGACGGCATGCAGGTCACCGACTCGCAGGGATGAGCGCGGAGCGCGGCGGGGTGAGCGCGGAGCCCATGTCCGCCAACGGTGTCGCCCTCGAGCTGCGCGACGTGGTGAAGGAGTATCCCGGCGGGGTGCTGGCGCTGCGTCATGTCGACGTCGATATCGAGACGGGCGATCGGGTCGCGGTTGTCGGGCCCTCGGGCTCGGGCAAGACGACGATGCTGACGATCCTGGGTACGCTCGAACGTCCGAGCAGCGGTGAGGTCCACGTCGCCGGACGCGATGTCGTGAAGGCGTCGGACAGCGATCTCGCCGGCCTGCGGGCGTACGAGATCGGGTTTGTGTTCCAGGGCTTCCACTTGCAGGATGGGATGACCGCACTCGATAACGTTGCGAACGGGATGCTCTACACCGGCGCGCCGGTCCGTGAGCGACGTGAGGCGGCTCAGGTCGCGCTCGAGCGCGTGGGGCTCGGCGAGCGGGTCACCCACCGTCCGCAGCAGCTTTCGGGCGGCGAGAAGCAGCGGGTCGCGATCGCCCGCGCGATCGCGAAGCACCCGACGATCATCCTTGCCGATGAGCCGACGGGAAACCTCGACTCCAAGTCGGGGCGGGCGGTGCTCGAGCTGCTGCACGAGCTCGCTTCGGAGGGTGCGACGCTGGCGCTGATCACACACGACGAGCACATCGCCGAGACGTTCCCCAGGCGGATCCAGATGCGTGACGGTGAGATCGTGGGAGACGAGCGACAGTGAGCGTCGCCGCGCTCCGCGGCCCGGGGTTTCCACGCCCGCGTCGCGGCGGGCGTGATGTCGCGCGGCTCGCTCCACACGAGCTGTTCGCGGTGGCTCTGCAGGGGCTCCGCACCCGGAGGCTGCGGGCGGCGCTGTCGGCGCTCGGGATCGCGATCGGGATCGGGGCGATGGTCGCCGTCGTCGGCGTGTCGTCGTCGAGCCAGGCCAACCTGCTGGCCACGATCGACAAGCTCGGGACGAACCTCCTCACCGTCACTCCGGGCACGACCTTCTTCGGCGCCAACGAGGTGCTGCCGAACACAGCGGTACCGATGATCAAGGCCATGGCCAATGTGCAGAGGGTGTCCGCGGTGTACTCGGTGCCGAACGCGAACGTGTTCAGGACACAGTTCGTGCCCTCCGAGGAGACGGGCGGCATCGGCGTCGATGCGACCGACACCGGGCTCGTCAAGGCGATGAACAGTACCGTCGCCTCCGGGCACTTCTTCACCGCGGCGAGCGAGAACGAACCGACCGTGGTGCTCGGCGCGGCCGCGGCCGCGGATCTGCAGATCTCGAGCGCCACCGGCCACGTCCAGCTGTTCGTCGGGGGCACTTGGTTCACCGTGATCGGGATCCTCAACTCGATGACGCTCGACACCACCCTCGATGACAACGTGTTCATCGGCCTGCCGGTCGCCGAGCGGCTGTTTCAGGTCCAGCCCAGCCCATCCGAGATCTACGTGCGCGCGAACGTCAACGACGTCAGCGCCGTGAGCAACCTGCTCGCCCCGACCGCCGATCCCCAGAACGCCGACGGTGTCGACGTGAGCCAGCCCTCGAACGTGCTCGAAGCGCGCGCGGCGGCCAAGGGGCAGTTCACGACCCTCCTGCTCGGGCTCGGCGCGGTGGCGCTCCTCGTCGGAGCGATCGGGATCGCCAACATCATGGTCATCTCTGTGCTGGAGCGGCGTGGGGAGATCGGTCTGCGGCGCGCGCTCGGCGCGACCCGGCGCCATATCAGCTCCCAATTCCTCGCCGAGTCCGCGCTGCTGGCCGCGCTCGGTGGGATCGCCGGGCTGATCTTCGGAGCGATCGCAACGTGGGTCTACTCGATCGCCCAGAACGAACCCTGGGTCGTCCCGGTCTACGCGCTGATCGCAGCGCCGGCAGCCGGCCTCGTGATCGGCGCCGTCGCCGGGCTGTACCCCGCGGCCAAGGCGGCGCGCCTGAGCCCGACCGAGGCGCTGCGCTCGACCTGAGCAGGCGGGCGACCTTACGGTGAACTGACGGCTCGACCCCTAGGCTCGAGCCATGTCGAGACGCTGTCCTGGAATCGGAGGCGACGACTGGTGCGGTCAGGGCAACCCCGCGCCCCACCCCGTCTGTGGTCGCTTCACGGACGCGGCAGCTCGACTGCGGCGAAGTGCGCCTCGTCGCTCGCGGGAAGATCCCCTCCCCGCGTCCCCGGCAGCCGGCCTCGACATGGGCTGCGACACTCGCCGGCCGTCGAGTGCCGGCTCCGGGGCAACCTCCCTGACTCGCCGTCGGCCGTGAGCGCCGTCGGCGTCCACGTCCCCGCTGCGCCGAGCCGCACCGGGGGTGCTCACGCCGAGCTCCTTCTTGCCACCTACGCGGCGGGCGTCGAAGACTTGCTCGGTCGCGTCGAGCGCGCCTGCGCCGCCGCCGGGTCCCCGACGAAGCGGATCCAGGCGGGCGTGGCTGCGCTGTTGGAGAGGCTTGCGTCGCGGCCGGAGCTCGCCAGGCGCGTGCTGATCGACGCGCCCGCGGCGGGCCGCAGCGTCGGGCGGGCTCGCGCCGAAGCGCACCGCCGATTCGGTGAGCTCGTGATCGGGCTGGACGAGGAATTCTCGCCCCCACGGGAGACCGTCGCGGCCGCGGTCAGGGCGATCGAGAACGTACTTGCGGCCAACCTGCTCGGCGGCGGTGCCGCCTCCCTCACCAAGCTTGCGCCCGTCGTCACGCAGGTCGTCACGTCCCTCGGCACGGGCGAGCGCTCAGCGGCGCCCCCAAATCGGCCCCGGCCGCCGGGCCGCCGAGGCCCGCGCGGGTCCGGAATGTCCGCCGGGCGCCGAGCCCACCCGGGGTGAATGAGAGGCTCGCGGGATTCAGCGCCGCCAGATCTCGGCGATACTAACCGACGTGGGGACGCCTGAGCTCCTATGGACGCCTTCGCCGGAGCGGCTCGAGCGGGCGACGCTGACCCGGTACCAGGGCTGGCTCGAGGAGACGCGCGGCCTGCGGTTCAACTCCTACGCGGACCTGTGGCGCTGGTCGGTCGACGACCTCGAGGGGTTTTGGTCCACGATCTGCGAGTTCTTCGACGTGCGCTTCGAGGTGCCCGCCAGGCGTGTGCTCGGCCGCCGCGAGATGCCGGGCGCGGAGTGGTTTCCCGGTGCCCGGGTCAGCTTCGCCGAGCATGTTTTCCGCGGCAAGCGCGATCCCGACGTGGCGATCAGGCATGCATCCGAGTTGCATGACCCCGGCGAGTGGACCTGGGGCGAGCTCAGGCGCGAAACCGCGCGCATCGCTGCCGGCCTGAGAGCGCTGGGGGTGACCAGCGGCGACCGTGTGGTCGCGTACATGCCGAACATCCCCGAGACGGTCGCGGCGTTCCTCGCCTGCGCGAGCATTGGCGCGATCTGGTCCTCCGCGGCACCCGAGTTCGGCACGCGCAGCGTCATCGACCGCTTCGCGCAGGTCGAGCCAAAGGTCCTGCTCGCGATCGACGGCTACCGGTACGGCGGCAAGGACTTCGACCGCCGCGGGATCGTCCACGACATCGCGGCGGAGATCCCGTCGCTGGAACGGGTGGCAACGCTCGGCTACCTGGACGGGTCAGGCTGGGAGGACGGCTTCTTGCAGGACGGCGAGCTGAGCTTCGCCGCGCTGCCGTTCGACCATCCGCTCTGGGTGCTCTACAGCTCGGGCACGACCGGGCTCCCCAAGCCGATCGTGCACGGCCAGGGAGGGATTCTCATCGAGCACCTCAAGGAGCTCAACCTGCAGCTCGACGCCCAGCCCGGGGACCGCGTGTTCTGGTTCACGACGACCGGATGGATGATGTGGAACTTCCTCGTCGGCGTGCTGCTCACCGAGGCCTCCGTGGTGCTGTTCGACGGCAACCCCGGGTATCCGGACATGCACGTGCTGTGGGACCTCGCGGAGCGCACGCGGATGACCTGCTTCGGAACCAGCGCGGCGTTCATTGCGGGCTGTATGAAGCAGGGCGTCGAGCCGGCGCGAGGACGAGATCTGAGCGCGCTGCAGAGCGTGGGATCGACCGGGTCGCCGCTGTCGCCCGAGGGCTTCCGCTGGGTCTATGACCAGCTGGGAGGCGAGACGTGGCTGTTCTCGACGTCCGGCGGAACGGATGTCTGCACCGCTTTCGTCGGCGGCGTGCCCACGTTGCCGGTGTATCTCGGGGAGCTTCAGGGGCGCGCGCTCGGCGCCGCCGTGGAGTCTTGGGATACCGAGGGCATCCCGCATGTGAACGAGGTGGGCGAGCTGGTGATCACCGAGCCGATGCCTTCGATGCCGATCGGCTTCTGGGCTGATGACGACGGCTCGCGCTACCGCGAGAGCTACTTCGACACCTATCCGGGCGTCTGGCGGCACGGTGACTGGATCGTCATCACCGACCGCGGTACCGCGGTGATCCACGGGCGCTCGGACTCGACGATCAACCGAGGCGGGGTCAGGATGGGGACGAGCGAGATCTACCGCGCGGTACTGGCCGTTCCCGAGGTGCTCGAGGCACTCGTCGTCGACGTCCCCGGGCGGGCGGGATCCGATCAGGGCTGGATGCCGCTGTTTGTCGTCCTCCGCGACGGCGAGGAGTTGACCGATCAGCTGATCGCCCAGATCAAGCGCCGAATCCGCGAGGATTGCTCGCCGCGCCACGTCCCGGATGAGATCCGGCGCATCGCGCAGGTACCGCGGACGCTGTCGGGAAAGGTGCTCGAGATCCCGGTCAAGCGGATCCTGATGGGCACGCCGCCCGACCAGGCGGCGAGCCGCGAATCGCTCGCGAACCCAGAGGCGCTCGACTATTTCGTCGAGCTCTCCGAAGCGGGGGCATAGGAAGGCTATCCTCGCTCCATGTCCTGCGCCGCGGCGCCCGTCAAGTCGCCCAACGTGCACCCAGGCTGCTTCAACGTGCCGCGCAGCAACGACGACGGCTTCGAAGAGCTGTGTCATCTGGTCACCGCCCTGGACCCGGACACTGCCCTGTGTGGCAAGGACGTCGCCGGCTATCCGTGGAACCCGCCGTGGCCGAGATGCGAGGCATGCCTGGCGATCTCGCGCGGGCGGATGAGCTGACGTCGTGGATCCTGAGCCGACGTCGTGGGTCCGTCGGGATCGCGCCTCAGACCGTAGAGCGCCGCCGGCTTCGGGCCAGCACCGCGGCTGACACCGCCAGCGCCGCGATCGCGCTCAGCACGAGGAGCGTCTCGAGTGCGTGACGAACCGTCACGGCGCTCGCTCCGAGTGACACCGTCGCGCTCGTGGCGCCGCTGCCGAGCGGGTGACCCGCGGCCGTCGCGAGCCGCTCGGTGGCGGCGACGGCGGCCATCCCGAGACCGTTCGTTCCCTGTCCGATCGGGATGCGCCCCAGGGCGGCGACGCTTCGGGGCCTGCCACCGCTCGCGAGGCCGAAGCCGTTCGGCATCACCACCAGGACGACGCCGCGAACCGCGGTGCTGATCTCGTAGGAGAGGAAATGGGCATAGGACTCGGGGTGCCCGAATTCCTGCGGGACCGCGCCGAGATCGTCCTTGCCGCCGATCAACGCGATCTTCACCGGGTATCCGGCGCGCTGGGCCGCGCTCGTGACCGAGTACAGCTCGTCCTCGATCTTCGGAGAGATCGGCGTATAGGGCAAGAAGACGTCCTGCCCGAGCAGCACGTCACTGGCGGGATCACCGTCGGCACGCGCGGGCACGGGAACCGTGAGGGAGTAGAGCAGCACGAACACCGTCGACGCGGAGACCCAAGCGAGCATCGCCGACAACCCGACTCGACGCGCGATTGCCATCCTCGACACCCTTTACACGCGATCTGCGGCTGCTCGCGTGGCCTTGGGCTTCTGACGGATCTGGCCGATACAAGAGAACACCGGACCCATCGCGCGACAGAATACCAGCGAGCCACGACTCCCGCGAAGCCTGAACCTCCCCCGATCTGATCGAACTCTTATCGTGATCGTGTACAACATCGCCATGTCATCTAGGTCGAGAGAGCGACCGTGAACCAGGCTGTATTGCGTCGCTTGATGATCGGTCTGGCCACGATCGGGCTGGGCGTCGCGAGCTACCTCACCTACGTCCACTATTCGGGGATCACCGTGGTGTGCACGGCCGGGGAATCGTGCATCAAGGTGCAGACCTCGGAGTGGTCGAAGCTCGCGGGCGTGCCGGTGGCGCTGATCGGACTGCTCGGCTACGTGTCCATTCTCGCGTCGCTGCTTGCCCCGGATCGCGAAGAGAGTCGCCTCGCGACGCTGGGGCTGACCTTCATCGGCTTCGGCTTCAGCGGCTACCTGACCTACCGCGAGCTGTTCTCGATCCACGCGATCTGTGAGTGGTGCGCGTCGAGCGCAGTGATCCTGACTGTGCTCTTCGTCAGCGCCCTCGTCCGCTACCTCGCCGGTCCCGTCAACGCGAGCGCTCCAGCAGGAGCGAGTGGCCCGGCCGGCGCGATCGCTCCGGCAGGCGCGAGCGGTCCGGCCAACGCGAGCGGTCCGGCCGGGGCGAGCGCCTCGCCGAACCGGCAGCGAAGGCAGCGGGCTCGGCTACCCTAGGCGTCGATGGCCAGTCGAGCAGAAAAGAAGGCGCAGGCGCGCGCCGAGCGGATCGAGTTCGAGCGCAGGCTCGCCGAGGCGGCGCGGCGCAAGCAGCGGCTCGCGCGTCTCGCCGGTGTGGCGATCGTTGCGGTGGTGGTCATCGTCGCCGCGGTTGTGATCAGCTCGTCGCACAAGACGACCGTGGTGAAGCCCGACAGCCCGGCCGCAAAGACGGCCGACACCAGCGTTGACAGCCTGCTCGCGGGGATCCCCGAGTCCGGAAACAACGTCCTCGGCAAGCCCAGCGCGCCGGTCACGGTGACCGAGTTCGGCGACCTCGAGTGCTCCGCTTGCGACGACTTCGCGGTTGCGTCAGGAGTCGAGAACCGGCTGATCACCGACGAGGTTCGTCCGGGAAAGGTGCAGCTCGTCTACCGCTCGCTCTCCACGGCCACGACGAACGGACCAGACCCGTCGGTGTTTCCCACTCAGCAGGCGGCCGCGCTCGCCGCCGGGCTCCAGCAACGCGCCTGGTACTACATCGAGCTCTTCTACCACGAGCAGGGCGAGGAGGACACGACGTACGTGACCGAAGACTATCTCGATGGCCTCGCAAAGCAGGTCCCGGGGCTGAACTACAGCAAGTGGATCGCGGACCGCAATGACCCGAGCCTCACCGCCCAGGTCCAGTCGGACGAGTCCGCGGCACAGGAGGCCGGCTACGATCAGACCCCGACGGTCGTCGTCAAGGGGCCAAAGGGCCAGGCCGCGCCGATCGTCGGCGTGCCGACCTGGAGTCAGCTCCAGTCGCTGATCAAGAAGGTCAGCTGATCGCCCGAGGTCGGGACCGGTCGCGCCCGTCACCGAATGGTGGTCAGGTCAAGCGGCGACCGCCAAGCAACGGGTACGAGCGCTCCGCCCGCGACGGCACGATGTAGTTGGCGCGACGCACCACCAAGAAGAACTCGTTGATCCCGTTGTTGATCGTGGCGGTGATCGACGGGTTTTGGATCGTGGCGCGGGAGGCGTTCATCGCAGTACGTGTCGTCACGAAGTCGTGAATCGTTCGCTGCAGCGAGACGAAGTGCAAGCCCGCCTCGCCGCCGTCGACCGTGTTGAAGTCGCGGCGGATGAGCAGCGGCTTGCCGTTCCTCCGGGCCCGCGCGGAGGTCTGTGAATGGCCGATCACGCCGTACCTGCTGATCGCCTGGTCGAGGAGCTGAGGATCGCTCTCGGCGTCGGTCGTGAAGCGGTTGACCTCAGCCAATGAGACCTCGGGCGCATACATGCGCGCCACGCGTTCTTGCTCGTCGAGCATCCCGTACCAGCTGTCGAGCCGCAGGCGGAGGTAACTGACCTGTACCGTGGTGCCGCCGGCGAACGGGCCGTCGGCGATCGTGACGTCATCCTCGGTCGCCTGGTTCTTGCGCAGACCCGACTTGAATCCCATGAACAGGGGCGCGGAGGCGGGAACCGGGTCCCCCGGCGGAATCCCGCCCACGTTCTGGTGGCTCGCGGGCAGGCCGGTGCCGACGAATCCGGTCCGCGTCTCGCGCCAGCGAAGACCCTCGGTGAGCGCCAGCGAGTCCTTGATTCCGGGCAGTGACTCGCCCTCCACGAGCGCCGCCGCGACCGACGCCACGCGGTCCTCGTCGTCGCACGCGAAGTGCAGACAGAGGTCGTAGTCGTCGAGGATCGGCAGCTCGAACGACGAGAGCGCCTGGGGGCGCTCGATCGGCGAGGCGAGCTTCAGCCCTCGCTCGAAATAGCCGGGCCCCCAGCCCGCCGTGAACAGCAGGCCGTTCGGTCCCCACGGGTACGCGCGCTCGAGCGCGCGGAGCACGGCCTCGAGCGTGCGCGCGTCCCCGGGCGTCGGCCTCCCCTCCAGATCGAAGAACAGCAGCCTGTCGAACCGTGGCGCGATTGGGTTGCCGTCCTCGTCGTCGGCCAGCGTCGCCGTCCAGGCGTGCTGGCGCACCGGCAAGCCGGCGGGCTGAGGGCCGAAGGGAACCGGGTCGGAGGGGCGAGCGCTACCGAGTTCCTTCTCGAGTCCAACACCGACGGCCGCACCGCCAATCGCCACTCCGGCGGCGGAAGCGAACAGCTTCCGGCGGGTCAGCATCCTCATCGCCCACCCATGCTCACTTCGGCGGGGACCAGTCGAAGGAAACGGTGACGCGGTGCGGCGACATCCACATGCCCTGGTATTCCAGGTGCCGCGACGCAGCCGGCGGGCTGATGAGCAGGCTCAGCTCGTAGCGACCCGGACCCGGGAGCGCGACGTTGTTGCCGTAGTGCGGCCCCATGTACGCGGACAGCATCGGCCACTGCTCGTCGTCGTAGACGATCTTCCCGTCCCTGCTGATCGTCGCCCACACCTGGGCGTAGGGGATCGGGTAGCCCGTGTGTGCGTCGTCGAGCATGATCATCAGGTGGAAGCTGTCGCGCTTCGTCGGGTGTACGGTGTGGAGCCTGACCGACCCGTTGGCGGTCGTTCCCTGATACTCGAGGAAGGTCGTCGGGGTCATCGTCCGGGCCTCGATCTTCATGCTCTGCCAGGTCGCGCTGGCGAGCAACTGAGTCGGAACTGCCTTGATCCCGCTGACCGTCGGGGCCGGTCCCATGTTCATCCCCGCCATGCTGTTCGAGCCGGCCGAGGCCGAATGCGACGAGGCCGAGGCGGCGGTCGCGGTCTTGGTTGCCGAGCACCCTGCGCCGAGCAGACCGATCGCGGCGATCGCGACCGCGCCGGCCACGGCACGACGACCGGCGCTGCGCGGGCGCGCCGCCGTTGCCAGCCTCCGCATCAATTCGAACATCGGTTCAACCCCTCCCGGTGGAAGATCCACAATCTGTCGCTCTCGTTGGTGAGTGTGACGTCTGCTCCATGTGGTCGCGGACGTCGTGCGCGTGGTTGCCGACGGCGGCGAGTCTGGCGGACCGGATCGTCGCGCGGACGCTCACGTGTTCACCGCTGAGAGCAGCCACAGCCCAAAACAGGTGAATGTGACCATGACAAGGAGCATCCAGCGTTGGGACTCGGCTGCCTCCTCGACGTCACCGTAGACGACGAGCGCACGGTCGTGCGCCACCACCAGCCCCGACACATGCCCGCTGACGAGCGCGGCGACCTGCACGTACCAGATGACGACGGCAGAGATCAGCCCCCAGTCGACCTGAAGGTTGGCGGTGCCGAAGATGTTGGCCCCGGTGCCGAGCGGATCCGAGATCAGCGAAGCGGTCGCCTGGCCTTGCGTCACGAGCAGCGAGAAGTAGTGCGCGAGCAGATAGCCGAACGCGATCGGGACGATGGCGTGGATGAAGCGAGTACCGAGCTCGCGTGTCGGATGCGCGCTGGAGACCGAGTGCATGCCCGTGATGCCGGCCCAGTACACGGCGGCGCAGAGCAGGATGCAGACGACGATCCCGAGCGCGCCCGTGCTCTCCAGCGCGGCGGGGCCGCTAAGGCCGAGGTGCTCGAAGTGGCTGACGGCGGACGGGGCGACGGAGCGCCAGACCGGCCCGTTCTGAGCGCCGTCGAACGTTGTCGTCCCGATCATCGCGCACAGCAACGGCACGGTACCGGGCATCGTCTCGATGTTGGTCAGCCCCGACAGCGGCCTGCGCCAGTAGACCGCTCCGCCGCGGTACTCGAGTGGCGCGAGGTGGGCGAACAGGTTGAATGCGACTCCGAACGCGTCGCCGCGCTCGCTCCAACGCTCGATGCCGAAGAAGGCCATGCCGACGAGCTGAACAAGCGCGTACGCCGCCGTGAGCAGGGCAAGCGTCGATGGATCGTCGCGGTTGATGAACACGAGCTCGAGCCAGGCGAAACCGACGATCCCGATCACCGCCGGCCAGCGTCCGAGCCACTGCGGGTAGGCGAGCGGCTCCCCGACGAGACCGCCAGTCCCCGCCCGCCGATCGACCCAGTCGATCGCGCGCGCGATCGCTCGCCATGGATTGAATGGCCGGAATATGTCGCCGAGGAATGCGCTCAGGACCGGGACTGCGACCCAGAAAACGACGTAGACCATCGTGGGAGTCAGGTTGGCGGTCGGTATTTGGCTGCCGCGGATCCCGCTGTAGATGGTCAGCGTCAATAAGGCGACGCCGATCAGGCCACAGAGCGGCTCGAGCCAGCCAGGCAGACGGAACAGCCGCCGCCCTCGCCCGGGATGTTCGAGACGGGGAACGGACCACAGCCTGCCCAGGCCGATGAACGAGATGATCAGCACTGCGCCCGCTGCCCAGGCGAACAGCCACGGCGGGAACGGCAGGTAGGCCCGGCCGACGAGGCCGTGCGCGGAGGCCAGAGCGGGCCGGACCAACGTGGTCGCGGCCAGGCCCATCGCCAGGGCGACGCCGGTCAGGCCGGCCCGGATCCACGTGGCGGCGGGCCGCGCAAGACGGTGGTGGTCTGCGGTCATCAAGGTCTCGGCATGAGGTGAGTGCGGTAGCGCCGGGTCGATTCTGCGTTTCTGATCGAGCTTTGAGTTCGTTCTATGCGCCTGCAGCGATCGGGGCGGCGACGTTACGGTCCGCTGGACGTGGGACCCGTTGCGGCGCCGGGATCAGCGGGTACATGACGACGGCGAGCAGGACGAACAAGGGTCCGGCGTTGGGGTCGGTCGCGCCACCGGCGAAGATCCCGCCGAGACCCTGCCCCACGACCCAGTACACGAGATTGAGCACGATCGCGATCCCGAGGAACATCTTCGGCTTCCAGTTCAACGCGACCGCAAGCCCGATTGCGATCGAGAGCGCGGCGAGCACGACGGAGATGATCAGACCGTTGCCCTTGCTCGCGTCCGCGAACCAGTTCTGGACGCTCGCCAACCACGCCATGCCGGCGGGAGCAGCGTTGATCTGCGTGTACGTCGCGTTCGCGGTCGAGTTGACCTGAAGCAGCCAGAGCAACCCCATCAGGATCCACAGATTGGCCCACAGGATGCGGGCGCCCGTGAACCCGATCAGACCGCCCGGGCGTCCGTTCGGCCATACGAGCGCGCCGATGATCGCGTAGAGAATGACCGCCCCCGGCGCGCCCGTGAGCGGATTCGCCATGTTCATGAACAGCATCCCGAACGCCTCACCGAACCACCACACCGCAAGCGCCCAGACGAACGAGACGATCAGCGCCTGCTTGACCGTGCCGCGATAGAGGATCCCGAGGCCGATCCCCACCTGGATCAGCGCGAACAGCGTGTTGTACAGCGTGAGATTGTGCTGGGCCGTGTTGGCTCCCCAGTTGACGCTGCTCCCAAGCCAGTGCGGCTGCCCAGGCGACATCGCAGTGAGCATCTGGATGAACCCCTTCGAGTACATGAATGACTGGAACTGCAGCCCGCCGTCGAGCAGCCAGATCAGACCGAGGAAGGTCTGAACCGTGCGCCGGACATCAGAGAAGAAGTAGGACCGCAGGCCGTCCAGCGACGGCGATCGCCCGCGACCGGACATTGCGGTGGGACCTGCGATGGTGCTCATCGATCCTCCTTGAGACGTTGTCGGTGCGTCGTCGGTGCGAGTGTGGTCCGCACCGACAAGAACCAATCGACCACTGTTGTTCATGGCACGACAGCGGGACAACCGCAGAATTCGGCGATCCCGTCGTGTCGCTCGCGACGGCTTCCGTACTGCCGCCGGGCCTGGCTGCCTCGTGCCGCCGGGCCTGGCTGCCTCGTGCCGCCGGGCCCGGCTGCCTCGTGCCGCTCGGCCTGGCTGCCTCGTGCCGCTCGGCCTTGCGACACTACGGTCGCGAGGCAGAGGGCGTCGAGCACCGCGAGGGCCGCGCTCACGCGGTTGAGCGCATGACGGGCCGCTCGGGCCGAACGGGATGGGTAGCAGCTACTCGCCCAGAGGGAGGACCGCCGGAAGCGGCGTCGGCGGAGGAGCCCGACCAGCACGGGCCATCCCGATGAGCAGCCCACCGCGCGGCAGCCAGACGACCGCGTAGCGAATCGTCGCATGCAGGCTTCGCTTCTCGCGTTCGGTTGCTCGCGTCGGCGCGCGGGGCCGTCGCGCGAGGCGGACGAGCAACTCCCCAGCAGGATCACGGTTCACGCACAGCGGCACCAAGAAGACCAGCGCCGGGGCCAAGTACAGCAAAGCGTGGAGCAGAGCCGAAGACCCGACGATGGCGGGCCCGGTCCTGGGTTCCACGACCAAGGGCGCCAACACGAGCACGAACACGACCAAGATCCACAGTCGCACCAAGCGCGGGAGCAGCACGCGCCGGCGCCCGTCGAGCGGCGACGAGTGCAGCGCACCGAGACGCGCGATTCCGCGGCGGCCGGTGCAGGGAAGACGCCCGCCCGGGTCCATCGTCAGGACAATACGCTCCCCCAGGCCTTGCTGCCAAGCCTCCGCGCCCTCTGTCACCGCCCTCGTGCCGAGCGGGTCGGCGTTGCCTTCACCGTGGGAGGTGCCGGCGCCTCGCGCGACGGCGGCGGGATGGGCTGCCGCGCGGCGAGAATTCGCTCGGGCGCGAACCGGTAGCCGATCCCGAAATGCGTGTGGATGTAGATCCATCCGGGCGCCGCATCGTGCAGCTTTATCCGCAACCGCCGGACGAACACGTCGACCGAGCGATCGCGGTAGGTCATCCGGCGGCCCCATACGAGCGCGTAGAACTCGGTCCGAGGGACGACCAGGTTGCGTCGCTCGGCCAGCGCCAGGAGTATCTCGAACTCTCGCTCGGTGAGGGCGAGCGGGCGGTTGTCGGCGAGTACCCAGCGCTCCGCCGGGTGGATCTCGAGATTGGCGCAGCGGAGGGCGCGCCACCGCGTCCGGGTCTCGGCGAGGCTCCTCGACATCGTTCTCGCCACCGTACGCTTCGAGCGCCGTCTCGAGTCGTCGATCACTGAATCGCCACGTCTCGTACACGTGACGCTTACGCCGTTGACCGGCTGCGCCCCTACGGTCCGGTGCGCTCCGTGCAGTTCGCCCGGCGGTCGATCTCGCTGATACGACCGCCGGGCAACGGAGTCCACTCGTACCTGAGGTGGGGGCGGGGGGCCACCAGGGCCGGGAAGTGCCGCGGGGCAGGGGTGGGATGCGCTCTGCCAGGGCCTCCCGACCCGGCGTGGCGGACGCGGCTGCGACGTCGGTCTGCGCCGATCGACCCTCGGCAGCGACCTGGAACGCCAGAATAATCGCTGTTTGCGTGTAACCAACCTGTGAACGAGACCCTGTGAGGGGCACGCCGGGTGCTTTTATCCTCTACATTCCCACCTATGCCGGCCGAGGCCAGCGACTCGACCGCGAGCGCACAAGCGGCTCCGCAGCGCGCCAGCAGTCGCCTTCGCCTCGCGATCATCGATCGCGATGCTGGGTTCCTGCAGGTGCTCGCGAACCGTCTCGACTCGCTTGGTTGGGAGCATCGCGCCGTGTCGACGGCGGTGACCGCGGAGGCCCTGATCTCGATGCGGCTGAACGCCCTCGTACTCGACATCTCGGTGCTCGGTCCCGGCGGCTGGGAGTACCTCGAGCGCGTGTGCGGCCGGCTTCCGGGTCTGGCGATCGTGATCTGCACGGGCCCCTCGTCGGTGGGTCAGCGCGTCCGCGGGCTGCGCCTCGGCGCGGACGCCTGGATGAGCAAGCCATGTCATGCCGAAGAGCTGATCTGCGTCGTCGAGGCGGCGATTCGTCGCCATCGGCGCAACGAGATGCCCGAGCTCGAAGGCGCCCTCGTGGTCGGTGAGATCACGATCCGGCCGGATCTCTATCAAGGTTACGCGAACGGGATCAGCCTCGAGCTGACCGCGCGTGAGTTCGAGATCCTGCACCTGCTCGCGCAGTCCGATCGGGTGCTCCGGCGCGAGGAGATCTACGAGCGGGTTTGGGGTTATGCGATGGCCCACGGAGACCGCTCGGTGGATGTCTTCGTCCGCAAGCTGCGCCAGAAGCTTCGCTCGGCATCACCGGCGTGCAGCTACATCCACACACACTTCGGCGTCGGATACCGGTTCGCTCCCGAGATCGACGGCGGGGGCGGCGGTGGCGTCGCGACGTCTGACGATCTCTCGCCGCGGCCCGAGCTGACGTTCCGCTGAGACGTCCCGCGTCCGGCCGGCGCGTGGCTGCCGGCGCCGCGCTCGTCGTCCCGAAATCACAACTTATTCACATCGGGATGACAGCTCCGTAACACTCGCGCGAGCGCGCGCCAGCAGCATAGACGTGACATGTCCACTGCCGCCCAGTCCCGGCGAGAGGTGCTCGTAGTCGGCCCGCTCGAGATCCTCCCCGACGACAACATCGCGGTTGCTGACGGGCGGACCCTGATGCTCTCGATCCGCGAGTTTCGCCTGCTGACTGAGCTGGCTCGGCGCGCGGACCGGATCATGGGCCGCGAAGAGCTGTTCCGTCTCGTCTGGGGACGGGACATGCGATCTGGCGACCGGTCGGTCGACGTGTACGTGAGGAAGCTTCGGGTGAAGCTCGAGCTGGCCCTTCCCGAGTGGCGATTCATCCATACGCACTTCGGCTTCGGCTACCGGCTCAGCGCGGAACGCTAACAAAGCGCGGATGTCCTGGTTACAAATCCGTAACCCCTCGAGGGTCGAATCGGCACACACTCTGACGAACCTCAAAGCAAGCTAAGGAGACAACGGTGAAAGCAAGTCGCATCAGCGCGCTCGTCATGGCGATCGCCTCATCGCTCGTGATCGCAGCATGCGGCTCGAGCAGCAGCTCAGGCGGCTCGTCGAGCACCGGCAGCTCCAAGACCCTCGTGGGCGCGGGCAGCACGCTCATCGCGCCTCTGATGTCGCAATGGCAGCCGGCCTACGACACCGCGAGCGGCGTCGCGGTGACCTACGGGGCGATCGGCAGCGGCGGTGGGATCGAGCAGATCACCGCCCGGACCGTTGATTTCGGCGCGAGCGACGCGCCACTGACACCAGCCCAGTTCACCGCCGCCAAGGGCGTCGTGCAGGTCCCGTGGGCGCTGGCCGCGACCGTCGTCGCCTACCACCTCACCGGCGTCCCCAACCAGCTCAAGCTGACCGGCACGGTGCTGGCGGACATCTACCTGGGCCAGATCACGATGTGGAACGCGCCCCAAATCAAGGCGCTGAACCCGGGCGTCAACCTGCCCGCGACGAAGATAACTCCCGTGTACCGCACCGACGGAAGCGGCGATACCTACGCGTTCACGAACTATCTGTCGCACGTCAGCCCGACGTTCAAGTCCAAGGTCGGCAACGCGACGCAGGTGAGCTTCCCCGTCGGTCTCGGCGGCAAGGGCAACTCCGGCGTCGGCGGTGTGCTGTCGACGACCAACGGCTCGATCGCCTACATCGCGATCTCGTACGTGCTCGAGAACAAGTTCGACTACGCGCTGATCCAGAACGCCGCCGGCAAGTATCCAGTTCCCGGTGTCCCGAGCATCTCCGCGGCGGCTGCGGCGCTGACGTCGGTTCCGGCCAACAACGATGTCTCGATCGTCGACCCGCCGGCGTCTGCGTCCGGCGCGTATCCGATCTCCACGTTCACGTACGCGATCGTGCCGACCAAGAGCTCGAAGGCGACCACGTTGAAGGCATTCCTGAGCTGGGCGATCACGACCGGGCAGGCGGACGGGCCGAAGCTCGACTTCGCGCCGCTTCCGGCCAAGGTCGTCACAGCTGACACAGCGACGATCGCGAAGATCGGCTGAGCGAGAGCGCGCGATGAGCGCAGCCGCACCCTCCGCCACACCGCCGAGGGGCACTTTAGCCACCGTTCGCCGCAACATCGTCGACCGGATCGGCGATCCATCGCTGCGGGTCCTCGCCGGCGCCGCGTCGGTCGTGGCCGTGTTCGTCATCCTCCTGCTGGCGTACAAGGTCTTCGACGGGTCGAGTTCCGCGTTTTCGAAGTTCGGGCTGGGATTCCTCACCTCGAAGATCTGGAATCCGGTCACGAACCAGTTCGGCGCGGCGTCCTTCATCTACGGCACGCTCGTCAGCTCCGCTATCGCGATGTTGTTCGCTGGGCCGCTGTCGATCGCGATCGCCCTCTACCTCACCGAGCTCGCGCCGCGGCGGGTGCGCCGCCCGGTGGCCACGCTCGTGGATCTGCTGGCGGCGATCCCGAGCGTGATCATCGGCCTCTGGGGCATCTTGGTCATGGCTCCGTTCATGGTCAACCAGCTGGAGCCGGCCCTCCACAGCGTGCTCGGCTGGATCCCGCTGTTCGGCGGCTCGCCATCACCGTTCGGGCTGCTCCCGGCTGCCCTCGTCCTGACCATCATGGCGGTGCCGATCGTCAGCGCGATCACCCGCGAGGTATTCGAGACGGTACCGTCCGACCTCAAGGAGGCCGCGTACGCGCTCGGGGCGACGCGCTGGGAGATGACACGGATGGTGATCTTGCCGATCGCCCGGCCCGGGATCGTGGGAGCCAGCATCCTCGGTCTCGGGCGTGCGCTCGGCGAGGCGATCGCGGTCACGCAGGTGATCGGCGGGGCCGTCTCGATCCACGCCTCCCTGTTCCAACCGGCGGACACGCTCGCGAGCCGTATCGCCTCCCAGTTCCAAAGCGCGAGCGGCACGGTGTACATCTCCTCGCTCTTCTATCTGGCCGCGATCCTGCTCGTGATCTCGTTGATCGTGAACATCGGAGCGCGTCTGATCGTGCGTCGAGGCATTCCCGCGAAAGTGATGAATTGATCCGATGAGCGCGACGATTGAGTCCCCCAACCCGCCGCCGAAGTTGTTCACCACCAGCGCCCGCCGTAAGCGGGTCAACCGGTCTATGGAGGTGCTCTCGACGCTCGCTGCGGGGCTCGCCGTAGCAGTCCTCGTGATCGTGGTCGGCTCGGTGGTGATCAAGGGCGTGAGCGCGCTCAACCTCGACTTCCTGACCGAGACGCCTGCGCCGTTCGGCGCTCCCGGGGGCGGGATTGCGAACTCGATCGTCGGGACATTCCTCTTGGTCGCGATCGCGAGCGTGATCGCCGTACCTATCGGCCTCCTGATCGGAATCCACGCGAGCGAGTTCGCCCGGCCCCGTGTCTCCAACGCCGTCAGGTTCGCGCTCGACATCCTGAGCGGCGTTCCGACCATCGTCACCGGCGTCTTCATCTTCGGCCTGCTCGTTGCGGGGCATGTGCAGAGCGGATACGCGGGGTCGGTCGCGCTGGCGATCATCATGCTGCCGATCGTCGCACGCTCCGCGCAGGAGGTGCTGAGGCTCGTTCCGAACTCGTTGCGGGAGGCCGCGGTGGCGCTCGGCGTCGCCCGCTGGCGGATGGTGCTGCGGGTGGTGCTGCCCACGGCGGCCGGCGGTCTGATCACCGGTGCCGTTCTCGGCGTCGCGCGCGTCGCCGGGGAAACGGCCCCCCTGCTGTTGACCTCCTCGATCGCATCGAACGCGGTCTCGTGGAATCCCACGCAGGCGCTGTCTTCGATCCCGGTGACCATCTTCACCCTGTCCGAGTCCCCGGCCCCCGCTGACCACGCTCGGGGCTGGGCGGCGGCGCTGGTCCTGATCGTCGGCGTTCTCGCGCTCAGTGTGTTCGCTCGAAGCCTCCACGAACGCAGCCGCCGTCGTCTGCGTGGCTAACCTTTTACACGTCAAGGAGCCGACACTGGCATGATCCAGCCCCGCCTCTCCCTCAAGCGAAACAGCGAAGTGTCACGCACAGACCCCGAACCCACGTCCGAGGCTTCGAAGGAGCCCGCCGTCGAGTCGAGTGCTCCCGAGGAGCGGGATCGGGCGCGGCCGGCTCAGACCGGCCCCGGCCATCGCGTCTCCGTCAGCGACTTGCACGCGTACTACGGAGCGACGGAGGCCGTCAAGGGGGTGAGCATCGACTTTCCGCCCAGGGAGGTGACGGCGATCATCGGACCTTCGGGGTGCGGAAAGTCGACGATGGTGCGCTGCATCAACCGGATGCACGAGGAGATCCCGCACGCGCGCGCGGAAGGGCGGATCATGCTCGACGACAACGACCTGTACGCACATGGCGTCGACGTGACCTCCGTGCGACGGCTGATCGGGATGGTGTTCCAGAAGCCGAATCCGTTCCCGACGATGTCGATCTTCGACAACGTCGCCTCCGGGCTGAGGCTGACCGGGAACAGGGGCGATAATCTGCGCGAGCGGGTCCACAGGTCGCTGCGCGCGGTAGGGCTCTGGGGCGAGGTCAAGAACCGGCTCGACTCACCGGGGGTTGGACTCTCCGGCGGTCAGCAACAGCGGCTGTGCATCGCTCGGACGATCGCTGTCGAGCCCGAGGTGATCCTCATGGATGAGCCCTGCTCGGCGCTCGACCCGGTGGCGACGCTGAAGGTCGAGGAGCTGATCGACGAGCTCAAGGAGCAATACACGATCGTGATCGTCACGCACAACATGCAGCAGGCCGCGCGGGTGGCGGATTCGACCGTGTTCATGCTCGATGGACACCTGATCGAGCACGCGCCGACGAAGGAGCTCTTCACCAACCCGAAGGACGAGCGCACGGAGCGCTACGTCACCGGTAAGTTCGGCTGATGCAGGAGACCAGGAGCAACTACCGAGAGGCGCTCAAGTCGCTCGAGCGCCAGACGCTCGAGGCTCTCGATATGGTCGTCCAGGCGCTCGATCGGGCGCTCGAGGCCGTCAGCTACCAGGACGTCGAACTCGCCGGCATGGTCGTCGCCGACGACGATCGGATCGATGGACGTTACCTCGAGGTCCATCAGGGAATCCTGTCGCTGCTCGCACTACAGACCCCGGTAGCGACCGACCTGCGGATCGTCGCTGCGCTGCTTCACGTCATTCGCCACGCCGAGCGGATGGGCGACCAGTGCGTGAACATCGCCAAGCTACTGCCGCTGTCCGGCTACGAGGCGCCCAAGGACAAGGATCTCCTCGACGCGATCGAGCGCATGGGGCAGCTCGCCCGCTCGCAGGTGTCGCAGGCCAAGCAGGCCTTCGCCGAGCGCAACGCGGACCTCGCCTACGATCTCCTGCGCCAGGACGCCGAGATCAACCAGCTGAACATCGACATCTTCAATCGCGCGCTCGCGATCGGCGACGACATCGAGACGCGCGAGTGGGCGATGCACATGATCCTCGTGGCGCGCTGCCTGGAGCGCATCGGCGACAACGCGGTCGACATCGGCGAGCAGACCGCCTTCGTGGTGACCGGATTGTTCCGCGAGTTCGCGGACGCGTCGCACCCCGGTTAGCGGGGGCGTCCAAGTCCGGTTGGCGGGACACGCCGCGGCCCCGGCAGCGGGGCGTCGCAAGCCGGGTTGGCGCTCCCCGGGTCCGGACAGGGTCGGCAGCGTCGCCGCTGCCGACCCTCTTAGGAGAGAGAGACATCACCGTATGCGATTGGATGGCGTCAGGTGTGACGATTTCGATCTCGCTGATGAGGGGACCGGAGCCGGCCACGCTCGCAAACCCTCAAGCGCGAGGTGTTCGCCGGGTCCAAGGGGATCTTCGAGTTTGGCCACGGGGCCAATGACCCGCCCCGATGGCGGGTCTACTTTCCCTGCTATGAGCATGCGTCCTCCTCAAATCGTGGCGTTCGGCGGGGGCGGTTTCTCGATGGAGTGGGGCAATACCCTGCTCGACGACCACGTGCTCGCGCTCACCGGCATCGAGCGTCCGCGGGTCTGCTTCCTACCGACCGCCAGCGGCGACGCCGACCATTACGTCGTGCGGTTCTACCGCGCATTTCCAGCCTCGCGGTGCGAGCCATCGCACATCTCCCTGTTCCGGCGGGAGACCGGCGTCGGCGATCCCCGTGCCCACCTGCTCGCGCAGGACCTCGTGTACGTTGGTGGTGGCAGCCTGGTGTCGCTGCTGGGCACGTGGCGCGCGCACGGGATCGACCTCGTGCTGCGCGAGGCGTGGGAGGCGGGCGTCGTCCTGTGCGGTGGCTCGGCGGGCTCGCTGTGCTGGTTCGCGGACTCGGTGAGCGCGTTCCATGAGGGCCCCGCGCGGTGCATCGAGGGGCTCGGCTTCCTTCCGTGGAGCAACGCCGTGCATTACGAGGAGGAGGCTGCGAGGCGCTGTGCCTTCCACGAGGCGATCGCCGCAGGCATGGTTCCCGGCTACGGCGCCGCCGACGGCGCCGCGCTGCACTTCGTCGGTAGTGAGCTGTCCGAGGTCGTGAGCTCGCGCCCACGCGCCTCGGCCGTGCACGTGAGCAGGGACGCGCAGGGCGCGATCGTCGAGCGGTCGCTGGCGGCACGCTACCTGGGTGCCTCGCCGGTAACGCTCCGAGAGGGGCAGGCGATCGCCGCGTGACCGCCCCGCGCGCGCGACTCCAGTGCACTGAACATCCGATTGCGGCATCCTGGCACGTGATGCCTTCTCGAAGCGACCCGCGGCGAGTTCTGGCGATGGGCGGCGGCGGATTCACAATGCACGAGCGCGCCCCGGCGCTCGACAAATTTGTGCTCGCACTGACCGAGAAGCCGGTCCCGAAGGTCTGCTTCCTGCCCACGGCGAGCGGCGATCCGCGCGAGCAGGTGACGCGCTTCTACGAGCGCTTTGGTGGATGGCCGTGCGAGACGAGCACCATCTCCCTGTTTCACCTCGGTCGCGATCGGATCGACCCGATCGAGCGCCTCCTGGACCAGGACGCGATCTACGTCGGTGGCGGTTCGATGCGCAACATGCTCGCGATCTGGCGCGAGCACGGGATCGACGCCGCGATGCGGACGGCGTGGGAGCGCGGGATTGTGCTCGCCGGCCTGAGCGCCGGGGCGATGTGCTGGTTCGAAGGTGGAGTGAGCATGAGCGGTGGAGCGCCGGAGGCGGTCGCCGGCCTCGGCTTCCTTCCCGGCAGCCTTTCGGTTCATCTCGGCGGCGAGGTCGAGCGCCTGCAGACGTACCGCACGGCGGTCGCGAGCGGGGAGCTCCCCCCCGGCTACGCGGTGGATGACGGGGCGGCGGTCCTGTTCAGCGGCACGCGCCTCGCCGAGTGCGTGGCCTCGCACGGCGGCGCGCGAGTGGTGCGCGTCGCCCTCGACGGCACTGGCGCCGTGTACGAGCAGCGGCTCTCGGCGCGCCTGCTTCCCGGTGCTTTCGGCGGCGAAGAGCCACGCGCCGAGTCCCGCGGCGTGGCTGAGCTTCGGGCGCTGCGCGCCGGCCGGCGTCGCTGGGACTGACCGGCTTCGCTGAGATTGACCGTCCGCGTCGGCCGGCGTCGCTGGGACTGAGCAGCTTCGCCGCCGTTACAGGCCTGGTGCGAAGTCATAAGACGGGTGCGGCGCCACCGCGCCGTCCACCTCGAGCACGATCTCCGCGTGACGGCGTAGCGGGATCTCCGCGAGTGGCCCTCGCCAGCGCCGGCCGTCGACGAACCCGAGTACCGACCCTCTGAAGCTGAGCAGCCGGCGCGCGTCGAGCCGCTGTCCCCAGACCGCGAAGAGAACTCCGAGCCTGAGCACGTTTCCGCGCTGCACCTGGACGACGCCGGTCGGCTCGAGCGTGCGCAGCGGGTACGAGCACTTCCCGCCGAGGACGTACACGCCGCGTATGCGTTGGGGCGGCGCAACGCCGATTCCCGCGGGGATGTGCACGACGAAGCGATGAGCGAACAGCTCGAGGTGGATCCCGAATCGGGGGCCCGGGGAGGCGAGGCAGCGGAGGCCGTCGATCGTCGCCCGACGGCCCACGACCGCCGACACCGCCGGCGGACGGTAGGCCGGCCCGGGTCCCACCGGACGCGCGCTGACGGACGGTGCCAGCCCTCCCGATCGGTTCGTGCTCGTCCGCCTGCCCGAGCCGCTGCACGCGCACACCACGGCGATCGCGAGTGCGAGAACGAAGATGAAGGTTCGGGGTGGACGACGTGCCCGCGGCCTCATGTGCTCGGGGCGGTGAGCAGCGACATCTTCGTCGATCGTCTGCAGTTCGCTCTCACGAGCACGTTCCATTACGTGTTCCCGATCCTGACATCAACAATGCCGCCACCGCCTACCACGCCTTCGACATCGCGATCATCTGGTTCCCGATCGGGATGATCCTCGGTCGCGGTACCGTTGGCACGTGCGCGAGGTTCTGCCCGGAGTGATCCATTGGACGGCGATCCACCCGCGGATCGAGATCGAGGTCTCGTCGTACTGGTTCGATGACGGTGGCATCCTCATCGACCCGCTGATCCCACCCGACACCGGGCTCGAGTGGTTCTCCGGGCGCCCGACGCCACCGACGGCGATCGTGTTGTCGAACCGCCATCACTACCGCTCGAGCGGATCCTTCGTGGAGCGGTTCGCATGCCAGGTGTACTGCGCCCGCAGCGGGCTCCACGAATTCACTCACGGCGAGGCGGTTACCGGATTCGATCCTGGCGACAGGCTCCCGGGAGGCGTCGTTGCCTGCGAGGTCGGCGGCCTGTGTCCGGACGAGACGGCCCTCTACCTTCCGGGCAGGGGTGCCGTCGTGTTCGCGGACGGCGTCGTCCGCGCGGGTCCGCCAGGTGACCCCGGCCCGCTCGGCTTCGTCCCGGACGCGCTCATGGACGATCCGCCGGAGACGAAACGACGGCTGCTCGACGTCTTCGCGCGCGTGCTGCGCGATCTCGACTTCGAGCATGTCCTCCTCGCCCACGGAGGACCGCTCGTCGGCGATGGTCGCGCCCAGCTGCAGGAGCTCATCAGCTCCGGCGGACGCACCGCGTTCGAGATCTAGGCGCGCTCCACGCGATTGTCAAGCCCCTGCGGCCCATCCGCCATAGTTCTTGGCATGAGCGTGAGCAACCTCCATGACATCGAGGATCGCACCGACTGCGAGCGGCTCGTGCGCGCCTTTTACGGTCGCGCGCTCGTTGACCCCGTCATCGGCTGGATCTTCGTCGACGTCGCCAAGCTCGACGTCGAGGCCCACGTGCCGCAGATCGCGTCCTTCTGGGAGACGATCCTCCTCGGTGCGCGGTCCTACGCCGGCGGCGCGTTTGCGCCGCACGCTGCGTTGCATGCGCAGGTGGGTCTGCGGGGCGGGCACTTCGAGCGCTGGCTGTGGCTATGGCATACGACCGTCGACGAGCTCTTCGTCGGCGAGCGAGCCGAGCTCGCCAAGGCGCACGCGGTGCGTGTAGCGCACGCATTCCATCGTCGCCTCGAGGCGATGCCCGTTCCTGCGCGCGCGACATGCGCTCCCGTTGGGTTCCTCGTCACCCAGCACGGCCGGCGCGAGTAGAGACGTGACGGCTGACATCGCGATGCTCGAGCGCTTGGTGCGACCAGGTGGCAAGCGTGTGCTCGATATCGGCTGTGGTGGCGGTGCCCTGGTGCGCGAGCTCGCCGATCGCGGCGCTGACGTGGTCGGGCTCGAGATCTCACAGGCGCAGCTCGCGACCGCGGTGGCGCGTGGCGGCCCGAGCGGCGCCCGCTATGTCGTCGGGCGCGCACAAGAGTTGCCGTTCGATGACGGCTCGTTCGATGTCGCGGTATTCATGCGCACGCTCCACCACGTCCCACCGGCCGATCTCATCCCGGCGTTACGTGAAGCTCGTCGCGTGCTCCTCCCTGGCGGCGTGGTCTACGTCGCCGAACCGCTGGCCGAGGGCGATTACTTCGCGCTGACGAGACTGGTCGAGGACGAGCTCGAGGTGCGTGAAGCGGCTCAGGCAGCCCTCGCCGAGGCGACGCTCGCGGGCCTCGATCGGGTCACCACCGTGAAGTACGACGTCCGATTGTGCGTCGCCGATCTGGCGTCGTTGCGCGCACGACTCGTCAGCGTCGACCCAGAGCGAGCGAAGCTCTTCGACGCACGGGAGGCGAGGCTCGCCGAGGCCTTCGCGGCGCTCGGAGAGGACGGGGAGTCCTCCGGCGAGCGGTGCTTTCTGCAGCCGATGCGTGCCGACGTGCTCCGGGCGTCATCGTGACTCCGGCTGACGCCGCCGTCTCAGCCTTCGTCGGCGCCCAGTGATCTGCCACGGGCCGGGCGTGAGGTCCAGCACGAGATTGACGATCCAGATGATCAGGGTCGCTGCGACCAAGGTCCAGAAGCCGTGGATGTGGAAGCCGCCGACGATCGCCTTGGTGATCACGAGCATGAGCAATGAGACGAAGAACCAGGCCGCTCCCAACGTGAGGATCGCCAGCGGGAGCGTCACCAGCCGCAGGAGCGGCTTCAGCATCGTATTGAGCACTCCGAACACCGCGGCGGCCGCGAGCAGGGCACCGGCGCTCGCCACGTCGACGCGATGCAGCGCAGCCGCCACGACTGCGAGCACGAGCGCGTTCGTCAGCCACGAGATGCCGAGCCGCACGAGCAGCGACGGCGACGTAGCCGGCGTACCCTCACCGAGCGTCATGTCGTGCAGCGGTGGTGGAGGTCGAGGGCGTTTCCTGCTGGGTCGACACCGGTGATGAAGGGTGCGGATGTGGGTGCGGCGGTCATCGGGTAGCTCCTCGGACGCGGTGCAGGAAGTTCTACCAGGAGGACGCCGCACGGGCCGGCGACTGGTCGCGGGCGAGGGTCAAGGGACCTCGAGGTCAGAAAAGCTTCTCCGTGCGCTTGGTTTCGGCGACAATGCGGGGCCGCGATGGATGACGAGCTCTTCGACGCCGTACGTAGCGAGGCGTGCGCCGAGGGCCGGCCGGCGGATCGCGCTCGCCGGATCGCGGATCTCATTCGCCTCAGGACCCGTCGGCGCTGGATCGGCATCTACCGGGTGGAGGCTGACCGGGTGGTCAACCTTGGCTGGAGTGGCCCGGGGCCGCCCGCATATCCACGCTTTCCCGTGGATCGAGGTCTGACGAGTGCGGTGATCGATTCACGAACGACGGTGGTCTCCAACGATGTCGCGAGCGACCCACGCTACCTCGCGGCGCTGCAGTCAACGGGCTCCGAGCTGATCGTGCCGGTCCTCATCGCCGGACAGGTCGTCGGGACGCTCGACGTGGAAGATGGGCGCCAACGGGCCTTCGACGAGGACGATCGTGTGATCTTCGAGAGGCTCGCGGCCGCGCTCCGCGATCTCTACATACCCTAAGGTAAGGGCGCGCGAGCCCTACCTAAATGCTCTGTGTCAGCGCCACCGCGCGCTGCCTCGCGGAGGCGAGGAGGATCTCGATCTCCGCGGGGGGCAGCGGCGGGGAGAAGAGAAAGCCCTGTGCCAGCGACAGGCGCATGCCCCGGAACTGATCGGCTTGACCTGGCTGCTCGATGCCTTCTGCGATCACGTCGAGCAGCAGGCTCTCCCCGAGGTTGATGATGCCGTGGACCAGCTTGGCCTTGTCGGGGTCACGGTCGATCCCGTCGACGAACGATTTATCGATCTTCAGGATGTCGATCGGGAAATGACGCAGATGCGATAGCGATGAGTAGCCGGTCCCGAAGTCGTCCACCGCGATCCGTAGTCCCAGCGCCTTGAGGCCCTCGAGCTGGGCCAAGACCTCGTCGCGGTCGCCAAGCAGCAAGCCCTCGGTGATCTCGAGCGCCAGTGACTCTGGGGGCAGCTCGGTGGCGCGCAGCACGTCGCGCACCGTGCGGATGAAGTCGGGCTCACTGAGCTGGCGGGTGGACACGTTGACGCTCAGCTGCAATGGCTGATCGGGGAACGCCAATTGCCACTGGCGAGCCTGAGCGCATGCCGTCTGGAGGATCCAGAGACCGAGCGCAACGATCAAGCCCGTCTCCTCCGCGACAGCGATGAACTGATCCGGCGCGAGACGCGAGCGAGTCGGATGCCGCCAGCGGACGAGTGCCTCGACGCCAACGATCCGTCGGGACTCGAGCTCCACGATGGGCTGGTAGTCGAGCTCGAACTGTCCGGCGTCGACGGCGGCCCGCAGCTCTCCCGTCAGCTCGAGACGCTCCAGCACCCGGCGGTGCATGCTCGGCTCAAACGCGCGAATTGACGCCTTGCCGTCGGCCTTGGCGGCGTACATCGCCATATCGGCGTTGCGCAGCAAATCCTCGTCGCCGGTGGCGCCGGCCCACAATGCCAGTCCCATCGAAGCGGTCACCCCAAGCTCGCGGCTGTCGATCAGGAACGGGAATGCGAGCGCATCGAGGATCCGGTGCGCGAGGACCCGAGCCTCGCTCTCATCGGCCTCGACGAGGACCGCGAACTCGTCCCCACCGAGTCGCGCTGCGGTGTCCGTGGGCCGCAGGATGGCGCGAATCCGCAGGGCCACCGCTTTCAGCAAATCGTCGCCGCGAGCGTGCCCAAGGCTGTCGTTGACCGTCTTGAAATCGTCGAGGTCGAGGAACATGACCGCGAATGAGCGTCCACGTCGGTGCGCGATCGAAAGGGCGTGCGAGAGCCGATCCTCGAACAGGGCGCGGTTCGCAAGCCCGGTCAGTGAGTCGTGGAACGCTTGATGGCGCAACTCGTCCTCGAGCGCCTTGCGCTCGGTGACGTCGCGCAGGCTGAGCACGAGACCCCGGACCGCCGGATCATCGACGCGGTTATCGACCACGGTCTCGACCGTTCGCCACCCGCCCGCGGCATGGCTGAACCGTGCACTGAGCGTGTGGTTTCCCGGCCGCTCCAACGTCGCCGTCAGGAAGTGCTCGACGAGCAACACGTCATCGGGGTGGACGATCGTCGTCAGCGGCCGTCCGATCACCGCATCGGCGTCATGGCCGAGGACCCGCTTGACCGAGGCGGCCTGCCACCGCACCAAAAGGTCCGCTCCGATGACCGTCACGACGTCAGTCGAATGCTCGACGAGCGCCCGCAGACGCGCCTCGCTGCGGATCTCGATCGCATGCCGCTCGGCCTCGACCGCACCCTTTCGCCGGAGGCGCTCGAAACGCGCGCTGATCATCAACAGCGCGATCAGCCCGAACGCGAGCGACCCGACGAACGCGGTCTGCGCGTTCGCGGAGGCTCGGTCGGCGACGCCCCGCTCATGTGTCGATGCGCTCTGCGCGTCGTCGTCCAATCGATTGAGCACGGGGCTGAATCGGACCTGCTCATCATGGAGCGCGACCGTGAGCAACTGACCCTTGGCGGCGGCAAGCGTCTGCAGGCCGAGCACGAACAGTGCCTGTGCGTCGCGCTGCAGGGTCGCAGTCTGTGCGTCGGGCTCGAGTGAGCGCAGGTCCTCGAGTGCGCTGCTGAGCTGTGCCCACGTGGCGAAGCCGCTCGCGACGAGCGCGGGACTCAGTCGCACACGACGGGCGCGGCCTGCCAGCGCATCAGCGAGGGCCTGTGCTCTGATCGCGTTGAGCTGCTGACTCGAAGCCTTGATCGTCTCGACCAACACCTCCGCTCGACGGTGATGGTCCGCGTTCTCGCGCGCCATCTCCGCGATGGTCACCATCGCGGTTGCCACGACGATGCCGGTCACCAGCAACAGCAGCTGGCGCCAGGAGGCGCTGGGCCGGGACAGACGCTTGGCGTACAGCACCCATCCGCGCCGGGCTGCGGACTGACGGTGCCTGAGGCTTGCCGAGCGGCGGTACTCCATCTGGGGCGTATCGGCCTACGTGGTGGCGAGCACGAGGCCGTGGCGGAGTTCTGGCCTGATGGTGCCCGCCCGGGACTCAGACGCGGCCTCGGATCCTCAAGCAGGCGCCGAGGCCGGCTGCGGCGGCGGCTCGGAGTGGGCTCGCGCCGTCGTCGGCAGGAGGATCTCGAACACCGCGCCACCGTCGGGCGCGTTGCTCGCCATGACCGAGCCACCGTGCTGTTCGGCGACCTGCCGGACGATCGCCAGGCCGAGACCGGAGCCCTGGCGGCCGCGCGCGTTGACCCCGCGATAGAAGCGGTCGAAGACGTGGGGGAGATCCTCAGGATCAACCCCAGCGCCGTGGTCGCGGACGCGAACGCCGGTCGCGTCGACCCGAATCTCGACGGTCGTTCCCGCGTACGTGTGCCGGGCGGCGTTGTCGAGCAGGTTATTGACCGCGCGCGAGAGGCGCTCGGGGACGCCGTCGACGACGACGGGCTCGAGCCGGGTGTCGAAGACGATCCCCGGGGCATTGCGGCGAGCGCGGTCGACAGCGTCCTCGACGATTCCGTCGAGCCTGACGTCGTCCGCGGCCTCGATCGGCTGGTCGCCGCGCGCCAGCTCGATCAGGTCGCCGACGAGCGCGCTCAGCTCTTCGCTCTGCTCGACCACGTCGGACAGGAGCCGCTCGCGATCCTCGTCGGTGAGCGCGCCGCCCTGGAGCAGCACCTCGACGTTCGTGCGGAGGCTGGTGACCGGGGTGCGGAGCTCGTGCGAGGCGTCGGCGACGAGCTGGCGCTGAGCGCGCACGGATTCGTCAACCGCGGCGCGTGAGGTCTCGAGCCGGTCGAGCATCGCGTTGAAGCGGGTCGCGAGCTGACCCACCTCGTCGTCGGCGCGCACCTGGATGCGCGTCGTCAGGTCCTCGGTCTCGCCGATGTGCTCCGCAGCCTGGGCGACCTCGCCCAAAGGTGCCAGCACGCGGCGGGCGGCGAGCCGGCCGAGCATCGCGGCAAGCGCGATTCCCGCGGCGCAGAGGATCAAGAGCATGAGCCGCAGGTTCGAGAGGATGCTGTCGACCTGACCAAGGGGGCGCGCGAGCTCGACCGCGCCGGTCGTGGTCTGTCCGTTTGCGAGCTGGAGCGTGACCGGGACGGTGATCAAGCGCAGATGGCTGCCGCCGACCTCCACGTCGGAGAGGTACTTGCCGGCGCGGCCCGATGCGACGGACGTCGTCATCGCCGTCACCGGCAACGTGACATTTGTCCCCGTTACCGGCTCTACGGCTCCGTCTGCGGCCACAATCTGGGCGTAAGGCGCCGGTCCGCCGGCGCTCGGCGGGATAGCGGGAAGGTCGCGGCTGACGATCGCGCGAATACCGGCCTGCTGCACTGCCGCCGCCTGCGCCGTCAGCGCATCATCCACCTGCCCCCGCAGCTGGTGGCGGACCTCGAAATAGCAGATCGCCGCCACGAGCACGATCGCCACGCCGACCGCTGCGGCGGCGACGAACGCAAGTCGGCGACGCAGCGGCACCGCTCCCCCTCAGTCCCGGAGCACGTAGCCCACGCCGCGGACCGTGTGGAGCAGTCGCGGCTCATCGCCTTCCTCGGTCTTGCGGCGCAGGTAGCCCATGTAGACACCGAGCGCATTCGACGTCGGCCCGAAGTCGTACCCCCACACGCGCTCGAAGATCGTCGTCCGGGTCAGCACCTGGCGGGGGTGCTGCATGAACAGCTCGAGGAGCAGGAACTCGGTGCGCGAGAGCTCGATCCGGCGCTCTCCCCGGTGGACCTCGTGCGCGACCGGGTCGAGGACGAGGTCGCCGTAGCGCAGGACCTCGCCCTCGTGGCCGTCGCCGGACCGGCGGAGCAGCGCCCGGAGTCGGGCCTGCAGCTCGCGCAGCGCGAACGGCTTGACCAGGTAGTCGTCGGCGCCGACGTCGAGTCCGGTGACCCGATCCTCGATCGCATCGCGAGCGGTGAGCATGAGAACCGGGGTGCGGTCACCCGCCTTGCGCAGGCGGCGACACACCTCCAGACCGTCGAGGCGCGGCATCGCGACATCTAGGATCATCGCGTCGACAGGCGACTCCGCGAGCAGATCGAGAGCCTCTTCGCCATCGGCGGCGAGGGACACGTCGTGGTGTTCGAGTCGCAGCGCGCGCTCGAGCGCCCGCCTGACGGCAGGCTCGTCATCGACTACCAAAACGCGCGCCATGGCCAGATGATGGCGTGTGCGGGTAAAAGTTGCCGAAGAAGCGCCTTACGCGCTCTTGTCGGCCTTGCGCACCAGCGTCTCGTGGACGGTAGCCGCGACGTGGTCCGGCGTGATTCCCAGCTGCGCCATGACCTCATCGCCGGGCGCCGAGGCTCCGAATCGGTCGATCGCAACGCTCGCGTTCGCCCAGCGCGACCAGCCCATCGACACACCCGCTTCGACCGAAACGGTCTGGGTTCCTGGCGGCAGTATCTCGTCCTGGTAGCCCCGGTCCTGCTCCTCGAACAGCTCCCACGACGGCATCGAGACGACGCGCACCGAGACGCCCTGCTCGCTCAGCTTCAGCTGAGCCGCCAGCGCCACGGAGACCTCCGAGCCGGTCGCGACGACGATCGCGTCGGCCGCGTCGCCGGGAGCCTCGGCAAGCACGTAGGCGCCCTTCGTCGGGCCGTCGCCCACGGCGTCGGGGGGGAGGACCGGAAGGCCCTGACGGGTCAACAGCAGGCAGACGGGACCGCGACCGGGCTCGCACGCAACGCGCCATGCCTGGGCCGTCTCGTTCGCGTCGCCGGGCCGGATCACGGTCAGTCCCGGGATCGCGCGCAGGGCGGCGTAGTGCTCGATCGGCTGGTGGGTCGGGCCGTCCTCGCCCAACCCGACGGAGTCGTGGGTGAAGACCCAGATCACGGGCAGTCCCATCAGCGCCGACAGGCGGATCGCGGGGCGCATGTAATCGGAGAAGACGAGGAACGTCCCGCCGTACGGTCGCACGATCCCCCCGTGCAGCGCGAGACCGTTGACCGCTGAGCCCATCGCGTGCTCGCGGACGCCCCAGTGGACGGTTCGCCCGAACGCTTCGCGGCTGAAGGAGTCCTCGCCCGGCAGGACCGCCAGGGTCGAGCCGGCCAGGTCGGCGGAGCCACCCACCATCGTCGGCAGCAATGGCGCGAGCGCGGTCATCGCCTTGCTCCCGGCGGCGCGAGTGGCGAGCGTGGGCGCGTCCCCGGGATCGAACCGCGGCAGCGCGGCGTCGAGTCCCGGCTCGGGCAGCCCGGCCCACGCGCGCCCCCATTCGGCCGCGAGATCCGGGTGCTCTGCCTTCCAAACGGCGAACCGAGCCTCCCAGTCATCCTGGAGCAGCGCGCCCCGCTCGAGGCACGGTGCGTAGGCCTCGCGTACGGCCGCGGGAACGACGAAGCGGCCGTCGGGATCCCAACCGAGCACCTGTTTCGTCGCCCGCACCTCATCCTTGCCCAAGGCCGAACCATGGGCACCGGAGGTGCCTTGCTTGGTCGGCGCCGGGTAGCCGATGATCGAGCGCACGCGGATCAACGACGGCCGCCCCTCCTCCGCGATCGCGGCATCGACGGCGGCCTGCAGCTCGTCGAGGTCGTTCACGTCCTGCACCGCGAGGGTATGCCATCCATAGGCCCGGAAGCGCGCTTCCACATCCTCCGAGGCGAAGCTCAGCGCGGTCGTGCCGTCGATCGTGATGCCATTGTCGTCGTACAGGTAGACGAGCCGGCCCAGTCCCAGGTGGCCGGCCAGTGAAGCGGCCTCGGCGCTGACGCCCTCCATGAGATCCCCATCCGAGCAGATCGAGAAGACGCGGTGGTCCATCACCTCGGCGCCGTAACGCTGGCGCAGGAAGCGCTCGGCCATCGCCATCCCGACGCCGTTCGCGAAGCCCTGACCGAGTGGGCCCGTCGTCGTCTCGACGCCCGGCGTGAGCACGTGGCCGAACACTCGCTCCGGGTGGCCTGGGGTACGGGATCCCCACTGGCGGAAGCGCTCGAGCTCGGACAGCGGCAGGTCGTAGCCGGTCAGGTGAAGGATGCTGTAGAGCAGCATCGAGCCGTGTCCCGCCGAGAGCACGAAGCGGTCCCGGTCCGGCCAGTCGGGATCGGACGGATTGTGTCGGAGCACGCGCGTGTACAAGAGGTGGGCGACCGGCGCCATCGCCATCGGCAGCCCGGGATGGCCGGAGTTGGCCTGCTCGACGGCGTCCATCGCCAGACAGCGGATCGTGTCGACGCAGAGACGATCGAGCTCGCTGCTCCGGAGATCGTCCGAGAACGAGCCCTGTTCCGGGAGTCCGACGCTCACGACGCCGCTTCTCGCGCCGGCACGGCAGCGATCGACGCCGGCTCGCGCCGATGCGTCGTTCGGGCGCCGGCGCCTCCGAGCGCGAGCGCGGCGGTCGCCGTGGCCAGGTGATACAGCACAAGCAACTGCACGAGGGCGAGGGACTCGGATCGGTTCAGCTGGGTGCCGACCGTGAACTCCCCGAGCCTTCCCGCGCGCAAATGGCTGGCGAAGTGCATCCGGTGCCAGATCGCCTCCTCGATCCCCGCCGCCTGCTCTTGATCGATGAGGCCGGGAATCACGACCAGACGGTCGCGTCCCTGATCGACCATCGAGATCCCGTCGGAACCGCCCGAGACGAGGGGGGAGAGGTCGGGGTGGGGCAGGTCCGGACCGAGGATGAGCTGAGCGTCGAGCTCGTTGGCCTCGTCGCTCTTCCCGGGCGCGAACGAGACGACGATGTCCGCGTAGCGCCGCTGCGGTCGGATGAAGGCCTCGGAGTCCGGCTCGCGCCGGTCGAGCTCAGCGAGCACCTGGTCGGTCGTGTACCCCCGACGCGTGCAGTCGCGCTGCACCTTCCACTGGCGCCGGATCTCCTCGGGAGGGTTGAGGAAGACGCGAACGTCGTAGCAGTCGCGCATCTCCGATGTGTAGTAGCCGAGCAGACCCTCGATGATCGTGAAGCGGGCCGGGTCGATGTACACGGGTGGATCGAAGCTGCCGTCCGTATGGCGGTAGACCGGCTTCAGGATCGCGTCGCCGCGGCTCAGGTGGGCGATGTCCTGGGCCATGATGTCCATGTAGTTGCAGTCCGGATCGAGCGGCGTGATGTTCAGCTCGGCTCGCTGTGCGCGGTCATAGCGGTGATAGTCGTCCGTGCAGACGTGGGTGACGTTGTCTTCGCCGAGCAGACGGACGAGCCCTCGCGTGAAGGTCGTCTTGCCGGTCGCGGAGTCGCCGACGACGCCAAGGATGACGGGACGTGCCATGGCTCGTTCCTCTCAGACCTGAGCGCCCGCCGCGCTCGGTGGGGTCTCGTCGTGCCGGTCGAGTCCGAATACGCTGCTCTTGAGTATGTCTTCGGGCTCGATCCGAACGAGATCCTCGCGCGTCGGCATCAATCCGTCGAGCGTTGCTTCGTAGATGCGGTTGGCGTGTCGCAGCCGCGCGCGCTCGACCGCGTTGCGGACGCTCCGGGCGTGGGCGAAGAGCGGTCGCTGCATGCGACGCTCGAGGTAGGCGCGCAGCGCCTGCTCGGCGCCGGGCCCGAACTCGTAGTCCTCGGCTCGCACCATCATCGTCGCGATCGCCAGCAGCTCGTCGACCGTGTAGTCAGGAAAGTCGATGTGATGGGCGACGCGCGAGCTCATCCCCGGGTTGAGGCTGAAGAAGTCGTCCATCCGGTCCTTGTAGCCGGCGAGCACGACGACGAGTCGGTCGCGCTCGTTCTCCATTACTTGGAGCAGGATCTCGATCGCCTCGACGCCATAGTCGCGCTCGTTCGCGGGCCGGTAGAGGTAGTACGCCTCGTCGATGAAGAGAACGCCTCCGTAGGCGCGCTTGAGCACCTCCTTGGTCTTCGGCGCGGTATGGCCGACGTACTGGCCGACGAGGTCGTCGCGGGTAACGGCAATGACCTTGTTGTGCTCGATGTAGCCGAGGCGATGCAGGATCTCCGCAATCCGCATCGCGACGGTCGTCTTGCCCGTGCCCGGATTGCCCGTGAACGACATGTGGAGGGTCGGCCGGGCGGACGTGAGCTCGAGCTCACGACGCAGCCGATCGACCAATAGCAGGGCTGCGATCTCACGGATCCGCGTCTTCACCGGTGCCAGCGCGACCAGATCCTGGTCGAGCTGGCCGAGCACCGTCTCGATCTCGGCGTCGCGAAGAAGCTGCTCGACCTTCTGTCGCTCCGGCTCGACGCTGCCGTTGGTCGGCACGGGCGTCGTGTGCGCCGCTGACTGCTGCATCTGAGAGCTCGCCGGGGTCAGTCGCCGTCGGACTCGTCGCTCGACGGCGCCGCGCTCGCGCCGTTCGCCGCCGCGACGTTCCCGTAGCGCCTGCCCACCGGCTTCTCGGTGGCGTACGAGTGCATCTGGTAGCGGATCGTACGGTCGTGGGACTCGATCCGGTTGAGGCGGAAGCCGGGCTCGTCCGCCGGGCGGTTGACGATGAAGCTGAGCGCCGTGGTCTGGCGTCCGAGTGAGGCGTCGTACGCGATCACCTTGATGTAGTGGTTCGGGAACGCCTCGCGGCAGGCGCGCACCTCGCGCATGAACTGCTCGGCCTCCTCGACCGGCAGGTCGAACATCGGCTCGCCCCAAAGCTCCCAGTAGGAGTTGCGCGGATGCGGGTCGTCGGTGTATTCGACGTTCATCGCCCAGCCGTGGTCGAGTGAGTAGGCGATCTGGGCCACGATCTGCTCGTCCGTGAAGTCGGGGAGGAACGAGAACGCTCCTTGAGTGATTCGCATGAGCTGTCTTCCTCCCGTTTCAGCCGACCGTCGGGGTAACCACGTAGTCGGGCGTGTCTGTCGATTCGAAGTTGAAGGTGATGTCCTTCCATACCTGGAGGGCGGCGTTCAGCTCGGGGCAGCCCTTGGCGGCCTTCTCGAGGATGTCCGGACCCTCGTTGAAGTAGTCCTTGCCCTCGTTGCGGGCCTGGATGATCGCCTCGACGGCGACGCGGTTCGCGGTCGCGCCCGCGGCGACGCCCATCGGGTGGCCGATCGTGCCGCCACCGAACTGGAGCACCACGTCCTCGCCGAGGTACTCGAGCAGCTGGTGCATCTGGCCGGCATGGATGCCGCCCGAGGCGACCGGCATCACGCCCGGCAGCGACATCCAATCCTGATCGAAGTAGATACCCGTCTCCGGGTTCTCGGGGATGTGGTCCAGGCGCAGCGTGTCGTAGTAGCCCCTGATCATCAGCGGGTCGCCCTCGAGCTTGCCCACGACCGTGCCGGCGTGGACGTGGTCGACGCCGAGCAGGCGGACCCACTTGGCGATGACGCGGAACGACACGCCGTGGGTCTTCTGCCGCGTGTACGTGCCGTGGCCGGCGCGGTGAAGGTGGAGGATCAGCCCGTTGCGCCGCGCCCACTTCGACATCGACTGCATCGCCGTGTAGCCGACGGTCAGGTCCATCATGATGATCACGCTGCCGAGCTCCTTGGCGAATTCGGCGCGCTCATACATCCCTTCCATATCGGCGGCGGTGACGTTCATGTAGTGACCCTTGACCTCACCTGAGGACGCCGCTGCCCGTTCTACGCCCTCGATCGAGTAGAGGTAGCGATCGCGCCAGCGCATAAACGGCTGCGAGTTGATGTTCTCGTCGTCCTTGGTGAAGTCGAGTCCACCTCGAAGCGCCTCGTACACGACGCGCCCGTAGTTCTTGGCAGACAGGCCGAGCTTGGGCTTGATCGTGGCGCCGAGCAGGGGCCGGCCGAACTTGTCCAGGTACTCGCGCTCCATCACGATCCCGTGCGGCGGGCCCTGAAAGGTCTTGACGTAGTGCTTCGGGATGCGCATGTCCTCGAGGCGGAGCGCCTTGAGCGCCTTGAAGCCGAAGACATTGCCGATGATCGAGCTCGTCAGGTTCGCGATCGAGCCCTCTTCGAAGAGGTCGATGTCGTAGGCGATCTTGGCGATGTACTCACCCTCGCGACCAGGGACGGCCTGGACGTCGTAGGCCTTGGCCTGGTAGTGCTCGTGCGCGGTGAGCCGGTCGGTCCAGACGACGGTCCACGTCGCCGTGGAGGACTCGCCGGCGACGGCTGCCGCGGCCTCGATCGGATCGACGCCGGGCTGCGGCGTGATCCGGAACGCGCACAGGATGTCGGTGTCCTTGGGCTCGTAGTCGGAGTCGTAGTAGCCCATCTCCGCGTACGGAGTGACTCCGGAGGCCCAGCGGTCCTTCTTGGTTTCGGTAGTTGCTGCCATCACCGATCCTTGCTCTCGTTCGTCGCGGAAGCCACTTCTTGGCCTCCTTACTGTCGCTCTGGCAAACAAGCTAGAGGCGACCATCATAAAAGTCAAGGAATGATTTTTCAGATACACATTGGATTAACTCTAACCATTTCTTGACTGCCGGAGGCGCATTTCCTGCCTGTAACTGACTGTGTGGGGAGGCCCTCCGCGTGCGTGCGGAGGGATTCTCCGCGTGCGTGGGAAGGAGACCCTCCGCGTGCGGATCCGCTCTCACCCGGATGGACGACCGCCCGCGCCGCGACGGTTACACTCATAGATCAAGACGTGAGATCTGAAAGCAAACCTTTGCGGTTGCTTGATGTCCAACGTCGCACCTCCGTGCCTCCGTCGCGTGCCGGCCGATGTTCCTTCTGCCGGCGTGACGTTTCCCGACCCAGGAGCGATTCATGCCACTCGTTGGACTTCGACCCCGATGCGTCACGCGCGCGGCGCGCGCGTGCATGGCCCGTTGATCGACGTCGCCTTCACACCGGCGGATGCGAAAGCGGCCGACGTCGCCGTGGTCATCGACGTGCTTCGGGCGACCACGACGGCGACCCAGGCGCTCGCCTCCGGATACCGCCGCGTGCTCTGCGTCGACAGTCTCGAGCGGGCACTGCGGATGCGTGCTCGCGGTCGCGTGCTCGCGGGTGAGCACCACGGCAAGATGCCGCAGGGATTCGATCTCGGCAACTCGCCCCGCGAGGTGGAGCACGAGTGCGGCGAGGAGCTCGTGCTCGCGACCACGAACGGCGCCCCGACGATCGTGGCGGCCTCTCGCCGGGCGCCGCTGGTGCTCCTGGCCTGCCTGCTCAACCTCGCGGCCGTCGCCGCGGAGCTCGACGGCGCGGACGTCCAGATCGTCTGCTCGGGCACGTACGGCGCGACCGCGCTCGAGGACGTCTACGTCGCCGGTAGGCTGTGCGCCCTGCTCACCGGGGCACGCACCGACGCCGCCCTCGTAGCCGAGGCGCTTGTGAAGGCTCATCCGAACGCATACGACGTGCTCGCCTCGAGCGCGAACGGCCAGGCCCTCATCGCTGCGGGGCTCGGGGACGACATCGCCGACTGTGCGCGCGAGTCGACGCTCGACCTCGTGCCCCGGGTCGAGCGCACGCGACCAGGTCTCGCGATCGTGGTCGGCGACGCGACCACCCCCGCTGGAGTTGACGTAGCGGCTAACGTCGGGGACGTGGACGAGCCCATCAACCCCCGCTCGGACCGCGCGAGCGAGCCGCAACCGACCAGCTGAGGATCTCGGGTCCCATGCCGCGTCCGATCATGCTGGGCGTCGTCGGCGACTCCGGCGTCGGTAAGACGACGCTGACGCGCGGGCTCGTGCGGATCCTCGGAGAAGCCCAGGTGACGCGGGTGGCCGCCGACGACTACCACCGGTATGACCGCCGGCAGCGGCTCGAGCACGGCGTCACCCCGCTGGCCCCGGAAGGCAACCGCCTCGACATCCTCGAGCAGCACCTCACCCATCTCCGCGCCGGCCAGCCGATCCTCAAGCCCGTCTACAGGCACAAGGACGGCATCTTCCTGCCATCGCAGTATCTCCGTCCCGCCCAGTTCACGATCGTCGAGGGGATGCTCGGGTTCCATACCGCGGCGATGCGTGACATCTACGACGTCCGCGTCTACCTGGCGCTGCCGGAGGAGCTTCGACGAGACTGGAAGGTGCAACGCGACTGCTCGCGACGCGGCTACACGACTGACGCGGTGCTTGCCGAGCTCGACCGGCGCGAGGGCGACGCCGAGGTCTACATCAGGCCCCAGCAGCGCTACGCTGACATCGTTGTCTCCTTTGCGCCGGGGGTGAACGGCGATCAGGACCGACTCGACGCGAACGTCAAGATGCGACCCGGGCTTCCGCATCCCGATCTATCACCCTTCGTGAATGAGGACGGCGCGGGGATCACCCTCACTGAGCAGCGGTCCGAGACCCACCTACACGTCCCCGGTTCGATCGCCCCCGACCGCGCCGCGGCGATCGAGGAGGCGGTGTGGGACCGCATGCACTTCGCCAGCCATCTGCGCACCGAGAGGTTGGGCGAGTTCACGGTCGGCACCCAGCTCCACCGATCCGAGTCGCTGGCGATCGTGCAGGTGCTGATCCTCTACCAGCTCGTCACCGCCCGCGCGGCCGTGGCGCTCGGCGGTCTCGGCGTCCGCGTGGACCAGCCGCACTAGCCGGCCCTCAGCGGCAGGAGCTGGCGCTCAGCGGCAGGCGAGCTAGCCCTCGGGCGCGAGTGTCGTCCTGACGAAGCTCACGAACGCCGCGACCGGAGCTCTGACCGGGCCGACCGCCGAGTGCAGGACGAACCACGGGCGCGGCGGCGGCGGGTCTTTCAGCGTCAGCTCCCCGAGGAGGCCCGCCGCGAGCTCAGCCTCCGCGGCGGCGCGGGAGAGCAGCGACACCCCGAGGCCCACGCGGGCTGCCTGCTTGATCGCTCCGTTGGAGCCGAGCGTCAGCGTCACGGGCGTCAAGTTACGCTCGGCGAGATACTGCTCGCAGAGCAAGCGCGTGCCGGAACCCTGCTCGCGCAGGAGCCAGGCGCGTTCGGCGAGCGCGGCGACGCTGATCGGCCCGGCGCCCACGAGCTCGTCGTCCGGCGAGGTGATGCAGACGATCTGATTGTCCATGATCGGCAGCGCGATCAGACGATCGTCCGCGGGCGGCCGTCCCGTGATCGCGACGTCGGCGGCATGTGCGAGCACGTGCTCGAGTACGCGTTGGCGGTTACCGACATCGAGGGCGAGCTCGAGCCCCGGATGCTCCTGCCCGAAGGCGCGCATCAGTGGCGGGACGAACGACTCGGCCGCGGTGGTCACCGCGGCGATCTTCAGCTTGCTCGCGGCGACCGCCGCGGCCTCGCGGGCCGCACGACGTCCCTGCTCCAGGAGTCCCATGACGTCTTCCGCGTAGGGCGCGAACGCGGTTCCGGCGTCGGTCGGGCGGATCCCGCGACCCGCACGCTCGAACAGCTCCGAGCCGAGCTCGCGGGAGAGCGCGGCGATCGCTGCGGACACCGACGGCTGCGTGACGATGAGCTCGTCCGCCGCGGCGGTGACCGAGCCGCCGCGAACGACGGCGAGGAAGGCAGTGAGCTGCGTAACTGTGATCGCCATGTCTCTGTGATTGAAGACTATGGCACGAATGGAAGCTACTATGAACTGAAGCTGCTTCGGCTCGGCCGCGAAGCTACCAGGACCGGCGATAGCCGCTGCTCAGCTCGGCCGCACGCCTTCTCCAGGGCGGTTCGACGTCGTACTTGCGGCGGATGGTGCGCTCGCGGAAGTACCTGAGCACCGGACCGTAGGTGAACCGAGCGGCGTTCGTGTACAGGGTGACCAGGCTGATGTTCTCGGCGAAGGGCATGTATTTGTCCGGGAATCCAGGCATCGTGCACGCCATACAGACGCCACCGACGTTCGGGCAGCCACCGATGCCATTGACCCAGCCGCGGATCGGGACATTACATTTGACCACCGGGCCCTTGCAGCCGAGCTTCACCAGGCAGCCGGGCTCACCGAGGCTCTGGGCGAACCGGCCTTGCTCGGCGAAGCCGACGCGATCGCAGCTCTCGTGGACCGTGCGCCCGAAGATCCGTCGCGGCCGCCCTTGCTCGTCGAGCTCGATCGGGGGGCCCATCCCGATCAGGTGCAGGACGAGGCACAGCAGCGTCTCGGTGATGTTGTCGGGCTGAGCCGGACAGCCCGGCAGGTTGACGATCGGGAGCTCGAGACGGGACACCCAGTCCCAGCCCAGATAGTCGCGCAGACCCATCGCTCCCGTCGGGTTGTTGCGCATTGCGGGGATTCCGCCATAGGCGGCGCAGGTGCCGAGCGCGAGCACCGCGGCGGCACGAGGCGCGAGACGGTCGATCCAGGTGCACGTGGTGATCGGTTGGCCCGTCGCCGGGTCGATGCCGAACGCCGCCCAGTGTCCGTCGCCGTTGACCTCCTCGTTGGGGATCGCGCCCTCGACCACGAGGACGAAGGGATCGAGCTTGCCGGCGGCGGCATCGACCCAGGCGCGCATGAACTCCGCGCCGGTCTCGTAGGCGAAGAACGGGTTGTAGATGATCACAGGCGGGATCCCGGGGAGCGCGCCCCGCAGCAGATCCTCGAGGCTCGGGTTGGTCGCCGCCGTCATCGACACGGTGTCGCCGTCGCAACCCAGCCCGCTGGTCATCCAGATCACATGCACCGGGCGCGCGTCTGAGCGGACGGGGCGGGGCCCCGATATCGCCTCCCCTCGCACAATCAGCGCTCGCTGGCGATCTGCGATGTCCGTTGGCCGCTCATCCGCCTGAGGCCAGCTTCCGGCCCGTGGACCGACGGGTGGGACCGGTCCGGTCGCCGATGCGGGTCGTCTTCTCGATCAACGATTCGAGGTGGTCCGCGACGGTGCCGTGGAGATGCCAGTCGCCCGCGGTTCCGGTGACCACGCCTGCCTGCGCGAGTCGCCCGAGCGCGTGCGAGATCGACGGGCGTTCGGCCCCGACCAGCTGGCCGAGCATGCGGTGGGTGAGCGGAAGCGAGACGCGGATGCCCGCCGGCTCGACACGACCCCAGCGCGCCGCTAGGTGCCAGAGCAAGAGCACGAGGCGCACCTCGAGCCGCGGCTGGGAGGTGATCGCCCGCAGCACGTCCAGATCGGCGATGCGCCGGCCGGCACGTTGCAGCAGAGCCTGGACGATCTGAGGCCAGGGTCGGATGCGTTCGGCGAACTCGGCGTCGAGCAGGGCGAACCGGGTCGGGCAGAGCGCGCGCCAGGCGTCGGTCCGCTCGATCAGATCCTCGGCCAGGGGGCAGGCAGGCTGGATCAGATCGCCGGGCCCGATCAGCTCGGTCGCGGTCCGGTTACCGACGCGGGCATCGATCGCGATCAGCCCGTCGAGGACCAGCAGGCCGAGGCCGCCGCGGGCGGCGCTGAACCAGCCCGAGAGATCGCAGTCGCCGACCTCGGCCACGAGAACCCGTGCCGTCGCGACCTGGCGCGCAGCGAGGCGCATGCGGACGTCGAACTCCTGCGCGAGATCGTCGTCGGCGTCGAGCAAGTAGGCATACAGGGCCGGCGACGCCGGCTGGCGTCGGGCGACGTGCGAACGGCCGGACCATGGAGCAGCTTGTCTCGTGGCGGCCTCTCGATCTTCAGTGGATATGGCGCTGCCTCTCCGCAACCCCTCGGTCACCAGGTGCCTGCGGCGCAGTCTACGCCTGCGGCCCCAAGCGTGCCGAGGTCCGAGAGCGCGACTCGCCTCGGGGCGCGCGCACGCTTTTTCTCATTGGGTACACGCCTTTTTTCACTGAGTACCTGCCCGCTCGCGTGAGAGTCCACAATGACGTAACGGGCATTACCGAGGTTCCACACAGGCCGCTCGCGGCCTGGTAGAACGGAACCTGTCGTGGTAGAACGGCAGTCGGCCGTGGCAGAGCTACGGCCGGGTTTCACGGTCACGCACGTAGTAGGCTGCGCCGCAGTCCTGGAAGAGTTAGGTTCCGAGAGGAGATACGACAACCGTATGTGCTTAGCGATACCGGGTCAGATCATCGAGATCGTCGATGACGAGAACAGGTTGGCGAAGGTCGACGTCGCCGGTGTACGTCGGAACGTGAACATCGGTCTGCTGGATGCAGACGGCTCCGGAGTCGGACCCGGCGACTGGGTTCTCATCCATGTCGGGTTCGCAATCTCCCAGGTGGACGAGGAGGAGGCGCGCGCGACGCGCGACCTGCTCGAGCGCATGGGCGCAGACTACGAGCAGGAGCTCGAGGAACTGAAGGCCAGCGTGATCGAGTGATCGCCGACCAGGCAACCGTCCCGAGCTGCGACGAGCACCACTGCATCACCTGTGGCGACGACGGCGATCCGATGACCGTGGTGCGGGTGGACGCAGATCGAGGGCTGGCGTTGTGCGCCGACGGCGACGGTGCGCGACACACGATCGAAACGGCGTTGGTGGAGCCGGTGAGCCCCGGCGACCTGATCCTCGTGCATGCCGGCACGGCGATCGCGGCGCTCGCCCCGGACGACAGCGAGGCGGCCGCATGAACTGCGTATGCGAGCGCCGCGACGACAGCGAGGTGGGCGGATGAAGTACGTCGACGAGTACCGCGACCCCGACCTGGGCCGTGCTCTCTCCGGCGAGATCCTCGCCCTGGTCGAGCCGGGCCGCCATTACAAGTTCATGGAAGTGTGCGGCGGCCACACGCATTCGATCTATAAGTACGGGGTGGACGACCTGCTGCCGTCCAACGTCGAGCTCGTGCACGGTCCGGGGTGCCCGGTGTGCGTGATCCCGATGGGTCGCGTCGACGACGGGATCGCGCTCGCCCACGAGGAGGGCGTCATCTTCACCTGCTTCGGCGACATGATGCGGGTGCCCGGCTCGAACGGCAGCCTGCTCGAGGCCAAAGCCGCGGGCGCGGACATCCGGATGGTCTACTCGCCGCTCGATGCCCTACGGATCGCCAAGCAGAACCCGGACCGCGAGGTCGTCTTCTTCGCGATCGGATTCGAGACCACGGCACCGTCGACGGCGTTGACGCTTCTCCGCGCGCGCGCGGAGAACGTCCCCAACTTCTCGGTCATGTGCAGCCACGTCACGATCGTGCCGCCGCTGCGCGCGCTGCTCGAGTCTCCGGATCTGCGGCTCGACGGCTTCGTCGGCCCCGGTCACGTCTCGACCGTCGTCGGCGCGCGGCCGTTCGAGTTCATCCCCGCGGACTACGGCAAGCCGATCGTGGTGGCCGGATTCGAGCCGCTCGACATCCTGCACGCGATCACGATGATCCTCCGCCAGCTCGCCGAGGGACGCTGCGAGGTCGAGAACCAGTACAAGCGCGTGGTCCCCTACGAGGGTAATCAGCGCGCACTCGAGGTCATGGCCGAGGTATTCGAGCTGCGACCCCACTTCGAGTGGCGCGGACTCGGCTTCATCTCCCACAGCGGGCTCAAGCTCTCCGAGGCCTACGCGGACCTCGATGCCGAGAAGCGCTTCAGCGTCCCGGGAGTGCGCGTCGCCGACCCGAAGGCGTGCCAATGCGGAGAGGTCCTCAAGGGCGTGATCAAGCCGTGGGAGTGCAAGGTGTTCGGCACGGCATGTACTCCCGAACGTCCGATCGGAACATGTATGGTTTCGTCCGAGGGCGCATGCGCCGCGTATTACAACTATGGCCGCTTCGCCCGTGAGCGGGAAGTCGTCTGATGCGGGGGCGAGTCCTCCGATGACCGATCAGGCGGCGGTTTCGGACCGCGAGGCCAAGATCCTCGGGATCATCGAGACGGCGCGCGGCAAGCGCGCGAAGTTCCGCGACAAGCAGATCAACATGTCGCACGGCGCTGGAGGCAAGGCGACGCAGAGCTTGATCGAGGGCGTGTTCGTGCCGGCGTTCGGTGGTGAGACCCTCGGCGCGATGGGCGACGCCGGAGCGGTCACGGTCGACGGGGTGGAGCTGGCGATGACGACCGACTCCTACGTCGTCAAGCCACTTCGCTTTCCTGGGGGCTCGATCGGCGAGCTCGCGGTCAACGGAACCGTCAACGACCTCGCGGTCTCGGGCGCACGTCCGATCGCGCTCACGCTCTCGCTCGTGCTCGAGGAGGGCCTCGACGCGGAGACGCTGCAGGAAGAGGTCGAGGCGATCGCGCGGACGGCCCGAGAGGCCGGCGTCGAGATCGTCGGCGGTGACACCAAGGTGGTCGAGCGCGGCTACTGCGACGGCATGTACGTCTGTACGACCGGAGTCGGTCACCGCGACCCGCGTGCGCGGCTGTCGCCGTCGTCGCTTCGTCCGGGCGACCGGATTCTGCTCTCCGGCTCGATCGGCGAGCACGGCACCGCGATCATGCTCGCCCGCAATCTGTTTGACCTCGATGCCTCGATCGAATCGGATACGCGTTCGCTGTGGCCGGCGGTCGATGCTCTGCTCGAGGCCGTCGGTCCCGATCTGCGCTGCCTGAGGGATGCCACTCGTGGCGGCGTGGCGTCGGTGCTCAACGAGCTCGCCCGGGCCTCATCGGTGGCGATGCTCGTGCGGGAAGCAGCCGTCCCGGTCCACCCGGCTGTGGCTGGCGCGTCCGAGATCCTCGGAATCGACCCAATGTACGTCGCCAACGAAGGCAAGTTCGTCGCTTTCGTCGCCCCCGAGGCGGCGGACGAAGCCCTCGAGACGCTACGCAAGGTAGACGGCTGTGAGGATGCGGCCGAGATCGGAGAGGTGCGGACGGAGCCGCCAGGGATGGTGCTGGTCGAGACAAGCTTCGGCGGCCGGCGAGTGATGGATCAGCTTGTGGGCGACCCCCTACCACGTATCTGTTGAGAGCGAGAGGAGACGGGATGGCAAGTCCGTTTGCAGGTCACAGACAAACAGAGGCGGTTACGGCTCACGTCCTCTGGATGACGACGGGACTGAGCTGCGAGGGCGATTCCGTGGCGATGACCTCGGCCACGAACCCGAGTCTGGAGGACATCATCCTTCAGGCCATCCCCGGTATGCCGAAGGTCGTGATCCACAACCAGGTCGTGGATTACGCCAACGGTGCCGACTATGCCCAGGCGTGGTTCGATGCCGAGCAGGGGAAGCTCGATCCGTTCGTGCTCTGCATGGAAGGCTCGATCGGTAACGAGGAGATCAACGGAGACGGCCACTGGACCGGCTTCTCGCAGAATCCCGACGGTCAGCCGATCACGATGAACGAGTGGCTCGACCGTCTCGCTCCCAAGGCCGCGGCCGTGGTCGCGATCGGAACCTGCGCCACGTACGGCGGCATCCCGGCGATGAAGGGCAATGCCACCGGCGCTATGGGCGTCCCCGACTACCTCGGCTGGAGTTGGAAGTCCAAGGCCGGTCTGCCGGTCGTCTGCATTCCCGGTTGCCCCGCGCAGCCGGACAACATGACCGAGGTGCTCCTGTATCTCGCGCTGCACCTCGCCGGCCTGGCGCCAGCGCCGGAGCTCGACGATGCGCTACGGCCGAAGTGGCTGTTCGGACGGACCGTCCGTGAGAGCTGCAACCGCGCCGGCTTCGCCGAGCAGGGCGACTTCGCGACCGAGTACGGCTCGGACCATCGCTGCCTGGTCAAGCTCGGATGCAAGGGCCCGGTCGTCAAGTGCAACGTCCCCGTCCGCGGCTGGGTCAACGGCATGGGTGGCTGCCCGAACGTCGGCGGCATCTGCATGGCATGCACGATGCCGGGATTCCCGGACAAGTACATGCCGTTCATGGACGAGGACAAGTACGGACGTGCGGCCGCAGGAATCATCCAGTACACGTACGGCCCGATCGTCCGGTACATGCGCAACCGGAACATCACCACCAACTACGACAAGGAGCCGGAGTGGCGCCAGAAGGGCCGCGCCCTCACCACCGGCTACGTCAAGAGGTGGTAACCCGATCTCGAGCTAGCGACACCCGCTGAGTTTCGTAATGACTTCAAGCCAAACGAGGAGCGAACTACATGGCGACTGTTGAGACGCCGAGTAAGGTCATGGTCAAGGAGATGTCCTGGGATCCGATCACTCGGATCGTCGGGAGCCTCGGTATCCATACCGAGATCGACTTTTCCAATCAAACGGTGCTGAAGTGCTACAGCACGTCGATGATCTTTCGCGGATTCGACATCTTCATGCGGGGCATCGACCCGCGTGATACGCACTTCATCACCAGCCGGATCTGTGGAATCTGCGGCGACAACCACTGCACCGCGTCCTGTCTGAACCAGAACATGGCGTACGGCGTCAAGCCGCCGCCACTAGGCGACCTGGCGTTCAACTGCGCCGAGGCTGCGGACTACATCTTCGACCACGCGATCTTCAACGACTGCATGGCGAATGTGGACTTCTGCGAGCAGATGGTCAAGGAGACCAACCCGTCGCTCCTGGCCAAGGCGGAGACCACCGCCGCTCCCGGCGGTGACATCCACGGCTACAAGACGATCGCCGACATCATGAGGTCGCTCAACCCGTTCACGGGCGAGTTCTACCTCGAGACGCTCCACGTGGCCCGCTACACGCGTGAGATGTACTGCCTGTTCGGCGGGCGCCACACCCATCCCTCGACGATCATGCCGGGCGGGTGCAGCGCGGACATCACGCACCAGACGTGCACCGATTACTACGTGCGCCTGATGCGCTACATGGACTACGTCAAGCGCAGCGTGCCGATGCACGACGACCTGTACGACTTCTTCCTCCAGGAGTTGCCCGGGTACGACATGGTCGGCTTCCGGGAGACCAACCTGGTCAACTGGGGCTGCTTCGACGACCCCGACTACGTCGACTACGACTACCGCAACATGACCGACTGGGGTCGCAAGCGCTACATCACGCCGGGCATCGCGATCAACGGCGAGCTGGTGACGACCGACCTGGTCGAGATCAACCTGATGATCCGGATCCTGCTCGGGTCGTCGTACTTCGATGGGTGGGAGAACGAGCCGACGTTCGTCGATCGCGACCCGCTGGGCAATCCCGTCGACAAGAACCACCCGTGGAATAAGGTGACCCTGCCGAAGCCGCAGAAGCGTGACTTCACGGACAAGTACACCTGGGTCGTCTCGCCGCGGGTCTACGACAAGCGCACCGACACGCACGTGTGCTGCGACACGGGCGGTGGTCCGTTCGCCCGCCAGTGGTGCACGGCGAAGGCCGGTCTGGTCGACTTCGGCTATGTCAAGGCGACGGGCCACTCGCTCCAGATGGTCCTGCCGCGCTCGCCCACGATGCCCGAGATGGAGCTCGAGTGGAAGGTGCCGGAGAAGTCCAACGCCGTCGAGCGTGACCGTGCGCGGACCTATCACCAGGCCTACGCCGCCCTCATCTGCATGCACAACGTCGAGCGTGCGATGAAGGAGGTCCAGGCCGGGCGGACCAAGAGCTGGAACAAGTTCAAGGTCCCGGACACCGCGGTCAGCTGCGGCTTCCACGAGGCGGCGCGCGGGGTGCTCTCGCACCACATGGTGATCCGTGACGGCAAGGTCGCGAACTACCAGCCGTACCCGCCGACGCCGTGGAACGCGAGTCCGCGCGACGTCTACGGAACTCCCGGACCCTACGAGGACGCGGTGCAGAACACGCCGATCTTCGAGGAGAACGGTCCGGACAAGTTCAAGGGCGTGGACATCATGCGTGCGGTCCGCTCGTTCGACCCGTGCCTGCCGTGTGGCGTGCACATGTACGACGGGCACGGACGCGTGACCAAGCAGCAGCACACGCCGACGGCGATGGCGTAGAGGTAAGCGATGACCGAGTCGACTGCCGCGCAGCAGAGCACGATCGCCTCCGGGTCCGGCGAGGACCTGGTCGCACGTGTGCAGGAATTGCAGGCGCGGCTCGACGCCGCGGGCGACTCGGCCACCCGGGAGGTGGCCGAGGAGCTCGTGGCGGCGGTCGTCCAGATGTACGGCGTGGGCCTGGAGCAGATCTTCAGCGCCCTCGCCGCCGACGGGGAGGCCGGCGAGCGGATCGCCGCCGGCCTCGCCGAGGATCCGGAGGTCGCCAGCCTGCTGCTGATTCACGACCTGCACCCGGTTCCGCTCGAGACCCGGATCCACGAGGCGCTCGAGAAGGTTCGTCCCTACATGGAGTCTCACGGCGGCAACGTCGAGCTGCTGAGCCTGCAGGACGGCGTCGCGCGGATCCGCCTGGAGGGGAGCTGCAGCGACTGCAGGGCGTCTTCGGTCACTCTCGAGCTCGCGATCAAGCAGGCGCTCGAGGAAGCGGCGCCCGACCTGTGGGGCCTCGAGGTCGAGGGCATCAACGAAGATCCGACCACGGGCATGCCGCTCCCCATGGCACCGGCGGCCACAGCCCCCACCGGCTTCGAGCTCCCCGTCTTCAATGTCGGTCCCGGCGCCGCGAACCCGCCCGTCGCCGCGACGCCCGCTGCACCGCCCCGCCCGCCGTCGTGGTACGACGTCGACGGAATCGTCGGGCTCGGGCTCCAGCAGGTCATCGCCACCGACGTCGAGGGCAACGGATTGGTGATCGCCAACGTCGATGGAACGCTGCTCGCCTATCACAACCGCTGCGCGGCCTGTGGTGGCGCGCTCGATCGCGGCGAGCTGTCGGCCGGCGCACTCGCCTGTCCGGAATGTGGGCGCTCGTACTTCCTCCCGCGTGCCGGACGCTCCCTCGACGGAGACAACCTGCAGCTGGAGCCAATTCCGCTGCTGCAGGAGCAGGGCCGCGTTAAAGTAGCCTTGGCGATATGACGGGAAACGGGAATGGCGTTCCCCGGCGCGAGCGCCGGCCGGTGGCGGACGCCGTCGCGGCGCGCCGCCGATCGCAGATGGTCTCGGGCCTTCGCGGGCTCGCTTCGAGGCCTGTCCGCGGCGCCCAACAAGGCAATGGCGCGAGCGCTCCTCCGCTCGCCAAGGAGGCTCCCAACGTCGAGCGCTGCGACCTCTGCGGCACGACGATCCCCGATGATCACCGCCACATGCTGAACATCGACGAGCGGCGGATCGTCTGTACCTGCGAGAGCTGCTGGGCGCTCCGTGGCGGCGACGCCGAATACCGTCCGGTCGGGAGCCGCACGGTCTGGCTGCCCGACCTGGATATGCCCGACGACGTCTGGGCCGGATTTCAGATCCCGATCGGGCTCGCGTTCTTCATGTTCTCGACGACGTCGGAGTGCGTCGTGGCGATGTACCCCAGCCCCGCCGGGGCGACCGAGAGCGAGCTGCATTTCGACACCTGGAACCGGCTGCTGGCGCTGAATCCCGGCCTGCAGCTCGAGGCCGACATCGAGGGACTGATCGCCAACCGGGTCGCGGACCCGCCCCTGTACGCGATCGCACCGATCGACCGCTGCTACGAGCTCACCGGCGCGATCAAGGCGAACTGGAGCGGCATCTCCGGCGGCACGGGTGTGGATGAGGCGATCGCGCTCTTCTTCGCCGATCTGAAGGCACAGGCGCGATGAGCCCACCAGACGACGAGGCCGTCAGCCGGCCGGGAAACGACGCCGCCGGCACGCTGGGAAACGGCGCCGCCGGCTCGCCGGGCAATGGTGCGCCGATCGCGGCGAGCGACCGCCCTCCCCACAGTCCGGGCAGCCGCGCTGCGTTTGCGGCGGGCGCGATCGCGTCCATGAAGTCCGAGGAGTGGCCCTCGCCCGACTTCTCCGTACTGGGCGTGACGCCGGTCAAGTATGCGGCCGCCCCGATGCTCAACTTCGATCTGCACGTTTCGGAGTCGAGCGGACGGCAGGTGTACATGATCGCGCTCACGATCCAGGTGATGATCGAACCAGCGCGCCGGACCTACGACGACGCCACACGCGAGCGCCTGAAGGGGCTGTTCGGCGAGCCCGAGCGTTGGGCGGTGACGACCCGCAGCCTGGTCTGGGCCCAGGTGTCCATTGTCATCCCGGCGTTCACCGGCTCCACCACCGTGACGCTGCCGATCACCTGCTCCTACGAGCTCGAGGTGGCCGCCGCCAAGTACTTCCATTCGCTCCCGGAGGGTGAGGCGCCGCTGGCGTTCCACTTCAACGGCACGATCTACTACAAGGACCACGACGGCCAGATGCAGATGGTGCTCGTACCGTGGACCCAGTCGTGCGACTACCGGATGTCGGTGGCGACCTGGAAAGAGATGATCGAGATGTACTACCCGAACACCGCCTGGGTGGCGCTCAACGGCGCCACGATGGACGCGCTTCAGCAGGCGCAGGTCGATCGTGCGCTACCCAACGCCGACGCCTGCATCATGCAGCTCCTGAAAGAGACCTCGTAATGCCTGAAATGCTCGAGCAGCTGGTCGACTCACTCTTGTACGAGGGCTATGCCCTGTATCCCTACACCCCGGGCGCGACCAAGAACGCGACGCCAACGCCTTTTGGGATCGTCTACCCGCCGAGGTATGCGGCGACGCTGACGAGCACGTTCGACCACCTTGAGCTGCGATGCGTGCTCGAGGCGCCTCCCGACGCCGCGCTCGCGGCGGAGGTGCGCTTCCTCGCCGCCGGCGGCGACCGACACAAGGCCGTCGAGCAGCGAATCGACCTCGCCGGCAAGATGGTCGGCGCGCTGGACGGAGCCCCGATCGAGCTCGAGAAGAGAATCAGCGGCGATGGCGGCGTGGAGCTCGTCATCGGCGTGAGCCTCCAGACGCGCGCGCTCCGTGACGGGACGTTCGAGGTCAGCGTGCGGGTCGAGAATCGGACCGAGTGCCCGAGCGGCATCGACCGTGCGGCGGCGCTGACCTACTCGCTGCTCTCGACGCATCCGATCGCGCGCGTCAGTGGCGGACGCTTCATCTCTCCGCTCGAGCGCCTGTGCCCCAGCATCAACACCTATCCCGTGCTCGCGACCTCGACCGACGACGCGGTCGTCGGCGCGGCGATCGTGCTTCCCGACCACCCTCAGATCGCCCCCGAGAGCCGCGGCGGCCTGTTCGACTCGACGGAGATCGAAGAAGCCTTGCTCCTGCACGTGCAGGTGCTCACCGACGACGAGCGCGCCGATATCGAGGAGCAGGACGACCCGACGCTCAAGGAGATGCTCGCCCGCGCGTCCGCCGCCACGCCGGAGGACATCATGGCCCTGCACGGACGCGTGACGATCCGCGACCCCGCTCCTGAGGTCAACCGCCCACCCGAGACGAACAGCCCGCCGACCGAGCCGCCCGGCCTCGAGGATCCCCGCGCCGGACAGGACGAGGCAGTGATCGACGGGGTGACGTTCCGCCGCGGCGGCAAAGTGGTGATCCGGCCCTCTCCCGACGCGGACCTGCACGCGCGCATGCTCGACGGTCGCACGGCGACGATCGAGCGTATCTTCACCGACTACGACGGCAAGATGCACCTCGGCGTCACCGTCGACGACGATCCGGGTCAGGAGCTGATGCGGGACACCGGTAGGTACCTGTTCTTCTTCGCCCCGGAGGTAGAGGTGATCGATCTATGACCATCGAGCAGAATCCCGACCAGGCGCCCGAGCGGCCCCGAGAGCAGGACGAGCCTCCCGCGGACTCGACTCCCAAGCACGCTTTCGAGCAAACCGCGCAGGAGCTTTCGGCCCGGACTCCCGAGCTCAACTTCCTCGACCCCCCGCCGCCGAGCGCCGAGCGCGTCAGGAAGATCCTCGTCGCGGGGATCGGCAACGCCTGGATGGGCGACGACGGCTTTGGCAGCGAGGTCGTCAAGCGGCTGGGCGAGATCGAGCTCCCCCACGGTGTCGCGGTGATGGACTTCGGTACCGGCGGACTGAACCTCGCCTACGAGGTGATGCGCGGCTACGACGCGCTGCTGATCCTCGATATCAGCGAGCAGGGCGGCACCCCTGGCACCCTCTACGTGATCGAGGCCGACGAGGAATCGATCGACGGGAGCATCCAGGACGGCGATACGCTCAACCCACACGGGATGGATCCCAAGACCATGCTGCGCTTCGTGAAGTCGATCGGTGCCTGGCCGGGGAAGGTCGTGGTGATCGCCTGCGAGCCGCACACGGTCGCGGAGATCGGCTTCAAGCTGAGTGAGTCCGTGGCCGGCGCGTTAGAACCGGCGGTCCAGCTCGTGCTCGAGACGATCGCTGAGCTGCGGACCGACGGCGCCTACCAGCCGCAGCCCACCGAATGACGCCATGCACGAGCTGTCGCTGAGCTCGGCGGTCGTCAACACCGTCGTCAAGCATGCCAAAGGCCGCCGCGTCGAGGTCGTGAGCCTGCGCATCGGACGTCTGCGCCAGGTCGTTCCGGATACGCTCGACTTCTACTTCGACTTCGTCGCGCGCGACACCGTTTGCGACGGCGCCCGGCTAGAGTACGAGATCATCGAGGCACGGCTGCGCTGCAAGCCGTGCGCGCAGGAGTGGGGCATCGAGATACCCGCCTTTCGCTGCCCAACCTGCGGCGGCAGCGACGTCGAGGTAGCCAGCGGGGACGAGTTCGAGGTCGAGTCCATCGAGGTCGAGGAGGCCGAATGCATCGCACCAAGGTGAAGGTCGTCGAAGAGGCGCTCGACGCGAACAACACGATCGCCCGCGCGAACCGGTCGGACTTCGACCGCGCGGGCGTCACCGTGATCAACTTCATGAGCGCCCCCGGCGCCGGCAAGACGACGCTGCTCGAGCGCGTCGTGGCCGACCTTCCCGGCGTCCGCGTCGGCGTCCTCGAGGGCGACGTCCAGGGTTCGATGGACGCCGACCGGCTGGCGAGCCTGCACGTCCCGGTGATCCAGCTGAACACCGATCCCAGCTTCGGCGGCGAGTGTCACCTCGACGCCAACATGGTCCGCTCTGCCGTCCCCGCGCTCCCCCTCGATGACATCGATCTGCTGGTGATCGAGAACGTCGGCAACCTCGTCTGTCCTGCCGAGTTCAAGGTCGGCGAGGACACGCGGGTGATGGTCACCTCGGTGACCGAGGGCGAGGACAAACCGCTCAAGTACCCGCTGATGTTCCGCGCCTGCGAGCTCGTGCTGGTCAACAAGATCGACCTCCTGCCCCACCTCGAGTTCGACCTCGATCGGTTGCTCTACAACATCGACCAGGTCCATCCCGACGTCGAGACGATCCTCGTCAGCGCTCGCACCGGCGAGGGCATCGACACCTGGCGCGAGTGGCTGATGGCGCTCGCCACCCGCGAGGGGGCCATCGCAGCGGGATGAGCGAGGCCGCGCTCGCCGGCGAGGTATCCGCGCGCCTCGACGAGTTGCTGCGCGAGCGCGTCGATGCCGGCCAGGAGTTCTTCGCCGCCGAGGCAGAGCCGCTGGCCCGGCTCTGCCACCGGATGGCCGAGCGGTTCTCCCGCGGCGGGACGCTGATCGCCTTTGGCCGCTCGCCGGCGGCCCGCTCGGACGCCCGCCACGTCGCCGTCGAGTTCGTGCATCCGGTGATCGTCGGCAAGCGCGCGCTGCCCGCGATCGGACTGGCGGGCGAGGGCGGCGATCTCCGCGCTCAGGTCGAGCTCGTGGTCGGACCTGATGACATCGCGATCGCGTTCGGCACCGACGAGGACGGCGGCGAGGCGGCCAGAGCGGTCGAGCTCGCGCGTGCCCGCGGCTGCCTGACGATCGCCTTCTCCCCCGCCGGCGCGGAGTGGGAGCCGATCCCACCCAGCGTCGATCGGTACGTGCGCCAGGAGCTGATCGAGACGCTCTATCACCTCCTGTGGGAGCTTGTGCACGTGTTCTTCGACCATCGCGGGCTGCTCAAGGGCCGCGACGAGCGTCGCACCCACGATGCCGGCGCCTCGAGCTTCCTCTATCCGTTCCTCGCCGAGCACGAGACCGAGCTCGAGCCGGTCGTCGACGACGTGCGACGGTCGGTGCTCATGAAGGCGCAGGAGATCGCCGAGCTCCGCGCGCAGACCCTGACCGACAACCGCGAAGCCCTGCTCGCGGCGGCCGGCGCACTGCGCGCGAGCTTCGACCAGGGGGGCAAGGTGCTGGCGCTCGGCAACGGCGGCTCGGCGACAGATGCGATGGACTCGGTCGCCGACTTCCGCACCCCGGGCCATCCGGGCTGGCGGCCACGACCGGCGCTCGACCTGTGCGAGGACGCGGGGATCCTGACCGCGATCGCCAACGACATCGGCACCGACGCGATCTTCTCGCGCCAGGTCATCGCCTACGGGCGTGCCGGCGATGCCCTGCTCGCGCTGTCGACGTCCGGCAACTCACGCAACGTGATCGAAGCGCTCGCCGAGGGGAGACGTAGAGACCTCGTGACGATCGCGATGGTCGGATACGACGGCGGGAGTGTGGCGGCCGAGCGTCTCGCCGATCACGTGATCGTCACGAGGTCCGAGCACATCCCCCGCATCCAGGAGGCCCAGGCGAGCGCCTACCACGTGCTCCGGGAGCTCGTCGAGATAGTGCCCGGAGACGTCCCATGAGCGCGACGTCGCGTGTGGCGGCCGGGGAGCCGTGCGCGGACCTCACATCGCCCAGGAGCCCGGCGCGGCGCCGGACGCACGTGCGCGTCGAGGGGACCGTTCAGGGGGTGGGCTTCCGTCCCTACGTCTATCGCCTCGCCGGTGAGCTCGGATTGGATGGGTTTGTGCTCAACGACGCCCACGGCGTGCTGATCGAAGTGGAGGGGAGCAGCGAGAAGGTGCAGGAGTTCCTCGCCCGCCTGACGAGCGAGGCCCCGCCCCTGGCCAGGGTCGAGCGGGTCGCCGCCGACGAGCGCGAGCCCACCTCGTGCGCCGGCTTTACGATCCGCGAGAGCCCGCGCGGCGGCGTACCCGACGCTCCGGTCACGCCCGACAGCGCGACCTGCTCCGACTGCCTCGCCGAGCTGCTCGACCCCGCCGACCGCCGCTTCCGCTACCCGTTCACCAACTGCACCAACTGCGGACCGCGCTTCACGATCGTGCGCGCTGTTCCGTACGACCGACCGTTCACCACGATGGCCGGATTCCGTATGTGCGAGCGCTGCCGGGCCGAGTACGACGACCCGGGCGACCGGCGTTTCCACGCCCAGCCCAACGCCTGTCCCGACTGCGGGCCCTCGGTGTCGCTGATCAACGTCCACGGCGATCCGGTCGGCCGCGGCGACACGAGCGACGACCTCGCCGCGGCGGCGGCCGCCTTGCGCGCCGGGCGTGACACCGTGGCCGCGGCCGCGGCCGCGGTGTGCGCCGGGCGAATCCTGGCGCTCAAGGGGATCGGGGGATTCCACCTCGCCTGTCGCGCCGACGACGAGGCCGCGGTGTCGGCCCTGCGGGCACGCAAGCACCGCGAGGACAAGCCCTTCGCGCTGATGGCGCCAGACCTCGAGACCGCGCGAGCGCTCGTCTGGCTCGACAGCGACGCGGAGGAATCCATGCTCGGTCCGGAGCGCCCGATCGTGCTCGCGTCGCGACGGCCCGACGCGATCGTGGCGCCGGCGGTCGCACCCGGCTCACCGGAGCTCGGGGTGATGCTGCCCTACTCACCGCTCCATCATCTCCTGCTCGCGGACGCCGGGACGACGCTCGTGATGACGAGCGGCAACGTCTCAGACGAGCCGATCGCCTACGGGGACGAGGACGCGCGGGTCCGGCTTGCCGGCATCGCCGACCTGTTCCTGATCCACGACCGGCCGATCCACACGCGCACCGACGACTCGGTGCTCCGCGTGCTCGACGGTCGCACCACCTTTCTCCGGCGCTCTCGGGGCTACGTGCCGGCGAGCATCGAGCTCCCGGGTGCAGCGGCGCGGCCGGTGCTCGGGTGTGGCGCCGAGCTCAAGAGCACGTTCTGCCTCGCCAAGGGCGCCCGCGCGTGGGTGGGACACCACATCGGCGACCTCAAGAACTACGAGACGCTCCGCTCGTTCGAGGAGGGTGTCGCGCACTTCGAGCGGCTGTTCGCCGTTGCGCCCGAGGTGATCGCCCACGACCTCCACCCCGAGTACCTCTCGACCAAGTACGCGGCCGAGCGCGAGGGCGCCGAGCTCGTCGCCGTGCAGCATCATCACGCCCACCTCGCGGCCTGCCTCGCCGAGCACGGCGAGACCGGCCCGGCGCTGGGGGCGATCTTCGACGGTACCGGCTACGGCGACGACGGGACGATCTGGGGAGGGGAGCTGCTGTTCGGCGACCTCGCCGACTTCCGCCGCGTAGGGATGCTCCTGCCGGTCAGACTGCCCGGCGGGGAGCGAGCGATCCGCCAACCGTGGCGGATGGCCTGCGCGTGGCTGAGCGTGGCCGGCGAGGGCCCGCCGGCGCTCCCGCGTGCGCTCGCGGGACGCGTGCCCCAGCGCACCTGGGAGCAGGTGGCAGAGCTGGCCAGGACCGGCGTCGCCTCGCCGCTGACGACGAGCATGGGGCGGCTGTTCGACGCGGTGGCGGCGCTGTGCGGACTGCGCGCCGAGGTCAACTACGAGGGTCAGGCAGCGATCGAGCTCGAGGCCGCCTGCGATCCCCGCGAGCGGGGCAGCTATCCGCTTGCGCTCGTGGGCACGGGCGAGCTGCTCGTGCTCGATCCGCGCGAGACGATCCACGCGATCACCGCCGACGTCGACGCCGGTGCTCGCGTCGGCACCGTGGCCACACGCTTCCACGCCGCTGTCGCCGGCGCCACGGCGGCGGCGTGCACGCGCGCGGCCGCGGAGCACGGTACCGAGCTCGTCGTTCTGTCCGGCGGGGTGTTCCAGAACCGCCGTCTGCTGACCGAGACCGCCGCCGGGTTGCGGGCGGCCGGCCTGCGCGTGTTGATGCCCGAGCGCCTGCCGTGCAACGACGGCGGGATCGCCTATGGTCAGGTTGCCGTCGCGGCGAGGCGGATGGCGCTCGCCATGAATTCAAGGAGCTGAGACCCGGATGCCCGAGACCGAAGACCAGCTGGAGTACGTGATCAAGCAGACAGTGTTCATCCGCGGCGCCAACCGTCCGTTCGGCGAGCTGACGCGCGAGGACGCACAGTTCCGTGGCGCCGAGCTGAAGGCGACGGTGGGCTGGGGTCCGACCGCGAAGGTGGCTCCGATCGCGCGCGCCTGGACGGAGCTCTCGATGGAGCTCCAGCGCGCGGGCGTCGCCACGGTCGGCGAGCTGCCGCGAGAGACCGTGCTCGCGTTCGCCCCCAAGCTCTGGGTGGTACCGCCGCGCGGAAGCCTGCTTTGAACTGAGCGCTCCCGGGCGGCGGCCGCCGGACGTGTGCCGGGCCCGTGGCGCGTGCGGCGGCCGCCGCACGCGTCTTCGCGTCGCGGTCCGCGGTCAGGCGACTTCGCGCAGCCGTCCCGTCTCGACCTCGTACACGAACCCCCGCACGGAGTCCTTGCGCGGGATGAACGGCGATGCCTTGATCCGCGCGATCGACTGGCGGACGTCCGCGTCGAGCTCGGGGAATGCCTCCGCGGCCCACTCGGGCTTGATCCCCGTGTCATCCTGGATCGACTTCTTGAAGTCGTCGTCGGTGAAGGTGAGCATCCCGCAGTCGGTGTGGTGGATGAGGATGATCTCCTCGGTGCCGAGCAGGCGCTGGCTGATTGCGAGCGACCGAATCTCGTCGTCGGTCACGACGCCGCCGGCGTTGCGGATGACGTGCGCGTCGCCTTCGTGCAGGCCGAGGGCGCCGTACACGTTCAGACGCGCGTCCATGCACGCCACGACGGCCACCTTCTTGCCGGGGGGAAGCGGCAGGTCGCCCTGGTTGAACGCGGCGGCGTAGGACTCGTTGTTCGACAGCAGCTCATCGGTGGCGGACACGTCGGGCCTCCTGGATAGAGAGTGGAACGCGAAAGAGTACTAATCCACTCAACATTAGGGTGATTGGTCTCCCTCGGCCAGCACCGCTCGCTCGGGCACTGGTGCCGATCACGCGCGCTCAATGGCGCGACCTGCGGGACATGGGCCGGTACGCGGAGAAAGCCGCAACCGGGCTGCGGACTCACGCGGATGTCGGACGCGCCGGCTTACGACAGGATCGACGCGAGAGCTAATCAGCTCGTGAGCTGGTCCTAGACGAAAAGAGAACGATGTCCCACACCGCCATCCCACACACCGCCAAGCGCGTGTCACACCCGGGTGTGAGCGCCCGTCCAACGCTGGCCGCGATCACCAAGGTCAGCACCTACGCGACGACACTGGCAGGAATCTACCTGTCGGTGGGCTTCCTCTTCTACTACGCCGCCCACGAGAAGTTGATCGCGAATAGCGGAACAATGCCCGCCGCGCTCCAGAAGCTGTTCTCCGGGTCGTTCTTCGCGAGCGTTCCTGGCGACAACGCAGCCTGGACACTGCTCGGACTGATCGAGGCTTCGATCGTGGTCCTCCTGCTGGTCAGCCTCATCCGCGGCGAGTTCCTGCCGCAGCGGCGCAAGCCGGTCCTGCTTGCCGGTCTTTCGGTCTCCGTGCTCGCCTACAGCGTGATGATCGTCGCCAATGCCATGATCGGCAACAACGCGACCGTGATCGAGCTCTTCACCTACCTGGGCGTCACCGCAATCGTGATGTTCGTCGTCCGGCAGATGTCCCCCTACCGGCCGATGAGCTGGCTGGCGGGCGAGGCGGACGAGTAACACCAGATCCAGTCCCGTGGGCGACGGTGAACGGACGGGCGCCTCGGCGGCGCCCGTCCCGTTTCCGCGCGGACGGGCTCCGCGCCCGTCCGCGTTGAGATGCAAGTATCTAAGCTGGGTCCGATGCCGAGCGGGCGCGACAATCAAGCTCCGGTGGCCAGGGGCGATCTCCAGACCTACCGTGCCAAGCGCGACTTCGGACGGACGTCCGAGCCGGCCGGCGAGCCCGGATCGGAGTCGGCGGCCGCGCCGGCGATCGAGGAGCCCCGGTTCGTCGTCCAGGAGCACCACGCCACCCGCCTGCACTGGGATCTACGGCTCGAGCACGGCGGCGCGCTCGCCTCATGGGCGGTTCCGAACGGGATCCCCGCCGATCCGGCGGACAATCGCCTCGCCGTGCATACCGAGGATCACCCGCTCGAGTACCTCGATTTCGAGGGGGAGATCCCGAAGGGCGAGTACGGGGCGGGAACGATGGAGATCTGGGACCGCGGGACGTTCGCGACCCATAAGTGGAGCGAGCGCAAGGTCGAGGTCACCTTTCACGGCGAGCGCCTGCGCGGCCGCTACGGGCTGTTCCCGATCGGCCGCGATGCCTCGTCGCAGAACGACTGGATGATCCACCGGATGGACCCGCCGTCGGATCCGGCGCGCGAGCCGATGCCCGAGCACGTGCTGCCGATGCTCGCGCGGTCCGGCACGCTGCCACGCGACAGCGACGGTTGGGAGTTCGAGGTCAAATGGGACGGGGTTCGGGCGATCGCCTACGCCCGGCCCGGTCGCCTGCGGCTCGAGAGCCGCAACCTCAACGACATCTCCGACACCTATCCCGAGGTGCGCGGGATCTTGCTTCAGCTGGGGATGCGCGAAGCGGTCCTCGACGGCGAGATCGTCGCCTTCGACGCGTCGGGACGACCGAGCTTCGAACGGCTTCAAAGCCGTATGCACGTCGCCTCCGGCTCGGCGATCCGCCGGCGAGCGGCCGACACGCCGGTCGTCTACGCGATCTTCGACGTTCTCTACCTGGACGGCCGGTCGCTGCTCGAGCTGCCCTACGCGACGCGGCGCGAGCGCCTCGAGGCGCTCGCCCTCGGCGGGCCGGCTTGGCGAGTCCCGGCACGCCACGGCGGCGAGGGCGCCGCGCTCCTGCACGCCACCGGCAAGCAGGGCCTCGAGGGCGTCGTCGCCAAGCGCCGCGACTCCCGGTACGAGCCCGGACGGCGCACCACCGCCTGGGTCAAGGTCAAGCACACCCGGCGCCAGGAGCTCGTCATCGGCGGCTGGCTCCCGGGCGATGGTCGCAGGTCGGAGCGAATCGGGGCGCTGCTCGTGGGCTACCACCACGGGGCGGTCCCCACGCCCGACGATGGGTCCGCGGGGCCCGAGCCCGCGGCGAGCCGGCTGCGCTACGCCGGTCGCGTCGGCACCGGGTTCACCGACTCCGTTCTCGACGACCTCGCGCAACGCCTCGCCCCGCTGCGGCGGGTGACAAGCCCGTTCGACCCGCGCCCTCGACTGCCCCGCAATGCCGTCTTCGTCGAGCCGTCGCTGGTGGCCGAGATCGAGTTCGCGCAGTGGACCGCCGACGGCGTGATGCGGGCCCCATCGTTCAAGGGCCTGCGCGATGACAAGTCAGCGGGGGACGTGGTCCTCGAGGGATCCGCGCATGCCGCGCGGACGGTGGCGCCCGACGCGCCGGAAGCGTTATTCGACCACGTCACCCGGTTGCCCGACGGCTCGCTCGAGGTGATCACCGGGGGACGTCGCCTAAAGCTCTCCAATTGGGACAAGGTCCTGTTCTCGCGGACGGGCTTCACCAAGGGCGACCTCGTTGCCTACTACGCCAGGATCGCGCCCGCGGTCCTGCCCCACCTCCGGGACCGGCCGCTCACGCTCAAGCGCTACCCGAACGGTGTCGACGAGGAGTACTTCTACGAGAAGCAGTCGCCGTCGCATCGGCCGGACTGGGTGCACACGTCGCGGATCGGATCGATCGACTACACGCTCGCGCAGGACCGCCCGACGCTCGTCTGGTTGGCGAACCTGGCGGACATCGAGCTCCATACGTCATTGGCGACGGCGCGGTCGCCGGAGCGCCCGACGCAGATGGTGTTCGACCTCGATCCCGGGGACGGCGCAGGCCTGCTCGAGTGCTCTGAGGTAGCGCTGGTCGTGCACGGCCTGTTCGAGCAGCTCGGCCTGACGAGCCTCGCCAAGACGTCGGGCTCGAAGGGCATCCAGGTGTACGTGCCCCTCGGCCCCGGCGCCACCTACGAGCGGACGAAGCCGTTCGCGCGCCGGGTTGCCGAGCTCCTCGAACAGCGCCTCCCGTCCCTCGTCGTCTCACGCATGACGCGACGACTGAGGGCCGGCAAGGTGCTCGTCGACTGGAGCCAGAACGACGGCCACAAGACGACGGTCAACGTCTACTCAGTGCGTGCCCGCGACCGCCCGATGGTGTCGACGCCAGTGAGCTGGGACGAGGTGCAGAGGTGCCGCGACGAGGCCGACCCGGAGCTGCTGAGCTTCGACACCGAGGAGGTGCTCGCGAGGGTGGAGGATCGGGGCGATCTGTTCGCACCGGCGCTCGTGGGAGGGCAGGAGCTGCCCCGCTTGTAGGCACCGGCGGGTGGGGCCCCGACCCGGAGCGCCGGGTCCGCCCTCAACCCCGGGCTCTCCTCACAGCCGGTCCGTGCTACCGGCCGGACGATCCCTAGGACTGATCGTCGAAACCTCCGCCGCCGCCCTGCTGCGAGGGATCCCCGGCGCCTTGCGGACTCGACGGTGTCTACGGCGTGGACGGGCTGCTCGGCTCGGCCGGCGAGCCTTGGGACTGAGCATCCAATCCACCGCCCTGCTGGGACTGTGAGTCGTCGCCGCCACCGCCCTGCTGGGAGTGGTAGTCTTCGCCGCCACCACCCTGCTGCGACTGATAGTCCTCGCCGCCCTGCTCCTGATACTCCAAGGAGCCTCCTTCCAAAGAGACCGTGGACGCCTGCCTGGGGTCCCTGCGTACGGCCACCACAGGCACTTGAGCCGGACCCTAACAGCCCCACGCCGACCGGTGTGAATCCGATGTTACGCGGCGGACCGCTCGCCGGCTCGCCAAGCGCGGCGAGCTTTGCTTCGCGCCTACTAGGATTGGCGTCGGTGGCCGAGATCGATGCCATAACGTTGCGAAATCGGTTGCTCCTGGCGACCGGGATGTGGCGCGAGGCGACCGGCGATCCATTGCCACGGATCGAGCCGGGCGACCCCGCCCACCAGATCCAGTCGTTCGAGCTGCGACTCGTCGACCGCCTGTGGGAGCACGCGACGCCGGAGACCGCGCGCGACGTTGCGGACCGCACCTGGGATCTGGTCCACGACCGCGCCGAGGACGACCCGGTCAAGCGACGTGTCGTCGAGTGTCACGAGGCACTCGCCCGCCTGACACGACTGACCGACTGACCCAGACGTGTGTCGCACGTCGGGACTGCGGCTGCCCGTTCACGGCATCTTCACAGGAACTTGGTCGACTGGTCACTAAATCCCGCTGTTTGCGGGCGAATCTGTGACCATGAACAAAATAGAGAAGAAGATCGCGCGAAGCGCGAACGGCGCGGGTCTGGAAGATCCGCAGCGGAGCCTGACCGGCTCCCCCTCCGGCGAAGCCACGGTCAAGGTCGACCTGCATTGCCACTCCACCGCGTCAGAGGTGGCCAAGCTGGGCGTCCAAAGGGCGCTCGCGCTGCCCGAGTGCGCGACCCCGCCCCGCGAGGTCTACGAACTCGCCAAGCGACGCGGCATGGACTTCGTGACGATCACCGATCACGACACGATCGCCGGCGTGCTCGAGCTCGCCGACCTGCCCGACGTGTTCGTCTCCGAAGAGCTGACAACCTGGTTCCGAGGCGAGCACCAGGCGGTCCACGTCCTCTGCTTCGGGCTGACTCCCGATGACCACGACTGGCTGCAGGCCCACAGCGGAGATGTCTTCGCGTGCGCAGACTACCTGCACGAGCGCGAGATTGCGTGCGCCCTCGCCCATCCGTTCTTCCACGTCGCGGCGCCGTTGACACCGGCGCACCGACGCGTCCTCGCTGAGCTGTTTCCGGTCTGGGAGACGCGCAACGGCGCTCGCCCCCGCGACCTCAACGCGCCCGCCGCCGTCTATATCGAGACCCAGGGTGGGATCGCGGTGGGCGGCTCCGACGATCATGCCGGAGTCGATATCGGGCGCACCTACACCGAGGCGGCCCATGCCGACACGCCGGCCGAGCTGCTCGCCCACATCCGGGCCGGTCGGGTGCGGCCGCACGGCAGGCAGGGTAGCGCGGCGAAGTGGGCCCACAGCGCGCTCGTGCTGGCCGCCCGGTCCCTCGGGGCTGCGCCCGGAGCGGGCCGGCAGAACCCGGGGAACGGAGCGGGGGGGCTGGCTGACGCGCCCGGAGCGCGCCGGACGCAGCGTGAGCTCGATCTCGCGGGGCCAGACCCCGGCGCCGTGCTCGAGCTCGCCGAGCGGATCATGGTCGAGGGCGGCGCCCGCCAGGGCAGCGTCGGCTCGGGTCTTGGGCCGCAGGACGGGCGCCGGATGCTGCGGGCGTGGCTGAACGAGATGGAGCTGGACGTCGACACGGCCGGACTCGTGGCGTCGATGCAGGCCGAGGACTTCAGCCACTGCGACCTCGAGCGGCGCGCGCGCCGGGTTCACGAACGCAAGCTCACCGGAGCGATCGAGCAGCTCGTCGCCACCGCCGGAGGTGACGGCATCGGACCGGCGCTCTCGCGTGTGTTCGCCGCCTGCCTGCCCGCGGTGCCCTATGTCCCGGCTGCCGCGTTCCTCGCGCGCGAGCAGGCGAAGCTCGTTGCTCGCGACGGCGACCCGATTCGCGTCGCGGTCGTGGCCGACGGCGTGGGGACGGTACACGGCGTCACTCAGACGCTCGCGCAGCTGCGCGAGCGCGGCATCCGCGGCCACGAGATCGAGGTGATCGGTACCGACGCGAACGTCGACCGCCGACTCCCCGCCGTTAGCGAGATCGAGCTTCCGTTCTACGCCGGACTGAAGCTCGGCGTGCCGAGCGTGTTTGCCGTGGCTGAGGCGCTGACCGAGCGCCGCTACGACCTGGTCCACGTGTGCGCCCCCGGTCCGGCCGGGATCGTCGCGGCGCTGATCGCTCGGGTGATGGGGCTCCCGGTGACCGGCAGCTATCACACCGAGCTCCAGCTCTACGCCCGGATGCGCTCGAGCGACGAGCGGGTCGAGCAGATCGTGCGCGCGCTCCTTGCCAATTTCTACGCCCGGTGCCGAGTCGTGCTCTCTCCCAGCCACGCCGCGGACGAGTCGCTGCGCGAGCTCGGGATCCCGACCGACCGCGTCGCCCGCTGGGACCGTGGCGTCGATCTCGAGCGCTTCAACCCGGCGCGGTACGCGCCCGGTGTCCTCCCGCCCGGGTTCAACGTGCTCTACGTCGGACGACTGAGTCGCGAGAAGGGCATCGACCTGCTGGCGGAGGCGTTCCTGATCGCTCGCGATCACGACCCGCGGCTGCGGCTCGTCCTCGCGGGTCGCGGCCCTGAGGAGGAGACGCTGCGCCGTCGCCTCGGCAGCGCGGCCACGTTCCTGGGCTGGGTCGAGGGCGACAAGCTCGCGCAGGCCTACGCAAGCGCGGATCTGTTCATGTTCGCCAGCACCACCGACACCTTCGCCCAGGTCATCCTCGAGGCCCAGGCGAGTGGGTTGCCCGTGCTGGCGGTCGACGCCGGCGGCCCGGCGGAGCTGATCGAGGATGGCCGCAGCGGATGCCTCGTCCCGCCCGACCCGCAATCGCTCGCGGGCGCACTGCGCGGTCTCGCGCGCCGGGAGGCGATCCGCGAGCGGCTCACGACCGGAGGCCTGCTCGCGGTCCGCGAGCGCTCGTGGAAGCGGTCACTGGACCAGCTGGCTGACGGCTACGCCCTCACCCTCGCAGGCCGAACGGGCGCCGAGGCCGGCACGACGACGGCGGCGACCGGAGAGGCCGCGCGCACCGGCGAAGTTGCACGTGCAGCCTGAGCCTGGCGTCGCGCTCGCGGCGGCGGCGGCCGAAGAGGACAGCGGCGGTCCGCTGCGCGTCGTCGACGTGGCGATCTTCAACGGGGAGCGCAGCGGCGGCATCCGTACCTATCTCGAGGCCAAGGCGTCGTTTGCGGCCCGCACGTGCGCGCTCGAGCACCATCTCGTGGTGCCCGGCCGCGAGGGCAAAGGCGGCGCCAACCGCCATGAGCAGCGCTCCCTGCGGCTCGCGGCGTCCAACGGCTACCGCCTGCCCCTGGGCGGCTCGGGGCTGCAGGCAGCTCTCCGCATGCTCCGCCCCGAGGTCGTTCTGCTCCACGATCCCTACTGGACGCCGCGGCACGCGAGTGCCGTCGCGCGCGAGGTCGGCGCCGTCGTCGTTGCCGTCCACCATTCCTCGGCGTCGCTCCACGCCGCCGGACTGCCGGGCCCCCAGGGAGTCTATGCGCACGCGCTGCGTCGCTGGTACCGGCGCGCCTACGGCGATGTGGACGCCGTGATGTCGGTCGTCGACACCGATGTCAATGCTCACCGCCCCGCCACCTTGCGCCTGCGCCTCGGCCTCGATCGGGCATTCCGCCCGCGTCCCGATGTCCAGCGACTCGACCACGTCCTCTACGTCGGCCGCATGAGCCGCGAGAAGGGGCTGCGCGAGCTCCTCGAGGCTGCCGCCGCATCGCGTGAGCCGTGGCCGCTCGTGCTTCTCGGCACGGGCCCGGCGGGGGACGCCCTGCGCGAGCGCGCGCGCCAGCTCGGACTCGGGGACCGCGTGCGCTTCGCCCCCTACGTGAACGACCGCGACGAGCTGGCCCGAGCGTACGCCGGCGCGCGCTGTGTGGTGCTCCCGGGCGCTCATGAGACCTTCGGGCTCGTGGCGCTCGAGGCCGCGGCCTGCGGTGCGCCGGTGGTCACCGCCGACACGACCCCGAGCGCCCATCTCCTCGACGCGTTCGTGGAGACGTTCGCTGCCGGCGATGCATCGGACCTTCTTCGGGCGATCGAGTTGACGCGGCGCCGGCGTCCCGATCTCGCCGACGCCGCGGCGCTCGTCGCTCGCCACGCCTGGGACACGGCACTCGCGGCCGAGCTCGCGGATCTCCGGCAGCTGGTTGGACGGTCGTGAGCGCCCTCCTCGCGGTCGCGCTCCACGACGTCGAGCCACGGTCGTTCGCCCGCTCGTGTGAGATCCGGTCCTGGCTCGAGGACCGCGACGTCGGGCGGGTGACCCTGCTCGTGATCCCCGCCGCCGATCTGCGCCCGATCGGCGCTCGGGCGCCGGAGCTCGCGGCGTGGCTTCGCTGCCGGGTCGCCTCCGGTGATGTTGTCGCCCAGCACGGATTGGTGCACCGGGCCGCCGGGACGCCTCGATGGCCCCGGAGCGCGCTCGCGGCCTGGCAGGGCGGCGCGGCCGCCGAGTTCGCCGGCCTCGATCGTGAGGACGCCGCCCGCCGCGTGGACACGGGATGCCGGCTGCTGCGCGAGATCGAGCTCGATCCGCGGGGCTTCGTGGCGCCCGGCTACGCGTATACGCGGGAGCTGCGCGGGATCCTCGCCAAGACGCATGAGTGGTTCGCTGACATCCGCATGATCCGCTCCGGCGTCGGTGACATCCACGCCCGTGCGCTCTGCCTCGGCAGCTCCACGAAGCTCAAGCGCGCCCTCTCGCCGGCGATCGTCCGCGCCGCGGCGCGGGCCACCGGCGAGGTCATGCGCGTCGATATTCATCCGGCCGACTTCACCCGACCCGGTCACATCGCGACACTGGAAATCCTCCTCGAGCAGGCGCGAGCCCAAGCCCGAACCGCGGTCACGTACGACGACGCTGCCGCGGGCGTCGGTTCGATGCCAACTGCGTAGCCCTGGCATCGAACGGGCGCCCGGCGGCAGACCCCGATGAGCCCTGACCAAACGAGCACCTTGGACGAGGCCGCCCGACGACTTCTCCACGCCAACTGGCGCGAAGGTCGTCGGAGCGACGGCGTCCCCTACGCCTTCACGTGCCCGGCGACCCTCCGCTATCGCCACCAGTGGTACTGGGACTCCTGCTTCCACGCGATCGTCTGGCGCCATTTCGATCCGGCGCGCGCGCGCGCCGAGTTGCGCACGCTGCTGCGCGCCGGGCGGCCCAATGGCTTCATCCCGCACACCGCGTTCTGGCACAGTCCGGCTCGCTGGCGGCGAGCGCCGTTCTACGGCACGCACACGGTGCTCGGGTGCTCGGCGACGGCCACGATCCAGACGCCCCTGCTCGCACTCGCCTGGGAGCTCGTAGCGGACATGTCGACCGACGATCCAGGTTTCGCCACCGAGGCATTGCCCGCGCTTCGGCTCCACTACGACTGGCTGGAGCGCGAGCGTGACCCTGACGACGACGGCCTCCTCACGATCGTGCTTCCCGACGAGTCGGGGCTCGACGACTCACCCAAGTACGACGGTGTGTTCGGATGGATGCGCCACGACCGGCCCGGCCATCTCTGGTTGGTCGAGCGCCATCGGCGGCTCGGCTACGACGCGGGCAAGATCGTCGAGCGATACGACGAGCACGTCGAGGATGTGCTCGTGAACGTCTTCTACGCGCTCGCGCTCCGCGCCCTCGCCCGACTCGACGACGAGCAAGCAACCGTGTACGCGCGGCGAGCGGCGCGGACTGAAGCCGCGCTGCTCGAACGCTGCCTCGATGAGCGTTCTGGGTTGTTCCGCGACCTCGCGGGTCGGGGCGAGCGCCCCGTCGCGGTGTCGACCTGGTCGGCGCTCGCTCCGCTGGCTCTGACCGAGCTCCCGGTCGGCGTGCGGCGGCGGCTCGTCGAGGAGCATCTGCTCGACGGGCGCCGCTACCGGGCTCCGGTCGGGATCCCTTCGGTGTCGCAGGAAGAGCCCTCGTTCGATCCGGGGTTCTCGCTCTGGCGCTGCTGGCGCGGCCCATCCTGGGTCAACACCGCGTGGCTACTGGTCCCGGCGATGCGAGAGCTCGGGTACGGCGAGGAGGCCGATCGCATCGTCGGCTCGCTCGCCGGCGCAGCAGCTCGGCACGGCTTCCGCGAGTACTACAACCCACTCACCGGGCGGGGCCTGGCGGCACGCGGCTTCGGCTTCTCGACGCTGCTCGTCGACCTCCTGCGCCGTGCACGGATTGAACCGTCCGTTCGATCGCCGATGATGCATTCGTGAGCTGGAGGGAGACCACCGCTTCCGGGCACACCCAGCACGGCAACCGCCAGGTCGCGGTGATCGACCTTGGTTCCAACTCGTGGCGGCTCGTGGTCTACACGTTCTCACCGGGGGAGTGGTGGAAGCGCACGGATGAGCTCTATGAGACGGTCCGGATCGGTGCCGGGCTTGCGGCCACGGGGCGCCTCAGCGCCGAGGCGATCGAGCGAGGCCTCGAGACGCTGGCCGTATTCGAGCGCTTCTGCCGCGCGAACGATCTGCTCCCCAGCGACGTGTACGCGGTCGCGACGAGTGCGATCCGCGACGCCGCGAACGGCGAGCAGTTCCTACGCGCCGCCGATGAAGCGATGGGGTTGAAGATCGAAGTCCTATCGGCCGAGGACGAGGCGCGCTACGGCTACATCGCCGCCGTCAACACGACGACGATCACGGACGGGGTCGTGCTCGACCTCGGCGGCGGGAGCATGCAGCTGATCCGCGTGCAGGATCGACGCGCGACCGAACTGACCTCCTTTCCGCTCGGAGCGGTGCGGGTGACCGAGCGGTTCCTCTTCGACGGTGGTCCTGCCAAGCGCAAGGACATCAAACGCGTGCGCACCCACGTCTTCGATTCGCTCGACGAGCTGGATTGGCTCGGAGAGTCCGGGTCGCGGTTGGTCGGTCTCGGCGGCGCTGTGCGTAATCTCGCCGCCGCCGCCGTCCGCAGCGCCGGGCACGTCGATCTGGGAGTGCAGGGGTTCGTGCTCACCTTGCAGATGCTCGACGACCTCGTGGAGAGGCTCGCCCCCCTTCCTGCCGCCGAGCGGGGGAGCGTCCCGGGTATCAAACCGGGCCGCGCCGACATCATCCTGGGGGCCGCGCTCGTGCTCCAGTCCGTCGTCGAGCTTGGCGGCTTCGCCGGCATCGAGGTGACCGAGGCCGGTCTACGCGAGGGGGTGTTCCTGGGTCGCATGCTGCTCGATCCTGAGGATCCGCTGTTCCCGGATGTGCGACGGGCGGCGGTGCGCAACCTGGCCGTCCAGTACGAGTCCGATCTCGCTCACGTCGAGCACGTCGCGCTGCTCGCGCTGCAGATGTTCGACTCGCTCGTCGACGGCGGGCTGTTCGAGCCCGAGCCCGGAGAGCGAGAGCTGCTGTGGGCGGCCGCGATGCTCCACGACGTGGGCATGACGATCAACTACGACGACCACCACAAGCACTCCCGGTACCTGATCCTGAGCGCCGAGCTGCCGGGCTTCGATCCGCGCGAGCGCGCGCTGATCGCGCAGATGAGCCGCTACCACCGCAAGGGTGCGCCGGAGCTCGGCGAGATGGCGTCGCTCGCGCGCGATGGCGACGAGGAACTGCTCGAGCGGGGCGCGGTGATGCTGCGGCTGGCCGAGCACCTCGAGCGGGGCCGCGATCAGTCGGTGCACGAGGCGCGTCTGATGGCCAACGGGCACGGCGTCGATCTGTACCTCCGCGCCGAGGGCGACCTCACGCTGCCACGCTGGAGCGTCGAGCGCTACGGCGACGGCGAGGTGTTCGAGCGGGTTTTTGGGCGGCGACTGCTGATCGGGTGACGCAGCGGAACGCCGCGGCGCGTCCGGCACCGCCCGCGCCGCGATCACCTAGGGCGCCCGGCTCCGTGGTCGCGGCAGCGCCACAGCCACGCACGTTAACCGAATCGTGACACGTGGGCGGGCAAACCGCCCTAGCGTGCGGACGATGACCTGCCTGATGGTCGCGGCCAGCGCGCGCTGGAGCGCGCAGCAGGGAGCACGGCCCAGACGCGATCTGCGGCGACCACGACCCAGCGCGTACAGTTCCAGCCATGCTCTGGCTGCTCAGACACGCCGACGCGGCAAGCGGAAGCCCCGATTCGGAGCGTCCTCTCACCGAGCGCGGCGTGCGTCAGGCGCAGGCCGCGGGACGCGCGCTCGATCGTCTGGGGCTGCGGATCGACGTGTGCCTGACAAGCCCCAAGGCCCGCGCGCTCGAGACGGCGCGGATCGCCACCGAGCGGCTCGGCGTCCAGGTGCGGACCGATCCTCGGCTCGCCGGCGAGCCGTTCGATGCCGTGGAGCTCACGGCCGGTCTCGGTGATGTGCTCCTGGTCGGCCACGACCCGTCCTTCTCGCTCACCCTTCACGACCTGACGGGGGCCCAGGCGAGGATGCGCAAGGGAGGCCTCGCGGGAATTGAAAAGGGCGAGCTGCTGGTGCTGATGCGACCGTCCGAGCTGGAAGCGATAGCTTCGGACGCGGAGGTGACGTCGTGACCGACGAGGCGGCCACCGCCGAGCAGGATGGCGCGATCGTGGACGCGCCCGCACGGGATCGCATCGAGGCCGCGGCCGCCAGCGCCCCTGCCTCGAAGGCCGGGCGCGCCAAGTACGACCTCGCCGACCCGAAGCTGTTCGCCAACCGGGAGCTGTCCTGGCTCGACTTCAACGACCGCGTCCTCCAGCTCGCCGAGGACGGGTTGCTGCCTCTGTTCGAGCGGATGAAGTTCCTCGCCATCTTCGCCACCAACCTCGACGAGTTCTTCATGGTCCGTGTGGCCGGACTGCACGACCAGCTCGCGGCCCAGATCGACACCAGCGGGCCCGATGGGCTCTCGGTCGCCAAGACGCTCGAGGCCATCGCTGAGCGCGTCCGCACGCAGGACAGGCGTCACGCGCGGCAGTTCACCGACCACATCTCTCCGGCGCTCGCCGAGCATGGCATCCGGATCGTGTCGTGCGAAGAATCCGGCGCGTCGGACGAGGCGTTGGCGAAGCTCTTCCACGATCAGATCTTCCCTGTGCTGACGCCGCTCGGCGTGGGGCACGGGCGGCCGTTCCCGTACATCTCGAACCTCTCGCTGAGCCTGGCCGTTCGCCTGCGCGACCCCGACGCCGACCATGACGTGTTCGCACGCGTCAAGGTGCCCAAGGAGGTGTTGCCGCGGTTTGTGGAGGTCGGCGAGGGGACGTTCATCCCGCTCGAGGCGATCATCGCCAAGCACCTCGACGTTCTCTTCCCGAGCATGGAGATCGTCAGCTACGACCTCTTCCGGGTCACGCGCGACGCCGACTTCACGGTTTCCGACGAGGCCGACGACCTGCTGCAGGCCGTGGAGGACGAGCTGCGCCGCCGCCGCTTCGGCGAAGTCGTGCGGCTGGAGGTCGACGCCGGCATCGACCCGGAGCTGCGGGCGGACCTGATCGCATGGCTCGAGGTCGACGAGCGCGAGGTGTTCGACGTCGAGGGCCTGCTCGACCTCAGCGACCTGTGGCAGATCGACGGGCTCAAGGGACACGCGGATCAGCGCGTGCCGCCCTGGACCCCGCTCACCCATCCGGCGTTCTCGGCCGACGGCGGCGATGAGCCCGCCGATGTGTTCGCGGCGATGCGCGCTGGAGACATCCTCGTCCATTTCCCCTACCAGTCGTTCGCGACCAGCGTCGAGCGGTTCGTCCAACAGGCGGTCGCGGATCCGAACGTGCTCGCGATCAAACTGACCGTGTACCGCACCTCGGACGACTCGTCGCTCGTCCCCTCGCTGATCGAGGCGGCTGAGAAAGGAAAGCAGGCCGTCTGTCTGGTCGAGCTCAAGGCGCGCTTCGATGAGCGGCGCAACATCCGCTGGTCGCGAGCGCTGGAAGAGGTCGGCGCCCACGTTGTGCACGGCATCCCCGGGCTCAAGGCGCACGCCAAGATCCTGCTCGTGGTCCGGCGCGAGGGTCGCGGCGTGCGCCACTACGTGATGATCGGGACGGGTAACTTCCACGCCAAGAACGCCCGCCTGTATGAGGATTTCGGCCTCTTCACCGTCGACCCCGACCTCGGCGACGACGTCGCGAACCTGTTCAACACGCTGACCGGCTACGGTCGCCCACGTCGTATGCGCAAGGTGCTCGTCGCGCCCAGCTGGCTGCGCGAGCCGCTGCTCGCCGAGATCGAGAGGACGATCGACGCCCATGAGGCGGGCGTGCCGTCGCGGATCGCGATGAAGATGAACTCGCTCGTCGACGCCCGCTGCATCCAGGCGCTCTACAGAGCATCACAGGCCGGCGTCCCGGTCGACCTCAACGTGCGCGGCATCTGCTGTCTGATACCGGGCATCCCCGGGGTGAGCGAGAATATCCGGGTCGTCTCGGTCGTCGGACGCTTCCTCGAGCATTCCCGTATCTACTCCTTTCACCGTGGCGACGAGCACTGTTACTTCATCGGCTCGGCCGACCTGATGCCACGTAACCTCGACACCCGCGTCGAGCTGCTCGCACCGGTCGAGAACGAGGAGCTTCAGGGCGAGCTCGAGGACACGCTCGAGCGCTGCTTGGCCGACGACACCTTCGCCTGGACGCTCGGTTCCGACGGCCACTGGACCCGGCGGCAGGAGCGGACGAGAAGCGTCCACGCCGAGTTGATGGAGAAGGCGCTCGCGCAGTCGGCAGTCGCGGCGTCCTAGGCGTAGCTCGCGGCCTGCGTGACCGGAAGCGGCTCGGGGGGCCTGCCCCTGGGCGGGGCCCCCCGGGGCCTGTGTGACCGGAAGCGGCTCGGGGGGCCTGCCCCTGGGCGGGGCCCCCCGGGGCCTGCGTGACCGGAAGCGGCTCGGGGGCGCCCGGAGGCGCCCCCGATGGCCCGTTCGGCCTAGGGCAACAGGCTGCCGCCGCCGCTACCGCTGGAGGAAGCCGTCGCGGGTTGGGTCCCGAGCTTCACCTTGACGCTGGTCGTGCTACCTGAGCGCTTCACGGTCAAGGTCACGGTGTCGCCCGGCGAATAGTTGGCGATCGTCGCGATGAACTGGTTGACCGAGGTGACGGTCTGTCCATCGACCGCGGTGATCAGGTCGCCTGACTTCAGGCCGCCCTGCGCCGCCGGGGACGCGGACGCCACCCCGGCGACGCCAGCGCCGCCGGTCCTGCTCGACTGCAGCTCGACGCCGACGTAGGCGTTCTGCGCCTTGCCCGTCGTGATCAGGTCGTGCGCGACGCGGGCGACAGTGTCGGATGGGACCGCGAAGCCTACGCCTGAGCTCGAGCCTTCGCCGGTGCTCGTGGTCGAGTTCGTGTCGATCTGGTCATTGATGCCGATCACCTGACCGGCCGAGTTGAGCAGCGGACCGCCAGAGTTACCCGGGTTGATCGGAGCGTCGGTCTGCACGGCGTTGGCGATCGTCCAGTTGTTGGGCGATTCGATCGCCCGCCCGACGGCGCTGACGATTCCGGCCGTGACCGTCGACGGCAGGCCGAACGGGCTTCCGATCGCAACCACGCCGTCGCCGACCTGGAGGGTCGAAGAGTCTCCCACGGTGAGCGGATGCAGCTCGGATGAGGGGACGCTGACATGGATCACGGCGACGTCCTCGCCGGTGTCGCTGCCGACGACGGTGGCGCTCGCCGTGTCTCCGTCGGGGAAGGTGACCTTGATCGACTGCGCGCCGGTCACGACGTGCTCGGCGGTGACGATGTCTCCGCTCTTGTTCAAGACGAAGCCTGAGCCCTCCGCCTCGGTCTGCTCAGTCTGGCCGCCGCCGAGGCCGAAGAAGCCGCCTTCGCCGCTGGAGGAGGTCGACGTCGAGTCGACCTGGATGTCGACCACTCCGGGACCGTCGAGCTTGAAGATCTGATTGACGCTCAGACCCTTGCTGCTACTGAGCGCCGTGGGCTCGGCGCCGACGCGGGCAGCCGAGACAGCACCGCTGCTCGTTGTCGTGGTGACGGTTTTCGTGGTAGAGCTGTGGTCCGCGGCCAGAAGCCCGACCACGCCGCCAGCGAGGGCGCCGGCCAGGATGGTTGGAAGGAATCGTTTCATATTTTTTGGGTCTCCTCAGGATGCGGAGTCGTAGCGGTTCGAGTGACTGGATTGGGGCGCGGGGGGCTCCGGAGCGCCCGCGGTCGCCGGCTCCGCGAACCGCCGGTAGGCGAGCCCGCCGACGGTGGCTATCGCCGCCACGGAGATCGCGTTCAACCACATGGTTGCATTCTCCGTGCCCGCGCTGATGCCGTGAATCGCCGCCGAGGGCGACACGGCGAAGTCGAGGCGGTGAGCGCCGCGCCAAATGCCAACAGCTCGGACACGGCCACAGTCGCTGTATCGGCGCGCGCGAGCCCGAACGCGAGGGTTCGCGTGGGGAGCGTCACACGACGGCGTGTGAGTGATGTGGGCCTGGCGGACATTCGTCGACCATCGCATCACCCCGCGGTGAGAAACGGATCAGAGCTACGTCAGAAGTGCGTAAGAGCCTCGGGTAAGAGCCGGCGATCGCCTCTCGCGCTCGAGACGCCGCTCCTAGCGACGCCTCGGCACGCGGCAGGAGGCATCGACCGTCGCCCCGCGGCAGGAGGCATCGACCGTCGCCCCGCGGATCGGTGGTCCTCGCGGGTGGCGGGTCGGCGGGCACCTGCAGCGCGACCGGAGTGAAGCCAGATTCCGGCCGAGGTACAACTGAGTGTGAATTATTCACCACCAATGGCCTCTCGCGCCTGAGAGACGGCTCTTCGGGCGCGTCGGGCCGCGCGCGGGGGCGCTGGGCCGCGCGCGGGTGCGCTGCCGCGCCGGGCCGGCGCGCGTCGGGCCGGCAAACGCCGCCGCGCTACCGCGCTACCGCGCCACGCCGCCGCCGCGCCGCGCCGTCAGCGTTATCCCTCCGCGTCGGGAGGGCGCCGGTCGCTTTTGCGCGACGCCTGGCGCCGCTTCGCATCCAGACGCCGGCGGCGGGACGCTTCGCTTGGCTTCGTGGGTCGCCGCGCACGCGGAACGGCGAGCGCCGCGGCGAGCCTGCGACGCAGCCGCTCGAGCGCGAGCTCGCGATTGCGCGCCTGGCTGCGCGCATCTTGGGCGACCGCCACGACGACCGGCCCGTAGCGCGCCGTGATCCGCCGCTTTTGCTCATCGGTGAGCGTCTTCGAGTCCGCCACGCGGAACACGGCTTCCACGCGCGAGGCAGTCACATTGGCGTGCTGGCCACCGGGTCCGGACGAGCGGCTGGTGCGCAGCGTGACCTCTCGCAGGGGCAGTCGCGTGTGCCGGTCGATGGGCATCGGGTCGTCCATCGGCTGTATTTCATCTGACTCGCGGCCGCCGAGGTCCGGTGACCGAATGATCGCGCTCCACTCGCGCTCGAGCGCCGGCGAGCGCCTGCACCGGTGGGTGGGTCCTGGTCACCCAGATCGCCACGGCGCTCGTTGAGGCGACGCGGCCTTCTTGCCCGTGCTAGCGTGCCGCCCTGTTCGGTCGCTCACGGTCTTCGTCGGGCGGCAAAAGCAGGTGCAGGCGCGGTGGAGTCGCTGGTGCGAACCTCCGGGCAAGGCGCACTACAGGCCACGGAGGAATCCACGTGCCAACCGGAACGGTTAAGTGGTTCAGCGACGAGAAGGGCTTTGGGTTCATCACGCCCGATGACGGCAACCGAGACCTCTTCGTCCATCACAGCGGCATCAACTCAGACGGCTACCGATCCCTCGCCGAGGGAACCAAGGTGTCCTACGAGGAAGAGGCAGGACCCAAAGGCCCGAAAGCCGTCAACGTCACGAAGATCTAGGAAGGCCGAAGCAGGATCTGCGCGCGGGCGGCGGCTAACCTAGAGCGCATGCGTGCCCCGGATGTCGAGTTGCTCTGGTGGGAAGGTTGTCCGTCGACCGAACGGGCTCTGGCCGACCTCCGGGAAGCCTTGCGCGATACGGGCCTCGACGCGACGTCGGTTCACATGCGCGAGATCGAGAACGACGCTGACGCGCTCGCTGCGGCGTTCGTCGGCTCACCGACGATTCTCATCGACGGTGCCGACCTCCAGCCGCCTCGGGATGACGAGCCGGTGGGGCTGACGTGCCGTATCTACCATCGGCGCGACGGCCGGATCTCGCCCATCCCGGACCCGGACGACGTCCGCGACGCGCTGATACGGGCCGCGACGCGCGCGCAGGTGAGAACCGAATGACGCTGGCGATCGGCGACAAGGTCCCCGACTTCGAGCTGGTGGATACGGACGGGGTCCCGCGGACGCTCAGCCACGGCGACGCGACATCGGCGACGGTGATCGTGTTCACGTGTAACCACTGCCCGTACGCGCTTGCCTGGCACGATCGCATCGCGCGCGCCGCCCGCGACTACGCGGACCGCGGCGTAAGGTTCCTCGCGATCAACCCGAACGACTCGGAGCGTTACCCGCGCGACTCCTACGCTGCGATGACGGCGCGCGTGGCACGTGACCGCGACGCATGGCCGATGCCCTATCTGCACGACTGCACCCAGGCGGTGGCGCGGGCCTACGACGCCAAGACGACCCCGGACGTGTTCGTCGTCGACGCCGCGGGTCGGCTTCGTTATCGCGGCGCGCCGGACGGCGACCATGACGACGAGAGCCAGGACGCCGCCTGGCTACGGGATGCGCTCGACGCCGTGCTCGACGGGCGCGACGCCGAGCGCGCGCAGACCCGCCCGGTGGGCTGCTCGATCAAGTGGAAAGCGTGATCCTGGGCAACTAGGGCTCGGCGACGAAGCCGTCCGGCGGCTCGATCGGCAGCCCGCGACCGTGCCATGCCAGGAGGCCACCGGCCATATTATGTGCGTCGAATCCCGCGGTCCGGAACGCCTCGGTGGCCATCGCCGAGCGGCCGCCACTACGGCAGTAGAACACGATGGGGACGTCGCGATCGATTTCACCCGCGCGCGCCGTGAGCTCGCCGAGCTCGATGTGGTCGCCCGCTGCGATGCGGCCCGCGGCGTGCTCGTGCGTCTCGCGAACATCGACCAGCTGGATCGTCGAGCTCGCGAGCAGCTCCGCGACCTGCTCCGGGGTGTAGTCCTGATCCACGTGCGGAGCGTACCGATCGGGAGCGCGCCCCTACCGACGGGGAGGTCCCTGTTCCTGCACGGCGAATCATCTGTAACAGAACGAAACCGCATTACTGCGCCGGAACCGATAGTGTGCCGGTCCGGAAACTGCATACCCAGCCGAATCCCCGATTGCCTTAGCGGCCGGGGAGCGGGGGACCCAATGGAGCCCACCAGGGCTCTGAGGGGCGAATCGCCGCCACCGCGGCGTAGCGCAAGCTCTTTCAGCGCGAGCCCGACAGCTAACCCCGTAGGCACCCGAAAGAGAAGGGTCGTCTCCGTTGTCCACAAGCCTCCGCTCGATGCGTTCCGGGATGCGCCGTATGCATCTCGCTGTGGCGTTCATCGCGGTCATGGCGCTGGGGATCCCCGCCACCGCACTCGCCGCGCGTTCGTTCGGGAGCCGCGTCCTCCACGAGGGCATGAGCGGTAACGACGTCAGCACGCTCCAGAGGTGGCTCACGATCGCCGGCTTCAAGACCCCGATCGTCGGCGTGTACGGGCCGATCACGGCGGGCAACGTGCGCCGCTTCGAACGCAGATTCCACCTCAGCGTCACCGGCATCGTCACCGGGCCGGTCGCCAAAGAGCTGTCGCTGGTGGTTACCGAGAAGACCCAGGGGCAGACCGCCTCGGGTGGCGGTGGTGCCTCTGTCAGCACATCGCCGCAGACGGCGACGACCCCGACGACAACGACGAGCCCGACGACGACGACGACCCCCCCGCTCACGGGCCTGTTTGGCGCACGTGTGCTCAAGCTCGGGATGCGCGGCCCGTCGATCAGGGAGATGCAGGAGTACCTCTCGGCCGCCGGCTTCCCGGTCACCGATGACGGCAATTTCGGGACCACGACGAAGACTGCGGTGATCGCCTTCGAGGCGTCGAAGGCTCTCAAGGAGGACGGGATCGTGGCCCTGACGGTGGCCAACGCCCTCCGCGCGACCGTCGCCGCGATCGACGCTGACAACACCGGCCAGAAAGCGGTTCTGGCCCCAGACGGGCTGGCGATCGCCCCCGTCGACGCCCCCCCGGTGGTCAAGGAGGTGATCGCGGCGGCGAACAAGATCGCGATGATGCCCTACCGCTACGGCGGTGGCCATGCAAGCTGGACGGACACCGGCTACGACTGCTCGGGCTCGACCAGCTTCGCGCTCCACGGCGCCGGACTGATCGCCGCCCCCGAGGACTCGGGCGAGCTCGAGTCCTACGGTCAGGCGGGCCATGGCATCTGGATCACGCTATGGGCCAACGCCGGCCACGTGTACATGAACATCGCGGGGCTCTGGTTCGACACGGCGGCGCAGAGCTCGGCCAACGGCGACGATCGCTGGTCCGCGACGCGGATCTCCTCGCCTGCGGGATTCATCGTCCGCCACCCCGGCGGGCTGTAGGTCTTCGCGCTCGTCCTGCTCAGGTCCAGGGATCGTCGGTGGCGGGAACGCCGCCCGAGTAGCATCCGGCGCGCATGACCGCGCTGGCAGAGATCTACACGATCCCCCAGGAGCATCTCGACTTCAGCGAGACGATCCGCCAGATCGCGCGCGAGCGGATCGCCCCGCGCGCGGCCGAAATCGACGAGCGGGCAGAGTATCCGCACGACCTGCGGGCGCTCCTGTCCGAGCAGGACATCCTCGCCCTTCCCTTCGAGACCGAGCACGGCGGCACCGGTACGGGCACGCTGATGCTGAACATGGCGGTCGAGGAGATCGCCAAGGCCTGCGCATCGACAGCGCTGATCCTGATGATTCAGGAGCTGGGAACGCTCCCGATCAAGCTGTTCGGAACGCCGGCGCTGCAGCAGCGGTTCCTGCCGCGGTGCGCAACCGGGGAGTGGTCCCCCGCCTTCGCGCTGTCCGAGCCCGATGCCGGCTCGGATCCCGGAGGGATGCTCACGCGGGCGGTACGCGAGGGCGAGGAGTGGGTGATCAATGGAGCCAAGAACTGGATTACCAACCTCGGCGTCGCCGACTTCTACATCGTCTTCGCGGTGACCAATCGGGAGGCCGGGCACTCACGCGGGATCACCGCTTTCGTGGTGGAGGCTGATCGACCCGGGTTCAGCGTCGGCAAGCTCGAGCACAAGCTTGGGATTCGTGGCTCCCCGACCGGTCAGCCGATCTTCGAGGACGTCCGGGTGCCGGCTGAGAACGTGATCGGCGAGGTCAATGCGGGCTTCAAGGTCGCGATGGCGACGCTCGATCGCTCTCGCCTGGGCGTCGCCGCCCAGGCGCTGGGGATTGCCCAGGGAGCGACGGACTATGCGTCCGCCTACGCCCGCGAGCGCCGGCAGTTCGGCCAGCCGATCAACGCCTTCCAGGCGATCCAGTTCAAGCTCGCGGACATGGAGACCCAGTGTGCGGCCGGCCGCGAGCTGCTCTACCAGGCGTGCGCCAAGGTCGACCGCGGGGACCCCGACCTCGGCAAGTACTCGGCGATGGCGAAGCTGTTCTGCTCGGACGTTGCGATGCGGACAACGGTCGAGGCGGTGCAAGTCCTCGGCGGCTACGGTTACGTCAAGGACTACCCGGTCGAGCGGATGCTTCGTGACGCCAAGATCACCCAGATATACGAGGGCACGAACGAGATCCAGCGCCTCGTGATCGCTCGCACAATGAGCTAGACAGTGTCTGGCCCACCGACGACTCTCCGGCGGATTCTCTTCTCGGCGCTCGCGGCGCTCGTGGTCGGGCTAGGCGCGGTCAGCCTGATCTCCGGCTTCAGCACCTCATTTCCGGTTCGCGTCCTGCAGGGGCTCGCGCTGTTCGGCGCCGGCGTGGCGATCGTCGGCGGCGCGGCCGTGCTGGTGATGGTCCGGCTCGCCGGCTGGCGCGATCCCGTATCCGAGGAGGAGTTCGACGCGATCGTCGAGCGGGCCGAGCGGCTGGCCGCCGAGGGCTCCTGGGGAGCGGCAGACGGATGGGCGGCAGGGACTGATGACGAGCTGCCAGCCCCGCACGAAGAGGAAGAGGAGCTGTTCGACCCCCACGATGAGGACGACTTCAAGGTTCTCGTCCGGGCCGCGGTCGATGACCTCCCGCTCGAGTTCCACCGCGCGCTCGAGCACGTCGCGGTGGTGGTGTCCGACGGCGGCCGTGAGCGTCGCGCGTATGGGCTCTACGAGGGCGACACGGTGGCCCGCGACTTCTTCCACGACCGGATCGTGATCTTCCGCGACACCCTGCTCCGCGATTTCGGTCACGATCCCACGCTGTTGCGGGCGCAGGTGACGCGAACGGTCCGCCACGAGCTCGCGCACCACCTCGGCTGGGACGAGAACGGCGTTCGGGGGCTCGGGCTCTGAGATTGACCGGTCTCCTCGGGGGGCGTGGGTTAGCACTCGTGATCACCCGTCGGCGCGATGACAGGCTGCGCGCTCGGCCGTGATGATCGTGATGACACCTCAGGCGACCGACGCCGACGTCGATGCCGTGAAGGCACGCCTGGAGTCGATCGGCCATCCCGCGCTCACCGGTAAGCAGCTGGGTGAGCTACGGAGCGAAGACCCGCCTGGCCAGCGACAGCGCGAAGAGCTGGTGCTCGTCGGTGAACCAACGGTCCAGGGCGAGCCCGGCAGCGGCGTAGTCCGCCTCGATCCGGGCGCGGGTGAACTTAGCGCTGATCTCGGTGCGCATCTCCTCGCCCGCGGCGAACTCGACTCGGAGGCCCAGGTCTCCGATCAGGACGCTGCAGGGTCGCTGCGAGCGCAAGCGCATCTCGATCCACTCGTGTCGGCGATCGAAGAACGCGACGTGGTCGAATTGCTCGGGCGTGAAGTCAGCGTGTAGCTCGCGGTTGATCACATGCAGCAGGTTGCGGTTGAACTCGGCGGTGATGCCCTCGGCGTCGTCGTAGGCCGCCTCGATCACTGCCGGGTCTTTGACCAGGTCCGTCCCGAGCAGCAGGCGATCCTCCGGGCCGAGCAGGGCGCCGACCGCGCGCAGCAGCCGTCGCCGGGTCCCGGGCGGGAAGTTGCCGACCGTGCCTCCGAGCACCGCGACGATCCTCGGCACGCCCTCGATCGGTGCGGGAACGCGATCGAGGTGCCGCTCGAAGTCTCCAATCACGCCATGGACACGGAGCTCGGGGTGCTCCTCCACAAGCTGCGCCGCAGCATCGCGCACGACCACCTCGGACACGTCCAGAGGGACGTAGCGTTGGAGCATTCCGGCGGCCGACATCGCGTCGAGCAGGATCCGCGCCTTGTCCGCGGCGCCCGAGCCGAGCTCGACCAGCTCGCCGGCGCCGGTCGCCTCCACGATCTCCGCCGCGCGCGACTCGAGAATCGAGCGCTCGCTGCGGGTCGGGTAGTACTCGGGTTGCTCGCAGATCCGCTCGAACAGCTCCGACCCCCGCGTGTCATAAAAGTGCTTGGGCGGAAGCTCCTTGAACGGGCGGGTGAGGCCGTCGAGCACGTCGTTGGCGAGGCTGCGGTCCTCCGCCTCGGAGAGCCACGACTCGATGAGGATTGCGTCGGTGTCGAGCATTGACTTCATAGGTCCCTCGCGATCCGTAGTCCGGCGAAGATTTGGCGTCGCTCTGGCAAGTCCCAATTGCGGAAGGTCGGCGTGCTGATCCGTATGCGCGTCGACCACGACCCTCCGCGCAGAACCCTGTACCCGTGGTCGAAGAAGACCTCCGAGTACTCGCGGTAGGGGTAAGCGGAGAATCCCGGGTAGCCCCCGAAGGCGCTCGACGTCCACTCCCAGACGTCGCCGATCATGCCCAGGCAGCCGTAGGGGGACGCGCCCGCCGGGTGGCCGCCGACCGGCGCCGGGCCGGCGCCGAGCAGGTCGAGATTTCCGTGTACTCCGGGCTCGGGTGGATCCTCGCCCCACGGAAACGGTCTCGCCGACTGTGTCTCCTGGTCCCAGGTCGCTGCCTTCTCCCACTCGATCTCGGTGGGGAGGCGGGCGCCGTGGGCTCGGGCGAAGGCGTCGGCCTCGAACCAGGAGAGGTGGACGACGGGGCGATACGGGTCGAGCGGCTCGAGCGTTCCCAGGCGCCACTCGGCGGCGTGATCCGCCGTCCAGCCGCCCGGATGCGTGATGTCGTACTCCTCCTTCCACGACCAGCCCTCGTCGGACCACCACTCGCGCCGCTCGTACCCGCCCCCTTCGACGAAGTTCAGGTAGGTGGCGTTGACGATCGGCGAGCGGCCGATCAGGAAGCCACGCACGTCGGTGCGATGCCTGGGGCGCTCGTTGTCGTATGCGAAGCCGTCATCGGAGGCGCCGATTGTGCATGGACCGTCGGGGACCTCGATCAGCTCGAGCCCGGTAGCGGTGGCGTACACGGCGGCGTCGCCCGGTTGACGGAGGGGTGGCTCGTAGCCGCTCAGTCGCGCGAGCTGGAGCGTCTGCAGCATCGTCTCGTTGTGCTGATGCTCGTGGCGGATGACAAGCTCGTGCAGCAGGCCGTCGCCGATGTCGCCGGTCGCGATCGCCTCGAGCGTCTGCGCGCGGACCTCGTCGAGATACTCGCGTGCGCCGGCCGTTCGCAGGAATGGGAGCTCACCGCGCCCGGCCCGTGGAGTCTCGAACGCGTCGTAGACGTCGAGCAGCTCGCCGTGCAGCAACGGCTGTCCGCCGAAACGGTGCCCGAGCCAGAGGTCCTCGAACGCCGCGATATGGCCGAGGTCCCATACCAGGGGGCTCATCAGCGGCGAGTGCACGCGCTCGAGATCCTCGTCGGAAACCGACGCGACCAGTGCGAGCGTTCGTTCGCGCGCCTCCGTCAACGCGTCAACCGCCGCCGCGGCCGACAGGGTCGTTGGCGCTGTGGTGGGGCTGCCCATCAGAAGCATTCTTCCATTTCAAAGGTGTCGGCAAACGAAACTGTTACGCACGCGGGCGCCGGGCGGTTCACACGCCGCGTTGCCGGGGGCGATCCGCCGAGCGGTCTGAGCCGACGTGGCGCGCGGCTATCCCAGGCCGTAGCGCAGGAACAGAGAGCCGGCGCGCTCGAGGATCCACGCGAGAGAGAGCTCCGCCGGCTTGGCGAGCTCGGAGCCGACCGTGATCGCCGGGCCCGTGCCTCCCCCGGTGAGCTTCGGGGTGAGCGAGAGGAAGAGCTCGTCGACGACGGACGCGTGCACGAGCGCACCGAACAGCGTCGGGCCTCCCTCGCACAGGACACTGCGGACGTCATGTTCGGCGCGCAGGCGCCGCAGCACCATCAGCGGCGTGAGCTCCGCTGGATCCACATGTGTGACCGCGACAGTGGCCACGGCGTCGCCGAGTTCGACCGGCGCGCCCGTGTAGACCTGAACCGTCGATTCGGGGTCGGCCAGCAGCGGGATGTCCGTCGGAAGGGCGCCGCTGCGGGTGATGATGCACAGCAGCGGCGTTGCGGCGAGACCTCTGGCGAGGCGGCGCTGTACGCGCTCCGGGGCCTTCACAAGGCGGCCGTAGTGTTCGACCCGGAGCGTGCCCGTCCCGGCGAGGACTGCGTCCACCTGCTCGCGCAGGCCGTGGAAGATGGCGTTGTCCCCATCGTCTCCGAGCGGCCCGGACTGGCCCCGGAACGTCGCCCGGCCGTCGAGGCTCGAGACGAAGTTGGCGATCACGTACGGGCGATCGTCGGGCGCTCGCTCGGCGAGACGGAGGTCGGCCAGCAGCTCGAGCAGCTCCATCGTCGCCGGCTCCGGGTACAGCCGCCTGAACTGCACTACCAGACGGCCGGTGACCGTTGCCCGGGCGTGCCCACGGTGCGAAGCTACCAGTAAAGCCAGGCCAGGACACGGCCGATCGCGCTTTCCGAGCGCTCACCGTGCGCCGGCTTGGTGAGCTGGCTCGGCGGCGCCGAATCGGCTACGGTTTGTCGGTAACGATGCGCGGCGGTTTCCACATCCTCGGCGATGCCCGCTCGCTCGGCGATGCCCGCTCGCGCGCGCAAGAACACAGTGGCAGCGGTCGGCGCCAGCAGGCGGTCCTTTGAGCGCCACCGGCGGGTCGGCGAAGCCTGACCGCAACCTCGCGCTCGAGCTCGTGCGCGTGACCGAGGCAGCCGCCCTCGCAGCGGCGCGAATGGTCGGTCGAGGAGATAAGGAGGGCGCCGACCAGGCCGCCGTCGACGCCATGCGCTACATGCTCGACTCGGTGTCGATGGACGGAGTCGTCGTGATCGGCGAAGGCGTGAAGGATTCGGCGCCCATGCTCTATAACGGGGAGCGCATCGGTGATGGAACGCCGCCTGAGGTCGACATCGCTGTCGACCCCCTCGAAGGCACCAGGCTCACGGCCATGGGAATGCCGAGTGCGATCGCCGTGATCGCGTTGTCCGAGCGTGGCACGATGTTCGATCCTGGGCCGTGCTTCTACATGGAGAAGGTGGTCGGCGCGGCGGTGATCGCGGACCTGCTCGACCTCGACCGTCCGCTCCCGGAGACGCTGAGGCTGATCGCCAACCGCAAGGGCACCGACATCCGCGACGTCGTGGTGATGATGCTCGATCGCGAGCGCAACCACGAGGCGATGCGTCAGGTCCGTGAGGCGGGCGCGCGCGTGCGGCTGATTCTCGACGGGGACGTATCGGCGGCGATGCTCGCGGTGAGCGAGAATTCGCCGGTCGATCTGCTGTGGGGGATCGGTGGGACGCCAGAAGGGGTGATCACTGCGGCCGCGATCAAGTGCACCGGTGGCCAGGTGCTCGGTCGGCTGTGTCCACGGACCGACGAGGAGCGCGCCGCCGCCATTGACGCCGGCTACGACCTCACCCGGATCCTGACCGCCGACGACCTGGTCGCCGGCGATGACGCCTTCTTCTCCGCTACCGGTGTCACCGACGGCGATGTACTCCAGGGTGTGCGCTACCAGACCGACCACGCGACGACGGAGTCGATCGTGATGCGTTCGCGCTCAGGCACTGTGCGGCGGGTACTGGGGCGTCACGACCGCGCCAAGCTGCGCACGCTGACCGGCGTGCGCTACGGCTGAGTCGTCGGATCGCCGTTCGCCGGCGTGGCGGCGAACCGTCCCACCTTCGACTCGGCCAGCTGCAGCTTGGCGAGCGAGCGCAGGAACGCGTGCGTGACGAGCACGTGGATGTTGGACTGGGTGGCCTCGTAGACCGGAACGCTCAGGCCGGATCCGATCGATGGATAGAAGTTCGCGACCTCGACCTCGATCCTCAGCGTCGCCATGTCATTGGCGTCGGCGGGGCGCCGCCGCACGTCGAGCGCGAGGAAGCCGGAACCGCGCCCCGAGCGCGCCACCAGGAGGCCGTCGCGGATCCGCCAGCGGACGTTTCCGTGGTCGGGCTCGGTCACGTACTCGGGTGCATCGAAGCGCAGCAGGGTAAGGGGCCGAGCGAGCAGAACGACTGCACGCTGGTCGTGACCGTAGACGACGCGGATCAGGCCCAAGGTGACCCGCGAGAGGAACCGCCAGTACGTGCGAGCGAGATTCTCGAGGCCGGTCGGCGACCACAGTCGGTCGAGGTCAGCCGTCGCCATCGTCAGCTCGGCCAACTGGACCGACCGAACCGCGCCATCCTTCGCGATCACCGTCGACTGCCGCGGTGACAGGATCACAGCCCGCGCCCGGCGGCGACCGACCCGACGGCGGCGGGTGGCGACCGCGACGGCGGCGAAGGCGGCGACCACTGCGAGCAAGGGTGCCAACACGGGCTCATTCTTACCGGTCCCGGCGCGAGGCGTGCGCGCTACCTCGGTCGCAGGACCCTTGCCGGCACACGGTGGCACTGTCAGCGCGGCAGCGCGATCAGCCTCACGCGCGAACCGACCTCGAGCTCACCCGTGCCCGCTGGGATCATCACGAGCGCATCGGCCCGCAGCAGCGAGCTGATCAGGTTCGATCCCTGGGGACCGGTTGGGATCGCAATCGTGTGAGCGTCGGTCCGCTCGAGGCGGACCCTGATCGCTTGCTCGCGGCTCGGATCTTGCTGGACCGGCACGCCGAGCTCGGCGACCTCCTGTGCGGCGCGGTCGGGGCTCGATCCCTGGAGCGCGAGCAGCGCCGGACGCGTGAACAGCGCGAAGGTAACGTAGGCGGCGACCGGATTGCCTGGCAGGCCGAACACCAGGCATCCGCCGCGGGAGCCGAACCACGTCGGCTTCCCCGGCCGGATCGCGACCCCCCAGAACGACTGGCTGACACCGAGGCTGTCGAGGGCCGGCTTGACGTGGTCGTGGGGTCCCGCCGACACGCCGCCCGAGACGACGACAACATCAGCACGCCGCAGCGCCGCCGCGATCGCGGACTCGATCGCGGCGCGATCGTCAGCCAGCCGCTCTGCCGGCGCCGCCAACGCGCCGCAGCGAGTCGCGAGCGCCCAAAGCGTGACGGCGTTGGCGTTGTGGATCTCGCCTGGCCCGAGTGGCTCTCCCGGCGAGCGCAGCTCCGTCCCGGTGCACAGAATCGCCACGCGCGGCCGGCAGGCGCACCAGAGGTCGCTTGCGCCGGCGGCCACGACCGCCGCCAGCTCGGGGGCCCCGAGGGTGGTGCCGGCGCGCAGCAGCGTCGCGCCGGCGGCGAAGTCATCGCCGGCATGACGGATGTCCGCCCCGACCGCGACGTCGGCGCGCAGGATGATGCGATCGCGGTCCGCCTCGACGCACTCCTGTCGGATCACAGCGTCGGCGCCCGCGGGCAGCGCGGCGCCCGTCGAGGTGCGAATCGCTTCGTGGGCCCCAATCGCGAGCTCGGAGGGCACGCCGGCCCGCGATTCCCCGATCACCCTCAGCGTCCGGCCGGCCCTGCCGCCGATCACGGCGTAACCATCCATCGCCGAGCAACCGAACGGTGGCACGTTGCCGACAGCCCTCAGGTCCCGTGCAAGCACGCGATCAAGCGCATCGTCGATCGCCACGCGCTCCTCCGGCACGCTGTGGATCGAAGCCAGGATCCGCTCGCGGGCCTCCGCCACAGTGAGGAGGAGCGCAGACGTCATCGTCGCATTGTGCAGAGAATTTTCGAGACAGTCCGGAATACGTGCTAAAAGGAAAGATGGTGAATGCTGTTGAAAGCTGACACTGGACTCCCGCGCCCGCGCCCGCCACGACCGGTCGCGGATGTGCCGGTCGAGGCGTTGCTCGCGCGTGTCGAAGACCTGGCCAAGGCCTGGCTTCTGGAGCTGCTCGAGCAGGCCCCCCTCGAGGACGCGCCGGAGATTCTCGGCGCCGACATGGTGCGCGACGGTCCGCGACTGTGCGACGCCGTCGTGCGCGCCCTCGCGGACGATGAAGACCGGCGGCGCTTGGAGCCCGGCGGGGCGCTCGAACGGCTTGCGTCGCGTGCGGGCGAGATGGCCGGGGCAGCCGACGCGGCATCGAGCGCCCGAGCCATCGAAGCGCTCAGGGCGGTGATCTGGACCGCGGTGCGCGACGAGTTCGTGCGACCTGGCCCTGACCAGGTCGACGCGCTCGCCGAGCGGCTGGCGCTCGTGGCCGAGCTCGTGCGGGCCGCCGTTCTGCGCCGGTTCGGCGGGAGAGCACCCGAGGCTCCGGTTGGGCCGGCGCTCGGCGTCGTTGACGCGCTCGGGGCCGCCGGCACGGCGGAGGGCTCGGACAGGAGCGGCGAACCACGGGGGGAGATCGCGGCGTCGCGCGAGGACCAGGGCGCGTCGAGCGGGGGGATCGACGTGTCGCCCGTGAAAGGTGACGCGTCGCCTGAGGAGCTCGATGCGTCACCTGAGGGGCTCGATGCGTCGCCCGAGGGCCGAGACTGGTCGAGCGGGGAGATCGCGGCGTCGCGCATGGGGGGAGACGCCTCGACCGGGGAGATCGCCGCGTCGCGCATCGGGGGAGACGCCTCGCATGTGCGGGAGCACGTTTCGCCCGAGGGGATCGCCGGTTCGCCCGAGGGGGAGAACGGGTCGCCCGAGGGGATCGCCGGTTCTCCCGAAGGGGAGGATGGCTCGCCCGAGGGGATCGCGGGGTCGCCCGAGGGGATTGACGGGTCCACCGGGGCCGAGGACGTACTGACGCCGGTCTCTGCCGATTCGCTCTGGCGGGGTGTGCTCGAAGAGGAAGTTGCGCGCGCGCAGCGCTCCGGCGCGAAGCTGGCGGTGCTTCTCGCCGAGCTGAGCGATGCCGACCGCGTCACGGCGGCGGAGCCCGCCCACGTCGCGAAAGAGACCTTCGGCCGTTTCGCCCAGGCGGTGCGTAGTGTGCTGCGTCGCGAGGACACCCTGGCCTGCGAGACGGAGAGCCGGGCGTGGGTGATTGCTCGCACGACGGGGCGAGCGGGCGCGCGAGCGCTCGGCTCGCGGATCGCCCGCGCCGTTCAGGAGGCCGAGCCGTGGCGCGGGGCACCGCTGACAGTCGGGATCGGCATCGCGATCCTCGGGGAGGACGCGCACGATGCGGTGGGCCTGATCGAGGCGGCCGACGAGTGGACCTTCGCCGCAGTCTCCGGCGGCGTGCCCATCACGGACACCCCGACCGAGACGGGCGAGAATCGCGACTTCGGTGACGACGGTCCACGGATCGTGAGCTGAGTCCGCTGTTGTCTGCTGAGCTCGGCTGGAACTGCTCAGCCGGACACTTCGCCGACGGTCTCGGTGCCAGTTATGCCGAGTGCCCGTGCCGTCGCCTGCGTGAGATCCCAGCTGGCGTCGTTCGCGTACGGTCCGCGGTCGATCACGGGAACCACGATCGTCTGACCGCGATAGTAGATCTGGACCGACGTGCCGCACTTCAACGTACGACTCGCGACGCCGAGCGTGGCGCGCTTGAGGATCTCGCCGCATGCGGTCTTCTTGCCGAAGAAGCCCTCGCCGTAGAAGGTCGCGAGCGCCGGCCGGTAGACGGTGATCTGCAAGGTCGGCGACGTCGGCCCCACCTGGCTCGTGGTCGCCTTCCGCTCGAGGACCGTGCGCATCGTCAGCCGTCCGGCGTCGTTCGTCCGCCACAGGGCCGAGAAAGCTCCACCGGCGCCGACCGTCCCCGTGGCGACGCTGATCCAAGCGGAGCCGCCGGGGTCGAACCGTTGGACGACGATCGGGGCACCCGCGCTCGTTGCGCTGGTGGTGCCGGTGAATGCCAGGTGATGGCCGAGCAGCACCGAGATGTTCGCCGTGACCGTGATCCCGTCGCCGGTCGCGGTCGCGACGAGGTCGCCGTCCTGCGTCGCGGTTGCGCCTGCGCTGGCCGCCGCGCCACCTGACGCCACGGCGCCGAACGCCGGCCCGCCGAGCGGGGACGTCGCCCGGCCGGTCGTGGAGGTGGACGTGGACGTGGGCAGGGGCGCGGTCCCGAGGTACGCTCCGCCGGAGCTGGCCCAGACGGGCGGAGACGCGATCAGCGGGCCCGCAAGGAGCATGGCGACCAGGGTCGCTTTGGGGCGAAGACTCACGTCGATCAATTTCTCTTCGTCGGTGGCCTACGGGGTGAGCTGACGGGCTCGCGCTGGTCGCGCTACGGTCCGAAACCGAACCGATTCGCCCCTGTGGACCTGGCGGACCACAAATGGTTCCCCCGTCGGACGCCCGCGGACGGGCGACCGTTCGGCCATGGAACAACGAGTAACTATACGGAACTTTGACTCGAGCGTTATCCCGGTCTCGTGCGAGGCCCTCGATGCGAGGGGCCCCTCCTGAGGGTGCTTAGTTAGGGCCTGGGCAGTCTCGAAACGACGCCCCGAAGGGCCCGCGCGCCGGCCGAGATGCCGATCTCTGCGAGCTCGGCGGTCGCGTGGACCGCTGAGCTGATCAGGTCGACTCCAACGGCCGGAGTCGACCGGCGCGGACTCGGGGCGCCAGGTTCCCCGGGGGGCTGGGCGGGTTGGCCGGCACGCGACGCGACGGCCGTCGCGTGCTTTCTCGAGCCGGACGCGGACCTCGAGCCAGATGCGGACCCGCGCGGCGCGCCCGCGCGACCGGCGTCGGCGATCGCCGGGCCAGCGTCTGCGATCGCCGCGTCGGCGACCGCGAGCGCCGCTCGCTTCTGGCTCCTCCGATGCGGCCGCGTGTGCGGAAGCCCGCCGAGAACCTGCGAGGGACGCTCATCGCTCATGCGTACATCATCATCGCGCACAACGAGCCCCGGCGTCATGTGATCGCTCCCGGCGCACCGAGAGCGTGACCAGGAGGTGGTGGCAGAGGCGCGCGAGCTCGGACGACCGGCCGTCACGGCGGCCCGTGGCCGTGTCCAAGCGGCTCTCAGGGAGCTCTGGCAGTCAGCCGATACAGGGGTACCTCGCGAATAGCGATGAAATTCGGCGCAAGGAGAAACGAGAAGGGACGTTTGACGTAGTAGATATGAACGCCGGGAGTCCGGCTCGAATCGAACGAATGCCGGCGTGTGTGCCATGCGCCATCAGCCGGCGATCATTGACTTCAGAAAGTATAGCGAGTAATATAGAAGGATATGTTTGAGTAGCGGGTGTGCGCCGTGAGGGCCGCTTCCGCTGTCTCGCCCTCAGCGCCGCCAGGTATCCGGTTGTCGGTGCATTCGACGGAAACGGAAACAGATGTCAGTAGCCGAACTGCAGGAACTCGAAGAGGTCAAGGGACTCGTCAATCGCGGCCAGCAGGTCGGCGTGCTGACGTACGCCGAGATCGCCGGCGCGGTGTCGGAGCTCGATCTCGACGAAGCCGACGTCGAGGAGTTGCACGGCTTCCTCGAGCGCGCCGAAATCGAGCTCGTTGAGGAGGTCGATCCAGCGCTGGCTGCCGCGGAGGTCGAGCGCGCACCGGACAAGCGCGGTCGCCGCAAGCCAAAGACCGCGCTCGATCTCAAGCCGGACATGACGACCGATTCCCTTCAGCTGTTTCTGAAGGACATCGGCAAGGTGCGATTGCTCACGGCTCAGGAGGAGGTCGATCTCGCCAAGCGGATCGAACGCGGTGACCTCGATGCAAAGCAGAAGATGGTCGAGTCGAACCTTCGGCTCGTCGTCTCGATCGCGAAGAACTACCGCAACCAGGGCCTGCCGTTCCTGGATCTGATCCAGGAGGGAACGCTGGGGCTGGTGCGGGCGGCTGAGAAGTTTGACTACCGCAAGGGGTTCAAGTTCTCTACCTACGCCACCTGGTGGATCCGCCAGGCGATCGCACGTGCCCTCGCCGACAAGGCGAGGACGATCCGGATCCCCGTGCACGTGGTAGAGAAGCTGAACAAGATCGGTCGCGCCGAGCGCAAGCTGGTGACCGAGCTCGGGCGCGAGCCGACGGCGGAGGAGATCGCCGAGGTGACGGGAATCGAGCCCGACGAGGTCGAGTCGATCAAGCGCTCCGCGCAGGCTCCCGTCTCGCTGGAGAAGCCGGTTGGCGACGAGGAGGAGTCCGAGTTCGGTCAGTTCATCGCCGACGAGCGGGCCGAGTCGCCCTACGAGCGCGCTGCAGAGATCCTCACCAAGGAGGCGCTGCGCGAGGCACTCGAGAACCTGAGCTACCGCGAACGCCGCGTGCTCGAGCTCCGTTACGGACTCGGCGGCGAGCATCCGCGTACGCTCGACGAGGTCGGCCGTACGTTCAACGTGACCCGCGAGCGCATCCGCCAGATCGAGAATCAGTCGCTGAAGAAGCTCCAGTCGCTCGCCGAGGCCCAGAAGCTTCGGGACGTGGCGTAGCAGACGTGGCGTAGCAGACGCGGCCGAGCAGACGCGGCCGAGCAGACGCGGACTAAGCGCCGAGGGAGTCAGGCGAGCCGGCCCATCCGCACACCTGCGTCGAGGCACGTGTGCGGAGCTCTCAAGCGCACTCGCCTCCGCGCCGATGACTTAAGCCAGATGTTCGAACTGCACGAGGCGCTTCGGTACGTGGTGAGCAAGGAGGGATCGGACCTTCACCTCAAGGTCTCGTCGCCCCCCCTAGCCCGCATCCACGGCAGGCTCGAGCCGATCGAGGACTACGCGCCGATGCTTGCGAGTGACACCGACCGGGTGCTGCACGAGATGCTCACCGACCGGGACAAGCTGGCCGAGTTCGACCGAGAGCACGAGGTCGACTTCGCCTACGCGGTCGAGGGGCTCGCGCGCTTCCGGGTGAACGCATTCCTCGCTCGCGGATCGGTGTCGATCGCGGCTCGCGTGATCCCGTTCGCTGTCCGCACGATCGACGACCTCGGCCTGCCGCCGGTGATCGGAGAGATCGCCGACGAGGAGCGCGGCCTGATCCTCCTCACTGGGACCACGGGCTCGGGCAAGTCGACGACCCTGGCAGCGATGATCGATCAAATCAACGAGACGAAGTCGCGCCACATCGTCACGATCGAGGATCCGATCGAGTATCTCCACTCCGACCGCAACTCGATCGTCAACCAGCGCGAGGTCGGCTTGGATACCTCCTCGTTCAATCGCGCTCTGCGCCGCGTGCTGCGCCAGGACCCGGACGTGATCCTGATCGGAGAGATGCGCGACGAGGAAACCGTGCAGGCGGCGCTGTCGGCGGCTGAGACGGGCCACCTCGTCCTGTCCACGGTCCACACCCTCGACGCGCCTGAGACCGTGAACCGGATCATCGACTTCTTTCCGCCCCACCAGCACGCACAAGCGCGGGCGATGCTCGGCGGTACGCTCAAGGCGATCGTCTCCCAGCGCCTGGTCCGGACGCCCGGGGGCGACGGTCGAGTGGCCGTGTGCGAGATCCTGCGGATGACCGGGCGCGCGCGTGACATGATCATTGATCCCGACCAGACCGGTCGACTCCGGGAGGTCATCTCCGAGGGCGAGTACTACGGGATGCAGACGTTCGACCAAGCGCTGCTCAGCCACTACCAGGCGGGACGGGTCTCGATGGAGGATGCGCTCCGTGTTGCGTCGAGTCCACACGACTTCAAGCTCCTGGTCTCCGCCGGGGGGCGCACGGCAACGTCGATGGACGATCTCGTTAAGACAGCCGTCCCGACGTAGCGGCCCTGAACCGTGGTTGCGCGTCGCCGGCGGCGCCCCGCGGGCGAACGCGCTGGCCCACTTCAGTTCGTAAAGCATCGCGCTACACTTGGGCCACTGATGGCTACCCAGGATTCGTGTCCGGTCTGCCGCACTGCTGAGATCGTGTGCGGCAAATGGACGCTGCTGGTGATCCGCGACCTCGCCGACGGCCGGTCGCGGTTCTGCGAGCTCGAGCGATCGCTGCACGGCATCAGCCCCCGGACGCTCTCGTTGAGGCTGCGCGCGCTCGAGGAGGAAGGCATCGTCGAGCGACAGACCTATCCCGAGGTTCCACCCCGCGTCGAGTACGCGCTGACGGAGAAGGGCCGCGCGCTGGTGCCGCTGATCGAGAGCATGCGCGTCTACGGACGCCAGTGGCTCGGCATCGACTGCGACGATGGTGTCGTCGGGTCCACCGAGTTCGAGCCGGCCGTCGCAGCCGCCTGAAGCGCCTGACCGCTGGCGTGCCCCAATGAGGATCGCCGTTGCCGCCGACGAGCTGACCGGAATCGCCGGCTTATTGCCCGAGGAGCTCCGAAGTCGCGGCCATCTTCCGATCCTCCACGGCGCCTACAGCGACGCCGAATCCGACGACTGGGCCTGGGCGAGCGAGGCCGCCGCGCGCGATGTCGCCGAAGGGCGGGCGGAGCAGGCGGTCGTTGCCTGCTGGACCGGCACGGGGGCTTCGATCGCCGCAAATAAAGTGGCCGGGATTCGGGCCGCGTTGTGCGCCGACGCGCAAACCGCGGACGGCGCCCGCAGATGGAATGACGCCAATGTGCTCGCCCTGAGCCTGCGCGCGACCTCGCACGCTCAGCTCGGCGAGATCCTCGAAGCGTGGTTCGCCGGGAATCCGAGTCGGGATCCGTCGGACGTCGCAAACGTCGCGCATCTCGCCGAGATCGACGACAGCCGCTGACGCGAACCCGTTCTGCAAGGCGCGGTGCGTCCGGCAGGATCGCCGCTGTAGAGGGCGAAACGGCGATCGTGCGCAACCGTACCCTCCACCAGCTGCTGCAGGATTTCACCGCTCAGGCCGCCGATCAGCTCCAGGCGGAGACCGCGGAAGGAGCGGAGGTCCCGTTCGAGCTGATCGAGGAGCCCGGCGGGAGCGCTCCGTTGTATTGCTACCGGCCGCTCACCGGCGACTTCATCCGTGGGTGCCTCGAACGCCTGAGGGCGCTGCCCACGTACGCTCCAGCCGCGAGGATGCTCGCCGGCGCCGACGGCGTGGACGCGTACCTGCGTGGGCGCGCCGAGCCGCGGGTGCCGAGCGAGCCGCGCGAGCGCGCCGACGCGGCTCTGCGCTCGTTCCTCGGTCACGTGTTCGCCGAGCGGAGCGAGTTCGGTCTCGACCCCCGGCGCTTCGAGGTCGCCTACGCCGAGCTCGAACGGTCGCTCTACGAGGGACGCTGCATGACCACCGTGATTGCCCCGTTGCTCGGTGTCGCGCTCGATCCCGAGACCGTCGAGGTGGCGCTCGGGGATGGTCTGTCGCTCCAATCCGGCGACTCGTTGACCGACGCGCCATCCGACGCAGTCTGGGGCGAGCACGACGAGCCGAACGTGCTGATCGTGCTGAGTACCGCGCACGAGCGCTCGGAGCCCTCCCCGATATCGACAGCCCGCGTCAGGTTCCGCCGTGCGCTGACCGCGCTGCGGCTGTTCGAGCGTGGCGGGTATGCGCTCGGTCCGATTGCGTGGACGCGGGCTGACGCCGGCGCGTGGCGGCCGTTTGCCCTCGGCAGCAGTGGACGACCCCGCGGGGTCACGCTGATCGCCGCTGCGGAGGAGGATGAGCTGCGGGCTTTCTGCAGCCTGATCTCGCGGCGGACGCCGAGCGGGGGCGAGCTCGCCTGGGCGCTTGCCCGCTTTGAGATGGGCCGCGAGCGGCTGGCGCCGTTCGAAGCCATGACCGACTACCTGCTTGCGCTGCGCGCGCTGCTCGAGCCTGAAGGACCGGCCACCGGACGCCTCGCGCAGCGGCTCGCCGTTCTCTGCGCGAAACCGGACGGTCGGGCCGCGCTGGCGGAGCGCACGGCGCACGCGATCTCGCTCGAGCGAGCCGTCGTCACCGGGCTGGCGCCGGCGGAGCACGGAGCAGCGGGCCTCGTCGACGAGCTTGCCGAGCACCTGCGCGCGCTGCTGCGCGATGTCATCTGCGGCCATCTCGATTCGGACCTGCGCGAGGTCGCGGACTACCTGCTCGCGGAAGCGGCCGCCGCGGTGTAGTCCGGCGAGCGCGGTGCGGGCTCGCCGCTTCCGGCTGCGACGCCGCATGTCGGGGTGAGTGGTGCGAGGCTTCACGCCGTGTTCCACGTCGAGCTGCGCCAGTTTCCCCATGTCGCTCGGTCGTTCAATCTCTCCGAGGCGGAGGTGAACGCGACGGTACTCGCACCGTGGTCTCGGGGTGAGCAGGTGCAGATGGGTGAACGGAGCTGGCTGCCGGACCGCGCCAAGCTGACGATCTTCGAAGGGCCCGAGCTGCGCAGCGACGAGATCGGCATGGGGCGCGGCTGGGGGAACGTGACGCGCAAGGGACAGGACGTCACCGAGCGACTCCTGACCGTGACGGAGGCACAGGCGGCCACCGCCGGCGCTCCGTCGGCGTCCGACGCCTTGGCGGCGTTCAAGGATGTGGTGCAGGCGCAATGTGAAGTCAACCGGCTCGCGATCCACCAGGTCCTGTGGCTCGCGAACAGCAGGCACCCCGAGTGGCGGGTGAGCGAGCGGCTCGCGCTCGCGGAGCGGGCCGTGTGGGAGCTCCTGCACGAGGGGCGCGTACGGATGGTCCGGGGAGTGGCGGGCGACGACGGGCCTGCTGATGTGGACGCCGAGAAGGAGGACTGGGCGCGGGCGCTGCTCGCGTGGGCGAGCTGGTCGGACTCCCGCGCACCGCGCTGGTTCCTGGTCGCCGACGTGGGCTGACGTCGGGCTCCGAGGGCGTGCCGCCCGGCGGTGGGGTGCGCCCGCGCCGCCGAGCGCCGCTCAGGCTACGACCTCGGCGATCATCCGCCCGCGCTCCTCGTCGGAGGCGAACAGGTAGCGGTGAACACGGAGCAGTCCCTCCACATCGTGAACGTCGTCATCGAAATGGGGCACGAGCATCAGCGGACGATCGTCGCTCGCGGGCGCCAGGCGCGCGATGTTCCGGGCGTCGCGCTGCGCCAGCACGTGGTAGTCGTGGAAGTTCTCGGCCGCGCGGATGGCGAGCTCGTCGCTGCACCCGGTTCCGAGCGCCGCGATCACGTCGCTGGGCGGGCTGTCGCCGAGGACGTCGTGGTGCACGCGATTGACGATCACTCCCGCGAACGGAAGCCCGCTCTCCCGCAGCGTCCTGCGCAACCAGATCGCCTCGTCGATCGGCTCGCGCTGCGCCGAGGAGATGAGCAGAAACGCCGTCGTGCTCGCCTTGAGCATCTTCTCCACCTCCGAGGCACGGGCCCTGAAGTCCTCCGTCATGCCCCCGAGCAGCCGGAAGAACGTCGACAGGTCGGCGAGCAGGTCGACACCGGTGACGCGCTGCATGACCGCAGCGAGCGCCCCACTGCCGCGGCCGAGGATCCTCATGCCGAAGCCGGTGGGCCGCACGAAGCTCTTCAGCATGCGACCCTCGAGGAACGACGTCAACCGGCCCGGCGCATCGAAGAAGTCGAGCGCGTTGCGGGAGGGCGGGGTGTCGAGTACGAGCAGATCGAAGTCGTACTCCTGGTCGAGCTCATACAGCTTCGACACGGCGGTGAACTCCTGCGACCCCGCGACGGCCGTCGACAGCTCACGGTAGACGCGATTGGCGAGGATCTCCTCAGCGCTCCGCCGGTCCGGCGCCAGACGCTCGATCAGCTCATCGAAGGTTCGCTTCGGGTCGAGCATCATCGCCCACAGCTCGCCTCGCAGCTCGAGTCCGCCCGCCCGAAGGCGTTTGCGCTCGACCAGCCGGGGCTCGTTCCCGAGCTCCTCGAGACCGAGCGCGTTCGCCAGCCGCTTGGCGGGGTCGATCGTGACCACCGCGACTTTTGCACCTTGGGCGGCCATCCCGAGCGCCACGGCGGCTGAGGTGGTCGTCTTCCCGACTCCGCCGGAACCAACGCAGACGCAGATTCGCTTCCCTTCGAGGAGGGCGGCGACGCTCACGAAGCGAGCTCTTCGCCTGCCCGCGCGGCCGCGGACCCAAACGTCGCGGGCGTGCGCCGGGGCGGGGCGTCGCGGTGCTCGCCCGCGAGCCCGGCTCCTAGCAGGTCGGCAAGTCGCTCGAGCTCGGCGCGATCGAGCTGGTCCGCGAACACGAACGGCAGCTCGATCAATCGCTCTCCGAGGCCGGCCGCGAGACGGGCGAGCTGACGGTGCTGGTGGGCCGCGCGGGCGTGCTCGGAGATTGCGGCTCGGATCGCGGCGCGCGCCAGCGGCGAATCGGCGTCCGCGGCGGCCGCGTGCAGTTGCGCTGCCTCGTCGGCGTCGAACCGGGTCGGGTAGACGGCGTTGACGATCACGCTGTGCAGCGAGAGACCATCGCTCGCGAGCTCGTCGCGCAGCATCAGCGTCTCGTTCACCGGCATCTCCTCGGCGGTGGCGACGGCGACCACCGCGGTGAACGCCGGATCGGCGATCGTGGCCGCGATCGTCCGGCCCTGGTGGGCGATCGGACCGACGCGGGCGATCTCGGCAAACGCCCGGGGCGTGCGCAGGATGGCGACGCCGTGCCCGGACGCCGGTGCGTCGACCACGACCAGGTCGTATGACGCGGCTCCGCGCGTCTTGCGCTCGAACTGGGCGAGCTCCCACACCTTCCCCATCGTGAGCAGCTCGCGCATGCCGGGGGTTGCCATCGCGAACGCCTGGAAGAGCTTGCTCGAACCGAGCACGTGACCGACCGGGCCGACCTTGATCCGCAGGTACTCGTCCATCGCGTGCTGAGGATCGATCGAGATCGTGAACAGGCCGGGCGCCAGCTCGCGCTCGGTGAACACCTCGCTCTCGCCGTCGGCCAGCGCCCGGCGAACCCGATCCTGGGCGGCGAGCTCGACGACGATCGTCCGCAGGCCCGAGCGAGCGCCGAGCAGGCCGAGCGCGATCGCGACCGTCGACTTGCCGACGCCGCCCTTGCCGGTGATGAAAACGAGGCGCTTGTCGAGGAGGCCGGACACGGGAGAGGGGGTGATCGTGGTCGCCCGCGCCGAGCTTGTCGAGGAGTGCCCGAACGAGCCTGCGGGGCGGATGGCAGAGAATCCCGGCCGCCGGGCCCGACATTTTACCGACGAGCGGTGGGATGCTGCGACCAGCCGTCCGAGGTTACGTGGATCAGTAGGGCATCCGCGGCGGAGGATTTCCGCCGACTCGTGCGAATACAGGCCCGTATGCGTTCCCCTAGGCATCGGAGCTCGCAGTGACCGCAACGGCGAAGGTGATCGCGTTCGCCAACCAGAAGGGCGGCGTCGCGAAGACCACGACGACCCTCAACCTCGCTGTGGCGTTCGCGGAGGAGGGCCACCGGGTCCTGTGCTGCGACATGGACCCGCAGGGCAATCTGACGATGTCGCAGGGAATCGATCCCGACGCGGTCGAGAAGTCGATGTACGACGTACTCGTCCACAAGATCTCGATACGCGAGGTGATCCAAGCGCGGGAGATCGACGTTGCATGCGCCTCGATCGACCTGGCCGGCGCGGAGATCGCGATGTCGACGATGATCGGACGCGAACGCTCGCTCGAGCGGGCGCTCGCGGAGGTCAGTGAGGACTACGAGTTCATCTTCATCGACACCCCGCCGAGCCTCGGCCTGCTCACGATCAACGCGCTCACCGCGGCACATAAGGTGATCGTCCCCGTCCAGTGCGAATATCTGTCGATGCGAGGCCTGGTGCAGCTCCAGAACACCCTCGCGATGATTCGCGAGAACCTCAACCCGGACGTCGACATCGAGGGCATCCTGCCGACCCTCGTCGACTCTCGTACTCTCCACGCCAAAGAGGCCATCGAGCTTCTCGAGGAGAACTTCGGCGACCAGGTGTTCGCTTCCCGGATCCGGAAGACTGTGCGCTTCGCCGAGGCGCCGGTGAAGGGCATGTCGGTGCTCAAGTACGATCCAGATGGTATGGCTGCCCATTCGTACCGGCAGCTCGCGAAGGAGGTTCTCTCACATGGCACCCGGTAAGCGCGCAAGCATGCGCGAGGGTCCGCTCGCAGCCCTCTTCCGCAAGACCACCGAGGATGCCGATGCCGGTCGCGCCGAGACGGAGCCCGACGCGCGCACGCAGCCGGCCGGTGAGCCCGCGCTGCCGGACCGTGAGCCCGCGCTGCCGGCCAGTGAGCCCGGGCTGCCGGCCAGTGAGGGGACGCTGCCGGCCCGTGCGGCCACGCTGCCGGCCCGGGATAACCCGCCGCCGACCGAAGAGGCCGCGGCCGAGCGCGGTGCGAGGATTCCGTCCCCGCAGGAGCGACTGCGGCAGGCCTTCTCGGCCGACATCCCGATCAACCTGCTCGACCGCGTCGCCATGGAGCGCGAGGAGCCGCCGCAGCCTGACGTCTACGCCCGCCCGGAGCGCCCCGGCGACGCGTTCGGAGTGGCTCGGGCCGTCGGGTCACCGGTGCTGCTCGTGGTCGGCGTCGGTGGCGCCGGCGTCAACGCGGTCAACCGGATGGTCGAGGCGGAGATCGAGGGAATCGAGTTCCTGGCGATCAACACCGATCTGCAGTCGCTGCAGCAGTCGGCGGCGCACGAGACGCTCCACATCGGCGACGGGATCACGCGTGGACTCGGGTCCGGCTCGAATCCGGAGCTCGGCCGCCGCGCGGCGGTCGCGGAGCACGATCGGATCAAGGCGATCCTGAGGGGCTCCGACATGGTCTTCATCGCCGCCGGCGCCGGCGGCGGGACGGGTACCGGAGCGGCCCCGATCGTCGCGCAGATCGCGCGCGAGGTCGGCGCGCTGACCGTGGGGATCGTGACGCGTCCGTTCCAGTTCGAGGGCTCGCGGCGTCGCGACCAGGCCGAGGCCGGGATCGCTGCGCTCGCCTTGGAGGTCGATACGCTGATCGTGGTCCCCAACAACCGGCTGCTGTCCGTGCTCGACCGGCACACGTCGATGGTCGAGGCCTTCAGGGTCGCCGACGACGTGCTCCGTCAGGGCGTTCAGGGGATCTCGGATCTGGTCACGCTGCCGGGTCTGATCAACCTCGACTTCGCCGATGTACGCACGATCATGTCCGACGCGGGCAACGCCCTGCTCGGCATCGGGCTCGGTACCGGCGAGCGCCGCGCGATCGACGCCGCCGAGCAGGCGGTTGCCTCGCCCTTGCTGGAGACGAGCATGGACGGCGCGCACTCGATCCTGCTCTCGATCACGGGTGGCCGCGATCTGTCCCTGTGGGAGGTGGACGAGTCGGCGAAGGCGGTCGCCGCGGCGGCTCATCCCGACGCCAACATCATCTTTGGCGCGATGGTCGACGACAAGCTCGAGGATCAAGTCTGGGTGACCGTGATCGCGACCGGATTCGGCGACGGTCGCCGGCGAGGCCGGCGCGAGGAGCTTAGTCCCGCCGTGCATCGCGCGCCTGAATCAGACCGTCCAGTGCTCCGAGTGGACGACCGCGATCGCGGCCGTGATCGCACCCCGTTGCGCGAGCCGCGCGGCGAGCCTCGCGTGTCGCGCGGGCGCGAGCGGTCCGGGGCCGCGTTCGATCTCGACGTGCCCGAGTTCATCCCGCGGCGCTGAGCTCGGCGGATCCGCAGATCGGCGTTATTGCCGCCGGGCACCCGCTCACCGCGGGGGCCGGCGCAGACGTCCTGGCCGCGGGCGGTAACGCGGTGGACGCGGCGATCGGCGCCATGCTCGTGTCGTTCGTCTGCGAGCCGCTGCTGACGGGGCTCGGGGCCGGGGGCTACATGCTCGTGGCGCCCCCCGGGCGGGCGCCGGTGCTCCTCGACTTCTTCGTCGAGGCGCCGGGTCGCGGCGGCCCCACCGCCGGCCGGGCCGAGCTGATCCCGGTGACGATCTCGTTCGGCGAGGCGGTCCAGGTATTCAATATCGGCGCTGCGTCGGTCGGCTCCTACGGAGCGCCGGCCGGGCTGTGTGCCGCGGCCGACCGCTTCGGCCGGATCCCGCTGGCCGAGCTTGTCCGTCCGGCCTCGGCGCTGGCCCGCGCAGGGGTCCGGCTCAATGCCGAGCAAGCCTACGTCTTCGAGCTCCTGGCCGATCTCGTGACCGCGACGCCGGAGGCGAGAGCCCTGTTTGCGCCCCACGGGGAGGTCGTGAGGGAGGGGGATACGATCCGCCAACCCGAGCTCGCGGACGCGCTTGAACGGCTCGGCGCGGAGGGTGCCACGCCGTTCTATACCGGCGACATCGCGCGGGCGATCGTGACCTGGATCTCCGACCGCGGCGGGATGCTGACGGCCGACGACCTGGCCGCCTACGCGGTACGCGACCGGGAGCCGGTCCGCGTCCGCTACCGGCAGTACGAGGTCCTGACGAACCCGCCCCCGTCGGCGGGCGGGATCCTGATCGCCTATGGGCTCGCCCTGCTCGACTCCGACCCGGGAGGTCCCGGCGTCGAACGACTCGTCGAGGTCATGGAGCGCGCGCAGAGCGAGCGCACACCGGAGTTCCTGGTCGGTCTCGATGAGCCAGGCTTCTCCGCCCGGTTCCTGTCGGCCCGCGGCATCGGCGTGGGGCCGCTCGGCTCGACGACGCACATCGCGGTGCTCGATCGGGACGGCTGGGCATGCTCGGTCACGTGCTCAAACGGCTCGTGCTCGGGCGAGGTCGTGCCCGGCACCGGCATCCACCTCAATAACATGCTCGGCGAGCAGGATCTGAATCCGCTCGGCTTTCACCGCCACCCACCGGGGCGGCGACTGCCGAGCATGATGGCCCCGACGGTCGTGCTCCGCGATGGCTCACCCGAGCTCGTGCTCGGAAGTGCCGGATCGAACCGGATTCGCTCGGCGATCCTCCAGACGATCATCCGTGTGGTCGACGAGGGTCTCCGTGCAGGCCCCGCGGTGCAGGCGCCCCGGGTGCACTTCGAGGACGGAGTCGTCTATATCGAGCCCGGGATCGACACCGGCGCGCTTGAGGCCGCCGGCCGCATGATCGCGCGGTTCCGCGACCGCAATTTGTTCTTCGGCGGCGTTCAGGCGGTCGAGCGCGATCCGGTGAGCGGGTTCTCCGGTGGCGGCGACGAGCGCCGCGGGGGGGCGGCGATCGTGGTCGAGGAACCGGCCGTCTGAGCCGCCGGCGCGAGCGCCGGCGGGATCGGGCACGATGCGGGGATGCGACGCTCGATGCGCAGGCGGGCCGCGCTCTCCGGGCCCAAGGCGCTCGCCACCGGGTGGCCGGCCGGCTCGGCGCTCGCCGGGTCGGCACTCGCGCTCGCCACCGCGGCGCTCGCCACCGCGGGGCTCGCGGCCGCGGCGCTCGCGGGCTGCGGGCTGAACGTGCAGGCCCCCGACCTGTTCACGGTCACGCGGACCGGCGAGGGCCAGACGCTGACGATGCTCGTCAACTACGCCGGCACGGTGAGCTGCAACCGCGGTCCGGCCAAGATGTTGCCCGACCCGCTCCTGCTCGTGGCGCGCGATCTCGTCGCGGCGCTCGATCCCGACGCCCAGCACAAGCTCGACCTGCCCTCCACGCCCGACAGTGTGTACAGCTTCCGGGTCCGCCTCCAGGATGGGACGATCGCGTTCCCGGACACCGCGGCGGCGCACCACCCGACGCTTGCCCAGCTCGAGCAGTTCGTGCTGCAGGCGCAGCCCACCTGCGGCTTTGGCGGTTGACTCGACCGGGACGTGCGGCGTTGGCGGTTGACTCGACGGCGACGACGCCCAGCTAGGATTTGCGCGCCTCGTGTACACGGTGCTGCCCGTCATCTATCACCATCCAGACCCGGTCACCACCTTCCAGGCGGTCGTGCTCGGCCTGCTTCAGGGCGTCACTGAGCTGTTCCCAATCTCGAGCCTCGGGCACACGGTCTTGTTCCCGACCCTGTTCGGCTGGCACACGCTCGTGAAGTCGCAGTCCCAGCCCGAGTCGTTCTGGCTCGCTTTTGTGGTCATGCTCCACGTCGGAAGCGCGGTCGGATTACTGATCTACTTCTGGCGCGACTGGATCCAGATCATCGTTGCCTTCTTCCACACGCTCGGCACGCGGCGCATCGAGACTCCGACCGAACGGCTGGCGTGGCTGATCGTGACGGCGAGTATCCCCGCGGGACTCGTCGGGATCGCGCTCGAGCACCCGCTCCGGGTCGCCCTGGCGAAGCCGACCGCGGCCGCGATCTTCCTGATCGTCAACGGGGTCATCATGCTCTCCGCCGAGCGGCTTCGCAAGCGCGCGGAGGCGCGTGAACTGGCTGGCGGTGAGGGCACGAAGGAGGACGGCGGACGCAAGCTCGAGTCGCTCGAGTTCAAGGAGGCGGGACTGGTCGGCCTTGCTCAATCAAGCGCCCTGATCCCCGGTATCAGCCGCGACGGAGTGTGCATGGCCGCTGGGCTCGCCCGCGGCCTCGACAATGCGGATGCGGCCCGTTTCGCGTTCCTGCTCGCGACCCCGATCATCCTCGCCGCCGGGCTGTTCAAGGTCGGTGACCTGATCGGCCCGAACGGCAACTACGGCGTGCGAGGTGAGGCCGCGATCGCCGCCGTCTTCGCCGCGTTCGCCGCCATCATCTCCGTCCACTTTCTGACGCGCTACTTCCGCACGCGGACCCTGACTCCATTCGGGATCTATTGCCTGCTGTTCGGAGCGGGGATGGTCGTCTACACCGTGGTGTGAGGGTTCCGCGGGGCTACGTGAAGCGCACCTTGCCGTTGGAGCGCGCGCGGGCCTGGGCGCGGTCGACGAAGTCGAGCCGCTTCAGGGCGGCCCGGAACAGCCTCGTCACCAGCCGCAGCCGCGCATTCTCCGAGCGCAAGTCGAGCAGGCCCTGCTTCGCGTCCAGTCCGAAATCGACGGTCGCCGCCATCGCGTACGCCCCCATCGTCACGAGGCTCGCGGTGTCCGAATCGCGGTCGGTTGCACGCTTGACGAGATCGGCGTAGACCGCGTGCGCCGCAGCGCGGAGCGTCTCGTCCAGCGTCTCCTCGCGGTCGTCGAGGAACTCGATGGTGCCCGCCGGGTAGGGAAGATGCTCGCGACGCTCGAGGACCCGGAACGGGCGCGTGCCGCGGATCAGAATGTTCATCCGACCGTCGTCGAGTCGTTCCAGAACGCGCTCGATCGCGCACGCGCAGCCGTTCTCACGCAGGCCCTCGTCGGACAGCCATAGGATTCCGAATTCGCGCTCGCTCTGCAGGCAGGCGTTCATCATCGTCTTGTAGCGCTCCTCGAAGATGTGCAGGGGGATCAGCTCACCGGGCAGCGCGACGAGGCCGAGCGGGAACAGCGGGAAGTCGCGAACGAGCCGATCGGGCACACACGGAGGGTAACCGTCGTGGTTCAGGGCCGTTCAGGGCGGCGTCGGCGTGCGCGGTTGACCGCGGCGTCAGCGGGCGGCTTGCGCCTGCGTCAGCAGGCGCGGCCGCTCGTCAGGCTTGCGCGCGGTGAGCAACAAGTTGTAGAAGATGGCCGCCGGCAGGAACGGCTCGAGCACACGCCCGTCGAGCCGTTGGAGCAGCAGGTAGCCGTGGTACGCGTAGCTCCGCCACAGGTAGGGGACGTCGGCGGGCTCGGCGGTGGTTTCGAGGCCGCGATTGAGCCATCCGAACCAGTTTGCCAGCAGTTCCTCGCCCCGGACCTGGACCTCGCCAAACCCCGAGCGGCGCGCGAGGCCGGACAAATCGCCGGGAGCGAATGCGTGGATGTCGACACAGTCCTCGAGCGCGTGGTCGGCGGCGTCCTCGGTGTCCGCGCCCACGGTGGCGGCGGGGGACGCCCTGAGGAGGGCACGCCAGGCGGGTGCGAGCAGGCCGGCCACCCGCTTGGGGACGGTCGCCAGTCGATCGCCGATCCGCGACGGCTCACCCGCGAACAGGATCCGTCCCCCCGGCCGCAGTACGCGGTGGAACTCGGTGAAGGCGCGCCGGAGGTCGGGGAGATGGTGGAGCACTGCGTGGCCGAACACGAGATCGAAGCTCGCGTCGGCGTAGGGCAGCGATTCGGCGTCGGCGCGGGCGGCCGTGACATTGAGGCCCAAGCGCTCGGCGTTGACCCCCAGCGTCGCGACCATTCCCGGCGAGATGTCGGTGCATGTCGTCTCGCGCAGAACGCCGGCCTGGAGCAGGTTGAGGCTGAAGTAGCCCGTCCCGGCGCCGATCTCGAGGCCACGCCGGTATCCGGTCCGGAGCTCGTCGCCGAGGAGCTTGCGGATCTTGCCGAGTACCTGGGACTGACCGACGTTACCGAAGTCGATGCCCCACTTGGCGTCGTAGGTCGCAGCCGCTACGTCGTGGTATCTGGTGTTGACGTCGCGAATCTCGTCCGCGGTCCGAAGCGCCTCCATGGCGCCGTGGACAATACCCTTTCACCTCTTGGCGGCGAACACCCACGTACAGAGCGGACAGCCGCTCGAAGTGCCGCCGCTCGAGCTGACCGGAGAGCGGACACTCCCCGATGTGCCCGCCGAGAATTACTGGTTCCGCCGGCACCTCGCGGCCTACGAGTGGATCGGGGCGCGCGTGGCCGGAATGCGGGTGATCGACATGGCGTGCGGCGAGGGATACGGCTCAGAGGTCCTGTCGCGGTCGGCGGCCAGCGTCGTCGGCGTGGACGCCAACCCCGATGCGTATGAGCACGCCCGCCGGCGCTACGTGCGCCAGCACCTCCGCTTCGAGCGGGCGCTCATCGAAGCCTACGGCGAGAAGTCGTGCTGCGACGCCGTTGTGTTCCTGCAGACGATCGAGCACGTCACGGATCCCGCCGCCGTGCTCGAGCACCTCGGCGCGATCCTCGCCCCGGGCGGGGTCGTGTATGTCTCCACGCCCAATGTGCTGAAGCTCGCGGCCCCGGGCGCAGTCAAATCGGACAATCCCTGGCACCTGCGTGAGTACCGCGCGGCGGAGTTCCATCAGCTGTGCCTGCGCGCGTTCCCCCACGTCGAGCTGCTCGGGGTCTTTCACGCACGACGGCTACGCGTGCACGAGCTCGCGCTGCGCCTCGGCTGGGACCGTGTCCATCGTCGGTTGGGCCTGACGGCGCCGTTCTACGATCGCTTCACGCCGGCCCTCGCGGCGAGCGACTTCGCCGTCCGCTTGGGCGGGCTCGATGGGGCGCTCGACTTTCTCGCGATATGCCGGCGGTGAGGTCCGCGGGTACTGCGCGTGGGCCGACCGGCGAGCTGGCGATCGTCCTTCATACGCACATGCCCTACGTGGAAGGCGGTACCGCCTGGCCTCCGACGGATATCGATTCATTCCTGCTGAGCCCCGAGGGGTTCGGCACCTGGCCGTTCGGCGAGGAGTGGCTCTGGGAGGCGGTCGCGACCTCATACGTGCCGCTGCTCGACGTCATCGGAAGGGCACCGATCACCCTCTCGCTGACCCCCGTGCTCTGCGATCAGCTCGAGGCTCCGGGTGCGATCGAGCGCTGCATCCGCTTCCTGCGCGAGCTACGTCCCGAATCGCACCGACTCGACATCGAGCTATTCCAAGCCGCGGGCGAGCAGGACTCCGCGCGTGAGCTCGAGCGCTCGGCGGCCGACTACGCCTCGGCGGCTGACCGTCTCGAGGCGATCGGCGGCGACCTGCTCGGCGCGCTCGCTCGCCTTGCGACCTGGACCTCGGCGGCGACCCATGCGGTGTTGCCGCTGCTCGCGACCGACGCTGGCGTCGCGCTCCAGGTGCAGACCGCGATCGCCTCGCACCGGCGCCGGTCCGGTCACTGGAACGGCGGCTTCTGGCTGCCCGAGTGCGCGCATGCGCCCTGGCTCGACGGGCTGCTGGAGGACTGCGGCGTTCACGCGACGTGCGTCGAGCTGACCGAAGCCTTCGGCCTCGGGGCCGCCGAGCATCTGCGGCCGCTCGTGACCGATGAGGGGCCGGTCCTATGGCCGATCGATCGCCAGACGATCGCGCTCGCGTGGAGCGATAACGGCTATCCCGCGCACGCCGCGTATCGGGACTATCACCGCCACACCCTCCACCACCATCGTGTGTGGGCGAACGACGGGCGTCCGTACGACCATGCGGTCGCGCTGGCCCGCGCCGGCGACCACGCGGCCGATTTCGTCGCTCGTGTGCGCTCGCGCGTGCAGACAGGCGACGTGTGCGTATGCGCGTTCGACACGGAGCTGTTCGGGCATTGGTGGTACGAAGGCGTCGCCTGGCTGGGGGCGGTGCTCGAGGAATCGACTCGTCAGGGGCTGGTCCTGACCACGCTCGACGACGCGCTGGCTCGGCACGACCCGGTGGCGGCGCCGACGCTCCTCCCCGAGACCACGTGGGGACAGGATGGCGACCTGAGCACGTGGAGCGGTCCTGCGGTCGCCGATCTGGCATGGCAGGCTCGCGCGGCTGAGCTCCGGGTGATCGCCGCGGGGGGCGGTGCTCCCGAGCGCGCGGTGCGCGAGCTACTCGCCCTGCAAGCGAGCGACTGGGCATTCCTGGCCAACCGCGAGCTCGCCGGCGCGTATCCGCGCGAGCGCATGCGTGAGCACGCGGACGCGCTCGAGCTCGCGCTGGCGCGCGATCGGCGTGACGACGGCGATGGACCGCCACCGGACGCGAAGCTGCGCAACCTCGCCCCCGATCTCAAGGCCGCCGGCTGGCTGTGATCTCGCCCTGAGCTCGCCGCGGGCCTCGCGCGTGCTCAGCCCCAGCGGAACGTTCGCGGCGCCTCCCGCATCCGGATGACGCGGGCCGGGATGCCGCCGACGACGGCATTGTCGAGGACATCGGTGGTGACGACGGCGCTCGTGCCGATGACGCAGTTGTCGCCGACGGTGACGCCGCGCAGGAGACAGGCGCCGTATCCGATCCAGACGTTGTGGCCGATGCGGACCTCGCGCTTGTAGATCCCCTGCTCACGGATCGTGCGCTCGACCTCGACCATGCCGTGGTCGAAGTCGATCATCATCACCTTGTCGGCGATGATGCATTCGCGACCGATCGAGATGTGCCGGTAGGCGGAGATGGTGCACTCCTGGCCGAGGACACTCTTCGCGCCGATCGAGACGGTTCCCTCGTGCGCCCGCACCTTCGTGCCGTGGCCGAGCCAAGACCAGCGCCCGAGCGTCACCGTTGCGTTCTCGCCGATCTCGAACTTCACCCCGGGGCACACGAAACACAGGCCGTCGGTGCGCAGACGCCCGCGCCAGCGCAGCTTGAGCCAGGCCCAGCGCGCGATCAGGAGGAGGTAACCGGGCCTGATCATGTTGTGGTCGCGGGCAAAGCGCAGAAATGCCCAGGGACCGCCGTGAAGCGGCGGCGGCGGCGTTCGCACGTATTGGGGCACCGCCGGCTTGGACGCGGGCCTGGTCGACTCGGTGACGGGTTCCACGGCGAGATCGTAATCGCGGGAGCGGAACGGCGACGATGCTGAGCGCCGCGCGCGCCCGGCTGCGGGGGCGAGGGGTGTCCGCCGCCGGCCGGTTGCGTCCGCGCCCAGCGCCACGCCTGAGGCTGACGCCAAGAGAGCCCCTTGGCCGCCGGCGGACACCCCCGCCCCGCCCCCTGACATCATTGCCGACCCGATGGCCCCGACCGACCGCTCGCTCGCCGAGCGCCTGCTCGCCGGCGACAAGCGCGCACTGGCGCGCGGAATCTCGCTTGTCGAAGACGACGACCCGGACGGCTGGGCGCTCGTGCAGGAGATCTACGCGCACACGGGCCGGGCGACGGTGATCGGCTTCACGGGCCCGCCCGGCGTCGGCAAGTCGACACTGCTCGGGGCTCTGACCAAGCTCGAGCGCGAGCGGGAGCGGACCGTCGCCGTGCTCTCGATCGACCCGTCATCCCCCTACACGCACGGCGCGCTGCTCGGGGACAGGATTCGGCTCAGCGATCACTTCCTCGACCCGGGCGTGTTCATTCGCTCGATGGCCAACCGCGGGGCCCTCGGAGGCCTGAGCGAGGCGGCGCTGCAGGCGGCGCTCCTGATGGACGCCTCCGGTCGCGACCTGATCCTGCTCGAAACGGTCGGAGTTGGCCAGGCCGAGGTCGACATCATCGACCACGCCGACACGGTGGTGCTCGTGCTCATGCCCGGCTCCGGCGACTCGATCCAGGCGCTGAAGGCGGGCGTCATGGAGATCCCCGATGTCATCGTCATCAACAAGTCCGACCATCCGATGACCGACACGATGGTTCGCGAGATCCGGGGCGTGCTCGCGCTCGGTCCGCACGGCGGATGGGAGGTCCCGATCGTGCGCACCGAGTCGCTCAGAGGCGAGGGCGTCGCTCAGCTGGTCGAGAAGCTCGCCGAGCACCGGGCGTTCATCGTGGCGGAAGGCACCCTGCGCGAGCGTCGCCGGCGGAACTTGATGAACGAGGTGCTCGCGATCGCCACCTTCCGCCTCCGCCGCGACCTCGAGGCGAGCATCCAGGACGATCCGGAGATCCAGCGCCTGCTCGACCAAGTGGTCTCGCGCGAGCTCGACCCGGCGACGGCGGCGACGAAGATCTTGGAGGGACGGCGCCCGCCTACGCCCCCAGCGCCCGCGCGATAACCATTTCCTGGATCTCGTCGGTTCCCTCGCCGATCGTGAGGATCTTGGCGTCCCGGTAGAAACGGCACACCGGGTACTCCTCGATGTAGCCGTACCCGCCGTGGATCTGGACGGCCTCGTCGGCCGTGTGTACCGCGAGGCGGCCGCTCTTCAGCTTCGCCTGCGCGGCGACGAGCCGGAAGTTGCGCCCCGCGTCCTTCAAGCACGCTGCCTTGTGGACGAGCAACCTCGTGGCTTCGATCTCCGTCGAGAGGTTCGCGAGCTTCGCCTGGATCGACTGGAACTTCGAGATCGGGGTGCCGAAAGCCCGCCGTTCCTTCGCGTACGCGAGCGCCTCCTCGAACGCTCCCTGTGCCAGGCCGACGCCCATCGCCGCGACGCCGATGCGGCCGATGTCGAGGACGTGGAGGAACTGGCGCAGCCCGCCGCCACGAGGGCCGAGGAGGTTCTCCGCCGGCACGCGGCAGTCGGTGAACGAGAGCGGGCGGGTATCGGAGGCGTGCCATCCCATCTTCCGGTAGGGCTCGCCCTGCTCATACCCGGCTGTGCCGTTGGGGACGAGGATGTTCGAGATCTCACGCTCGAGCGTGCTCGATTGGTCTGGCTGGCCCGTCACCGCGGTGATCACGACCAGCCCTGAGATGTCGGTCCCGGCATTGGTGATGAACTGCTTGGCGCCGTTGATCACCCACTCGCCGTCCTGCAGCTCGGCCCGGGTCTTCGTGTTGCCCGCGTCCGAGCCGGCTTCGGGCTCGGTCAGCCCGAAGGCCCCGAGGCGCTCGCCCCGGCACAGGGGCGGGAGCCATTCGCGCTTCTGCACCTCAGACCCGAACAGGTAGATGGGCTGGGTGCCGAGTGAGGTGTGCGCACACAGCGTGATCGCGACCGACGAGTCGACCCGCGCCAGCTCCTCGACAGCGATCGCGTACGCGAGCGAGTCGCCGCCGGCGCCGCCGTACTCCTCGGGGAACGGAATGCCCATGAGATCCAGCTCGCCGAGCCGCTTCACGATCTCATAGGGAAACTGCTTGGTCCTGTCGAGTTCCTCGGCGATCGGCGCGATCTCCTGCGCGGCGAACTCACGCACGGTGTCGCGCAGCAGGCGGTGGTGGTCTGTGAGATCGAAGTCCATGCGAGTCATTCTCACACTGGCCGCCGCGCCGGAGGTGGACCCGACCCCGTCGGTCCCGACGGACCTAACCCGCCAGATCCTGGGCGAGCGCCACCAGCAGGCGTACCCCGACGCCCGTCGCCCGCTTGTCGGAGTACGGGCGGCGCCCGCCGTAGGCTGTACCCGCGATATCGACGTGGGCCCACGGGACCTCACCGGCGAAGTGGTGCAGGAACTCGCCTGCGGTGATCGCGGTCGCCTCGCGCCGTTCGGTTACGTTCGCGATGTCTGCATAGCGACCCTTGATCATGTCCGCGTAGTCGCGGTCCAACGGCAGCCGCCAGAGCCGCTCGCCGACCGCCAGCCCGGATGCCTGCACCCGCTCGGCCAGTGCGTCGTCGTTGGACATGAGACCCGAGAACGCCGACCCGAGCGCGACCACGACTCCGCCCGTGAGGGTCGCGATGTCGACGATCCACCCAGCCCCTTCCCGGATCGCGTAGGTGATGCAATCCGCGAGCACGAGGCGGCCCTCGGCGTCGGTGTTGTTGACCTCGATCGTCGTGCCGTCCAGCGACCGGACGATGTCCCCGGGCTTGACCGCATCAGGTCCTGGCAGATTCTCGGTCGCGCCCACGATCCCGAGCACGTCGACCGGCGCCCCGAGCCGGGCGAGCGCCCCGATCGCCTCGATCACCGCGGCGCCGCCGCACATGTCGAATTTCATCTCGTGCATCTTGGCTGCCTGTTTCAGCGACAATCCACCGGAGTCGAAGGTGATCGCCTTGCCGACCAGCGCCAGCAGCGGCCCCTCGGCGCCGGGACCGCGGTAGCGCAGCGCAATCAGGCGCGCGCCGTGGCCCGAGCCCTGCGCGACGGCCGAGAACGCGCCCATCCCCGCTTCCCGGATCTCGCGCTCGTCGAGCGTGGTCACGATCACCCCATGGCCCTCCCCGGCGATCTCGCTCGCGCGTGCGGCGACCGCCGCGGGGGGGAGGTCGTTAGCCGGCGTGTTGGCCAGGTCACGTGCCCCGTTCTGTGCCGCCGCCACGACCGCTGCCGCCTCGACCGCGTCGGCCACGTCGTGATGGGAGCTGATCAAAAGGCGCTGGGCGCCCCGGTGGTTCTCACGATCGCCGCTGCGGTAGCGCTCAAAGCGGTAGGCCTGCAGCATCGTCCCCTCGACGAGACCGCCGACGACCTGATCGGATACGTGGTGCGGCACCTCCCAGCACAGTGTCTGCACCCCCAGCTCGCGGGCTCGCCCATGCGCGATCGCCGCCACCACCCGTGCCCGCTCGGCGTCGAAATCCTCCCGCGCTCCCAGGCCCACGAGGATCCACCGTCGGCCCTCGGCATGGGTCACCGCCAGCCGCCTGAATGCGCGCCCGGCCTCCCCGGCGTCGAGGAGTGATTGGAGCTCTCCGCCCGGAGCGTCGTGGGCGATGCCGTCACCCTCGAACACCCCCACGGCGATCGTGTCAGCCTCGGTCCCGAGCGGACCGTCGGTCGTCGCCTCGACAAGCACGGTGGGGACGCTACCAGCGCCGGCCCGACACCGAGGGCCGCAGAGGCGAGCAACGCGTGAGCATCGGCGATCAGGAGGCGGCCCGGATCGGCTGTTCGGGCTGGGACCATTAGCATTGCCTGACCCAGGTTCACGCGACAGGACCCCGGAGAACACGATGCCCAAGACCGTCATTCTCTCGGCTGCCAGAACGCCGATCGGCAAGCTCGGCGGCGGGCTCGCTGCGCTCGACGCGACCGAGCTCGGCAGCGCCTCGATCGAGGCCGCGCTCGAGCGCGCCGACGTGGCGCCCGAGCAGGTCGAGCACGTGGTCATGGGCCAGGTGCTCCAGGCGGGCCAGGGCCAGATTCCCTCGCGCCAGGCGCAGATCAAGGCCGGGATCCCGAAGGAGGTCTCATCGGAGACGATCAACAAGGTCTGCGCCTCCGGCGTTCGCGCCACCGTCATGATCGACAACGCGATCCGCGCCGGGGATCTCGAGGTCGGCGTCGGCGGCGGCATGGAGTCGATGTCGAACGCGCCGTACCTGCTACCGCAGGCGCGCTTCGGCTATCGCATGGGTGATGGCAAGGCGATCGACGCGATGGTCCATGACGGCCTGACGAACCCGTTCTCAGGCAAGCACATGGCGCAGGAGGCGAGCGAGGTCGCCGCCGAGCTCGAGCTCACCCGACCCGATCTCGACCGCTGGGCGCTGCGCTCGCACCGGCTCGCGATCGATGCGACCGACGCGGGGCGCCTGCCCGAGGAGATCGTGCCCGTGACCGTGAAGGGCAGGAAGGGCGACACGGTCGTCGAGGTCGATGAGGCTCCGCGACGGGACGCCAGCCTCGAGGCGCTCGCGAAGCTGCCGCCGATCTTCTCCAAGGATGGCTCCCACACCGCCGGTAACTCGCCCGGGGTCAACGACGGCGGCGGTGCGCTCGTGCTCTGCAGTGACGAGTGGGCGCGACGCAACGGCAAGGCCGCGCTTGCGACGATCGTGGGCCACGCGCAGGCGGCCGACGATTACGCCTACCTGGCGCGCACTCCCGCGCTCGCGGCCGAGAAGTTGCTCGCCAAGGTGGGCCTGTCGGCGAGCGAGATCGACCTGTGGGAGATCAACGAGGCGTTCGCCTCGGTGACCCTGAACTCGATCCGGATGCTCGGGATCGACGAAGACAGGGTCAATGTCAATGGCGGCGCGATCGCCCTCGGACACCCGATCGGCGCCTCCGGCGCGCGGATCCTCGGCACGCTCGTGTATGAGCTGCGTCGCCGCGGCGGCGGCCTCGGGTGCGCGGCGATCTGCTCCGGTGGCGGTCAGGGCGACGCTGTGATCTTGGAGGTCCATGCCGGCTGAGGCCGCGACCGGCGCGGTCTTCTTTGACCTCGATCGGACGCTGATGCAGGGCTCGTCGGCTTTCCAGTTCGGGCGTGCCTCCTACCGCGCGGGACTCTTGAGTCGCCGCCAGCTGGCGGCCGACGCCTGGGCCAACATCCGCTTCCGCCTCCACGGTTCGACCGATCAAGACACCGCGGCCCTGCGCGACCGCGTCTCCGCGAGCCTGAAGGGCACGCGCGTCCGCGAGCTCGAGCGGCTGGGTGCAGACGTACTCGCCGGGATCCTGCCGCGCCTGTACCCGAAGATGCTGGCTGTCGCCTACGCGCATCAGGACGCGGGGCGGCGGACATACATCGTGACCGCCGCGCCGCAAGAGCTCGCGGAGGTGCTGGCCCGCGTGCTCGCATTCGACGGCGCGATCGGGTCGCGCTACTCGGAGAGTCTCGACGGCGTCTACACGGGGCGTGCGGGGGGCGTTTTCGCCTACCGGGAGGGCAAGGCGAGGGCGATCCGACAGCTCGCCGTGCGGGAGGGCATCGACCTTGCCGCGTCCTATGCCTACTCGGACTCCGAGTCGGACCTGCCGATGCTCCGCGCGGTCGGCCACCCGGTCGCCGTGAATCCCGACCAGGAGCTCGCTCGGGTCGCGCGTGAAGAGGGTTGGGAGGTGCTCCGATTCGAACGCCTCGGGCGCTGGCTCAAGGCAGCCACCGCGCTCGCCGTCGCGACGGCCGCCGGCGGGTTCGGTACCGCGGCGGTCGCCGCGCGTGCCCGGCCGTGGTCGTCACGCCTCGCCCCCGCCCGGTCGCGTTCGCGCCGTGGTCGGGCCACGCCGCGCCCGACGCTCAGGCGCGGCTGAGCCGCCGCTGCACAGGCGAGAGTCGCTCGCCGCGGCCTGGGACGTCCCGATCTCCTACAATCGCGCGGCCTGCAGGCCTGGCCTGCATCACCCCATGGCACCCTCCACGCAGAAGAAGATCCGCGTCGTCGTGGCGAAGCCCGGCCTCGATGGGCACGACCGCGGCGCGAAGATCATCGCTCGCGCGCTGCGGGACGCGGGGATGGAGGTGATCTACACGGGCCTTCACCAGACCGCCGAGCAGATCGTCGAAACGGTGATCCAGGAGGACGCGGATGCCGTCGGGCTCTCGATCCTCTCCGGTGCCCACATGACACTCGTCCCCCGCATCATCGAACTGCTCAGGGAGCAGTCGATCGACGACGTCGTGATCACCGTGGGCGGGACGATCCCGTCCGATGACATCCCCGAGCTCAAAGCGCAGGGCGTCGCCGCAGTGTTCACTCCGGGAGCGTCGACGCAGGAAATCATCGACTTCATTCGCGGCGCCGTTCGGGACTAGACCCGGTGCGCAGAAGACGCCGCCTGCCCGCCGCCGAGCCCAGCCGCGGCAATCGGCCTGAAGCGACTGCCGACCGATTGACGCGTCAGTCAACGGGTAGAATCCACGATCGTCTGACAAGAACGGAACCCCATACGAGGAGGCGTTGTTGAAGATCTGCGTCCTGGTCAAAGAGGTGCCGGACGCCGCCGTCGAGAAGCGCATCGATCCCTCGACGGGGCGGATGGACCGCTCAGGTGAGAAGAATCTGAATCCGTACGACACGCATGCGATCGAGGCGGCCATGCAGCTTCGTGAGGGCGGTGCGATGCAGGTGGACGAGATCGTCGCCGTGACGATGGGTCCCCGGTCCGCGGTGCGCGCTCTGCACAAGGCGGTCTCGCTCGGCGCGGACCGCTCGGTGCATCTCTGTGACGACGCGCTTGCGGGCTCCGATGTCGCGGCGACCGGCTACGCCCTGTCGAAGGCGCTCGAACCCGAGCAGCCCGACCTCGTGCTCTTGGGCCAGCAGTCCGACGACGGTGAGTGCTACACGATCGGCGCGGTGGTCGCGGACCACTTGAAGATGCCGTCGCTGACGCAGGTGATCAAGCTGGACGTCGAGGGCGGCGCACTCCGCTGCGAGCGCCAAGCCGAGTACGGCTACGACACGGTGGCGGTCGAGCTGCCGGCGGTCATCGCGGTGGGGGACGCGATCAACGAGCCGCGGTACCCGTCGCTGAAGGCGATCATGGGCGCGAAGAAGAAGCCGCTCGAGACTCTGCCGGGAGTGGATCCGGAGACGGAAGAGCCACGCACGCTCGATTTCGTTCATATCGATGCCTCGCTCGTCGGCGCCGATGGCTCGCGCGTTCAGTGCGGCGAGTACAAAGACCCGCCGGCGAAGTCAGCAGGTCAGATCATCGAGGACGAGGACCCCACCGAGACGGTTGAGAAGATCATCGCTTGGCTCGATGAAAGGAAGCTGATCTAGATGGCCGACATCCTGACCTACGTCCTTCACTACGAGGGCGCTTTGAACAAGAACTCGCTCGGGGCCGTGTCGGAGGCCGCGAAGCAGGCCGCACAGATCGGCGGCGAATGCCATGCGGTGGTTGTCGGCGGCGACGACCTGACCGACGAGCTCTGCCAGACGCTCGGCGCCTACGGCGCCACCAAGGTGTTCCGCGCTCGTGGTCCGGAGGGGCTCGCGCAGCCGGTCGTGGACGTGATGGCGAAGGTGATCGAGGACCACGGGCACGGCTACGCCCTGTTCGGCGGCGGACTGCTCGGGTTCGAGATCGGCGCCGGGCTCGCGGCGAGGCGAAACGCTGGTGTGACGATGGAGGTCACGACGGTGCGAGCGGAAGGCGACGAGCTCGTCGCCGAGCGCCCGATCCTCGGCGACTCGAAGATCTCGGTCTCGCGGTACCGAGGTGGCCTCGGGATCATCATCGGCCGGATCAACGCGTTCGAGATCTCCAAGACGGGCGGCGCTTCCGCGGAGGTCATCGACGTCGAGCTCGAATACTCGCCGTGGTCGACCAAGGCGAGCATGATCGAGCGCGGTGAGCAGCGCGGCGCCGATGTCGACATCGAGGGGGCGGACATCCTTGTCGCCGGCGGGCGAGGCCTCGGCAAGGCCGAGGGGTTCCGCCTGGCCGAGGATCTCGCCGCCGCGTTCGGCGGCAACAGCGCCGTCGCTGCAACTCGAGCGGTCGTCGACGCCGGTTGGTACCCGTACGCCGCGCAGATCGGGCAGACGGGCAAAACCGTCGCGCCAAAGCTGTACCTCGCCGCCGGGATCTCCGGCGCGATCCAGCACAAGGTCGGTATGCAGTCCTCGGAGAACATCGTGGCGATCAACAAGGACGCCAACGCCCCGATCTTCGAATTCTCCGACCTCGGAATTATCGGCGATCTGAACAAGATCCTCCCCAAGCTGACCGAGGCCGTGAAAGCCAAGAAGGGCGCGTAACTCGCTATGTCGAGCAACGGTCACGGCCCGCACGCGCCCGGCGAGTTCCCGCCCCCGGTCGATCCGGTCGGGGAGTTCATCAAGCGTGAGCTCGATACCGAGGATGACCGCATCGAGGTGGGGGTGGCCATCGTCGGCGGCGGGACCGCGGGGCTGGCGTGCGCGAACCGGCTGCTCCAGCTCCTCGGCGAGGACGCAGAGACGATGGAGCGCCTCGGCGAGGTTCCCGTTGCCGTGATCGAGAAGGCGAAGACCTGCGGCGGACACAACCTCTCCGGTGCGGTGATGCGCCCCGGTCCGCTACAGGAGCTGTTCCCTGATGTATCCCGCGAGGACTGGCGCAAGGCGCGCTTCGCCTTCGGCGAGGTCACGAAGGAAGCCGTCTACCTGCTTCCGACGGCGAAGAGCAAGCTGCGCATCCCGCCGCCGCCGCCGTTCAAGAACCACGGCAACGAGGTCATCTCGGTGTCGGCACTGGCCCGCTATCAGCAGCGGGTGGCTGAGGAAGGCGGAGCGTACATCTTGACCGAGACCTCGGCCGCACAACTGATCGTGCAGGACGGTCGCGTCGTCGGTGTGCGCTCGGGCGACAGGGGCCGCGGTAAGGACGGTCAGCCGCTGGGCAACTTCGAGCCGGGCACCGACATACAGGCCCAGGTCACCGTGCTCGCCGAGGGTTGCTGGGGTCATCTGACGGGCGCGGCGATTCGCGAGTTCGCGCTCGGCGACGGGCGCGAGCCACAGGTGTGGGAGCTCGGAGTCAAGGAGGTGTGGAAGGTCCCCAAGCCACTCGACCGCATCATCCATACGATCGGCCCGTGGCCGCTGAGGCTCTCGGCGAGGTACGGCCAGATCGGCGGAACCTGGCTCTACCCGATGAAGGACGCGAAGACCGGCGACGACCTGGTGAGCATCGGCTTCGTGATCGACCTCGAGTACGCCGATGCCACGACGTCGGCGCACGACCTGCTCCAGCAGTTCAAGCTCCATCCGCTGGTACGCGGCATCCTCGACGGCGGCGAGCGCGTGGCGTGGGGCGCCAAGGCGCTCCCCGGCGGCGGCTATTGGTCGATGCCCAAGCTCTCGATGCCGGGGGCCCTCCTCGTCGGCGATGCCGGTGGCATGGTCGACACCGTCGCGCTCAAGGGTGTCCACCACTCCATCCAGTCAGGCAAGCTTGCGGCTGAGGCGATCTACGCGTCGCTGAAGCGGGGCGAGCCGCTGAGCAACTACGAGCAGGCCGTCGAGGACTCGTCGATCGGTCACGAGCTCTACCAGGTGCGCAACACGCGTCAGCCGTTCCAGCGCGGGTTCGTGCTCGGCGGGCCGGCGGTCAACATGATGATCGCCACCAAGGGCCGGTTCCCGGGTGGACGCTGGCACTGGCACCGCAACGACCAGCAGCCGCTGTTCGTCGGCACGACGCATACGCGCTATCCCAAACCCGACAACAAGTACATCTTCGACAAGCTGTCGAGCGTCTATATCAGCGGCAACGTGACTCGCGACGACGCCCCCAACCACATCCGACTCCACAAGCGCGTGCCGCGGGAGATCGCCGAGGGCTGGCGCTGGATGTGCCCGGCCGGCGTGTACGAGATCCCCGACGACGCGCCCGAGTCGGGTCCTGTCGACGTGATCGTCAACTACACCAACTGCGTGCAGTGCGGAGCAATCACGGCGAAGGGCGGACGCCTGACGCCACCCGAGGGCGGCGACGGTCCGCTCTACACGATCACCTGATGGGCGGGATGCTCGTTAGCCGCACGCTAACGGTCCGCAGCGGAACTTCGTGGCAGTCGGACGGTTAGCTCGGGTAGCGATGAAACGGATCATGCTCATTTCGATGGCCGTCGTTCTGTCGGCGCCCGCTGGGGCGGCGTTCGCCGGGTCGAGCGTGCCGCGGGCCGCCCTTGCCGTGGACAGTGAGACGACCTCACCGGGGGGCGGCGCTGGAGTGCAAGCGCAGCCGCGGTCCCATCTCGCCGGATTCGTCTGTCACCAAGCGCTCGAGCCAGCCGACCGCCTGGTCTCCGTCCGCGCCGTGATGCGCCCGGTCACCGGCACGCAGCGGATGCAGATGCGGTTCGAGCTGTTGTCGAAGTCGAGCACCGCCAACGCCTTCGTCGCTCTCCATGACGGCGGACTCGGCTCCTGGATCGCGCCCGCGGATCCGACGCTCGGGCAGCGTCCCGGTGACGTCTGGATCGTCAGCCATCCGGTCTCCGATCTGCCCGCCCCGGCCGTCTACCGCTACCGCGTGAGCTTTCGCTGGATCGGGGCCGGGGGCCACATCCTCTCGACTCGGACGCGGCAGACTGCCAAGTGCTTCGAGCCCGAGCTCCGTCCCGATCTGCTCGTCAGCTCGATCGCCGTGCAGCCGATCCCCGACAAGCCCGCCAAGGACCAATACGTCGCGGCAGTCGAGAACAAGGGGCTCAGCGCCGCGGGTCCGTTCGCGGTCACGTTTGCGCCGGGCGCCGCGAGCGCCGGCGCGGCCGTGACGATCACCAAGACCGTGCAGCGCCTTGACGCCGGCGCGACTCGCGACATCACCTTCGTGGGTCCCGCCTGCACCGCGCTGAGCGCGCCGGCGGTCGTCGTCGACCCCGACCACACGGTCGACGAATACGACTACGCCGACAACTCGCTCACCGTCGCGGGGACCTGTCCGGCGCTAACGAGCGCGCCGGTTCTCGCCCCTTGAGAACCACGGTCGGTCGGGCTGTCGGGCCGCGCTAAACTTGTATCACCATGAAAAGCGGAATCCATCCCGATTATCTCGAGGCGCACGTGCGCTGCACGTGCGGCAACGAGTTCACGACTCGATCCACCCAGTCCGAGATCCACGTCGAGATCTGCTCGGCGTGTCATCCCTTCTACACCGGGCGCCAGAAGCTGGTTGACACGGGCGGACGGGTGGAGCGCTTCCAGCGGCGAGCGGCCAAGGGCCGTCGCGCCGCCGCGGCCTCAGGCACGTAGAGCGGATGCTGCCCATGGGGCCGCGTCGCGACGCGCGCCTGACGGCCCCGAGGCTCGTCGCCCAGCGGGACGCGCCGGTGGGCGGCCAGGCCGTCCTCGAGGGGGTGATGATGCGTGGCGTGTCGACGTGGGCGGTCGCGGTGCGCAAGCCTGTCGCAGAGGAGGCCGTAGGCATGCCCGCCGGAGAGCACGCCGGCAGTCGACGGCTCGGCGAGATCCTCGTCAGCTCGTTCCCGCTCGTGTCTTGGACGAGGCGTCGACGCGTCTTCCGCTGGCCGCTGATCCGTGGCGTCATCGCGATGGCGGAGTCGCTGACGATTGGGATGCGCGCGCTCTCGATCTCCGCCGGCGCCCAGCTTCCCGAGGGCGAGGAGGAGCTCTCCGGGCGGGCCTGGACCGGCGCGGTCCTCGTCGCCGCCGTGTTCGCCATCGGCGTGTTCTTCGTCCTCCCGGTGGGGATCACGAGCCTGATCAAGCATCAGCTCAGCTCATCGTTTGCCTTCTGGCTGATCGAGGGCGTGGTGCGCACCGCGATCTTCCTCGGCTACTTGCTGGTGCTGTCTCGGATCCCCGATCTCCGCCGCGTGTTCGAGTACCACGGGGCCGAGCACAAGGTGATCTCCTGTTTCGAAGCCGATGACGAGCTCACCCCGGAGCGGGCGAAGCTCTATTCGCGCCTGCACCCTCGCTGCGGCACGAGCTTCCTGCTGATCGTCATGATCGTCGCGATCTTCGTGTTCGCACCGATTGGACTGCCCGCCTGGTACGTGCTCGTCGCGACCCGCATCGTGGGCGTGCCGGTGATCGCGGGGGTGTCGTTCGAGGTGATCAAATGGGCGGGACGCAACCGCCGCCGCCCGTGGGTGCGGGCCGTCATGTATCCGGGCCTTCAGCTCCAGAAGCTAACCACGCGAGAGCCCGATCTGGACGAGCTCGCAGTCGCGATCGCGGCGCTGCAGGCCGTGCTCGCCGTCGAAACGCCAGGCGCGGCCTCGGCGCGCGACCTCGTCGGCGTCGAGCTCGTGGCCTAGTCGCGGGTCGCGCCTTCGGCGAGGCCGAGGCAAGTCCGGAGCCGCGTGGAGAGGCGAAGGGGGGTTTACGCAAATCGGCCTCGCCCGAAGGCACGACCGCTTCAGCGAACACCATACGTCTGCGCCTGGCCGCCGCCTAAACTCGACACACCATGATCGACGAGCTCGTCAACCAGATCGAGGCGCGCTTCGGGGAGCTCGAAGGCGAGCTCCAAGACCCCGGCGTGATCTCCGACCGCCAGCGCTTCGCCGCCGCCAGCCGCGCGTATCGCGATCTCGAGCCTGCTGCCAAGCTCGCCGCCGAATACAAGCACGCCGTCGACGATGCGGCCGGTGCCCGCGAGTTGCTCGAGGACGCCGACGACCCCGAGCTGCGTGCGCTGCTCGCATCCTCGCGCGAGCGGATCGATCAGCTCGAGGACGAGATCCGCGTCGCCATGGTCGAGCGTGATCCCAACGACGAGAAGAGCGTGATCGTCGAGATCCGTCCCGGCGCGGGTGGTGACGAAGCGAGCCTGTGGGCTGGGGACCTGTATCGGATGCTCACCCGCTACGCCGAGCGCCGAGGCTTCTCGGTCGAGCTGCTGTCGATCGGGGACGGGACCTACACGTTCGCAATCAAGGGCGACGGCGCATACTCGGTGTTCAAGTTCGAGGGCGGCACCCATCGGGTGCAGCGCGTCCCCGAGACCGAGTCCCAGGGACGCGTTCACACCTCGACGGCGACGGTGGCGGTGCTGCCCGAGGCCGAGGATCTCGAGGTCAACGTCGACGAGAACGATCTCCAGATCGACGTTTATCGCAGCTCGGGCCCCGGGGGCCAGTCGGTCAACACGACCGACTCGGCCGTCCGGATCACCCACAAGCCCAGCGGCATCGTGGTCTCGATGCAGGACGAGAAATCCCAGCTCCAGAACCGCGAGCGAGCGATGCGTGTGCTGCGCGCACGGCTCTACGAGCGTGCGCTCGCCGAGCAGCAGGCGGTGCTCGCCGCGAGTCGCCAGGCACAGGTCGGCACCGGCGAGCGCGCGGGCAAGATCCGCACCTACAACTTCGGCGAGAGGCGCGTCAAGGACCACAGGATCAACCTGCTCGTCCACAATCTCGAGGAGATCCTCATGGGTGAGCTCGACGAGCTCACCGCCGCGCTCCAGGACGACGAGAAGCGCCGGCGGCTGACCGATGCCGCGACCCGTTAACACGGGCGCCGATCTTGGCGCCGACGTGCGTCCCGCCCGGTCCGCCGAACCGGTGGCGCCCGTGGACGTTGATCCGCTTTCGACTGCGCGGGACGTTGATCCGCTTTGCACTGCCGTCGCGCGGCTCGCGGTGGCCGGCTGCGAGAGTCCCCGGCTCGACGCCGAGCTGCTGCTCGCGCAGGCCCTCGGCACGTCGCGGACCGCCCTCTACCTCAGGGCGTCACGTACCCTGGAGCCCCAGGCCCGCGAGCGCTTCGAGCGCCTGATCGCACGCCGAGCCGAGCGCGAGCCGATCGCCTACATCCTCGGCCGCAAGTCGTTCCGGCGGCTCGAGCTGACGGTCGATAGGCGCGTGCTGATCCCGCGGCCGGAAACCGAGCTGCTGGTCGAGGTGGGACTCGAGCTCCCCCTCGGGGCCCGGGTCGCAGACGTCGGCACGGGCAGCGGTGCGGTCGCGCTCGCGCTCGCCGACGAGCGGTCGGACCTCGCGCTCACGGCGATTGACATCAACCCGGACGCGCTCGCGGTGGCGCGGGACAACGCACGGCGTCTGGGATTCGACGTCGCGTTCGTGTGCGGCGACCTGCTCGTGGGCGGCCCCTACGACGCCGTCCTCGCCAACCTCCCGTATGTGAACGACGGCGACGAGCTGCCTCCCGAGATCGCGCGCTATGAGCCGCCCGAGGCGCTCTATGGCGGCCAGGACGGACTCGACCTCGTGCGTCGGCTGGTGCGCTTGGCCGGGAGCGTGCCGATGCTCGCCCTCGAAGTCGGCGCGGGTCAGGCGGGCGCCGTCGACGAGCTGCTCGAGGCGGTGGGATTCCACGACTGTGGTCGCCGCCGCGACCTCGCCGGCCACGAGCGTGTCGTGGTCGCGCGGCGGTGAACGCGGAGACGTTCGAGCGCATCATCTCGGCTGGGGGGCTGGCCGTGTTCCCCACCGACACGGTGTATGGACTTGCCTGCGATCCCGCCAATCGTGCCGCTGTCGAGCGCCTCTACCTGCTCAAGCGCCGATCGCTGTCGAAGCCCTCGGCGGTGATGCTGTTCGATCTCGGGCTCGCGTTGGCGACGCTGCCCGGGCTCGGTCTTCGGACGCGGGCCGCGCTCGAGCGACTGCTTCCCGGTGCCGTGACGTTGCTGCTGCCGAACCCCGACGAGCGCTTCCCGCTCGCGTGCGGATCGGACCCGGGGACGCTCGGGCTACGGGTGCCGCGCCTCGAAGCCTTCGCCGGAGTGCGCCGGCCGGTGCTCCAGTCGAGCGCGAATCGCGCCGGCGGCCCCGATCCCCGCCGGCTGGATGAAGTGCCCGAGCTGATCCGCGCCGCCGCGGATGTCGTGATCGACGGGGGCGAGCTGCCCGGCACGTCGTCGACGGTGGTGGACCTGCGGCGCTACGGAGACAGCGGCGAGTGGTCGGTGGTCCGGGAGGGAGCGGTGCAGACGGGGGAGCTCGGCGTGGCGCTGGGCGGGGGGTAGGCGGCGCGAGGGAGGTGGCCGTGGCCGTGGCCGCTGCTATCGTCGCGCCTCCGGTGACTGAGCTGCCGCCAGACTTCTTCAACCTGCCCCTCGCGGAGGTAGATCCGGAGATCGCCGAGGTGCTCGCTTCCGAGCTCGCACGCCAGCGGCGCACGCTCGAGATGATCGCTTCGGAGAACTTCGTGCCGCTGGCGGTACTCGAGTGCCAGGGCTCGGTTCTGACCAACAAGTACGCCGAGGGCTACCCCGGAAAACGCTATTACGGCGGCTGCGAGTACGTCGACATCGCCGAGCAGCTCGCGATCGACCGCGCGAAGGAGCTGTTCGGCGCCGAGCACGCGAACGTCCAGCCGCACGCCGGCGCCCAGGCGAACGCTGCCGCCTATCAAGCGCTGCTCACACCCGGTGACACGATCATGGGGCTCGAGCTGGCGCACGGCGGCCACCTCACGCACGGGATGAAGATCAACTTCTCCGGCCGCCTCTATAACGTCGTGGCCTACCAGGTCGATCGCGAGACGAGCCTGATCGACATGGACGAGCTGCAACGGCTCGCCGAGGAGCACCGCCCGAAGCTGATCATCGCCGGCTGGTCCGCCTATCCCCGCCAGCTGGACTTCCCGCGCTTCCGCGAGATCGCCGATTCGGTCGGTGCCTACCTGGTCGTGGACATGGCGCACTTCGCGGGCCTCGTGGCGGCCGGCCTGCATCCGAACCCTGTGCCCTACGCGGACGTGGTCACGACGACGATCCACAAGACCATCGGCGGCGGGCGCGGCGGGATGATCCTGTGCACCGAGGAGCACGCAAAGAAGATCAACTCAGCCGTGTTCCCCGGTCAGCAGGGCGGGCCCTTGGAGCACGTGATCGCCGGCAAGGCCGTGGCGCTCCGGATCGCGGCCACCGAGGCGTTCCGCGAGCGCCAGCGGCGGACGGTCACTGGGGCCAAAGCGGTCGCGGAGCGGCTCCTAGGAGCCGGGCACGGCATCAACGTGCTGACCGGCGGTACGGATGTCCACCTCGTTCTGTCCGATCTGCGCGAGTCCGAGCTCGACGGTCAGCAGGCCGAAGATCGCCTGGCCGAGGTCGGCATCACCGTCAACCGCAACGCCGTCCCGTTCGACCCGCGCCCGCCCGCCGTCTCATCCGGGCTGCGGATCGGCACGCCGGCGCTGGCGACGCGGGGCCTTCAGGCCGACGACTTCTTCGAGGTCGGGGCGATCATCGCCGCGGCCCTGCAGCCCGGACCCTTCGACGCGCGGCGTGCGGAGCTCTTGGAGCGCGTCGCCGCGATCGTCGATCGATATCCGCTGTACGCGGGACTGGGCGCCGCCGCGGTGGTGTAGGAGGACGGGCGGGCAAGGCGGGCGGGCCGCCCCCCTCCCGTCCTCCCGCCACCCGCCCGTCGCCCCCTCGCTCGCCCCCACCGTAAGCTGCGCATAAAGCTCGCTTGCGACCGGCGGCCATGCAGTCGGCGCCGGCTGCCATGCTTATGCGGCGCCATGCGTTACTGGGATGCCCTGTTCGCCTTCCTCGTCGCGATGGCCGCCGCCGCGCTGCTGACGCCGCTTGCGGCGATGGTCGCGAGGCGGGTCGGCGCGATGGCGAAGCCGAGTGATCGCGGGCTGGCGGAGGAGGAGACGCCGGCGCTGGGCGGGCTCGCGATCTTCGCCGGTGTCCTGCTGGCGGGTGCGATCTGGATGCCGGGGAACCACCACGTCACGCGGGCGATCCTCGCCGGGGCAGCGGTGATCACGCTGGTCGGCGCGATCGATGACACCGTCGAACTTTCGCCGCTCCTGAAGCTCCTCGGTCAGGTCGCAGCCGCTGTGCTCGCGGTCGTCGTGGGCGGCGTCAAGGTGAGTGGTGTGACGCTTCCATTCGTCGGCGCGCTCCAGTTTCCGGTCGACGGGGGCTTGCTTGCGGTGATCTGGCTCGTGGGCATCATGAACATGGTCAACTTCATCGACGGCGTCGACGGGCTGGCGGCTGGGGTATGCACGATCGACGGGATCGCGTTCGCGATCATCGCGTTCGAGCTCAGGGGTCCGAGCTCGACCTTGGCGGGGATTCTCGCCGCGGTGACCGCCGGGGCCGCGCTGGGGTTTCTCTTCCACAATTTTCACCCCGCGTCGGTGTTCATGGGGGACTCAGGCGCGAACCTGCTCGGATACCTGCTCGGTGTCGTCACCATCGAGGGCACGCTGAAGACGAACGCGGTGATCGCTTTGATCGCCCCGTTGGTGATCCTCGCCGTGCCGTTCCTGGATACCGGGTTCGTGGTCGCGAAGCGGCTCAAGTACCGCCGCAAGCCCTGGACGGCGGACGCGAACCACTTCCACCACCGGATGGCGCGGATCGGCTATAGCCAGCGCAAGACCGTCGCCTACATGTATGCCTGGACGGCCCTCCTGGCTTCCTTCGCGGTCGCGGAGCGCGTCATCCCCTGGCACCGTCACCAGAACTACTACGTGGGCTGGACGATCCTCATGGCTGCGCTGGGCGTCGTCGCGCTGGCCGGCAGCATCTACCTCGTCTACGTGCTCGAGATCTTCAAATTCAAGCGATTGCGCGCGCGGGACCTGCGGCGCGAGGAACCCGACACGAGCGAGCATGAGATCGAGGTTCGCGTCCGGCGCGAGGTCGAGACCGGCGAGTTCGAGACGGTGGGATAGTCGGCAGATGGAGATTGCACAGCTCGAACGGCTGCAGGCGTTCGTCACCCTCGACGGCTCGACGATTCGCGAGCTTGCGGGCCCGGCGTGGTCTCCGGTTCGCAACCAGAGCCTCGCCGAGGCGACGCTGCCGGCCGGGGGCGAGACCGCGGAGCACTACCACCCGCGGGCCGAGGAGATCTACTACTTCACGTCCGGTTCCGGGAGCCTGCGCCTGGGCGAAGAAGAGGCCCACGTGCGCGCCGGCGACTGCGTCGTGATCCCGCCCGGCACGCCGCACAAGCTGTTCAATCTCGGTCCCGAACCGCTCGTCCTCCTGTGCTGCTGCGCGCCAGCGTACTCACACGAGGACACCGTGATGACGGGTCGGTAGGCGGAACTCTGACCGGGCTGACACGACTCGAGCGCGCTGCGCTCATCGCCATCGCCATCGCCACCGTCGTCGCCGGCTTGACCAGATACGCGAGCGGTGTGCCGAACGGCGTCGCGTTCGCGGTCGCGACGATCGCTCTGGTCGGCCTGGCGTGGCTGGTGAGCTTCGCGGTCGAGCACGTTGGCCAGAGCTTCGGTCCCGCGGTCACGGGAGTCATGCAGGCGACGCTCGGCAACCTGCCTGAGTTCTTCGTCGTCCTGTTTGCGCTCGAAGCCGGTCAGCTCGTCATCGCTCAGACGGCGATCCTCGGATCGATCCTGGTCAATGCGCTGTTGGTGCTCGGGATCGTGATCGTCGTGGGCGCGCGCCGCGCTCCCGACGGCGTGATGCGGTTCGGCGTGCGGCTTCCGAACGACACGGCGACGCTGCTGCTGATCTCGACGCTGATCATCATCCTCATCGGACTCGCCGACTCCGCGCACGATCCCGCCAGCCACCACGTGCGAGCGATCTCCGTGATCGGCGCGGTCGCGATTCTGGTGGTGTACGTGTCCTGGCTCATCCCGTACCTACGCTCGCCGCCTGGTGCGACGTCCAACGAGTCCGCACGGGTGGCGCTCGCCCTCGCTGTCGGGTTGCTCGTAGTGGCCGGGGTGGGCTCGGCGTTCGTGTCGGATTGGTTCGTGCACGCGCTCCAGCCGGCGATCCGTACGCTCCACATCTCGAAGTCGTTCGCCGGCCTGGTGATCGTCGCGATCGCCGGGAACGGGGTCGAGCATGCGGTGGGGATAGCGCTCGCCCATCGGGACCAGGCGGAGCTGGCGATCTCGGTGGTGAAGAACTCCGTCGCCCAGATCGCTGCCTTCCTCTATCCGGCCATGGTGATCATCTCGTTGCTGCTCTCGACCAGGCTGACCTTCTCGCTCGCGCCGGTGTACATCGGCGCCCTGGCCGGCACCGCGATCATCGTCTGGCAGATCACCGGCGACGGCGAGGCCACGCTGTTCGAGGGCGTCGCGCTGGTCGCTGCGTTCGTCATCCTGGCGACGGTCGCCGCCTACGAGAACTGACGCCGGGCCGCGGGCGACGGCATCGCCCGGCGTACCCCGCAAGTGCGCTATCCTTACGTTTACGTAAGGTAGAGCTTGATGAGTCCTGGAGGTGCGTGTGCCGGCAGTAGGTGAGCGCGATCGACTGAAGAAGCCCACCGCTCGTCTCAGCGCGCGGGTACTCCCGCAATTTGGCGTCCGCGCCGACCACGACAAATACAAGTGGTGGGCACTGTCCTGCACGAGCCTCGGGATGCTGCTCGCGACGATCAACTCCGGCACGCTGATCATCGCCCTACCGGACCTCGAGCGCAGCCTCCACACGGGCCTGCTCGAGCTCGTCTGGGTGATCCTTGTCTACATGATCGCCTCGACGGTGCTCGTGCTGAGCGCGGGCCGCCTGTCGGATCTCTTCGGACGCAAGCGGGCATATTTGGGGGGCTTCCTGGTATTCGCGGTCGCCTCGCTCGGCGCCGGCTTCGCGGCCAACGGCACCGAGCTGATCCTGTGGAGGATCTTGCAGGGAATCGGCGGCGCGTTCCTGTTCGCCAACGCCGCGGCGATCGTCACCGACGCGTTCCCGCGCGAGCAGCTCGGTTTGGCGATGGGTACCAACACGATGGTCGCGGCCGTCGGTCTGGTGATCGGGCCGGTGCTCGGCGGGGCTCTGGTCGCCATTGCGTGGCCGTGGGTGTTCTGGTTCAACGTGCCGCTGGCACTCGGCGGCATCCTGTGGGGCGCGGTGATCCTGCGCGAGATCAATGGACGCGCAGTGGAGCGCGAATGGGACATGGCGGGGACCGTGACCTTCACGATCGGGCTGACCGGCCTGGTGCTCGGCATCTCCAAAGGCGGGATCTCGGGCTGGACCTCACCAGTGGTGATCGTCGGGCTGATCGTGGCGGCGGTGCTGCTGCCGGCCTTCATCGTGATCGAGCGCCACCACCGAGCACCCATGCTCGACCTCGGGATCTTCCGCAGCCGCCTGTTCTCGTGCGCGGCCGCTGCGGCTTTCCTGAACGGGCTCGCCCGCTTCGCGCTCATGTTCGTGTTCGTTTTCTACTTCCAGGGCGCCCAGGGAGACACTCCGATCATCGCCGGCGTGAAGCTGGCGCCGCTGGCGCTGGGCATGCTCGTGTCCTCGCCGCTGGCCGGGATCTGGGCGGATCGCCGCGGCTCGCGGGCGATGGCCGCCCTCGGGATGATCGTCACGGGGGCGGGGCTCGCGCTGATGACAACGCTCCAGCGTGATACGAGCTATCTCCCGATCGGGGTGTACCTGTTCGTCGTTGGCATCGGATCCGGGATGTTCAACAGCCCGAACACGGCTGCGATGATGGGTGTCGTGCCCGCCCACCGGCGCGGGATCGCGGCGGGGACCCGTGTCCTCGTCCAGAACACCGGCGCCGTGATCTCGATCGCCTTCGTGCTCGCGGTGATCACCTCCTCCGTCCCCAAGATGGTCCTCTTCCGGGTCTTCTCGGGCCTCGCCCGCCACATCTCCGATCGCCAGCTGGCGCCGTTCATCGGCAACATGCACACCGCCCTGTGGACGCTTGCAGCCGTCTCCGTGTTGGGCGCCGTCGTGTCGGCCGCGCGACCGTCGCACGAGGACGAGCTCGATCTTGGGCCGCCTCCGGCGATGGAGACGCGCGCTTCGGTGATCGCGGCTGCGACCGCGACGACCGCTTCGGCTCCGACCGCTGCGGCTCCGACGCCCGCCCCGACCGCGGCATCCGCGACCGAGGCCGGGGTGCTCTGATGAGCACCGTCGAGACTGAGCGGCCGCTGCGGATTGGGGAGGTCGCCGAGCTGATCGGAACGACCACGCGCACGATCCGGTACTACGAAGAGATCGGGCTCCTGCCCGGGGCCATGGACCGCGAGCAGGGCAAGCACCGCTGCTACACGCAGGCCGACGTCGAGCGGGTGCGCGAAATCGTTCGACTGCGTGACCTCTTGGGACTTTCGCTCGACCAGCTCTCGCGGCTGCTCGAGGCCGAGACGGCGCGAGCCGAGCTGCGGCGGGAATGGAAGCTCGCCGAGAGCGGGGCCGAGCGGCGGCGCATCCTCGACGAGGCCAGCGCGCACATCGCCACGCAGTTGGAGCTCGTGCGCGGTCGCTGCCACGAGCTCGAACAGCTCGAGTCTGAGCTCGTCGCCAAGCAAGAACTGGTCAGCCAGCGCCTTGCGGAGCTCGACCGTTGAACGCATCGCGCTGACGGCCGCATCGCGCGGCCCGGCCCTAGCCCGGCCGGGCCCAAGCGATGCTCTGCGCGATCAAACGACGCGAGGCGCAGCAACGTAACCAGCGCCGGCCGGTACCGTAGGTCTCTCCTGCAGGTCGGTGGGCGGCGCGACAGCGGGCTCTGATCGGCCTCACTCCTCGCGAGCTACTCCGGCTGTCCCGATTCGCGTGAGCCTCTCCACTACCCGCAATCCCTCCTGGCTGCCTCGCCTTGGCGCGGCGGCCGCGGCATTGGTTGGCTTGATCAATATCGCCTCCGCGCTGACTCCGAACATCCGCTGGCGTGGACATCTGCTGCTCGATTTCGAACCGGTCGCGGCGATGCGACTGTTCCACGCGCTTGCGCTGCCGACGGGCGCCGCGCTCTTGCTCGTGGCTCCCTACCTGCTCAAGCGCCGCCGTCGTGCCTGTCAGGTCGCGATCGTCCTGATGCTCGCGCTCGGGGCGTTCGACCTCCTCAAGGGGCTGGACTTCGGGGAGATGATCGTCACGTGGTCGACCGCCGCCGCCCTGTGGTGCAAGCGCGACGCCTTCCGGGTCATCCACGATCCGATCACGCTTCGCTCGGCCGCTTGGCGGGTGCCGCTGCTGGGCGGGACTGCCGTCACGGTCACGGCAATCGCAGCCTGGGCCTCGAACGGCCGACCTTCGCCTGCGGCGGTCGCGCGCGAGACCCTCGATCTCCTGCGCTGGCGCACCGGGCCGATCGATTTCCATCGTCATCACCTCGCGTTGCTCCATCACTTCGCCTGGGTCCCGCTCAGTGTGCACCTGATCGAGATCGCAACCCTGATTTCGGTCGCGTACGTGATCTTCCGCCCGCTCGCCGCTTCGCGGGCGCTGCCTGGCCCCGCAGCGCGCGCAGCGGCCGCCGCGCTCTGCGCGCACACGGCTCGGACACGCTCGCGTTCTTCAAGCTCCGCACCGACCAGCATTATTTCTTCGGCCACGACCGACAGGCGTTCGTGGGTTACCGAATCGAGAACGGCGTCCTCCTGCTGTCCGGCGATCCGGTCGGCCCGGCGGAAGCATTTCCCCGGCTGCTGAACGAATTGCGCGCGTTCGCCGACGTCAGAGGGCTGAAGCTCGGCGCGGTGGGTGCGAGTGAGCGCCTCTGCCCTCTGTACGAGACACTCGGCCTGCGGACCGTGTACCTCGGTGACGAGGCAATCATCGATCTCGATCGGTTCTCGCTCGAGGGGCGACCGATCCGTAAGGTGCGTCAGTCGGTCAGCCGACTGAGCAAGGCCGGGTATCACGCCGAGCTACACGAGCTCGAGGCGCTCGACCACGACACCGTCGAGGAGATCGAGGGAGTTCTCGAGCGCGGCCGCGACGGTGTGCCCGAGCGCGGTTTCTCGATGACGATGGATTCGTTGTGCGGCGAGTATGACCGGGACACCATCGTCGTTCTCGCACGCGATGAGCAGCGAGCGATCCGCGGCGTCCTTCACTTTGTCCCCTGCTATGGGAGCGCGACAGTGTCGCTGTCGTTCATGCGCCGTGACCCCGGCACGCCGAACGGACTGACCGAGTTCCTCGTGGTCAAGGCAATCGAGCTGCTGCACGCCTGCGGCCTCAGCGAGATGTCGCTCAACTTCGCAACCTTCGCGCGGTGGATGCATAGCCCAGACAGACGCGCCGAGCGCGTGCTCGGCAAGCTCGTCGCGCTCGGCAACCCGTTCTTCCAGATCGAGAGCCTGTACCGCTTCAACGCCAAGTTCTTTCCGCGCTGGGAGCCGCGCTATCTCGTCTACGAGGGCAAGCTCGGGTTCGCTCGGGTGAGTATCGCCGCGATGTGGGCCGAAGGTCAGCTGCCGAAGCCGTCGCTGCGCCGCGCCCCGGTAACCGGCGCATGACGAACGGCCGTCGTCCGGTCACGGGCTGGGATGCAGCCGGCGCCGGAGCGTTAATGCTCACGGTGAACCTCATGTGCGCGGGCGCCGGCGCCGGCCTGGGTGCGCTCGTTGGCGCTACCGTGCCCGGACTCGTGACGGGGTTCTTCGCCGGCTTTTTCCTCGCGATCGCCGTTGTCGCCAAGCGCTTCCGCGGCCTGTGAGCCTCGAGTGACCTTTCCTGGCACCGCCTCCGCGGAGGCTCTGAGGCCCGCCGGATGGGCCGTCATTTTTCGGGCCTGGGCTATAGCATAGGTCGTGCTTCACGTCCAGCCGCGACGGAGCCGACGCGTTTGAGCCACGATCAAAACCGCACCGACGACCCCTACCCAGACCGCGTCAGGCCGCGTCCAGCGCGGCGTTCGGGCGCGGTGGCGTGCGGCCTGCGCGCCGTGCGCTGCGCTCACGCCCGCGAGGGAAGTGCTCCCCGACACGTCCGCCGTCCCGCGTGCGCGACGCTTGGCCAGCGCTCGGGGGGTCACCCTTGGCGGTAGGCGTCGACGCGGCGTCCGAAGAGCGGTCGATGGTGATTCTGAGGTACCTCGATGTGGCCCTCGTTGCCGTCGCGGCAATTCCGGCGCTCGCGCTCGGTGCGCCGCCGCTTGGCTACGCGGTCGGTGCGGCGACGTGGATCTTGCAGCGAATCGTCGGCGCGACCGACAGACGCTTTGTCAGCAAGGTGACAGATAATCCGCGGACGCAGGTCGGGTTCAGTCTGTTCGAGGCGTTCGGGCGGATCTGGCTGCTCGCCGGCGGGATCGTAGTCGCCGGAGTAGCCGGGCAGCGAGCGGACGGGTTGACAGCCGCGCTTGTGATCTTCGGCGCGTACTCGATCGCCTTCATCGTGAGGCTGGTGAGTGGCCCGCCGCCGCCGAAGATGTCACCGTGAGCGCGATCCAGGCTCCCATGCCCGGCGGCTCGGCTGCCGCCCCGAAAAAGGGCATGAGCAACGGCAAGAAGATCCTTTACTCGGTGCTCGGCGTATGGATCGGCGGGATCGTCGTGTTCGTGATCCTGTTTGGGATCACGGCCCACAAGGCGCCGAGCGTCGCCAGCGGGGTGTTCTCGCCGACCGACGAGTTCAGGCTCGACACCTGGTTCAAGGTCGGCCCGATCGACTTCAACAAAGGTGTCCTCTACCTGCTCATGGCCGTCGGGATCACGCTCGGCGTAATGACCTACGTCTCCAAGCGGCTACAGCAGCGCCCCACCGGGCGTCTCCAGGTCGCAGTCGAGTGGTTCTACGACCTCACGCGCGGGATGGCGACGGAGAACATGGACGACACGATGGCGAGGAAGTACTTCCCGCTGATCGCCACGCTGTTCGTGTTCATCCTCGTCAGCAACTTGATCGGCTACATCCCGTTACCGATCGACTCGGCGGAGAAGTTCACCCTGTTCGGGGCGCACATCCCGTCGTTCCAGATCTTTGCGACTGATACTAACGTGGCCTTTCCGCTGATCCTTGCGCTCTGCGTGTTCACCCTTACTACCTACGAGGGCGTCAAGCACCACGGTCCGATCGGCTACCTCAAGAGCCTGATGCCAGGCGGCGTCACGGGCCCAATCGTGCCGCTGATCTTCGGGATCGAGATCTTGTCGAACTTCCTGCGACTGGTCTCGCTGACCGTGAGGCTGTGGGCCAACCTGCTGGCCGGTCACCTGCTGATCGCGTTCATGGGCGGCGAGCTCGGCGTGCTCGTCGGCCAGCCGGTCGTGTCCTGGTTCCTGCTGCCCATCGGGGTTGCCATTTTCCTCTTCGAGGCGGTGCTTATCGCCGCCCTCCAAGCCTTCATCTTTGCCATCCTGACCGCTATCTATCTCGGTAGCGCGGTCTCGAGCCACTAGCAATCACACAAGGAGCTATCGAGTCAATGCTGTTCTTCCATTTCCTCATGGTTTTCCACCCGTTGTTCTCCGTGGTTGACCCCAAGACGTACGGCGAGGACGGCGGCCGCGCGATCGCGCTCGGCGTCGGTGCGGGCGGCGGCGCCGCGGGCGCTGGGGCCGGCATCGGCAGCGTGTTCGGTAGCGCGATCCAGGCCAAGACCCGCCAGCCAGAGCTTCGCCAGGACATCGAACGCGACCAGTGGCTCGGCTTCGCGCTGACCGAGGCGTGCTTCTTCTACGGCCTTGTCGGCGGCTTCATCGCCTTCTTCCTCTAGACCGCGATGCACGCCGCCGCATCACACCTACCGATCGCGAGCAGCGGCTCGTTCCTGATCACCCCCAACGTGGGGATCATGATCTGGACGCTCGTCGTATTCGCGATCTCGCTCTTCATCCTCAGGAAGTCCGTCTTCCCCCGCATCGGAGCCGCGCTCGACGCGCGCCAACACACGATCGAGGAGACGATCGACGCTGCCGAGCGCGCGCGCAAGGAGGCGGATCAGCTGCTGGCGGATTACCGTGAGCGCCTGCAGGAGGCGCGCCAGCAGGCGGAGGAGATTCTCGCCCGCGCGCAGAAGACAGCTCAGGCCTACGAGCACCGCGCTCGCGATGAGGCGGAGAGCAAGCACCAGGAGGCGCTCGAGAAGACCAGGCGCGACATCGAGGCGGAGACACGGCGGGCGATCGCGGAGATCCGGCGCGAGGTCGCCGACCTGACGGTCGCGGCGACGGAGAAGCTGATGCGCAAGACGCTCAGCGAAGAGGATCAGCGCCGGCTCGTGCAGGAGGCGCTCGACGAGCTCGACTTCGATGCGCTCAGCGTCGCCGGGGAAGGCCACTGATGTCCAGCAGCCGACGATCGGGCAGGCAGCACTGATGGAGGACGTCGCCCAGGTATACGCCCGCTCGCTGTTCGAGGTGGCTCAGGAGCACGACGGGCTCGACGACATCCGGGAGCAGCTCGACCAATTCGTGGCGGCGCTCGACGACCACCGCGAGATGGCGGTGTTCTTCTTCTCGCCCTACTTCTCGACCGAGGAGAAGAAGAACGCGCTGAAGCGCGCGATCGAGGGCGCCGAGCCGATCTTCATGAATTTCCTCGAGTCACTGATCGAGCGTCATCGGATGCCGGCGATCTTCCGGATCCGGGCCGAATACGAGCGGCTGTGGGACGAGGAGAACAAGTTACTCCCGGTGCAGATCACGAGCGCGGTCCCGCTCGACGAGGAGACGGTTCGGAGCATCGGCGATCGAATCTCCGAGCAGACTTCACAGACGGTAGAGCTGTCGAGCAGCGTCGATCCCGATCTGATCGGCGGCATTGTGCTGCGCGTCGGGAACGTCATCCTCGACGCCTCGATCCGAAACCGTCTCAACCAACTTCGAAAGACGGTCGCGCAAGCCGCCTAGCGCGCCGCGCACCGCCCCGCTAAGGAGCCCCAACATGCAGATCAATCCCGACGAGATCACCTCAATCCTCAAGAGCCGCATCGAAGGGCTCGACACGAGCGGGGCAGAACTGACCGAGGTCGGAACCGTGCTGTCCGTCGCCGACGGCATCTGCCGCGTCCACGGACTTGAGAACTGCATGTCCTTGGAGATGCTCGAGTTCCCGCACGACGTGACGGGGCTGGCGCTCAACCTCGAGTCCGACAACGTCGGCGTGGTGCTGTTCGGGGAGTGGGAGAAGATCGTCGAGGGCGACACGGTCAAGCGCACGAACCGCCTGCTCGAGATCCCGGTCGGCGAGGCGATGCTCGGGCGCATCGTCGATCCGCTCGGCAACCCGCTCGACGGGAAGGGCGAGATCGTGACGACCGAGCGGCGCCCGGTCGAGCACAAGGCACCCGGGGTCGTGCAGCGCCAGCCGGTGAAGGAGCCCATGCTGACCGGCCTGAAGGCGATCGACTCGATGATTCCGATCGGCCGTGGTCAGCGCGAGCTGATCATCGGCGACCGGCAGACGGGCAAGACCGCGATCGCGATCGACACGATCATCAACAACAAGGACCGCGATCTGATCTGCGTGTACGTCGCGATCGGACAGCGCAAGTCCACCGTGGTCTCCCTCGCGAAGGTGCTCGAGGATGCGGGCGCGATGGAGAACACGATCATCGTGATGGCCGCGGCCGACGAAGCGGCGCCGATCCAGTACCTGGCCCCGTACGCGGGGTGCGCGATGGGCGAGTACTTTCTTTACAACGGCAAGGCGGCGCTCGCGATCTACGACGACCTGACCAAGCACGCCTATGCCTACCGGCAGATGTCGCTGCTGTTGCGTCGTCCCCCCGGTCGCGAGGCCTACCCCGGCGACGTGTTCTACCTCCACTCGCGGTTGCTCGAGCGCGCGGTGAAGCTGAACGCCGACCTCGGCGGCGGGTCGTTGACCGCGCTGCCCGTGATCGAGACGCAGGCGGGGGACGTGTCCGCGTACATCCCGACGAACGTGATCTCGATCACCGACGGCCAGATCTTCCTCGAGCCGAAGCTGTTCTACTCCGGCGTGCGCCCGGCGATCAACGTCGGGATCTCCGTTTCGCGCGTCGGCAGCAACGCCCAGATCACGCCCATGCGCAAGGTTGCCGGGCGGCTCAAGCTCGACCTCTCGCAGTACCGCGAGCTCGAGGCGTTCTCGCAATTCGGCTCCGAGCTCGACGCCGATACCCAGCGGACGCTCGCGCGCGGCGAGCGACTCGTCAAGGCACTGAACCAAGCCGAGCGTCGACCGATGGCCGTCGAGGACGAGGTCGTCCAGCTCTACGCGGCGACCAACGGCTACCTTGATCGCATCACGGTCGAGAAGGTCGAACGGTTCCTCACCGAGCTGACCGAATCGGTGCAATCGAATGAGCCCGAGCTGCTCAAGAAGATCGCGGGGGGCGACTGGAGCGACGACACCGTCTCGCAGGTTGACAAGGCGGTGAAGCAGTTCGCCGACGACTTCGGATTCGACCTTGGCGAGGACGGCCGCCCGATCGACCTGGACGCCGAGCCGACGCGCGCCACGGACCGCTCCACGGATGAGTCCGAGGACTCCGAGCAGGAGCAGGAGCAGGAGAAGGAGGAAGAGGCAGTTCCGGCGTGAGCCGAGCTGTCCGAGCCCCATGCCCATCTCGCAGCGCGACGTTCGCAACCGAATCGGGTCGGTCAAGAACATCGAGAAGATCACGCGGGCGATGGAGATGGTCGCGGCCGCACGGCTGCGCCGTGCCGAGCAGCGGATCGAGGCCCTTCGACCGTACGCGAGCGCGATCCGGCGGATGACACGCGAGGCCGCCGAGGCAGCGGGCAGCGTCCCGCGTCTGCCGATCCTCACCGAGCACGAGCAGGTGAACAGCGTCGGTCTGCTGCTGGTCGCGGGTGACCGTGGACTGGCCGGGGGATTCAACTCGAACATCGTCCGCGCCGGCGTCGCCGCCGGGCGCGAACACGAATCGCACGGCCACACCGTGGTCTACTTCGCATCGGGCAGGCGTCCAGCCTCGTCGCTGACGTTCCGCGGTCTCGCGCCGGCCGAGAGCTTCACCGGCTTCACCGACCGACCCGCCTACGCCGATGCGCGGAGGATATCCGAGCGCCTGGTGGCCGCCTACCTGGACGACGAGGTCGACCAGGTCGAGATCTTCTACAACGGATACATCTCGCCGATCTCGCAGATCGTGCGCCACGAGACGCTGCTCCCGCTTCAGCGGGCGACCCTGCAGGACGGGGACGAAGACGCGAGCGCGGAGCCCGATTCCGACCCTGCGCCTCAGCATCGCGCGGCGGTCGAGTACGAACCCGATCCCGAGGTGATCCTCGAGCGGCTGATCCCCGACTACGTCGAGGTCTCGATCTACCGGGCGCTGCTCGAGTCGACCGCGTCCGAGCACGGGGCGCGGATGACCGCGATGCGGAACGCGAGCGAGAATGCCGGCGAGCTGATCCAGGACCTCACGCTCGAGATGAACCGAGCACGCCAGGCCGAGATCACCCAAGAGATCATGGAAGTGGTCGCCGGGGCCGAAGGCCTCGGTTAGACCCAGAACTGGAGAACGATGTCTGCCACCACCGAGACGAAGACCAGGAACGTCGGCCGGATCGAGGAGATCCAGGGGGTCGTGATCGAGGCTGTGTTCCCCGACAAACTGCCCGAGATCAACCACGCGATCACGATTCGCCGCCCCGAAGCCGCCAAGGCCGAGGAGGACGAGGACATCGCCGCGTCGCTGAGCGATGTGCTCGTCTGCGAGGTCCAGCAGCATCTCGGCGACGATCGGGTTCGCGCCGTGGCAATGGACACCACCGACGGCCTTTCGCGCGGCGCCGAAGTGATCGACACCGGCTCCGCGATCACCGTGCCCGTCGGCCGCGAGACCCTGGGGCGGATCTTCAACTTGCTCGGCCAGCCGATCGACCTCGGCGAGCCGCTCTCGGACGACGTCGTTCGCTGGCCCATCCACCGTAACGCGCCGACCGTCGAGGAGCTGACGCCGACGACCGAGATGTTCGAGACCGGGATCAAGGTGGTCGACCTGCTCGCGCCGTACGCCAAGGGCGGGAAGGTCGGCCTGTTCGGCGGCGCGGGCGTCGGAAAGACGGTGATCATCCAAGAGCTGATCAACAACCTCGCCCAGGAGCACGGCGGCCTGTCGGCGTTCTGCGGCGTCGGCGAGCGCTCGCGCGAGGGCAACGACCTGTGGCTCGAGATGAAGGAGTCAGGGGTGCTCGAGAAGACGATGCTCGTCTTCGGCCAGATGAACGAGCCACCCGGAGCCCGCATGCGGGTCGCGCTCTCGGGCCTGACGATGGCCGAGTACTTCCGCGACCAGGAAGGGCAGGACGTGCTCCTGTTCATCGACAACATCTTCCGCTTCGTGCAGGCAGGCTCGGAGGTCTCGGCATTGCTCGGCCGGATGCCCTCCCAGGTCGGCTATCAGCCGACCCTGGCGACGGAGATGGGACAGCTGCAGGAGCGGATCACCTCGACCCGGAAGGGGTCGGTCACGTCGATCCAGGCCATCTACGTGCCCGCGGACGACCTCACCGACCCGGCGCCCGCGTCCGTGTTCGCGCATCTCAACGCGACCACGACCCTCTCCCGCGCGATCTCGGAGAAGGGGATCTATCCCGCGGTCGATCCGCTCGACTCGACCTCGACGATCCTCAAGGCCGACATCCTCGGCGAGGAGCACTTCAACGTCGCCAACGAGGTCAAGGAAGTGCTCCAGCGCTACAAGGAGCTCCAGGACATCATCGCGATCCTCGGGATCGACGAGCTCTCCGACGAGGACAAGGTCACGGTCAACCGGGCCCGCAAGATCGAGCGGTTCCTGTCTCAGCCCTTCTTCGTCGCCGAGCAGTTCACCGGCATCTCGGGTGTGTACGTGCCGGTGGCCGAGTCGATCCGCGGCTTCAGGGAGATCCTCGAGGGCAAGCACGATGAGGTGCCCGAACGCGCGTTCTTCATGAAGGGCGGAATCGACGGGGTGCTCGAGGACGCGAGCAAGGGCTAGGCGAGCCGGGCCATGGCGCATACCAAGTTCCAGGTCGAGGTCCTCACCCCGGACGGCGAGGTGTTCAACGACGAGGTCGAGATGGTCTCGACGTTCACCGGGGTGGGGTCGATCGGCATCCTCGCCAACCACACGCCGCTGCTCGCGATGCTCGACCCCACCGAGCTGCGCCTGTACCGCAGCGATGATGACATCGTCCGCTTCGCCCAGGCCGAGGGGTACATGCAAGTCGGACACAATCGCGCCCTGCTGCTCGTCGAGGAAGCCCACGAGCCCTCGGCGCTCGACCCCGAGGACCTGCGGGAGCGGCTCTCAGTAGCCGAGCGCGAATACGATGACGCCGCCGAGGACAGCGAGAAACGGCGCATGGCGCGGCGCACGCGGCGCCGGCTCGAGGCGTTTCTGGCGATTGCCTCGGCGGGCAGCTGAGGCCAACCGGCCGGCGGAGCGCGCTTAGGACCGCGTCAGGCACGCTCCGTATCCTGTTTGGCTTCATGATCGAAGAGCGTGTGCTGGCCGAGCGGCTGATCTCGTACGACACCTCGCGCCGGGATGAGCTCGCCGCCGCGGCAGGATTCGTCAAGGGATGGCTCGAATCTCGCGATATCGAAGTGCGCGAGCACGATCACAACGGGCTACCGGTGCTGGTGGCCGATGTCGGACCCGCCGCGGGGGACGCTCCCTGCGTGGTCCTGCACGGGCATCTCGATGTCGTACCCGGCCGACCCGAGCAGTTCGCCCCGCGGATCGAGGGCGATCGGTTGATCGGCCGCGGCGCCTACGACATGAAGGGCGGCCTCGCCGCGATGATGTGTGCGCTCAAGGACGTGGCGGGCCAGGAGCGAATCCGGGTGCGCTTCGTCTGCGTGCCCGACGAGGAATCCGAGGAGCTCGACGAGCGCTCGACCGACGACGTGGTCAAGCGAGGGCTCGGAGGCGATTTCGCGATCACCGGCGAGCCCACCGATCTGCACATCGGCGTGGAGGCGAAAGGCGTGCTCGTGATGCAGATCGACGTTCACGGGCGCGCCGCGCACAGCTCGACGCCGTGGCTGGGCGACAACGCGGTGCTCAAGGCCATCGACGTCTTTCGCGCGATCGAGTCGCTCCCATTCAGCCGCGAGTCATCGGAGATGTTCGATCGCCCGTCGATCAACCTCGGACGGATCGAGGGTGGCGAAGCGCTCAACCAGGTGCCCGAGAGGTGCCGCATGGCGGTCGACGTGCGCTACCTCCCGGGTCAGGATCCCGGCGAGATCCTCGCCCAGGTGCGAGCGATCGCCGACATCGATGTGACGCGGACCTTTATCCACCCGCCGGTCACCGTGGCTCGCACCAACGTGTACGTGCGCGCGCTGTGTGACGCAGTGGCCAGGTCGCTCCCCGACCGCGAGGTTATGAGCGTGGGGCGTGACGGCGCCTCCGATGCGGCCTCGTTCATCGAGGCCGGCATCCCCGCCGTCGAGTTCGGTCCTGCCGGGGCCGGGCATCATGGGCCGGAGGAATGGGTCTCGCTGACCTCCCTGGCGCGCTACCGGCGGGCGCTCGGCGACTTCGTACGCGCGCTGCCGATCTGGCTCGAGCGCAGCGCGGCCGACGCGCGGGGCGTGCTCGGCGGCCTCAGGGCCGTCGAGGGGGGGCACCAACAAAAGTGAGGCTGATCCCGAGCTCGCGCGGCGGAGCGCTGTGGCGCTTCGCGCTCGGCGCCGCGATCGTGGTGGCGTTCACCGCCACGACGACGGCCGTCGCCGGCCTGCTGGAGATCAAGCAGATCGTCAGCTACCTCAACGAGACGCCGGCGCTCAAGAACGTCCCCGTCAAGCTCCCCGCCCCGGGCGACCCGCAGACGATCCTCGTGATCGGCTCCGATCATCGGGCCGGGACGTCGTACAACTCGGCGAACACCGACACGATGATGCTGATCCGCCTCAACGCGAGCTCGTCAACGATCAACCTGCTCTCGATCCCGCGCGACCTGCAGGTCCAGCTGCCGGACGGGATGTCGAAGCTCAACGCCGCGTATTCGGAAGGAGGGCCCAAGCTGCTGATCGACACGCTCAAGCAGCAGGTCTTCCCGGGGCTTGCCGTCAATCACATCGTCGACGTCAATTTCGGCGGCTTCGAGGATCTCGTGAACGCGATCGGCTGCGTCTACACCGACGTGGACCACCGCTACTACAACAACACACTTCAGACCGACTACTCGAGCATCGATATCCAGCCCGGTTACCAGAAGCTGTGCGGACCACAGGCGCTGGAGTTCGTTCGCTTCCGCCACACCGACAGCGACATCGTCCGCAACGCGCGTCAGCAAGACTTCATTCGCTGGGCGAAGGACCAGTACAGCGTCAATCAGCTGATCAGCAACCGGGGCAAGCTGCTGAAGATCTTCGGCGCGCATGTGCAGACCGATCACAGCCTGCACACCTCGGACGGACTGATCAACCTCTTCAACCTGGTGCTCAACGCGGACGGCCACGGGATCAAGCAGATCCCGTTCCCGGCGGCGTTCCTGCCCTGTCCCGTGACGGCCGCGGGTCAGACCCCGTGCTACGTGGTTCCGACCTCTACCGTCGCCGAGCAAGCCGCCTTCGAGGCGTTCATGACGCCGACCGTGCCGAGCGCACCGAGCAGCTCCGCCGCCAGGCACAAACGCAAGCCGACGAAGCTCAGCGACGCCGGACTGATCGCCGACGCGAGCGATGGTCGTGACCAGGCGATCGCACTCGGCGAGAGAACGCTTCCGGTGTACTACCCGAAGCTGATCGCCGACGGGTCCCAGTACTGCGCGAGCCTGACGGGAAACTGCGATGAGCTGCCGAACCTCGACAGCGACTACGCCGGCGCGTATCCACGCGCGTACGAGATCCACGGTCAGGATGGCGCCGTCTACCCGGCGTACCGGATGACGCTGGTGATCAACGCGGCGCTCGGCGAGTACTACGGGGTCCAGGGCACGGCGTGGCGCCACCCGCCGATCCTCGATGACATCAACGGTACGCGGAGGGTCGAGGGCAAGTTGCTCGACCTGTATCAGAGCGGCGCGCACATCAGCCTCGTCGCGTGGCGCACGACCCAGGGCACCTACTGGATCTCGAACACGCTGATCGACACCCTGAGCAACAGCGAGATGATCGCGATCGCGGCGTCGCTGACGCGGCACCGTTAGCGGTCGCTACGCTCCCTCGATGGGCCCCCAACGCGAACCGATCGCCGTGATCGGCACCGGCTACGTCGGCCTCGTCACCGCAGCGGGCTTCGCCGAACTTGGCGGCGAGATCTGGTGCGTCGACGTCGACGCGGAGAAGATCGCGCGCTTGAACCGCGGTGAGATCCCGATCTACGAGCCGGGGCTCGAGGAATCGGTCGCCCGGAATCGCGACCGGCTTCATTTCTCGACCGAGCTCGCACCCGCCCTCGAGCACACCCGCCTGCTGTTCGTCGCCGTGGGGACCCCGCCGACGTACTCGGGCGACGCGGACCTGTCCGCCGTGCACGCCGTGGTGGACGCAATGCCCGCCTCGAACCGGCACGCGCTGGTGATGAAGTCGACGGTACCCGTCGGCACCGGTACCTCGATCAAGCGGGTGTTCGGCGAGCGCGGCAAGGCCGGATTCTCCTACGTCTCGTGTCCGGAGTTCTTGAAGGAGGGGTCGGCACTCGAGGATTTCCTTGCCCCCGACCGGGTGGTCGTCGGCGACGACGGCGACTGGGCCGGAGACGCGGTCGTCGAGCTCTACGCGCCGCTGAACGCTCCGCTCGTGCGGACGGACATCAATTCTGCGGAGATGGTCAAGCTCGCGGCGAACGCGTTCCTCGCCACCAAGATCAGCTTCATCAACGAGATCGCCAATGTCTGCGAGGAGACCGGTGCCGACGTGCTCGAGGTGGCGCGCGGGATGGGCCTTGACCGCAGGATCGGCTCGCATTTCCTGCGACCGGGGATTGGCTTCGGGGGAAGCTGCTTCCCGAAGGATGTCTCGGCGCTGAAGCAGCTCGCCGGCAACTCCGGCTACCACTTCCAGCTGCTGACCGCCGTGATCGAGGTCAATGAGCTGCAGAAGCGACGGGTGATGGCGAAGCTGCAGAAGCACCTCGGGTCCCTCGTGGGCAAGACGGTTGCGCTCCTGGGCGTGGCGTTCAAGCCGCAGACCGACGACATGCGCGAGGCGTCATCGCTCGTGCTGGCGGCGCGCCTGCAGGCCGACGGGGCGCGCGTACGGGCGTACGATCCGGCCGCCGCCAACGAAGCGCGCAAGCTCATGCTCGGCGTCGACTTCGCCGACTCGCCGCTCGCAGCGCTGCAAGGCACGGACGCCTGCGTGCTCGTCACCGAGTGGCCGGAATTCGCCGATCTCGACTTCTGCGAGGTGGCACGGCTGATGCGCGGCAAGGTCGTGGTCGACGGGCGAAACTTCTTCGACCGCTCGCGCGTCGAGGCGGCCGGCCTCACCTACGAGGGGATCGGACGGTGAGCAGGTGCAGGCGCTGATCCTCGCCGGGGGCGAGGGCACGCGCCTGCGCCCGTTGACCTCGACGATGCCCAAGCCGGTGATCCCGCTCGTCGGCCGGCCGTTCATCGGCTACATGATCGAATGGCTCCGCCACCACGGCGTCGATGACGTGATCATCTCGTGTTACTTCATGGCCGACAGCATTCGCGCCGTGCTCGGGGACGGCTCGGCGCACGGCGTGCGGCTGCGCTACCTCGAGGAGCCCGAGCCGCTGGGGACCGGCGGGGCGCTGAAGTTCGCGCAGGATCTGCTCGACCCGCGCTTCTTCATGCTCAACGGGGACGTGCTCACCGACATGGACCTGACCGAGCAGCTCGCCCAGCACGAGCGGACCGGGGCACGCGCGACGCTCGCGCTGATCGCGGTCGACGACCCCTCGGCATACGGGCTCGTGCGCCGCGATCTCGATCACTCGGTCACCGAGTTCGTCGAGAAGCCGAGCGGCGGCGCGGTCGGCCAGGATCTGATCAACGCCGGCGCCTACATCCTCGAGCGCAATGTGCTCGACGCGATCGGACCCGCGGGGACCAATGCCTCGATCGAGCGGGAGGTCTTCCCGGCGCTCGTCGGACAGGGCCTCTACGGCTACGCATCCGACGGTTACTGGCTCGACATCGGCACGCCGGAGCGCTACCTCCAGGCGACATTCGACATCCTCGAGGGCATCGTCAGCACCGACATCGGGCGCGAGCTGTCCGAGTCCGACCGCGCGCTCGCGGACGGAGCGGAGGTCGACGGCATGGTTGTGGCGCCCGCGTTCGTGGGGCCAGGGTGCACGATCGCCGAGGGCGCGATCGTCGGCGGTCGGACCGTGCTCGGCGCCGACGTCGAGGTCGGCGAGGGCGCGCATATCGAGACCTCGGTGGTGCTTGACGGCTCTCGCATCGGCGCCCGCACGACGATCAGTTCCTCGATCGTGGGCGTCGGCGTCTCGATCGGTGAGCACTGCCACATCGAGGGTGGAGTCGTCCTCGGCGAGGCGGTCAGCATCGGGTCGGAGAACGCGCTCGCCTACGGTGCGCGTATCTTCCCGGGGGTGCAGCTGCCGACAGGAGCGATCACGTTTTGACCGCGACACTGGAGCTGACGCGAGAGGCGATCGAACGGATCGACGCTTCGCGGCAGGCGGACGACGTCCTCGCCCTGCCCGACCAGCTGCGCGACGCCCTCTGGCGCGTCGAGTCCGCGAGCCTTGAGCCACACGATGCGCCCGGCGGTCTGGTGATCGCCGGGATGGGCGGATCGGCGATCGGAGGTGAGCTTGCGCGCGCCGCCCTCGGCGATCGCGCCTCGCGACCGATCGTGCTGGCGCGCGACTACGGGCTGCCGCCGTGGACGACTCCTGACGCAACGGTTCTGTGCGCGAGCTACTCGGGCAATACCGAGGAGACGCTCGCCGCCTACGAGGCCGCCGGCGCACTCGGCACACGGCGGATCGTCGCCACGACCGGCGGCAAGCTCGCGGCGTCGGCGCGGGCGGACGGCGTCCCGGTGATTCCACTGCCGGGTGGATTCCAACCGCGGGCCGCGGTCGCCTATTCGATCGTCGTCGCGCTCGAGGTCGCCGGCTTGTGCGGCGCGGGGCCCCGGGTCCACCTCGAGATCGACGTCGCCGCCGCTCATGCCGAGCAGCTGGTCGCGGAGTGGGGTCCCGACGCGCCGGAGGACAGCCTGGCCAAGGAGCTCGCCCTCGGACTCCACGGGACGATCCCGCAGGTCGCCGGTTCGGGGCTGACGGCGCCGATCGCCTACCGCTGGAAGACGCAGATCAACGAGAATGCCAAGACACCGTGCTTCTCGCACGAGCTGCCCGAGCTCGACCACAACGAGATCGTCGGCTGGGAAGGGGCGGCAGCGCTCGGCCAGTTCAGCGCGGTGTTCCTGGACGACTCGGACCTGCACCCGCGGATCCAACAGCGGATCGAGCTCACGCGTGGTCTGATCGCCGCGCAAGCGGCGGCGACCTATCGCGTCGAGAGTCGTGGCGAGCACCGGACCGAGCGGCTCGTCTCGCTGGTGCTGCTCGGGGATCTGGTCTCGGTCTACCTGGCGGTGCTGCGCGGCGTCGATCCCACGCCGGTCGAGGTGATCGAGCGGCTCAAGGGCGAGCTCGCGCGCGGTTAGGCCACGAGTCGAACCCGGCCATTAGACGAACCGTTCTCCCTCTAACCTTGACACTTTCGTGGTAAGGTTGCGAGGCGATGGCGTCGTTGACAATCCAAGAGGCCGCCGAAACGACCGGATGGTCTCCGCGGATGCTCCGCTACATCGAGGCGTCGGGGCTTGTCACCCCGGCCAGGTCAGCGTCCGGCTACCGGCTGTACGGCCCCGCCGAGCTGCAGCGATTGCGAACGCTCGGCGAGCTGCTCGAGCGTTTCGATCTGGCCCTGTCCGACGTAGCGTTCGCCGCCCGGTTGGCGGACAGCGACGGACTGTTCGAAGCAGTACAGGAATGGTTCTCGGCGCCGGCCAGCAGGCCCGAAGACGTCAGCGCAGACGACTGGCTGCGCTTTGAGCAGGACAAGCACGAGAGGCTGCTGGCCGTCGCAGGCCGGCGCTCGAATGAACTCGAACTGATGGAGAACGAATTGATGGAGAGCCGATGAGTACAACCGTCGAAGGAATTGGTACTGACTTCAAGGTCGCTGATCTCGGGCTTGGGGTGTTTGGTCGTAAGGAGATCGGGCTTGCTGAGCATGAGATGCCTGGTCTGATGGCGACGCGCCGCGAGTTCGCGGAGAGTCAGCCGTTGAAGGGGGCGCGGGTGACCGGCTCGCTGCACATGACGATCCAGACAGCTGTCCTGATCGAGACGCTGGTCGCGCTCGGCGCCGAGGTTCGTTGGGCGAGCTGCAATATCTTCTCGACCCAGGATCACGCCGCTGCCGCGGCTGTGGTTGGCCCTGACGGGACCCCCGAGGATCCTCGTGGAGTCCCGGTGTTCGCGTGGAAGGGCGAGTCGCTGGAGGAGTACTGGTGGTGCACCGAGCAGGCGCTCCGCTGGCCCGACGGCGAGGGCCCGAACATGATTCTCGACGACGGCGGAGACGCGACGTTGCTCGTGCACAAGGGCGTCGAATTCGAGCTCGCGGGCGCGGTCCCTGACCCCGCGACCGAGGAGTCCGAGGAGTTCCAGATCGTGCTCGCGACGCTGCAGCGCTCGCTCGAGGAGGATCCCCAACGCTGGACGACGATCGCGGCCCAGATCAGGGGCGTGACCGAGGAGACGACCACGGGCGTGCATCGCCTGTACCAGTTCGCGGAGCAGGGACAGCTGCTGTTTCCTGCGATCAACGTCAACGATTCGGTGACGAAGTCGAAGTTTGACAACAAGTACGGCTGTCGCCACTCGTTGATCGACGGGATCAACCGCGCGACCGATGTGCTGATCGGTGGCAAGGTCACGGTCGTGTGCGGCTATGGCGATGTTGGCAAGGGTTGTGCTGAGTCGCTGCGCGGCCAGGGCGCACGCGTGATCATCACGGAGATCGATCCGATCTGCGCGCTCCAGGCGGCGATGGACGGCTACCAGGTCGCGACGCTCGAGGACGTGCTGGGCACGGCGGACATCTTCATCACCACGACGGGGAACAAGGACGTGATCTCGGCGGATCAGATGTCGCGGATGAAGCACCAGGCGATCGTCGGGAACATCGGTCACTTCGACAACGAGATCGACATGGCCGGGCTGGCGAAGCTCGAAGGGATCGAGCGGATCAACATCAAGCCGCAGGTCGACGAATGGGTGTTCGCTGACGGTCACGCGATCATCGTGCTCTCGGAAGGCAGGCTGCTCAATCTCGGGAATGCCACCGGGCATCCGAGCTTCGTGATGTCGAACTCGTTCACCAACCAGGTGATCGCGCAGATCGAGCTCTTCGGGGACACGGAGGGCTACCAGAAGCAGGTGTACACCCTCTCCAAGCGCCTCGATGAGAAGGTCGCGCGGCTGCACTTGGACGCGCTCGGGGTCAGGCTGACCGAGCTCACCCCCGAGCAGTCGGCGTATCTCGGGATCCCGGTCGACGGCCCATATAAACCGGATCACTACCGCTACTGAGATGACGGGCCGCGGATCGCCCGGCGCGCCCGTGGAGGCGCGCCGGAGCCGCCCCGACCACGCGGTCGCCGACCTCGCGCTCGCCCCCTCGGGTGCCGCCCGAATCGAGTGGGCGGATGCCCAGATGCCGGTGTTGCGCCAGATCCGTGATCGGTTCGATCGCGTCCGCCCGCTGGACGGGTTTCGTATTGCCGCCTGCCTGCACGTCACCGCCGAGACGGCGAACCTCGTCCGTGCCCTCCAGGCCGGGGGCGCTGAGGTCGCCCTGTGCTCGGCCAATCCGCTGTCCACCCAGGACGATGTCGCGGCGGCGCTCGTAATCGACCACGGCATCGAGGTCAGGGCGGTCCGCGGTGAGGGTCTCGATCAGTTCGCCGAGCACGTCGCTGCCTTGCTCGCCGGGACGCCGCAGCTCACGATCGACGACGGCGCCGACCTGCTCGTGACCGCGCACGCGGCCGGCGGGGAGGCGCTGGCGAGGTTGATCGGCGGCACCGAGGAGACGACGACGGGCCTCGTGAGACTGCGGCGACTCCAGCACGCGGGCGAGCTCGCGTGTCCGGTCCTCGCCGTCAACGAAGCGCGGACCGAGCGGGCGCTGAACGACCGCCATGGCACGGGTCAGTCGGCGCTGGACGGGATCGTGCGCGCGAGCAATGTGCTGCTCGCGGGGCATACGCTGGTCGTGATCGGCTATGGGTGGGCCGGCCAGGGTGTCGCCGAGCGCGCCAGAGGGGCGGGCGCGGCGGTGATCGTGTGCGAGATCGATCCCTTGCGCGCGCTCGAAGCGCGCATGGCCGGCTACGAGGTGATGCCTGCGCTCGTGGCGGCCGAGCGTGGCGACATCTTCGTCACCGTCACCGGGTCTCGTCGGGTCCTGCGCGGTGAGCACTTCGAGAAGATGAAGGATGGTGCGCTGCTCGCCAACGCGGGCCACTTCGACGTCGAGATCGACCTCGACGAGCTCCGCGCACACGCCACCGGTCCCGGTCGCGAGGTACGCCCCCTGGTCGAGCAGTACGACGTCTCCGGCCGCCGTCTGAATCTGCTCGCCCACGGTCGCGTCGTCAACCTGGCCGCCGCCGAGGGGCATCCGGCCGCGGTGATGGATGTCTCGTTCGCGCTTCAGGCGCTGTGCGTCGAGGAGCTCGTGCGCCGCCACGGCGAGCTGGGGCCCGGCATCCACCCGGTCCCGGCCGCGATCGACGAGGAGGTCGGCCGGCTCAAGCTCGCGGCGCTTGGCGTGAGGATCGACGAACCGACCCCCGAGCAGGCCGACTACCGGGAGTCCTGGCTGTGAAGGTCCGCCCTCCTGGCGCCGCGTCCCGACAACCGGGCGTTGGGCAATCGACAAAATGCGCGGCTGGGTCTACGCTAGAGAAGGCTCGTTCACACCCAACCCATTGAAGGGGGGTCAGTCGATGCGCATCGAGGTAAAGGGCCGCAACCTGCCTGTCTCGGACGACCTGCGGGAGCACGTGACCAAGCGCTTTCGGAAGGTGTCGCGGCAGGTCTCCGAGCTCGCGGAGCTCGAGGTCGAGGTCTTCGAGGAGCGGAACCCGGCGATCGCCGATTCGCAGGTCGCCGAGGCGACGCTGCATCTCAAGGGGATCACGCTCCGATCCCGCGACGCCTCGCCCGACATCGTCCACTCGATCAACCTGTGCGCCGACGAGCTGTCGGTCCAAGTCAAGCGCCGTCGCGACAAGCGCCGCAAGCGCCGCGAGTCGCGCTCCGCTGCCCAGCCCCCGATCTCCGGAGACATCTCGCCGGCCGCGTAGTCCTTATTTTGCGGGGGATCGGCCACGACCGTGGCAGGCCCGCTGCTACCCTCACCCTATGTCGTTCCTGGACCGCGCGCTTCGCATGGGCGAAGCGAAGAAGTTCAAGTCCTACGAGCAGCGGGTTGGTCGGATCAACGCCTTTGAGCCCGAGGTGGAGCACTACTCCGACGCCGAGCTTCGGGAGGCCGCCGACGCGCTGCGCGAGCGGGCTCGCAACGGCGAGAAGCTCGAGGAGCTTCTCTACGAGTGCTTCGCGCTCGTGCGCGAGGCCGGCAAGCGCTCGATGGGGATGCGCCACTTCGACGTCCAGCTCATCGGCGGCATGGTGCTCAACGACGGCGCGATCGCCGAGATGAAGACGGGCGAGGGGAAGACCCTGACCGCGACGCTCCCCGTCGCGCTCAACTCCCTTGGAGGCAGGGGCGTGCACATCGTCACGGTCAACGACTACCTCGCCCGCCGCGACGCGATGTGGATGAAGCCGATCTACGACGCGCTCGGAGTCAACGTCGGCGTGCTCCAGAACATGCAGCCCTACGAGGACAAGCGCGCGGCCTACGCCGCCGATGTCACCTACGGGACGAACTCGGAGTTCGGCTTCGACTACCTGCGCGACAACATGGCGACGTCGCTGGAGGAGAAGGTCCAGCACGGCGGTCGCCCGAAGCCCGAGGAGGGCCAGTCGCCATACCACACGTTCGCGATCGTCGACGAGGTAGACAACATCCTGATCGACGAGGCGAGAACCCCGCTGATCATCTCGGGCGCGCCGGAGCAGGCGGGCGACCTGTATGCGAAATTCGCCCGCCTCGCCCCGAAGCTCGAGCCCGGCGACACGCCCGACGGAATGGACCCGCGGATGAAGAAGGAGTTCATCGCCGACTTCGACTACGAGTTCGACGAGAAGCATAAGACGATCGCCGTCACCGAGCGCGGCGTGGCCAAGGCCGAGCGCTTCCTCGGCGTCGACCACCTCTACCGCGCGGAGAACGGCCACCTCGTCAACCACCTGATCCAGGCGCTGAAGGCCGAGTCGCTGTACAAGCGCGACGTCGACTACGCGGTGATCGACGACGAGGTGAAGATCATCGATGAGTTCACCGGTCGCATCCTCGAGGGTCGTCGCTGGTCGGAGGGGCTCCACCAGGCGGTCGAGGCGAAGGAGGGCGTGCGCGTCCAGGAGGAGAACCAGACGCTCGCGACGATCACGCTGCAGAACTACTTCCGCATGTACGACAAGCTCGCGGGCATGACCGGGACGGCGCTGACCGAGGCGACGGAGTTCATGAAGATCTACGAGCTCCCGGTCGTCCAGATCCCGACCAATCGCCCGATGGTCCGTGGCGACAACAACGATCAGGTCTACAAGACCCGCGAGGGCAAGTGGGCGGCGGTGGCGAAGGAGATCGAAGCTCGCCACGCGTCGGGCCAGCCGGTGCTCGTGGGAACGATCTCGGTCGAGGTTTCAGAGCTGCTCTCCGAGCGCCTGAAGCGGAAGGGGATCAAGCACACCGTGCTCAACGCCAAGCCAGAGAACGCCGAGCGCGAGGGCGAGACGATCGCTGAGGCCGGCGCGCCCGGCGCGGTCACGATCGCGACCAATATGGCGGGCCGGGGCGTCGACATCAAGCTCGGCGGCAACCCGGAGCACCTCGCGCAGCTCGAGGTGGCAAAGCTCGGCCTCGAGCCAGGCGAGCCCGATTACGATCAGCACTTCGAGAACGTGCTGCCCGGGGTCGAGCGGCGCCTCGCGGCGTCCCGCGAGCAGGTCCTCGACGCGGGCGGACTGTTCATCCTCGGCACCGAGCGTCACGAGTCGCGCCGGATCGATAACCAGCTGCGCGGGCGCGCCGGTCGCCAGGGAGACCCCGGCGAGTCGCGCTTCTTCCTCTCGGCCCAGGACGACCTGGTGCGCCTGTTCGCCGGCGAGCGAATCTACAAGATCCTCGATCGTCTGGGCACCGTCGACGAGGAGGGCAACGAGGAGCCGATCGAGGCCGGGATGCTCTCCAAGCAGATCGAGAAGGCGCAGCGGAAGGTCGAGGAGCAGCACTTCCTCCAGCGCAAGCACACGCTCGAGTACGACGACGTGCTCAACCAGCAGCGTGATGTGATCTACCACTATCGAGACGAGGTGCTCGAAGGCCGCGACATGAGTGAAGCGGCACGTGAGGAGGTCGGCAACCTGATCGAGCGGCTCGTCGAGGAGTACACCGCGAGCGACTTCGTCGAGGAGTGGGACCTCGACGGCCTCGTCCGCTGGGTGGAGGAGATCCTCCCGGCGCACAGCGGGATCCAGTCCTTTGACACGAGCCGGCTCGACCGTGCGGAGCTCACCCAGCAGCTTCAGGAGGAGACGCTCGCGCACTACGATCGCCGCGAGGAGGAGCTCGGCGAGCCGGTCATGCGCTGGCTCGAGCGCGTCCTGTTGCTCTCGATCATCGACCAGCGCTGGCGCGAGCACCTGTACGACATGGACTACTTGCGTGAGGGGATCCACCTGCGCGGGTTCGCTCAGATCGAGCCGCTCGTCGCCTACAAGAACGAGGCATTCGACCTGTTCCGCGATTTGATGAACAGCGTCTGGGGCGATTTCGCGCGGATGATCTTCCACGCCGAGGTCACGATCCAGGGCGAGAATGGCGACCAATCGGCTCCCGCCCAGTCGATCCGACCGAGCAAGACGGTGAGCTCCTCGACGGCGGGCGGGAACGTGAGCTACTCGGGAGGCGGGTCCCAGCAGCAGGGCGCACTCGCGATGGCGGCCGCCGCCACCGAGGCCCAGGCTCCGCCCGGCGAGGAGCCTGTGCCGCGCCATGTGGAGCAGCGCCGCGTCGACGAGGCGGAGCAGACCGGTCGTAACGATCCCTGCTGGTGCGGGTCGGGCAAGAAGTTCAAGAAGTGTCACGGCGCCTAGCGCCATGAGCGATACGACGGATCTGCGCATCTCCGATGATGACCGCGAGCGCGCGGTGCGGGAGATCCAGGAGCACTTCGCCGCCGGACGGCTGACGCAGGATGAGCTCGACGAGCGGGTGCAGGCGGCGTACCGCGCGCGGACTCAGAACGAGCTGGGGACGATCCGCCGCGATCTGCCGCGTCTGCCGCCCTCCCCCGCGCAGCGCAAGGCGCAGCTCGCCGAGCGCCGCGGCGGGCTGCAGAGACGGCTGGTGCAAGAGGCCGGTGGGGGGATCGTGCTGTTCGCGGCGTGCGCGGGCATCTGGCTCGCCGACGGCGCCCACGGGCAATTCTGGCCGGTGTGGATCGCGCTCGTGTCGCTGCTTCCGTTGCTCCGCAGCGGCTGGCGGCTATATGGCCCGGCGCCCGAGTTCGATCGCGTCGAGCGCGAGCTCGAGAGTCGCGAGCACCGACGCGATCGCCACCGCGAGTCCCGCGAGGACCCCCGGCGGCTGCGCTGAGGTGCTGCAGACCACTCGGCTCGCCCGCTGCTAGGGTTGGGTGAGATGTCCACCGCCCCCTCAGAGCCGCTGTCACAGCGCCTGGCGGCGATCCGCGATCAGTTGAAGCTGCTCGCGGACTATCTTTGACCCAGCTGCGCTGAGCGAGCGCGCGAACGCGCTCGAAGCCGAGATGGGGGCCCCGGGGTTCTGGGACGACCAGGAGCGGGCGGCGCGTGTGAGCGCCGAGCATGCGCGGATCACGCGCAAGCTCGAGACCTACAACGCGCTCGATCGCGACGTCGAGGACCTCCAGCCGCTCGCCGAGCTCGCCGAGGAGGATCCCGACCTGGCGGTAGAGCTCGAGGAGCAGGTGCTGGCGGTGGAGGCCCGACTCGACGCGCTCGAGGAGGAGCGGCTCTTCTCCGGCCGTTACGACGCCGGCGACGCGCTCGTCACCGTGAACGCGGGGGCGGGGGGGACCGATGCGCAGGACTGGGCCGACATGGTTCTGCGGATGGAGATGCGCTGGGCGGAGAAGCGAGGCTTCCAGGTTGAGTTGCTGGAGCTCTCACCAGGTGAGGAGGCGGGCATCAAGTCAGCCACGTTTCGTGTCAAGGGCGAGAACGCATACGGCCTCTACGGCGCCGAGAAGGGCGTGCATCGCCTCGTGCGACTGTCGCCGTTCGACTCCGCCAACCGCCGGCAGACGAGCTTCGCCGGGGTCGAGGTCTCGCCCGTGGTCGAGGGGACCGGCGACGTCGAGATCGACGACGACGATCTGCAAATCGACACCTACCGGGCCAGCGGCGCCGGTGGCCAGCACGTCAATAAGACCGACTCGGCGGTCCGCATCACCCACCGACCGACCGGAGTCGTCGTCCAATGTCAGAACGAGCGCTCGCAGTCCTCGAACAAGGCCACCGCGATGGCGATGCTCCGCTCGAGGCTGGTCGAGCTCGAGGAGCGCAAGCGTCGCGAGGAGATTGCGCGCGAGAAGGGCGAGGCCCAAGACGTCAACTTCGGCTCGCAGATCCGCTCCTACGTGCTGCACCCTTACACGATGGTGAAGGACCATCGCACCGACTACGAGATGGGCGACGCCAATCGCGTGCTCGCCGGAGACCTCGACGGGTTCGTGCGCGCCTACCTGCTGAAGGCCGCGCGATGACGCGGCGCGGCGCACGAGCACAGGCCGCGCGGTGACGCAGCGCGGCGGACGAGAACAGGACGCGCGGTGACGAAGCTGCGCAGGCCGGCGCACGAGGACGCCCCCGAGCAGCCGGTCGCGCCCTATCTCGACGCCGTCACGGCATACGGCTTCCGTGGCTCGACACGTTTCCACATCCCGGGACACAAGGGCGGCGACGGAGCCGATCCGGGGCTCCGTGCCGCCCTCGGCGGCCGCGCGCTGCTGCTCGACCTTCCGCAGGATATTCACGGGATCGACATGGGCCCCTCGCCGACCCCGTACGAGCGCGCTGAGCGCCTCGCGGCGGAGGCGTACGGTGCGGGTCGCACCTGGTTTCTCACCAACGGAGCGACCCAGGGCAACCACGCTCTGTGCCTCGCGCTCGCGCCACCGGGCGAGCGGGTTGTGCTCCAGCGAAACAGCCACGCGAGCCTGATCGACGGTCTCGTGCTCAGCGGCGGCGTCGTCGGTTTCGTCGTCCCCGAATACGACAGCGAGCTGGGAGTGGCCCACGGCGTCACGCCCGAGGCGCTCGAGCGCGCGCTCGCGCAGACGCCCGGTGCGCGGGCCGCGTTCGTGGTCTCACCCACGTACTACGGGATGGCCGCCGACATCGAGGGCTGCACACGTGTCGCCCACGCCGCGGGCGCCGCGCTCGTCGTCGACGGAGCTTGGGGCGCGCATTTCGGCTTCCACCCCGACCTGCCCGAGTCGCCGTTGCGCCTTGGCGCCGATGCCATGCTCGCCTCGACCCATAAGATCGTCGGCAGCCTGACCCAATCGGCGATGCTCCATGTGGCGTGGAACGGTCTCGTCGATCCCGGCGCGGTCGCCCGCGCGGTCAGGCTCGTGCGCTCGACGAGCCCGAGCTCACTGCTGCTCGCCTCGCTCGACGCCGCCCGGCGTCACCTGGCCGTTCACGGCGAGGACCTCCTCGACCGCACGCTCGTCGCCTCGGCGCATGCCCGCGTGGCGATCGACGCGGTGCCGGGATGCTCGGTCGTGGGTGGCGAGCTCGTCGGCCGCCCCGGCGTGGCGGGCTGGGACCCGCTGCGGATCGTGATCGACGTCAGGGGGACCGGCTGCACGGGGTACGAGGTCTCCGCGGCGCTCCGCGCCAGCTACGACATTCACATCGAGCTGGCGACGCACACGACGATGGTGCTCGTGCTCGGACTCGGCTCCGACCCCGAGCCGCTCGAGCGCTTCGCGCACGACCTTGCCGAGACCGTGCCGCGGATCGCTCGCGCCGGCGAGTCGCGCGCGGTGCCGCTGCCACCGTTGGCGATCGAGCACGGGACCGTTGTGTCGCCGCGCGAGGCCTTCCTCGGTGCGGGCGAGACCGTCCCCGTGGAGGAGGCGGTCGGGCGGATCTCGTGCGAGGCGATCGCGGGCTACCCGCCGGGGGTGCCCTCGCTGCTTCCCGGCGAGCTCGTGACGACCGAGGTGATCGCCTACCTGCGCGAGCTGACCGCGGCCGGAGCACGGCTGCACGGGGCGGCCGATCCGAGCTTCGCCACGATCAGGGTCCTCGCGGCGCGGCCGAGCAACTAGGCGACAGGGCTGCCGACGTTGGCCGTGAACGAGGAGGTCATCCGTGAGGCGGCGGCGCGCGCGCTGGCCGAGGACGTCGGTACCGGTGACATCACCACGGCCTCGACCGTCGATGGTCGCGCGTCGGCGCGGGCGCTGATCACCCAGAAGGCTCCTGGGGTGGTGTTCGGGCTCGATGTCACCGAGGCGACATTCCTGAGGCTCGATCCCGGCCTGCGCATCGAGCGCCTCGCGCCGGAGGGGGAATGGCGCGACGGGGGCTCAGTGCTACGGCTCGAGGGCCGTGCACACGCACTGCTGAGCGCCGAGCGGACCGCGCTCAACTTCCTCCAGCGCCTCTCGGGCGTGGCGACACTGACCGCGCTGTACGTGCGCGAGGTCTCCGGGACCGGCGCCCGAATTCTCGACACGCGCAAGACCACGCCCGGGCTGCGGGCGCTCGAGAAGGCCGCGGTCGCCGCCGGCGGCGGGACCAACCACCGCGCCGGCCTCTACGACGCGATCCTGATCAAGGAGAACCACGCCGCGCTCGCGGGCGGCGTCGGAGAGGCGGTGCGCCGGGCGCGCGCCGCCGCGTCGGACCTCCCGCTGGAGGTCGAGGCGCGCAACCTGGCGGAGGTCGAGCAGGCCCTCGCGGCCGGTGCACCCCGGATCCTGCTCGACAACATGAGCATTGCCGAGCTTCGTGATGCGGTGCTCTACGTCGGCGGTCGCGCGGAGCTCGAGGCGAGCGGCGGGTTCACCCTGGAGACGCTCAGGGACGCCGCATCGACCGGCGTAGACTTCATCTCAGTGGGCGCCCTGACCCACAGCGCGGCCGCGCTGGACTTCTCCCTGATCCTCGAGCCACTGCCATGAACCTACCCGTTCTCAACACACCCGTCGTCGACACCGCCGGCTCGGCGCCGCTGATGCTCGAGAACATCCCGGCGCTCCAGGAAGAGGTGCGCGCGCTCGCGCGGGAGCGCGACGCGGTGATCCTCGCCCACAACTACCAGCTGCCCGAGATCCAGGACGTCGCCGACTACGTGGGCGACTCGCTGGGGCTCTCGCAGCACGCAGCGAGAGCGGACGCCGGGACGATCGTCTTCTGCGGCGTGCACTTCATGGCCGAGACGGCCTCGATCCTGTGCCGCGAGCGCCGGGTCCTGATCCCCGACCTCGACGCCGGCTGCTCGCTCGCGGACTCGATCACGGCGGAGCAGCTGCGCGAGTGGAAGGCCAAGTTCGCCACCGCCCGGCCGATCGTCGTGATGTACGTGAACACCACCGCCGAGGTCAAGGCGCTCACCGACTACTGCTGCACCTCGGCCAACGCGGTGGCGGTCGTCGAGCACATCTATCGCGAGCATGGCGACGATGTCAGCATCCTGTTCGGGCCCGACATGTTCCTCGGCGCCTACGTGGAGAAGACGCTCGGCCGGTCGATGGAGGTCTGGGACGGCGAGTGCCACGTGCACGCTGGCATACGGCCGGCGGACATCACCGCGGTGCGCGCCGCGCATCCCGGCGCCGACTTCTTGATCCACCCGGAGTGTGGCTGCTCGACCAGCGTGATGGAGTACGTCGCCGCCGGCGATATCGACGCCGAGGGCGTGCACATGCTCTCGACCGGCGGGATGCTCCGCTACGCGAACGAGCGGGCAGACCGCCGAGACGGCGGCACGGCGATCGTCGCGACCGAGACCGGGATGCTGCACCCGCTCCGCCGGGCAGCCCCGGACACCGAGTTCATCGCCGCCAACGAGGCAGCCCACTGTATGTACATGAAGATGATCACGCTGCCGAAACTGCGCGACGCGCTCCGGGACGACGTCTACGAAGTGCAGGTGCCCGAGGAGATCGCGGCACGGGCTCGAGTGCCGATCGAGCGGATGGTTGCGATCGGGTAGTTGGGGTCCACGACGTCGCGCCCTTAAAGGGTGACGGCGAGCAGGTCGACTCCGCTCTCGACGGTCTCGCGGACCGAGCGCAGGCTCGTGCGCTTACGTTCGAACTCGTCGCGGGTGTAGCAGTGGACATCGGCCCCGGCACCCATCTCGAGGGCGTCCCACAGCGAGCCGGCCTGGTAGACGCGCTCGAGCCAGGGAACACCGTCAAAGGCCGGCGAGACGACAATCACGATGAACTCGGGACCGCGCTCGCGCTGGGGCGGCGCCCCACGCTCGTCGGCCACGCGGGCACCACCGAGCAAGGCTTCCTCGACTCGCCAGCGATCACCGACCCGGTCTATGTAGCGCCTCAACTCGCGGACGTTGAGGCCGCCTTCGGACTCCACGGCGGGAATTCTCGCCTGCGAACGCCCGCACGGCAACTCTCGCGATCACCGGACCGGCCGGCAGATCCGCTGTCCTAGCTGAATTCGTCGGCCGTGTGCGGGCCGACGCAGGCGAGCGAGAGCTCGTCGCTGATGCCGTGGGCGACCTCAGCCACCTCGCTGTAGGTCACGGCGTCGAGCAGCGCGATCGAGGTATCCGGGTCGATGTCGCCGTGGTAGACGATGGCCTGCTGGGCCGCCTGGCGTGCGACAACGCCGGTGTTCTCGAACGCGATCGCGCGGGCACCGGCGGCGTACGCCCGCGCCCGCTCGACCTCGCCCTCGGTGGGGCCGTCGATGCGGAGCTCCGAGACGATCTCTCGCATCCGCCGGTAGGCCTCGAGGCACTTGCTTGAATCGAGGCCTGCCGACAGCTGCAGGAGCGGCACGTCGGAATACGCGTGGCCGGCGGCGTGGACGGAGTACGCGAGCCCGCGCTGCTCGCGGATCTCGTCGAACAGGCGCGATCCCATCGTCCCGCCGAGCAGGGTCGAGTAGATCAACAGTGCGGCGCGCCATTTGGGATCATGGACGTCGAGGACCGGTCGGTAGGACATGCGCAGATGGGATTGGTTCGAGTCGCGCTCCTGCACCAGGATGCGGGGCTCGAAGCTCGGCGCCGGCTCATAGGGATCCGGCGCCGCGAGTGTCGGGAAGCGGGCGAACAGGTCCTCGAGTGCGCCGCCCGAAGGCAGCGAACTGACGTTGCCGACGACGAACGCCGCGCCATTCTCGCCTGCCCACTGCCGCTCGCGGAATGCGACGATGGCCTCCCGCGTAAAGGTGTCGCGGATGTGCTCCGCGGGTCCGAGCACGGGACGACCCAGCGGATGCTTCCCGAATGCGGCCTCATCGATCAGGTGCTCGGCCACCATCGACGGCTGATCGTTTGACCGCGCGATCTCCTGGACGACGACGCCCCGCTCCCGGTCGAGCTCGTCGGGGTCGATCCGCGGGCGGCCGACGAAGTCGGTCAGGAGGTCGATCGCCTCGAGCGCGCGCTCGGCCCGGGCGGTGATGTGGAACGCGACGAGATCGTGGCTCGTGTACGCGTTCAGCTGCGCGCCGATCCCCTCGGCCGCCTCGTTGACGTCGCGGTAGTTCGGGTACTTCTCGCCGCCTTTGAACACGAGGTGCTCGAGGAAGTGGGCCATGCCGTTCTCATCGGGGCGCTCGGTGCGCGCGCCGGCGTTGAACGCCACGAGGATCGTCACCGCCCGCGTACCGTCGATGGCGATCCGGTACAGCGGGAGATGATTGGGGAGGGTGGAGCTGGTGATTTCGGGCACAGGCGTACGGTAGCGGTCGGTCGCAGCGGACCCGCCCGAGCGGGTCCGAATTGCCGGCAAACAAGGCGGCGGAGCCGCCCCTTCTTATCCAAACGGCCTGCAAATCCTGTTGCAGTATCGCCATCGGGTCAGCATGCCTCCGTGGGTCACGCTACCCTGCGGCGAGTCCAGATGGCCATCTCCGAGCCGCACAACCGCAGCCGCCGCCGACCCGTTCCGCCGACGACGCGGGCGAAGCCGGTCTCGCGTCCAACGCGCGTCGAGCCGGGCGCCGAGGCGCCGGTGATCGAGTTTCGGTCTGTCTCCAAGCTCTACTCCGGTGGCGATATCGGGCTCGACCAAGCCACGTTCTCGGTTGACCGCGGCGAGTTCGTTTTCCTCGTCGGCAGCACGGGCTCGGGAAAGTCGACGGTGATGCGGCTGCTGATCAAGGAGATCGACTGCACCGCCGGGACGATCCGCGTCGCCGGCCGGGGTCTCGAGGAGATCGGCCGCCGCCGTGTGCCGCACTACCGGCGCAACCTCGGCGTCGTCTTCCAGGACTTCAAGCTGCTGCCCAACCGGACCGTGTACGAGAACGTGGCCTACGCGCTCCAGGTCACCGGCGGCACGCGACGCGAGATCCGAGACAAGGTCCCCGACATCCTGCGGCTGACGGGCCTTTCGACGAAGCTCCACAATTATCCCGAGCAGCTCTCCGGTGGCGAGCAGCAGCGCGTCTCGATCGCGCGGGCGTTCGTCAACCACCCGCCGCTGCTGCTCGCGGACGAGCCGACCGGCAACCTCGATCCCGAGACGAGTATCGGGATCATGCAGCTGCTGTACCGGATCAACCGCACAGGCACGACCGTGCTCGTGGCGACGCACGACCAGGCGATGGTCGACAAGATGCGGCGACGCGTGCTCGAGCTCTCGAGCGGGCGCGTCATCCGCGACGAGGCGACGGGACTCTACGCGCGCGACGAGACGACACGCGAGTTTGCCGCGCGACTTCGCGGCGCGGGCATCGAGCCACCGGAGGTCTAGCCACCGATGCGACTGGGCTTCTTCCTGCGCGAGGCATTGCGCTCGATGCGCCGCAACGCGGCTCCGAGCTTCGCGGCGCTCGCCACGGTGCTCGTGACGATGCTCGTGCTCGGTGTTTTCATCCCGGTCTTCCAGGCGGCCACCGGCGCGGCCAACAGCGTGCGCAGCCGCGTGCTCGTCGACGTGTACATGAAGACCACGGCGACCGCTGCCGACGACGCCCGCGTGCGCCAGGAGATCGCGGCGCTGCCGCACGTCAAGGCGGTCCACTTCGAGTCCAAGGAGCAGGCGCTGGCGCAGCAGTCCAAGCAGGATCCGGCCGCCTACGCGCTTCTGGGCACGAACCCGCTGCCGGACACCTTCCACGTCACGCCCGACAACCCGGGCAACGTTCTCACCGTCCGTGGCGAGCTCTCGCCGAAGGGTCCCGGTGGCCACCCGAGCATGATCGATCCCGCGATCCAGAACGTCTCCAACCACACCGAGGACACGCAGAAGATCCTCACGATCACCAGCTACGTGAAGTGGGTCCTGCTCGGTCTGACGCTGCTGCTCGTGGTCGCATCGACCCTGCTGATCGCGAACACGATCAGGCTGTCGCTGTACTCGCGCCGTCGGGAGGTCGAGGTGATGAAGCTCGTCGGCGCGACCGACTGGTTCATCCGCTGGCCGTTCGTGATCGAGGGCGTGGTCGTCGGCGCGATCGGGGCGACGCTCGCGATCGCGCTGCTGGCGGTGACGAAGATCGCGCTCCTGGACCCGCTGGCGAGCAACTGGACGCTGATCGCGGCGCCACGGACGATCGGTTTCGTGTGGCTGATCATGATCCTGCTCGGGGCGGGTGTGGGGATCTCGGCGCTCGGCTCCGGGGTCTCGCTGCGGCGCTTCCTGCGCGTCTGACCGAGCTCTCGCGTCAGCGCGGTGGGTGGGGCTACTCGTCGCCCGGGCTCGCCCGGCTACCCTCCCGGGGATGTCTCAGCGGCCCTCGCGCGTACCTCGAATCGCTCGCCTGATCGCGATCGGCCTCGTCGTGCTGATCTTCGGCACCTGGCTCGGCGGCCACGCCACCTGGCTGCCCTCACCGCTGCGCAGCAGTGTCGCCAACGACAGCCAGGCGCGTCTGGTCCACCAGGTGCTCGGCGACATCCAGACCGACTACTACCGGAAGGTGAACCGCAGCCAGCTCGTCAACAGCGGACTGTCGGCGATGATCGCGAGCCTGGACGATCCGTTCTCGCATTACTTCAGTCCGTCGGTGTACAAGAGCTTGTTCGGCGTGCCCCATCTGAACGGGATCGGGGTGGACGTGAACCTCGCTCGGCGCGGCCTGCTGGTGGTGGATGTGTTCAACGGATATCCGGCGGCGCGGGCCGGACTGCTACCTGGAGATGTGATCACCAAGGTCGGCTCGACCTCGCTCGCGGGCCGCTCGACGAGCTTTGCCCAGAGACTGATCCAGGGCCCTCCGGGCACGAGCGTCGTCTTGACGGTGCTCGCCGGCGGACGTCGGCGCGTCCTGCGGATCACGCGCGCGCACATCGTCGTCCCGGTCGCCGCGGATCGTCTCATCACCTATCACGGCGCCAAGCTCGGCTACGTCGAGCTCACCACCTTCGACCAGCAGGGCGCGGGGGACGAGGTCCGCGCCGACGTCGAGCAGATGCTCCATCAGGGCGCCCGGGGCATCGTCCTCGACCTGCGGGGGAACGGAGGCGGGCTGATCTCCGAGGCGATCAAGGTGGCGAGCATCTTCATCCCCAGTGGGACGATTGCGTCGATCGCGGGCCGCAACACGCCGCGCCAGGTGTTCACCGCGACGGGTCACGCGATCTCGACCAGCATCCCGGTCGTCGTGCTCGTCGACGGTCAGACGGCATCGGCGTCGGAGATCGTCACCGCCGCGCTCCAGGATGACCACCGCGCGCTGGTGGTGGGAACGCACACCTTCGGAAAGGGAGTATTCCAAGACAGCTTCGGGCTCCCGGGCGGCGGCGTGCTGGAGATCGTCGCCGGTTACTACTACACCCCGAACGGACGCAATCTCGGTGGCGGCGGCGTCAAGCAGGGCGCCGGCGTCAGCCCCAACGTGTACGCAGCCGACAAACCGCGCAGTTCGGTGGACCACCAGTTGAACATCGCGCTGAAGACGCTCGCCGCAGAGGTCAAGTGAGCGCCTCGAGCCGACCCTCGCGCGCCGCCACGGTCGCGGTGCTGGAGCGCCGCGGGCGGTTTCTTGTCGCCGAGCCTTTCTTCGAGCGGGGCCAGCGGCTGACACTGTCACGCGACCGCAGGGCGGACGCGGGGGACCTCGTGCTGGTGCGCGCGGCGGGCGGACGTGACGGGCGCGGGGCGGGGCGGGCCCAGGTCGCCCGGCGGATCGGACGACCCGACGTCGCCCGCGACGTGATCGAAGCGCTGATGCTCGACCGCGGGCTCGGGCGCTCGTTCGACCCCGCCGTCGAGCACGAGGCGCGCGACGCCGCCGCGACCCCCACCGATGGCGGCGACGGAGCCGGGGCGCGACGGGATCTGCGCTCGCTGGCGACGCTCACGATCGACCCGGCGAGCGCGCGTGACTTCGACGACGCGCTCTCGGCGGAGGCGCTCGGCGACGACACCTGGCGCGTGTGGGTCCACATCGCCGACGTCTCGGCGCACGTGCGTCCCGGCACGCTTGTGGACCGCGAGGCATACCGCCGCGCCACCAGCGTCTACGTACCCGGCGCGGTCGAACCGATGCTCCCCGAGGCACTGTCGAATCGTGCCTGCTCGCTCGTTCCGCGGCAGGACCGACTCGCGGTCACGATCGAGCTGCTCGTGCGCGCGGAGGGCGTCTCGAGCGCGTCGTTCTACCGCTCGCTGATCCGCTCCGATGAGCGCTTGGACTACGACCGGGTTGACCGGATCTTCGCCGGTAGCGAACGGGCAGCCGGAGCGTGGGCGGAGCTACTGACCGGTGCGCGGGCGGCGGCCGCGGCGCTCGCGGTCCGGCGCGCCTCGCGCGGCGCGCTCGTCCTGGGGTCGGCCGAGCCCGAGTTCGAGTTCGACAAGGCCGGCCACGTCATCGACTCCCGGGCGGTGGCCCAGACCGAGTCCCACCACTTGATCGAGCACCTGATGGTCGCCGCCAACGAACAGGTGGCACGGGTGTTGGACGAGCGTGGCGCACCGGCCCTGTTCCGCGTGCACGAGCGGCCTGACGCCCCCGCGGTGGAGCGGCTGATCGACCAGCTCGCATCGCTCGAAGTCCCCACACCGCCGTTGCCGCGCGGCGGGATGACGTCGCAGCAGGCAGCCGACATCGTCGGCGAGGCCTCGCAACTAGTTGAGCAATACGTGGCCTCCCACGGTGGACGCGGCCGACGAGCGATGACGCGACTCGTCCTACGAGCGCTCAAGCAGGCGTACTACAACCCCCGCAACCTCGGTCACGCCGGGCTCCAGTCGCCTCGCTATTGCCACTTTACCTCGCCGATCCGTCGCTACCCGGATCTCGTCTGCCATCGGTCCCTGCTCGCGGTGCTGGGCGGTGGCGAGGTCCCGCCCGATCGTGCCGGGCTTGCCGAAGCGGGGTCGTGGGCGTCCGCTCGTGAGCGCGAGGCGATGATGATCGAGCGCGACGCCGACGATGTGGCGCGCTGCTTCCTGCTCGAGCGCTCGGTGCGGATGCTGGGACACGAGACCGCGTTCGACGGCGAGGTCGTGGGGCTAGTGGGGGCGGGGGCATTTGTTGCGTTCGGGACTGGGGAAGCGGGACCGTTGTTCGAAGGGATGCTGCCGGTGCGGAGCTTGCGCGGCGAATGGTGGGAGCTCAACGAGCCACAGACGGTGCTGGTCGGCACGCGCAGTGGCCGCGCGATCCGGCTCGGCGATCCGGTGCGCGTCCAGGTGGGCTCGATCGACGCGCCGCGCGGTAGGGTGGACCTGCTGCCGGTCGAGGTGTGAGCTCGAGATGGCGAAGACGCGAGGTAAGCGCAAGGCGGCCCCGGGCGATGTGGCGAGCAATCGGCAGGCCGCGTATCGGTACGTGCTGCTGGAGCGAATTGAGTGCGGGATCGTGCTCACGGGGACCGAGGTCAAGTCGCTGCGCGAGGGCAAGGCGCAGCTCAAGGACGGCTACGCCACCATCCGCGACGGCGAGGTCTGGCTGATCGGGGTCTACATTCCGCCCTACGCCCCCGCCAGCCGCGCCAACCACGAGCCCGAGCGCGAGCGCAAGCTGCTGCTCCACGCCCGCGAGATCGCCCGTCTCCAGTCGAAGACCGCCGAGCGCGGCTGGACCCTCGTACCGACACGGATCTACTTCAAGGACGGACGGGCAAAGGTGGAGATCGCACTGGCGCGAGGCAAGGACACCCACGATAAGCGAGAGTCGATCCGCGACCGAGACGTGGCCAGGGACGTGGCGAGGGAGCTGCGGGACGTGGGCCGGTAGCGGGCGCGCGTCACCGGGCGGGCCGGGGCGTCCGCCGGCGGCCAGGGCTTGCGCTGGGGGTGGGCTCGGGCGGACCAGGCCGTTCGGCGGCGGCCAGGGCTTGCGCTGGGGTGGGCTCGGGCGGACTGCCGGGCTCGACAGCAATTGGCCGACGGCGGACGCCCCGGCCCGCATCGCGAGTCCAGGTCGAGCGTCGTGAGCCCAGATCCGGCATCGCGAGTCCACGTCCCGTATCGCGGGGCCACAGCCCGCCGCCCCCGGGCTACAGCGTCGCGTGCAGGTTCGTCGCGGTCATGCCGAGGACGAACAACGCGATCAGCGACAGGTAGACCGCAGCGACGATCGCTCGGGTCATCGGCCGTACTCGGTAGTACGCCTGCTGTTCCTCGCCGCCGTCGCGACGCAGCCTCCACCGTCGCGAGGAGTCGAGGCCGCCGATGAGGATGAACAGGAGGACGATCGGGTTGTGAAAATGCGTGAGGAAGAGGAAGGCAACCATCATCGCGAGCCCCACGAACCACATGGCGGGCGCCATCGCGGCCATCGCTCGCCCGCCGTCCAGCGGGGTGACCGGCAGCAGGTTGAACAGGTTCAGGAGGAATCCGACAAATGCGAGCGCTTCCCAGAAGCTGTTGCCGGTCAAGCGCCAGACCACCAGGCACAGGGCCGATCCGAGCCCGCCCAGGATCGGGCCGGCAAGGCCGACTCGTGCTTCGGCGGTGGCGTTCTCTCCGAGCGACCGCGCGGTGATGATCGCGCCTAGGAAGGGAATGAACATCGGCGTGCTGGCATGAATTCCCTCTCGACGCAGCTGGAACACGTGTCCCATCTCGTGGACGAGCAGCAGGACGACGAAACCGAACGCGAACGTCCATCCCCAGATCAGGCTGTAGGCGGCGACCGACACCGCCATCGTCCCGGCCGTCGTGAGCAGCTTCAGGTTCGGCAGCAGGAGGAGCAGCGCCTTCAGTTTCGAGAGCGCGGCGAGCAGGGCGACGAACGGGGCCGTCAGGCGCTTGCGCCACGACCGCTTCCCCTCCTCGGTCGGGGCTCCGAGCTCGGGAGGCTCGGGGTCACCAAACGGGCTGCTCGGCGAAGAGACCCTCGCTGCGGGAGCACGGATCGCCCCTGGCGGGGCGGGTGGCAGCCACTGCGAGCTCGGTTCCATATACACCATTGTGGCAGCCGACTCTCAAGCCGCCCGTCGGTTCTTCTAGATCTCCTACAATGACGTTGAGAATAGATAACCCCTAGGGGACGACAGGCTTCGACGTGGTCGGATCGTGGGGGTGGTTGCGAGTCGAGGTTCCCGGGCGGCCTCGTAAATCACCCGGGAAAAAAAATAAGTGCGGACGTTCATGAGTTCGCCCTCCCCGCTATGGCCTAGCCACTAGCGCTGGAGGTCTTGGCCCCCTCTCGCCTGTGGCGGGGATCGCCGGGATCAGATAGCAGGCTCACTCGGTGAGGTTCGCTTCCGCCGATCCGAGGACAACTCAGGGAGCTGGCTGTTGGCAACCCCGCCGGCGAGGCGAGCCAGCAGCGAGATCAGAGCGCCGGATACGCTCGTAGACGCCACCTCTTACGCGACCGCGGACGCGGGTTCGATTCCCGCCGTCTCCATAAAGTGCCCGTATGCAGGGCAAAGCCAGAGGCCGCCGGGAATCATCCCGCGTCGTCCTCCATCAGTACGTCACGCATCGTCGCCGCGAGCTGGTCGAGATCCCAGTCGGCGTATACGTCCCCGGTCGTCTGGATCGAGGTGTGCCCGAGCAGCTTCTGCACCGCTTTGAGGTTCCCGGTCGCGTCGAGCACGCGCTGGCCGGCGGTGTGCCGGGCCTTATGCATTCGCTCCCCTGAGGTCTGGCCCTCCTCGACGATCCCCGCCGCGGCGAGCTGGCGATACCACCATGAGTGCATGCCGTGAATGCCCATCGGCTTGCGCGGATCCGCTGTGGTCGCCGCGCCGTTGCCCTTCGTCCTTGGCATCAGGTAGTGGCCGGGCTGGGCGCCGACGTCGAGGATATGGCGCTCGAGGTCCATCCAGAACGCGGGGTGCGGGATCGGCAGCTCACGCACCTTGCGGCCCTTGGTGAAGATCGTCAGGCGCTTGCGCTGATGGTCGAAGTGCTTGAACTGCACCGCCTGTAGCGCGCCCTTGCGGATGCCGTAGTCGAGCAGCAGGCGCAGCGCGATCCGGTCGCGACGGTTCTCGGACTCGGCGATGATCGCCCGGCGCTGATCGTTCGAGAACGTGGTGCGGTATACCTGCCGCGCGCGGGCGCGCTCGATCGCGAGCGTCGGGTCGCCGTGCAGGCGCTCGCGGAGGATCTGGAACTTGAAGAAGTCGCGGAGGATCGACAGGTTCTTGTTGTACGTTCGCGGCTCGAGCTTGCCCCAGCACTCGTCGAGGAACTCCTCGAGGCGCTGGGTGCCGACCGGCGGCTCGAAGTCCCCGAGCTCGAGGTCGAGGAAGTGGATCGCGAATCTCGCCAGGCACGCCTCATAGTCGCGCTCGCTCGAGTCGGTCAGCCGCTTCTTTTTCACCCGTAGATAGTCAGCGGCATCCCGGCCGAGCGGGAGCAGCTGGTAGGACTTGTCCTTCACCGCCTCGCGGATCATCCTTGCGGCCTCGGCCAAAGGTCAAGGTCAAGGGATCGTGGCGGACCGCGCTCACAGCGTCCCGTCCTCTCGGGGGACCTTGAGAGACGTCACGCGGCTTTCTCCGGCGCGGCGAACAGGATCTCCGCGTTCGGGATCGCCGGCGCCTGCAAGGGCTCGGGGGGAAGCATCCGGTCAAGCAACTCGGACCATCTTGTAGACGGCGCGGCGGGTGAGCGGGCGCCCGCGCTGGGCGCCGCGGACGCACACGAACAGGTACGGGCAGCCGGCGGCGAAGGGCCGGCGGGTGATCTTCCAGCGCTCGAGCAGCT